>Ga0180220_1000008_pt1 | contig 599544 bp, 618 predicted proteins | sample eDN5th37CBELigBY_FD_151335 | JGI IMG/M metagenome (GOLD analysis project Ga0180220, IMG submission 151335) | Enriched backyard soil microbial communities from Emeryville, California, USA - eDNA 5th pass 37_C BE-Lig BY (version 2) (version 2) | ecosystem: Environmental > Terrestrial > Soil >...
GGGCGAGGCGAAGGACGAGCATTTCCAGGGCCTGCTCTATGGCCGCTGGGCAGCGCACGGCTCCTATCTGCGCGGCACGCTCGCCTTCGGGTTCGATCGGTACAAGGTGAACCGCGAGGTCGCGCTGGACAGCGTCACGCACCAGCTCAACGCACGCACCGGCGGCTTCTCCCATGCCCTCGACCTCGAGGCAGGGCACCGCTTCGCGCTGGGCAGCGTGGCCCTCACGCCGTTTGCGGGCATTGCCTATGATCGCACCGAGCGCGACAATTTCCGCGAGAGCGGCGACAGCTCGGTTGCGCTCCTCTTCCTCAGCGACAACCGCACGGCCTGGCAGGCACGCGGCGGCGCCACCCTCAGCACCAGCTTCAAGAGCGGCGCGACGGTGCTGACGCCTTACGCCAATGTGGCAGTGACGCATGAGCTGGACAGCGTCGCCGCGCGCATCGCACCGCGTCTCAACGGCATAGCCATGGCGGTGGACGCCGCCTCGGCGGGCAAGACCGGCGTGCAGGGCGGCGTCGGCCTCTCGGCGCTGGTTTCCGAGACGGTTTCGCTGAATGCGGGCTATCGCTACCGCGACACCTCGAACGCGCGCCAGCACTCGGTGAACGCCGGCGTCTCGTTCCGCTGGTAAGAAAAACGGCCGGGCGGGGATGGATCGTCCCCGGCCCGGCCATTTCTTTCGACACGTCAGAAAAGGGGCCGTGCCTGCGGCCCTTTTTTTGTCTTATTTCGTCGCGAGGTTCTTCACCATGAAGGGGATGAGGCCCACGCGTACCCGCTCGGCGAATTTGTCGGCATGGCCGCCTTCAAAGGGCTGATAGCTGTGTTTGAGACCAAAGCGGGTCATCTGCGCGTCCAGCTTGGCATTGTCGTCGATGAGCCCGTCCTGCGTGCCGATCTCGATGCCGAGCGCGCTGTAGGTCCGCATGTTGTGGACATATTGCGAGAGCATGGCGAGCGGCGCGTTGGCGACCCACTGGGCCAGCACGTCCGGCTGGACGACACCGTCCTTGGTCAGCCAGTCGAAATAAAGCGGCGGATTCTGCGGATTGGAGGACCAGGCAGCAGCCGACGCAAGCGCCGCGCGCTCGCCGAAGCCGGCCTTCAGCTTCTCCTCGTCCGACATCTTCTCGATCTTGCCATCCATCTCCGCATTGATGGTGCGCGCGGACATGCAGCAGGCGCTCATGCCGTAGATGGCCGAGAAGATGCCCGGATGCTTCATGGCGATGCGCCAGGTGCCGTAGCCGCCCATGGAGTGGCCGCCCAGGCCGCGGGCGCGCGGTTCGGCGATGGTGCGGTAGTGGGAGTCGATATAGCTCACCAGATCCTTGGTGACGAAGCCTTCCCAGTCGCCGATGGTGGGCGAGCTGGACCACATGGAACCGGCCCATTTGGTGCGGCCACCATCGGGTGCGACCAGAATGAACTCATGCCCCTTCTTCGCTTCGTCCGCGACCGCATCGCCAAAATGGGCAAGGCCGTCGATCTGGTCGACATTGAAGAAATAGCCATGCAGGAAATAGACGACCGGATAGCGCTTGCCCGTATCCGTGCGGTAATTGGGCGGCAGCGCCACGATCACGTCGATCTCCGTGCTGTCGCCTTCCAGATTGCCGACCAGCGAGGGCGCGTGGATCTTTATCTTGTCGACATTGGCCGGCTGCTGGGCCAGCGCGGCGGGGCCGCCCGGACCGGAGGGCTGCGCGAAGGCCGGCGCGCCGAGTGTCAGGCCGGCAAGCGCGGCGCCGGCCGCGAAACGTCCCAGACGATTGAGGATGCCCATTCTTTTCTCTCCTTGATGTATCCTGGTTCTGTTGCTGTCACCGCTTCGCCAGATGCCGGGCGAAGAAGGGCAACATGTAATCGCGCATGCGCTCGGCCAGCCGATTGCCATGGTCGCCGTCATACACCGCCCAATCGTGCGGGATACCAAACTTGCCGAGCGCCTCGTGCATGGCGGTGTCGTCGCGCAGCAGCGCGTCCTTGTCGCCCACTTCCAGTCCGATGGCCGTGAGCCCTTTCAGGGCACCCACATATTGCGGCAGCATGGCGAGGGGCGCATTGGCTGCCCAGGCGCCCAGCGTCACCGGATCAAGCTTGCCGCCCTTCACACCGAAATCCGCATAATAAGGCGGGTTGCGTGGGTTAGGCGACCACGCCACGGCCTGCGCGAAGGCCGCGCGTTGCGCAAAGGGCGCCTTCATCGCGTCCTCGATGGGCATGGCCGCCAGGCGCTGGGCCTGCTCCGGCGTGGTCGTGCGCGGCGAGAGGCAGCAGGGGCTGAGCGCATAGACGCTGGAGAAGATGCCCGGATATTTCATGGCGATCTTGAGCGCGCCATAGCCGCCCATGCTGTGTCCGGCGAGGCCGCGCCCGGCGGGCCTCGCCAGCGTACGATAGCGCCCGTCCACCCAGGCAACCAGATCGCGGCTGATAAAGCCCTCGAAATCGCCGGTGGTGATGGAATTGGAATACATCGCGCCCGCAAAGCGGGTGTAGCTGTCCGGCGCGACGAGAATGAACTCATGGCCACGCGCGGCGGCCGCTGTCACCAGCGCCCGATATTTGACGAGCTCGTCGAGCTGCCGGCTGCTGGCGAAATAGCCATGGAGGAAATAGACGACCGGATAGCGCCGCTGCGTATCCGTGCCGTAGCTGGGCGGCAGGACCACAATCACGTCGCGGAGCGGGCTGTTGCCTTCCAGATTGCCGGCCAGCGCGGGGGAGTGGACTTTCAGTGTCTCGAGCACTGCCTCGCCGGCGGCGGCCCGCGCCGCTGCGGGTGAGAGGAGCAGCACCGCCGCTGTCAGGGCGCCTGCGGCGATCCGGCCAAGTCCCCCCGTGCGTTGCCTCATCGGCGCCATCCCCTGCGTCCTGGACCGTTATTGACTCTGCCCAGTTGATTCTGTCCAGTCTCTCATCGCAACTCTTTCCGCATAACGGCCGGCTTGTCCAGAGCCCCCCGCCGGCCTAGATTGAGCCCATGGCCGATCCTGCGCACAACCCTGTCCACGACCATCGCGAACCGACCGGCGCCAAGCTCGCCCAGGCGGCGCAAGCCACGCTGGAGCGCCAGGGCGAGCAGTGGACGGCCATGCGCGGCGACATCTTCTCCGTGCTGGCGGCGGAAGAACGACCCGCCTCGGCCTACGACATCGCCGACAAGGTCTCGCAGCGGCGCGGCAAGCGCGTGGCGCCCAACAGCGTCTATCGCATTCTCGATCTGTTCGTGGCCAACAACCTCGCCCAGCGGGTCGAGAGCGCCAATGCCTATATTGCCAATGCCCATCCCGGCTGCATGCATGACTGCATCTTTCTGGTCTGCCGGCAGTGCGGCGACGCCATCCATATCGACGACGACGCCGTAACGCAGCAGGTCCGCGGGCTGGCGCAGGCAAGCGGCTTCTCGCCCGAGCGCCCCGTCATCGAAGTGCTTGGCACCTGCGCCAAATGCACCTGAGCAGCCAGACATCAAACCCCTGAAAAATTGCAGTTATCCCGCAATAATTTTGCGGTTTGCTGCGCTCTTGCGCCGGCCCGGTCCTGGTGCCACTAGCGCGCGATAAAACAGATTTCGGGAAAGGGGCTCGCAAACCCGATGACTGGCTCGACCACATTGTCGCCGCTGCGCTATCGTATATTCCTTCTCATTCTGGTGGGCAGTCTGCTCTCCAATTTCGGCAATGCCATCCAGTCGGTCGGCGCGGCCTGGGCGATGACGGCGGCGCGCCAGCCGGCCGACATCGTGGCGCTGGTGCAGAGCGCCACCAACCTGCCGATCATGCTGCTCGCCCTGCCCGCCGGCGCGTGGGCGGACATGTTCGACAAGCGGCTGGTCATGCTGGCGGCGCAATGCGCCATGTTCCTGCTTTCCGTCGGCCTGGCGCTGTTCGCCTTCATGGGCATTCAGAGCCCGCTGGTCGTCATCGGCCTCACCGCCCTGCTCGCCTGTGGCGTCGCCTGTTTCAATCCCGCACTGGCTGCCTCCATCGGCGGCATCGTGCCGCGCGCGGAACTGGCGGCGGCGGTCGCGCTCAACATCCTCGCCTTCAACGTGGCGCGCAGCCTGGGGCCGGCGCTGGGCGGGGGCATTGTGGCCCTGGGCGGCGCCGAGACGGCCTTTGTCGCCAACGCCCTCTCTTATCTCGCGGTCATCGTCATCCTGTGGCGCTGGCGGCCGCAGGAGCGCGCGCCCGCCGAACGCCGCCCGCTCGGCGCCGTTATCGCCGAGGGCTTCCGCTACGCCATGAGGTCGGGCGAAGTGCGCGCCATCCTGCTGCGCGCCGTCACCTTCACGGCCACCGGCAGCGCCGCATGGGCACTGATGCCTCTCGTCGCCGCCGACCTGCTGCACGCGGGTTCGGTCACCTTCGGCCTGCTGCTCGGTGCGCTCGGCCTGGGTGCCGTTGTGGGTGCGGCCAGCGCCACCTGGTTCCGCACCCGTTTCTCGGCCGAAGCAATCATCCGCACGGCCGGCATCGTCTACGGCATCGGTTGCGTCGGCGTCTCGCTGGCGCCGCCGCTGCCGGCCATGCTGGCGCTGCTGGTGCTGAGCGGCGCGGGCTGGGTGCAGGCGCTCTCCGGCTTCTCCGTCGCCGGGCAGCTCTGGTCGCCGCGTGCCATCGTCGGGCGGATCACAGCCATGGTGAGCAGCCTTACTTTCGGCGGCATTGCGCTCGGCTCCTGGCTCTGGGGCCATTTCGCCGAAGGTCATGGCGTGGCGGCAGCGCTGCTCTTCTCGGGGCTGGGCATGATCGTGCTGCCCCTCATCGGCCTGCTCGCCCCCATGCCCCGCCACGAAGCGCCCGCGCACTGAGCGGTGTTGGCCGCGCCCCCGCCACGGCCTGCCGCAGCAAAGCCATATTCCGGATTTTCCTTGCCCGCAGGCGGTGCCGGCAATCGACATCGCGCCCCGGCATCGCTAAATGTCCGAGGCAATGACGGACCAGCCCGACACCCCCCTGCTCGATCAGGTGCATGAGCCTGCCGATCTGCGCAAGCTCGCTCCGGAGCAGCTCCGCCAGCTCGCCGACGAACTGCGGCAGGAGACGATCAGCGCTGTGGGCGTCACCGGCGGCCATCTCGGCTCGGGCCTGGGCGTCGTCGAGCTAACCACGGCGATTCATTACGTGTTCAACACGCCCGAGGACCGGCTGGTCTGGGACGTGGGCCACCAATGCTATCCGCACAAGATTCTGACCGGTCGACGGGACCGCATCCGTACACTGCGCCAGGGCGGCGGCCTCTCGGGCTTCACCAAGCGCGCGGAAAGCATTTATGATCCCTTCGGCGCGGCTCACAGTTCCACATCGATCAGCGCGGCACTCGGCTTCGCCATCGCCAGCAAGCTCGCCGGCAAGCCCAGCAAGGCCATTGCCGTGATCGGCGACGGCGCCATGTCCGCTGGCATGGCCTATGAGGCTATGAATAATGCGCGCGACGCGGGCAATCGCCTCGTCGTCATCCTCAATGATAACGACATGTCCATCGCGCCGCCGGTGGGCGGCCTCTCGGCCTATCTGGCCCGACTCGTTTCCAGCCGCGAATTCCTCTCGCTACGCGATGTACTCAAGCGCGTCGCCCGTCGCCTCCCCCGCCCGCTCCACCAGGCGGCCAAGAAGACGGACGAGTTTGCGCGCGGCATGGCCATGGGCGGCACGCTGTTCGAGGAGCTGGGCTTCTATTATGTGGGCCCCATCGACGGCCATAATCTCGACCAGCTCATCCCCGTGCTGGAAAATGTGCGCGATATGGCGGAAGGCCCCTGCCTCGTCCATGTCGTGACGCAAAAGGGCAAGGGCTATGCCCCGGCCGAGGCGGCAGCGGATAAATATCACGGCGTGCAGCGCTTCGACGTCATCACCGGCGAGCAGGTGAAGGCACCGGCCGGCCCGCCCAGCTACACCAGCATCTTCGCCAAGGCCCTGCTGGGCGAAGCCGCGCGTGACGAGACAATCTGCGCGATCACGGCAGCCATGCCCGCCGGCACAGGGCTGGACAAGTTCGCCACTGCGCATCCCGAACGCTTCTTCGACGTGGGCATTGCCGAGCAGCATGCCGTGACCTTCGCGGCTGGGCTGGCAGCGCAGGGCATGCGGCCCTTCTGTGCGATCTACTCCACCTTCCTGCAGCGCGCCTACGACCAGGTGGTGCATGACGTAGCGATCCAGAACCTGCCAGTGCGCTTCGCCATTGACCGCGCAGGGCTGGTCGGCGCGGACGGCGCGACGCATGCCGGCAGCTTCGACATCACCTATCTCGCCACGCTGCCCAACATGGTGGTGATGGCGGCAGCCGACGAGGCCGAGCTGGTCCACATGGTCCACACCGCCGCCCTGCACGACAGCGGCCCTATCGCGCTGCGCTATCCACGCGGCAGCGGCGTGGGCGTGGCTCTACCGGAGACGCCGCAGCGGCTCGCGATCGGCAAGGGTCGCATCGTGCGCGAGGGCAAGACCGTCGCCATTCTCTCGCTTGGCACACGGCTGGAGGAAGCGCTCAAGGCGGCCGACGCGCTCGAGGCACGCGGGCTTTCCGCCACCGTCGCCGACCTGCGCTTCGCAAAGCCGCTGGACGAGGCGCTGATCCGCAAGCTGCTCGCCACGCACGAGGTCGCCGTCACTGTGGAGGAAGGCAGTATTGGGGGGCTGGGCGCCCACATCCTTACGCTTGCCAGCGACGAAGGTCTGATCGACGCCGGCCTCAAGCTGCGCACCATGCGCCTGCCCGATCTGTTCCAAGATCAGGACAAGCCCGAGAAGCAATATGACGCGGCACGGCTCAATGCCCCGCACATCGTTGAGACGGTACTCACCGCCCTGCGGCACAATAGCGCAGGCGTCGGGGAGGCCGGAGCGCGGGCATGAACGACCTCGGCGCCCTGGCCCTCGCCAGCGCCGGTTTCACGGTTCTGGTCGGCCTGGGCTGGTGGATCGGCCGCCGCAAGGACAAGCGCCTCGCCGCGTCCCGGCCGGGCATGACACCGGAAACCTTTGTGAAGACGCTGCGCAAGCGCGGCGCGGATGCGGACATTGCGGACGCGGTCTATGATTGGATCGTGGTCTATTACAGCCGCGAAACCCCACCGAACGCCGATGACCGGATGCGGGAGGATGTGCCGATCGACCTGGAGGATATCGAGGCGTTCGTGACCGCCTTCTTCGAGAAGAACGGCCTGCCGGCACCCCATCCGGGTGATCCGGACGCGATGCCCGATCCGTGGGAAAGCACACTCAGTTCTTTCGCAGTCGACTTGACGCGGCGCCGGGCGGCCTTGCGGGGGCGAGCGGAGGCGCGGGCATGAGCGGCATCATCCGCACTGGCATCGGCGGCTGGACCTACGAACCCTGGCGCGGTGTCTTCTATCCCGCCGACCTGCCCAAGGCGCAGGAAGCCGGTTACGCCGTCCGCCACCTCGACACCATCGAAGTCAACGGCACCTTCTACCGCACACAGACGCCCACCACCTTCGCCAAATGGCGCGACATGGCGCCGGAAGGCTTCGTCTATGCCGTGAAAGCCTTGCGCTATTGCGTGGCCAAAAAGAAGCTCGCCGAGGCGGAAGAGAGCATCGGCAAGTTCCTCGCCTCAGGCCTTTCGGAGCTGGGCAACCGGCTGGGGCCGATTCTCTGGCAATTCCGCGAGACACGCGCCTTCGACGCTGATGACATGGCCGCCTTTTTCGCCATGCTGCCTGCATCGATCGACGGCGTGCCCGCGCGCCATGTGGTGGAGCCCCGGCACGAGAGCTTTGCCTGTGCCGAGTTTGTGACGCTGGCCCGCGCACACGGGGTCGGTATCGTCGTTGCCGATCACGAAACACATCCCCAGATCGCCGACCCGACCGCCGATTTCGTTTATGCCCGCCTGATGCGCACGCAGGAGGCTGAGCCAACCGGCTATGATGCGGCCGGGCTGGACCGCTGGGCAGATATTGCACGCGGCTGGGCCCGCGGCGAGCGGCCCGAGGGCCTGCGCTATATGGCGGACGCTCCGGCAGCTGAACGCCGACCGCGTGATGTGTTCGCCTATTTCATCGCCGGCGCGAAAGTGAGAAACCCGGCAGCGGCCATAGCGCTTGCGGAGCGCGTGGTGAAATCGCAGTGAGAACTCTCTGGCTCATCTATTCTGGACTATCGCTCGCCGGCGCGGCCGCAGTCTGGCTTTTCGCCACGGGCTGAAAGGGAGGCATGGCTTGGCTTCCAGACTTGGAACTCATTGCGGCGGGTAAATGGCCTTTATGGGCTGCAATGTTCTTGCTCCTTTATGGACCTCTCTCGTTTGCGGCTTGGGCCTTGGTCAAAGCGATACGATCCCCACAATAAGCCTTCTCCAAAAAGCGCTCGTCGCATTGTGTAACTGTTGGGTTGAGTATCGCCGACGTGACAGTGAGGAACCCGGCAGCGGCCAGGGCGCTTACGGAGCGAGTGTAGGAAATCAACGTACGACTCCCTTCCTCCTCGTGTTCCTGCACAGGCAGAAGCCCAAGGCGGCTAAGCGGTTCGCCTGTCCGGGCCGCCTGCTTTCACAGGAGCCCGGCGGTCTTTTCGATGGAACGATCGAGCTCCGCCTGCCTGCTCAGCCCTGCGGTTGGCCCAGCGAAGCGCGAGCGGACTGACCGTCGCCTTCCGGCGCGGCGACAATGTCAAACACGGTGCGGCCCTTGTCGAGCACTTCGGTCTCACCGTCCGCCACGGACGAGCGGATGCCGAGCATGCTATTCTGCTCGCCGGCTTCGTCCAGCAGCGAGGTTTCGCCACTGCTGCGCGGTGCGGGGCCGCCGAACATCGTGTCGAGCGCTTCCCGCTGGATGTTGCTCTGCTGGCTGGCGGCGGTACCCGGTGCTGGCGGCTTGAGCGAGAAGTCTGGCGGGATCACCAGCGGCGGCTGCCGTGTCACAGCCATTTCGTCGGGTCGGTCGCGATTGAACAGGCTGGTGCCTCCACAACCCGAGAGCAGCGCGAGCGCCGCCGCGGCAATCGGCAGGGAGTGATGGATTCGCATGTCAATTCGTCTCCTTGGGAACGGCCTTCTCGCGCAGGAGAAGCGCACGCGCAAGCAGGATGAGCACGCCGATGGTGATTGCGGCGTCGGCCAGATTGAAGATGAGGAAGGGGCGCCATTCACCGATGTGGAAATCGGCATAGTCCACCACATAGCCCAGCCGCGCGCGATCCGCGATGTTGCCAAGCGCGCCGCCCAGGATAAGGCCCAGCGCCAGGGCGTCGTCCCGGTTGCGCTCGCGCCATAGCCACCAGGCCACGAAAGTGGTGATGCCAGCCAGCATCAGCACAAGCAGCCAGCGCATCACATCCGTTTCCGCCTCGAAGAAGCCCATGGAGACGCCGCGATTCTGCGCCCAGGTGAGATTGAAGAAGGGCGTCAGCCGGATAGGGTCGGTCAGCGGATTGGCCAGTTCAAGCGTGTGCGTTACGATATATTTGAGAATCTGGTCGAGCAGCAGCACCACCGCCGCCGCACTCAGGGCAAGCTTGCGATGATTGGGGATGCACGCGGCTTCGTTCATGCCAGGACGTCCGCGCAGCGCCCGCACAGCGCGCCATCCTGCGGCACTTCAGGCAGATGACGCCAGCAACGGCCGCATTTGGCATGCTCGGTCGCCGTTACTGCGATCGCCGTTTCGCCTTCCGCTTCCGTCACGCTCGCCACGATGCAAATCTCCGCGAAATCCACGTCCGCCGGCACATCAGCCATGCGCACGTCCGCTTCCAGGGACGAGCGCACCACCTTCTCCCGGCGCAAGGGCTCAATGGCTTCGTTGACCTGATCGCGCGATGAACGGATCGCCGCCCAGCGCGCACCGAGCGCCTCGTCGCGCCAATCGGCGTTCACTTGCGGCCATTCGAGCAGATGCACCGAACCCGTCTCGGAGGGGAAGCGCGCCTGCCACACTTCCTCGGCGGTGAAGGGAATGAGCGGCGCGGCATAACGCACCAGCGCATGGAAGAGATGATCGAGCACAGTGCGATAGGCGCGGCGGTCAAGCGTCTCCGCGCCCGTCTCCATGTTGACGTCGCAATAGAGCCGGTCCTTGCGGATGTCGAAGAAGAAGGCGGAGAGATCGTTGTTGGCGAACTCGCTGAGCGCACGCGTGTAACGGCCGAACTCCAGCCAGGTTTCACTGCCCGCACTCTTGTCCACCACCGCGCGCAGCTCAGCGTCCAGCGTAGCGAGGCGATGAAGCATGTAGCGCTCCAGCTCGGGCAACACATCGGGCGCCAGGCGATCCGTCACGCTGTCAAAGCCGGCCAGCGCGCCAAGCATATAGCGGAAGGTATTGCGCAGCTTGCGATAAGCGTCCGAGGCGCCGGCCAGCACTTCCTTGCCGATGCGCACATCGTCGAAATAATCGGTGCTGGCGGCCCACAGACGCAGAATATCCGCCCCGCTCTCGTCCATCACCTTCAGCGGATCGACGGTGTTGCCGAGGGATTTGGACATCTTGCGGCCCTGTCCGTCCAGCGCGAAGCCATGCGTGAGCACCGCCTTGTAGGGCGCATGGCCGCGCGTGCCGCAGCTCTCTAGCAGCGAGGACTGGAACCAGCCGCGATGCTGGTCCGACCCTTCGATGTAGAGATCGGCGCGCGCGCTCTCGCCATAGCGCTTTTCCACCACGAATGCGTGCGTCGAGCCGCTGTCGAACCACACGTCGAGAATGTCGTTCACCACCTCATAGTCGGCAAGGGCGTAGTCGGGGCCGAGAATGGCCTGATGATCGGCGCCGAACCAGGCGTCCGCGCCGCCGGCCTTGAACGCCTCGACGATGCGCGCATTGACGGCAGGATCGTTGAGATAGTCGCCGGTCTGCCGGTTCACATAGAGCGCGATGGGCACGCCCCAGGCGCGCTGGCGCGAAATAACCCAGTCCGGCCGATCGCTCACCATGGCGTGGATGCGGTTGCGCGACCGCGCCGGCACCCAGCGCGTCTGCTCGATGGCCTCCAGCGCCACTTCGCGCAGCGTCGGGCCATTGCTCATGCTGTGATCGGGCGTGGCGGGATGGACGCCCAGCGCAATACCCGCTCCGACGCCGGCCATGAGGCTGGGCACCACGAAGTCGGACGCCTTGCTGGCCCTGTCCATCGGAATGAACCATTGCGGCGTGCAGCGGTAGATGATGCGCGCTTTGGAGCGCCAGGAGTGCGGATAGCTGTGCTTCAGCTCACCGGCGGAAAGCAGCGCGCCCGCTTCGCGCAGATCGGTGAGCATCGGGCCTTCGGGGCCGTTAAACTTCACATTGATGACGCTGCCCTGTCCGCCGAGCCACAGCCAGTCGTCGCGATAGCGGCCATCGTCGGTGACCGCGAACACCGGATCGATGCCGACGGCTTTGCAGGCAATGAAGTCCTCCTCGCCATGATCGGGCGCCATGTGGACGAGGCCGGTGCCGGCGTCCGTGGTGACATGATCGGCGGCGATGAACCGGCGCGGACGGGCGAAGAAACCGCCGAGATGGTGCATCGGATGGCGGGCGACAGCGCCGGCGAGGTCAGCGCCTTTGCCGCTCCAAACAACGGTCCAGCCAGCTCCCTGTGAAAGCCAAGGCGTGTTTCCCGCCCGCTTAGCGAAATCATCCCACAGTTCAGCAGCAGTAAGGTATACGCGACCGTCCGCTCGCATCGCCAGATACTCGATGTCCTCCCCATAAGCGATCGCCTGGTTCACGGGGATCGTCCACGGGGTCGTCGTCCAGATCACCGCATAAGCGCCGGTCAGTTCCGGCGCATTCGGCGCCTCCACAATCTCGAACGCAAGGTCGATCTGGGTGGAAACCACATCCTCATATTCCACCTCTGCCTCGGCGAGTGCCGTCTTTTCCACCGGCGACCACATCACCGGCTTGGCGCCGCGATAGAGCTGGCCGCTCTCGGCGAACTTCAGCAGCTCGGCGACGATGGCCGCCTCAGCCTCATACTTCATGGTCAGATAGGGATCGTCCCAGTCGCCCAGGATGCCGAGACGCTTGAACTGGTCGCGCTGGATGCCGACCCATTTCTCCGCATAGGCCCGGCACTGGGCGCGAAACTCCTGCGGGGGCACCTCGTCCTTGTTCTGCTTCTTCTTGCGGTATTCCTCCTCGATCTTCCACTCGATGGGAAGGCCGTGGCAGTCCCAGCCGGGCACATAGGGTGCGTCCTTGCCGAGCAGGGACTGGCTGCGCACGATGATGTCCTTGAGGACCTTGTTCATGGCGTGGCCCATGTGGATGTCGCCATTAGCATAAGGCGGGCCATCGTGGAGGAGGAAGCGCTCGCGGCCCTTGCGCTCCGCGCGCAGGCGCCCGTAGAGGCCTATTGCCGCCCAGCGCGCCGCGATCTGCGGCTCCTTCTGCGCGAGGCCCGCCTTCATGGGGAAGTCGGTCTGGGGCAGGAAGACGGTGCTCTTATAGTCTGGCTGGTCGGTCATGGGTTTCCGGTCGCGTCCTGCCGTTCGCCTGTGCTGCCAAGATCGTCTCTTTCTTCCTCGAAGCGAAGGAAAGGCCCTCGGCAAGCCCAGCCCGAACGGGCGAGTGCATATATTTCATTCAGCCTGCGCCCCTACGCGAGGCAAAGCGGGTGCGCAAGAACAGCGCTCAGCCGGTCAGCCGCGCATAGGCCACGGAGCCCGTGAACGCCGCCCAGCGCGTGGTCCATTTGCGCACCGGCCTAGCGTTCGGCCAGAAGGGCGTCCACATCGCACCCGGCCCGGCGCCGAGCGCGCGGGCGACTTTCTCGCTGGCTGGATTCTCGGGGTCGATCATATGTAGCGTCTCGTTGCAGACCAGCGCCTCGTGCGCCCAGCGGAACGCAGCGGCGGCAGCCTCCGGTGCATAGCCGCGGCCCTGGGCGCGCGGGAAGATGGCCCAGCCGATCTCAAGACCGGGCCAGCCGGGCGGATGCAGTGGCCCAACATGGCCCACAAAGCTTCCGCTCGCCTTCTCCTCCACCGCGAAATTGCCGAAGCCGCAGGCCGCCCAGTGCCCGGCCAGGAAGCAGAAGCGCCGCCAGCTCTCGCCATGATCGAGCGCCCGTCCTTCCGCTGTGATCGACCGGGCGAAATCATCATCCGCCATTTCCGTGCAGAACGGTACGACGTCGTCCGGCTGGAAGGCGCGCAGGATCAGTCGGGGCGTCTCAATACGCGGCACGTCCATGATGTTATGCGTCTTCCTGGTTCAGGATGGCGCGCGCCTGGCGCACATCTTCATCCATCTGTGCGACGAGCGCCTCGACGCCGGCAAAGCGCACCTCGCCGCGCAGCCGTGCGATAAGCGCCACTTCCACGGTCTGCCCGTAGAGATCGCCCGTGAAATCGAAGAGGAAGGTTTCCAGAAGCTCCCTGGGCGGATCAAACATCGGCCGCACACCCAGATTGGCGGCGCCGCCCAGCATGCGCCCGTCCGCCAACCGTGCCCGCACGGCATAGACCCCATAAGCCGGGCGCAGATAGGGGCCGAGCAGCATGTTAGCGGTGGGGAAGCCGATGGCGCGGCCGCGCTTGTCGCCATGGATGATCTCGCCCTCAATGGCGAAGGGACGCGAAAGCAGGTGCGCGGCGGCAGAGCAATCGCCTTCCACCAGCGCGTCGCGAATGCGGCTGGAGGAAATGACACCCTGTGCATCGCGCACGGCCGGTACGGCCTCGGCCCACAGGTCTCGCCGCGCACCGAGTTCGCCGAGCAGGGCCACCGTGCCCGCCCGCCCCCGGCCGAAAGTAAAGTCCTCTCCGGTGACGACACCCGCCGCCCCGAGATCGTCCGTCAGCATGGCCACGAACTGCTCCGCCGTGCGGCTGGCCAGCGCCCGATCGAAGTGGAAGACCAGCATCGCGTCCGCCCCCGCCGCCGCGAACAGCCGCTCTCGCTGGGCAAGCGTGGTGAGGCGAAAGGGCGGCGCGTCCGGCTGGAACAGGCGCACGGGATGCGGATCGAACGTGGCGACGATGGCCGGACGTCCTTCCACCCGCGCACGCGCAACAGCTCGGCCCACCACCGCCTGATGGCCGAGATGAAATCCATCGAAGTTACCGAGCGCCATGACAGCTCCGCGCAGATGCGCGGGCACGCCCCCCTCGCTCGTCAGCCGTTCCATGGCTGGCCGCTATAAGGAGGGTGCGCGGCCCGCGCCAGCCCGGTTTTGGGCTCTCTCGCCCCTCGGGAGAAAAGCGTGCGCCCTTACGGGTAAAGCGGCACGGAGCCCATGAAGGGACCGCCGGCCTCATAAATATCCTCCTCCATGCGCCGGCGGCGACTCTCCAGGTCGACGCCGCCGTCCAGGAAGGAAATGAGATCGTCGTTGAGCTTCTCGGGCGCCGTGGCGAAGAGGCCATGAGGTTCGCCTTCATATTCGAGTAGCAACGCCTGCGGAATGGCGCGTGCCGCCGCGCGGGCGGACGGCTCTATCGGTACGGTCTTGTCCTCGATGCCATGGACGATCAGCGTCGGCACATTGAATGCCGCCATGTCCGGCCGGAAGTCCGTGCGGCCAAAGGCGTCCACGCAGTCCAGTGTCGCTTTGGGGTTAGCCATGGCGCCCATGGAGAAGGTCCAGTCGAGCAGCGCCTGGCTGACCGGTCGCGACATGAAATGAACACCATAGAAGGTTTTGCCGAACTCCTGGAGGAACGCGAAGCGGTCGGCGCGAATCCTCTCCTGCATGTCGTCCAACACGCTTTCGTCGACACCGTGGGGATTGCTCTCGTCCTTGAGCAGATAAGGTGTGACGGCCGAAATGAGCGCAACGCGATCCACCCGGCCGCTGCCGTGGCGAGAGAGATAGCGCGCCACCTCGCCGCCCCCCATGGAGAAACCGACCAGCGCGGCCTTGTCGATCTCCTGTGCCGCGATCACGTCGGCCAGGTCGTCGGCAAAGCGGTCGTAATCATAACCGCCGGCCATGTGGGAGGAACGCCCGAAGCCGCGCCGGTCGTAGGTGATGACGCGATAGCCCGCCTCGGCAAGCTCGAGCATCTGATATTCGAACATGTCGCCGTTGAGCGGCCAACCGTGGATGAGGATGACCGGGCGGCCCGTCCCCATGTCCCTCACATGGAGATAGGCGCCGTCGCTTGCCCTGATATGCATGGATCGTCTCCCGGGTCTGGAGGGTCTGTCGGCAGAACCCCCGGGGAGAGCGTGCGTTCCGCTTGTCGCAGCCGATCAGCTTAGGCGCGCCGTAGCGTCACATAGCTATAGGCGGGCACGGTGCCGGCGGCGGGGAAGTCTTCGCGCGCCGTCTCGCGCCAGCGCGCCGGATCGGCGGGGTCGATACGGGCGTCACCGGGCGGCGAGAGATTTACCTGCGTAATCTCCAACCGATGCGCGATAGGCTCGAACAGTCGATAGATCTCGGCGCCGCCGATAACCGCGATGACCGGCGCGTCCGCCACGCGGATCGCCTCGTCCACCGAATGGACCACCTCGGCGCCAGGCGCGGACCAGTTCCGATCGCGTGTCAGTACGATATGGCGCCGGCCGGGCAGCAGGCCGGGCAGGCTGTCGAAGGTCTTACGGCCCATGACCATCGGCTTGCCCATGGTCAGATCCTTGAAGTGACGCTGCTCACCCGGGATCTTCCAGGGAATATCGCCTTCCGAACCGATCACGCCATTGTCGGCGCGGGCGATGAAGAGCGCGATTTCGGGGGTTTCGGCCATGCTGCGCTCCTCACTCCGTTCAGAAATGCAAACGCGTCACATGGCCCATCTTGCGGCCCGCCCGCGCCTCGTGCTTGCCATAGAGATGGAGATGCGCGGCCTCATCGGCAAGGATCTCGGGCCAATCATGCGCCTGCGCGCCGATGAGATTGCGCATGGAGACGGCCGGCGCGTCGAGCGCAGTCGAGCCCAGGGGCAGCCCGCAAATGGCGCGGACATGGTTCTCGAACTGGCTGGTGACGGCGCCCTCGATGGTCCAGTGCCCGCTGTTGTGAACGCGCGGCGCCATTTCGTTGAAGATCGGACCATCCGCACCGGCGAAAAATTCCAGCGTCAGCACACCGACATAATCGAGCGCATCAGCCACCTTGCGGGCCGTGCCACGGGCTTCCGCCTCCTGCGCGCGGACGGGCGCCGGCGCGGGGACCGTGGAGGTGGCGAGGATGCCGCTCTCATGGACATTGTGCGGCGTATCCCAGAAGCGCACTTCGCCGTCATGGCCGCGCACCAGGATCACCGAAAACTCATGCTCGAAGCGCACGAAGCCCTCCAGCACCGCCGCCGGTTGGCCGCCGATCTCCGTCCAGGCCCTGTCGAGCGTGGCGGGCGCGACATCGCCGATGCGGGCCTGGCCCTTGCCGTCATAGCCAAACCGCGTGGTCTTGAGGATGGCGGGGGCACCCACGGCGGCGATGGCGGTGGTCAGCGCGGCGCGGTCGTCCACCGGCGCATAAGGCGCGGTGCGGCCGCCCAATCCCGCGACAAAGCCCTTTTCCAGCAGTCGGTCCTGCGCGACACGCAGCGCCGCAGCATTGGGTTGAACGTGGCCAAGCCCGGCCAGCAGCGAAACGGCGCCCGCCGGCACATTCTCGAACTCATAGGTGATGACGTCGACGTCCTGCGCGAACCGCTCGAGCGCCGCGCCGTCCTCATAATCGGCCTGAGTCCAGCGCGCGCTCACATCGGCAGCCGGGCCGCTCGCTTCGGGCGCGTAGATGTGGCTGCGATAACCGAGCTGGGCGGCGGCAATGGCAATCATGCGGCCAAGCTGGCCACCGCCGACAATACCGATGGTGCTACCGGGAGGGATGGGCGTCATGCCGGGCTATCCGCCACCGATTCGGTCTGCCCCGCGCGCCAGGCCTCGAGGCGGGCGGCGAGCAGCGCATCATGATTGGCGAGAATCGCCGCGGCCAGCAGCGCCGCATTGATCGCACCCGGCTTGCCGATTGCGAGCGTGCCGACGGGCACCCCGCCGGGCATCTGGACGATGGAATGAAGGCTGTCGACGCCCGACAGCGCAGCCGACTGAATCGGCACGCCCAGCACGGGCAGGCGCGTAAGGGCAGCAGTCATGCCAGGCAAATGCGCCGCGCCGCCAGCGCCGGCGATGATGACCTGGAGGCCGCGCTCGGCTGCGCCGCGCGCATAGGCGTACATACGGTCCGGCGTACGATGCGCCGAGACGATGCGGCATTCATGCGCCACCTCCAGCGTGGTGAGCACGTCCGCCGCATGGCGCATCGTCTCCCAGTCGGATTGCGAGCCCATGATGACTCCGACCTTCACCATCCCGACGCTCCGCCCCTTGCCAATCTCGCCAAAAATTCCGCCCAGTCAGAACGACCGGAAACGGGCCGCGCAACGCGGAAGCACAGGCCAATAAAGCGCCGACATGCCGGATACAACCGCTGAGGCGAGGGACATGTCTTAGCTTGGAGATGTTTTTTGCCTGTCAACTTGTGACGAATATCCCTATATGGCGCCCCAAAATAGGGGTTAAAATTGGTCGCGGATGTGGAGGTAGCGCTTGAGACAAGCCACTACCCGGAGTGTCGTGCGCGACGACAAAAGCGGCGACGTTTCGGCTTTAGAGCAGGAAGTTGCCGCTCTTCGCGAAGAGTTGCGGCAGCTCCAACTGACGAATGAGGAACTCGAACGACTCGTCGTTCGGGACACGCTGACTCCACTCTACAACCGGCGGCATTTCATCACTTGCCTCGGCGAGCGACTCAACAGGCTGGAGCGCTACGGCACGGCCTGCGCGCTGCTGTTCGTCGACGTGAACGGCATGAAGGCCATTAATGATACGTTCGGCCACAGCGCCGGTGACTTCGCGCTCAACCATGTCGCCCACCTACTGATCGGCGCCACTCGTTCCACCGACATTGCGGCGCGCGTGGGCGGCGATGAGTTCGCACTGCTGCTGGACGGGCTAGACGAGGAGGCCGCAGAGCGCAAAGCCAGCCTGCTCACCGCCGCCATTGCCGCCAGCGAATGCTGCTTCGAAGGCATGATCCTGCCGCTGTCCGCGTCCTTCGGCTGCACGGGCCTGCGTGTGGGCGACAGCGATTTCTCCGCGATCGCCCGTGCAGACATGGCGATGTACGCCGCCAAGCGCAGCAACGCCTGAGCGCCGCTCTCCGGCGAATCGGCTCGCCGCATCGACTGACGCAAGGCTGTCTCACCTCCCGCGCGCGAAACCGCCGACATTCCTTCCACGCCCGAAATACTCTAACGGACGCGGAACGACACAGAAGAAGGCGACATGCGTCATCGCGTCGCACCAGGGGAAGAGGAACACAGCTTGTCGACCAAGAGCACGACCGGGAAACGGCCGGAAGAAGAAGACGCTGTCTTCGGTACCATCCTGCCCGAGAAGGAGAGCTATCCCCTGCCGCCGCTCAGCCTCACCATCCGCGTGGTGATGGCCGGCCGGCGCTGGCGCTCGCTGATCGACGAGCATCTGCGCCAGCGGGGGCACAGCGCCTCGCGCATGGAAGCCATGGCGTCTATCGCCTATGCGCCGGCCGCGACGACGCAAATCCAGATCGCCAAGCGGATCGGTATCGAGGGACCCACGCTCACTCGCACACTGGACCTCCTGGAGGCGGACGGCCTAGTCGAGCGGCTGCCGGATCCCAATGACCGCCGCAACAAGCATATGAAGCTGACACCCGCCGGCCACGAGGCACTGGCGGAGATGTTCGGGATTACCAGCCGCCTGCGCGCGCGCCTTCTCGACGGAATACCGGAAAGCGACATCGCCTCAACGGACCGCTTTCTCGCCATGCTGGTGGACCGCATCGACACCGGCCTCACGCCAGGCAACTGAGTCGGGCGACGCGAGCGCGACTTGCGCCGGCCGACCACAGCGCACAAAGAGACAGGACCGTAAACCGGATAGCGCCGACGCGCGCCCCGGCAACAACAGCATGACGACAATAGGGGATCAGCCATGAAAGCCAGCGACGCGATCATCGACATTCTGAAGCGCGAGGGCGTGGACGTGCTGTTCGGCTATCCGCGCAACGCGCTGCTGGAAGCCGCTGCGCGGGCGGACGTGCGCACCATCATTCCCCGGCAGGAGCGCATCGGTCTGCACATGGCAGACGCTTATTCGCGCCTAACGCGTGGTGAGAAGCTGGGCGTGTTCTGCTGCCAGCACGGCCCGGGCGCGGAAGTGGCGAGCGCCGGCGTGGCGCAGGCCTATGGCGAATCGGTGCCCATTCTGGTGCTGCCGGGCGGCTACGCCACCGCGACGGCACATGTCGGGCGCAACTATAACAGCGTGCGCAACATGGCGCACATCACCAAGAGCGCCGAGCCGCTCAATTTCCCCGCGCACACCAGCGCCGTGATGCGCCGCGCCTTCACAGCCCTACGCAACGGCCGCGGCGGCCCTGCGCTGGTGGAACTGCCCTATGACGTGCTGGAGCAGGAGGGCGGGGAGGTGGACTATCGCCCCGTGCTGCGCACCCGCTTCGCGCCCGATGGCGAGAGCGTGACGCGAGCGGCGCAGATGCTTTGCGCGGCCAAGCGGCCGGTGCTTTACGCTGGGCAGGGCATTCACTGGTCCAACGCCTATGCCGAGCTCAGGGAGCTGGCCGAGTTGCTCGCCATTCCCGTCTGCACCAGCCTGCCCGGCAAGAGCAGCTTCGACGAGACGCATCCGCTCTCGCTCGGCTCGGGCGGCGCGGCCATGCCGCTGGCGGTGCGCCATTTCCTCGACGATGCCGACGTGATTCTAGGCGTGGGCTGCAGCTTCACCAGCACGGCCTTCGGTGTCCGCATGCCTACGGGCAAGCGCGTGATCCACGCCACGCTCGACCCGGTGGAGATCAACCGCGCGGTGGAGACCGAGGTGGCGCTGATCGGCGACGCGGCGCTGACACTGCGCGCGCTGATCGAAGCGTGTCGGACAATCCTGGGCGGCACCCCGCGCGACGCAAGTGCGGTGACGGCGGAGATCGCCAAAGTGCATCAGGACTGGCTGGCGGCATGGATGCCCAAACTCACCAGCAACCAGACGCCGATCACCCCCTATCGCGTACTTTGGGATCTCCAGCACACGGTCGATGTCGCCAACACCATCATCACTCATGATGCCGGTAGCCCGCGCGACCAGCTTAGTCCCTTCTGGCGCACCACCGCACCCCATACGTTCCTGGGCTGGGGCAAGACCACGCAACTCGGCTACGGGCTGGGCCTTGCGCTGGGCGCCAAGCTCGCCTGCCCGGACAAGCTCTGCATCAACGTGTGGGGCGATGCGGCCATCGGCTTCACTGGCATGGATTTCGAGACCGCCGTGCGCGAGCGGTTGCCCATTCTCTCTATCCTGCTCAACAATGCCTCTATGGCGATGGAGCTGAACGTGATGCCGACTGCCACGGAGAAATTCCGCTCCACCGACATCAGCGGCGACTATGCGGCATTCGCGCGAGCCTTGGGCGGCCATGGCGAGCGCGTGAGCGCGGTAGCGGACATCGTGCCGGCGATCCGCCGGGCCATTGCGGCGACGCAGGCGGGCCAGCCCGCGCTCATCGAGTTCATCACCAGCCAGGAAGTCGATTTCTCGCGCTATCCCTGAGCGAGAGGCAATCAGGGCAGCGCCGCCGTTTATCGATTTGGCGGCGCAGTCCATCGCAACGCAGTGGCGGGAACCTTTTTCGCGAGAGAATGTTCGCCTCGCAATGCTCCAACCTGCCATTCTCCTTCCGGATTCTCCAGCCGACCTGACTGGCGAGATCGACCGTGCCCGCCGTATTGGCGACGCGCTGGCCGATCCGGCCGACCAGTCCATCGTGCAAGGCTATATCGCCGAACTGGAGGCCCGCATCGCTCGCGGCGCGCAGGAGCAGCCGGCGCGGCATTGACCGGGCGCGCGGCGTCATCCCGGCCGCGAGTTGCTGACGCCGAGCCGAACGCCGATTACGCCCCACTTTCTCGCCCTGAGTGCCTGCTGACCGTCTGGCGCCTTGATGTCCTGAGCCGACCGATCCGGCCGCCTTGTTTGCGCCGATGACGCCGCCCTTCTCCTGGATCAGCGCCGAGCCACAAGGCATCCGCATCGTCCCCGCCGATGTCTGGATCGATCCGGCGCTGCCGGTGCCGCAGGCACTCGTCACCCACGGCCATGCCGACCATGCGCGCGGCGGCCACGGCCGCACCATCGCCACGCCCGAGACGCTGGCTATCATGGCGCTGCGTTACGAGACGCGCGCGGGGGTGGTCCCGGCGGCCTATGGCGAGACGCTGCGGTTGCCCGGCGGAGTCGATGCGACCTTCCTGCCCGCCGGCCATGTGCTGGGCTCCGCCCAGATCCTGCTGGAACATGCCGGCGAGCGCGTGATCGTGACGGGCGACTACAAGCGCCGCAGCGATCCCACCTGCCCGCCCTTCGTGCCGACACCCTGTGACATCTTTGTCACCGAGGCGACCTTCGCCCTTCCTGTCTTCCGTCACCCGCCGGTGGCTGGTGAGATCGCCAAGCTGCTGGCGGCGCGCGCGGCCAATCCCGAGCGCTGTGTGCTGGTCGGCGCCTATGCGCTCGGCAAGGCGCAGCGGCTGATCGCGGAATTGCGCCTCGCGGGCTATGGGGAGACCCTCTGGCTGCATGGGGCGCTGGAGCGCATGTGCCGTCTCTATGAAGAGTTGGGCGTGGCGCTGGGTCCCCTACGGCTGGTGGCGGACGCAGCCGGCAAGGCGGACCTTGCCGGGCAGATCGTGTTGTGTCCGCCCGGCGCGCTCAACGACCGCTGGAGCCGCCGCCTGCCTGATCCGGTCACGGCCATGGCATCGGGCTGGATGCGCGTGCGCCAGCGCGCCCGGCAGCGCAATGTGGAGCTGCCGCTCATTATCTCCGATCATGCCGATTGGGATGAGCTGACGGCCACGATCGCGGAAGTGAACCCGGCGGAGACATGGATCACGCATGGTCGCGAGGATGCGCTGCTACGCTGGTGCGCCTTGCACCAGCGGCGCGCGCGGGCGCTGGCGCTGGTGGGTTATGAGGATGAGGACGACTGATGCGGCGTCTCGCAGCCTCCCCTGACCCCCATCCGCGGGCTGGAGGGTCACGCTAGCATGGAGCGCTTCGCCGCCCTCGTCGATGCGCTCACCTATACGCGCAGTCGCAACGGCAAGCTCGCGCTGATCGCCACCTATCTGCGCGAAACGCCGGATCCGGACCGCGGCTGGGCCTTGGCGGCGCTGACCGATGGGTTGGACTTTCCCGCCGTCAAGGGATCGACGGTGCGCAATTTGCTGATGGAGCGGGTGGACCCCGTGCTTTTTCAGCTCTCGCGCGATTATGTGGGCGATACCGCCGAGACGGCGAGCCTGCTCTGGCCGGACAGCACTGCGGCTAAGGATCCGCCCTCGGTGAGCGAGGCAGTGGATGCGCTACTGCGCATGACTCGCCTCAGTGTCCTGAGTAACCTCGCGGCCCTGCTCAACCGGCTCGACGCGCCGGGCCGCTTTGCGCTGCTCAAGCTCGCCACAGGGGCCATGCGCATCGGTATTTCCGCCCGGCTCGCCAAGCTGGCCTTCGCGCGGGCCTTCGCAGTGAGCATCGACGATGTGGAGGAATATTGGCACGGGCAAACCCCGCCTTATCGCGCGTTGTTCGACTGGGCCGCCAATGGCGCGGAGCCGCCTCATGCGCAGGACCTGCCGCTCTTCCGCCCGTTCATGCTCGCCCATCCGCTGGAGGAGACGCAGGTCGACATGGCGGACTATGCCGCCGAGTGGAAATGGGACGGCATCCGCGTGCAGATCGTCCACGCCGGCGGCGAGACGCGGCTCTATTCGCGCTCGGGTGACGACATCTCCGGCACGTTCCCGGAAATCGTGGCGGCCATGGACATCCCCGCCGTGCTGGATGGCGAACTGCTGGTGCGCGGCAGCCATCAGGGCGGCCAGCGGGACGATGCGCAAGGGGGGGCAGCGAGCTTCAACGCGCTTCAGCAGCGCCTCGGCCGCAAGACGGTCTCAAAAGCCATGCTCGCGGATTATCCCGCTTTCGTGCGGCTCTATGACCTGCTCCTCCTGGAAGAGGAGGATCTGCGCCCGTTAAGCTGGGAGCAGCGCCGCGCGGTGCTGGAAGCGTTTGTACCCCGGCTCGATCCGGTGCGCTTCGATCTCTCGCAGATCATCCCCGCCGCCAGCCTCGACGAACTGGCGGCAATCCGAGAGCGCGCCCGCGACGATGCCATCGAAGGCGTTATGCTCAAGCGGCGCGATAGCCCCTATGTGCCGGGCCGCCGGACTGGCTTGTGGTACAAGTGGAAGCGCGATCCGCTACTCGTGGACTGCGTGCTCATGTATGCGCAACGCGGCAGCGGCAAGCGCTCTTCCTTCTATTCCGATTTCACCTTCGGCTGCTGGGATGGCGATCCGGACCAGGGCGCGGAGCTGCTGCCCGTCGGCAAGGCCTATTTCGGTTTCACCGACGAAGAACTCAAATGGCTGGACAGCCATGTGCGCCGCCACACCGTCAATCGCTTCGGCCCGGTGCGCGAGACGGACAAGAGCCTCGTCTTCGAGATTGCCTTCGATTCGGTGCATGAAAGCAAGCGCCACAAGTCCGGTCTCGCCATGCGCTTCCCGCGCATCCACCGCATCCGTGCCGACAAACCGGCTCATGAGGCGGACCGAATCGAGACGCTGCGCGCCCTAGTGAAGGATTAGCGGACGAGGTCGGCAGGGCTGAAGCGGGCTCGCACTGGCCCGCGCACCCTCCGGCCGCCCATGATGTGTCAGGCCATCGTGTTGGGCGCGCGGGCCGTGCCGCTTTCCCGAATGGGGACTCAGACGGAGCGCGGCTCAGGCCGCCCAGCCGAAGCGCTGGGAACGCTCCTGGAGATGGCGGTAGTGCTGGATGCGAGTCTGACGCAAGCCCGGCACGCCATGCCGGTCGACCGCGCGTTGCCAGCCGGCGAATTCCTCGACCGACAGATTGTAGCGCTCGAGCGCCTCGTCAACCGTGAGCAGGCCGCCGGTGACGGCTGCGACGACCTCAGCCTTGCGGCGCGGTGTCCAGGGGCTGTTCGGCGAAGGCAGATCTTTGAGCGAGAGGGCCTGACCCATGGGGCCCACGACCCAGGACGCGCGGGATGGAGACGGAGTCGATCCGGTGTTCATGTTGCGATCCCTTATTTTGTGCTGTGTCAGCGGGAATCGCAGGACTTGGTTAGCAAGGCGTTAACCACGCGATGAACCGATGCCCCGAAAGAGGCATTAAAAGTCCAGTCTGTAGGGGAATGGTGGAAGGGGCTGAATTCGAACTGATTTCCGTTATCGGCGTAAAACATAGCTTTTCTCGAACTGATGGATTTGTCGATGACCCCGTGGATGACCCCGCCTAGGCGGCGGTCGCCATCCGCTCGGCAAGCCACTTGTCGATGTCCGATTCGCGCCATACGACGCTGTTGGGCCCGATCTGGATGTTGCGGGGGAACGTGCCCTGGCTCATCCAGCGGTAGATCGTGCGCATCGACTTAGGCACGCGCTCGCGAACCTGATCGATCGTGAGGAGGCGCTCAGCCATTGGCGCTCTCCCCGGCCTTTTCGGCGCGGCGGCCGTCGTGGCCAGCGAACATGTCTTCCATGCCGAGCGCGGCCATATAGGTTGCAAGCAGCGCCTCGGCTTCCTGGCGGTCGTGGCTCTCCATCTTGCGCAGGCGGATGACGGCGCGCATCGTCTTGACGTCGTAGCCGGTGGCCTTGGCCTCGGCGTAGACATCCCGAATATCGTCAGCGCCGCCCTTCTTTTCCTCCTCAAGCCGCTCGATGCGCTCGATCAGCAGGCGCAGCTGATCGGCGGCGATGTTGGGTTCGCTCATAGTTCCGTTCTCCATTGGCGGTTGGGCAAGCCGGCGCGCAGCGCACGGGCGGTCGCAAGCACGCGCAGGCGGTGCTCGGAGACGAACCGGCCGTCGCTATCGCGCAGGCGGGTGGCAGGTTCACGTTGGATGGGCTCACGATTCATGCTGCCATCTCCAGTGGTGTGAGAAGATCTTGGTGGGACGCCGCTTTCTCGCGCGGCGGGATCCAGTAGGTGGGCGCAAAGGGCTGGCCGGCTTCATCCAGGAGCGGCAGGCGCCGCTTGTCCCAGAGCACCCACATGTAATCGACCTTGCCGCGCCGGTAGGCATCCTCGCCCAACTCGGCGATGACGTCGCCGGGCGGCATCGAGGGCCGTTCGCACATGACCCACACGCCGGCGGGGCAATGCTGGGAAAAGAGCGCGTAGCGGCCCTGACTGCTCAGCCACTTGAGCGGCAGCAGAGCGGCGACCTGGTGCGTGGCGATCTCCAGCGCGCGGCGCACGAAGCGCTCGGCGAGCGCCTCGACCTGCGCGCCATCCTGATAGGAAAATGGCGGATTGAAAAAGATCGAGAGCGGGCCCGCCGCTTCCAGAAGGGAGCGCTGCCCGCCGATAAAATCATGCGTACCGAGGAAGTGCGGCGCCCCGCGATCGAACAGATCGGTGCCGAAGGCCTCCATGCGCCGGCCGCGCAGTGCGCGGACCATGTTGCCCTGCCCGCAGCACGGATCCAGCACCGTCACCTCGCGGTCGATCGGCGCGAAGTCCAGAATGCGCTCGGTGACCCATTCCTCCTCGACGTACCAATCCCAAGGGTGGCGAAGCTTTTTCTCGCCTTTTTTGGCCGGCGCAACGCCGGTGGTGAGTTCGGCGCTCACGGGTGCACCGCCTTTCGGCCGGCCTGGGTGATCGTCCAATAGGTGTAGCAGCCAGGCCGCGTTTCGCTTCGCGTCGCGTAACCCCAGCGCTCGAGCCGGCGGAGCATATTGCGTACCTGTGGGCGGCAGCGCCTGCCGACGCACAAGCCGCAAGCTCTTGCGATCTCATTTGTGTAGGCACTCTCGCGGGCCGCGAGCAGCGTCAGAGCGGTATGATCTGTGAGGGTCAGACGCATCGTATTCATGCGGCTAGCCTCCGCTCCGCGATTCCTGGCTGATTGGCGGTCACCAGCGCGCGCGCGACGGGTGGGCAGACGCTGTTGCCGATGGCGCTGATCTGCTCGGCGATGGTGAGCGGCTTATGGACGAGCTTGCCCCGCACGATCTTGGGAACGATCGGATCGAGCACGTAGTCGTCTGGGAAGCCCTGTGCGCGCGCCAGTTCGCGCGGCTTGAGCATGCGCAGGCCGATATCGACGATGACATAGGTCACAGCGTCAATGGTGACCGTAACGACGGCGAAGCGCGCCTTGGTCGTGATGGCGTCCAGCGGACGGTCTACAGCCTGGCTCTGCGCCGTCTCATTTTCGCCGTTGGTGCCGTAATATTTCACCAGGAAGGCGGCGACCTTGACGGCTCGCTCCATCATGTCGGGCGGCAGCGCGTCCTCTTCGATCATGGTGGTTTCGACGACGCGCTGTTGTGAGCCAGTCGTGGTGACGGTGGAGAGCGGCCGTCGGGCATCGCTGCCGGCGGCGTTGACGTTGCGCGGGCCGCCGTTGGCCTGCTCGATGTGGGCGCAGACCACGGCATGGTGCTGGCCGCCCGCGCATGCCGTTTTCAGCGGCAGGTCCGGTTTACCGCGTCCGCCGTTAGTATTGCTCGTGTAAAAGCTCGAAAGGAAGGCTGTGACAGCCGCCGTCTTACCTCCGCCACCTGCGGTTGTCGCCGGTGCAGGCTCATCGACGGGCGCGCCGAGCGAGTTCCCAAACTGCCGATCGAGATATGCCAGCTCTGCGCTTACCAACCCGAGCGGCATCGCACCGGCCGGGCGCTTAGGCTGCCCGTTGGCCGTGACGGTGGGCATCTCCTTGTCCATCGGAGACCCAACACTGTTGCTGTGGAACTTGGTGATGTGCGGCGCGAGCGTCACATCGGACAGGGCGAACTCGCCCCCGTTCGCTGTCGTGATCGTGCGAAGCGGCTCACTGGTCGGATGCACGCGCGGCGAATTCTGGCTGTGCGTCACCGGCACGATGTACGGCTCGGCCGCATTGACCACATAGCGCATTACGCCATGGGCGATCCTCCGCATGGTGGCATCCTTGAGCGGCCGCGCACGGTCGAAGATCGACGGGCACGGGATCGACCAGTCGATGCACTCAGCCGCTGTTCGGTAGGGCAGCAGCTCGCCGGCCTGCACCGCAGCGGAATCACGCGGCCCGTGCGTCGGTTTCGGCCAGACGATGGGTAGGCCATCGCGCCGGCCAATCACATAGAGCCGCCGGCGGCTCGTGGGCGCGCCATAGTCGCACGCCTTGAGCTTCCGGTGCTCGATGCGATAGCCTAGGCGCTGCCATGTGCGCTTGAGGCGCTTGAAATCCTGACCGGCCAACTCTTTGACCGGAACGCCGTTTTCATCCAGCGGCGCCGCATATTCGTACTCCTCGACATTTTCGAGGTAAAAGACGAGGGGCATCGTCTCCTTGAGCCAGACCGTCACCTCGTTCGAGAGCGCCCGGATATGCCGGTCCTTCACCGGGCCGCCCTTCGCCTTGGAATACTCCTTGCAGTCCGGCGAGAACCAGGCGCCGGCAACCGGCCGCATCCGCGTGGCCGTGCGCGGCAGGAAAGGCGTGCGGATGTCGCAGCAATAATGCTGCGTATCCGGATGGTTTGCCTTGTGGATCGCGATCGCGCTGGCGTTGTGATTGACAGCGATATCGACGTTCCGGCCGATGGCCTGGGCGATGCCGGTACTGGCACCCCCGCCGCCGGCAAAGCCGTCGATGAAGAGGGCGTCTGGCGGGAGCCTCATGCGCAGATCCTTTCGGGATGGGCCCGCGCGATCGCGGCCAGGAGCGCGGCGGATGAGCGTGCGATGGCGACGGGAGCCTGGGCGACGTCGGCGCGGCTGATGCACATGTAGCCGATGACGCATTCGACGGATCGGACCGAGAAGCCGAGTTCTGCGGCGATGTCCTGCGGGTGCATGCCCTGATCGAAGCGGGCCATGACGGCCTCCTCCAGATCCGCCGAGCGCATGCGTGGCGAGGTGCGACGGTGCGGTGCCATCATCGCTCTCCGTAACCCATGGCGGTGAGTGCCTTTTGGACCAGGTGCCAGACGTGGAGCGCCTGGCGGCGATGGCCGAGCACCTTGGCGGAGCGTTGGACCTGCCGGCGGTTCAGCTTCTCGGTCGAGCGGCCGTGATAGGTCTCGGCGCGATAGTGGCCGACCTGTTCCGTGCCGCCCTCGTTGCAGAGGGCCATGCGGGCCAGTTCGGTGGTCTCGCCGGTACGGGCGGACACGAGGATGACGCTGACGAATATCATGCCGCCGCTCCCAAGGTGCCGGGGCTGCGGGCCAGCTCGGCCTGTTTCAGCAGCAGTTTCCCCACCCGCTCGGCATCGTCGGCCGAGAGGAGGAACGCATTGAGATCGGCCGCGTAGGCCCGCCGATCGAACTGGAGGCAGAGCTTGTAGCCGGCCTCCGCCGTCCTCATCAGGAAGACGGTCACCCAATGGTCATCGGTGGTGAGTTCCGAATGGCCTTCGGGGAACAGAAACGCCGGGTGCATGGCAAACATGTCCGGCAGATCGTCGGGCGTTTCCGCCGCGATGCCGGCGCTATCGAACGAGGGAGCGAAGGTTGCGCAATCCGGGCAGCGTGTGACCGGGAAGCCCTCGAACCCCTTGTGCTCCACGATGGTCCAATCCTCGGGCAGATCGGCCGTAGGGCGGTTTTCCTGCCGCGCGCAATCGCAGCACACGAAGCTGTACGACGCGGCGGGCATCACTGCGCCGCCAGGCAGAAGGCACCGGCGACCAGCCCCCACATCATCGGCAGCGCGACAGCCACGAAGAGCAGCGCCTGGCCGGGCGTGGGCATATATTCGCGCCGCATGGCGCGGCACTTCTCGCAAGTGCAGTCGGCGAACTGCCGGCGCGGCTTCTGTCTTGAACTGGCATGACCGAACATTTGCGGCATTCCTTTCGGACAAAGCTGTCCTGATCCGGCGAACAGGGTCGCCGGGCCGGATCGTTGTGCGGATGGGTGGAGAGTGGCCTTCTGGCCGTCAGGTGGGCGGCATCATCGCCGCAATGAAATCGAGCAGCGGCGCGGGCGCCGTCTGCCCGAACTCATGGCCGGGCGGCTTGCCCACCTTCAGGTTGGCCGGCCGGAAATCAGGGTTGATGCCCGACGGCGCGAGCACATCGAGCACTTCCAGCGTCGCGCTCCAACGCATCGAGCATTCGTAGCGCGAGCAGTAATAATAGAGGATCCGCAGCCTCGGGCTGATCTCCTCTGACGTGCGCACATAGGCGCGGGAATCACAGGCCGGGCAGTGCACGACGGGCATGCGCTTCAACTGCCTGCGATGCTCGGCCGCTTCCGGCGTCTGCATGTGGGACGCGGACGCCTCCGCCGCCTTAACCGCTCCGGCCGTCTTCATCGCTTCTACCCCCGTCGAAAAACTCCGGCGCGCCCAACCTCGCGAGCAGCGCCGTCATGGCCTGGATGCTTTCCTGGACTTCGCGGACGGCCTCACGTCGCGCGCCAGGAGTGCCGTGCTCGACCGCGTGGAGCGCGGCCGAGACGGCTTCACCATTTTCTTTGACCGCTTTGCCCACGGCCTGGATCATGTCGGCCGAGCAGCGGCTGTGCAGGCCGGCGGTGAGTTGGAGCTGCAGCGCATAGCAATCGTGGAAAGGTGCGCCCTCGCCGCCGGCGCGGACATAGGCCGCGTCCAGGCGCCGGGCGCTCTGCAGCGAAATCTCGCGCTCGGCGTCAGGGTCCGAGAGCTTTCGCACCCAATTCTCAGAGACGCCCAGGATCTGGGCACAGACATCCCACCCGATCACGCGCGCTATATCGGTGAGCGCATCGGAGAACGTGACGGGCTGGCGGAGCTTCGTCATCGCGGCGCTCCTGCCTGGTCAAAAACGGGCTTCCGATTGGACTGGCGATCCCGGCCGTCGCCCGACAAAGAGACGGCTCGGGGGTAGGAGGCAATATGATCGAAGGGATAGATATCGGGGCGCAGCAAGTGGCGCGATACCCCCGTCTCAGCTTCGACCTTGAGCACGTGTTCGGCGGGAAGACGCTTCGAGGATTGAAGCCATTTCCACACACTAGGCTGCCTCACCCCACAAATGCGCGCGATCGCAGATTGCCCGCCGGCAAGAGCCGTCGCTTCCTGCAATGCTTCGAAAGGGGTCAGTTTCGTATCCATATCGAGACCAATAGCTTTGGCTATTGCATTGTCAATAGCGATACGTTCATTGCCTAAAATAGCCGTGGCTATAGCGACGTGTGTATGACTCTCGCAGAGCGACTCCGCACCCGGATGGAGGCACTCGATATGTCTCAGGCTGAATTGGCCCGCCGCGTAGGGCTGAAGCAGCCAACGATATTCAAGCTTCTGAGTGGTGATTCCCGTGGCAGTGCCTATCTGCACGTTATCGCGCGGGAGCTTGGCACCACGCCCGCCTATCTCTTGTGCGAAACAGACGATCCGACCGAGGGCGCTATCCCACCCCCAAGTCCTGCCGTTCTGAAAGAACAGCTCGATCTTGTCGAAGTTCGCGAGATCGACCTCAAGTTTGGCATGGGCGCCACTGATCTCGACGTACCGGTCACAACCGCAATGCGCCATTTCTCCCGCGCATGGGTGCGGCAGTATACCCGCGCTTCACCGGAACATCTCTATTTCGCCCAAGGGATCGGCGACTCGATGTCGCCGACGATCCTCGATAGCGACCTGCTCCTGATCGACACATCGGAACGGTCGCTGCGCGTCTCAGATAAGATCTGGGCGGTGGCTTTCGGCAACAGCGGCATGGTGAAACGTCTTCGCCCCATGCCGGATGGATCGGTGAAAATCCTCTCGGACAACCCGACCGTGCCGCCGGACGTGGCGCATGACGGGGAAATGCATGTGCTGGGGCGCGTGGTTGGAATTGTGAGGAAAATGTGAGGGGGTATCATGTCCGTTTTCGTGAGGATCGCCCAGACTGTTGGGGATAGATCAGTCCGTCCGCCGCTCCCGGGCTGGTGCAAGCCTTGGGTCGACGACGCCGAAGCACCTTCTGCCCCAGCCACGCGCGATCATAGCGCCAGTTGGTCGGGTTATATCCGGTACGTCAATGCTCAAGGTCAGGAGAGCCAGCGCCGCATCGTATGTCGGCGGATCGAAGGATTCGGACGAGCGGAAACCATCGGTGCATGGTGCTGCGAGAGGAAGGCGCATAAGCGCTTCCGAGTCGACCGCATTCAGGAACTCGTCTGCCTGCAAACGGGCGAGATACTCGACCCCTTGGCGCATTTCGAAAATCTGCGCCTTCGAGGAGCGCTTAATGTCATCGATAAGTCTTTGGCCGACATTGGCCGGATCCTTGTGTTCATGGCAAAATGCGATGGCTATTATCACCCGCTGGAAGTGCAGGGTGTGACCGATACGATGGAACGCTATGTCCTCCGCTTCGGTGGAGACGACAACACACTGGAAACAGCCGCGCGCAACGTCGCCAGGCTCGCACCTGACGGGGAAGATTTCATCGCAGCGCTGCGCAAAGTCCAACTCCACCCTCAATCATCACAGCTGGCTCGTTTAATCCTCGAAGGTGTCTCCGCTGTAATCGATGCCGATGGACGGTACACTGCCGAAGAAATCGAGTGGGCTGAAGTAGTAGTATCAGAGCTAAAGCGGATGGCGGCTTAACCGGCCTCGGCCACGTGGACAAAATCCTGCGGCGATGATGGTCTGCTCTTACGGGCTGACAATCGAGCCGGCTGGCTGAAAAGGGGTGTGAAGCGGACATTGGCAGACCGGCTTCTCGGCCTAGGTTGAGCTTGACGGCCGTCCTTGAAGCGCATTCCACTTTAGAGAATTGGGGTGAGAAGATGTCAGCCGCCATCCGCGCTTATAGCACTGCGAAAGGATATGTTCAGTCGGCCTATCTGATCGTGGTGAGCGCTGGTCGCTTCCGAGTACCAAATGATACGACGTTTATCCTTTCGTATCACATGCTGCTCGGCTTCGCCGTAGAGCTGTACCTGAAAGCCTATCTGACACATACCGGACACGCCGAGGCTGAACTTCGTCGTCGCGGCGTGAGGCACAACCTAAAGAAGCTGCTTGAGCTCAGTGAAGCTGATGGCTTCACTTTACCGACCGTCACGAAGCTGGTGGACTACCTTAACGACCAGCACGACAGCTTTGAGTACCGCTACACGAAACCCGACGGCTCATACTTCATCCGCTATCAGGCGGATGTATTCGCCGAACTCGACGAGCTAGATGCGTACGTAGACGGCGAGATCGGTGCATCGGCCTCAAAGGGGTCGACCCCGTCAACGGGTGGATGGCTGGTGCCGGACGACTATAACGGTTGGCGCATCCCGACAACGGTTGGCGCATCCCGACCAAAGCCATCTGATTCTGACGCCAACCGCTACACAGGCGATGGCAGCTAGGTCGTCGTGTTCTGACGGTCAGCTTTAGTGTGAAAAATCCTCAGAAGCAGACGTTCAACTGGTCAACGAATATGTCCACGCTACCCAGGAACAGACCATGTCTCCATCCCCAATTACCGTTATCGGCGCAGCTGTCGCCCTTGGTCTGGCCGGAGGATCCCTCTGGTCAACTATCGAACGGCGGTCAGCAAGCGCGCAACCGGCGCCGGCCACGGCCCCATTGGTGCGCTTCAGCGTTTGTCACACCGGCGGCGGCACGAACTGCGTGGTCGACGGTGATACGATCTGGATGGAGGGCGAGAAGATCCGCATCGCCGATATCGACGCGCCAGAGACCCACCCGCCGCGCTGCTCGCGTGAGGCCGAACTGGGCGAGCGCGCGACCAGACGCTTGCATGAGTTGGTGAATGCTGGACCATTCGAAGCGCGCATCGTGGGCAATCGCGACACGGATCGCTACGGCAGGAAGCTGCGGGTGTTGGTGCGCGATGGGCGCTCGCTGGGGGATGTGCTGGTGAGCGAGGGGCTTGCACGGAGCTGGTCGGGGCGGCGGGAGCCATGGTGCTAAGGACCGGTCGCCTATTTGTATATACGATTAGCCCTTGCATGGCGGGGTTAGATTGTATATACAATCAGCATGGATATCGAATTTGATCCGGCGAAGGACGCCACCAACATCGAGAAGCACGGCATTTCCCTCGCCCGCTTCGTGGACATGGACGTGGCCGGCATCGTTGAGGATGATCGGTTCGATGAACCCCGCCTGCGCATCTATGGCGAGATTGACGGCATCTGGCACTGCGCCGCAGTGACGATCCGCGCCACAGTCTTTCGCGTCATCAGCCTGCGCCGGGCACATGCAAAGGAGATCAGGCGTCATGTCTGACAAGCCGGTCAAGTTCGACCATGACAACCCGGAATGGACCGAAGCGGATTTTGCCAAGGCCAAGCCGCTCTCGGCCTATCCAGAGCTGGCGAACGCCATGAAGAAGGCGCGCGGCGCGCAGAAGGCGCCCACCAAGAAGGCGGTCTCCATTCGCCTCGATGCCGATCTGGTGGACCGCCTGCGCGCGTCCGGCCGGGGCTGGCAAAGCCGGGTGAATGATCTGCTGCGGCAGGCGCTCAGCTAAGCCAGCGCTTCCAGCTCCAGATCCGTCCTGAGCGCTCCCGCCCATCCATGCTGTGGCGCACGCTCTCGACGATCCAGCGCCGGCCGTCGATTTCCTCCTTGAACCCGCTCAATGTGACCGGGATCTCCGGGAAGATGTCGGGCCGGCCGAGCGCCAGGGCGATGCTGGCGGTGGCGACGCGGCGGCTCATACGGCTGCTCTCGGCCTCGGCAGCCTGCCGGGCATCGGCCTCGCTCGCATAGACCTTGCGCAGGCGCTTGGCCTTTCCGCGCCCCTGCCCTCCTCCGCTGCCGCCGTGCTTGACCGTATGCCGCTTGGCGGCGGCCTTATCATGCCACACGGCCGTGACGCCGTCATAGGCGTTGCGCGAGACGCGGGCGTAACGGATCTGGCCGCTCGTCTCCTGGCGCGCAATCTCCACCGTGGGGAGGGTTTGACCGCCGGCCGAGCGGCCCTTGCCTATGGGCGCGAAGATCAGCGTGCCGGCCTTGACCGTGCTCACAGCATCGAACCGCCGGCCCAGCGCGGCGAGCAGCGCGGCATCACTCTTGGCGCCATGGCCGAGCGCGGGAATCGTCCGTGCGCCCAGCGCCGCATCGATGGTGGCGGCGAGACCATTATCGGCCGCGATGGCGCCCACGATCTCCTTGACCGTCTTGCCGACGAAGCCCCGCTCGCGGCGCACGCGAAAGGCATCTGTGAAGTCGGCCGAGCGCGCGCGGATCGTGATCTGGTCGGGCGGGCCGGAGAATTCCGCTTCGTCCACCTTGAACGTGCCCATGTCGATCAGCCCCAGCGGCAGGCCACTCCCCCGCGCCCAGCCCATCCGGACGCGTAGCAGAGCGCCCTCTGGCGGAATGACCAGCTTGCCGTCGAGATCATTGAGGACGATGTCGAGCTGATCGCAGGCCTCCGAGCGCTTCTCGGCAATGGTGAGCGAAGACAGCAGCGGATCCATGACGGCAGTCAGGTCGCGCCCATCGAGCGTCACTTCCCAAGCCGCCGCCGGCAGCACGAAACCGCTCACGCCACGCGCTCCAACTCAAGCGTGAAGTCCGATTTGCGCGGGAAGCCATCGACCAGGAATACATCGGCCGAGCGCTCCAGCCTCGTGATGACGAACTGGCCCAGCACTTCCCCCTGCCCGCTCACCAGCGCATAGGCTTCGCCGGCGTCGGCCAACTCGCGAATGCGATCAAAGCTGCTGTAGGAGCCCGCGACGCCGGGATAGAGCGCGCCGGCCAGGCTCAGCGTCTCATCGCCCGGCCCGGTATATTGAGCCGCCGCGCGCGCCCCGAATCGCTCCGCCTTGGCATAACGCCAAGTCCAGCTCTGGCGCAGCTGCTGATAGGGCAGCGTGCCGATCTCGAAGAGGAAGCTGTCCAGCGACATCATCATGGGCGCTCACTCCTCATCATCGCGAAACTCGCTGCGACGGGACGCGCTGCCCCGCCCCTCGCGCTCGCGCAGGATGCGCTCAACCTCGGCCGCGATGTCCTGGGCACTCTGCCCCGGCTGCGCGTAGATGTTGAAGGTGATCGGGCCGAACGACATTGCGGCGCCCGGCCGCCCGGCGCCTGTGCCAGAACGTGGCGCGTCATCGAGGCGCGGAGCGGACATCACGCGGTCGGCCATGGTCTGCGCCGCCTGAGCCGGCGCCGCCTGGGCCTGCGCGATTCCCAGCGCGAGCCCGCCAGCGATATGGCGGCCATAATCCATGAAGACGCGGCTCGGAGAGTGGATCCCGAGCTTATCCTTGAACCAGTTCGACACGCTACTGCCGATGGCGCTGATCTTGTCCTTTAGCGCGTTCCAGCGCGCGGACAGGCCGCCCAGGAGCCCGTCGATGATTGCCCGGCCGGCCGCCATGAACTGACCCGGCAGGCCGCGCACGAAGGCAAGGCCGGCCGCGAATATCCCCTTGATCTTGTCCCAATGCTTCCAGATCAGATAGCCGGCGACGCCCAGCGCCGCGACGATCGCCACGATCGCGGCCACGACCGGGTTGGCGAGCATCATGGCGCCTGCCTGCAGCACACCGCGCGCGAGGAAGAGAGCGGCCGTGCGGACTCCCCCGAGAACGGTCATCAAGGCCGGGCCATGTTTGAGCACCAGCTTGAACCCGTTGCCGAGCAGAACCAGCGACGATCCGAACACAAACTGCAACGCCCCCAAGCCAATCCGAAATGCGGCGAAGGCGGCGACGATCTGTAATAGGGTTTTCGCCGTTTCGGGGTTTGCGCGGGCCCAGGCGGCGACCGCATTTACGATGCTCGTGATCCATTTGACCCCGTCTGTCAGCATCGGCAGCAGGTGGGTGCCGGCCGTCAGGGTGAGACCTTGCAGCGCCGTCTGCATTCGCTGGAAATTTGCGGCGGAAGTCTCGCTCATCCGGTTGAACTCTTTCTCGGTCAACCCGACGGCGGCGAGTGCTTCGGCCTTGATCTCCTGATAGCGCTTAGCGCTGTCGATCAGCGCCAGCGCGCCCTTCCCGGCCTGCTGGTCACTGATGAGCTGCGGGATCTTACTGGTGTCGCCCTTCGTCGCTTTGTTGATGAGGTCGATCAACGTCTGGATGGGACTGGCGCCTTCCTTTTCGGCCTTCTTCAGGGCGGCGGAGATGTCCACCCCGAACTTCTTGAAATTCTGGATGCCGCGATTGGTTTTCGCGAAGGTGAGCAGATTGCTGAGGTTGGTGGCCGCCTCGGCGCCATCACCGGTTTTCGCTTCCAGCACCTGCAGGGCGGCGGACAGATCGGCCACTGCGCCCACACCCTTGGCGCCGAAGGTGGCCATGTTCGCGGTCAGGCCCGGGAAATACTGCGCCATATCCTTGACCTCGAAGCCGCCGGCATTGCCTGCCGCCGCCATAATTTCCAGGCTGCGCTCGGTTTCCTTGAGTGGCACATGTAGCGAGAGGAATCCCGCATAGGCCGCCTTGCTCGCATCCACCACGTCAGCATCCCATGCGGTCGCGAACTTGCCGATCGCAGGTAGCATCGCGTCGATATTCGCGACAGACACGCCCTTGCCACCCAGAAAATCGACGGCATCGAGGAGCGATCCGCTGCTCTGCGCGGTGTCAGAAGCCACGGCGAGAATCCGCTGGCCGAACTTCTCCGTTGTCGTGGCGGACAGATCGGACTTCTGGGCAATGAGCGCGAGCCGCTTTTCATAGTCCATCGCTGCCTTGCCGGCGAACAGCAGGGGCGCTGCCATCGCCGCGCCCATCATCATGTTGTGCTGGCCAGCCCCCTTGAGCGATTCGCCGCGGGCGATCATCTGGTCAGCCGACGCCAGGCGCTTGAGCAGCCGCTCCTGCTTTTCCATTTCCGCGTTGGCGCGCGCGAGCTGTTGCTGCAGTTCCGCCTCCCGGGCCGCGAGCTGGCCGACATCCGCGCCGGCCGTGCCCATTTCCCTCTGGACGCCCTTCAGCTCGCGCTCCAGATCCCGAACCTCGCGCTTCATGCCGGCGAAACGCTCGCGCCCGCTCTGCGCCAGGCCGACGATGTTCTTGAGTGGCCCGGTCAGCTTGTCGTTGGTGGCGAAGCTGACGATCAGCCTGAGCGCTTTATCCGACATGCATCAGCCCCTGTTCATCCGTTTCCAGCAATTCACAGCCAGCCCGTGCCAGCGTAGCAGATCCGAGACGTCCATCGCCGCCAGCTCCGACAGCGGCCAATGGAAGACGGCGGCAATGTCCGCGATCAGTTGATCGAGATCTGTGGCGTCGCCTGAAGCTCCAGCGCCGCCCTCTCCGTCTCCGTCAGAAAAAAACCGACAATCTCCCCCGCGACGACGATGAGATTTTCCGGTTCCAGCATCGACGCCTCCTGCTGGGTGAGCGGCGGTTCGCTGATCCGGGGCAGCACAGTGAGAATGGAGCCGATGTCGCTGGAGAGGAGGTTGGAGAGCGTCACGCCCCGCAGCTCGCCAGCGTGCGGCTTACGCAGGACGAGAGTGGCGATTTCGGTCTCGCCGCGCTTGATCGCCATCGGCAGATCGACGGTTTTGGTTGGCCGGACATTGGCGTCAGACATGCGGATATCCTCTGTGCGGATGGGTCAGTCCCCGCCCCGGCGCGTCCGCATCTGCACGCCGGGGCGAAGAGGGTCAGATGCCGAGGATGGCGCGCAGCTCGGCGTTGCGGTCCACCCCGCCGGTGCGGAACACCATGTTGGGCACGTCGATGTAGACCAGCTCGCGCCCGTCGACGGTGAGCTGGTAGAAGCTGGCGAGGAAGGTCTTGCCGCCGTCGCCCCTTTCGCCGGGCTTCTGGGTGCCTTCCTCAAGCTTGGAGTGGCGGCCGCGCGCGGTGATCTCCACCGCCTTGTACTGGCCCGTGCCATCATCCTGAAAGGCGCCGACCCAGCGGATCATCTCCGCGTCGTGGGTGGCGGCGCCGAAATTCTCGTAGGCGGCCTCGTGAAAGCCGCCCATCTTGTATTCGATGGTGATCGGCTCGTCGGCCTCGCCCATGTCGATCGCGATCGTGCCGGTCATCCCGCCACCGCGATAGTTCTCCATCTTGCGCTCCAGCGGCGGCAGCGTGACTTCCGCCACGACGCCGGCGAGCGAGAGACCGTTGTGGAACATATTCATGTTCTTGAGGATTACGGGGAGCGGCATGGGTCAGTCCTTTCTGGCGCGCTGTGCGGCGCCGATCAGCGCAGCTGGTCGGCGATGGAGGCGTAGAAGCGATCGGTGATGCGCTGGTTGAGGAGGATGGCCTCGGCCGGCGCAACGGCTGTGTAGGCATAGTCGATGCTGATCGTTCCGGCGGCCAGGGCCTCGGGCGGATTGACAGCAGGATCGAACCAGCAACTCGCGCCGACGATCCGGCCCTGCGATTGCAGCGCGCGGAAACGCGCGTTGACCGTGCCGACAATGTCCTTGACCAGCGCGCCGGAGATGGGCTTGTCGATGGTCCACACGAGCCCGGCCGCGATCTCATCCTGCAGCACCTGCGCGGTGCGCGCCACGCTCTCGAACGCGAAGAGCGGCTCATCCGAACAGGTGCGGTTGCCCCAGAAGCGGAAGCCGTTCTGCCGGATGATCGTCGTGATTCCCGCGTCGTTGAGGAGCGATGCCGTCGAAGCCCCTCCGAGCAGATCGAAATCGACCAGCGGGGCAATGCCGGTGACTCCGTTCACGGCCACGTTGGAGAGCGTCTTGTGCCAACCCGTCTCCTGATCGATGCGCGCGCGCAGCCCCATGGCGCGCGCTACCGCGCTGCCCTGCCAGTCGGTGAAGTCCGACCACAGCAGCATCAACTCACGCGCGGCAAAGCTGCCACGATAGAGGATCGCCGCCGGTGCATCCTCGCCGATTGCCGCCGCATAGGCGAAGGCGCGCAGCTTCTGCGCCACCGACACAAGCTTGGCGGCGACCGGCTGCGTATCAAGACCAGGCGCGCCCAGAATGCGCGGGCGCACGCCCAGCGCGGCCTCGGCCGTAACCAGCGCATCGATGCCGGCGAGAATATTGGCCTCGGTCTCCTCTTCGGCCTCCTCACCGGCTCCCTCCGCCACGCGCACCACCACGACAACGGGGCTGGATTGGTCAGCGATGGCCGAGAGCGCGAGCGCCAGCGTGCCTTCGTCGCCGGCCTTGGCAATGGCGGCGCTGAGGTCCGTCACCAGCACCGGCTCGCCTGCGGGGAAAGCCTCCGCATCCGCGTCGGACGCAATGGCAATGAGACCGATGACGGCGGTGGAGGCGGCGAGGATCGCTCGCGCGCCGGTATTGACCTCAGTGACCTTGATGCCGTGGATGATCGCCATGGCCGATTCCTTTCCTAGAGCGCGATGGTGCGATTGAGCGGCGGTTGACCGGGCAGGTCCGTGCGCACCGCCTCAATGGTGAGGGCGAGCGCACCGTCCGCGCCGCCGGCGCCGACCTGGACACGCGAGAGGCGCACGCGGGGCTCCCAGCGCGCGATGGCGCCGGCGCTGGCGGCAGCGATGAGCTGACGCGTCACGGCGTTGAGCGGGGCATCGATCAGCTCGAAGAGACGGGAGCCGTAATGGCGCAGCATGGTGCGTGTGCCGATCGGCGTCGACAGGATGTCGCGGATCGACTGCGCGATGTGCGCCGCGCCCTCGATGTGCTTGCCGGTGAGGCGATCCATCCCGCTCATACCGGTGCGCCCGACTGCCCGGTGCCGGCCGCGACACCGCTATGCTTGTGGCTCTTGAGGCTCTTGCCGTCCGCCAGCACGTCCTGATCGGCGGTGAGCGTGCCGGTGAGGCTGGCGTCGCCGTCGATGGAGACGGCGCCGGTGATCGCGACATCCCCCGTGATGGTAACGCCCTCGGGCGCGACGATGGTCGCCCTGCCGCCGGCGAGGTTGATGGTCAGCTCGTGCCCGTCCGGGTCATAATCGATGATGGTGCCGTCCGGCATGAGCAGGCGGGCGCGGCCATCGCTGGCCGGCGCCGGGAAGGCCGTGGAGTAGATGCCGCGCAGCACGAGGCCGTGCGCGATATCGCCCTCGGGGCAGATCAGCAGCACCTGCTCGCCCTCGACGGGCGGCACCCAGCAGCGAAAGCCGCCGGCCAGCTCAAGCCAGGGCACAGGCGGCGAGACAATATCGCCGATCTCGACCGTCACAGTCGCGGCGGACAGATCGACGCTCTCGATGACGCCAAGCCGCGCCAGATCGCCGATCGTCCCGGACATGTCGTCATCCTGCCTCATGAGCCAAGCTTTCGCCCGCCCGACGCCGCTCAGCCAGCGCGCGCGCTTGTGATGGCGCACTTCACAAGTCGGCGGGTTTTTCGGCGGGCGGGGCGCAATCGAGGACGCCGGCGGCGCGTTTGGCCGCCACGCCGAGCGCCACTTCGTCGACGCGGGCCTTGGTCGCGGCCTTGTCGTAAGCGCCGGCCGCATCAAGCACGGCGTTGACGCGGCGCTCATGCAAGAAGCTGCCATCCTTAAAGGCGACGGGAACCGAGCGCGACGCCGGGTCATAGGCGCCGATGGTGATTTTCATGGGAGCTGTCCTTTCAGAGCTGGCCGAGCAGATCGGCGCGCCAGGACGCGCGCAGCTCGGCCATGCTGGTGGCGGCCTCGATGGCCGGATCCTGGGGGAGATCGCGCAGCGCCTGCTTGGCGGCGGCGATGGCGGGCTTGCTCTCGGCGTCGCCGGTTTCGTCCGCGCGCTGCCAATCGACATCGAGGGCCGCGAGCAGCGGCGCCCGCGCGGCGCGGATCCGCTCGCGCCAGATCTCGCGCGCCTTGGACATATCCACGACGATTTTGCCGGCGCTGGCCGTCAGCGCAGCGAAGAAGTCCGGCTCGGTCAGGGTGTAGTGATCGACGGTGGGGCGCACATGATCCACCGCAAAGCCCGCCGGAATCGCACCGTCCGCCAGCAGCTTGGCCGCCTCTGCCTGGGCGTCCTGCGCCTCGACCAATGTCGTGATGCCGATTTCGCCGGCGCCGTTGATCCAGATGATCTGCGTCACATCATACTCCCGAGGTTACGAAGGTCAGCTTGGTGATGGAGCCGCCGCCGCCGGACACGCCGAAGTTGACGCCGAAGCCGTTGGAATTGCTGTAGGAGCCGGACCCCCAGAAGGCGCTGTGCGCACTCGATCCGTTGCCGGCGTCGCCGCCGGTCATCACCGGGACGGGGTTGGCAATGGCGGTGGAGTAGCTCACCACGACACGCGCCGAGAACCAGCTGACTGACGCTACGTTGAAGCCGCGCAGAATGCTGCCGCTGGCCGGCGCCAGCTCTCCCGCCGCACGCACCACGCCTTGCGAACCGGCCTGAAGAAAGGCGCTGCCGTGCTGCCCATCGAGCAGATCGGCATCGACGCCGGAGCCCGAGCCATCGACCGTCAGCAGCTTCGCCTTGATGTCCGCCGCCGTGTAGGTCGCGGCATCGAGCGGCGTGAAGCCCAGGCGGGCGGTGATGTTGGTATAATAGCTGCCCTGCTGCCCATCGAGCAGGTCCGCATCGAGCCCCGATCCGGCGCCGTCATTGCCAGCGTGCCAGGTCTTCTCGCCATTGACGGTGACGTTGCCCCCCTCAAGATTGAGGGCCAAGGTCGCCGGGGCGCCATCGTTCCGGGCCATGATCTCGTTATTGTCCATGGCGATGTTCGCGCCGCTGTCGCTGCCAACCTGGAAGGCATGGTTGGTCGACGAGAGGCTGGCGTCACCGGCGGAGGTCAGGCGTATCCGGCTCGTACCGATGAGCGTGAGGCCGTCATAAGTGCCGGAGAGACGCGCGTTGGGCAGCGTCCCCGTGGCGTTCGCCAGGTCCGAATAATAGCTGCCGTGCTGCCCATCGAGCAGATCGGCATCGACGCCGGAGCCCGAGCCATCGACCGTCAGCAGCTTCGCCTTGATGTCCGCCGCCGTGTAGGTCGCGGCATCGAGCGGCGTGAAGCCCAGGCGGGCGGTGATGTTGGTGTAATAGCTGCCCTCCTGCCCATCGAGCAGGTCCGCATCGAGACCCGATCCGGCGCCGTCATTGCTGGCGCGCCACACGTCGGCGAACAAGCTTGACAGCCAGGCGAAGACGGATGTCTTCATCTTCTTCGGCGTCACTGCAGTTTCGTCATTCGTGCCGGTATCGGCCTGCGCCTGGGTGGAAAGCCGCAGCACACCCTTCACCGTCTCGCTGGCCGGCGGATTGACGAATTCGAGATCGCCGAACGTGATGTCGGCAGCGGCGATATCGACCAGCTTGATGTCCTGCTGCAGCAGCATGTTGGTCGCGGCCGTCTTGATGAGCACCGGCTCGGCCTGGCCGTAGATGGCAAAGAGCGTGCCGTCCGCCAGATAGAGCGCGAAGGCGCGCAGCGAATAGGCGTCGCTGCTTTCGTCCGTGACGGTCACATGGATGATGTCATCGGCCACCATTGTGCCGGCGACGGTGGCAAGGCGCTTGACCTCCCCGGCAAGCGCGGTCGCCGCGGCATCGGGCGCGATCACCTCCTCGGACAGGCCGGCCTGGGTGATCGTCACCGGCGCCGTGCCCGTGTTCTGGGCGTTGACGATGGCGGCACGGCCGGCATCAGTGATGATGAGCGTAAGGGCCATGGGGCTCGTCTCCTATGCGGTCATGTCCAGGCGGGCGCTCAGCAGCGGCCGCGCGCGCGCCGCTAGGCCGATTGCGCCGGCCGCGCTGATCGCCAGCGTGAACTCGAAGGGTCGAGAGAGCGGCTTGGCGCGGGTGACCTGCCGCACGGTCGCGTCGATGAAGTCCGCGTCCGGCGGCGCGCCGTCGATCTCGGCGAGGGCGAGTACCAGCGAGAAGCTGCCGGGCTCGCCAGGCGGCTCCATCTCCCACCACTCGCGGATGGAAATACTGCCGCCGAACGCGGCGACGGCGGCCCGCACGGCGGAGAGCGTGCCCTTACGGCGGTGAACCTCGATCGCGCTCGCCACGATCTGGCGGCGCACGCTGAGCGGCCATGCCGGATCCCACTCATCCACGGAAAAAGTCCAGGCGAGATAGGGCAGCAGCGCTGGCGGACAGGTCCACGGCGACCAGATGCGGCGGTGCGGCATATCCACCGCCGGCAAAGCTACGGCATCGGCCAGCGCCTTCTCCAGATCCGAGGCATTGGGCGGCAGCAGCATCATTCGGCCTCGCCACCGCTGGTGAGCGTGATTGCGGTGCAATGCGACGCCTCGCCATCATCGATGACGATGTCGGCGACGGGCAAGGCGAGAGCCACGTTGTGCACGCCGGCGACGTGCAGCGCGGCGAAGATGCCGGAGAGCGTAATATCGCGGCCGAAGCGGTGCTGCTCAGCCGCATAAGCTTCGGCGCGCGCCTGTGCCTGGGCGAGCACGATCGAGGCGTCGGGGCCGGGCAGGAATGTCAACTCGGCCTCGATGGCGTAAGGCACAATCGCGGCGCTCTCAACGGTGAGACGGTCGCCCACCGGCCGCACCGTCTCCGCATTGAGCGCCGCCGCAACGGTCGCGAGCAACTCGGGCGAGGCGGTGCCATCGCCGGTGCGGGAGAGCACATGGACCGTGACACAGGCCGGCGATGGCGAGCTGGCGGACGCATCGAGCACATCGGGATCCGCGTCGCGCGCGTGCTTGATATAGCTGCCCGCCGGCCCCGCTACCGAATAGCCCTCGGGCGCCAGGACGATGCGCTGGCGGAACGCCTCGTCATCCTCCATGACTGCCGGCGTGCCGCTGTCCGGATCTGCCGGCGCCAGCTCGAAGCGCGTGACGCCGAAGCGCGCGCCGATCTGGTCGAGATCAGCGCCCATCGCATAGGGCAGCATGACGGCGAGGCAGCTATCATTGGCGGCCTGCCGGTCGAGCATGCGGAAATAGGCCGCCACCTCCAGCACCTTGACGGCCGGGTCACTCTCCAGCGTGTCGTCAAACTCGGGGATGAGGCTCTTCACCCGCGCCACCATCTCGGCGCGAATGTCCTGATAGCTGATCGGTTGGATCACATCGGGCGCCGGCAGGCGCGAGAGGTCGATCCCATTGAAGGTGGCGGCGTCGGTCATGGCGCCACCAAAGCCACGCGCCCGGCGATTTGCATCCGCGCGCGCTTGTGATGGCGCACTTCACAAGTCCGCGCGTTGGATCGCGCGCGCGGTGCTCGCCACGCTCAGCCAAAATCACCGAGCATGGAGCCCCGTCATGGCCAAGGCCTACATCACTCGCCACTCCGTCAACGCTCGCGCCTGGGCGCGTCTGAGCAGCGGCGTGCCCATCGGCGCCGTCGGCGCGCAGATCGGCGACGCGCTCGATCTCGATCTTGATGATGGCGAGGCGCATCACACGCCCCCGGCGGCGGCCGCGGGGCTCTACAAAGTCAGCATCGACGGCGCGAACGTGCGCCTGCGCATCGGCGAGGAAGCCGTGGCGGATGAGTCGGGCGAGATGTGGTTCGACGGGACGATGCATGCGCTCGTCTTCGTGCAGGCCGGCGAGCGCATCTCGGTCCAGGTGGCGGCATGACGATCGGCGGCTTTGGCGCGGGCCAGCGCGCCGCCCGGATCCGCGCCCGCAACCTGCGCGCCACTGTCCAGACGGAGACGGCAGGCGAGCTGCGCCTGCCCAGCTTCGGGCTCAAGCAACCGGTCGTCTACGCGAAAACCTCGGGCCATGCGGATCTCGCGCTCAACGCCTCCACCGGGGTCATTGCCTGGACAGTGCCCTTCGAGGAGAGCGAGCTGCGCCAGATCAGCGGCACCGCCACCGGCGACGATGATTGCAGGGTGACATGGGATTTCACGCTCATGGGCGCCCTGCCCAAGCCGCTGCCGAGCTGGACGGTACAGCCCAGCATCAGCGGTATCGCGCAGGTAGGATCGACGCTGGACGGCCATGACGGCACCATCGCGTCCGGCGCGGTTTCGGGGCAGCAATGGCTTCGCGACGGCGCTTCAATCGAGGGCGCAACTGGATCCGATTATCTTGTCGGCGAGGCGGATATCGGCGCCCTGCTGGCCTACCGCGTCACGGCAACCGGCCCGGGAGGCACGGCGAGCGCAACCAGCGCCGCCATAGGGCCCGTAGTGGCCGAGGACGGCGAGGAGCCGGAGGAGCCGGACACTCCCGTGATCGGACATGAGACCGGCGTCTTCGCCAACCAGGCGGGCGATGCGGGTCAATGGTATCTTGATGGCGCGGCGATCGAGGGCGCAACCGCTGCAAGCTGGGCGCCGGGCGATCTGGCCGATGTCTATGGCCGCGCTGTCTGGCAGGTGGCTGGTGGCGCCACCAGCAATGTCATCGTCCTTGTCGAAGATGCGTCTGTTATCACGCATGTGGCGTTCGCCGAGGAGGGAGCCGGTACAAAACTCAGCGCGCTGGGCTACGAAATGGTAGACATTGGCGGCCAAGCGATCGCCGCCGATGAGCGAGGCCTCGTCACCACGGCCGGCATCCTGAATAACGGCAGCGAGGCCGGCCCGTGGGGGCGCCTCACCGGCAACCTCGCGGGTCAGGATCTGGGCAGGTGCGTGGCTCTACAAGACGTCGGTGACGTAAATCACATCAACCAGATCGATGTGCCTTTGACATCAATCTCGACCTCCAATCCACAGGCGGCCTGTCCGGTCGTAGCATGCCACGACGTCAACAACTTCGTGTACCTGTACGTGGTGGGCTCCGACCTGCAGGCTCGCAGGGTCATCGACGGCGCAGAGGCGCAGATGAGCCGTCCCGAGGGCGGGAGCGCCTATCTCCGACTGTCGCCCGGCCTGAGCCAGCACGATCGGATCACGGTGAAGGTGCGTCTCGGGGCCATGCAGGTCGCTATCAACGACGTGCCGCACTCTTTTGTCGGCGGCACCGGCACAAGCGAGCCCGCCGACTACTGGCTGCCGCTGCCACAGACCATTGTGGATCTGAAGGGCGAGAAGATTGGCCTGATGGCGCGCGGAGGTGCAGGCGGGCGCTTTGCGTGGGTAGGCAATCATTGGTTTGGAGCAAGCAACCAGGCGATCATCATCGGTTCGGCTACGATCAATGAGGAGACCGGCGAGACAAGTGCTCTGCGCGGCATCCGTCTCCAGGGCGTCGCTTGGGCCAACCGCCTTAACAATGCCGAGGTGCTCCTGATCGACGAGGGCACGGGGCATCTCCTGGCCGACTGGCAAAGCGTTGAAGGCGCGCCGGGCGCGGGGACGGACTTCACAATCGATGTACCGCTTGACCTGTCCTGGAGCGATCTGACGGTGCGCTATGTGCTGCGCGATACCGTTCACAAAAATGAGGCAGCGTCCGGCACCATCCTCATCCCGATCTACCAGACCATTTTCCCCTACAAGCGGGGCATCAACGAGTCCTTCGTCAACTACTTCGGAGCGAACAACCGCGAGAACAATATTTTCGACGCCTCGATGTTCTCCTTTGACCAGCTCACCAACGCTAACTCTGTCGTGTCTTATGCGACGGAAGCGGGGCTGGACGACGAGGGCCAAGTCTACGCTTACCCCTACGACCCAGTCAAAGACATCACTGCAACTCGGGTCTTCTTCCGCTGCAAGCCCGGCCTCAAAGTGGGCGATGAGTACATCGTTAGATATCCCCCCACCATGACGGCCTCATGGTGGAACGCCTCCACCTTTGTGGAAGTGTTGCAAGCCCCTGCTGACGGCACGGCTCGAATTAAGATCCTGCGCTCAGACGACTCTGTCACCGGGCTGCGCCTGTCCGGACCTATCCCTCCCGAAGGTGTTGGGCCCAAGAATGTCACCATGTATCGCGCGGACATTGATCCCGAAACGGCCGGTTATCTCGGCCCTGATTTCACAGATGCTTACGAATATTGCGGGTGGCAGGTCTACCGCAATATGTCGGCGGACGCCCTCAACCAGCGCTACAGCTATCCCCGCACGTTCCTAAACCGCGCCGGCCAGAACATCGGGCCGCTCTCGGCCAAGGCGTGGGGCGCGATCAGCCACCTCAACGGCGGCCAGGACATTCACATCAACCTCTTCGCCGGTATGTCAGATACCTTTGTCCTGCAGTTTTTCGAGGAGCTTTGGCAGGTCATCCACCCCAACAGCAAGGTGCGGGTCGCAGTTCAGAACGAGGTCTGGAACAAGACCATCGGCAACAGGATCTACAAGGATTTTGCCTATGAAGGCGTGACCAAGGGCTTTCACGCTTCGCCCTTCACGCCCATTCCTGAATTCGTCCGCAGCCTCCGCAGCGAGGCCACGAACCGCGACACCGGTGCGCTGAAAGTCCCGCTGTCTGCCGGCGACTACATCTATTGGGACAAGAACGGCGTCGGCAGCGTGATGCACCAAACGCTTAAGCCCCGTAATGTCGGTGACATTATCGACGAGAGCGACCCGACCGAGTGGCAGCTGGTGGTTAGCGAAGCCGGTAGCTGGAACGCCATTCGCCGTCAGCTCACTCGGCGGACGCGCGAGATTGTTGCGATCGCGGACTCTGTCTTCCCCCCGAGCCGCATCATTCCCTGCATCGAATGGCAGCAGGGGCCCTTCAACGACGATCGCAAGCAACTCTTTCTTATGGATGATTTCATTCATGAGCTGGCCCTGCGCCCGTTGGGAGGCCGCTTCTGCATTGCGCCCTATTGGGGGCCGACCCTCGCCAACTGGAACCTTTCCTACCCTTGGCAGGCGCTTCTTGCCTCGGAGGACGACGAAGAATTCGAGCAGGGAATGCTGGGCTTCCGCAATGCAGCCGTTCCAATCATCGATGCCAAGATCAATGAGGTCGTTCAGACCAAACACCAGTGCGGGCGGTGGACGGAATCGGAAGGCTACAGCCCAGACCTCGTGCCGGTCGAATCCTACGAGCTTGGACCGCACTTCATCGTTACACCGGCGTCGTCTTGGCCGGGCAACATCGCCAATCGCTATCCGGACTGGATCCGGCACCCCTATATGGGCGAACTCAACCAGCGCTTCATCAGGGGCATCGCGTATCGCGTTGGCGGCGCACATATCTGGTTCGAGCGCTGCCGGGGCATCCCGTCCGACTTCAACAGCGATGGCGAGATCCCATATTGGGCCCTGATGGAAAACGAATTTGACTATGGGCCCGAAAACCACCGCCTTGCGGGTGTCTTGAGCGTAGTGTGAGGGGCGCCGCTTCGAGCGGCACCCCCTATCATTTATGCCAGAGCGGACCGGGCGCGGCTGCGAAGCGCCGCCCCCGCCAGGCCGAAGCCCGCAACCATCAACGCCCAGCTCGCAGGCTCTGGAACGAGCGGCGGAATGATCACATCATGCTGCAGCGTCGTAAACACCGCCGGCCGGGCGCGGGCTTCGCTTCGATTGACACCCCCAAAATTATTTTCAACGAGACGAATTCCGGCGTTCGGAGAAACGCTTTGGTCGAGTTGGTTGAATGAGAATTCTGCGAAGACGCGATAGCCTTCTGCAGTCGTCGCATAGAAGAAAAAGCTCATCCAAGGATCGGTCGCGGCAACACGCGCCGCATCGATGCTGACTATGTCGAGCGACCCGATGGCCATGCTGGTGATCACGCCATAGGCCTCATAGCTACCATCAAAGAGGCGCTTGAGCGGATCATCGAATTCGGCGCGGATAGAAAAACTCACCGGGGCGTCCAGCGCTGCGGCGAGCGCCGCCCCATTCGGTCCGCTCACATCCGTGATTCCGGATACATAGCCGTCAGCGATGAAGGTCGCCGCAGGGGCCGGAACAGCGAATATCCCTGCCAATGCTGCAACAAATAGTTTTTTAATCATGTCGATAGTCCCCACTATAGAAGCACACAGACTATTGCATAAACTGTGAGTTAACCAAAGAGGCCGAAGCGCCCTTGCCCCATTTCGGAACGGGACGCCCGGCCGCGCTTGTGATGTGCGCCATCACAAGCGCCAACGGTTTGCTGCCCGCGCTCCCCGCGCGAGGATCGGTCCGCCAACACAAGCGCGAGGCGGGACCAGTGGAAATCAAGATCTCGATGGCAGCGGGCCTGGCAGCGCTGGGCATCATCGCGCCCTGGCCGGACTTTATCGGCGGGCTTCTGCTGTGCCTGGCCGGCGCCTATGCGGCCATGATCCTCAGTCCGCCCGGGCAGCAAAGCTCGCTCTGGACCACGATCTTCGTGGCGCTGGTGATCGGCCTCATCATCGCCATTGCCCACGGAGCGATCCAGATGCTGGGCCGCTGGCCGCTGCAACTCGCCATGGGCTGCGGCGGCGTGCTCTCCCGGCCCGCCATGCTCGCCTTCGCTTCATTCGGCCGGGGGCTGGAGAAACGCGCCGGCGAGCTGCCCGCCAAAGCCAAGCTGCCCTGGGAGGATTGAGATGCTCGATCTGCTCATTGGTGCCGCGCAGCTCGTACTCGCGCTGCTGCTCTTCCACCGCGTCATGCCGGTGCGCTGCGCGGAGAGTCGCGCCGACGCGCTCAAGGTCTGGCTGATCGGCCTCGCCCTGCTCTGCTTCGGCGGTGTGCGGCTCCTGGCCGCCTTCGCCTTGGCCGCACCGCCTCTGCTGCATGCGCTCGGGCACGGCGCTTTGTTCGCCGGCGCCGCACTCTGGCTGCGCCATATGCGCGGCGCACGGATCCGGGGCTGGGCTGATGTCCGCCAATCGCGAGCGCGCCGGTGCCCGCTCGTGCCCAAGAGAGGCTTGCCGTGACCCTCACCGACCATTTCTCACTCGCCGAAATGACCTTCTCGCAGACCGCGCTGTGCAAAGGCATCGACAATCGCGCGCCGGCCGACGCGGTCGCGGCGATGCGTGCGCTGTGTACCCACGTGCTCGAGCCGATCCGCGCCCATTTCGGCCGGCCCGTGCGGGTGAGCAGCGGCTATCGCTCTGCTGCGCTCAATCGCGCGGTGGGCGGCTCGGCCAGCTCGCAGCACTGCCTAGGCGAGGCGGCCGACATCACCGTTCCCGGCGTCGACAATCTGCGCCTGGCGAAGTGGATCCGTGACAACCTGACCTTCGACCAGGTCATCATGGAGGGGGGATGGGTGCACGTCTCCTTTCGCGTCGATCGCGCCCGCAAGTCCGTCCTCACCGCCACCTTTGTTGGCGGCAAGGCCAGCTATAGCCAAGGGCTGGCCTGATGCCGCTCTGGCTCAAGGGCGTCCTGCCTCACGTCGCGATCGGCGCCGCCATGCTCCTGCTCGTGTACGGGCTCGACCGCTGCGCCCACTACGCCATGTCCTCGATGCAGGAGAGCGCCACACAGGCCGGTGAGCAGAAGGCACGCGCCGATCATTATCAGGAAGCCATCCGACAGACGGAGAAAGCCGATGCCGCCGCTGATGAGGTCCGCCGCAATGGCGGCCCTGCTCGTGACGACTGCCTGCGCGACAGTCGCACCCCCGAGAACTGCTGACAGCGCCTGCACGGCGCTCAAGACGCTGAGCTATGCCAATGCGCGGGCCGGAGACGAAACCGCCGACGATCCCGGCAATCGGTACGACACTGCCGCCACCGTCCGCGAGGTTGCCGAGCACAATGCCCGCTGGCGCGCGCTATGCCCGATTGATGGCAGATAAGCGCGCTTAGAGATGAGTGCGGTAGGCGGTGATGCGGGCCGGATTGGCCGGCGTCCCTCGTTGACCCGGAGGGATGGTCTGGCGGTTGATGCGCACTCACCGCCAAGTGGTGTTAGCCAGCGTGCTATTCCACGCCGCCGCATCACCAAGCGAAACGTACCACCCTCGGAATCCCCGCCGCAAGCAGCAATATTAGCAACGCCCGCGGGCGCGCGATATGCCCGCCCTCGATCACTCGCCGCCGGTGAGCGCGAGATAGCGTGCGGCGAGAGCGGTGCGCCTCTCGATGGGCTTTTGCCCGCGCTCCATCTGCCCGACATAGGTCTCGGACATACCTATCTCGGCGGCCATGCGCTCCAGCGTCCAGCCCAGGCCCTTGCGGATGGCGCGCAGCTCCTCCGGGGTGATGGGCTCCGTTGTTTGCACTTTCACCAGAGTTCTCCTATTATTCACCCTGTCTCCCGACCCGAGGGGCTAAGCTCGGGCCGGGAGGGCTCTTAGGCTTGGATCGAGACCGTGAAGGTCACTTTCCAAATTCTGAGCCGGATTTGGAGCATCATGCTCTTCCTCCTTTGGGTTGTCGGCGGGATCGGGTGCCTTCCTTCTCCGTCCGACAAGAGGATAAGTAACCTAGTTACTCTCGACGTGCAAGCGAAAAGAGTAACTAGGTTACGTTTTTACGTGGTTATCTCCCGGGTCATTGCCTCCGTGTGCGGCGGAAAGCGCGGGTCTACTCCACCGCTCGGTATCGCCAAGACGATCCTTGCGGCCGCCTGCGCCATCGGTCATGACTGATCGCAAGATCAATAGCCTCGTCGAGCGCAGCCTGCGCGCCGTCGACGGGCCCCGAAGAAAAAATGGGGTGCCGGTCCTGGTCCTGCGGGTCAAGCTGGGCCAGAGCCTCCCACTTGCTGCCATGCCGGCGCATTTTCCACCGCCATGCTCGACCGTGTTTATTGGCGTAATCGATGAGACGGGATGCGTCGAGGCTCACGCCACAGCCATAAGCTGGCTGGGAAAGGGCTGGGCGAGCGCGCAGGCCCCGGCATAGTCCGCCGTCAGCCATGTCTCATAATCCTCGGGATGGAGGATCACCGGCATCGCCTTTGGGTGCAACGGCGCCACCAGCGGGTTGGCCGCGCAGGTGAGAAACGCATAGACGTTGCCGGAGCTGCTCGGCCGCCAAATGCCGGCGAAGCATGAGACCGGCGCATCATTGACCGTGAACCACCATTCCTCGCGGCCCTGACCGATCTTGGGCTCGGCGAACTCTGAGAACGGCACGAGGCAGCGCCGTCCCGGATCGGCCAGCATGGACCGCCAGAAGGGGCTGGTGAGGTTGCGCACGTTCGTCACGTGCTTGGTCACTGTGGAGCCAGGGCGCTTGCCGGGCATCGTGCGGGGTACGCCCCAGGTCATCTGATCGAGCACCGTGCGCCCGTTCTCCCGCCGCGCTACAATGCCGGGGCGGCGAGGCCAGACATCGATCTGCGTCTCGGACCATTCTTCCCGCTGGTCGACGCCGATATACTCGCGCCAGCTCGGGATGCGATCCGGGTCGTTTCGATAGTGGTTACAGATGGCGGCCTCCGAGCGGCAATGGCGGCTGGCCTGATACGGCGGCGATGGCGATCGCTATTGCCTCGTCCAACGCCGTTTGATGGTCAACATTCTCGGCCTCGCCCATGACCCGCCCGTCCAGTTCAACGAAGACGCGCAGCCTGTCGCCGCTCATTTTCGAATGAAAGGCCCACTCGATGCCTTGGTTATCAGCAAACAGCGCGAGCTGGCGCGCGTCGAGATGGCCTTTCAGGGGCGGGTCATAGTCGTCCAAAGTGTAGGTCATGGAGACCTCCGTTCATGCAAGAACGGAGAGGGAACAACGCCGGACCGAGTCGGGTCAAGTGCCGTCGTTAAGCTCTACGATCCGGGGGAACGGGTCGAAACCATCCACGCCGCAAACGGCGGTTCAGCTTAGACCGCTTTGCCATTTCAAGATCGTCCGTCCAATCGATGGGATCGCGGTCCTCTCTGGGACCGGCGGCGGCCAGTGGGGCGTCAAATGTGTTTGAAGTCGTCTCGGTCGGCATTGCGGTCACCTGTGCGTGGTTTAATTCGCGCAGGATCGCCGATGCCGGCCCCTGATTCCTCTTGTGGTTTTTCCCATTGGACGGACGGGCGGAGTCTCAAGCGGCGAGCGAAGCACCGCAGGGATGCGTCACCCAAGAAACCAGCCCAGAAACCCGATGAGCAGCGCCAGCCCGATCAGGGTCGAGGCGACGCCGAGCCAGAACTCACCTGTGGCGGCGAGGCCCCGCTTTCGAGGCGGTGGGTGATCTGACCAGTCGTTGAGCATGAGGCCATCCTACCTCATCGGGCTACGGTCGTCACCAGGACGCCATCTCGAACTTCGCGTGGCACTCGTCGCAATGGTCGGAATTGCTCCACCCTCGCGCACCGCATGTGCCGCAATGGTATCGTGCCTCGGCTTCCGCAATGCGGCGCTCGCGATCGAACAGGCGCGACCAAAAGCCGCGTACACGCGTCAATGCCATCATATAAACCACCCCCGTGGAGCTACATTCATGCTCCCGAGATACATCTTTTGCAAGGAGGTTTAGGGGGGAGCAGATTTGGGGCGTAGTTTGACGTCGATATGAGCTGGGTGGTCAACGCGAAATGCCCCGCCCGCGCGGAGCGTGATCGTCATTAAACCTTCCTCGGCGTCGACCCGTTCGATCAAGCGCCTAAGTGTTCCAGCGGCGGCTGCGCGATCGGCAGGAAGTGGGCGACCAGTGGCCATAGCGTACCAATTGCTGACGGCCGCCTCTAACTGAGCCGCGCGGTAGCGGTCATAGGGCGCAGCTTCGACCCCATATCGCACGGTGCTTGGAACATAATAGCAATACCAACGGCCTTGGCTTCGCTGAGCGATATGGATCAACTTACGCCCACGATGGCCATGTAGCAGCTCCGACAAGAGTCCGATGACACTCCCGCGGATCCCGGCTTTGCGTTTGGGGCTTCCCGCCAGCGCTTCCTGCGCGCGGCGAAACTGTCCCTCTGTAACAATCGGATCGAATGCGCCTACCATCTGGACTTGGCCTTTGTAGACCAAGTCACCTCGATAGAGGCGATTATTAAGCATGGCGTTTACGGTTTGAGCTATCCACGGGCGGCCCTCCCGATTGAGGAATCCGCGGGCATTGAGCAGGTCAGCGATCAGGCGTGAGGAGCGCACTTTGGGATAGCGCCGAAACGCCAGACGGACCGCCTCCGCCTGCTCACGATTGATGGTCAGGCGCTTGCTGGTACTGTCATAACCAAATGGTGCCCTGCCAGTCCAAAGACCTCGGCGCCGAGCACCGGCATACCAGTCACGCAAGCGTTCGCCCGTTAGCTCCCGCTCAAATTGGGCAAAGGACAGCAGGATATTGAGGCTCAGCCGACCCATGCTGCTCGACGTGTCGAATGCCTGCGTGATTGCGACAAAGGAGACCCCGCGCCGCTCGAAGTGATCGACAAGCTCGACGAAGTCCCGCAACGAGCGCGACAGGCGATCGATCTTGTAGACAACGACCACATCGATCAAACCGCTCTCGATATCGGCGACCAACTGCTGGAGGGCTGGGCGCTTGAGCGATCCGCCGGAGTAGCCGAGGTCATCATAGTGTCGGGCCATTGCAACCCAGCCCTCGGCCGCTTGGCTGGCAATGTATTTTTCGCACAGATCTCGCTGGTTTTCGATGGTGCTGAGCTGACTGTCGACGCGCTCATCCGCAGACTTTCGCGTGTAGATCGCGCACCTCACCGGACCGTGCCGACGTGCGCCCTGATTTTTTCGGCGATGGCAGACAGGCGCTGCGCACGGCGATCCAGATCATCGGCGATCTCGATATAGAGCGACGGCGGCGCATCACCTTGTCCCGAGGCCCAGCGCTGCATGGTCCGGAGGTTGATGCCATAGTCGCGGGCGAGTTCCGATTGCCAGCGAGGCCCATAGAGGGCCTCGCCGATCTCGCGAATATCAGGTTCAGTCATGACCGACTTGTGCCAAGCCGACGCGGGCCAGTTCGCCCTCGTCGGGCAAAAAATACGCCACGCACTGGTCGGAGACCAGGTTGCCCTCATCGTCGGGGGTCCAGACGAGGTGCATATCATCCTCAAACTTCCCGCCGGCCATGGGGAAAACGAGGAACCTGACGCTTTGCTCGATCAGGAAACCATCCTCATCATACCAATTGCCGGTTAGGACACGCAGATTGTTCGCCATGTCGGCCTCCTTGCCGTTTCGGACCCGGCCCATCGCCGCTGTCCATGTCGTATATTTACGACATGTCGGGCAGCCTGTCAAACACAAATGCGCGCGACCATCCCGTTCAAACCTGGGCGAAGCCGTTCGGTCGGCACCTATGCGGGCTCAGCAGCATCCATCACATGGTCGATGACCGCATCGACCAGCTCGGCGCGATCGCCAGCAGAAAATCCCAGCAGCTCGCGCATCGCGTAGCGGACCTCGGGCGAATTTCGGGACGGCTTGTCGAAGAGGCCCAGTTGGTGGATCCGCGCGACGGCCGCCACTCGGCCCGCGAACGCCACCCAGGCCTCCTGGTCGCTCCCGCCCGCGCGCATGACACCAGCGCGTCGGATCTTACGGAACATGGCGCGCTGGCGGATGGAGGGCCGGCGCAGCTTGCCGGCGCCCACATTCTGCTCCTCCGGCTCCACCGGAAGCCAGCGGATCACCTTGCGCCATTCGAACGAGCGCAGCCCGCCGGCCCGAACGTCGTAGCCCGTGAGCAGCGGCCCCTGCCGCACCCAGCTGTGCATCATCACCGGGCGCGGCGCGCCGGCGCCGCCTGACGGATAAAGGAACTTGACAGCATAGGCGCCCGGCACGGGTTCCTTGGGCCGCTTGCGCGGCGCGAACCGCGAACCGTCCGGATTTTGCTGGCGGGCGATGCGCTGCTGCTGGCTCTTCTGGAGCCGCCGGGCCATTTTCCGGAACAGGGCCCGGCGCTCGGCCGGCTTCATTGATTTGAGGATGGAGCCGGCGAAGCGCTCCAGCTCGGCGAGATCGTGCGCGCCGATGTCGCTCATGTGCCGACCAGCAATTCATCGCCGTGCAGGATGCGCTTGAGAAGCACGATCGGATCGGCCGGCCGCTCATCGTCCAGCACGGGCGGCTCTTCGCGCAGGCTCATGCGATAGCTGCCGTCCGGTTGCTTCAGCACATCCACCGCCTCGCTCATCGGCAGCGTCATGGAGATGTCCACTGTCCCGCCGTCGACAATGTCCAGCTCGAAACGGAGCTGGTTCTCGGCCGTCTCGAAATTCTGCAGCGCGGCAGGTTCGTGCTCGCGCAGCCAGAGCAGCAGCGGCAAGAAGAAGGCGGCCGGCTCGGCGGAGAAGCCCAGCACGTCGAGCTGAAGCTGGGCGCGATATTCGAAGCCGAGGTTCTCGGCCGCGTTGGACGGATAGCGCGACACCAGCTTGCCGCCGGTCATGTAGATGAGCAGATTTTCCGGGTTGCGCGCCAGCTCCGGAAAGGCCGTTACGAGATAGTCGCGCAGCTGGTCGGCCTTGGACATGGGGTCACTCCCATAACTGGATGATGTCGCGCTGCTGCACCGTCTCGGCAACGAGGACGGGCAGAACGACCGGCGTGCCCTCGGGCAGGATCGGGCCGAGCGCGGCGAGATCGCGGTTGAGCGCATAGACCTGCTCGACCACGCCGGATCCCGCGCCCAGCACGCGCCAGACGAGCGCATCGAGCGTTTCGCCCTGGAGCGCTTTCGCGTCCAAGGTCGCCATCTAGATCAGCTCCACTGATGTGCGGCGCTCGCCCCGGATGGTGCGGATGGCGTGGATCGCATTGCGCCGGTGATCGTCGGGCGTCAGGGACTGCTGGTCGGCTTGCTTCACGCCGAGCGGTGTTGCCGCCACGTCGCGATGGGTCTCGATCAGGTCGGCCGCCGCAAAGGCATAGACCGCACGGCGCCAGAGCAGCGTCAGATAGGTCTCGCCTTCGTTAAGTCCGCGCGACGGGACATCCTTGAGGGCATCGATACCGGCCGCTTCGTGCTGCGCCCGCCAGGTGGACAGGTTGTCGTCGGCAACGACGATCGCGCCCATCACTGCCTCGCGCACGCGCGGATCGGGAATAGACTGGTTCCCGATCCGCATCGAATCGCGGAAATGATTGATGTCGAGCGCCGGCCAGAAGCCGCCCGCGTCGATCTGCGATTCCGGCGGGCTTGCGGGAGGCTGGGGGGAAGCGATGAAGCCGGTCATGAGGTCTCCACAGGGATGCCGGGGGTGGGGATCGGAGTGTGGGCTATGACGCGATGCGCCTCGCCCTACTCCTCACCGCCCCCGGGCGCCGGGGGCGCAAGCTCATTCCTGGGCGGCCGAGACCTTGGTCTGCAGCCGCTCAATATCCTTCTGGACACCGCATTTGCGATCCAGCTCATAGGCGCGTTGCAGCGCCTGCAGGGCGCCCGCCCGGGCGGCCGCGACAGCGCCGGCGGGCGCGCTTTCGCTCTGGCTCGCCTCAGTGGCAGTCCGGATGAGGATCCTCCCGCGCGCCTTGTAGAGCTTCGCCCGCACCTGATCGGGCATGTCATGATCCGCGGTCAGCGCGATCGTCCGGTCCAGCACGTCGAGATCGAAGGTTTGATCGGTCTTATCCGCCTTGAGCGCCGCTTCCGCCACTTCCTCGGCGACCACCACGGGCGCCTTGCGCTGCATGTGGCGCGGCATCGCCAGGCCGAAGCGCAGCACATGCGCGGCCAGATCCAGCGCGCGCTCATAATCGCCGATGTCCAGGCGCCAGAGGAGCATGGTGGCGACGATCTCGTCTTCCACGGCGGCGCCGTGACGTGCCGAAGCGGCCAGGGTGGCATCGACATGATGATCATAGGCGGCCACCAGCTGGGCCTTGAGCGCGATCTTGGCCTCGATCGACTGGATTTCCTTCAGCCGCGCGAGATCGGCGCCCAGCGCGGCGAGCAGCAGTTCATAGGCCGATGCTTCCGGCCCGGTCTCCGGGCGAGCAGCGGCCTTGCCCGCCGGCGTTCCAGACGCGGCATTGGCGGCAGCGAGAGCGGCCAGGACTTTCTGTCGATTGCGGGCGGCGGGGCTAAGCATGCGGATCGTTCCTTCTGAAAAATGGGGAGGTTAGACCGGGATTCCCCGGTCAACGGGCCGATTGCGCGGTACGCTGTCCCTCCCCCGCTCCTCGGGGTTTATTCCTCAGACCTCGGGATCTGCCGGGGCGACATAGGGCTGGATGTTCTCGATGAGGCACGCATAGTCGTGGTCTTCGATGACATAGCTGTCGTTCGAGGACTGATAGTCCTCGATGCGGTCGGCTTCCGGCGCATCCTTGATATGACGGCGCCGCTTGCCCTCCTGCTCGTAGATCGAGAGGTTGTCGAAGCGCGTCACGAAGATGGTGCCGGCCGGGAAGAACGGCACGCGCGCCGCCGGAAGCCCGCCCAGGCGCTTGGTCGACATGATGACGTCACGCGCGATCTGCTCGCTCGGGTCGATCGCCTGATCGATCAGCGGGAAATACTTGTCATGCAGCAGATCGCGCGAGCAGATCGCCACAAGCTCGGTGTCCTCGGCCGCCCAGCTGGGCAGCATCTGGTTCACGGCGTCATAGACGAGGGAATCGAGCGTGGCATAGTCCGCGCCGGCGGCGCCGTAAGTCACCTTGTCCTCCACTGCCCCCTCTTTCATGACGTGCGTGGGCCGCTGAAGGCGCATTTTCTCCAGCCAACCGACGTTCACGTCCTCGAGATTGGGGTAGTCCTCAAGGTCGGTGTTCGCAGCGACCATGACGCCGTTGAAGCCAATGCGGATATTGTCGAGCGCCTGGCCCCGAACGATCTGGTTCTGGATCCTGACCTCGAAGTCCGGAAATTTCGCCCACATGTCGAGCAGCGCGTAGCGGATATGCGTGTCGTAGTTAGTCTGCGAGCACTCATAGCCGAACTTGTCGAGCCCGGTGAGCTGGCGCGTCTGCCGGCGGCCGGCGCCCGAGGTATCGGTACGCGAGCTGTTGGGACCGGGCGCGCCCAGGCCGAGCACATCGCCCTTCATTTCCACCACGGGCACGATATTGACCTTAGCGAGGAACGCGCTCGATTCCTGCTTCTTGTCGACCAGCTTCTGCTGGATGGAGGGATCGACGCTGAACTTGGTGCTGGCGTCGGCCACGCCGTTGAGAGTGGCGATGTTCTCGCGGAAGGCGTTGAAGCGCTCGCGGGTTTCGTTACGCATGATGGGCTCCGGTCAGATGTGGGCGGGGGCGGATTGGTGGGTGCTCGGGCTCAGCACTCGGCGCGCAGGGCGCCGTCGCCGCCGGCCGACAGCGGCCGAGCCGAATAGCCGCGCTGCGGCGTCTTCTCGATCTCGGCCTTGAGCTTGTCATGATCGGCGCGAAGCGCGCGGACGTCCGCCTGGACCGCCGAAAAGCCTTCGGAAATCTTCGCGCCCATCGTCTCCATCTGCGCGCCGAACTGCTGCAGGAAGGCGGAGAACTGCGCCGCATCGCCCTGCGGCGCCGGCGTGGTGACGACCGGCGTAACGGGCGCTGCCGGCTCCGGTGCCTTGCTGAGGCCGGAGAAGAACGATTTCATGGCGCTGAAAGCGCCCGTGACGACATCGGCCGCATTCTCGCCAGCTTCTTCCAGCTCGATCGAGATCGGATCCGAAGCGATGTAGAGCACGTTGCCCTTGCGGGCGTCATCGCGGCTGAATTTCAGCACCTCGGTGCCGATCGACGCCGGGCTGTCCGTGACAGCGAAACCGACCAGATAGGCCTTGTTCGAGCGGCGGAAATTGGTCTGCAGCTCGATCGACGAGAAGATCTTCTGATCGGCGTCGTTGTAGGCCTTCGCCTGGTCGTTGACGTCGAGCTGCGCGAACAGCGCCCAGAGCTTTTCCTTCTTGCCGGCGACGGTCAGCTCAATCTGCTCGGCCTTGAGCGCAGACACCGAGCCCCACGAATTGAAAGGCGGCTCGGGCGAATAGCCGCGCAGATGCTCGCAGTTGATCCGCGCTGTGTAGACCTGCGGGTCGTAGGTCTCGGCCGCCTGCTGGATCATGTCCTTGGTGATCTGGCGTCCGTCGACGGTCTCACCTTCGACTGCGACACGGAAAAACTTGGTTTTCGCCATTTTCGGGGCTCCTAGCGGCGGCTTGATCAGACACCGCACTCGACCGCGATCGCCCCCTAAGAACAACCGCGCGCGCTTGTGATGGCGCACTTCACAAGTCGGCGCTGGCGCGGCGCGCGTGCCGCTGGCGCATCTTCACGGCGCCATGGTCTTGCCGCCCACGCCTTTCGACGCGCGCCGCGTAGCGCGGAGCCTCTACTGGCGCGGGTACAGCGTGCGGCAGATCTCCGAGGAGCTGCAGCTCAAGCGCACCACTGTGCAGAGCTGGAAGGACCGGGATAAGTGGGCGAACGATCCGGTCATCCGCCAGGTTGAGGACACACTCCAGTTCCGGCTCAACCAGCTGATCCTCAAGGAAGCCAAGACGGGGGGAGACTTCAAGGAAATCGATCTGCTCGGCCGTCAGATCGAGCGGATGGCGCGGGTGCGGCGCTATGGCGAGCCGGGCGGCCACGAGGGCGACCTCAACGCCAAGGTGGCGAACCGCAATTCCGGCCCGAAAAAGGGGCGCGAGCCCGGCAATACCCTCACGCGCGAGGATTACGACAAGCTCAAAGCCGCGTTTCTCGACGGCCTGTTTGCCCATCAGGAAACCTGGTGGGCCAATATCAGCAAGCGCACGCGGTTCCTGCTCAAGAGCCGCCAGATCGGCGCCACATTCTACTTCGCGCGCGAGGCGCTGATCCGGGCGCTGGAGACCGGCAACAACCAGATCTTCATCTCGGCGAGCCGCGCCCAGGCCAACATCTTCCGGCAGTATATCGTCGAGTTCGTTTTCGAGGTCACCGGCAAGCAGCTCAAGGGCGATCCGATGGTCATCCATCGGGGCTGGGAGGAGGAAGATCAGCCAGCGAGCCCGGTCACCTTCTACTTCCTCGGCACCAACTTCCGGACCGCGCAGGGCTATCACGGCGACGTCTACATCGATGAGTGCTTCTGGATCTACGGGTTCGAGCAGATCTCGAAAGTGGCCAGCGCGATCGCAACGCACAAGCGCTACCACGTCACCTATTTCTCAACGCCGTCGACCGTGGCGCACGAGGCCTATCCCATGTGGACGGGCGAGCGCTTCAATCGCAAGCGCGACCGCGCGGCCCAGATCAAGATCGACATCAGCCACAGCGCGCTCGCTCTCGGCATGGACGGCGCAGACCGCATCTGGCGCCATATCGTCACGCTGGACGATGCCATCGCCGGCGGCTTCGACCTGATCGACCGCGAGGAGCTGGAGTTCCAATATTCCGTCGAGGAATTCGCCAACCTGTTCGGTTGCGAGTTCGTCGATGACAGCCAGTCCAGCTTCCCTCTGTCCCTGCTGCGCCCCTGCATGGTCGATAGCTGGGACACCTGGAAGGACTTCCAGCCCTATGCCCTCATGCCCTTCGGCCAGGGCGAGGTGTGGATCGGCTACGATCCGGCCGAGAGCGAGGACGGCGATACGGCGGCCTGTGTCGTGGTGGCGCCGCCGGCCGGGCCGAAGGGCAAGTTCCGCGTGCTCGAAAAGCTCCAGTGGCGCGGCAAGGATTTCGAGGCGCAGGCGGCCGAGATCAAGAAACTCACCCGCCGATATCATGTGACGGAAATCGCGATCGACGGCACCGGCATGGGCGTGGCCGTGCATCAGCTCGTGGTCAAGTTCTTCGCCCGCGCGCGCCGCATCGACTATTCGCCGCTGACCAAGAGCATGATGGTGCTCAAGGGCAAGAACGTCTTCGGCAACCGCCGCATCGAGTTCGACGCCGGATGGTCGGACATGGCGGCGGCGCTGATGTCGATCCATCCCCAGCTCACCAAAGGCCAGAAACAACTCACCTATGTGGCGCGGCGCAGTGAGGCGACCGGGCATGGCGATCTCGCCTGGGCGCTGCTGCACGCCCTTTCCTGCGAGCCGATGGACGGCGTTTCGCCGCACAGCCAATCCAAGATGGAGGTTCTCTAATGAGCGACACGGACATCGTGCAGACGGCCGGTGGAGTGAGCATGTTCGCTTTCGGCGATGCAGAGGCGGTGCTCGATCGGCGCGAGCTGCTGGATTACGTCGAGAGCAGGAGCAACGGGCGATGGTACGAACCGCCCGTTCCATTGCGCGCGCTCGCGCGGATCCTGCGCGTCTCGCCGCACCATTCGAGCGCGATCATGGTCAAGCGCAATCTGCTTATGCGCTCCTTCAAGCCGTCAGCCCTGCTGAGCCGCGCCGATTTCAGCAAGTTCGCCATGGACTATATCGTCATGGGAAACTCCTATCTGGAGGAGGTGCAGAACATCGCCGGCCGGCCGATGGCGCTCAAGCACGCGCTCTCGATCAACACGCGGCGCGGGATCAAGCCGGGCCAGTTCTTCTTCCTCCCCAAGGGCACATGGGGCGCGTGGGGTCAGGTGCACGAGTTCGCGCCCGGCAGCATCTTCCAGCTTGCCGAGACCGATGTGGCGCAGGAAATCTATGGCTTGCCGGAATATCTCTCGGCGCTGCAATCGGGCTTCCTCAACGAGGCAGCAACGCTGTTTCGCCGCCGCTATTATCTCAACGGCGCGCACGCCGGGTTCGTCTTCTATCTCAACGAGCCTACGCTCGACCCGAACGACGTTGAGGCTGTTCGGGAATCGCTGCGATCGGCGCGGGGCGTCGGCAACTTCAAGAACCTCTTCATCCATGCGCCCAACGGGAAGAAAGACGGCGTGCAGATCATCCCGATCAGCGAGGTCGCGGCGAAAGACGATTTCCTGAACATCAAAAATGCGACGCGCGACGATATCCTTGCCGCTCACCGCGTTCCGCCTCAGCTGCTAGGCGTGGTGCCCCAGAATAACGGCGGCTTCGGCGACGTCGGCAAGGCGGCCGAGATCTTCTACCGAAACGAAATTGAGCCGCTGCAAACCCGCTTCCTGGAAGTCAACGACTGGATCGGGGCGGAAGCGGTGGCGTTCGAGCCTTTCGAGCAAACGGCGCGCAGCGAACCTGAGTAGCAATGCGTTGCAATGTTCTGGAAGTGTTCGCGGAGATTAGCATATAAAGCAATCCTTATACGCTGATCCCATGGGCCGAGTGCCCCAAATCGCCCCCAGGAGGCCCGTACAGGGCAAATGTCGGCCCTTTGTATGTCCAGGCATCAAAAGCCCCCTGAAGGGCCTTAGAAGTCCTCCCAGGGCTTTCCCCTTGTGTTTAATTGGAAACAGTACCATAAGAATAAAGGCTCGGAGTGCAGCAACACTCCGAGCCTTCGAAACCGCGATGAAACCGCGGCGGATTTTGTGCTGAAAGCCCCGGAAATCTGGCATTCCGGATAGCAAAAGTCAACCCGGTTTCGTCGCATTTGACAAAGGTGCAAATGCATGGAACGCAAAGCTTCTCCCCATATCTCAGCAGAAATGGCGGCTCATATCCGGTTCCTTGTCAAGGAACGGGGCCTTTTCCAACACCAGGCCGCAGCGCTCTGCGGGATCAATCAGGGACGTGTGTCGGAAGTTATGCGCGGGAAGTATTATCCCGACGCAAAACCCGCACAGGGCTCTTTCCCCTTCTAACTACCTGCCCTGCAGGCAACCGAGAAAGGGGGTGAGATTATTGGCTACGCATGAACGCGGGCGTGATGCACGGACAGGCGAGTTTGTCCCGGTCAAGGAAACTGAGCGCCGTCCGAGCACCACCGTCAAAGAGACGTATCATACGGGCAAGAAGGGCCCGAAAGACTGACCCTTCTTGACACTAATCACGGGTCGCCGGGGTTTTTTCTAATCCCGGCGATTTGTCAAGTTCGTGTTGCGTCAAAGCTTGATCCCACTGTCAACGGTCTCGCAAGGCGACCGTTCCCCGCATTTGGTGGTTGGTGGGACACACGAGGTTGCCCCGAGTCCCTTAGCGGAGCGCGCCAGACCCGATACCATCCCGCCAGCCATCGCCGCATGACCTCTACCGGGCGGGCCGCGCAGCAACGTCCGCGCCAATTCCCTCGCCTTTGAGCGCGCGCGCCGCGCTTGGCTCCCCCCCTCGCCTGCGCGCTTCCTTTATGGGAAATGACGCATTGGCCCGATTACGACGCGCCGAGGATTGCCGCGCCCTTGGACAGTCTCGCCCGGCCGATGGCGATGACGCACAACGACGCACCAATACGCCTCTCCTCGTGCCCCCAGCGCCACGCGAAATCTGGGCACGGATCTTGCCGGGTATCCCCCTGGATACCCCCGGGCAGGCCAAAGCCTGCCCGCCCCCTGCGGCGCGTCCGCAGGGCTCTCTTGCCTTCGTGGGCTTCATGGGGTCGGGGTTCCGCTATCTCTACGCCTCGCGAAGCGAGACCTTTCCCATTGTTATCCCTACCTGCGGATAGAGACCGTTTTCTGGACTCGCGCTACTTCCTCTCTCGGCCCCACTGTTGAGGGCGGCCTCCAGTCGGGCGAGGGACGCTTCGAGGGCAGGATCGGATGGCTTAGGCTTGGGCGGTGGTGCCGCGATCTTTGCCACCACTAAGCCCCCCAGCTTCTTCAGATTGCGGGCGAGGGCCTTCAGGAAGGTCTGGCGGACGCGCTTTTCCATGTAGCGATGGCTATCGAAGTGATAGGCGTTCGAGGTCTGCTCGCGCTGGGGCCCGGCCTCGCCCACCGTCTCCGCAACCACGGTACGGCGCACCCAATCAAGGACGCCATACGCCTTGAGCCGCTTGATGGATTCCACCACGGCACTGCGCGAGACAGCGGCCTTGCGGGCGATCGTCTCATAGGAGGGGTAAAGCTCGCCGGTCTTGAAGTCCAAGCACTTCAGCATCCCCTTGAGGACGTATCCGTCCACGCGCTGGAGACGCGGTGCGGAAGGGGTGCCCTGATACTTCTCAGCACGGTGCTGCTCGACCAGGGCTTCCACCGCCTCGCGCAAAGCGCCTACAAACGCCCAGCCCTGCGCCTTGCTGCCGTCAAGGATTTGCCGGAAGACCTTGGCACGGGGATCGTCCACGTCATAGCTATTGCGTCTGGGCAGCTTTTCGCGGCTCGGATCGCGCTACTGGACGAAGGATCCAGCGATATCGCCGAAGGAACGCGCGGTCATGCCCGCGCCTCCACCGTCAGCTGCGAGGGCCGTCCAACAGTGCGGCCGCCGGCGGCATGTCCTCCAACAGCAGGTCGGCCCATTCCTGCGCCAATTCGCGCCGTCGCTCCATATAGGCAGAGCGATTGTAGATCGGCTCGATTCCCTCCTGAATATGCGCCAGCATTAGATCGATAACGACGCGGTCGCCGGGGCTTTTGGCCTTCATGGCTCGCTCGTTCATCACGGTAGAGAACGACGCTCTCCACCCGTGCGGCACATGCACGTCGCGAAACCCATTGTCCCGATATAGCTTCGAGATCGTCGAATCGCTGATCGGCCGGCGCAATGTCTTGGTGCTCGGAAAGACGAAGGCGGAGGCGCCGCTGATCGAGCGCACCACGTTTAGAAGCTCGACGCTCTGACGGGCGAGCGGGACCACATGGTCGAATTCCTGCATCGCCTTGCGCGCCTTGCTCAGCTTCATGCGCGCCGCAGGGATGAGCCACAGCGGATCGCCCCCGTCCAGATCCATGAGTTCGCCCCAAGGCATCTGCTGCACCGTGCCCGGGCGCATCGCGGTCAAGGCCATGAAACGAGAACAGATCCGCGTAACGGGATGAGCCGGGGCTTCCTCGATCGTCCGGAGCATGTCGCGAAGGCGCGTCAGGTCCGTTATAGCCGGGCGCTTGAAGGAGACCGCCGTGCGCAGACCGGCGTTGACCTTGCCCGGACTGTGCACCTCGTAGCCCAGATCCAGCGCCCATTCGCGCAGCTCGTTGACCTTCTGCCGCGTGCGCGAAGCAGTCTCCAGCACCCCAAGCGCCTCGATCGCGCGCAACCGTTCGGCAATCATTGGCCGCGTTATCGCTGAAAAGGGCAGCGCGCCCCATTGTGGATAGAGATGCGTGCGGAAGGCGCTCTCCACCCCACGCGCATAGGTCTTTGACCAACCAAGCTTGCGCTCGGCCAGGAATCGCTCCGCAACGACCTTGAACGTCGCTTGGCTGTCCGCCAGCCTGGACGCTGCGAGCTGCATCTTGCGAAGCGCGGGATCCACGCCCTGCACCAGCAACTGCCTCGCCTCGTCCCGCGCCGCGCGGGCATCGGCCAGCGACATGTCGGGGTAGGCGCCGAGAACGAGTCGCTTCTTCTTCGTGGCGAACCAGTAGCCCATCCGCCAAGAGCGATGGCCGGACCTCATCACCAGCAAGTAGAGGCCCTTCTCGTCCGCCAGGCGATAGTCTACCTCTCTCGGCTTCGCCTTGCGGCAAGCTGCATCCGACAGCATTTCCCGATGACCCCAACTCAAATATCGGTGACCCCGTGAGGGCCCCCGAAATGATAGTCATTCGATGACATGCCTCGGCAAACGATGGCAAGCCACGTTCGACATTATCGGCTGTTTTCAAAGGAAAATGGCAATCCCTGTCATATGCTGACAGCGGGACTTGGTGGAAGGGGCTGGATTCGAACCAGCGTACGCTCACGCGGGCAGATTTACAGTCTGCTGCCTTTAACCACTCGGCCACCCTTCCAAGGCGCCCGATCCATCGCGGCGCACAGCGCGGCAAACGGATGAGGAGGCGGCTCAATGGCGAATGGGGCCTTGCCTGTCAATGCCGCTCATGGAAAAGCGCGTCCATGAAAAGAGGACATCGCACCGGCAAGCCCAAGGGCGGCTATCCACGGCTCTACGGCCGTCACGCCGTCACGGCCGCACTCGCCAACCCCGCGCGGGTGATTCGCAAGGTCTGGGGCACGCGCGACGCCATCAATGCGCTCGGCCTGCCCGCGAACCTGCCCATCGTCTATTCTGATGTGGCCGATCTCGGCCGGATGGTGCCGAACGATGCGCCACATCAGGGTCTCGTCGCCGAAGTGGAGCCGTTGGAGGATATCTGGCTGGCCGATCTGCTGGAGCAGGGCGCGGGGGACGACGAGGCACGCCGGCCGATCCTGGTGCTCGATCAGGTGACAGACCCACACAATGTCGGCGCCATCCTGCGTTCGGCGGCGGCCTTCGATGCGCTCGGCATCGTGACGCAGGACCGCCACGCGCCGCCCGAATCCGGCGTCATAGCCCGCGCGGCCGCTGGCGCGCTGGAGTTCGTGCCTTGGGTGCGCGTGGTCAATCTGGCGCGCGCGCTCGATGAGATCGCACAGGCTGGCTACTGGCGCATCGCGCTCGACGGCGAGGCAGACACGCTGCTGGACAGCGCACTCGACAAGACCGGCCGCGTCGCGCTGGTGCTAGGCGCGGAAGGCGAAGGCCTGAGGCTCAACAGCATCAACCATTGCGACATGATGGCGCGGCTACCGATGAGCTCGCGCATGGAGAGCCTCAACGTCTCCAACGCCGCAGCCATCGCGCTCTATGCCTGTCAGGCGCGGCGGACCTAAAGCGGTGGCACATATGGCCCTGACGCGGATTTCACAGGCAAACAAAACTTAAACCCTCACGTGCAATGATCCTGTCCACCTCCAGCCCTTTCGGCAGGACAGCCAGCTTCACCGTTTTCGCGTGCGCTCAAGAGCCGACTGCCCCTTGCCGGGCGCCTGCTCGCCATAGGGCTGCTCTCGACGGTCCTCGTTCTGAGCGAGAATCGGCGCAGCGCGCTTGCGCAGGCGCTGAGCGAGCCGCTGTCGGTGCTGGGCGACCGCTCCCCTGGCGCATGCGAGACGGCGCAGTTGCGCCCGACCAAGGCGACCCCGCGCGCCGCCCTGCCGCGCGGCGAGCATCTGCTGAGCGATTAGCATGTGCTGGCACCCGAGGAGCTGACGCACGCCGCCGGCCCGTTCGAGGAAACCGCCATGCCACTGGCCGACAGCGCGCTACCGTTGAGCGGCACAGCGCCGGAGGTCGCGCTTGCACCCGCGCGGGCGCATGGCGGTGGCGGCGCGGGCGGTGGCATCCCGGACGGTAGCGGTGGGGATGCATCCTCGACGATCACTGCGCCGCCATATCTACCCCCACCAGCGATCCGCCGCCGCCCGCCATTCTGATTTCCGAGCCGACCACTTGGCTGATGGCTCTGGCCGGCTTCTTCCTCACCGGCGGCCTCATGCGCTCCGCCCGTTCGGTCTTGCGGGGGCAAGGCGTGCCGCTCGCTCCCAGATGGCGTGACCGACACCGATGCGACGCCTCTTCCCGTTCGCCGTGCTGGCAGGCGGACACTGCTCGCAGCCGGCACAGCGTGCGATTTGGCGAGCACGCCCCGCGCCCATGCCCGACATGGCAACCGCGCAGGCGGAGTCGCCCCCGCATTTTCTATCCGGGCGGTGCGCGACCGCTCATTGCGCCCCCCAATGGCCCGCATGACCCGACCGACGGCCTGCTCGACGCGCGCCCACGCATGCATTTCGACGATTTCGAATGGAATGAGGAGAACGTGCTGCCCGGCTCGGTCTGGGTGCGGGTAGATCTCGCCCGGCAGATGCTCTCGGTCTTCCAGGGCGGGCACGAGACCGGCACCGCGGTCATCCTTTATGGTACCGACGGGCACCCCACGCCGCTCGGCACCTTCCGGTACGGACAAGGACAAGGACTATTGGTCGCGCAGCTACAATGGACCTATGCGCTATGTGCTTCGCCTCACCACGACGGCGTCGTCATCCATACCAGCAATGTGGAACGCGGCTACGCCACCCATGGCTGCGTGGACGTACTGCCCGGCTTCGCGCGGCGGCTGTTCGCGGCTGTGGCTAAGGGCGATCTGGTCGTGATGGCCGATGAAACGGGCGGAGGGCGCGCCACAGGCTGTCTCCTAGCGCCTCAGGCCCGTGCGATTCCGATTGAACCGAAGCGGGATCGCCAGATCAGATCAACAGGTTCGTCTTCACTCTAGTCCTCGGGCGCGATGGTGACGCGCAGCCCCTCAAGCGCCGGCCCCACGGTGAGCTGGCAGGATAGGCGGCTGTTGGACCGGCGATGATCGGAGCTGTCGAGCAGATCATTCTCGTCCGGCCGCATCTCGGAAAGTTCGCCAGTGAAGCTCTCATCCACATAGACGTGGCAGGTGGCGCACGAGCAGCAGCCGCCGCACAGGGCGAGCAGTTCGTCAATTCCTTGGCTGCGGATCGCCTCCATTACGCTGAAGCCGGTCTCGGCCTCGAAGGTCTGCTCCGATCCGTCGCGCGTTACCACCGTCAATTGAGGCATTTTTATCTCCAAACCATGTCCGGCAACGCTATGAGGGGGCCTCATACGGAAATCAACCGGCCAGGCGCCGCAAGAGGGGCAGGGAAAAGCAATGCTTGACGAGAGCGCGCTGCGCACGGCGATGGACGTGCTGGCCAGCCGCGACGCGGCGATCGCTGCCGCTGTCGCGCGCGTCGGCTATCCCGATCCGCGCGGCCGGGCGCCGGGTTATGAGACGCTGCTGCGCACCATCATCAGCCAGCAGGTGAGCGTGGCAGCCGCCAAAGCTGTATGGACGCGGCTGGAAGCGGCGCTGGGCAGCGGCTGCGCGCCCGAGGCGTTGCTTGCCGCCGATGCCGAGACGCTGCGGGCCTGCGGTCTCTCACGCCAGAAGCAGGGCTATGCGCGCAGCCTCGCCGAGCTGGTGACGAGCGGCGCGCTCGATCTCCACGCCCTGCCCGAGGATGACGAGGCCGCCATTGCCGAGCTCGTACGGATTAAGGGCATCGGCCGCTGGTCGGCAGAAATCTACTTGCTCTTCGCTGAAGGACGGCCCGACATCTGGCCAGCCGGTGACCTTGCCGTGCAGGTGGCCGTCGGCACCATATTAGGCCTACCCGAGCGCCCCAGCGAAAAGCATATACGCACGCTGGCCGAAGCCTGGCGCCCGCACCGCAGCGCGATGGCGATCATGGCCTGGCACCATTACAACACGCAGGCATTGGCATGAAAGGCGGACCGACAGCGCGCCAGAGCTCCAAGCTCGGCGTTTCCCACGTCCGCATTCGACCAGTCGCGACCACGGACGCCGCCGATGCGCGCAACAGAATGGCGTACCCTCCGGCTATGTTCGGCGGAAACATGACGACAGGATCAATGCAGCCTTGCGCACCCGGAGCTAACCCCGCTCGTCCCCCGATCGTCCGCCACCCTCCGCATCGATTTTCTTCGCCAGCGCCATGTCGCGCCCCGAGAGCCCGCCGCAGTCATGCGTGGTCAGACGGATGTGGACGCGATTATAAACATTGGACCATTCAGGGTGATGATTGGCACGCTCGGCCAGCAAGGCGACGCGGCTCATGAACCCGAAGGCTTCCACGAAATCCGCGAACCGGAAGCTGCGCTCGATGGCGGCGCCGTCCTGCACCAGCGTCCAGTCCGGCAGATCGGCCATGGCGTTGGCCGCTTCCTCCTCGGTGAGCCTGGCGATCATGGCACTCTCCTTTCCCGCCGGCGGACCATGGGGCCGCGCGGCATGCCGGGTCAACGGATGACGAGCGGCGCGGTTTCCCTCCGGATCGAAGGGCTCGCGTGCCGGCGCGGCGGACGGCTGCTCTTCACGGGACTCGACCTGGCACTGACCGCGGGGCAGAGCGCGCTCGTCGCTGGTCCCAATGGTATCGGCAAATCGAGTCTCCTGCGCACCATTGCGGGGCTCCTGCCGCCTTTTGCGGGCACGATGCACCATGAAGGCGGCATTGCACTGACCGACGAGGCCGCCGCGCTCGACCGCGAGCGGACGCTGCGCGGGGCGCTGCGTTTCTGGGCCCGAATGGACGGTGCGGCGCCCGAGCGGATCGACGCAGCACTAGCGGATCTGGGCATCGCTCATCTGACCGACATCCCCGTGCGCATCCTCTCGACCGGCCAGCGCAAGCGCGCGGCGTTGGCGCGCACCATCGTCTCGCGTGCGGGCATCTGGCTGCTCGATGAGCCGGCCAACGGGCTCGATACCGCCTCGGCGCGGGCATTGGGAACAGTGGTACGGCGCCATTGCGCGCAGGGTGGCATCGTCCTCGCTGCCTCGCACATGCCGCTCGACTGGCCGCATGACGCCGAGATCACCCTCGCCGCGCCCGCTGAGGCTGAGGCCGACGCCGACCTCGACATGGAGAGGCCGGCATGATTGGTGCCCTCATTGCCCGCGACCTTACCCGTGCGCTGCGCGGCGGCGGGCTGTGGTTGCCGCTCGTCTTCCTGCTGCTCATCGCTGCCCTCTTCCCTTTCGCGGTGGGACCGGACGCAACGCTGCTCTCGCGCACCGGCGGCGGCCTGCTCTGGATCGCTGCGCTGCTCGCCAGCCTGCTCCCTATCGACCGCCTGATCGAGCCCGATCGCGACGCCGGCGTCATCGATCAACTCGTGGTGCGCGGCCATGGCGAGGGCACCATCCTGCTCGCCAAGCTGGTCGCGCACTGGCTGAGCTTCGGCCCGCCGCTGCTCCTCGCCGCCCTGCCCGCCGCCGCGCTGCTCAAGCTCGACACACAGACGATCCTGCTGGTCGAGGCCGGCCTCGCCCTCGGTACGCCCGGCCTCGCCGCGCTGGCGCTGCTGGTGGCGGCGCTCACCGCCGGCCTGCGTGGCAGCGGCGCTCTCGCCGGCCTGCTCGTCCTCCCCCTCGCCATCCCCATCCTCATCTTCGGCGCCGGTTCACTCAGCATGGCCGGGGTCGGCGCCCTCAAGCTGGTGGCGGCCAGCTCGCTCTTGCTGATCGTGGTGGCGCCGTTGGCAGGCGGCGCCGCGCTACGGGCGGGACGAGATTAGGCCCAACCTCGAAGGCCCTACGCCAGCGCGAGGCATGAACCTCCATGCCGGCGGCAGGTTCAGGCGGAGCGGCAGCGAAATTCAGACAAGGGTTTGCACGTCGGGATGAGACGCTGCCGCTTCATGGGGAGAGTTCGGAAACGAGCCCTATCGGACAACCCGCTCCATCAGCGCTTCAATCCCGCACCCAGCGCGCCCAGATCGCCGTGGGGAGGAGCAGGCCGCGCGCTTCTTCGCGCACCGCCAGCTCGCCGCATTCGACACGGCCGGGAAGGTCCGCGAAGTGGGCGCGCAGCAGTTCGCCGATGGCGAGAGCGGACATGCGCACGGCATAGACCGTGAGGAAGAGGAAACGGCTCTCCGCGTCCAGAAGCTGGCGGCAGTGAGCGACGAGGGGCGCCAGATCCTCCTCCAATCGCCAGACCTCGCCATCCGGTCCCCGGCCATATTTTGGCGGATCGAGCAAAATGCCGTCGTAGCGCCGGCCGCGCCGTACCTCGCGCGCCACGAACCGCGTGGCATCATCGACGATCCAGCGCACGGGCTTATCAGCCATGGCGGAGAGCGCGGCGTTCTCGCGCGCCTGAGCCACCGACTTCTTGGAAGCGTCAACATGGACGCAGTGCGCGCCGGCGGCCGCAAGCGCCAGCGTGCCCACGCCGGTATAGCCGAACAGGTTGAGGAATTGCGGTGCCGAGACACCCGCCATGCGCCCGCGCGCCCAGTGCCAGACCGGCGCCATATCCGGGAAGAAGCCGAGATGGCGGAAGGGCGTGCAACTCGCTCGGAAGCGCACATCCTCCCATGTCAGCGGCCAGCCCTCGCGGGGCACGGGCTTGTCGAAATGCCAGCGGCCGCCGCCATCCTCGTCCGACGCGGGAATGAAGCCGCCATGCGCCTCCCAATCCGCCAGCGCCGGCTGCCACATCGCCTGCGGCTCCGGGCGGATGAAGCGATAGGAGCCATAGCGCTCCAGCTTGCGACCGGCGCCGCTGTCGATCAGGCCGTAATCCGCCCAAGGCTCGGCAACGAGCGTGCTCAGATCCATGGCAGGGCCATGAGCTCAGGCGCGCGGCGTCGCATGCTCGCCGATATAGGCCGTCACGGCCTCGAAGGTCGCGGGCAGCGTCACATAGCGCTCCTCACGGCCGAACAGATCGCCAGTGCGCGAGGGGAGCGAGGGACGCACGCCGGTCGCGCGTTCCACGGCATCGCGGAACTTGGAGGGATGCGCCGTGGCGAGCGTAACCAGCGGGATCGCTGGATCGACATCGCAGGCCAGCGCTGCGGCCAGGCCGACAGCGCTGTGCGGATCGATGGTCTGGCAGGCCGCATCATAGGCCCAGCGCATGGCGCGCGCCATGTCATCGGCGTCGATGCGGGCCGAGGAGAACAGCCCGGCCGCGCCCTGGCGCTGCGCATTGGTGAGCTGCATTGCCTTCGTCGCCTCGAAGCCGCGCATCTGTTCGGCCAGCGCGGTGCCGTCGCGCCCGCCCAGATCAAACAGCAGCCGCTCGAAATTAGAGGAGACCTGAATGTCCATGCTCGGTGTCGCGGTGGGCGTCACCGTGCCCTGGCTGTAGTCGCCCGCGGAGAGCGCGCGGTGCAGGATGTCGTTCACGTTGGTGGCGACGATCAGCCGCTCGATCGGCAAGCCCATCTGGGCCGCGACATAGCCGGCGAACACGTCGCCGAAATTGCCGGTGGGCACGGAGAAGGCGACCGGCCGCTCCGGCGCGCCCAGACGCACGGCCACGAAGACATAATAGACGACCTGCGCGACCAGGCGCGCCCAGTTGATGCTGTTCACCGCCGAGAGATCGTAGCGGGCGGAGAAGGCGGCATCGTTGAACATGCGCTTCACCAGCGCCTGCGCGTCGTCGAAGCTGCCCTCCACGGCGATGTTGTAGACGTTGGGGGCCAGCACCGTGGTCATCTGCCGGCGCTGCACCTCGCTGACGCGGCCGGCGGGGTGGAGCATGAAAATGTCGATCTTGGCACGGCCTGCCACCGCGTCGATGGCAGCCGAGCCGGTATCGCCCGAAGTCGCGCCCACAATGGTGAGATGGGTATCGCGGCGCGAGAGGAACTTCTCGAACAGGAGGCCCAGGAGCTGGAGCGCCACATCCTTGAAGGCCAGCGTCGGTCCGTGGAACAGTTCCAGCAGCCAGTGGCGGTGATCGAGCTGTGCCAGCGGTGTCACGGCGGCATGGGCGAAACGGCCATAGGCCTGGGTGCACAGCGCGCGCAGTTCCTCTTCGCTCAGGCAATCGCCGACGAAGGGGCGAATGACGCGCACCGCCGTCTCCACATAGGAGAGGCCCCGCATCGCCGCGAACTCCTCGGCCGAGAAACGCGGCCAACGCTCCGGGAGATAAAGCCCGCCGTCGCTCGCCAGGCCCGCCAGCGTCGCGCCCTCGAAATCGAGCGCCGCGGCGCTCCCCCTGGTGCTGATATACTGCATGGGCGGGCCTCTTAGCGGGGCGGGGCCGCGAGGGCAATGTGAGAGCGCATACGGGTGAGGAAACGCTCTGCTTTGATGGGGCTTCCAGATTCGACCGCAGCACTGCCCAACAGATCCGGTCCCCCAGCGCGGTTGGAGAGAAGCCGCCCCTGAGCACCGGCTCGAGAGCCTCTGAGGGCAACAGCGTTTGCGGGATTGCGCGGCGTTCGGGCAAAGCCAGCTCGCCAGGGGAAGAGTCGGCGCAGACCGAGCCGTGCGTGAAGACGCCGAACCCCAAGCCTCCGTAACGCTCCGGAGTCTATTCCCCCCGCCAGCGCTTGCGCAGAGCAAGCGCGTAAATGACCAGCGCCACGGCGGCGAAAAAGAACCACTGCATGGCGTAGGAGAAGTGATTGTTAGGCACGGACGACGGGTCTGGCCGGGGCGAGGGCGCGAGTCCGGGTGCGGGGTGCGCGCTCACAATCATCAGCCGCAGCGGCGGCGTGGTGCCGAGCAGGCGGACGAGGAAGCTGTGGCTGTCCGGCTCGTGGGTGGCGATGCCGCTCACCGGGCCACCGGCCCAGCCGACGACGGCCTTGGGATCGCGCCCCGTGCCCATGTCGACGAGCAGGCCCGGGCCTTCCGCGCCGGTGGCGCAGGTGGCGATATGGCGCCAGCCGGGGGCGCCGTCCGGCATCCGCCCGCCCGTGACCTGCCAACCGGTGACGCGCAGGCAGTTGGCGGAGAGTGTGCGGAAGAGCAGCCGGTCGTCGGCCGGGTTCATGGCAGGGTAGGCAGTGGCCGGCAGCGTCATGTTGGCGCGCCAGGCCACCATCGCGGCGCGCTTTTGCTCCAGCCGACCGAGCTGCCAGACACCGAGAGCGACCATCGCCGCAACGGCCAGCACGACCACCAGAGTCGCGACGATGGGGATGCGACGAATCACGCCGACGGCCCGGTCCCGCCCGGTCCGCTGACCCGACCCTCCCCCGCCTGATGGCGATATTCCAAAATGAGCAGCGCCGCCTTCGACGCGCGCAAACACAAGATGACGAGCAGTGTGGTGATCGGCACCCACAGCAGGATATGCACCCAGAAGGGCGGATGCGCCGCGAGCTGGAGGAACAGCGCAAGCGCCGTCACGAGCCCGCCCAGGATGAGGATGAGGAAGGCGGCGGGCCCGTCGCCCACATTGAAGTCATCGAAGACCAGTGCGCAGGCGCGACAGCGCGGCGCAAAGCGGACCCAGCCCTCGAACAGCGACCCGGCCTCGCAGCGCGGGCAGCGGCCCCGCAGCGCGGCCGGGACGAGCGGCGTCGGCGCGGCCGTTCGCGAGATTCCGGACTCGGTGCCGGACGGCGAGTCGATCGGGGGTTGGGTCTTGGGTTCAGTCATGCTCGATCCGTGTACGTCACCCTAAAGGCCAACGGCCATGCGCGGAAACACCGCACATGGCCGTCGAGGGGACCGCCAATCGGCTTGGGGCTGGTCGCGGGCGAACGCATGGGACCGGCCCGTTCAGCCCAATCAGCCGTGGATCGGGGCGCCCCAGCTTCCCCACACATAGATGAGGAGGTAGAGGAACAGCCACACCACATCGACGAAGTGCCAGTACCAGGCCGCCGCCTCGAAGCCGAAATGCTGGCGCGGCGTGAAGTGGCCCTTATAGGCACGCACGAGGTTGACGATCAGGAAGATCGTACCGACCAGCACGTGGAAGCCGTGGAAGCCGGTCGCCATGTAGAAGGCCGAGCCATAAGGCGTCATGCCGAAGGCGAAGGGCGCGTGCACATACTCATAGGCCTGGATGCAGCTGAACAGCGCGCCCAGCAGGACGGTGCACCACAGGCCCTTCTTAAGGCCCTCGCGGTCGCCATGGATCAGTGCGTGATGCGCCCAGGTGAGGGTCGTGCCCGAGCAGAGCAGGATGAGCGTGTTGAGCAGCGGCAGCTCGAACGCGTTCATCACCTCGATGTCCTTGGAGGGGAACAGACCGTCGATCGGCGGCAGTGTCGTGGGGAACAGCGAGAAATCGAAGAAGGCCCAGAACCAGCCCACGAAGAACATGACTTCCGAAGCGATGAACAGGATCATACCGTAGCGCAGATGGAGTTGCACAACGGGGGTATGGTCGCCACCCTGCGCCTCGCGCACCACGTCCGACCACCACATGAACATCGTGGTGAGCACGCCGAGCACGCCCAGGATGAAGACGACACCGCCATAAGCGGGCATGCTGTCCGGATGCATCCAGGCGACGGCGCCGAACGCCATCACCAGCGCCGACATCGCGCCCATGAGCGGCGTGATCGCGGGTGGAAGAATATGATAATCGTGGTTCTTGGCGCCGGCCATCTGTGTGTTCCCCGTCTGTCTGCGCGTTCCGGAATTGGCGAGTCTTTAGCCTTGCTGGTCCGGCTTCTCAACCGGATAGAATGTATAGCTGAGAGTGATTTCCTCGACGTCCTTGTCGTCCGGATCATCCAGGAACTTCCTATCCACGAAGAAGAGCACCGGCATGCGGACCTCCTCCCCCGGTTGCAGCGTCTGCTCAGTGAAGCAGAAGCACTGGATCTTGGTGAAATAGGGACCTGCCTGGTTGGGCGTCACGTTGAAAGCGGCCTGACCCGTGATCGGCTTGTCGGACGTGTTCTTGGCGAGAAACACCGCCATGTTCTTGGCGCCGACCTTGACGGTCATCGAGCGCACTTCCGGCCGGAACTGCCAGGCCAGGCCCGGCGCGACGTTGGAATCGAAGCGGACCGAGACCGTGCGCGTGGCGCCTGCATCCGGATCGGCGAGCGCCGCAAGCTGCGCTTCGGTGGCGCGCTGCGTGGTGCCGCCATAGCCGGTCACCTGGCAGAAGATACGGTAGAGCGGCACCGAGGCGAAACCCAGGCCCAGCATGAACAAAGCGGTGCCCAACAGGATGGTAGCCGTGCGGCGGCTCTTGCCTTGGCGCGCTGCGGGAGTCGCGGCGGCGTTCACATCCGTGCTCATGATGCTCAATTCCCCGTCATCTTGGCGATGGTGATCGCGAAGAAGAGAATGGCGAGCCCGCCCAGCACCAGCGCCATGACGAGGGCGCGGCTGCGCTGCCGCCGGCGAATCTCGGCCTGCTGCTCGGGGGTCATGCCATCACCCATTGGTCGACGACCACCGCCGCGAAGACGAGAAAGAGGTAGAGCACCGAATATTTGAACAGCCTTTTTTCTGGTCCCATGCGCGCCGGATCGGCCTCGCGCCGCAGCGCGACCTGCACCGCCATGGCCGCGAAGATCGCCGTGGTGACGAGCGCAGTAACGCCATAGACGAGACCGGTCAGCCCCAGCGCCACGGGCACCAGCGCGGCTGCGCCCATGATGCAGGTGTAGAAGAGGATCTGCCGGCGCGTCACGGCCTCACCTGCGACAACGGGCAGCATGGGAATGCCGGCATTGGCATAGTCCATGCGCACAAACAGCGCGAGCGCCCAGAAATGCGGCGGCGTCCAGAAGAAGATGAGCGCGAACAGCGCAAGGGGCAACGCCGCCACGTCGCCTGTCACCGCCGCCCAGCCAATCAGCGGCGGGAAGGCCCCGGCCGCGCCGCCGATGACGATGTTCTGCGCTGTGCGGGGCTTGAGCCAGATGGTGTAGACGAAGACATAAAAAAGAATAGAGACGGCAAGGATGGCGGCTGCGAACCAGTTGGTCGCCAGACCCATCAGCAGCACCGAGAAGAACGCGAGTCCGACGCCGAAATGCAGCGCGGACTGGCGGTCCATGCGGCCGGCCGGAAGGGGGCGGCCGGCCGTGCGCTTCATGCGCGCGTCGCGATCCGCCTCGTACCACTGATTGAGCGCGCCGGCCGCGCCCGCGCCCAATGCGATGCAGAGCACGGCCGTGAAGGCCAACGCCGGCGCAAGATGGCCGGGCGCGGCGAGCAGGCCGCACAGGCCAGTGAACACCACCAGCGTCATCACGCGCGGCTTGGTCAGGGCCACGAAATCGCGCCAGTCCGCTGGCAGCGGCACGCTGCTCGCGACCGGACTGGGGACCGCTTCACCGTTCATTGCCATGGCCGAATTCGTCACTGCACCAGATCCAAATGGCGGAGCCACCCCGCAGGGATACGCGGCTCCCGTTCAACGACGCGGGGGCGACATGCCGACATGCGCCCCCGGTCTCTCAATGCGTCCTCTCGCCGGCCATGAGCGCGAGCGCCGCGCTCCGGCCGGAGGTTCAGTCGACGACCGGCAGAGTCTCGAACTGATGATATGGCGGCGGGCTGGGCAGAGTCCATTCCAGCGTCGTCGCGCCCTCACCCCAAGGATTGGCCTCGGCCTTCTTGCCGGCGACAAGCGCCCAGATGATGTTCACGAAGAAGATGAGGACGCCCACGATGGCCAGGTCGTAACCGTGCGTCGCGATGCTGTTCCAGAAGGTATAAGCCTCCGGATAGTCCGGGATACGCCGCGGCATACCGCTCACGCCCAGGAAGTGCATCGGGAAGAACAGCAGGTTCACACCGACGAAGAACACCCAGAAATGAAGGTGGCCCAGCAACTCGTTGTACATGCGGCCGCTCATCTTGGGGAACCAGTAGTAGAAGCCCGCGAAGAGAGCGAACACGGCACCGAGCGAGAGCACATAGTGGAAGTGCGCCACCACATAATAGGTGTCGTGGAGATTGTCGTCCACGCCGCCATTGGCGAGCACCACGCCGGTCACGCCGCCAACGGTGAACATGAAGATGAAGCCCAGCGCCCACACCATCGGCGTGCGGAAGCTGATCGAGCCGCCCCACATGGTCGCGATCCACGAGAAGATCTTCACGCCGGTGGGCACCGCGATCACCATGGTGGCGGCCGTGAAGTACATCTTCACGTTGACGCTCATGCCGGTGGTGAACATGTGGTGCGCCCACACGATGAAGCCCACCACTCCGATCGCCACCATGGCGTAAGCCATACCGAGATACCCGAAGATCGGCTTGCGGCTGAAGGTGGAGACGATGTGGCTGATCATGCCGAAGCCCGGCAGGATCATGATGTAAACCTCGGGGTGACCGAAGAACCAGAACAGGTGCTGGTAGAGCACCGGATCGCCGCCGCCGGCCGCGTCGTAGAAGACGGTGCCGAAGTTGCGGTCGGTCAGCAACATGGTGATGGCCGCGGCCAGCACCGGCAGCGAGATCAGCAGCAGGAAGGCCGTGACCAGCACGGACCAGGCGAAGAGCGGCATCTTGTGCAGCGTCATACCCGGGGCGCGCATGTTGAAGATGGTCGTGATGAAATTGATCGCGCCCAGGATCGAGCTGACGCCCGCGAGGTGCAGCGAGAGAATGACGAGGTCGACCGCCGGTCCGGGCGATCCGCTGGTGGAGAGCGGCGCATAGACCGTCCAGCCCGTACCCGCGCCGTTACCGGAGCCGCCCGGCACGAAAGTGGAGCAGAGCAGCAGCACGAAAGCGGGGATCAGCATCCAGAAGCTGATGTTGTTCATGCGCGGAAAGGCCATGTCCGGCGCGCCGATCATGATCGGCACGAACCAGTTGCCGAAGCCGCCGATCATGGCCGGCATGACCATGAAGAACACCATGATGAGACCGTGCGCGGTGATGAGCACGTTCCACAGGTGCAGCGCCTGCGCTTCGCCGGCGCCCGCGCCTTCGAACATGAGCGCCCAATGCTCCAGATACTGGATGCCCGGCTCGGCCAGCTCGTGGCGCATCATGCCGGAAATGCCGCCACCGATGATGCCGGCAACGATCGCGAAGATCAGATAGAGCGTGCCGATATCCTTATGGTTCGTCGACATGAACCAGCGGGCAAAGAAGCCCGGCTTGTGGTCGGCATCGTGATGATCGTGGGCATGGCCCTGGAAATCATCTGCAACGGTAGTGGACATGTGGATTATCCTCAGGACTTGGCAGGCGCGACCGCAGGCGCGGCAGCGGTAGTTTCGGCAGCGGGCGCGGGCGCCGGCGTGGCTTCGGCAGGCGCCGGCGCGGCGGCAGCAGCCTCACCGACCATCTTGCCGCCCTGCGCGTGGACCCAGTGCGCGAACCGCTCGGGGCTCACTGCCTCGACGGCAATGGGCATGAAGGCGTGACGGTCACCGCACAGCTCGGAGCACTGGCCGTAATAGACGCCTTCCTTCTCGATGGTGACGGTCCGCTCATTGAGCCGGCCGGGCACCGCGTCTTCCTTCAGCCAGAACGCGGGAACCGAGAAACTGTGGATCACATCGGCGCCGGTGATGATGAGCTTCACCGGCACGCCGACCGGCAGCACCAGACGATTATCCACGCCAAGCAGCGCGGGCTCGCCATTGGCCTTGGCCTTCTCCGGCGGCAGCATGTTGGAGACATATTCGCCGATCTCGTTGTCGGGATACTCATAGCCCCAATACCACTGATAGCCGGTCACCTTCACCGTGAGCGCATCCTTGGGCGCGGGCTTGAGCTGCTTGGCAAGCAGATCGATCGAGGGAATGGCGATGCCGATGAGGATGAGGACCGGCAGCAGCGTCCACACCACTTCGATCATGGTGTTGTGCGACGTGCGCGAAGCCACCGGGTTGGCGCCGCGACGATAGCGCACCATCACCCAGAGCAGCAGGGCCAGCACCAGCAACGTGATGGCGGTGATGACCGGCATCAGCACCCAGCTATGCATCCAGTAGGCATAATGGCCGGTCGGGCTTGCCTGGTCCTGGAAATTCATCTGGCCGGGCTTGGGCATGCCCACGCCTTCGACAGGCTTCAGATGCTCATAGGCCGGTGCCGCCGACTCAGCCGCGTTCGCTGCCGCATTCGCCGGCGCAGCAGCTTCGACCGCCGCCTCGGCCGGAGCCGGGGCTTCCTGGGCATATGCCGCATTCGAGGCCACGGCACCCAATCCCAGTGCCATCGCCATGATGAAGCCATTGATTGTCTTGTTCATCCGGTCGACCTGTTTTCCGTCAATTACGGCGCCTTTTGCCCGCGCGACAGCGCGCAGGACCCCACGCCCCCTTGTGTGATCACCCGCCCCTATACGCAGGCAGCCCCGCCGCCTCAAGCACTCATATCGGCTATTTCCGGCGGTTGATTGTAGGGCCCGCCATGGCTATCTGCCCCCGCTACAGACAAGATCGGGACGAGCAATGACGGAATCGGAGGTACTGGCCGAGTTCAGGGCTGCAGAAGCACTGCTCCAGGGCCATTTCATCCTCTCATCAGGCAAGCACAGCGCCAACTATCTCCAGTGCGCGCGGGTGCTTATGAATCCGGAGCGGGCCGGGCGCCTCGCCGTGGCGCTGGCGCAACAGCTCCCGCGTGACGTGCGCTCGCAGATCGACCTCGTCGTCTCGCCAGCGATGGGCGGCATCATCATCGGCCATGAGATGGGCCGTGCCCTCAACATCGACGCGCTGTTCCTCGAGCGGCCGCACGGCGCGTTCATCCTGCGCCGGGGCTTCGCGATCAAGCCGGGGCAGAAGGTGCTGATGGTGGAGGACGTGGTCACCACCGGCCTTTCCTCCCGGCAGGCGATGGACGCGGTGCGCGCAGAGGGCGGCCAGGTGATCGCCGAGGCCGCGCTGGTCGATCGCTCGGCCGGCAATGCAGATCTGGGCGTGCCCTTCTTCCCGTTGGTGACGCTCAACTTCCCGGTCTACGAGCCCGACGCGCTGCCGCCGGAGCTGGCTGCGATCCCGGCGATAAAGCCGGGCAGCCGGGCCTGAGCGCGTCCATGCCGCGGCCGCTGCGGCTCGGGGTCAACATCGACCATGTGGCGACCATCCGCAACGCACGCGGATCGCCCTATCCCGATCCGGTGCGCGCAGCGCTGATCGCACAGGCAGCGGGTGCAGACGGCATCACCGCGCATCTGCGCGAGGACCGGCGGCACATCACCGACGACGACATTGCCCGCCTCTCCGAGCAACTCACGGTGCCGCTCAACCTGGAGATGGCGGCCACGCAGGAGATGCTCGACATCGCCCTGCGCCACCGTCCCCATGCTGTGTGCATCGTGCCGGAGCGGCGCGAGGAACGCACCACGGAGGGCGGGCTCGACGCGGCCGGGCTGCATGATGTGCTGGCACCAATGGTCGACCAGCTTGGCGAAGCGGGGTGCCGCGTCTCGCTCTTCATTGCGCCCGAGCCGCGCCAGATCGAGGCGGCACTGCGCCTCGGCGCACCGGTAGTGGAGCTGCACACCGGCCATTATTGCGATGTGGAGGGCGAGGCACGCACCGCCGAGCTGCGCCGCATTGCAGACATGGCCGCGCTCGCTGCCCGCAATGGGCTGGAACCCCATGCCGGGCACGGACTCACCTACGAGAATGTCCAGCCCATCGCCGCGATTCCGCAGATCGCCGAACTCAATATCGGCCATTTCCTAATCGGCGAGGCGATTTTCCGGGGGCTGACGGAAAGCATCACCGAAATGCGCCGCTGCATGGACGCAGCACGCGGGTGAAAGGCACCCTGCTCTGTCAACCGGGACGGATTCCGGATCACAGAATGACGGGAGATCCTGGCGCTCGTCAGAAAAAGGGCAGCCTGGAGTGCGCGCCATGATCGTCGGCCTCGGCTCGGATCTGTGCAATATAGACCGCATCCAGGCCGCGCTCGACCGGCATGGCTCCCGCTTCGAGGAGCGGGTCTTCACGCCGATCGAGCTTGCCAAGGCAGCGCGGCGCCCGTTCACCAAGGCTGCCACGCTCGCCAAGCGCTTCGCTGCCAAGGAGGCGTTCAGCAAGGCGGTCGGCACCGGCTTCAAGGCCGGGGTGTTCATGAAGGACATCGGCGTCGTCAACCTGCCCTCGGGCGCGCCCACCCTGGCGCTCACCGGCGGCGCGCGGACCCGACTCGACGCCTTGACCCCGCAGGGTGCCACTCTATTTGTGCATCTCACGCTGACCGACGATCATCCCTGGGCGCAGGCGTTCGTCATTCTGGAGGCACGCTGGCCGTGACGGACGAGATTTTGCACGAGACGAACGCGGCCGATGCCGGGAAGGACGAAAAAGAGGTGGCCGCAAAGGGCAAGCGTAAGAAAGGCAAGGGCGAAGGCACCGACTGGTTGGCCGAGTTACGCAGCATCGCGCTGCTGATCCTCGCCGTGCTCGGCTTCCACAGCTTCATCGCCAAGCCCTTCTACATCCCTTCCGAATCGATGATGCCCACGCTGCTGGTCGGCGACCGGCTGGTGGTGACCAAATATGCCTATGGCTGGTCCTACGTCTCGCCCACCATTCCCAATCCGGCGGCCATTTTCCGCAGCCTGGTCCTGCGCACTGGCGAGCCCTGGGGCATCAGCCTGCCGTTCATCGAGGGGCGGCTGTGGGGCAAGATGCCCGAGCGCGGCGACATCGTGATCGCCACCCCGCTCGACCGCAACGAGGACTATATCAAGCGCGTGATCGGCCTGCCCGGCGATGTGCTGGAAGTGCGTGACGGGCTCCTCATCCTCAACAACAAGCCAGTGAAGCAGGAGTGGATCAAGCCGCTTGACCTGCCGGTGGACGCCAACGCCCGCTGCGAGGCGCGCCAGTTCCCCGGCAAGCTGCGCGTGGAAGCGGACGGCCGTGCCATCTGCGCCCTCCCGGTGAAGCGCGAGACGCTGCCCAACGGGCGCAGCTACACCATCATCGACGTGGGCACGCAGGAAACGGACTTTTACGGGCCGATCCGCATTCCCGAGGGCCATGTGTTCCTGATGGGCGACAATCGCGACAACAGCGCGGACAGCCGCGTCTCACTGGAGCGCCAAGGGCTGGGCGGGCCGGTGCCGTGGGAGACGATCGGCGGACGGGCGGAGTTCATCACCTTCTCGCTCAACGGCACCACCACGCTCAACCCGCTGACCTGGCTGGGCAGCTTCCGCAGCGGCCGCGCGGGCACCTCGCTGCACGCGCCCAAGACGGCGGCGGCGACGGAATAAGCGGGCGCGTGTAAACGGGCGGCGGAGGCGACGCAGGCGGGAAGCGGCGGCATTGGAGCAAAAACCAACGGCCTAGCCAAGATAAGCTGACGCTCGAGCACGCCGTCCTGGCACCACGCCAGCCTCTCCCTAACCGCGCTCCTGCGCAGCGCAGGCAGAAGCACGGGCCAGCCGAACAGCTCAGTCGCCCCGGGGCTTCTGCCAGTGCAGGAGCACGCCCATCTCTAAGCCGCGCCGGTTTTAAGTCGCCCGCTCGAAAACGCGCTCTAAACTCGCCCAATAAACGACTCGAAGGGGGAGCCGCCATGCGCGGATCATGGATGATGATTGCGCCGCTGCTTGCGCTTGTCGCGCCAGGGCCGGCTGCCGCGCAGCGTAACGAAACAGCAGACCGCGCCGCGATCCATGCGCTGCTGGTCGCTTATGGCACCACGCTCGATACCCGCGATTTCAAAGGGTTCGCGGAGCTGTTCGCGCGCGAGGGCGTCTATGTCGCCGGGACAGGAAGTGAGTCGAAGGGCCCGGAAGCGGCGGAGGCGATGCGCCGCATCTTCGCGGAGAACGCGCTGGGGTTCCGCGAGCCAAATTTCCATATCTTCTTCAACGAAGTTGTGACCTTCGACGGCCCCGACCGCGCGCACGCCACGTCCATGTCGCTCTATATGGTGCCGGACGCGCGCAATGCGCCCAGTCCGGCGATGATGGCGCGCTACCATGACGTGCTCGTCCGTGAGGATGGGGCCTGGAAATTCGCGCGGCGGACGGTCGAAAGCCTGATCCCGGCGCCATCGGGCGCTCGATAAACGGCATCGCACCGGGCCGGGATAGAAGGCAGGTCCGCTCGACCTCACCCAGGTGAGCGCCTGGACCAAGATTGACCGATCGGCGCGCAAAAGGAACGGATGGCGAGGCTGGCCGCTCCGAGCGCAAATTTTGCCTTGCACATCGCCGCCCTCGGCTCCTGCCTACGCAGGACCACGAAAGGAGGGGAGTCGGGAAGCGCGATTTCGCGCTCCCCTCCTGCGGGATCTCGTCGCCTGCGCGTGGTTCAGGCCGCTGCGCCGAGCTGCGCGGCGGTCGACCAATTACCGTGCAGCCCCTGGCGGATTCGCACCGGCAGCTTGGCGCGCCCGATCGGCCCCTCGTTCACATGCTGCGCATCGAAGAAGCACAGCTCGCTGTAATTGGTGACGTGATTGTCGACGAGCGCCACCACATAGCCCTCGCCTTCCGGAGCGTCGGCCGAGCGCGGGATGAAGCAGGGCTCCTGGATGCCGCATTGCGGGCCCGGCCACCAAGTCTGCGTCTCACCGGTCGCCAGGTCGATATGCGCCAGGCTGTTGATGACGCCGATGAACGGCCCTCCCGGCCCCTCATAGGGCTTGTCCCCATCGAGCACGAGCATCCAGCCGTGGCGATAGGGCCGCGTGGCATAGCGCTCGTCGATGCGCGGAAACTCGTCCGCGAGGAACGTCATTTTCTCGATGCTGTGCAGGTCTTCGCTGTTCGAGCCCATGTCGACCGTCCAGCGGGTCAGATAGGCGAGACCACCCACGGGATCGAAGGGCGCGCCGGTCACGTCCGGGAAGAAGGGGAAGCTGTTCTTGGCGGCCACCGGCATATCGAAATGGACCTTGGTGCCGTCGTTGAAGGCATTCATGACGTGGCCCACGAAGCAGTTGGTGGGCGCCTTGAACCAGCGCATGTCCGCTGCGGTCGCGCCCTCTCGGCGGGGGAGCACGGCCAGCCAGGTGGGCAGCGCGGGATCGAAGCCGAAATAGGGCATGCGCTTCTCCAGCCGCTCCAGGCTGGTGATCAGCGGCATGACCGCGAAGACGACATAATCCTCCGTCACGCCGAAATCGTGCATCATGCACAGATATTTGTTCATGAACGGGATTTCGTAGAGCAGTTCGCCGGAAGGCGAAATCTCCATATAGCTCATGTCGTAGGTGAGGGGCCCCTGCGACATATAGGAGAAAGCGCACATATTGCCCGTCGCCGGGTCAATCTTGGGGTGCGCGCAAAAGGTCTGGCTCTGCTGCCGTCCGCCGAAATCGGTATAGCCGAAGGTCTCCAGCGTATTGGGGTCCATGAGCAGGCAGGGGCTGTCCTCCTTCATGGCGTAGAGCTTGCCGGCATGTACCATCACATTGGTGTTGGCCGTGCCCCGGATCTTGCCAGCGACGGAGGGATCGTCGGTCAGATGATTGCGATACTGGCCGAAGAGTGCACGCCCGGCGCGGTTCTCCAGCAGCCATTTGTCGGTCTGGGCATAGCGCTGGCGGAAATCGACCTTGCCGTTCTTCACGCGGAACATGGAGACCATGCCGTCACCGTTGAAGAACTGGTCATCCTCGAACATCGGCGGAAACTGGTTGTCCGGGTGGACGCGGTGGAACGCTCCATCGAGGCAGGCAGGAATCTCGCCTTCCACTTCCACGTCATGGATGTCGCCCTGCAACCGCAACGGCCGCAACGTGCCGGTGAAACCGAAATTATTCGGAAAATGCGCCATGGCCAGTCTCTCCCCGTGAGTCGTCTGGCGCATGAGATAGGCCGATGGAGATCGGCACGAATTGATCGAACGCAAATGCAGGCGCGGCGCTACGGGAGCGCAAAAAGCGGGAATAGAGGCCGGGAATGCAAGTGGGCCGCGCCGTGTGGGAATCCGGCGCGGCCCTTGCGACCCGTCAGGGCTGTGTTCTTACAGTCACGACGGAAACGAGTGGCGCACGAATCGAACTGCGCGGAGGAACGCCTGAATGGATGACAATGTCGAGAAAGCGGGAAGTGCAGATCGCAAGCCCGGAGAGTGGCTCGCGCCCATCCGGAAAGACTCACCAAGCTGGCGAATCGCATGGTCAATGAGCGCAGCAGTCTGCCTCAAACCGGTTTCCACCCCTTGTTCGGAATGACCCCGCAAGGTCTTCCCTTCCCGCATATTAGTCATCAGGCGAAATGCCAAAGCAAGCCGGCTAGAGCTTATAACTTTCATAGGCTATGGCTTATGAGCTAGCAGCTGGTGACAGAGGGGGCGCAGCCGGAAATGACTGTGAGGAGGCGCGATTTCACGTTCCGTCAGCTCAGCTCCTTCGTGGCGGCGGCACGCACCGGCAGCTTCGCGCACGCAGCCGACCAGCTCGGCATCTCACAGCCCGCCATCAGCGATCATATCGCCGCGCTTGAAGGGCATCTGGGCCATGCGCTGTTCACGCGGCGGCGGGGCACCACGCCGCGCCTCACACCCGAGGGCATGGCCATGCTCCAGCGCGCCGAGAGCCTGCTGCGCACCAGCCAGACCATGCGCGCGCATGAAGCGCATCGCGGCACCGGCGGGCGGGTGCGCATCCGCCTCTCGGTGGGGCCGCGCCTGCGCGAGGTCTTTCTCAAGCCGCTCCTGCCGCGCTTTTATGCAGAGCATCCCGACATGGAGATCGAGCTGGTGCCCGTGCTGCCCCTGCATGAAGTGCCGGCGGCGCTGGAGCGTGGCGCCATCGACCTGCTGTTCTACACGGTGGGCCATGTACCCGAGGGACTGGCCGATATCCGGCTGGTGCGCGACATCCCCATCGTCACCGTCGGAACGCCCGAGCTGGCGGCGCGCGTCAAGAGCGGGCGGCAGGCGATCGAGGACGTGCCCTTCATTCTGCCCAATAACGGCATCGCGGCCGAGCAATGGGTCGAGCGGCAACTCGCGGCGGCGGGCCTGCTGCCGCGCGTGCCGATTCGCTATGTCGAATTCCCGGACGTGGCGCAGGCCATGGCCGAAAGCGGCCTGGGCGCCAGCGTGCTGATCTGCGAGCAGGTGAGCGAGGCACTGAAAGCCGGCCGGCTCGCCGCCTTCGGGCCGGCGCTGCCACCGATGAAGCGCATTATCCTGCGCGCGTCTGACGCCCCGCCCGGCACTGAGCCGCTGGAACGCAGCCTCATCCAGGCGCTGCGCAGCCCTGTCCCGGCCTGAGCCGCTTCTTCGCCACGAGGACCGATCATGACCTTTTCCGCCTGCCGCATCGCCCTCCTCTCGCCTGGCGCCATGGGGAGTGCCGTCGCCGCCCGGCTGGTGGCGGCGGGCCACAGCGTCTTCACGTCCCTCGACGGGCGCGGCGCGGCCTCCCGCGCACGGGCGGAAGCCGCCGGCATGGTGCACGCGCCCGACGCGACGCTTGCCGGCTGCGACATCATCCTCTCCATCGTGCCGCCCGCGCAGGCGGCTCCGCTTGTCAAGCGGCTACTCCCTCACCTCCGCGCGCAGGCCCGCAAACCCCTGTTCGTGGACGCCAATGCGCTGAGTCCGGCCAGCAAGAAGGCACTGGCTGCGCGCCTCGCCGAGGCCGAGTGTGCGATGGTGGACGGCGCGATCATCGGCCCTCCCCCTACTGGCGGGCCGCGTGTCACCACCACCTTCCTCTCCGGTCCGCATGCCGCGCAGGCCATGGTCCTGGACGTGCCAGGCTGCAGCGCGCAACTTCTGGAGGGTGACGTAGGCGCCGCCGCTGCGCTCAAGATGTGCTTCGGCGGCATCAACAAGGGCGTGGTGGGCCTCGCCAGCGCCCTGCTGCGCGCGGCGCACCGCCATGGTGCGGCGGAGGCGTTGCGGGCCGAGATGCAGCGCTCCATGCCGGACCTGTTCGCGCGCTATCAGCGCCAGATCCCCGACATGCTGCCCAAAGCCTATCGCTGGGTGGCGGAAATGGAAGAGATCGCCGCCTTTCTCTCCCCGAACGATGCGGACGGCGGCGCGCTGTTCGAAGCAATGGCCGGGCTGTTCGCACAGATCGAGACGGACCGACAGGGCAATGGCCGGGAGATTGCCGCGTTGGAACGCGCCGTCACGCCTGATTGAGGGAGGTGCGATGCCGATCCGCCCGGGGGAGAGGAACGGACCGGCATCGCGACCGGCTGGGCTCGCCCCTGTACGGGATTGGTGCGGCTATGGGAAACCCGCACCAATCCTGCTGAGGGGGCTGAACGATGCGACCCGATCAGGCGCCCATGATTATCCCACCGCGCCGATTGCGACGGCGCGCATGGCGGCCGACGTCCGGTCGGCCACGTCGAGCTTGCGGAAGATGCGGCGCATATAGGTGTCGACCGTGCTCGACGAGATGCCGAGAATGGAGCCGATCACGCTGTTGCTCTTGCCGCGTGTGACCCAGAAGATGATCTCGCGCTCGCGCTCGCTCAGCGCCACGTCCTGAGCCCGGGGCGCGAGCTGGCGATAGCGGGCATAAGCGAGCTGGAAGGCAATGCAGAGCTGTCCCGCCCAGTCCGGCTCGGCGCACTCCGGCACCGCCAGCCGCACCACGAGCGCAGCTTCCAAACCGAGCGGCCCGAAGCCCGGCACCGCCAGCGTCTGGCTGTCGATGAGCACCGCGCGCCCCGCCGTCGCTGCCAGATCTCTGCGCAGATCGTCACGGCTGGAAGGGAGCAGGAACGCCGCAGCCGCCGGTCCGGCGCCGCCCGCGAAATTGACAACGTCCATGGCCGGGCAGCCCAGTTGCAGGCAGAAGCCGCGCATCTCGCTCCACAACGCAGCCGGCGAGTCTGCCAGCGCGATTTCGGGGACGAGCACCCGCAGCAGATCGTTGCCATCCACCCGCACCGCACGCACGGCGGGCGTCATCAGCCCCTCGTAGCGCAGGGCCCCGTTCGGCAAGTGGGCGATCTGTTTCATGGGCTCTCGAATAGCGCCGCCGGCATTCGGCGGGCAGTTATTCACGGTAAACTATAAGTGTGCTAACCATTAACGGTGGAATTGTACAGAAATCAAGATAAAAGCCTCTCCTGATCCTGCTTTGCGGCGCATCCGTTCGACAGCGCGACATCCGCGCCACATGTAAAGCGCGGCCGTTACAGTGCGTAACAGCGCGGCCGTTACCGTATCTCTCTGGCTTGCAGCGGCGGCGGCGTGACAACTGGCGGCACATGGATGCATCGCCGCGACGCGGCCTGACAAAGGATTACTGAATGCACACCTGCCCCCAGGACGAGGGCTTTTCTGCTTCAGACAATGGCGCACTCCAGAGCAGCGCGCGAGCCGGTGGCGCGGCTGACCTGCCTCATGATGCCGCGGCGCGGCTCGCCGTCGCGCAGGCCCGGCGTTCGCTCGCATTCATGGCGGCCTCGCGCGATTGCTTCCCCGCCATACGCGAGTTGGCCGACCATCCGGGATGGGAAATGATGCTCCACCTCTTCATCGCTGGCCATGAAGACCAGCCGATGGACATAGCCGCCATCTGCGCGCTCACCGGCACGTGGCGCCCGCTCGCCGTGCGCTATATGGAAATGCTGATGGAACATGGCCTCATCGAACGCATCGAGGCAGACGCGGCACCCGATGACTGGCCGCTTACGCTCTCCGACGAGGCCCGCGCGCGGATGCAGACGCTGCTCTGCGGCTTTGCACACGCACCCGACATGCCTGAAGAGGCAATGTCTCGGGATTAGGGGAGCGTAGAAGCAGAGGGGCGGCGCCAGGAGCGGTGCGCCCGACATGATGGGTACGGTCCCGATGTGGAGCGCCGCATGACGCGCAATGCATGCGCGCGCGTTGCTTTGTAAGCGCATTTCCCTTAGGCCCTTCGCGGGATTCAGGGGAGCAAAATGGACGCACCCTCACGGCAGGATGTGGAGCGCCAGCTCAGGCTGGTTCTGACATCGCCGGAATTCGAGTCCTCCCCCAAGCTTTCCGAACTGCTCTATTATCTCGTAACCCAGACGCTGGCCGGGAATGCCGACCGGCTCAAGGGCTACACCATCGGTGTCGACGTGTTCGACCGCCAACCCGATTTCGACCAGGGCGTCGATGCCATCGTGCGCGTGCAGATGGGCCGGCTGCGCAAGCTGCTGACAACTTATTATGCCGGATCGGGCGCGCGCGATCCCATTCGCCTGCTGCTGGTGGCGGGTCGTTATGCCCCGCGCTTCGAGTTGGCGACCGGTGAGCCGCTCTCGGAGCAAGACCTGGGCACACCGACGGCACCGGCACGCGACGAGACGCTTCCGCTTTCCACTCTCCCCCCACCCCGCCGCTGGTGGCGCACGATGGTCGGCCAAATCGCGCTGGCGGGGCTGGCGCTCGTCATCCTTGCCGGTCTCGTCTTCATTGGTCTTCGCACAGTGGGCTCACCGGGGGGGTGGGTAACCGCGCAAGAGACCACGGCGCCACGCGATGGCAGCCCGCTCGTCTATGTCGCGCGCTATCAGGTCATCGGCGAGGATGCGCGCAACCGCGCCCTGGCGGATGGCCTGCAATATGACCTCGTCAACCAGCTGGCCAAATTTCCGGAAATGGCCGTTCTCGCCATCGACGGACCAGAACAGCAGGCCGCCAGCCAACGCAGCGGCGAGGATCGCAAGGCCGATTTCCTGCTGACGGGCGCCATCGAGACCGAGGCAGGCACGATCCGCGTGACCAGCCAGTTGCGGCGCCAGCGGGACGGGCTCGTCATCTGGTCCGACCAGTGGCTCTCGGACCCGGCCGCCAGCCTCTCCGTCATGGCGGCACAGACCGCCATCGCCACCACCGTCGCGACCAAGATCGGCCAGCCCTACGGCGTGATCCCACAGGCCATGTCCGAGGAGATCGGCAGTGGCTTGCGGCCGGCGGACGGCGAATATGCCTGCATTCTCTCGGCGTACACTTATCTGCGCCACAAGACGGCCGAGCAGCACCGCAAGGTGCGCGACTGCCTGGAGGGAATCATCAAGGTGGCGCCCCGCCATGCGCTGGCTGGGGCACTGCTTGCCTGGATGTATGGCGACGAAGAACGCTATGGCTTCAACCGCAAGCCCGAGGGAGATGCCGTCGGCCGGGCGCTGCGTGTCGCTGAACGCGCCGTGGCGGCGGATTCGCACAATGCCGTAGCCTACGAGCATCTCGCCCATGCCCGCTTCCTCAACGGCACGGATGATGACGGCGCGCGCGAGGCGCTGGAAACGGCGATCAACCTACACCCCAACAACAGCGAGGTGCTGGCCGACGCCTCGTGGATCCTGGGCCTTCTGGACGGATCGGACCGCGCCCGCGATCTGGGCTTCCAGGCCATCGAGCTCAACCCGGGCCATCCGGCGTGGTATTGGACGGGGCCCACCATCCATGCTCTGCTGGCCGGCGAGGCAGCGAACGCGCTGAAATATGCCCGGCTCAACATCTCCGACCGGGGGCCCATCGACCGCTATCTTTATGCAGCAGCCCTGCGCCTCAACGGTCGCGCGCGCGAAGCCGACGCGGAACTGGCTGATTTGACGCGCACACATCCCGAAGCGCGGGACCGGGCACACATGATGCAGATGTTACGTATCCCGCGCCGGCTGGAAAATCTGATCTTCGGTTCGGCACGGGGCGAATCTACGCCTTAAGTCTAATATGCGTGGCCTTGTTCACATTCTGTCTTGGCGATACGAGTGCGGCACGCCGCCCTGAGCGCGGCCCATCAGGAGAGGATGCGCATGCCGGCACCGTCTGTCCCTTTCACGCGCCGGGGCCTGGCCTCTCGCCTTGCCTTGGGCCTTGCCGCTCTAGGCCTGACCGCCGCCTCCGCGCAGGCCGCCGAACCGCTGCTGGCGCCCCTAACTCCGGAGAGCACCGCCCATCCCGCGCTGTGGCCGCAGGTCGCCTGGCCCGAGACGCTGACGGCGCAGCAGGAGGCGCGCGTGCAGGCGCTGCTCAAGCAGATGAGCCTGCCCTGCAAGGCGGGCCAGCTTATCCAGGCCGACATCCTCAAGGTGACGCCGGAGGAGGTCTCCACCTATCATCTGGGCTCGGTGCTGAACGGCGGCACATCCGGCCCGCACGGCGATGATTTTGCGCCCGCCGCCGAATGGCTGGCGCTGGCCGACGCCTTCTACGAGGCGTCGATGAAGCCGTCAGAGGGGTGCCCCGTGATCCCCGTCATGTGGGGCATCGATGCCGTGCACGGCCAGAACAACATCATCGGCGCCACGCTCTTCCCGCATAATGTCGCGCTCGGCGCCACGCGCGACCCGGAATTGATGGAGCGGATCGGCGCGGCCGCCGCGGCGGAAATCCGCGTGACCGGGCAGGACTGGACCTTCGCGCCGACCATCGCCGTGCCGCAGGACTGGCGCTGGGGCCGCGCCTATGAAGGCTTCAGCTCCGATCCCGCGCTGGTTTCCGTCATGGCGCGGCACATGATCCTGGGCCTGCAAGGCGCCCCCTCCGCCACACCCATCCTCGCGCGCGGACGCGTGGCGGCCACGGCCAAGCACTTCATCGGCGACGGCGGCACGCTGGACGGCCACGACCAGGGCGATGCCCGCGTCTCCGAGGACATGCTTCGCTGGGCATTCGGCACGCCCTATGCCGCTGCCATCGAGGCGGGCGTCGCCTCGATCATGACCAGCTATTCGAGCTGGAACGGCACCAAGATGCACGGCAACAAGAGCCTGCTCACCGATGTGCTCAAGGACCGCATGGGGTTCGGCGGCCTCATCGTGACCGACTGGAACGGTCATGCCCAGGTGAAGGGCTGCACGCCCATGGATTGCCCGCAGGCGCTCAATGCCGGCAATGACATGTATATGATCCCGGACGGCTGGAAGCAGCTCTACGCCAATATCCAGGCGCAGGTGGCCGACGGGCGCATTCCCATGACGCGGCTGGACGATGCCGTAGCGCGCGTTTTGCGCATGAAGATGCGCATGGGCCTGTTCGAGGCGGGCAAGCCGTCCGCGCGCCAATTTGGCGGCCGGTTTGAGGTGCTTGGTTCAGCCGAGCATCGCGCCATTGCCCGCGAGGCGGTGCGCAAGAGCCTCGTCCTGCTCAAGAATGACGGCGTGCTGCCGCTCAAATCCTCGGCACGGGTGTTGGTGGCCGGCGACGCGGCGGACGACATCGGCCGGCAGTCCGGCGGCTGGACGATCAGCTGGCAGGGCACTGGCGTCACCAACGCACATTTCCCCGGCGCAACCTCCATCTGGGGCGGGATTGCGCAGGCCGTGAAAGCCGGCGGCGGCACGGCCGAGCTGGCACCCGACGGCGCCTTCGAGGCGAAGCCGGACGTTGCCATCGTCGTCTTTGGCGAGACATCCTATGCCGAGGGACTGGGCGACATCCCCTCGCTGCAATTGCGCACCGAGCTTCAGGGCCCGCTCGCCACCATGAAGCGCCTGCGCGCGCAGGGCATTCCGGTGGTCGCGGTGATGCTCTCGGGCCGGCCGCTCTTCGTCAATCCGCAGATGAATGCGGCCAATGGCTTCGTGGCAGCGTGGCTGCCCGGATCGGAAGGCGGCGGCGTGGCGGACATGCTGTTCGCGAGCGAGGGGCGCGATTTCACTGGGCGCCTGCCCATGCCCTGGCCGGTCGATGCGCAGCGGGACGCGCCGGCGCTGTTCGGCTATGGCTATGGCTATGGGCTGACGCTGGCACAGGGTCCGCAGCCCTGGACACCGCTCTCCGAGGAGGCCGGCATGCCATCTCTGGAAGCAATCGGCATGCTGCTGGACAAGGGCGCGGCGCTGCCCGGCCTCGCCCTGCGCGCCGAACCCACGGGCCGGGTAACGCTGCGCGACGCACGAGACAGCACGCAGCCGGGCGCGCGGCGCGTCTCGGTAAAAGCCGGCGAGGGCCCAGCGCTGCTGGAGCTGACCGCCGCGCAACCGATGGACCTCCACCGCGAGGCGCTGGCGCCGGTCATGGTCGTGATGACGGTCAAGTTCGATGCCGCGCCCACTGGCGCCTGGACGGCCACCGTCAAGTGCGGGGAGGGCTGTGGCAAGACCATCTCCCTGCCCGCCATTGCCGATGTGCCAACGGGCAAATGGGTGGCCTTGGGCTGGGCGCTGCGCTGCTTCGCAATGAGCCAGCAGGAGACGAGCCACATCACCGCGCCGTTCAGCATCGCCATCGAGGGCGCGACCGACTTCTCGCTCGCGCGCGTCCAGCTCAGCACAGTCGCCGATATCCGCACGCGCTGCCCAGCCTAGGGTTTTAGGCCTCGTTCGTGGGCGTAGCGCCGGCCCGACGCGACCGGTCGGCCGCCCATAGGATAGGGCCAGTGGGTGGGTGGCCGGCCGGGATCGCGTCCGATCACTCCAGCACACCCCCTCGTCATCCCGGCGAAAGCTGGGATTTCACCGGCGGGGCGCCGCGCTCGACCGCCCCGGGGCTCGTGCCTGCGCAGGAGCACGGTTGTTCTTGTCGGATAAGGGAGCTCGCTGCCCCCCGCCTCAGCTCCCGTTGGGGCCGGGGCCGCTCGGGGCCGAGCCCATCGGGCCCGCACCAACGGTGCCGATATTGCCGAAGATCTCATCAAACAGGCTGCGCTTGCGGCCTGCCGTCTCCGTCTTGTCGCCCACCGGCGAGATGCGCGCCACGTTATTCAGCGTGGGATCGTTGAGCACCTGCGCGACGTTGCCGGCATTGTCGAACTCGATCACATACAGATTCTGCGCGATCGGGCGCGGCGTGCCGAACGAGAGCTGCTTGGTGGTGCGCGAAACATAATACCAGCGCTCGGGCCCAAACTGCGAGACGAAGCTCGGCCGGCCCATCGCGCCTTGCACGGAGGCCTTGTTGTCCACGCCGGGCAGCACCGAACCGACGATCAGCGGCTCGATGATGAAGCCCTGATGCTCCTGAACGCGCGAACAGCCCCCCGCCAGCAGCAGGAGCAGGGCGCCGCCTGCCGCCACGAACGGCCGACCGTTGAACTGACGCATTCTCATCTCCTGGCCATCACGACTTTCGCCCATTGCATTGCCGGCCATTGCAATCAAGGGCGTTGCAATCAATATGCGGCCCGGCCGCCATGCCCGCGCGACCGCATGGTGCGGAACGGAGCGGCCCGCCCTTGTCTGCGTGCCGAAAGCTGAACGTCCGATGAGCCTGCTTGCTTCCCTCTTCTCCCGCAAGGATGAGCGCGCCCCGCTGCGCCCGCTCTATGCCGCGCTGATCGCGCGCGCCCGCGCGCCGCATTGGTATGAGGCGGGCGCCGCGCCGGACACGCTGGACGGCCGCTTCGACATGGTGACGGCGATGATGAGCCTTGCTCTGCTGCGCATGGAAGCGCTGGAGCTGGTCGGCGAGAGCGCGCGGCTTACCGAGATTTTCGTCGAGGACATGGATGGGCAGGTGCGCCAGATCGGCTTCGGCGACCTCGTGGTGGGCAAGCAGATCGGTCGGATGATGAGCGCGCTCGGCGGGCGCCTGGGCGCCTATCGGGCGGGTCTGGCCGGTGAGGCGCCGCTCGGCGAGGCGATCGTGCGCAATATCTACCGGGGCGAGGCCCCCGCGCCGGCCGCGCTCGCTCATGTCGAGGCGAAGCTGCGCGCCTTCGCCGCCGCGCTCGATGGGCTGTCGGCCGAGGCGCTGCTGGCCGGCGCGTTGCCGGAGGCCTGACGCATGGCCGCGCCCGCTCCCGAATTCTCCCGCCCGCTACGCCTCAACGAGGTGGGCGACGGCACGCGCGAGCGCATGATCGAGGCCGAGTCCGATGAGCGCGCGGCGCTGGCGCGGCGCTTCGGGCTGCTGGCGCTCGACCGGCTGACGGCGCGGCTGCATGTCGTGCCCGAGGAGACGAGCTGGCTGGTGCGCGGTACATTGAGCGCCGACCTGGCACAGGCCTGCGTCGCAACGGGCGACTCGGTGCCGGCGCATGTCGAGGCGCCTTTTGTGGTGCGCTTCGTGCGCGATCTCGATACGCCCGAGGCCGAGGAAATTGAGCTGAGCGACGAGGATTGCGACCTGATGGCGCTGGAGGGCGAACGCATCGATCTGGGCGAGACGGTTGCCCAGTCCCTCGCCCTCAATCTCGACCCCTACCCCCGCGCGCCCGATGCCGATGCACGGCTGCGCGAACTGGGCGTGCTGCGCGAGGACGAGAGCGGGCCGTTCGCGGCGCTCAAAGGGCTGAAGCTGGGGAAGGACAAGGGCAAGGCCTGAAGGCGGGGTTTTTAGGGGCGCTGCCTGTCTCCTTCCCCGGTTTCGCATTCCCCAGGCTCGTAATTTTCACTTCACGCCAACGCCGTTTTCGTTCCCCTTTCGTTCAACATCCACCCTGCTATACTCCCGCGCCATGTCCGAGGAGCCCGCCCCGCAGCGCAAGATCATCCATATCGACATGGATGCCTTCTATGCGTCGGTCGAGCAGCGCGACAATCCGGCGCTGCGCGGCCTTCCCGTGGCGGTCGGCGGCGCCGGGCCGCGCGGGGTGGTCGCGGCGGCGAGCTATGAGGCGCGGGTGTTCGGCGTGCGCTCGGCCATGCCGGGCGGACAGGCGCGGCGGCTTTGCCCGGATCTTATCTTCGTGCCGGCCCGCTTCGATGCCTATCGCGCGGTGAGCCGCCAGATCCGCGCCATTTTTGAGCGGTTTACCGACATCATCCAGCCGCTCTCGCTCGACGAAGCCTATCTCGACGTCACTCACAACAAGCTGGGCATCGTCTCGGCGACCTATGTGGCGCAGGAGATTCGCCGGCTGATCCGCGAGGAAACCGGGCTCACTGCCTCGGCCGGCGTCTCGTGCAACAAGCTCATCGCCAAGCTCGCCTCCGACCAGAACAAGCCCGATGGCCTGTGCGTGGTGACGCCCGAGCAGGCCGAGGCCTTCATGGCGGCGATGCCGGTCGCGCGCATCCATGGCGTGGGGCCTGTCACGGCGCGGCGCATGGCGACGCTCGGCATCCACAACGGCGCCGACCTCAAGGCCTGGCCGCTCGACGCCCTCAAGCGCCATTTCGGCAAGGCCGCCGCTTTCTATTACGGCGCCGCGCGCGGCCTCGACGAACGGCCGGTGCGCGACCGGGAAGCACGCAAGTCGATCAGTGTCGAGGATACGTTCGAGCGGGATATCGGCGCGGAGGAGGAACTGGTCGCGGCCCTGACGAAAATCGCCGATCGGCTCTGGACGCGCGTGGAGAGCGCCCATGCCATTGGCCGCACGGTGACGCTCAAGATCAAGCTGGGCGATTTCCGCATCATGACCCGCGCCCGCTCGCTGCCGCAGCCGCCAGCCAGCGCGAGGGAAACCCTCGCGATCGGTGTGGACCTGCTGCGCGCCCAGCTTCCGCTGCCGATCGGTGCGCGGCTGCTGGGGCTGGGCCTCTCCAACATGGTCGGCGAAGATACGGGGGAGAAGGCGAACGACACGGCAGACCGGCAGCTCAAGCTGGCCTTTGCGTGAGACGGACCCATTCGCCCCCGCCCTGCCCACGAACGCAATTCCGGGGGCGGGATGGGAGGTCGCTTGCGGCCCGGGTTGCCTGTGGCGACCTTCCATTTTCGCGTCTCCCGGAATGACGGGGAAGGAAAACCAAGTGCTTCCGTTTGACCCTATGGCCCTGCTTCCTTAGCGAAGGCAGCGTCATGCCATCGTCTCAAAAAAGTTCTCCACGCTCCGCATTGCTGGCCTTCCTCACCGGCGAGGCGGGCAGCGGCCTGCTCCTCATCCTTGCCGCTTTGCTGGCCATCCTGCTCGTCAATCTCTGGCCGCAGGCGGCGAACCTCTATCATCATCTGCTGCACGCGCCGCTCGGCCATACGCTCGCGCCGGCGCTCGGCGAGATGACGCCGCATCTGTGGATCAACGACGGGTTGATGGCGGTTTTCTTCCTGGTCGTCGGCCTGGAAATCAAGCGCGAGTGGCTCGACGGGCGCCTGGCCGATTGGGAGCGCCGCCGCCTGCCCATCATCGCCGCCGCGGCCGGCATGGCAGTGCCGGCGCTGGTCTATCTCACGGTCTCGGGGCATGTGCCGGGGCTCGCGCGCGGCTGGGCCATTCCCGCCGCGACCGACATCGCCTTCGCGCTCGGCGTGCTCGCGCTGCTCGGCAAGCGCGCGCCGCTCTCCCTCAAGCTGCTCCTCGCCACCATCGCCATTGTCGACGACATGGGCGCGGTCGCCATCATTGCCATTGCCTATACCGCCAGCATCGGGGGAGCGGCGCTGCTCTGCGCGGCGCTGGTCTTCGGCGCCATGATCGCGCTGGGGCGGCTGGGCGTGAAGGCCTTGTGGCCCTTCCTCCTGCTCGCCGCGCTGCTCTGGTATTGCGTCCTGCTCTCGGGCGTCCACGCAACCATCGCCGGTGTGCTCGCCGCCATCGCCATTCCCATCCGCATCACGCCGGGCGCGCCGGACGCTGCGGACAGCCCGCTCCATCGGCTCGAACATGCGCTACATCCGTGGAGCGCCTATCTCATCGTGCCGCTGTTCGGCTTCGCCAATGCGGGCGTGCATCTGGAGGGTAACCTGCTCGGCCAGATCGCCCAGCCCCTGCCGCTCGCCGTGACGCTCGGCCTTTTCCTCGGGAAACAGGCGGGGATTTTCGGCGCCATCTTCGGCTGCGTGAAGCTGGGCCTGGCGCCGATGCCGCGCGGTGCCACCTGGGCGCAGGTCCATGGCCTCGCGCTGCTCTGCGGCATCGGGTTCACCATGAGCCTGTTCATCGGCGGCCTCGCCTTTCCCGGCGCGCCCGAGCATGTCGAGGAAGCCAAGCTCGGCATCCTGGGCGGATCGCTGCTTTCGGCGTTGGTCGGCTATGCGCTGCTGCGGCTTGCGCCGCTCCATCCCGAGCATGAGGCAATGGCACGCAGTCAGGCGGCGGAAATCGAGGCGGACGGCGATGTGGCCCATTAAAAAGGCGGCGCGCCCGCGCACTGTCGGCCTGCTCGGCGGCTCCTTCAATCCGGCCCATGGCGGCCATCGCACCATCTCGCTGCGCGCCCGCGAGGCGCTGGGGCTGGACGAGGTCTGGTGGCTGGTCTCGCCCGGCAATCCGCTGAAGCCGGCGGCTGGCATGGCGCCGCTCCCCGCGCGCGTGGCGAGCGCCCGTCCGCAGGCCCGGCGGGCGCCGATCCGCGTCACCGCCATCGAGCGCGATCTGGGCACGCGCTATACGGTTGATACGCTTGCGGCGCTGCGCCGGCGCTATCCGCGCATCCGCTTTATCTGGCTGATGGGCGAGGACAATTTGGCGCAATTCCACCAGTGGAAGCATTGGCGCGCCATCGCGCGGACCCTGCCCATTGCCGTGATCGCTCGGCCGCACTATAATAAGGCTGCGCATGGCTCACCCGCCATGGCCTGGTTTCGGCGCTTCGTCCGCCCCGCGAGCCAGCGAAAAAGCTGGACGACATGGAGACTGCCGGCGCTCGTGCTGCTGCGCTTTCGCCCCGATCCCCGATCCGCCACCCTGTTGCGGCAGACGGCTCCCCATTGGCACCGGACCCACGCCCATGCCGCCGCGCCCCGCGACGGCGTGACCCACCGCCTCATCCTCTCATAGGAGTGATATTGTCCATCATGCAGCCTACCCCTGCATCCCGCCCCGCCGCTAACGACCGGGGTGCCGTGCGCCCTGCGCCCGACGACAGCCCGGACGCGCTGCTCGCCCTCGTGCTCGAGTCGCTGGACGACGATCAGGCGCAGGACATCGTCAGCATCCCGCTGGCGGGCAAGAGCAGCATCGCGGACCATATCGTCATCGCCTCCGGCCGCTCCTCGCGCCAGGTGACCGCCATTGCCCAGAAGCTCGCCGAGCGGATCAAGACGCGCATGGGCCGCACTGTGCGCATCGAGGGCCTGCCCGTGGCGGACTGGGTGCTGGTCGACGCCGGGGACGTGATCGTCCACGTTTTCCGCCCCGAAGTGCGCAGCTTCTACAATCTCGAGCGCATGTGGGGCTTCGTAGACGCACCGGCGGCTGGCGAAGCCTGACTTCACACGCGGCGGAGCCACGCTCGCCAGCAAAGACCCGGCTGATGACATATTAGGCTTTTCTGGTCGAAAGAAATAAGCCCTTCGGCAGGTGCTGAGCGACCGCCTTTCACAGAGGCTCGCGAGAGAATTGGGAGAGACGCCATGCTGCTGCACATCGTCGCGCGCGGCCGTATTGGTCGTTCACCTGAAGCCGAGCTGGTGGAGCGCTACATGAAGCGCATCGCCTGGCCCAGCCGGATCACCGAACTGCCTGATCGCGGCGGCAAAGCTCCGCCCGCACCGCTCGCACCCGCCGTCACCGTCATGCTGGACGAAGGCGGCGCGCAGCTCAGCTCCATGACCTTTGCCGAAAAGCTCGGGCGCTGGCGCGACGAGGGCATGCGCGAATGCCGTTTCCTCATCGGCGCGGCCGACGGCTTCACGGATGAAGAACGCGCCGCCGCCGCCCAGCGCATTGCCTTCGGCGCCATGACCTGGCCGCACCTGATGGCCCGTGCCATGCTGGCCGAGCAGCTTTGGCGCGCCACCAGCATTCTTGCCAACCACCCCTATCATCGCGAAGGATGAGCGGGAAACGAGCAGCATGGGATAAGGCGTTGGGGGGATCGGCGTTTCTGTTGGGGCCGGGTTGGGCATGACCTGCCGCGCGCTTTCCGGGCCCGCACGCACGACCATGCCGCGTCGCAAAGGCGCCGCACTTGGCATGACGGCGCTCGCCGCCGCGCTGCTGCTGTTGCCGATTTCCGCATCCACGCATGCCCAGGGCAGCCAGGCGCCCGGTGCCAGCCTGGCGCAACAGCGCGCCGCGCTCGCCCGCGCCACCGCTCAGGCCGCCGAAGCCCGCAAACGCGGCGAGGCGATCGAGGCACGGGCCGCGCTCGCCGCCGCCGCGGCCGACCGCACGCGCGATCAGGCCGCCACGCTCGCCGCCCGCATCCAGCAGTCCGAAGCCGAACTGCGTGCCGGCGAGGCGCGCATCGCCCTCATCGCCGCGCAGCAGCGCGCGCAGGCGCGGCGCCTTGCCGAGCGGCAACGACCCATCGCGCAGCTCACCGCCGCGCTCCAGCAGATCGCCCGCCGCGCGCCCATTCTGGCGCTGGTCGAACCCGGGACCGTGAGCGACGCGGTGCATCGCCGCATTGTCCTCTCGCAGATGCTGCCCATCGTCATGGACCGCACGCGTGACCTGCGCGCGGAACTGGCTCGCGCCGCGCAATTGCGCCGCACCGAGGAAGCGGCCGCCGCCGCCCTGCGCCAGACCCGTGCCGATCTGGACAGCCGCCGACGCACGCTGGCCGCGCTGGAGCAGCGCCTGCGCGTGGCGGCGCGCCAGCTTCACGAAAATGCCGGTGCCGAGGCCGAGCGCGCGCTGGCCATGAGCGAGGAGGCGCGCGACATCGGCGATCTCATGGGCCGGGTGAAGGCCGCCGGCGCTGTGCGCGAAGCCTTGATGCGGCTCCCCGGTCCCACGCTGCGGCCGGACCGTCCGGAAGACGCCACGCCCCTGCCTCAGGCCGCCGCGCTCACGGAAACCCATGCCCCCGCAGCCAGCGCACCACCGCCTTACCGCATGCCCGTCATCGGCGATGTCGTCACCGGCTTCGGCGAGGTGGCGGCCTCGGGCATGCGCTCGCGCGGTCTTATCCTCGCCACCTTGCCCTCGGCCGCCGTGATCGCCCCCGCTGCCGGACGCGTGGCCTTTGCCGGCCCGTTTCGCGGCTATGGGCAGATCGTCATCATCGAACATGGCGGCGGCTGGACCAGCCTGCTCGCCAATCTCGGCACGCTTGGCGCCGCCACCGGGGACGAGGTGCGCCAGGGCGATCCGATCGGCGGCGCCCCACCCGGCAGCCGGCCGCAGATCCTCCTGGAACTGCGCCAGGGCGAGACGCCGGTGGACATCGCCGCGCTGCTGCGCTGATCCACGTGGCCGCGATCGTGTTCACGCTGTCGCAACCTGCCGCACGGCAGAAGATTTATGCGCATATGGAGGGCTCGCCATGCCATTCAGACCCGGCCAGAAAGGCAGCCCGAGCGCCGCACGCGGAGCACGGCGCGCTTTGCCGCCGCTCGGGGGGCAATGTCGGCCCCTGCTGGTCGGTGCGTGCGATGATCCCTATGGTTTGCCCGCCGCTTTGCCGCTAAAGGCGATGACATGCTGAGTTCCAGGCCCCGCTTCCTCACGCGCCTCGCCATCGCCGCCCTGGTGCTGACGGCCATTCCCTCGTCCACGGCGGCCGTCACCGAGGACCAGAGCGAGGTCGACCGGCAGCTCACTCTGTTCCTCACTATCTTCCAGCGCGTGCGGCAGAGCTATGTCGACAAGGTGGACGACAAGGCGCTCATCAAGGGCGCCATCGATGGCATGCTGGCCAGCCTCGATCCGCACAGCAGCTACATGGACGGCTCGGAATTCGATAATTTCAAGATCCGCATCGACGGCAACTATCCCGGCATCGGCGCCTCGGTGGTGCTGGACGAGGGCTTCCTCAAGGTCGTCGCGCCGACCGAGGACAGCCCCGCCTGGGTGGCCGGCGTGAAGGCAGGCGACTACATCACGCACATCGACGGCAAGCTCGTCTATGGCAGCACACTCGATGAGGCCGTGGCCACCCTGCGCGGCGCGCCGGGCAGCAAGGTCAAGCTCACCATCGCGCGCGAGGGGCGCGATGAGCCCTTCGACCTCACCATCACCCGCGCGGTCATCGACCTCCAGCCGGTGAAGTGGAAGGTGCGCGACGGCATCGGCATCATCGACATCAACGAATTCTCGACCGACGCCGGCAAGGACGTGCGCAGCGCGATCAAGAGCATCAAGACCGCGCTCGGAGGCCGCAATCCCATTGGCTACATCATCGACCTGCGCTCGGACCCGGGCGGCAATCTCAACGAGGCGGTGTCCGTCACCGATACCTTCCTCGATGCCGGCCAGATCGTCTCCCAGCGCGGACGCTTCCCCTATGACAATGCCGTGTTCGTCGCGAACAAAGGCGACCTGGCGGAGGGCCTGCCGATCATCGTGCTGATCGACGCCGGCTCGGCCTCCGCATCGGAAATCGTGGCCGGCGCCCTGCAGGATCATCACCGCGCCGTCATCATGGGTGAGCGCAGCTTCGGCAAGGGCAGCGTGCAGACCTGGCAGCAACTCACCGATAACAGCGCGCTCAAGCTCACGACCGCGCGCTACTACACACCCTCGGGCCGCTCGATCCAGGAAGGCGGCATCGAGCCCGATGTCGTCGTGCCGCAGATCTCCGATCCGGACGTCGCAAAGCGACCGCGGTTCCGCGAGAGCGACCTCAAGCGCCACCTCATCAACGAAGTGAAGGTGGACCGGCGCGAGTTGGAGACGGACGAGACGCCTGACCCGCGCTTCAGCAAGACCCCCGAGGAACTGAAGAAGGAAGGCATTGAGGACTTCCAGCTCCATTATGCACTCCAGACCATGGGCCGCATCGCTGCGGGACCGGCCGCAGCCACAGCGACCAAGACCGGCGCAGGCGCGCCCGCCCGGCCCCGGTAGACGATCGTGACTCAGGCCTCCGTTCTCCTCTCCCGCGCGCGGCTGGTGGCGATCCTGCTGCCGGTTGCGCTGCTCGGCGGCGCCATCGGCTCGCAATATCTGGGCGGCCTGCATCCGTGCGAGATGTGCATGTGGCAGCGTTGGCCGCACCTTGCCGCCGTTGGCGCTGCGCTCGCGGCGATCGCGCTGCGGCGCAATCCGCCGATGAGCGCCACCTTCACCGCGCTCGCCGCGCTCGCCATCCTCACCAGCGGCGTGATCGGCGCCTATCATGCCGGAGTTGAATATGGCTGGTGGGAAGGCTTTACGACCTGCACGACCATTCGCCCGATCGGCGGTGATATGCTGGAGGCTATCATGAACGCACCGCTCATCCGCTGCGACCAGGCACCCTGGACATTGGCGGGCATTTCGCTCGCGGGCTTCAACGCCCTGTTTTCCATCGCCGGTGCCGCGCTCATCCTGCTGCTCGTGCGCCGCTGGAGCCGCGCATGAGCGGGCCCGTCCCCTCCCCGCGCCGGCGCGGCCATGGCCCGCGTCCGGGCGAGCGCCGGGCGGACCGGGCCGCCATGCTGCGCGTGGACCAGGCCGGTGAATATGGCGCGGTGCGGATCTATGGCGGCCAGCTCGCCGTGCTCGGCGACCGGCACCCGATGAGCCGTGAAATAGCGCACATGGCCGCACAGGAAGTGCGCCACCGCGCCCATTTCGACGCGATGGTGGCCGCACGCGGCGTGCGCCCCACGGCGCTCCAGCCGATCTGGCATGTCGCCGGCTTCGCGCTCGGCGCCGCCACGGCCTTGCTCGGCCCCGAGGCGGCGATGGCCTGCACCGCCGCAGTGGAGACCGAGATCGACGCGCATTATGCCCGTCAGCTCGACGCACTGGGCGACGACGACCCGGAACTCTCCACCGCCATTGCCGATTTCCAGGCGGAGGAAGTCGAGCATCGCGATCTTGCATTGCGGTCCGGCGCCGAGCAGGCGCCAGCATATCCCCTGCTCTCCGGCCTCATTCGCCTCGGCTGCCGCGCGGCGATCGCCCTTTCCGAGAAGATCTGAAGAGGAATCCCTGACCATGCGCCGCCTCCTGCCCTTCCTTGCCCTGGGTGCCGCCGCGCTCGCCGGGCCCGCCACGGCCCAGCCGGATCGCGCCGGTCCCTCCCCTGTGGGGCAGGCCGGCCCGGAAGACACCGAGAAGGTGAAGCAGGTCTTCGTCTATGGCGACGACCCCTGCCCGCCGAGCGAAGGCGACGAGATCGTGGTCTGCGCCCGATTGCCGGACAATGATCGCTACCGCATCCCCAAGGAACTGCGTGCCGACCCGCTCGCACCCGCTAATCAGGCCTGGGCCAATCGCGCGCGCTCCATTGAGACGGTGGGTGCCACCGGCATCAACAGCTGCTCGCCGGCCGGCGCGGGCGGCTTCACCGGCTGCTTCGCGCAGCTCGCACGCCAGGCAAAGGAAGAACGCCAGGCGATGCTGGGCGATGCAAGCTGGGCGGACGCCGTCGCGCGCGAACGCGAGAAGCGGCTGGGTAATCTCGACGCCGAATCCGAGGAAATCGAGCAACGGGCCCGCGCCGAGGAGGCGGACGCCGCCCGTGAGGCACAGGCCGCTGCCGAGGCGCGTGCGCGACTGGAAGCGGAAGAGAAGGCCGCCGCCGAAGCCCGCAAGATCGGCCCGCGCGCCGACTGAGCGGCGAGGCGGGCGCAATCGCCGGGGTGGTTGCGCGCGCCCTGCGGCCCGGTAGCGGCTCCAGTGGCTCGACATGCGTCGGCAGCAGTCGCGTGTCGGGAGAGCAGCCGTCTGGCACGGCGCGGTCTGCCGCGACCCGCTGGCGGCTCGGGCCGCCGCGTGGTGGTGCAGAAGATGACGTTGCACCGTCGTGACACTGACCCGGTTGAAACCGCGCGTAGGCGACTGCATCGCTCTTCAGCGCCCTGGCAACGTCGCAGTCCAGAAGAGCTTCGCGATCATGCATGTTGTTCGGGTTTCACCGATATGATCCATCCAGGCATGGCCCGTCCGGCATCCTGCAAACCGAGATCTGTCCACTTCGGACGGACAGCGGCACCCGGTCGAGCACTGAGCATCCGATGGGACATTCTATAGCGGACGGGCTGGAGGTGTGGGCCAGTGTCGCCTAATCAGGCCAAATTCCACCCTGATTTCCCAGAGGAGCCGTACCATGAGCCGCCCGCCGCTGCCGCCCTTCACCGACGAGACCGCCGCGCAGAAAGTGCGCATGGCCGAGGATGCCTGGAACAGCCGCGATCCGGGCAAGGTTGCGCTCGCCTACACGGTTGACAGCCGCTGGCGAAACCGGGCCGAGTTCATTCGTGGCCGCGCCGAAATCGAGGCATTCCTTGCTTGCAAATGGGGGCGCGAGCTGGACTATCGGCTGGTCAAGGAAGTCTGGGCGCATCAGGGCAACCGCATTGCCGTGCGCTTCGCTTATGAATATCATGACGACAGCGGCCACTGGTTCCGCGCCTACGGCAATGAGAATTGGCAGTTCGATGCCGACGGCCTCATGGAACTTCGCATCGCCAGCATCAACGAGCACCCCATTGCCGAGGCTGAGCGCAAGTTCCACTGGCCGCTGGGCCGCCGGCCCGACGATCATCCCAGCTTGAGCGAGATGGGTCTGTAAACGCGCTTCACGCGCCGGGGCTCCTTCGCGGGGGAGCCCCGTCTCGCGCCTCTCTGTTGCCAGCGGCTTACAAGAAATATTTGAGCTTCACACGCAGCGCCGTCTCGCCCACCGTCACCTGAATGCGCGCAGCCGTCCATTTGGGCGGACCGAAGCGCATGGCCGGATTGCGCGAAAAGCCCACGCCCTCGCGCGGGATACCGAGTAGCGTGTCGACCTTGCCATTGCCGTTTTCATCATGCAGCACCGCCAGCACATAATCGCCCGCTGGCACGTCCGCGAAGACCAGATGCGCGCCCGGCCCGGCGGCGACATTACCCCGAAGCGCGGCGGGATCACGCTCGCATTTGAGATAGAGCGCGGGATCGCGCGTGAGGCAGGCGCGCACCATGCCCCTGGCGGAGCGCAGCCCATCGAACTGAACGGAAAGCGTCGCCACCGGCACCGCCGTTTCCTGCGCCGACGTGGGCCCGACCGGCGCCAGCAGCGCGGCAAGCGCCAGGCCGCGCGCGCTCAATGCACCGCCTCTTGGCGCGTGGCATCCCGTCTCCCGGCCCGCATCTCCGCGAAATCGCCGAGCCCGGCATCGGTGCCGCACAGCCTGTCCCACCAGCGGAAATAAAGCCCGTAATTGCAGCGATACAGCGCATGGTGGCGCTGATGATGGGAAGCGGTGATCAGCCACGCGCCGACGGGCCCGCGCACCAGCGCGCGCGGGAACATCTCCCAGCCCATATGATTGCCGACGCCCATCACCGTCATGATCGCGAGCACCAGCCCGAGCGCCCCGACATGAATGGGAATGAGGAAGACCAGCGCCGGAATGACCACCGCCCCGGTCAGAGCCTCCCAGGGATGGAAGCTCATCGCGGCCCAGGCCGTGGGCGGGCGGCTTTCATGATGGACGGCATGGGCGACGCGGAAGAGGCGCGGCACATGCAGGAGCCGGTGCGTCCAGTAAAACCATGTGTCATGCACCACCAGATAGGCAAGCACACTGACCGGCAGGTACCACAACGGCCAATCATGCAGGCCGGCGTAGATGCGCGTCCAGCCGCGATGCTGCCAGCCCCAGGCCACCAGACCCGCTGGCGCGCCATAGATGAGCGCACTCGCGAGCGACCAGCCGATCTCCCGCCCAATCTGTGGCTTGAGCCCGGTGTAAAGCCCCGGCCGCACTGCCCGCGTCGCCAGCGCGAAGCCACCGCTGGCAAGGACATAGCGCAGCGCGATGATGCCGCTCATGGCGAGCATGGAAGCAAGGATGAGGGGCAGCGGCGCCATGACAAGGTCGTTATAGGATTGCCGCTCCGCTCGCGCCAGCGCGTGAATGAGCGGCCGTTCAGTTGCGCGGAACGTCCTTCAGTTCCTTGGCGATATTCTCAAGATGATCCTTCGTCTTCTCGCCCTCCGCGCGCAGCGCATCCGCCTGGTTGCGCACATCATTCTGCACCGCCTCAGGCGCGCCGGCTGCGATGGCCTCGCGCAGATCGGCTTCCGCTTCATAGCTGTCATCAATCGCCTCGGCCTGCTGGTCGACTTCCTTCTGCGCCTCGGTCTTGCAGCCCGCGAGGGCGAATCCAGTGACCAGAAGCGGCGCGGCGAGGGCAATGCTGAAGCGGGTTGTCATGATTTTTCCTCCTGCTGCTCTGCGACGCGCGGACCAGCCACGCATCTTTGCGGCACGACATGAAATGCACGGCGGCGCGCTTTGGCTCCCTCAATGCACGGAACGACGCCCGCAAGACACGGAAAAGCGGCAAGAACGCCAGCGGGTAAGCAAGATCAGCGCCGGCACAATCGCCATGTCGGGCCAGCGCCGATCCATGCCCGATAGCCAAGCGCCATGGCCTTCGCTAGGGCTTGTCCCGTGACAGACGCACAGCCCATCGACATCGCGATTGCCGGCGGCGGTCTTGCCGGGGGACTGCTCGCGCTGGCCCTGCGCGCGCGGCGCCCAGGGTTGCGGATTGTCCTCATCGAGGGCACCGAACGGGCCGGAGGCAATCATCTCTGGTCCTGCTTCGAGAATGACGTCGCACTCGGTGACCGCTGGCTGATCGAGCCGCTCGTGGCTTATGGCTGGGGTGGCCATGACGTGCGCTTCCCCGGTTTCGAACGCAGCCTGCCGGCGGGCTATGCCAGCCTGTCGAGCGAACGGCTGGACGCGGCCCTGCGCGCGGCGCTTCCACCCGGCGACCTGATGCTGGGTACACCCGTGAGCGCGCTTTCGCCCACGGCCATCACGCTGGCGGACGGGCGCATGCTGGCGGCGGGCGGTGTGATCGATGCGCGCGGCCCCGGCGACATGAGTGCGCTCGTGCTGGGCTGGCAGAAGTTCGTCGGCGCAAGCTGGCGGACGACCGCGCCCCATGGTCTTGCTCGCCCGATCATCATGGATGCACGGGTCGATCAGGCGGAAGGGTATCGCTTCGTCTACACGCTGCCGCTGGGCGCCGCCGAGTTGTTCATCGAGGACACTTATTATGCCGAGACGCCGGATCTGGACGTGGCGCGGCTCCAGGGCCGCATCGCCGCTTATGCCGGACGGCAGGGCTGGCAGGGCGCGCCCGGCGCACGTCTCGAAACCGGCGTGCTGCCCGTTTGCATGGGCGGGGATTTCGACCGCTTTTGGGCCGCGGACTCGCCCGGCGTCGCCAAGGTGGGGCTGCGCGGCGGCTTCTTCCACGCCATGACCGGCTATTCACTGCCGGACGCGGTGCGCGTGGCGCAGGCGGTGAGCAGGCTACCGGACCTTTCCGGGCCTGCGCTGCACCATGCCCTCCACGGCATGGCGCAAGCGCACTGGCGCGGTCAGGCCTTCTATCGGCTGCTTGCGCGCCTGCTTTTCCGCGCTGCCGAGCCGGCCGAGCGTTGGCGCCTGCTGGCGCGCTTCTACCGGCTCGACCCGGCGCTGATCGGGCGTTTCTATGCCGGCCGCTCACGCCTGTTCGACCGAGTGCGGCTGCTGGCCGGCCGTCCGCCCGTCCCACTCGGCCGCGCCATTCAGGCATTGGGAGTGCAGGACGCATGAAACAGGCCGTTATTATTGGTGCCGGCTTCGGCGGGCTTGCGCTGGCGATCCGCCTCCAGGCAGCGGGCATCGCCACCACCATCGTCGAGGCGCGCGACCGGCCGGGCGGGCGCGCTTATGTGCGCGAGGAGCAGGGCTTCACCTTCGACGCCGGGCCGACCGTCATCACCGACCCCGATTGCCTGGCACAGCTCTGGCAACTCACCGGCCACGACATGGCGCGCGACGTGACGCTTTTGCCGGTCATGCCCTTCTACCGGCTCCACTGGGGCGACGGCACCAGCTTCGACTATTCCAATGACGAGCCACGCCTGCGCGAGGAAATCGCGCGGATCGAGCCGCTCGACCTGCCCGGCTACCAGCGCTTTCTGGATTATGCGGCGGGGGTTTATGAGGAGGGCTATTGCAAGCTCGGCCATGTCGCCTTCCTCGATTTCAAGGCGATGGTGAAGGCGGCCCCGGCCCTTGCCCGCCATCAGGCGTGGCGCTCGGTCTATTCCATCGTCTCGCGCTTCATCCGCAACGAGAAGCTGCGGCAGGCCTTCTCCTTCCATACACTGCTGGTGGGCGGAAACCCGATGACCGCCAGCGGCATTTATGCGCTCATCCACAAGCTGGAGAAGGATGGCGGCGTGTGGTTCGCCAAGGGCGGCACCCATGCGCTGGTGCGCGCCATGGCCATGCAGTTCCAGCGGTTGGGCGGCACGCTGCTGCTGGGCGACCCGGTCGCGCGGATCGAGACGGTGGGCGACCGCGCCACCGGCGTCACCACGCGCGGCGGCCGGCGCATCGAGGCGGATGCCGTGGCCAGCAACGCCGACCTCATGCACAGCTACCGCGACCTGCTCGCCCGCCATGCGCGCGGGCCCCGACAGGCCGACGCGCTCACCCGCAAGCGCTGGAGCCCCAGCCTGTTCCTCGTCCATTTCGGCATCGAGGGGACATGGCCGGGCATCCCGCACCACATGATCCTGTTCGGCCCACGCTACGAAGGGCTGCTCAGGGACATCTTCGATCATGGCGTGCTGGCGCAGGATTTCTCGCTCTATCTCCACCACCCCACGGTCACGGACCCAAGCCTTGCACCGCCCGGCCACTCGACCTTCTATGCGCTGGCGCCGGTGCCGCACATGGGCAAGCTGCCCATCGACTGGGCGAAAATCGGGCCGCTCATGGAAGCGCGTATTCTCGCTGAAGTGGAGCGGCGGCTGATCCCGGACCTCAAGAAGCGCATCAAGGTCAAATTCTCCTATGCGCCGAGCGATTTCGCGCAGGATCTCAATGCGCACATGGGCAGCGCCTTCAGCCTGGAGCCGCTGTTGAGCCAGAGCGCCTGGCTGCGCGCCCACAATCGCGACGACATTCTGTCCAACCTCTATTTCGTGGGCGCGGGCACGCATCCCGGCGCCGGCATTCCCGGCGTGGTCGGCTCGGCGCGCGCAACGGCGGGCCTGATGATCGAGGATCTTGGCCGATGAGCCGCCTCACCAGCCTTGCAGTTTATTGCGGCTCGGCCACGCCGGCCGATCCCTTCTATATGGAGACGGCGCATGCGGTCGGCACGGCACTGGCCGAGCGGGGCATCACCATCGTCTATGGTGGCGGGAGACTGGGCCTGATGGGTGCGCTGGCGGATGCCGCGCTGGCGGCCGGCGGCAAGGTGATCGGCGTCATTCCCGACGCGCTCGTGACGACGGAGGTCGCGCATCGCGGGCTCACGCAACTCCATGTCGTACCAGACATGCATGCGCGCAAATCGCTGTTCACGTCGCTTTCCGATGGGTTCCTGACGCTGCCCGGCGGCGTGGGCACCATGGACGAGTTGTGGGAAGCAGTGAGCTGGGCGCAACTGGGCTATCATGCCAAGCCCGTGGGCCTGCTCAACGCCGGCGGCTTCTACGACCAGTTGCTGGCCTTCGCGGCGCATATGACCGCCGTGGGATTCATTCGCCCGGCCCATGCCGGCATTCTCATTGCCCGTGACGCGCTGGACGCGCTGATCGAAGCGATGGAACATTATCAGCCGCATCGCCCGATCACCGCCATCCCCATCGAGCGGTTATAGGGGCCGCCGGCCATGAGGACGAGCCCGCCATGACCGCCGAACGCGCCGCCCTGGTCGCCCATGCCCGCCAGAGCATCGCGCGCGGATCGAAGAGCTTTCGCGCCGCCTCGCGCTTGTTCGATCCGGCAACGCGCGAGCGGGCCTGGCTGCTCTATGCCTGGTGCCGCGCGTGCGACGACATGGCGGACGGGCAGGATCACGGCGGCACCATGTCGCTTCCCGCCGATCCGCAGGCCCGCCTGGCCCGGATCGAGACACTGACCGAGCGCGCGCTGCGCGGCGAGACGGATGTGCCGCCCGCGTTCCGGGGCCTGCGGATGGTGGCGGCGGAATGCTGCATCCCGCGCCGCTATATCGACGATCTGGTCGCCGGCTTCGCGCTGGACGCGGCGGGCTGGCGGCCGCGCGACGAGACGGACCTGCTGCTTTATTGCTATCATGTCGCCGGCAGCGTCGGCTGCATGATGGCGCTGGTGATGGGCATGGCGCCCGACGACGAGGCGACGCTGGCCCGCGCCTGTGACCTGGGGCTGGCCTTCCAGCTCGCCAACATCGCCCGCGACATTGCCGAGGATGCCGGCGCCGGGCGCTGCTACCTCCCCGCCGGCTGGCTCGCCGAGGCCGGCATCGACCCCGCCGATCTGCTGGCGCCGGCAACACGCCCTGCCCTTGCCGCCATTGCCCGCCGCCTTGCGAACATGGCGGCGCGCTACGAGGCGAGCGCGCGGCACGGCACGCCCGCCTTGCCTCGGCGCTGTGCCTGGGCGGTGCTCGCGGCGGCCGGCATCTACGGCGGCATCGCCCGCAAGGTCGCCGCCGATCCCGCCCGTGCGCTGGCCATGCGGGTCTATACGTCGCGCGCGGAAAAGCTCCGCCATGTGTTGGCGGGCTGGCGTTTCGCGTGGCGGCGGCGCCAGCTCTACGGCACCGGTCCGCGCGACCCGGCCCTGTGGCGGCGCCCCGCCTGACGGGTTGGGGGCTCCTCGGCTTCAACCGATGCGTTCGCAGCTTCTGCCAGCGCAAGCGCGCGGCTTCTCCCCACTTTTGATCGGCATCAAGGTTCCGGCAAGGTCCGCATGCTTCAAAGGGTCCCGGAGGACCCATGATTCCATCGCGACACAGCTACTATCATCGCCGGGCGCGTGAGCATCGCGCTCTTGCCCAGGCTGCGACCCAGGCGGAAGACCGCGCCATGCATAACCGCCTCGTCGAGGCCTATGAGGCGCTCGCGCACCGGCACCGCCCGCGCAAGCTGCTGCATCTCAAGATTCCTGCCTGATCCAGGGCGGCGGCACCGGCGCGGCGTAGGCCCATGACAGGACGGTCGATGTTCTTCTTCCAACGGCGCGTGCGGCAACACAGCCTCTTCGCGCACTCCTCGACCGACAGCGAAATCCGCCGCTGCCACGCCCGGCTCGCTGCCGTTTACGAAGCAGCCCATCGCGCCACGCCTGGCCCGCAGGACAGCAACGGCTTGCTTAAGCCGCCTTACGCCCGTCATTCCCGAGAAAATGGGAATCCAGGCGGTTGGGAAGTAGATTCCCGCTTTTGCGGGAATGACGGATAGGACAAGCTCAAGACCTGTGAGGGCATCTGCCGCGCGCGCCCTCACTCATGCCGGCGAGGCCTCGCCTTATCTTCGCCGAGGATCGCCACGGCCCGGTCGTGCAACCGCGCGACGCCAGCGGCGTGGATGGGCGGCACGGCGCAAAGAATGCCCAGAGCGCGCGGATCCGGCCGATTGAAATGCAGCGGGCGGCCGAGCACGTCCGTCACCACGGCGCCTGCTTCCTGCGCGATCAGGCTGGCGGCGGCGATATCCCACTCGGCGCCCCAGCGGATGCTCGCCACGGCATCGGCCTCGTCTGCCGCCACCATGGCCATGCGCAGCGCGATGCTGTTGGGCTTGGGCACCAGCACATAATCGATGTCCACGCCGCGCAGATGGTCGGCCGGGATACGCGCGCCCGAGAGGGTGGGGTGCGCGCCGCAGCGCAGCCGCGCGCCATTGCGCCACGCGCCCGCGCCGCGTGCGGCCCACCAGAGCTCGCCACGCGCCGGCGCCGCCAAAATGCCGATGCTCACCGCGCCATCCTCGACCAGCGCGATGGAAATCGCCCAGCCGGTGCGCCCACGCACGAAATCGCGGGTACCATCGATGGGATCGATCACCCAGGCGGCGCGCCGCTCCGCCCGCCCGGGAGTCTCCACACTTTCCTCGGAAAGCCAGCCGGCTTGTGGGATCAGCGCTTCCAGCCGCGCGCGCAGCAGCGCATCGACATGCAGGTCGGCATCGCTGACCGGCTGCCCCGGCTCCTTTTCCCACTGGCGCTCCATGCGCCGCCCGGCGGCCCAGAACCGCATCGCCGCATTGGCGGCCTCCCCCGCAATGGCGAGAACCGCATCGAGGCGTGGATCATTCGCCGGCAACGGTCATCCCATCGACGCGCAGAGTGGGCGCATTGACGGCATAGCGGAAGCGCAGGTCGTCCGCCGCCACCAAGTTGGCGAACATCTCCTTGAGATTACCGGCGATCGTCACTTCCGCCACGGCATGGGACGGCCGGCCATCCTCGATGAGGAAGCCGGACGCGCCACGGCTATAGTCACCCGTCACCGGGTTGACGCCATGACCGATCAACTCGGTGACGTAGAGGCCCTGCCGCACATCGGCCATGAGATCGCGCATGGAAGCCGTGCCGCCTTCCAGATGCACGTTGCTGGTGCCCGCGCCGGGGGAGCCACCGCCGCGCGTGGCGTGGCCGGTGGGCTGCTCGCCGAGCTGTCGGGCCGAGGCGCTGTCAAGCAGCCAGTCGACCAGGACGCCGTCGTCGATGAGGCGCATGGTCGCGGTCGGCAGCCCCTCGCCGTCGAAGGGGCGGGAACGCAAGCCGCGCTGGCGCAGCGGATCGTCCACCACATGGAGGCCGGCAGGCAGGATGCGCTCACCGCGCTTGCCAAGCAGGAAGCTGGCCTTGCGCGTCACCGCCGGGCCAGTCATCGCACCGAGCAGATGGCCGATGAGGCTGCCGCTCACGCGCGGATCGAAGATGATGGGCATGGCCCCGCTCGGTACGCGGCGCGGATCGAGGCGCGAGACAGCGCGAGTGCCGGCGCGCAAGCCAATAGCATCCGCCTGCTCCAGGTCGTCCAAATGGCGCGCGCTATGGCTGGCATGATCGCGCTGCATGCCGGCGCCCTCGCCAGCGAGCACGCTGGCCCACAGCGAATGGCTGGAACCGCTATAAGCCCCCGCAAAGCCATGGCTCGTCACCAGAGCCATCTGCGCGCGGCCGTGGCCGGCGCCGCCACCCTCGCTGTTAGTAACGCCAGGCACGGCACGCGCGGCATCCTCGACGGCCAGCGCCCGCTCACGCAGCGCCGTCATGTCCGGCTCCTCGCCATCGTCAATATCGAGATTAGGCGGCTTGCGGCGCATCAGCCGCTCTTCCGGCGCCAGGCCGGCATGGGCATCCTCGGGCGCCTCGGCCGCCATGGCGAGCACGCGCTCGACCAGCGTCGCAAGCGTGCGCGGCGCGAGATCGGAAGAGGAAACGGTGGCCGAGCGATTCCCCAGGAAGACACGCAGGCCAATATGCTCGGATTCGGAGCGCTCGACATCTTCGAGCTGCCCCAGCCGCACGCTCACACCGGCCGAAGCGTCACAGCTATAGATGGCATCCGCGGCATCCGCACCCGCCCGCCGCGCGGCATCAACGAGGGACTGCGCGCGGTCGAGGGCTTCATCGAGGCTAAGCATAGAGGCGGAAATCCGGCAGGAGAAGAACGATCCCGCGCTTTAGACCGGGCGCCTGCGCGACGCAATGCGCGGGCAGGGCTTGGATGCGTGCGGGTGGCGGTTAGCAGGATGTGGGAAGAAGGGGGGAAGCGGAGCTGCCACACCTACGACGCATAGGGCCGGTCGAACCGCGTAACCGCAATTGGCTCCTGCCTACACAGGAACATCGTGATGGCGGATGAGCGAGGAGGGCCTGAGAGATCCCAGCTTTCGCTGGGGTGACGCAAGGTTGAGGTGATGCCTGGAGGTGGTCGCGGGCGGGGTGGTGTTGGCCCGGTCGGGCGCAGGTGCGGGGGACCGCACCGCCCTATTTGAACAGGCGCGGCGCGAAATCGGCGAGGTAGCGTCGCCAGTTGATCCAGGTATGGCCGCCCTCGCTCTCGTTATAGACGTGCGCGATCTTGTATTTGTCGAGCATGGCGCGGGTGGGAGCAACGGTGCCGTAGAGGAAATCGTCCTTGCCCATGGCATAATAGACGAGCTTCAGTTCCGTCTCGCCGCGCTTGAGCGCCGCGTCGTTCTGCTGCTCGTAGCGCGTCACCTGGGCGGCATCGTTGTTCATGCCCAGGCCCATCGAGAAGATGCCGACATAATGGAACAGCTCGGGATGCGTGAGGCCATTGCGGATGGTGTGCGCGCCGCCCATGGAAAGGCCGGCCATGGCCCGCTGGTCCGGCGCATTGAGCGTGCGGAAGCTGGCCTCGATGTGCGGCATGAGGTCCTTGAGCAGGTCATTGCCGAAATCGTCATTGTCCAGCATGTCGCCGCCCGGCCGATCCGGCGTGTGACCGAAGGGCATGACGACGATCATCGGCTTGGCCTTCCCCGCCGCGATCAGATTATCGAGGATGTAATGGGCGTGGCCCACGCTGGTCCAGCTATCGTCGCTGTCGCCGGCGCCGTGGACGAGATAGAGCACGGGATAACGCTCCGTCCCGTTCATGTAGCCCGGCGGCGTATAGACATGGGCGCGCCGCTTGATGCCGAGCGACTTTGACCAATAGTCGACCATGCTCACTGTGCCGTGCGGCACATCGGCCCTGTAGGTCTGGAAATCCCCGGCGGGGCCCTTCACTTCGAAAGTGGAATTGATGCCGACCCGCTCCTGCGACCATGTCGTCCCCTGCGGATCGGGCACGCGTGCGCCGTCCACCTGGAAATTGAAGCGATAAGTGTCGGCGGGCACCGGCTTGGCAGTCGTGACGCTCCACAGGCCGGTCGCGTCGCGAGACATGGCGAGGCCCACAGGCGATCCGGCGGGGAGGCCCATGGGAATGATGTCGGCGATATCGGCGCTGGTGACTTTCGCTTCCTTCGCGTCCGGCGCGCAGAGGCGGAAGGTGACGCGCCCATCCGGCAATTGCTCGACCGACTTATAGGCAGCGGGCCCGGGGAAGAAGCCCTGCCCGAGGCAGCTCTTGGGCGCGGCCGCAGCGGGCGCAGACGGTTGCGCGAGCGCCGCACCGCTACCAGCAAGCAGCATGCAACCAACGGCCAGGCGGCCCGCGCCGATCCTTGTTGCGATCATGATCGTCCTCCCCGGTTCCGCCGCTTGATTGACAGCGTTGTCCAAACAGCGGACTAACGGTCCGCCGGACGGCGCGTCAAGCCTGTCTCCGCGGGCGCGAGGTCATTCGTACGATGACGGCCTGTCCTCGACAATCGGCTCGTCTTTGCCGGGGGCTTCCTCGCCGTCCGCATTCCGGCGCTTCTCCAGTTCCACCGCGATCATCGCCTTGTTCGGATCGAGCGCAGCATTGGCTCCCTCCGCGAGCGACGCCATGATGCTTCCCGCGCGCCCCTTACGAGAGCGCTTGATCGAGCGCATCTGCATCGGCAGCGTGAGCACCGTCACGATGATGATCGCGGCGACGACAATCCATTGCATCATCGCGCCACTATCGAGCGTCGCACGGCAATGGGCAAGGATCAGGGGCGCTCCAGCCAGTGCTTCAGCATATGATGCGCGACGGCGATACGCGTCGGCGGCAGGAAGCGCGCATCAGCGTCACCCGCGAAGGCCTTGGCCACATCGGCGCGGCTCACCCACATTGCTTCGGCCACTTCGGTAAGATCGAGCGTGAGCGCATCATCCAGCGCCTGCGCCATGCAGGCGATCATGAGTTGCGAGGGGAAGGGCCAGGGCTGGCTCATCAGATAATCGACCCGGCCGGTGCGGATACCGGTCTCTTCCCACAATTCGCGGCGTACCGCTTCCTCGAAGCTCTCGCCCGGTTCGACGAAGCCGGCCAGTGCCGAAAAGCGGCCGGGCGGGAAGCGCGGACTGCGGGCGATCAGCACCTTGCCCTCATACTCGGCGAGCATGATGACGACCGGATCGGTGCGCGGGAAATGCTCGGTTGCGCAAGCCTCGCACCGGCGCGACCAGCCCCCTTTCGCAGGCACTGTCGGCTGGCCGCAATTGGCGCAAAAGCGGTGCCGCTGATGCCAGTCCACCAAGCTGCGCGCGCCGCCATAGATCGCGAGGTCCTCTGCCTGCATCTCGGCGGCGATCTGCCATACGCGCGGCGGCAGGGCAGGCGGCTCGGACGGCGGCGTGACCCTCAGCGAAGCGAAGAGCGGCGCGCCGTCCGGGCGGATACCGAGCAGTGCATGATCGGCCAGCGCAGCCTCGGCCGGCGCCGGTATGGTTGCCAGCGTGCCGCCCGCGCCCAGCACTGGATCGAGCCCATCGAGCTGGACAATGCGCGCGCGCGGATCGGCCCAGGCCGCGGCGAGCTGCGCGGGATCGACACGCACCTGATCCACCCGATCGAGTGGCCCGCCGGTAAAGGGTATGAGTGGGGCCTGTGCCGGTTCCGTCTTGCTCATGCGACATCCTTCTTGGGTTCCTCACCGCGTGCTAAGGCCGCCGCGCGAGCGAACAGTGTGGGCAGGCCCGCTGCGCCCAGATCCGCAAGCGGCCACCACTGGCCCGCGCCGAGAACGCTCTCCAGCCGCGCCGTGTCCAACGGCCCAGGGAGCGTCAACGCCTCCACGTCGAGATCGAGCGCGAAATGGGTAAAGATATGGCGCACGCAGCCGGCGCGCCGCCAATCGCCCGGCAGTGGCGGCGCATTGCCATTGCCGCCCTCGCGCCAGGTGCCACTGGGCAGCGCCATCATGCCGCCGAGCAGGCCCTTGTTCGGCCGGCGCACCAGCCACACCTGCCCCGCCGCCTCGATCCACCAGGCCGTGCCCCGGCGCAGCGGCTTCACTTTCTTCGCCGCCTTGATCGGATAGCGCGCCGGATTGCCCTGCGCATAAGCACTGCATCCGCTCCGTAGTGGGCAGCGCGGGCAATTCGGGCTGCGCGGCGTGCAGAGGGTGGCGCCAAGATCCATCATTGCCTGCGCAAAGTCGCCCGCATTTTCGTGCGGCGTCACGCTGTCGGTCAGCGCCCGCAGGCGCGCCCGGGCGCCGGGCAGCGTCTCTTCCACCGCGAAGAGGCGGCTCACCACGCGCTCGACATTGCCGTCCACCACCACCGCTCGCGCGCCGAAAGCAATGGCGGCGATGGCGGCGGCGGTATAGGGGCCAATGCCCGGCAGGGCCCGCAGTGCCGTCTCCTCGCGCGGGAAGCGTCCGCCATGCGCGCTGGCCACGGCGCGCGCGCAGGCCAGGAGATTGCGTGCCCGCGCATAATAACCAAGGCCCGCCCAGGCGGCCATCAGCGCGCCTTCGTCCGCCGCGGCCAAGGCTTCCACCGTGGGCCAGCGCGCCGTGAACGCCTCGAAATAGGGAATAACCGCCGCCACCGTGGTCTGCTGGAGCATGATCTCGCTGAGCCAGACGCGATAGGGATCCATCCGCGGCGCGCCGGGCGGGCTGCGCCAGGGCAGCGCACGGGCATGGGCGCGATAATACGCCAGCAGCGCCGGCGCCACGCGTGCGGGCGCCAAAACCCCGTCTGCCTCCATTAAGCCATCGACTGCCACCGGGGCGCTATGGCATGAACCCCGCCATGACGGAAAGCCCGGACAATAAGCCTCCCAAGCGCGCGCCGCGCCGCACTGCCCGCGAGTCGGCAGCGCGAGACTCGCGAGAGCGCCCGCGCGTGGGGGCTCCGCGTGCCATCTCCGACCTCATGCCGGACATCGGTCGCGCCGCCTTCCGTAAATTCGGTTTCATTCAGTCGAGCGTCGTCACGCGCTGGGCCGAGATCGTCGGCCGCCGCCATGCCGCGCTCACTGCGCCGGAGCTGATCCGCTTCCCGCAGGGGCGCCGCTCGGGTGGCACGCTCCACCTCATCGTGGCGAGCGGCCATGCCCCCATGGTCCAGCATATCGCGCCGGAGATCATCGAACGGGTCAACCGCTTCTTCGGCTATGATGCGGTGGCCCGGCTCACGCTGCGTCAGGGCGTGGTGACGGCCAGCGAGCCGGTCGATCGCCCGCCGCCCGCCATGCTGCGCCCGGTGCCGCAGGAGCTGGGCGAGGGCCTGCGCGAAGTCTCCGACCCGGAGCTGCGCGCCGTGCTCGAATCGCTCGCGCGCGGCATCGGCAATGCCGCCGATCCGCCGCCGCGCATCCGCTGACCGATCCGCCCTGCTCCGCGCTCCAGTAACGAGACCTGCCCATGACGCTCCGCCTGTTCCGCATCACTCCCCTTCTCGCCGGGCTTGGCCTCGCCCTCGCGCCGCTCGGCCTCGCCGCGCCGGCCACTGCGCAGAACCGCGCCGCGACGACTGACTGGACGAAGACCGTCACCATGACGCCCAAGGGCGCCTTCATCCTGGGCAACCCCAACGCGCGGACCAAGCTGGTCGAATATATGAGCTATAGCTGCCCGCACTGCGCCGATTTCGCCAAGCAGGCGACGGCGGAGCTGAAAGCGGGCTGGATCAAGAGCGGCGCGCTCAGCATCGAATATCGCAATTTCGTGCGCGATCCTTACGATCTGTCCGCCGCGCTCATCGCCCGCTGCGGCGGTGCGCAGCACTTCCTCGCCAATCACGAACAGATCTTCGCCAGCTTCGACCAGTGGGTCGAGAAGGCGCAGGCCTATGCAAGCCGTGCCGACGATGCGCCCAAGGACCGCACGGCGATGCTCGTCGATATTGCCCAGAAGGTCGGCTTCGTTGCGGTGGCCCAGCGCAACGGCCTTTCCGCCGAGGCCGCGCGCAAATGCGTGAGCGATCCCGCCGCGCTCGACACGCTGCTGGCGATGACCAGCGGCGCGAGCGAGGAAGCCCCCGGCTTCTCCGGCACACCCACCTTCCTCATGGACGGCAAGATGCTCGCCAATGTGCATAGCTGGCAGGCTCTCAAGCCCCTGCTGCCGGCATTGCCCGCCTCCGGCAAGTGAGCTAGTCCAGTCCGCAACGCCCCCAGGAGAGGCCCGATTCTTCCATGACTTTTGTCCGCTACGCACCCGTCCTTCTCGCCGCCCTCGCTCTTTCCGCCTGTGACAAGGCGAATGACGGCACCCCATCCTCCGCCGCGCCGGGCTCCATCGCCGCGGTCGCCGCGCCCGCCGGAACGACCTGGGCCCAGACAGTGGTGGCGACCGAGCAGGGCATTCGCATGGGCAATCCGGATGCACCCATCAAGATCGTGGAATATGCCTCCTACACCTGCCCGCATTGCCGCGAGTTCCAGGAGCAGTCGCACGAGGCACTCGAGCGCGACTATGTGAACACCGGCAAGGTGAGCCTGGAACTGCGCAGCCTCATCCGCGACCCGCTCGATCTTTCCGCCGCGCTCATCGCGCGGTGCGCAGGGCCGGACGCCTTCTTCGCCTTGAGCGGCCAGCTCTTCGCGAACCAGGACGCCATGGTGCAGCAGTTCCTCTCGCACAGCCAGGCCGACCAGACCGCCGCCAGCCAGGCCGCACCCGAGCAGCGTTTCGGCCGCATGGCTGAGATGGCCGGCCTCATTGAGTTCGCCAAGCAGCGTGGCCTGCCGGAGGACAAGGTACGCGCCTGCCTTGCCGATACCGCGCAGGCCCAGAAGCTCGCCAGCGTGACTGAGGCGGTGCTGAAGGAATATCCCGCCTTCCCCGGCACGCCCTCTTTCATCATGAACGGGCAGCTTCTGGACAACACCTCCAACTGGACGGCGCTCCAGGCCAAGCTGCGCGACGCGGGCGCCTGAGCCAGGCGGATCGTTGCGGCGGGGGCTGGCCAGGCAGGGACTGATCGCACGAGGCTTCTCGGCGTTTGCGCTTGCCGGTACCGCTCTGCGTTGCGCGGCTGTGGCGCCGATGGTGGGCGCGGGGGAGCACTGAGGCCATGGAAATCCGCCGCCTCAAGCTGACTGGCTTCAAGAGCTTCGTCGAGCCGACCGAACTGCGCATCGAGCCGGGCCTCACCGGCATTGTCGGTCCCAATGGCTGCGGCAAGTCCAACCTGTTGGAAGCGATCCGCTGGGTGATGGGCGAATCGCGCGCCAAATCCATGCGCGGCGGCGGCATGGAGGACGTGATCTTCGCCGGCACGGCCGCTCGCCCCGCGCGCGACTTCGCCGAAGTGAGCCTGTTCGCGGTGCAGCAGCCGGGCGAATCGCTGCCCTCCATCGACCTGGGGCCGGAGGGCGAGCTGGAAGTCGTCCGCCGCATAGAGCGCGGCGCGGGCAGTGCCTATCGCGCCAACGGCCGCGACGTGCGAGCCAAGGACATCGCGCTTATCTTCGCCGATGCCGCCACCGGGCCGCACAGCCCGGCGCTGGTCAGCCAGGGCAAGATCGCCGCCGTTATCGCCGCCAAGCCGACCGAGCGCCGCGCTATGCTGGAGGAGGCGGCGGGCATTGCCGGCCTGCATGTGCGCCGCCGCGATGCCGAACAGAAGCTGCGCGCCAGCGAGGCCAATCTCGCCCGGCTCGACGACATTTTGAACGAGATGGACAATCGCTGCGCTTCGCTGCGCCGGCAGGCGCGCGCGGCCGAGCGCTATACGGCGCTCTCCGAGCAGATCGTCGTGGCGGAAGGCCGCGCGCTCTTTGCCCGCTATCGCGACGCGGCGTTGGCTGCCGATCAGGCCGCCGCCGCTGCCCAGGCCGCAGAGGACGCGGTGCGGCGCGCGCAGGAAGCCCAGCTGGGCGCTGCCGCCGTGGGTCAGAGCGCCATCGAAGCGCTTACCACCCGTCGCGCCGCCGCCACGGCCGCGCGCGAGGCCACCAGCGAAGCGCGCCACAAGCTTGAACGCCTGGCCGCCGAGCGTGACGCGATGGTCCGGCGCATCGCGGATCTGGAAGCGCAGGTCAGGCAGATCGGGGCTGACGAGGGCCGTGAGGACGCGCTCGCCCGCGATGCGGCCGAAGCCATGGAGCGCCTCACCGCCGAGAAGGATGCACTCGCCCGGCGCATCGCGGAGGCGAAGAAGGCACGGCCCGATTTCACCGCGCGTATCGCGGAGGCCGAGCGCGCCGTCAGCGACGCCGAGGTCGCGCTGGCTCAGGCGCTGGCTCGTCTCGCCGGTGAGCAAGCCGAGCGCCGCGTCGCGGAAGCCGCGCTTTCTGCCGGCAACCAGCGGCTCGCCCGCGCGCGCGAGGAGCAGGCGCGGGTGGCGCAGGCGCTCGCTGCTCTGCCCGATCCGGCGCCGCTCGCCGTGCAGCAGACCGCCGCGGCCGAGAGCCAGCAGGCGGCGCTGGCTGCGCGCGATACCGCCGACGCGCGCATCGCCGCTGCCGAGCAGGCACGCGCCACACTCACCGAAACTGTCGCCGAGCAGCAGCGCACGCTCGCCTCCGCACGCGCAACCTTCGCCGCGCTGGAAGCGGAAGCGCAGGCGCTCACCAAGGCCACGCAGGCGCGCGGATCGGGCGAACGGGTGGTGGATCGAATCATGGTCGCGCCCGGCTATGAGCGGGCCCTTGCCGCCGCGCTGGGCGACGATCTGGAGGCCGGCATCGGCGAGCAGGGGCGCATGCGCTGGATTGGCGCGCTACGCGGCGAAGATGACCCCGCTCTGCCGCCGGACTGCGACTCGCTCGCCGACAAAGTGACGGCGCCGGATGAGCTGGCGCGCCGATTGGCGCAAGTCGTGGTGGCGGCACGCGACGAAGGCGTGGCGCTCCGCGTCGGCCAGCGGCTGGTCACGCTCGATGGCCGCATGCGCCGCTGGGACGGCTTCGTGGTCGAAGAAGGCGGCGCCGCGACGGCCGAGCGCCTGATTCGGCTCAATCGGTTGGAAGCCATCGCGAAGGAGCGCCCCGCGCTGCACGAGGCAGTGCTGGCCGCCGAAGCGGCACTGGCGCAGAGCCAGGATGCGCTGCGCGAGGCCGGCGACGAGGATCGCGCCGCGCGCGCCGCCGCCGCCGCTGCGCAGGAGGCCGTACGCGCCGCAGAGCGGACTCTCACGGACGTCGCCGGGCTTATCGAGCGCGTGACCGAACGCCGTGCCGATCTCGACCGGCGCATGGCAGAGGTCGCCGCCGATGTGGAGGCCGCTCAGCGGGATGCCGCCGAAGCCGAAGCCGCCCACGCCGCTCTTCCGGCAAGCGATGCCGCCAGCATGGAGGTGTCGGCGCGCAAGCAGGCGAGCGAGGAAAGCCGCGCCGCTGTCGCGCGTCTCCAGGCCGATCAGGCAATGACCGACCGCGCCATCGCCGCCGACGAGGAGCGCCAGCGCGCGGTGCAGGCGGAAGCGGAGAGTTGGAAAGCGCGCGCTGGCGATGCGACGCGCCGCATTGCCGAGATGAAGCGGCGTGCCGAGGCGCTGGCGGCGGATCTGGCCGCGCTGGCCGGCCGGCCCGATGCGCTTGCCGTCGAAATCGAAGCACTGGCTGCGGGCGCGCAGGGGCTGGAAACCGCGGCGGAAAGCACTCGGCAGGACGAGCGGCAGGCCGAGACACGCTTGGCGGAAGCCGAGAAGGCGCTGACGCAGGCGAACGAGGCACTCTCTGCCGCGCGCGAGGCCCGCGCCGGCACCGCCGCCCGCGCCGACCACGCAGTGGCCCGCCGCCGCGAGATCGGCCAGCAGTGCGGCGAACGCTTCGAATGCCCGCCGCCCGTGCTGCCCAAGAAGCTCGGCTTCGAGGAAGCGGATGTGCGCGACGGCCAGGCCGAGCAGGCCACGCACGACCGGCTCATTCTGGAGCGCGAGCGGCTAGGCCCAGTCAATCTCGTCGCAGCGAGCGAATTGGCCGAACTGGAAGAGGTGCAGGCGCGCAGCCGCGCCGAGAGCGAGGAACTCACCACCGCCATCAACCAGCTTCGCGGCTCCATCGGCCACCTCAATCGCGAGGGCCGCATGCGGCTGCTCGCGGCCTTCGAGGCCGTGAACGGGCATTTCCAGCGGCTCTTCACGACGCTGTTCGAGGGCGGCAGCGCGCATCTGGAACTGATCGAGAGCGACGATCCGTTGGAGGCAGGCCTCGAGATCATGGCCCAGCCGCCCGGCAAGAAGCTGACCACGCTCACCTTGCTTTCAGGCGGCGAGCAGGCACTCACCGCCGCCGCGCTCATCTTCGGCCTATTCCTCACCAATCCCGCGCCGATTTGCGTGCTCGACGAGGTCGATGCGCCGCTCGATGATGCCAATATCGAGCGCTTCTGCGGCCTGCTCGAACGCATGGTGCGCGATACACAGACCCGCTATCTCATTGTCACCCACAATGCCGTCACGATGAGCCGCATGCACCGCCTGTTTGGCGTGACCATGGCCGAGCAGGGCGTCAGCCGCCTTGTTTCGGTGGACTTGAGCGCAGCAGAACAGCTGCTGGCGGCGGAATAGAGGCTCGCCGATCCGGATAGCGGCCTGTGAAGGTGGGATTACTGGACGCAACCGACGTGTTTAGGCGCCCTGAGCTCGTGCCTTCGCAGGAGCACTGGCTTGGCTCAACCAAGAACAGGCGATCGTTGTCTGACGCATTTGTCCGCATCAGCGCCGATAAGTTGGTTGTGCGCTCTCCTGACCGATCAGCCCAATCCCAGATGCAAAAAGGGGGCCGTAAGCCCCCTCTTCCCCTCTCTCGTCATCCGACGTCAATTCGGCTGCTTGTCGATGTCCACTTTTTCCACCCATTCAGGGTAGAAGCTTGGTTCGCGGTTTGACCAGCCGGGCGCGGTGGCCGCTGCCTCGCTGATCGACTGGAGCAGCAACCGGCGCCGCTCCGGGTGGAGATGCGGCAGGCTGGCGGCAGCACAGAAAGCGCCGGGCAGCCAGGGCCGCGCCCCCGCTCCGATCAGCCGCTCGTAGAGGAAGCGATAGGAGGAAAAGCTGCCAAGCCGGTTCTGCCCCAGGTCGAAGGCGCTCACCGTAATGAGCGGCGCCAGGAAAGGCTCAGCCTGATCGAGGCCGCTATCATCGGGCACCAGCGCCTTGATTTCGTCGAGCCGCTCGTAAAGACGCATCTGCGCGCGGATGCTGGCCTGTTCCACCACGTCGCGGCCCCAGGTTTCCATGGCATCACCGCGATGGAAGGCAACGTCCAGCGCGCGGCGGATATAACGCTGCGTGGCGGCAGGAAAGGACGCGAATTCGCGCAATTCCGCGATGGTGATCGCCCCGTCCGATGGTTTTGCATGCTGACCCAATTGCGCCTCCATCTCTTGCTTCGGCAGCGGCACCATGCACGCATCTTGGTTAGCGGCCCGTTAAGCGTCCGTTGCCTGCCATTCACAACATCCAGAATTTTTTGTGCAGTGCAACATGGAATGTGGCGCAGTGTACGGGCGTAGAGTGCTCATCGGGATTCGACGCTATCTGTCGCGCTGCGACAGGCGCTTGAAAAGGAGGAACATTGTTCCTCGAGGCAGGGATTTTCAGATTTTTCCCTACGGCCCGGGGCCCATTCGCCAGCGACCCACGCGGTCCGCAGCGTCAGGATAAATGGGCTGTTTACGCCAAAAATGCAGCCGAAATGCGCGCAGTTTAACTCTTCCTTCAGCACAACAGAGCACAAACCCATTCATGCGGTCTCCGGGACATGGATCGATCTTGGGCGCCGTCCCGACCGGGCGGGTGCACTATTGGCTACCGACCGCCGACGGCGGGCGTTGGCGGTTCGACGTCGCCATGCCGCTTGCCCGCTGCATCGGCCGCTATGCCCGCATTCCGGAATTCGCCCGCGACTCCCACCTGCTCGTGCGCATCGCCGGGCCCGGCGCGTCGAAAGGTTGAAGCCATGCTGCTCAATGCCTTCCGTGTCCGGCCTGAGGATCGGGCGCTCGCCGCCGCGGTGCGCGTGGCGCTGATCGAGGCGCTTTACGGCTCACAGCTCTCGCTTGTCATCGGCGCCGCGCTGGGCATATCCATCTCGGCACTCATCGCCTTCTATTGCCCCTCGCCCTGGATCTATCTGTGCGGTGCGCTCGTTACGGCGACCGGCCTGCTGCGCATCCTGAGCTTCGGCATGTTCAAGCCGGGCGCGCCCGATGGCGACGCCAAGATCTGGGAGCATATCTACGAGGCCGGCGCCTTCGCCTACGCTTTCTTCGTGGGGCTGCTCACGCTGTGCACCTTCATCGTCAGCGACGACCTGCGCCTCCATCTGGTCGCGGCGTTCATGTCGACGGGCTATTCGGCCGGTGCCTGCTGTCGGAACACCGGCCGGCCGGTGCTGGCCCTGGCCCAGCTTCTGGCGGCGGCCCTGCCGCTCACGCTCGCACCGTTCTTCAAGCCCTCCTTGCCCGGATTCGTCGTGGCAGGCGCCAATCTGCTCTACATCGCCGTGCTGACCGACATCACGCTGCGCACCTACAAGACCGTGCTGGAAGCCTTTGTGGACCGGCAGGAGAAGCTGCGCATGGCCACGGTCTACGAGCAACTCTCGCGGACAGACCCGCTGACCGGCCTGGACAACCGCGCCAATCTGAACAGCCACCTCGACGCGCTGCTGGCACGAGAGGGTGAGCAACGCGTCGCGGTGCTGTGGCTGGACCTTGATCGGTTCAAGCAGATCAACGACACGCTCGGCCACGGCATGGGCGATGCGGTGTTGCGCGTGGTGGCCAAGCGCCTCTCGTCCCTGCGCGAGTCGCAGGGGTGTGTGGCGCGCTTCGGCGGCGACGAGTTCATCGTCACACTGCCCGGCGCCGGCGAGGCGGAAGCGCTCGCCCGCGCCGACGATTTCATCGAATCGCTACGCCGCCCCGTCATGCTCGATACGACCCAGGTGGACATCAGTTGCTCCATTGGCGTCGCGCTCTCCGATCAAGCCGGTACGGCTGACGAGATGCTGCGCCATGCCGACGTGGCGCTTTACGAAGCCAAGGCAGCGGGCCGCAATTGCGTGCGCCTGTTTGATCCGGAGATGGAGCGGCGCCTGATGGAGACCCGCCAGATTGAGCGGGACCTCAAGCTGGCGCTCGCCAATCGCGAGATGGAGGTCCATTTCCAGCCGGTAGTGGACCTGCGCACGTTCCACATCACCTGCTTCGAGGCGCTGCTTCGCTGGAAGCACCCGATCAAGGGCCTCATCTCACCCGGGCTGTTCATTCCCATAGCAGAATCCAGCAACACCATTGGCCCGATCACGGAATGGGTGTTGCAGGAGGCCTGCGCGCAGGCAGTTTTATGGCCGCAGGACAAGGCCGTCGCGGTCAACATCTCGGCAGCGCTGCTCACCGACCGGAACCTGCCGGCAATGGTTTCCAACACGCTGCTGCGCACAGGCCTGCCGCCGCGTCGCCTGCATCTGGAGATCACCGAGACGGCCCTGCTGGCCGACGATCCCAATGTGCATCACGTGCTCGATGCGCTGAAGAACATCGGCGCCTCGCTCAGCCTTGACGATTTCGGCACCGGCTATTCCTCGCTCAGCCATCTGTGCAAGCATCAGTTCGACATCATCAAGATCGACCGCTCCTTCCTCAACAATGTCGAGGCACGCAGCGAATCGCGCGCGGTCATTCAGGCGATTTCGGGCCTGGCCAGTTCACTCGATCTCACGGTCGTCGCCGAGGGGATCGAGACGTTCGAACAGCTCCAATATATCGTGCGGCAGGGCTGTTCGGCGGGGCAAGGTTATTTCTTCGCCAAGCCCATGCCAGGCGCAGCCGTGCCGACCTATCTCGCCGGCGCACTCGAGCACCTGGCGCGCTTTACGCGGGAAGAGATTATGGCCGGCGCGCCCAAGCGGCCTAACCGTCGGAACCGCAGCGTGGCTTGAGCCTCGCAGCTTACTTGCGGCGTGGTGGTCCGCGACGATATGGTGGCTGCCGCCGGGCGACGCTCAACAGCCTTATGCGTAGAAGTCTACGGATCACGCAGCTCTCGATGACAACGAAGCGCTATCACCGCCGGCCGCGCAGGCGCGCTGTTAACGCACCTGCTTGCCGGCCAGCCGCCGCATCACGCGTAATTGCTGATCGGTGAGACTCATGCCCGTCTCCGCCCAGATACGCACGATGCCCTGCAACTCCTCCAGCGTCACCGGATCGATCATCCGTGCTGCGCGGTAGGCGCCGAGTTGGCCATTGCGGCGCCGTTCGTTCTGCCGGACATAGGCGCGCACCGCCGCCTCGCCCTCACCGGGCTCGCACAGCACATGGACGAGGCCCAGCGCGTACATATCCTCGGCCGAGTAGATCTTGCCGCTGAACATCAGCCGCTCGGCCTGCGCCGCGCCCAGCCGGCGCGTGAGCAGCGCATGGGCGCCCACGCCGGGGAACATGCCGAACGCCTGCTCGGGCAATGAGAAGCGCGCATTGCGCTCGGCCACCAGCACGTTGAACGACAGCGCGGATTCCAGTCCGCCGCCGACCACATCGCCCTGGATAAGCGCGATGGTGATGATGGGCAGCGAGAGCGCCTGGAGATTGTGGTAGAGAATCTCGATGCAGGCATTGCCATAGGCTTCGAGCGCCGCGCGATCGCGCCGCTCGATGATCCCGGCGACATGGGCCAGATCGCCACCTAGGTTGAACGCGCCGGGATAGCGGCTTCCCAGCACGAGATAGCGCAAGTCCAGCGCCTCTTCCTGCACGAGCCGGCGGGTCTCCACCTGCCAGCGGCGCAGGTCACGCAGCATGGCCGGCGTATATTTGGGCTCGCCGCTCGGCGTCATGAACGACCAGAGCGTGCCAGTGGCGCTTTCCCACGAGACATCCATCTCGGCCAGATCGAAGCGCAGGCGGCGCGGCGCGGCAGCCTCGCGTGCGGCGGGAGCGAGAGGGCGGGACGATGCGGCATTGTCGAGGTTCAGCGAACCTTCGATATCTTCATATTTTGCCATGACGAGCAAAACTCCTTGGCGACCTCGGCCCGCCGCTTACCCATCGTCCCTCAGGCAGTTCGGCGCGACCCTTGCACGGTTAATAGCGCGTAAACCGAGAAAACCATAATGACTCCTGCTTCAAACCAAAGAGTATTTGGCCATCATGGCTCGGCGGCCACATCGGGCCGTCTTCAGCGCGGGTCACTGCGCGGGACGGATCGCCCAGTTGATTGATTTTAAATGAGTTTATTTGAGGCACAGGCCGAGACGCATGGCGCGACGCGGCGCGGCGGCTCGTCACGACCATCATGGAAACAGTGGCGAAACGCGCGCCATGGCGCTGCCTGAGGCGGTTCAAGCTGGGACAGCTGCGCCGGACCACCGGCCACCGAGTCACCTAAACTCGGTATTGCCCTCTTCGTCGACCGGATTGCGGTCGTTCTCCGAGCATTCAAACTCGTAGAGCATGCCATAGCGGTCTCGCCGATAGCTGTATGTCGCCGTCCAGGACTCCTCCAGCGCTTCGGGATCATGCAACGTCATTTCGTTGAGCAGCAGGTCCGGATCAGTGGGCGAGAGGCGGATGCGCTCGACGACGCGCAGCTTGTCGGAATGGGTCATGCCCATCTGCAAGGGCAGGCTGTCCTTGATGGCGATGGTCTCCACCACCAGCATGTCATCTTCCCAATGGCCGATGGAATCCCCATCATAGCCCGGATCGGGATCCTCTTGATGACCGCGCCCGTCGGTCCAGATCTTGCGTGTCTGGCGCCACGCCTCCTGATTGATGGTCACACGGCCGGGCGTAAAAAGAAACTCATAGGGATATTGCGCCAGTTGCATGAACATCGGCATGCCCGGCGGCGAGCAATTGGAGCGGTCGTTGCGAGCAACGCCGTTATTGGCCGCCACATCGGCGCGCCATGCCTCGTTGGCAGCCTTGTATTTGCCCTTGAGCTTGGGCGGCGCGGGCCGGCTCGCCGGGTCCGTCGAGCGCTGCATGAACCAGATGCCGCCCCAATCCGGCAGCGCATCAAGCGCGGCGCCCTGCCCCTTGGGGAAGGGCGCGCCTGTGCCCGGTGCGAGGCCGGGAGGTGGCGGCGAACTGGGCGCCTGTGCCGCGAGCGGGGCCAGCGCCACCAGCCCGGCGAGCGCCGTGCCGAGCGCAATCCGAGCAGCGGCCATGCGCAACGCCCGCCGGGTCATCCGGCCATCTTTCGGCCATCGGCCAGCGTGACCGACATGAACGAGCCACCGGCCTTCTCGCCCTTGAGCGGGTGGACAGTGATAACCACATCGTCCCCGGCCTTGAGAGTCGAGCGTTTCCAGCCCAGCAGCATGAGATTGTTGGGGCTGTTCATCTCCACATTCCAGGTGACGGGCGCGCCCTTCTCATCCTTCACTTCAATGACCAGCCAGGCATGCGGATTGGTCCATTTGAACTGCACCACCTTGCCCTTGAGATCCACGCTGCGCGTCATGTCGAACATGGCGTAGCTGTGATGCGCGCTGGCCGTCGGAGCACCGATTGCCAGCGCCGCCAATACGGCAAGGCCGAGCACGAGCCCCCTGCACCCATTGCGCCCGCGCTTTCCCACCGCATGCGTCATGCCCATTTCCCTCTCCCTCAATTCGCACCCGGCGTGTTGACCGGCTTGCCCGAGGCGAAGGCCGCCTCGGAGAGCACTTTCCCGTCCGGCAGCACCACGGCGTTGAACAGCCCACCCGGCTTCCCGTTGCGGAGCGGATTGAGCGTCACCGAAACCACGTCGCCCGGTTTGAGCGAGGTGCGCGCCCAACCCTGACGCTTCAGGTTGTTAGGGCTGTTGAGCTCGATACTCCAGCGCGCCGGCTTGCCATCTGGCCCGTTGACGCTGAGTTCGATGAAGGCATGGGGATTGGTCCACTGGAACTCCTCCACCTTGCCCTTGAGCACCAGCTTCTTGGTCTGATCGAACATGGCGAAGCTGTGATGCGCCTGCGCGCCCGGCATGCCCGCCAGCATCAGGCCGGCCACGGCCAGTACGCCCGCGCCTTTTGCGATTGCGCGTCCCATCATTGCTCCGGCTCCGCTTCGATTGCGCCTACCTGGCTGTTGCCCAAGTCCGTGCCGGGCAGGTGCGCATTGTTGGCGAGGATGCACTCCACCTCGCCGATGTCGGTATAATCCTGGCGCGTGAACTGCTTGGTATTGCGCCATTCGCCCTGCCAGTTCTGCGGATCGGTCATGATATAGTCGACCTGCATGCGCTTGCCGCCCTCCAACAGGGTGATGCGCTCGGTGATCTCGAAATCGTCGGAAATCGGGATGCCGGTGTCGATATAATGATTGTCCGGCTCGATATATTTGGTCTGCACCACCAGCGTGTTGCCTTCCCAATGGCCGATGGATTCGCCGTTATAGCTGTGGACCACGGTGTCAGGATCGCTGAACGCGCGCCCGTCCAGATAGATGATCCGCAAGCTGTTGACGAAGCCGGAGACCATGTAGATCGCGGTCGGAAGCTGAATGAAGGCGTGCGGCCACACGCGCGTCATGATCATGGGCATGCCCGGCGGGTAGCATTGGCCGATGGCATCGCGATAAGGCTTGCCCGCCTTCACCGCCGCCTGCCCTTCCTCATAGGCCTTCTGCGCATCGGGCAGGAACGGCGGATAGGGAGGCCCGAACATGAATTTCGCGAAGCCTTCCGAAAGGTCCACGAACCAGGTTCCGGTGAGATCGAAGGGCGGCTTGGGCCGCGGCTTGTTGAGATTGTCCGGCGCCAGCGCCCCCAGATAGCCCGGATGCTTGGGCACCAGCTTGTCGAGCTGCTCGGCCGTCAATGGCCCCGAGCCCCGCGACCCTTGCGCCCATACGGGCATACTCGCGGCGGTCAGGCCGACGCTCAGCGCAAGGGCAAGGTAGCGCACGCTCCGCGTGGTGCGTCCCATCGCCTATTTCCCCTCAATTATGTTCTGGCGGGCATCATGGCGGGCGCTACGACGCGGATCAAGAGCGCGTCGACATGCAAAAATGAAATGCTGGGCCGGAGCATCTGCGGCACGCTCAGCCCGTGGGGCAGCGCCGCAGCGGAGGGGAAAACCGTACGACGGCCATTCCATCGCCATTTCGGTAAAGGCGGGGACTCTCACCAGGCCGCTGGATTGTCTGCGGCGAACGGACGTTTTCCTGCTTTCGCGGAAATGCCGAGAAGATAATTTGCGTCGCCAACCTAGCCGCAGGCCGCCGCTCCTCCTATCTTCCTGCTCTGGTCTTCCCGGCGGAACGAAGATAGAACACCCCCATGAGTCTCACCCAGATTTCCGTGCGCGGCGCGCGCGAGCACAACCTCAAGGGCATCGACGTCGATCTGCCGCGCGATGCGCTGATCGTCATCACGGGCCTCTCGGGCTCGGGCAAGTCGAGCCTCGCCTTCGACACCATCTATGCCGAAGGGCAGCGCCGCTATGTCGAGAGCCTCTCGGCCTATGCGCGCCAGTTCCTGGAGATGATGCAGAAGCCGGACGTCGAACATATCGACGGCCTCTCGCCCGCCATCTCCATCGAGCAGAAGACGACCAGCCGCAATCCGCGCTCCACCGTTGCCACCGTCACCGAGATCTACGATTATATGCGCCTGCTGTGGGCGCGCGTGGGCATTCCCTATTCGCCGGCCACGGGCCTGCCCATCAGCGCGCAGACCGTCTCGCAGATGGTCGACCGCGTGCTGGCGCTGCCGGAAGGGACGCGGCTCTATCTGCTCGCGCCGGTGGTGCGTGGCCGCAAGGGCGAATATCGCAAGGAACTGGCCGAGTGGCAGAAGGCCGGTTTCACGCGCGTGCGCATCGACGGGGAATTCTACCCCATCGAGGAAGCGCCGACCCTCGACAAGAAATACAAGCACGACATCGAGGTGGTGGTGGACCGCATCGTGGTGCGCGCCGACATGGCGCAGCGCCTGGCGGAGAGCTTCGAAACGGCGCTAAAGCTGGCGGACGGGCTGGCTTATGTCGATCTGGCAGAGGGCACGGTGGCGGAGCTTGGGAAAGCCACCACGCCGCTCGTGTCGAGCGGAGGCGAGACACGCGGGACGGGCGCGGGCGGCACCTCGACGTCGCTCGATGCGAGCGGCAGCAACACCAAAACGACTCCCGGCATGAAAAACGCCGGCATTCCCGCCAACCGCATCATCTTCTCCGAGAAATTCGCCTGCCCGGTCTCCGGCTTCACCATCGCCGAGATCGAACCGCGACTGTTTTCCTTCAATGCGCCGCAGGGCGCCTGCCCGGCTTGCGACGGCTTGGGCGAAAGTCTGGAGTTCGACGAACGGCTGGTCGTCCCCAACGAGGCACTGTCGCTCAAGCAGGGCGCCATCGTGCCCTGGGCCAAGTCCAACCCGCCCTCGCCTTATTACATGCAGGTGCTCGCCAGCCTGGCGCGCGAATATGGCTTCGCGCTCAACACGCCGTGGCACGATCTGCCGGGTGAAGTGCGCCTCATCATCCTGCACGGCACCGGCGGCCGCCCGGTCACACTCACTTTCCAGGACGGCCGCAAAACCTATGAAGTGAAAAAGCCGTTCGAAGGCGTGATCGGCAATCTCAATCGCCGCATGCTTCAGACGGACAGCGCCTGGATTCGCGAGGAGCTGAGCAAGTACCAGACGGCCCAGCCCTGCGAGACCTGCCAGGGTGCGCGGCTGAAGCCCGAGGCGCTGGCCGTGAAGATCGCCGGCGCGGACATCGCCACGCCCACGCGCATGTCGGTGGTCGAGGCGCTCGCCTGGTTCACGGCGCTGCCCGAGAGCCTCACCGAGCAGCAGAAGCAGATCGCCAAGGCCATTCTCAAGGAGATCGTCGAGCGGCTCGGCTTCCTCAACAATGTCGGCCTCGACTATCTGAATCTCGATCGCACGTCCGGCACTCTGTCCGGCGGCGAATCCCAGCGTATCCGCCTCGCCAGCCAGATCGGCAGCGGCCTCTCCGGCGTGCTCTATGTGCTCGATGAGCCCAGCATCGGCCTGCACCAGCGCGACAACGACATGCTGCTCGTTACGCTCAAGCGCCTGCGCGACCTCGGTAACACGGTGATCGTCGTCGAGCATGATGAGGACGCAATCCGCGCCGCCGACCATGTCGTGGACATGGGCCCGGGCGCCGGCGTGCATGGCGGACGGATCGTGGCGCAGGGCACGCTCGACGAGATCCTGCGCAGCGACGGCTCGCTCACGGCCGATTATCTGAACGGCACCCGCGCCATCGGCGTGCCGGCCAAGCGCCGCAAGGGCAATGGCAAGACGCTGACGCTGCGCAATGCCCGCGCCAACAATCTGAAGGGCGTCACGGCCTCCATTCCGCTCGGCACGTTCACCTGCGTCACCGGCGTCTCGGGTTCGGGCAAGTCGAGCTTCACCATCGACACGCTCTATGCCGCCTCCGCCCGCGCCCTGAATGGCGCGCGCATCGTGGCGGGGCCGCACGACCGGATCGAGGGACTGGAGCATCTCGACAAGGTGATCGACATCGACCAGTCGCCGATCGGCCGCACGCCGCGCTCCAACCCGGCGACCTATACCGGCGCCTTCACCAATATTCGCGACTGGTTCGCCGGCCTCCCCGAATCGCAGGCGCGCGGCTACAAGCCGGGCCGCTTCTCGTTCAATGTGAAGGGCGGGCGCTGCGAAGCGTGCCAAGGCGACGGCGTCATCAAGATCGAGATGCACTTCCTGCCGGACGTGTACGTCACCTGCGAGGAATGTGGCGGCAAGCGCTACAATCGCGAGACACTGGAAGTGAAGTTCAAGGGGCTCAGCATCGCCGACGTGCTGGACATGACCGTGGAGTACGCGGTCGAGTTCTTCAAGGCCGTGCCGCCGATCCGCGACAAGATGGCCATGCTCGCCGAAGTGGGGCTGGGCTATGTGAAAGTGGGCCAGCAGGCGACTACGCTCTCCGGCGGCGAGGCGCAGCGCGTCAAGCTCGCCAAGGAACTGAGCCGCCGCGCCACCGGCAACACGCTCTATATTCTCGACGAGCCCACCACCGGCCTCCATTTCGAGGACGTGCGCAAGCTGCTGGAGGTGCTGCATGCGCTGGTCGACCAAGGCAACAGCGTGGTGGTGATCGAGCATAATCTCGACGTCATCAAGACGGCGGACCATGTCATCGACCTTGGCCCCGAAGGCGGCATCAAGGGTGGCGAGATTGTCGCCACCGGCACCCCCGAACAAGTGGCGAGGGAACCGCGCAGCTACACCGGGCGCTATCTGCAACCGCTGCTGGAGCGCGCCAACGCGCAGGCGGCGGAGTGAAGAGCGCTTGGAGAAAAGAGCGCGGAGCCCACTTCCGACCGCTACCTGGTCTCAAAGCTAAATCATCCTTATGCTCCTGCGCAGGCAGGGGCGCATAAGGTCCGGCGGCTCAGTTGAGCCTTGTGCTCCTGTGCAGGAGCACAAGGTTGTCCGGACCGAAACCGGATTGCTCATGCGCTGGTTTTGGTTGCGCCTTTCTTCGTCTTGCTTTCTCCCCTCCTCCGCGCCGCCATGCGTCCATGGCCCGCTGCGCACAGCCGTCGATTCCCTCCGTGCGCCGGAACCCTGGACGGCACCCTGTCGTTTCCTCGGCGAAAGGAGGAGCCTCCGATGATCCGCGCTCTTATTGCTACCATGGCCACTGCGGCCGTTTCGGCCGCCGTCTATCGCGCCTTCCAGCAAGGCAAGTTTGATTCTCTGATCGATCGCGTCACGCACGCGCTTCAGCCTGCACCCCCGCCGCTGGCGGAAGCCTATGCGCCCGCCAATGTTTCGCGGCCGGCGCCTGCTCCGCCCTGGCCGGTCGATCCCCATGCGTTACCCAAGGCAGGAGACGGCGACCACCATTAGCGCGCGCTGCCACTGGGCATGTTTGGCAGCTAATCCTGCCGTCGTGAGCATGAGGACAGGTGAATAAAAGGCCAGCTGCACCGGGCAGTGGCTCGAGGGGACTTGTTCTCCGTGGCTCCGGCTCAAAGATGACTTTAGCAACAATGTCACACCGGCCGATGAATCTTGGCCTAAATCTCTCTTGTTCAGGTCAACCGCGCTTCGCCGCTTGCCTCGCCTCGCGGCGCGTGCAAAATGACAAAGTCCGAATTTGCAGTCGCGCGGGCGGCTGCGAATGCGTTTAGAGATTCGAGTCTTGAGTTAAGGAGAGAGCTGGATGCCCCGTTTCCGCATGATCGCTGCCCTCGCCGCCGCCGGCCTTGCCGCCGGGGCCATTGCCATTGGCAGTGCCAATGCCAGCCCGATTCCCGAGGACAAGTGGGTCGGCACCTGGATTCTGGTGCCTCTGACGAACGCCGCGGGCGCTGCGACGCCGGGTAACGACGCCACGGTGCAGGTGGACTGGGCGGCGCGCAAGGTCTGCTATGCGCTCAATGCCAAGGGTCTCGAAGGCGGCATCAAGGCGGCCGAGCTGCGCAAGGGCGCCAAGGGCCAGGCCGGCACGACCGTGGCGGCGTTCAAGCCCCAGCCGCGCAGCGGCGACTGGGCCGGTTGCGTGGAGCTGGAAGGCAAGGTCGCCGAGGCAATCCTCGACAATCCCGCCGATTATTTCGTGAGCGTGGAGCCGGCTTCGGCGTCGGGCCCGCTGCGCGCCCAGCTCGATGGGCCCAGCGAGACCCTGCCGCTCTGAGCGGACACGCACATCGGAAAACCGGTCCGGGGCGCTGCGGCGCCCCGGTTCATTTTGGCTGGTATAGACGGCCCCTGGCTCGAAAGGGCGGGTAACCGCGAGTCACCGCAACCGCGCGCGTGAAGTGTGATGCTAGCTTGCGGTCGATGCATGTCTGGCGAGGCCGTTATTCCCGCTCGGCTATCGACGTTGCTGCGCATCACCGCCCCCCACAAGAGAGGCCAAACGCTTGTTCTTGTTGGCACCTCAGGCGGCTTGCCGCCAGGCGGGGATCGCACCCTTCGTCGAAGACGCCGACGCTCTTTCCGTCATTCCCCGAACGCGGGCTCGTGAGAGGCGCCGGGAGACAGATTCCCGCTTGCGCTGGAATGACGGTGGGAACGGTTCTCCTCGCTTAGATCTTCTCGACTTAACGGCGAGTGATGAGGCGCGTGAGCTCCCGCGAGCGGGCACTGCGCACATTGGCGTCCAGCTCCAGATTCTGTTCAAGTGCTTCGCGGATGGTGCAGATTTCCGCATCGGTCAGATGTTCGATGCCGATATAGTCGTTGCGCGCGTCCACCACGGCGCGAATTAGTTCGTCGAGCTTTACCTGCATTGCGCTCGCATCGCGGTTCTGCGCATTCTGGATGAGGAACACCATCAGGAAGGTAATGATGGTGGTGCCGGTGTTGATGACGAGCTGCCAGGTATCAGACCATTGAAAGAGCGGCCCGCTGACGATCCAGACGATCACTGCACCTATGGCCAGCACGAAGGCCATGGGCTGGCCCGCCCAGGTGGACATACGGCCGGCGATGTGGGTGAAGATGCGTTCCATCCGGTCTGCTCCTGTCTATCCGGCCATTCGAGTGCGGCCGTGGCGATAATGCCAGCACGCAGGGAAGGTTGCTCCCGCCTCCCACGCCAGGGGACTGGCATGGGCCCTCTTGCGCCTTCCGTCCACTCCCCTATCTCATGCCACGATGATCCGCCGTCGCTCCCGCTTGCCCGCTCTTGCCGCGCTGTGTGCGCTGCTGCCGCTCGCCGCCTGTGGCGGGGCCGAGCGCCAGTTGCGAGAGGGGCTCGTCTCCGCCGGTCTCACGCTTCCGATGGCGAGTTGCATGGCCAAGCCAATGGCGCGGCAGCTCAGCACCGGCCAGCTCATGAAGCTGCGGTCGCTTGCCAAAACCAGCAAGCTCGATCCGCGCCGCACCAGCTACGAGAAGCTCACCCATCACCTGCGCGCGCTGGGCGACCCGGAGATTCTGCGCATCACCACGTCGGCCGCGATCGATTGCGCCATCGCGCTCTGAGGCACGGCGATTTCGCAACTTTGCGGACCGTTTGCGCGCCGCTTGCGATAGAGCCGCTCCAAATCACTCATCGCAAGGAAGCCGCCGCCCATGAATATCCATGAATATCAGGCCAAGGAGCTGCTCGCCAGGTTCGGCGCGCCCGTCCCCGCCGGTTATCCCGCCCTGACGGTCGAGGAGGCCGTGGCGGCAGCGAAGAAGCTGCCCGGACCGCTCTATGTGGTGAAAGCCCAGATCCACGCCGGCGGGCGCGGCAAGGGCAAGTTCAAGGAGTTGGGCCCGGACGCCAAGGGTGGCGTGCGGCTGGCGAAGACGCTGGAAGAAGTCGAGGCCCATGCCCGCGACATGCTGGGCAACACGCTCGTCACGGTGCAGACCGGCCCGGCCGGCAAGCAGGTCAATCGCCTCTACATTACCGACGGTGTCGACATCGAGAAAGAATTCTATCTCGCGCTGCTCGTCGACCGTGCCTCGGGCCGGATCGCCATGGTCGCTTCGACCGAAGGCGGTATGGACATCGAGACAGTGGCGCATGAGACGCCGGAGAAGATCCACACCATCACCATCGATCCAGCGACTGGCTTCATGCCGCATCACGGCCGCCGCGTGGGGGCTGCACTGGGCCTGACGGGCGATCTCGCCAAGCAGGCCGCCAAGGTGGCGGGAGCGCTCTACAAGGCCTTCCTCGGCACCGACGCCAGCCAGATCGAGATCAATCCGCTCGCCATCGCTGGCGGCCAGGTCCAGGTGCTCGATGCCAAGGTCGGCTTCGACGGCAATGCCATGTTCCGCCACCCGGACCTCGCCGAACTGCGCGACGAGACCGAGGAAGACCCGATGGAGCTGGAGGCGAGCAAGTACGACCTCGCCTACATCAAGCTGGATGGCGACATCGGCTGCATGGTGAATGGCGCGGGCCTCGCCATGGCGACGATGGACATCATCAAGCTCAATGGCATGTTCCCGGCCAACTTCCTCGACGTGGGCGGCGGCGCCTCCAAGGAGAAGGTGACGGCGGCGTTCAAGATCATCCTGAGCGACCCCGCCGTGAAGGGCATTCTCGTCAACATCTTCGGCGGCATCATGCGCTGCGACATCATCGCCGAGGGCATCGTTGCGGCGGCCAAGGAAGTGAACCTCTCGGTGCCGCTGGTCGTGCGCCTGGAAGGCACCAACGTCCAGCAGGGCAAGGACATCCTGGCCTCCTCGGGCCTCGCCATCGTGCCGGCCGACGATCTGGGCGATGCCGCCCGCAAGATCGTGGCGGAAGTGAAGAAGCTGGGATGACCCTCTCTGACCCCTCCTCTCCAAGGGAGGGGTTTGGAACGGGCTGGCCGGCGCTGGCGTGAGCGGATGCTTCCGCATCGCCACCATCCCACCCCCGCCTCTGAAGAGGAGGGGCTTGGCAGCCGTCGGCTTTGACCTTGGCGCGCCCCTGACCTAATTTGCAGCAGCCCTTTCGGAGAGCCACGCATGAAGATCCTCGTCCCCGTCAAGCGGGTGCTCGACTATAATCTCAAGCCCCGCGTCAAAGCGGACGGCAGCGGCGTCGACCTCGCCAACGTCAAGCTCAGCATGAACCCGTTCGACGAGATCGCGGTCGAGGAAGCGGTGCGCCTGAAGGAAAAGGGCGTCGCCACGGAGATCGTCGCCGTCTCGATCGGCGAGGCGAAAGCGCAGGAGACGCTGCGCACCGCGCTTGCCATGGGCGCGGACCGGGCGCTTCTGGTGGTGCATGAGGGCGTCGCCGAGCCCCTGGCCGTCGCCAAGATCCTCAAGGTCATCGCGCAGGAAGAGCAGCCCGGCATGGTCATTCTGGGCAAGCAGGCCATTGACGACGACGCCAACCAGACCGGCCAGATGCTTGCCGCACTGCTCGGCTGGCCGCAGGGCACTTTCGCCAGCAAGGTGGAAGTGGCGGGTGACACCGTCAACGTCACCCGCGAGATTGACGGGGGGCTGGAGACGGTGGCGCTGACGCTCCCCGCCATCGTCACGACGGACCTGCGCCTCAACGAGCCGCGCTATGCCTCTCTGCCCAACATCATGAAGGCCAAGGCCAAGCCGCTCGCGCAGAAGACGCCGGCCGATTACGGCGTCGACATGACCCCGCGCCTGACCACGCTCAACGTCGCCGAACCGCCGGCGCGCAAAGCGGGCGTCAAAGTGGGCAGCGTCGATGAGCTGGTCGCCAAGCTCAAGGAACTGGGCGTCGCCTGAGACCGAATAACCATCCGTTCGTGTCGAGCGAGGTCGAGACACGCGGGCAATGCTTTCCACTTCGCTCGATGCGAACGGGAAGGGATGAAGGAAAAAGCCATGAAAACCCTTGTCCTGGCCGAACATGACAACACCGCCCTCAAGGACGCGACGCTGAGCGCCGTGACCGCCGCCGCGCAGCTCGGCGAAGTCCATCTGCTCGTCGCCGGATCGGGCTGCGACATAGTGGCGCAGGCGGCCGCGCAGATCGCCGGGGTCGGCAAGGTCCATCTCGCCGACGACCCCGCTTATGCCAATGCCCTGCCGGAGGCCATCGCACCGCTCGCCGCGCGGCTCATGGCGGATCATGACGCCTTCGTCGCGCCCGCCACCACCACCGGCAAGAACATCGCCCCGCGCGTCGCCGCGCTACTCGACGTGATGCAAGTGAGCGACATCCTCTCGGTCGAGGGGCCGGACAGCTTCACGCGGCCGATCTACGCGGGCAACGCCATCGCGACGGTCAAGACGAGCGACGCCAAGCTGGTCGTCACCGTGCGCGGCACGGCTTTCGCCAAGGCTGCGGCAACCGGCGGCGCGGCGGCCATCGAGCCCGTCTCCGGTCCCGGCGAGACCGGCCGCGCCCGCTTCGTCTCGGCGGAACTCGACACCTCCAGCCGGCCCGAGTTGACCAGCGCCAAGGTGATCGTCTCCGGCGGCCGGGGCCTGGGCAGCGGCGAGCAGTTCCACGCCCTCATCGAGCCGTTGGCCGACAAGCTCAACGCGGCCGTCGGCGCCAGCCGCGCCGCCGTGGACGCGGGTTATGTGCCCAACGACTATCAGGTTGGCCAGACCGGCAAGATCGTGGCGCCTGACGTCTATATTGCCGTCGGCATCTCCGGCGCGATCCAGCATCTGGCCGGCATGAAGGACAGCAAGACCATCGTCGCCATCAACAAGGATGAAGACGCCCCCATCTTCGGCGTGGCAGACATCGGCTTGGTCGGCGACCTCTTCCAGATCGTCCCGGAGTTGACGAGCAAGCTCTGAAGGCGGGGGAACACGGTGAAGGACCAGCCGGCGCCACCCTGCGCGGCCGTCCAGCGCCTCCTGAGCGTGCCGCAGGGAGCCGCCGCATGAAAATGGAGCGCGACAACGCCGCTCGCCAACTGGATCTCAGTCGCGACGGCGCCTGCCTGTTGCCTGGCGCCGCCAGCGCCATCCTGCCGGAGCTGGACGCCCTCGCCGCCCCACTTTCCCCCGCGCGGGCAGGCCACCGGCTGGAAGGGCATGCGATCCTCCGCGCGCTGACGGCCCTCGATGGACCGCTGCAACGCCTCGCGGCAGCACGAATGGGACCGCGGGCCCGCGCTGTCCGCGCGCTCTTCTTCAACAAGTCCGATGACGCCAATTGGGCGCTGGGTTGGCATCAGGACCGGACCATTGCCGTCCAGGCGCAACATGATGTGGCTGGCTTCGGTCCTTGGACAGTCAAGGCCGGCACTCCCCATGTTGCGCCACCCTTCGCCTTGCTGGCCGGCATGTTGACCATGCGCGTGCATTTGGACGTCGTGCCGGCGGACAATGCACCACTACTCGTTGCCCCCGGCTCTCACCGACTTGGGCTCGTACCCGAGACGGAGATCGCGGCGGCCGTCGCCCACTGCGGTACATCCGCCTGCCTGGCGGCGCGCGGCGACGTGTGGCTCTACGCGACGCCCATTCTTCATGCCTCGGAGCGGGCGCAGCCGGGTGGGAGCCGACGCGTCCTCCAGCTCGATTTCGCGACGGAACCACTGCCTCCACCGCTCTCTTGGCGCGGTGTCTGAACCGGCCGCTTAGGCCAACAGCGCCGCGCAGTGGGCTAGGTCTTCCGGTGTATCGATATCGATGAGGCTCTCGGCGGTTGCAGGGGCGATGAGGGCATCGGCGGCGAGGCTGCGGGCGCCACTGTCGCCGCTCAGGGCTTCGAGCAGAGGGAAGCAGGCCGGTGGAAACAGCGCAGGGGGCTGCGGCGGCCCGTCCGGGGGACGACTGAAGACAGGGCGGGCGGGATGGAAGAGTGCCAGCAGCTGAACGAGATGGTCCGCCGTTACGAGGGGCATATCTCCGAGCAGGATCATCAGCCCACCAGCGTTCTCCGCGCATGCGTGATGGGCGGCGAGGCGGAGCGACGCGGCTAGGCCCTCGCCGGCGTCTGCATTGATGAGATGATCGTAGCCGGCCGGCAGCAGCGATGGCGCCAGATCGCACCCTGCGACAAGAATGTGCTGCGCGGCCGGAACGGCGCGGCCGGCCGCCGCAACCCAATGCAACAGCGGCCGCCCCGCGAGCGGCACCGCGCGCTTGTCCGCCATGCCGAAGCGTCGCGACTCGCCCGCAGCCAATAGCGCCACGAGAAGGCGCTCAGGCGGGGGCACGCAGCGCCTTGACCATGCCGGCCGCAATGGAAAGCGCGATTTCCTGCGGTCCGCGTGCGCCTAGCGCCAGTCCCGCCGGCCCATCAATGCGCGCCAGGTCCTCCGCCTCGATGCCGAGCGCGCCCAGCCGCTCCAGCCGCCGCACCTGATTGGCGCGCGACCCCAGCGCACCGACATAGCCGGTTGGCCGAGCCAGCGCGGCGGCGAGGGCCGGATCGTCGATCTTGATGTCGTGGCTGAGCGTCACCACCGCGCAGGCGCGATTGGGTGCGAAGGCCGCCACGGCCTCATCCGGCCAGGCATCGCTCAGCGCCACGCCGGGGAAGCGCTCGGCCGAGAGGAAGCGCGCCCGCGGATCGTTGACAGTGACAGCGAAGCCCACCGTCCCGGCCAGGACCGCAAGCGACTGCGCGATCTGCACCGCGCCCACGATGAGCAGCCGCCGCGCGGGTTCATAGACATTGACGAACTGCCCCGCGATCTCGCCACGCACAGTGAGACCCGTCTCCAGATCGGTCGAAAGCGCGATGGACTCGCCGACAGCATGGGCGCGCGCAATGGCCTCGAACAGGTCGAGCGCGAAGCCGTGCGGGCCGACGGGCTGAACGAGCACGCCGATCTGCCCGCCGCATGGCAGGCTGGGTTCCCAAGGTCCAGCATCGTCCGTCCCGAAATGGTGGAGGGAGGCCGGTGCACCCTCGATCACGCGCTCCGCGGCGGCGAACACCTCATATTCGACGCAGCCGCCCGAGATGGAGCCGGCAAAACGCCCGTCGCGCGCCACGAGCATGTGCCCGCCGCGCTGACGGGGCGCCGACCCCCAGCTTTCGATGACCGTCGCGAGCGCCATACGCTGCCCGGCCCAGCGCCGAGCGGCACAGACGATGTCATCGATGTCGCTCACAGCCTCGCCCCAATAGCAACCGCCCTCTCAGCGGATCGTCCACGCATTTGCAACACGCCTCCCCACTCCTCTCCTATTGCCGCGCGCGGACGTTGACAACGAAGCGCGGTCATCGGCATGGTCGTCGCAGGCGCCGCGAGGGCGCGGCAAGGAGAATGCGCATGCCCACGGCCCTGTCCATCAACGGCGAGACCCGCACGGTCGATGTCGATCCAGACAAGCCGCTGCTCTGGGCACTGCGCGAAGACCTCAAGATGCCAGGCACCAAATTCGGCTGCGGCATGGGCCTGTGCGGCGCCTGTACCGTGCACATCAACGGCGCCGCAGCGCGGAGCTGCATCACACCGATCCGCCAGGCAGCCGGCAAGGCCATTACCACCATCGAGCACATCGCCACCACGCCGGAGGGCAAGAAGGTGAGCGACGCATGGGTGGAACTGGACGTGCCGCAATGCGGCTATTGCCAGGGCGGCCAGATCATGAGCGCCACTGCGCTGCTCAAGAAGACACCCAAGCCCACAGCCGAACAGATCGACCAGGCCATGAGCGGCAACATCTGCCGCTGCGCCACTTATCTGCGCATCCGCGCGGCGATCCGCAAAGCCGCAGGCCTGCCCGAGGGAGAGGTGGCATGACCGCATCCGCCACGCTCGACCGCCGCACGATCCTCAAGGCCTCGCTGGTCGGCGGCGCGGCACTGATGTTCGACGCCGAAATCGCGATGGCCGCGTCCGCACCGGGCAAGCCGGCGCGCGTGCTCAACGCGTTCGTGCGCATCAATGCGGACAACAGCGTCGTCATCGGCGCCAAGAACCCGGAAGTGGGCCAAGGCGTGCGCGTGACGCTGCCCATGCTGATTGCCGAGGAACTGGACGTCGACTGGGCGCAGGTCGTCATCGAGCAGACACTCGTCAACGAGAAGCTCTACGGCCAGCAGGCAGCAGTCGGCAGCACCGCCGTGCCCACCAATTTCCTGCCGCTGCGCCAGGCTGGGGCGGCCGCCCGCGCGATGCTGGTGAGCGCCGCTGCGGCGCGCTGGGGAGTAGAGGCGTCCAGCCTCACCACCGGCGGCGGCAAGGTGATACACGCCGCCAGCAAGCGCTCGGTTCTTTATGCCGATCTCGCTGCCGACGCCGCCAGTCAGCCGGTTCCGGACCTCAAGACCGTGCCGCTCAAGGACCCCGCGCAGTTCAAGATCATCGGCAAGTCGGTAGGCCATGTGGACACGCCCAAGATCGTGGCGGGCGAACCGATCTTCAGCATCGATGTCGACCAACCCGGTATGGTCTATGCGGCAGTGGAGATGTGCCCGGCAATCGGTGGCACGGTCGCCAGCTTCGATGCGGCGAAAGCGAAGGCCATGCCCGGCGTCATCGAAGTGGCGGCGGTAAACACCGGCATTAACGCGGACGGACCGGCCGACGCGGTCGCGATCGTGGCGACGAGTTGGTGGCTTGCCGACAAAGCGCGCGCCGCACTGAACGTACGCTGGTCGGCGGCGGAGCAGGAGAAAATCTCCAGCGCCTCGCTGGAGGCGGCCGCACAGGCAGCACTTGCGCATGCGCCGGCCCATGCGGTCACGAAGAAGGGCGATGTCGACGCGGCGCTGGCCGGCGCCGCCAAGCTGGTGAAAGCGCGTTACAGCTACCCCTATCTCAGCCACGCCACGCTGGAGCCGCAGAACTGCACGGCGCTGTTCAAGGACGGCAAGGTGGAGATCTGGTCGCCCAGCCAGTGGCCGGGCCTGGGCCTCAACATGGTCACCCGCGCGCTGGGCGTAAAGGCAGAGGACGTGACGCTGCATATGCTACGCGGCGGCGGCGGCTTCGGACGGCGGCTCACCAATGATTTCATGGTGCTGGCGGCGCAAGTGGCCAGGGCGGTGCCTGGCCGGCCAGTCAAGCTGATCTACAGCCGCACCGACGATCTCCAGCATGATTATTATCGCGCGATCGGCTGGCACGATTTCGCCGCCGGGCTCGATGCACAGGGCCGGATCGTCGCCTTCCGCGATCATTATGTAACCTCCGGCGCCAATGGCCGGGCCTCCACGGCGGCCGATCTGCCGGCGGCGGAGTTTCCGGTGCAGTTCGTCGAACATGCCCTGCTCGGCGCCACCTATATCGAGAGCAACCTGCCGACGAGTTGGATGCGCGCGCCGGGTTCCAACGCCTTTGGCTTCGTCTTCCAGGGCTTTCTGGATGAGGTAGCACTCGCGGCCGGAATTGACCTGCCGGAGCTGATGCGCCGCACATTGGGCGAGGACCGGGTGATACCCGGCGCCGGTGGGTTCATGTCGCCTCCCTTCAACACCGGACGCGCGCGCGGCGTGATCGACAAGGTGTGCGCCATGGCGAACTGGCAGGGCGGCAAGGGCTCGACACCCGGCAAGGGGCGCGGCTTCGCCTTCTACTTCAGCCACCAAGGCTATTTCGCCGAGATCGCGGACGTCACCGTGGCAGGCTCGGAAGGGGCCTGGGGCAAAATCGCCGTGGACAAGGTCTATATCGCGGCGGATGTGGGCAGCCCCATCGTCAATCCCATCAACGCGCTCCATCAGGTGCAGGGCGCGTGCATCGACGGGCTGGGTCAGGCGCTCTCGGGCCTTTCCCTCACCGTGGATAAGGGGGCCGTGACAGCGACCAATTTCCACCAGTATCCGCTGTTGCGCATCGACCTCGCCCCGCGTGACGTGATGGTGGAGTTCCTCCAGACCGACAATCCACCCACGGGTCTTGGCGAACCCTCGCTGCCACCCATCATCCCGGCGATCGGCAACGCCATCTTCGCCGCGACAGGCCAGCGGCTGCGCACAACGCCGTTCAAGCTGGCATAAGGCGGGCGGCATCCCCGGGGCTCAGTGCTCTTGTGCAGGCGTAAGCACGGGGCCAGCCGCCGTGTATAGCTGCCTTGGGCGTCCGAACGTGCGAGAGTCCAAAAATAGATTCGACTAAGCCCCCGGTGGGGACTGGAATTGTCCTCTCAGCTCGCGAAAGTGACCAGTGCTACCAGTAGTCCCGGGGCGGCTGGGGGTTGGCTTCCCCCACTTTCGCGGGAATGACGGGCAATACGGCAAAGGTCGCAATCCTTTGCCGCGCAGGGGAGCATGGCTTGAGAATGCGCACACTGGTATAAGCTACGCCAGCACGGAGCGGCCCGCCGCGGAGCGATCCGTCAATGTTCCATCTGCTCGGCGGATCATGGAGGACAGCATGCCAGAAACGCCATCGGTCGGTGCCTTCGCCATCGTGCCGAGCAACCACCTGCCTGCGGCAATCCCCTTCTGGGAACGGCTCGGCTTCGCCCGGACGGGCGGGGACGTCAATTATGTCATCATGACCGGCTGGGGCTGCGAGGTGCATCTCACGCAGGCCGGGACGGGGCCATGGCGCGTTCCGGCGGAGCATAATCCGTTCGGCGTATTCATCCGTACACCCGACGTCGATGCCATCGCCGCGCGGGTGGACGATCTCATCATTCGCCCTGGCGGCATCCTGCGGCACCGCGAATGGGGCCTTTACGAGGTAGGGATCGCGGGGCCGGACGGGCTTCTCGTACGCATTGGCTGGCCTTCGCATCTCATGCGCTGACTTTACATGGGCCGTCCGGGATCGCACCCACTCAAGTCCGGTAGGGCCGTTGAATATGCCCCATACCACTCCAAACTGGGGTGTTCGGCTGGCGGTGAGAGCGAGTGGATCATGCCACGGGCCCAGATGCGCCTAAGCGCTGGCCGCGCTGCAACGGTTGCCACTGGAACGCGAATCACCCGTTCGCGGTAGGTCCGCCTCGCTGGGCGAACCAGGCGCCAACCATGGCGCCGGCAAGCTTGAGGGCAGCCGTCAGCAGCGCCGCCGGCTCCAGCATGCCCCGGAAAGCGACCATGCCCCAATCAACGAGCATGTAGAAAACGAACACAGCCACGCCGAAAGCCCAGGCGTTGCGATCCCGCCGCCGCCGCGAGAAGAGCCAGACGAACAGCGCGAGGAGAAGAGGCCCACACAGGCGCGTCGTCAGCGTGGCAACGGTAATCACGGCGGGATCACTGGGTGAGAGCGGCTGAGGCGGCTGCGTCCACAGGCTCCACAGCGTCACACCGACAAACGCACAGGCGAGATCGAGCAGCATAACGAGCAGCGCGACGCCAAGCGCCTTCAGAAAATCGACGGGCAGCATTGGTCTTCCCTCCCTTGCCCGCGCCACGGCCGCCCCCCGGCCAGCCCTTACGGACGCGCCGGCACAACCTGCCGCACTGTTCGCTATTGGTCGAGCAGCAAATGCGGCCTCGCTGGAGCGCGGGAAAACATATGCTGGGAGCGCATTACGACGCGAGTCCCCCCGTCAGCGCACCGGGGTCGGCAGCCTCATGCCCGGATCAGTCGCTTCGTCGTTCAGAAGGGCAGCCAGCGCCGCTTTTCAGTGAAGTTCATATAGCCGATATTGGCGCCCAGCCGCATGCCCACACCCATACGGATGGGAATGAGCACCACCTGACCCCAGCGCAGATAGCTCGCGTTGAAGCCACCAACGAAATAGGCCGCGCCCTCGCCAGCGGGGTAGCGATGATAGAGGTCCTGGCTGTCGTAGAGATTATAGACGAGCACGAAGGTCTTCCCGGCATTGCCGCCAAGATCGAAGCCCAACGAAGGCCCGGTCCAATAAACGTCCCTCTGCCCCTCGATCTTGTGGAACATCGTGCCCGAGCCGTAGCGCAGACCAATGCCGATGGCGCCGGAGACCTCGCGCCCGGTGATGTAGGCGACGGGCTCGCCCTGCTCCTTGAGCGTGCGCTCGATGATTTCGGCGAGGCCCTGTGCGCCCTTGCCGAACACGCCTTCCGCCGCACCGATGAGATCGTCCTGCTGGTAGGTCGGGCCGCTCGCTGCCTGGGGGACGCCGCTAGCGGGCGCCACCGGGGCGGCTGGGGCCACCGGCGTCGCCGGCACGCTCTCGGCCGGCAGCGGCCGGGGGGGCGGCGGCGGAGCAGGCGACAGCAGCGGATCGCTCGCCGGCGGTGAACCGGCAATGGCGGCATCGCTAGCCGGCGCGCCGGGCGCCAGATCAGCGTCGATCACGGTGTTAGGATCGACGGCCTGGACCTGAGCGAGCGCAGGCGAGAGCAACAGGCCGATCGCCGCCGCGGCAAGAGCGAAATGCCTGGCGTTGGGGCGGCGCGTCCGCCGGTCATTGTGCGTCATGCCTGTCTCCGACCTGCTTTTTTCGTGGCGACCCGGCGCGCGCGCGTCGGTCCATTTAACGGCGGACTATCGGGTTATTGCGATGAGCCGACAATGAACGAACGGCGAGTCGAATCGATTATGCGTCAGACCGAGTCGGCTTTACCGCCCTCGGCGGGAGAATTGAGCGCATTGATCGCGGCGTGGACCTGTGCCTCCGCCTCCGCGCGCGGCAGGCCGGGCGGCACGGGGGCGCCGACGCGGTAGGTGATGATGCCGGAGCGCTTGATAAACCCGTTGCGCGGAGCCAGCCGGCCGCTGTCCACCGCAATGGGAACGACCGGCACGCCGAGCACGGCATAGAGGCCCGCGAACCCCGCCTTGAGCGGCGGCGCCTTACCATGCGCCACGCGCGTCCCTTCCGGGAAGAAGACGACCGTCCGGCCCGCTTCCATGGCCGCCAAAGCCGCCGCGCGCACCGCGCGCAACGCGCTGGCGCCGGCCTTGCGGTCCACAGGAATAAGCCCATAACGCCGCGCGACTTCCCCCCAGAGAGGGATCTCCACCAGCTCGCGCTTGGCGGCGACGACCGGGGCGCCGAACAAGCGGATCACGTCCAGCGTCTCGAACATGGATTCATGCTTCATCACGATGAACCGGGCGTCATGCGGCACCGCCCCCTCCACCACCACGCGCTGGCCCAGCACCGCGCGGGCCAGCAGCCAGTGCAGCCGCGCCCAGAGCCGCGCCACGGGCACGATGGCGCGCTGGCCGAAGGGAAAGCACAGCGCCCCCGCCAGCAGCAACACCACAGTGAGTCCATAAAAAAGCAGCGCGAACAGCGCGGAGCGCAGAGCCGTCGAGGCCCAGCCGAGCGGCGAGAGGCTGTCCATCGGGCGGCGCTCCTCTATATGCCCAGCAAGCCCGCCGTGCGGCGCAGCACATATTTGTTATATTCGCGGAAGAGCACGCCCAGCGAGGGCTTGCTCGGCACCGCGTCGGCCACCACCGTCATCGGCTCCTCAATCTGTTGCAGCAACTCGTAGCGCGCGCGGCGCATGTGCCAGTCCGCCGTGATGAGCCGCACCGAACGATAGTTGCGGCGGGTAAGCCAGGCGCTGGTCTCCATGGCGTTGGAGCGCGTATCGATCGCTTCGCGGCCCAGCGTCACGCAGCACTTCATGAGATCGCGCGGCACCTTGTAGGCATGAGCGAACTCGGACGGGCGCACGTCGCGGTCCACGCCCGAAACGAGCAGCCGCTCGCCACGCTTGCGGCGCAGCAGATCGAGCCCGCGCTCGATGCGTCCCGCCGATCCTGTGAGCACCACAATGCCGTCCGTCGGCACATCGGCCGGCACGGGACGCGGCAGGAACAGCGCGAACCACAGGAAGCCGAGCAGCCAGGCCAGCACAGGAAGGGCGAACACCCGCGTAATCACAGCGAGCGCTCCAGCGCCCGGTGCAGCGTGACGCGCGCCGAGAGCCAGGAGAGCCCCACGCAGGCGGCCGGCAGCAGCACCAGCACCAGCCAGGCCGTGGCGGGAAGCTGGACGCTGCGTACCAGATCGGACGTGACCGCGCGCAGCGCCTGACCCAGCAGCGCGATGATGACGAGCGCCGCGCCTGCGCCGATTGCCACGCCGAACACGGTGTCCAGCATCATGCGGCGCTGAAACAGGCTCACCACCTGCATGTCCGTGGCACCCAGCATGTGCATGATGTCGATGGTGCCGCGATGGGTAGCATGTGCACCGCGCGCCGCCAGCACCACCACCGCGCCGGTCGCCAGCGCCATCAGCGCCACCATGCCGAAGGCCAGCCAGCCGATCAACCCGACGAGCCGCGCCAGTGGGGCTAGGTATCGGGCGTGCGGCTCCACCTTCGCGGCGGGGTTGATGCCCTTCACAGCGGTATCGAGCGCGGCGATGCGGCTCGCCCGCTCGTCCGGCGGCACGTTGAGATCGGCATCGACGAGCGCCGGCACCGGGATGTCGCTGATCTTCATATCCATGCCGAGCCACGGCGCGAGCTGCGCGGCAAGCTGCGCCTGCGGCACGACAACGACATTCCCCACACCCTCCGTGCCGCCGAGCAAAGACACGATACGCTGCACGGCCCGATCACGCGCCGGAGCATCGGGTTCGGCGACCTGGATGGTAATGCGGTCCGAGACCTGCTCGCCCAGCGTCCGCGCCGCAGCGTTGAGTGCCAGACCCGCGCCGCTCGCCAGCACAGTGAGGAACATCATGATGGCGATGATCCACGGCATGGGGCCGGTCAGCCGCCCACGCGGCAGCAACGGCCCGGGCGACGGACGCTCCACGCGCTTGTCCGCCGCCGGGGTCATGGCTGCGCGCCCGTGCCGGCGAGGCGCGGCGGATGGCGCAGCAGGCCAGTGGGATCGGAAAGGCGGCCGCGCTCCAGCCGCATCATCTGCGCGCCGCCCACCTTGGCGAGCAACTCATAATCATGGGTGGCGACGATGATGGTGGTCCCCAGCTTGTTGAGCGCCTCGAACAGCGTGATGAGCCGGCTCGCCATCTCGGTATCGACATTGCCGGTGGGCTCGTCGGCCACCAACAGCTCCGGCCGGCCAATCACGGCGCGGGCGATGGCAACGCGCTGCTGCTCGCCGCCCGAGAGCGTCGCGGGCAGCGCATTGGCCCGGTGCGTCAGGCTCACCCAATGCAGCATCTCCTCCACGGGCGTGCGGAGCTGCTCTTCAGCCACGCCCGCCAGCCGCAGCGGCAGCGCGATATTATCGAAAGCGGAAAGATGCGGGAGCAGACGGAAATCCTGGAACACCACGCCGATGCGCCGACGGAAGCCGGGCAGGCGCGCGCGCGGCAGCGTCACCACATCAGTATCGAACAGGCGGATCGCTCCCCGGCTCGGCCGCTGGGCGAGATAGAGCAATTTGAGCAGCGACGTCTTGCCCGCACCTGAGGCACCAGTGAGGAAATAGAACGCGCCTTCGGACAGGCTGAAGCTCAGGTCCGAGAGCGTCTCTGGCCCCGGCCCATAGCGCAGGCCGACATTTTCGAACTGGACGATCGTCGTCATCGGCTGCTGACCGGCCCTTGCTCACCCCAATGCGCGGCATCCTCCCCAGGCCGGAGGCGCCCGATGCGCCCCGGTGCATGGCACAGGCTCACGGCAGGGGCAAGGCAGCTACGGCATCCTGCATGGGCTCCCCGCTTTCGGTTCATCGCTGGCTTGCCCTCGCTCGAAATCCAGTGTTTATGACGCGCAATGATCCTCATCTGCCCCGAGTGCGCGACGCGCTATCTGGTCCCCGACAGTGCGATCGGCCCGACCGGCCGTCAGGTTCGCTGCGCGTCGTGCAAGCATAGCTGGTTCGAAGAAGGCATCCTGCCGCAGCGGCCAGACAGTGCGGCGGAGGAGCCGCCGGGCGCACCGCCCGCGCCCGCCGCTCCGCAGGCAACCGAGGCTGCCGTCGAACCACCCGTGCCGGCAGATTCACCCTCTGCCGATCTCGCCGCCCCTGAGCCGGAGGTGGACACACCAATGGTGGCCCCGCGTCCTGCGCCGGCCATCCCGACCGAGAACCCACTGGCCCGCCCGGCGGAGCCCTCGGCGGAAACAGTGACGGACATCGCGCCGGTGCCGGCCGAGGCCGCATCCGATCCCGTGCCCGACGCCGCGGACGAAGCCTCCGAGCTGGACGCACCCGATTTCTACCGAGACTATGAGAGCTTTGAGGCCCCGCGTCCGCGCCGCCGCAACCGCGCCCGCACCTGGACGCTACTCGCCTTTTTCTACCTGCTGCTGGTGAGCGCGGCGGGCGGAGCCCTCTGGTATTTCGGTCCTCCGGACTGGGCCGTGAACCTGGGCATGGTACCCGCGCGGAGCGATACCGGCCTCAAAATCGAGCTGGTCAACCATGATCGGCGCGAGGTCGAGGGTCGCCTCGTCTACGCCTACACCGCCGTCATCACCAATCACGGCAACGAGCAGGTGCCGGTGCCACCGCTCTCGGTGGAGCTGCGCGATGCGAGCCGCAAGCTGGTCTTCACCTCCACCACCAAGGCGGACAAGGCAGCACTGCGCCCCGGCGAAACAGCGCGAATCTCCGAAACGCTGGTCGACATCCCGCGCAGCGCGCAGGAATTCGGCATCAATTTCTTCCCTAGCGCCCGCTGAGAGAGCCTGCAGTTACACTGCCTTGCGGGAGTGCAACCCGGCGCAACGCCGGTTTTCCGCCAGCGCGCGCCTGCTTCGAGCGCAATTGCGAAAAGCGTCTAGAGGGTAGTTGCACCGGCCGAAACCCTTTGCTAAAGGCCGCCGCCTACCCGGGAGGCCACACGGCCCCTCACCCCCTGATGTGCGGTCGTGGCGGAACTGGTAGACGCGCAACGTTGAGGTCGTTGTGGGCGAAAGCCCGTGGAAGTTCGAGTCTTCTCGACCGCACCATCTCCTTCAAAAAAATCGATTTCGCCTTCGGGCACGCGCCGCGCATGAGCGCCAGCCTTGCTATCCGAAGGACACATCCAGGAACATCATCGTCACGAAGCCGAGCGCGATGCCGATGGTCGCCTGTCGTTGAAAGCCCCGGCTGTGGGTTTCCGGGATGATCTCATGGCTGACAACATGGAGCATGGCGCCGGCCGCGAAGGCGAGCGCCCAGGGGAGCACCGGCTCGGCCAGCGAGACGACGGAGGCGCCCAACAGGCCGCCCGCCGGTTCCAGCAACCCGGTCGCCGACGCGATGAGAAACGCCTTCATCTTGCCGACGCCATTGGCGCGTAAGGCAAGCGCAACCGCCAGGCCTTCCGGCAGGTTCTGGATACCGATGCCGGCCGCCAGGGCCGCCGCCTTGTCGACATAGCCACTCCCGAAGCCGACGCCCACGGCCAACCCCTCGGGCAAATTGTGGATCGTGATCGCCGCAACGAAGAGCGTGACGCGATTCATTTTCGCATTCACCGGACCCTGGTTTCCCTGCACGAAATGACGGTGCGGAATGAGGGCATTGGCCCCAGCCATCGCACCCGCGCCCAGCAGCAGGCCCACCGCTGCAATGCTGGCCGGCACGAAACGCGAAGCGAACAGTGCCGAAGCGGTCTCGATGGCGGGCAGAAGCAGAGAAAAGAAGCTCGCCGCCAGCATGATCCCGGCGGCGAAGCCGAGCAGCGCATCTTCCCGGCGCGCCGACATGCCCGGCCCGAACAGCACCGGAATCGCGCCTACCAGCGTCATGAAGCCGGCCGCCGTGCTGCCCAGCAGGCCGAGCAGGATAAGGTTCATGTCATTCATGGCCCGGCCCCCACGGATGCTTATATGCCGCGCTCGAGGCGGGCCGGGGCCCCGCTTGTGCGGCCGAGGCGCGCGGGCAGCCCATCAACAGCGCGCCGGCGCCGTGGTGCTGCGGGCGCAGCCGGCCTTCAGCTGCGCGCGCAGATTGGCGAGTGCGGGCGCAGGAACGGTCGGTCGCAAGCGGGCCGCCTTGCCATTGCGCAGGCGGGCGCGGTCCTCCTCCGGCGGCTCGACCACGCGCACGCGCACCGGCGCCACGCCGCCCGCGCGGATGCCGAGTAACTCGGCCGCGCCACGCGAGAGGTCGATGATGCGCCAGTCATTGCCGAAAGGCCCGCGATCGTTGATGCGCACCAGGATCGTGCGCCCGGTCTCCAGCGCCGTCACTTCCACATAGGTCGGCAGCGGCAGCGTGCGGTTCGCGCCGGTGATCGCGCCGGGGCGGAAGCGCTCGCCATTGGCGGTGCGATTGCCCGATTCCGAGCCGTACCAGCTTGCAAAGCCCAGCATGTCATAGGTGGGATCCGCGGCGGGGACATAAGTCTGGCCACGAATGCTGTAGGGCGGTCCGATCCGCACCGGCACATCACTCACCGGGCGGTAAGAGGTGGTTGCACAGGCCGAGAGGAAGAGCGCCGCGAGCGGCACGATCATGCGGAGAGAGGAACGCGGCAGCGAAGGCATGGCCCCTGCCTAGCGGATCACGCGGGCCGGCGCGACTGTCCCTCGCGCTGAGGAAGGCGAACTCTGCCTGATCCCACGTCGCACAGCGTTAGGAGGGGAGGCTCAAAGCCGGGCGGGCCGTGTCTCTCAACAATCCGCAAGACGCTCGATCATTATCATGCTAATGATGATGGATAATTCAGACGGAGGGGAGAAACCTGACCATGAAGCCGCTTCGCAGCGCCGCCGCCGATTCGCCGTCTCGCCGCGCGCACTGGTATCAGCTCGGCCTGACGCCAGAGGACATGGCCAAGCCCAAGATCGCGGTAATCAACAGCTCCTCTGAACTGGCGGTCTGCTACGCCCATCTCGACGGCGTGGCAAAAGTGGTGAAGGACGCGATCCGCCAGGCCGGTGGTATTCCCTTCGAGGTGCGCACAACGGCGCCCTCCGACTTCATCACCGGCGCCGGACGCTCGGGGAGCTACATTCTCTCCGCCCGCGACCTCGTCACCAACGATATCGAAGCGCAGGTCGAGGCCGCAATGCTGGATGGTATGGTCTGCCTCACGAGCTGCGACAAGACCCCACCGGGGCACATGATGGCGGCCGGGCGGCTCGATATCCCTACGATCCTTGTCATCGGCGGCTATCAGGCCTCCGGCGCCATCGATGGCGACCCGGTGGACCTGGAGGACCTCTGGTCCGGCACCATCGGCACGCGCTTCGGCAAGCCATTCAAGCACGACCCCGAGGAGATGATGCGCCAGGCTATTCGCTCGCCCGGCGTGTGCTCCGGCATGGCGACGGCCAACACCATGCACAGCGTGGTGGAAGCCATTGGCATGTCCCTCCCCGGCTCCGCCCCTGTCCGTGCTAACAGCCGCAAGATGTTCGACGCCGCGCGCGAGAGTGGGACGCGTATCGTCGAGATGGTGCGCGAGGACCTAACGCCGCGCCGCATCATGACGCCCGGCGCCTTCCGCAATGCGGTGGCCACGGTGCTCGCCGTTTCGGGTTCCATCAACGCCATCAAGCATCTTCAGGCCGTGGCGGTGGAGAGCGGCCTGGATCTCGACATTTACGCGCTCTGGGATGAAGTGGGCCGGCAAGTGCCGGTTCTCTCCGCCGTGCGGCCCAATGGCGCGGTGCGCATCGAGCAATTCGAGGATGCCGGCGGCGCACGCGGCATCTTGAAGCAGCTCGAGCTGCTGCTCGATCTCGACGCGATGACCTGCTCGGGCCAGCGCATGGGCGAGGTGCTGGCGGACTATGCAGTGCCCGATGCCGCGATCATTAGGCCACTCGATAACCCGATCTGCGAGGGGCCGAGCATCGCCATCCTCAAAGGCAGCCTGGCGCCAGAGAGCGCGGTGGTGAAGCTCGGCATCCGCGATGGCAAGCGGCCTGATTTCTTTGAGGGCCCGGCCCGCTGCTTCGACGACAATGCCGCCTGCCTGAGCGCCATCGAGGCAGGCACGGTGAAAGCCGGCGACGTCATCATCCTGCGCGGCCAGGGTCTCAAGGGCGGCCCGGCAATGGGCGGCGGAGCCTCTGTGGTGCTGTTCGCGCTGGACGCAGCGGGCATCGCGCGTGAAACGGCGTTCATCACCGACTGCCAACTCTCGGGCCTCTGCCTCAAGGGCCTGACAGTCGCGGAAGTGGCACCCGAATCGGCGGATGGCGGGCCCCTCGGCCTGGTGGAGGATGGCGACCCCGTCCGCATCGACGTGCCCAATCGCACGCTCGACCTGCTCGTCGATCCCGCCGTGCTGGCCACGCGCACACCCCCCGCCGCCAAGACGGCAGGCGGCTATCTGGGGCAATATCAGCGCACAGTGCAGGCGATGTCTACGGGGGCAGTGCTGGGCGGGTGAGGCAGACGGCCTGAGCCACCGCTATGATGGCGGTTGATCGGGAGCGGAGGGTCGTTCACCTTCCTCATCTGCGCTCAGCCACCCTGGCTTCTGCCTGCGCAGGAGCACAGGATGGGGACGCAATGTTGTGATGCGCTCCAACCGCCGCTGAAATGGCTCAATTCCGGGCAGGAGGGTAAAGTGGCTGGTAGTCAGCCGCTATAACTGCGGCCGTCCTCGTCCGGCCGCAGCGCCCCCTCAGGGCTGGCCGGGCGCGCCCTCGGGCATCGGCATGGGAGCGCCGCCACCACCGCCGCCGAGCTGCTGCTGGAGCATCTGCTGCATCTGCATCTGGCGCTGCAATTCCATCACCTCGGCGCGGGTGCGGAAATCGTGGAGCGTGATCTCGAAGACCAGCGTGCTGTTGGCAGGGATGACTTCGCCCCGCGCCTGATCGCCATAGGCCAGTTCGGGCGGGATACGCACGCGCATGCGGCCACCCTTGCCCAGCATCGTCACGGCTTCGGCAAAGCCGGGGATCATGCTGGTGAGATCCATCGGCGTCGGCTGGGGCGATTCGTCGAACACCATCCCATCATCCAGCATGCCCTTGTAGGAGACCTGCACAAAATCGTCCCGGGTCGGGCTGCCCGGGGTACCGGTTTCGAGGATCTGATAGGCCAGGCCACTCTTGCTGTGCCCAAAGCCGCGCAGGCCGTTCCAAGCGAGCGCCAGCGCCACCAGCAGCACCAGCGCCACCCCGAGCCACAGACGGCCCACCGAACCCTTGCGGATTGGCTGCAACGGAACTGCGGTCACGGACGACATAGGGCCCTCGCTAGATACAGGCGCCTGTCAGCAGGCAATGATGGACACGGCGCCCGGCCAGCTCGCGGCGCGGCCGGCGCCGAATTTCAGGTAGTCTTAGCGCGCGCCGTCGCGCTCGGCGCGCTTGCGCTCCAGCTTGCGGGCACGGCGCACGGCGGCAGCCTTCTCGCGAGCCCGCTTCTCGGACGGCTTTTCATAGTGACGACGGAGCTTCATCTCGCGATACACGCCTTCACGCTGCAGCTTCTTCTTGAGCGCCCGCAGCGCCTGATCGACGTTATTGTCGCGCACGATGATTTGCATAAGCCCGTCTGTCTCCAATCTCGGATGGCCGGGCGCCGTTCAAACCGCGACGCCGGACGTTTCCAAAAACAATATGCGCCGCGACGAATCCATCGCGGCGTATCGGGCGGGCCCTTACCAGCCGGCGGTTAATGGATCAAGACGCAAACGCTGGAAAGCGGCGCGACGAAGACAAGTCATCGACAGGATATAACCCATTGGGGGCACTCTGCGCCATGAAAGAAGCTGGCAAGATCTTCACACGACAAGCCTGGTGCCCCGCTCACGATGCAAACCGGCCGCCGGCGAGTCACTCGCCGCCCGCCGCGCAGGGAGCAGCGGCAGGGCGACAGCGACAGCGGCATCGGGACAGCACGCGGAGCATATTGCTCGCCCCGTCACCCGTCGTCGGCCGCTCGACTTTTTCCGGCCACCGGCGCATGATCGGGGCAGGAGAGAAGAGTCTTCAGGAGACTGCCATGGCCACCGCCCTCAACAAGAGCCCAATGACGGACGCGGAGTGGGAAGCCCGCCAGCAGCTCGCTGCCTGTTATCGCATCTTCGCTTATTATGGCTGGGACGAGCTGATCTACACGCACATCTCGCTGCGCGTGCCCGGCGAGGACGAGACGTTCCTCATCAATCCCTTCGGCTTGCATTTCAGCGAAGTGACCGCCTCCAACCTGCTCAAGATCGACATTGAGGGCAACAAGCTGTGCGACAGCAACTATCCGGTGAACCGCGCCGGCTTCGTGCAGCACAGCCTCTTCCACCGCGCGATTCCCGATGCGCACTGCGTCATGCACACGCACACCACTGCGGGAATGGCCGTCGCCTCCACGCGCGAGGGGCTGACGCCGACCAGCTTTTATGCCGGCTTCTTCGCGGGGCAAATCGCCTATCACGATTTCGAGGGCGTCACGATCCGCGACGAGGAAGGGCCGCGTTTCCTGGCCAGCCTAGGCAACAAGCGCTTCATGATCCTGCGCAACCACGGCCTGCTGGTGATGGGCGAGACCGTGCCCGCCGCCTTCTTTCGCTATTTCATGCTGGAGCGCGCCTGCCAAATCCAGATCGCCACGCGCCAGGCCGGGACGCCGCTGGAAATCCCGCAGGACGTGATCGACGTGCATCAGCGCGACATGTACGGCGCCTGCCCGCCGGGACATTTCGGCGTGACCGAGTTCAACGCCATGACGCGCATCATCGACCGGATCGACCCGAGCTGGCGGGACTAGGATTTGCCGTTGCAAGCGAAGATGGCGCTGGCCTCTCGGACTGACCGCCGATGACCGGACCAGAGGACGTACCGGCGGCATTCCAGTTCGCCTGGAACGCCCATGACATGGTGGCCTTTGCGGCCCTCTTCCATGTGAATGCGCGCTTCGTGAACCGCTTTGGCCATTATGATGCGTGGCATCGACGAGATCATTGCCATGCACCAGTCGATCCGCGCGACCGTCTATCGCGACTCGACGCTGGAAAATGCGCTTATCGATTGCATCCCGATCAGCGAGGACGCGACGGTTCTGCATTTCTGGAGCCGTCTTTCGGTGAGCGGCGCAGCGCATCCGGCCGGAGCGCATGCGGTGGACACGCTGGTGCAGGCGGTGGTTACGAAGCGCGATGTGCAGTGGCGCATTCAAGCGCTTGAGGATGTGACGTTCACCGACCCCAGCACGGGCGAAGCCCGTTTGCGAGATTAGAGGTTGTCTGCTCCAAGCGAAAAAACGGCCTACCGCTCACATCTGCAATCCAGCGGCGCATAGGCTCTTGTAACGCGTGGCCGGATCGGGCGTGGTCCGCCATTTAACTGGTACCGTGAGCAAAACCCCGCCGGACTCTTGCGCTGCTCCTCTCTCGGCACCACAAGGGGTGGCGCATGACCAAGTTCACCGTCAATGACCGGCCGGTCCAATATCATATGGACCCGCAGACGCCGCTCCTGTGGGCGCTTCGTGACGCCTCTAATCTCACCGGCACCAAATATGGCTGCGGCACGGGAGACTGCGGCGCCTGCACGGTGGACATAGACGGCGTGGCGGTGCGCAGTTGCCAGGTGAGCATCGCGGCGGTGGAGGGGCGCTTCGTCACGACCATCGAGGGCCTCTCGGCGGATCGCAGCCATCCGGTGCAGCAAGCCTGGGCGGCGCAGAACGTGCCGCAATGCGGCTACTGCCAATCCGGCATGATTATGGCGGCGGCGGCACTGCTGCGGCGCAACACCGATCCGAGCGACGCGGAGATCGACCGGGCAATGACCAATATCTGCCGCTGCGGCACCTATCCGCGCATCCGCGAGGCGATCAAGCAGGCGGGTCGGGTTATCCGGGGCGACGAGCGCATCGCAGCCGCCCCCGCACCGGGCATCGCGCCTGCCGAAGCCGCCCGCCACGTGCCGGGCATGAGCGCGCCGGAGAGCGGCGGCGAACCTTGAGCGGCGGGGAGGCGGGCAGCGGTCTTTGAGAAGCCTGGGCGCCCGGCTATCGCACCCGTAAGCGTGGCGACGATGCCCCTTTCCTGACCGCAGGCTTTCAGCCGCATTCAGCGATGTGACAGCCCTCATCGGCTATTGAGAGGTCTGAAATCGGCGCTGGGTCGCCGATGTGAGGACAAGATGCCTAGACTGCATTTCATCAAGGCCGGTCTGCTGACGGCGCTGCTGGCCGGCGCGGCGATGCCCGCCCTGGCACAACCAGGCGGAGACAGACAGGGCTGGCAGAGCCAGCGCGCCGGCGGCGAAGCGCGCGCGCCCCGTGCCGAGAACCGCCCCACCATTCGTCCGTCCAATGGCGGCAATCGCGGGTCCGTCGCCACACGGCCGAGCCCGACGCCCCGCATTGGCGAGCGGACCACCTCCACCCCGCGCATCCAGCGCGAGGCCACGCCACGGCCGGGCACGCCGACCGCGCGCCCGCAGGCGCCCAATGCCTCCCCGCCCACCGGAGTTGCGCCGCAGCGCCCCAATGTACGCCCGCCGGCACAGGCCGCGCCGCCGCGCACCGACGCCAGGCCGGGGCAGCAGAGCCAGCGCTGGCAGAATAACGGGCCGCGTGCCCGGCCGGATGGCGACCGCAACCGTCCCAACACGCCCAACTGGCGTGATCGGGACCGCGATCAGGACCGGAATCGCGATCGCCCCGGCGCCAGCCGCGACAGCCCCGGCGGACAAGACTGGCGGGACCGTGACCGGCCGAACCAGAACTGGCGTGACCGCGACCGGCCGGGCCAGAACTGGCGTCCGCCTAACAATCGTCCACCCGCGACCACGCGCCCGCCCAACCGGCCACCCGTCGTCAACCGCTGGCAGGGCTATCGCCCCTGGACGAACAGTTGGCGGAACGACCGCCGCTACGACTGGCAATATTGGCGGCGCACCAATCGCGACATCTTCCGCATGCCGCATTATTATGCGCCTTATGGCTGGAGCGGAGGCTATTTCCGCTTCTCCATCGGCGTCTATCTGGACGACCTGCTGTTCGGCTCCAGCTACTGGATCGACGATCCCTATCGTTACCGCCTCCCGCCAGCCTACGGCTATCTCCGGTGGGTGCGCTATTATGACGACGCCCTACTGGTCGACATTCGCGACGGCTATGTGGTGGACATCGTCTATGACGTCTTCTGGTAACAGGCCGCGCCGGTCCTGATCGACCGGCCGGGCAAACCGCACGGGCGGGGCAGGGGAAGTCCCTTGCCCCGCCTTTCGCGCGATGGCAGGAGCACTCCATGAGCGAGACGTTGCCCGACGACGCCGACCAGCCCTCCGCCGCCCGCGCGCAGATCGGCGAGGCCGTGCGCAAGCGGCTGGCGCGCAATCCCATGGTAAGCCGGATCGAGACACCCAAGGCGGAGATGTTCCTGCGTCACGGCCTGCTCAATCCGGCGGAATGCGCGCAGCTCATGCAGCTCGTGGATGCCGAGGCCCGCCCCTCGCGGCTTTTCTCCGGCTCGGCAAGCGCCGACTATCGCACCAGTTCGAGCTGCGACCTGCGCATCGACAATCCGCTGGTCCTGGCCACCACCCGGCGGATTGACGCGCTGATGGGGTTCGAGACCGATAAGGGCGAGCTGCTGCAGGGCCAGCGCTATGCGCCCGGGCAGGAATATAAGGTCCATTGTGACTATTTTCCCGCCAAGGCCAGCTACTGGCCGCAGATGCGCGAATGCGGCGGGCAGCGTGTGTGGACCACGATGATCTATCTGTGCGACGTGGAGGAAGGCGGCGAAACCGAGTTCCCCCGCCTCGGCCTGAAGGTGCCGCCCCGGCGCGGCACGCTGCTCATCTGGAACAACATGCGCCCCGACGGCAGCCCCAATGGCGAGACGCTGCATGCCGCCCTGCCGGTTATCCGCGGCACCAAATATGTGCTGACCAAATGGTATCGCGAGCGGCGCTGGATCTCCCGGCCGATCAACTGAGCCGCGCCGTGGGGCAGCTGCGGCTTCGTGGCGAGGAGAACCGGGCGCGGCGAGAGCCATTCCTCGCGTAGATCGTGTATCGAATGCGGGATCTCTTAGGTCTGCCCGCCTGTTCCGGCGCTTCCCAACTGACGGGAAGACAGCCCTCACCGTAAGCCACAGAAGCGCGATCGATCGCCATACAACAGCGGCCGCTCCGCTCGACCGCCCCTCCATTGCGCGGCATGAAACCTTCCGGCGCTCCGCGCGTTATCGTCTTGCGCACATCGGAGCCAATACCCGCTGGCTTCGAGTGCGCGACCACGCGGCACGGATCGATCTGCGGACCGCCGCGAACTGAATATCGCTTAGAGTTTTTCCCACTGTGTCCCCATGGGCCGATCCCCCCCGGATCGGCCCATCACGGCCCGGCGCCGGATGTAGCAAGAGCCCCCCTTCTTGCTCCGGTGCCGGCCACCCTCCAATTCACTATTGCAATTAATTCTCATTTACATATTCTACTGTCCAACAGGCACGGTGCCGGACGGAGCTTCATGAGTCGAAATTTTGCAGAAATGTTCGCGCAGCGCGACCTGCGGGCGAGCCCTGTCATCGCGGTGCAGACCGTCATGGCCATGCGCATCGCCACACTTTATGTGCGGTCCGGCCGCGATCCCTTACCTGATATGGCCGTGCGACTGCGCTCCATGCGCGCAGCCCAGGCCCTCCAGGCGCTCACCGCATCGCTCGCGCGTCTTTGGCCCGAGCCCTTCCAGGCGCGGCGCCCCTGCTGCATGGCAATGAGCCCGGACGAAGCGGTTATCGCAGATCTGGCGGTGGCCGCGCTGCATGGGAACCACGTCGCCGCCATTCACGCGACACGGGACATGCTGTCCAGCTTCTCGCGCGAGCAGTTGTTCAGCAGCATGATCGAGCTTGTGGACGCTATCCGCGCCGCCCAGCCAACGCCCTGCGCTCCCTCCATGGCACCACATTTTTCGGCCGGCACGGCCGGTCAGTCGGGCGGCGACTCCAGCGCTTGAGCGATCAGGCGGCGACTGTTGGCAATGCCATAGAGAGCAATGAAGCTGCCCATGCGCGGCCCTTGCTCGGCGCCCAGCAGCGTTTCGTAGAGCGCCTTGAACCAGTCGCGCAACTGCTCGAACCCGTAATGCGGGTCCTTGCCGATCTCATAGACGATGTTCTGGATATCCTCGGCCGCGGCATCCTCAGGCAGCGCGCCAAGCTGCGCGTCCAACTCGCGGAGGGCCATCGCCTCGTTGGGCGCCGGCGCGCGGCGCTTGAGGTTCGGCGCGATGAAATCGCGATTAAAGGCGAGCGCATTGCGCACGAGGCCGGCAAGGCGCGGATAGGTCTCCGCCGAGGCGTCGGGCGCATAGTTGCGCAGATAGGCCCAGACCTGCGGCTCCGTCGCATCGGCACCCATCACGCCGACGAGATTGAGCAGCAGGCCATAAGTCACCGGCAGCCCGTCATCCGGCACCGCGCCGCCATGGACATGGTGGACGGGGTTACCAAGTCGCTTGTCCGCCGCCTGCGTCGCATAGGCGGCGCGGAACTGCTCGTAATCATCCACCGCGCGCGGAATGACGCCGATGTGCAGCGATTTGGCGGCCTTGGGCTCGCGATAGATGTAAAACGCCAGGCTCTCTTCCGAGCCGTAGGTCAGCCATTGCTCGATGGAGAGGCCATTGCCCTTGGACTTGGAGATCTTCTCGCCCTTTTCGTCGAGGAACATCTCGTAGTTGAAGCCCTCAGGCGGGCGCCCGCCCAGCGCACGCGCAATCTTGGAGGACTGGATGACGCTGTCGATCAGGTCCTTGCCGGCCATTTCATAGTCGACACCGAGCGCGACCCAACGCATCGCCCAATCCACTTTCCATTGCAGCTTGGCGCCGCCGGAGAGAATCGACTGCTCGATGGTCTCGCCCGCATCCTCAAAACGCACCAGCCCCCGCTCGGCATCCACCACCTCGATGGGTACCTGGAGGACAATGCCGCTCTTCGGGCTCACCGGTAGCACTGGCGAATAGGTCGCCTGTCGCTCGGCGCGCAGAGTGGGCAGCATGATGTTCATGATCGCCTGATAGGCGCGCAGCACACCCTTCAGTGCCTCGTCGAACGCCCCGGAGCTATACATCTCCGTAGAGGAGACGAACTCATAGTCGAAGCCGTAGCGATCCAGGAAAGCGCGCAGCATCGCATTGTTGTGATGCGCGAAGCTCTCATATTTGCCGAAAGGATCGGGTACCTGTGTCAGCGGCTTGCCCAGATGCTCCGCCAGCATCGCCTGATTAGGCACATTATCCGGTACCTTGCGTAGTCCGTCCATGTCGTCGCTGAAGGCGATGAGCCGCGTAGGACCGCCGGTCATCTCCTCATAGGCATGGCGCACCATTGTGGTGCGTTGCACTTCGTTGAATGTGCCGATGTGCGGCAAGCCCGAGGGGCCATAGCCGGTCTCGAACAGGATCGGCGCGTCTTGTCCGTCCTTCGCCAGCTTCCCCTGCGGGTAGCGTTTCAGCAGCTTGCGGGCTTCCTCATAGGGCCAGGCCTTGGAAACACGCGCGGCATCGCGCAACTCTGCATCGGGAATAAGGGGGTAGGTCATGGCCGAGCCTCTAGAGCATTTTGGCAAAGGGTGGGAACCGCTTTTGCGCGATGAGCGCCTGGCAAGCCGTGCCGTTATTCTTAATTGGACTGGTTTCCCGAAATTTTACCAATTCATGGCAGACCCGCTCCACGGGCGAGCCCATGGCGCGCCGCGCACGATCAGGGGGGTGAAATGATCCACGCGCAACGACAAGACCGGCGGACCACGGTGGACATTCCCGTGACCGTCTCCACGGTGCTGGCAACGGCGGAAGGAGTGATCGTCGACCTGTCCGAGCGGGGCGCTCGGCTCCGGGGCGTTGCCGTGCCGCAAGGCACGCGGCTGCGCATCGAGTATCGCGGGCAGGCCGTGTTCGCGCTGTGCCGCTGGTCCGAGATCGACCGCATGGGCGTGCAGTTCCTCTTTCCCTTGACGGACGGGCCGCTCCACGAGCGCCTGCTGATGGCGCAAGCCACCCAGTCGCTCGACGGCATGCCGGCAGGCTTGCCCTTCGGCCAGCTTCGGACGGAACCGCGCCTGTTTGGACGGCGCGGCTAAGCGAGCGGCTACAGCGGCCTCTCTTGCCCATCCACATACCGTTCCCGTCCCGCGCAAAGAGGGCTAAGGGGGGCCGATGGCCGCCCCCGCCCCATCCGCCATTCTGCCCCCTGCCCTCCATGCCACGCATGCCGGCATCTGGCTCGCGCAGCCGGACGGCAGCATCGCCACGCTCGGCCGGGGCGAGGCCATGGCGCTGGCGGCCAGCACGCCGCTGCTGCTGGTCAATGCGCCGCTGATCGGCGCACGGCTGGGCAATCCCGATTTACATGGGCTGGATCTGCTGGAGCTGTTCGCCTTCCTCTTCCCGGCGCACTTCGCAGTTCCGACCGTGGCCGGCCTCGCGCGCGCCATGGGCTTGTCGCCACCCGAAAGCGACACGGAGGCCGCGCGCGGCATTGCCACCATTGCCGGAGAGATGCTCGAATGGTGCGGCCGCGCAGACTGGGCCGAGCGCGAGGGCGCCTGGACCGCGCTGCGCCAGCTTGAGCGGCTACGCTGGAGCTGGACGCCGCTGCTGGACGGACGGATCGCGCAACCGCGCACCGCGGAGCGCTGGCTGTTCACGCGTCTGCCACAATGGGAGGAAGAGCCGCCGCGCCCGCAGCCGCGCACGATTGCGCTGCCCGACGACGCCGTGCTGCACCGGCTGGCGGAACTGACTGGCGCAGGCGCGGAGCAGCGACAGGGCCAGCGCGATTTTGCGCGCGCCGCTGCGCAATGCTTCGGTCCGCGCTCACCCACACGCGAACCCAATATGGTGCTGGCCGAGGCGGGGACCGGCATCGGCAAGACACTGGGCTATCTGGCGCCGGCGACGCTCTGGGCGGAGGAAGCGGGCGGCACCGTATGGATCTCGACCTATACCAAGGCCCTGCAACGCCAGCTCGACCGCGAAGCGCGGCGCCATTATCCCAGCGACAGCGCCTTTCGCCGCCATGTCGTCATTCGCAAGGGGCGCGAGAACTATCTCTGCCTGCTCAATCTGGAAGACGCGCTGCAAGGCGGCTTCGCAGGGCGCGCCGCCGTGCTGGCGCAATTCGTGGCACGCTGGGCGGCCTATTCACGCGATGGCGACATGGTGGGCGGCGACCTGCCAGGCTGGCTACCCGCGCTTTTCCGCCGCGCCGGCGCGACCGCGCTCACCGATCGGCGCGGCGAGTGCATCTATGCTGGCTGCCCGCATTTCCGCACCTGCTTCATCGAGCGCGCTGCCCATGCCAGCCAGCAGGCGGACCTCGTCATTGCCAATCATGCGCTGGTGATGATCTCCGCCGCGCGCGGGCGGGAGGGCCATAATGCGCTCTCGCGACTAGTCTTCGACGAGGGGCACCATCTCTTCGACGCCGCCGACGCCACCTTCGGCGCGGCGCTAACCGGGCGCGAGGCGATCGAGCTGCGGCGCTGGGTGATCGGGCCGGAAAGCCGCACGCGCCGCGGCCGGCGACGCGGCCTATCCGCGCGGCTGATGGACGTGGCGAGCTATGATGCGGAAGGCGCCGAGGCCATCGATGCGGCCAATGAGGCAGCGCGTGCCCTGCCCGCCGACGACTGGCTCAAGCGCGTAATCGACCGCGCCCCGGAGGGCGCCATCGAAGAGCTGCTTGGCGCAGTACGCGACACCGTCTATGCCCGCGCCGAACGCGAGGGGCGCGACGATCCGGGTTATGGGCTGGAAATCGATCTTGCCGAAATCGATGGGCCGCTGATCGACGCGGCGAGCGCGGCCGCAACGGCACTGGAAGCCCTGCTCGCACCGCTGCAACGCCTCTCCAAGCGCCTCGTCGCCGTGCTCGAGCTGGCACCCGACTGGCTCGACGGGCCGGCTCGCGCACGGATCGACGGCGCCATGGCCGCGCTCGGCTGGCGCTGCGACCTGTTGATGAGTTGGATCGCGCTGCTGCTGCGCGTCGGCGGACCGGCGGACCCGGCCTTCGTCGACTGGCTCGCCGTGGAGCGCGTCGAAGGGCGCGAGTATGACATGGGCCTGCACCGCCATTGGCTCGACCCGACGCGGCCGCTCGCCGAGACGGTGCTGAAGCCCGCGCATGGCGTGCTCGTCACCTCCGCCACGCTGCGCGCAGGCGGCGATTGGGAGAGCGCGCGCGGCCGTACCGGTGCCCTGCACATGGAAAGTGCCCCGCAGACCTTCGACGTGGCCAGCCCCTTCGATTATGCGCGCCAGGCCGAAGTGCTAATCGTCACCGATATCCGGCGCGGGGACCTCCCAGCGCTCGCAGGCGCCTATGCGCGCCTTATCGAGGCGGCGGGCGGCGGCACGCTGGGGCTGTTCACTGCCATCCGACGGCTCCGCTCGGTCCACGCGCGCATCGCCGACCGGCTCGCCCATATGGGCCTGCCGCTCTACGCCCAGCATGTCGACCCGCTCGACCCGTCCACGCTGATCGACATGTTCCGCGACGATCCGCGCGCCTCGCTGCTGGGCACGGACGCGCTGCGCGATGGCATCGACGTGCCGGGCGACTCGCTGCGGCTGGTCGTGATGGAGGGAGTTCCCTGGTCCAAGCCGAGTGTGCTGCACGCGGCGCGGCGTCAGGCGAGCGGCGCGCCCACCGCCTTCGACGATCGCCATGTCCGCGCGCGGCTGGCGCAGGCGTTCGGCCGGCTGATCCGCCGCGCCGACGATGCCGGCCAGTTCGTCATCCTCTCTGCAGCCATGCCCAGCCGGCTGCTCAGCGCCTTCCCCTCCGATGTCCCAATCTTGCGCATTCCGCTGGACGAGGCGATTGCCCGCGTGCGCGGCCGTCTTGGTTCCGCAACGCAATCCGCGCTAGGATCGGCGGAGAGCCGCCCTAGCCCAAGAGTCGATGAAGAGAGATGAAGACCGTCACCCTGCTGCGCCATGCCAAGTCCGACTGGCAGGATGCCGGGCTTCGCGACTTCGACCGGCCGCTCAATGGCCGGGGCGAGCGGGCGGCGGCACTGATGGGCCATTGGGCCCGGCGCGAACGGCTGAACTTCGACCATGTGCTGGCCTCGCCGGCGGCGCGGGCGCGGGCCACGCTGGAGCGCTTCGCCGAAAGCCATGGCGCCTGTCCGGCGCCGGTATGGGACCAGCGCATCTATCTCGCCTCCGTCGCGACGCTGGCCGAGGTCATCGCCGAGACAGACGACCAGCGAGAGAGCGTGCTGCTCGTTGGTCATAATCCGGGGTTAGAGGAGTTCATCCTCACTTATGCGCGCGATGGCGGGGACACGCGGCTGCGCGACGACGTGGCCGAAAAATTTCCGACTGCGGCCATCGCAGTGCTCGCGTTCGACGTACCGCATTGGCGCGCGCTGGGCGACGCACAGCCGACCGAAGGGGACCTGCGCCGTTTCGTTCGCCCGCGTGACCTTGACCCCGCGCTAGGACCGGAGCGGCGCTGAAGCTCGCGAGGCGGTGGGTGATTGTTGGGGCCTCCGCGTTAGATCCGCGCTGAGCCATCCACCCCAAACTGCGTTCGACCCTGAGCTTGTCGAAAGGCTTTCCTGTCCTTCAGCCCACGTAGAAGAGAAGGAAAGCCAAGGCGCACGGAACAGCGTGAGACGCTCAGTATCCCGCCTCAATCGCTTCCCGCAGATTCTCTCGGATGACGGTGAGGCGAGCGATCAGCAAAGCGAGGTCAGAGGAATCGAACTGGCTGCGGGGGCGCGGCGCGGGGCGCACATCATCCAGCGCCAGCTCGGCTTGAGGCATGCCCGCCGGTTGGGCAGGCGGCGCAGCGGGTGCCGATGCCGGCAGAGCGGACGTCTCCGCCCGATCGACCGGATCGTCGGCTGACTCGGCCTCGCCCTTCCCTTCCAGCACGCGCTGGGCGCCACGCACGGTAAAGCCCTGCTCATTCAACAACTGATTGATCCGGCGCGCGACATCCACGTCCGCCGGGCGATAATAGCGGCGGTTGCCGGCGCGTTGCAGCGGCTTGAGCTGGGGAAAGCGCGACTCCCAATAGCGTAGGATATGCTGGGCGACGCCAAGCTCCTGCGCCAGCTCGCCAATCGTCAAAAACGCGCCTTCAGCCTTGCTCATGGCCCATAGTGCACCGATCCCGCCGCGCGGGTCAACCGGGCCGCTCAGGCGCCCGCGACACGATCGCGCAGCGACTGGCTGGGTCGGAAGGTGAGCACCCGGCGCGAGGTGATCGGCACTTCCACGCCGGTCTTGGGATTGCGCCCCACGCGCTCGTTCTTGTCGCGCAGGACGAACGTGCCGAAGCCCGAGATCTTGACGTTCTCGCCGGTCTCCAGCGCCTCGGTGACGAGACCAAGAACCTGCTCGACCAATTCGGCGGATTCGGCGCGCGAGAGGCCGATCTGCTTGTTCAGAAGTTCCGCGATATCCGCGCGGGTCAATGTGTCGTCGGAGCTCATAATCACCCCCAGGGACGCTTGCCGGGCCGCCATGGGCCAGCCGTTACGCCTTGTGTTTGCTGTAGAATCCGGCGCTTGGCAATATCGGCAAACACCGTTTCGGGGCAGCTCGCCGTTTAAATACCATAAAAGCGCGCGCCCGGCCGTCCTCAGTAGCGCAGCACGCAGGCTCCCCAGGTAAAGCCGCCACCCATCGCCTCCAGCACCAGCAGGTCGCCGCGCTTGATCCGCCCGTCGCGCACCGCCGTATCGAGCGCGAGCGGCACCGACGCGGCAGAGGTGTTGGCGTGCTGATCCACCGTCACCACCACGCGCTCCGGCGCGAGGCCGAGCTTGCGCGCCGTCGCATCGAGAATGCGGGCGTTGGCCTGGTGCGGCACCACCCAATCGACATCGCTGGGTTCGAGGCCGGCGTCGGCCAGCACTTCGGACATGACCGCCGCCAGATTGACAACGGCATGGCGGAACACGTCCTGTCCCTTCATGCGCAGCTTGCCGACCGTGCCGGTGGTCGATGGGCCCCCGTCCACGTTGAGCATGCTGTTGTAGCGCCCATCGGCATGAAGGCGGCTGGCGAGAATGCCGCGCCCGCCCTGCGCCGCGGTCTCCTGTGCCTGGAGCACGACCGCGCCGGCGCCATCGCCGAAGAGCACACAGGTGCCGCGATCTTCCCAATCGAGGATGCGGCTCATCGTCTCGGCCCCGATCACCAGTGCCGTACGCGCCGCGCCGCCGCGCAGCATATTGTCCGCTACCGTAATGGCATAGAGGAAGCCCGAGCAGACCGCCGCTACGTCAAAGGCGATGCCGCCATGGATGCCGAGCGCCGCCTGCACAAGCGTGGCCGTGGCGGGGAAGGTCTGGTCCGGCGTTGCGGTTGCGAGAACGATGAGGTCGATCTCGTCCGGCGCAATACCCGCCGCATCCAGTGCGGCGCGGGCTGCCTGCGTCGCGAGCGTCGAGGTCGTCTCGCCTTCGCCGGCGACATGGCGATTGCGGATGCCGGTTCGCGCGACAATCCACTCGTCGCTGGTGTCGACCATCGTCGCCAGTTCGGCATTGCTCATGCGGCGGTGCGGCAGCGCCGAGCCAGTACCCAGGATCACGGAGCGAAGCGTCATTTGCTGGCCAGTTCCTCGCGTCCGACGGGCCCCATGCGAGCCAGGTCTTCGGCAATGCGCGCGGAAAGATCGTCCTCCACCAGCCGCGCCGCGACGTGGATGGCGTTGGCGATGCCCTTCTCGTTGGCGCCGCCGTGGCTTTTCACGACGATACCGTTGAGGCCGAGGAACACTGCGCCATTGTGATTGTTGGGATCGAGCCGGTGCCGCAACAGATGCATGGCCGGCCTGGAAATGAGGAAACCCAGCTTGGAGCGGATCGAACTGGTGAAGGCACGCCGCAGCACGTCGGTCACGAAACGAGCGGTGCCTTCCGCCGACTTGAGCGCGACATTGCCGGCGAAGCCTTCCGCCACGATCACGTCCACTTCGCCCGAGCCGATCTTGTCGCCCTCGATAAACCCGTCGAAGCGCAGCGGCAGACCGCGGGCTTCGCGCAGCATGGCGGCCGCCTCGCGAATCTCATCGGTGCCCTTCAAATCCTCGGTGCCGATGTTGAGCAGGCAAACCCGCGGCGTGGCGAGATCGAGCACTGTGCGGGCATAGGCCGCGCCCATGATGGCGAATTCAACGAGGTTGCGCGGGTCGCACTCGGTGTTGGCGCCCAGGTCCAGCATCACCACGTCATTGTCGCCCAGCGTGGGCAGCATGGCGGCGAGCGCGGGCCGGTCGATTCCCGGCAGCGTCCGAAGGGCGAGCTTAGCCATGGCCATGAGCGCGCCGGTGTTGCCGGCCGAGACGGCGGCGCCGGCCGAGCCTTCTTTTACGGCCTGGATGGCCATTCCCATGGAGCTGTCGCGCGAGCGCCGGATCGCCTGGCTCGGCTTGTCGGTCGCGGCAACGACACCATCGGTATGGAAAATCTCGGCAACCGCCGAGAGATTGGGATGGTTCTCGAGCGCGGCGCGAATCTGCGCCTCGTCTCCATAGAGGGCATAGCGCAGCGCCGGGTGACGCCGGCGCGCGAGCGCAACGCCCGCGACGGTGACGCGGACACCCTCGTCGCCGCCCATCGCATCGATCGCGATCCGCGGCGCCGTCACTCCATTATCCCCCTTGTCGGGTCTCAGGCGCCGACGGCGACGATTTCGCGTCCGTTATAGTGGCCGCAGGACGGGCACAGATTGTGGGGGCGCTTCAGCTCGCCACAGTTCGAGCATTCCTGGAAAGCCTCGACGGGCAGCTTGTCATGGCTGCGGCGCATGCCGCGCTTGGACGGCGATGTTTTTCTCTTAGGGACAGCCATGCGGGCACCTGTTCCAAATCGTCAAAAAGTTCAAAACCTGTCGCTTGCCTCAAGCCACTGGTCCGGCTGCCTACGGCCACAAGGGGTCGCAGCCAGAGCGGTCGGGCGTGTGCGAGAGGTTGCGCCTATAGCGCTTTTTCCCGTGGGCGCAACTGATTCATTGCGGGAAAGAGGCGCAATTTGCCGGACCCGATGCGCAAATGCGTCCCTTACCCGCCCTGCAACCCAGTCACGCGATCGCCCACGAAAGGATTGGACGCACGCTCATGGGCAAAGCTGCTGGGCTGACCGTGGCCGGGCACGAACACGGTGTCGCCACCCAACGGCCAGAGCTTGCGGGTAATCGAGGCAATGAGGTCTTCATGATTGCCACGCGGAAAGTCGGTCCGGCCGATCGAGCCCTGGAACAGCACGTCGCCCACCAGCGCCAGTTTCGAGGGGGCATGGTGGAAAACGACATGGCCGGGCGTGTGACCGGGGCAGTGAATCACATCGAGCGCCAGATCACCCACCGTGACGGTGTCGCCATCGGCAAGCCAGCGGTCCGGTTCGAAACGGGCGGCCGCGAGGCCCCATTTGCGCGCATCCTCCTCCAGCCGGTCCAGCCAGAAGCGGTCCGCCTCGTGCGGCCCCTCGATCGGCAGATCCAGCTCCTTCGCCAGCACGCCCGCCTCACCGCAATGATCGACATGGCCGTGGGTGACGAGCAGCTTCTCCAGCGTGACGCCATGCTGGGCAACAGCGCTCTTGAGCCGGGGCAGATCGCCGCCGGGATCGACCAGCGCACCGCGCAGGGTGCGCGTGCACCAGATGAGCGAGCAATTCTGCTGGAAAGCAGTCACCGGGATCATGGCGACCCGCATGGGCGGCGCGGCGGGCGAGGTTTCGTTGGGCGCAGTCATGGCGGCGATGTGGCAGGGCCGGCGCGCCGGTTCAAGCGGCGGCCAACATTGACTCGACCCAGGCGGGCACCAGCGCGCTCGCGGGCCCGTGCCGGCATTCGTGGAACCAGTTGCTGCCTTCCGAGGCTTCCAGGTTGAGTTCGAGCGTACGCGCGCCCGTCGCCGCCGCCATGCGTACAAAGCCCGCGGCCGGATAGACTGCGCCCGACGTACCAATGGAGACGAACAGATCGGCGCGGGAAAGCGCGGCCTCGATCCGCGCCATGTCATAAGGAATTTCGCCGAAGAACACGATGTCCGGCCGGAGCGTGGGCGCAGCGCAGGCGGGACAGGTGGCGCCGGGCGGCATTGGCCCGTCCCATGGCGTACGGGTGCCGCAACGGGCACAGAGCGCCGAGCGTAGCTCACCATGCATATGGAGCACGCGCCGCGCGCCGGCGCGCTCGTGGAGATCATCGACATTCTGGCTGACGATCAGCAGTTCGCCCGGCCATGCCGCATCGAGCCGCGCCAGCGCCTCGTGCGCGGCATTGGGCCGCACATCGTCCAGCGCCCCGCGCCGTGCATCGTAGAAGCGGTGAACCAGCGCCGGATCGCGCGCGAGGGCTTCTGGGGTGCAGACATCCTCGACACGATGATCATTCCATAGCCCGTCCGAGGCACGGAAGGTTTCCAGCCCGCTTTCTGCTGAAATGCCGGCGCCGGTGAGAATGACGATATTGCTTTCGGGCGACATGGATGGGATCAAATCCGAGACCGGGCGCGAGCGCAAGTCTGAAGACCTGTCACTGAACCGGTCCGACACACCTTCAGCGTCGTTCGCGCTGGACCGCTCGAAGCGCTTTCTTTCCGCGAAAGAAAGAGGGACGCCCCGCCCGCGCGGCTAAGCTTGCGACGGTCGAACTGCCAGACAAGCACGCCGTTGGTGTTGCGGCTGAAGGCGACCTGCTGGATGGAAACGTCGACATGCTTGCCCTTGCCGTGGCTGCCGCGCGCGAAATGCGCCGCCATCGCGCCGGCGGCGGCAACCATGTCGGCATGGAAGGTGCAGGCATCGGCGGCTTCCTTGACGGGCGGCAGGCCCGGCTCCCCGGTCACACGCAGCGCGCCGCCCATCCTTCTTCATTAGGTCACAATAAACTGTTGAGGCCTCAATTCACGCGGACATTGCCGAGCGAGCCGAGAACGCCGAAGGCCTGAAGCAGCCAGAGCACGACGAGGATCACCACTACCCCGTTGAGAATGCTACGGATCTTGCTGTCCATGGGGATGTAGTTGTTCACCAGCCAGAGCAGCACGCCCACAACGATGAGGACGATAATGATGGTGAGAAGAGGCATTGATTTGTCCTTTCCATTCTCTGCCGGGCAGCTAGCGTGGAGGCCCTTTTTTATTTCCCCATGCGCCGCCGGTCAGCCCTTTGCCGTGAGTGGCAACGGACTGACCGCGACGGGTTTAGTAAGTGGCTGGCGGGTCGCTCGCCGGGAAGGACTCGTCGGAGGCTTCGTCCGTCCGGTCCCAAGTCTGCGCCCGGCCGTCGCGCATATGCTCGGGCCCTGCATCGCGGACCTGCGCGAACGCGCCCACTGCTCCACCGGAGCCGGCAAACGCGGCTGCCGGTGCCTCCTGCGTGTCCTCCCGCTGGCGTCGACGCATCCAGTAAAAAACGGCGGCGCTGCCCAGTGCGCTCAGCAAGAGACTTTTCGAGGGTAAAGCCATGTTCATAGACCGCTCCTAGCCATTCGCCTTGATGTTGATGGGAGGCGCCAACGGATTGCGCTGGTCGCCTGCAAGCCCGTCGGGAGCACATGTCTTGGGCACGTCAGTCTGGTCGGCATCCAGGCGGGAGGAGGCCTCCTCCGCCGTTTTCCCGGCCCTGTGCCGGCGCTCCTTTCGTGCCTTGACCTTGTTCATGATGCACTCCTCTCGGCAAAACGACGCCAAGAGGAATTGTATCCCGGGAGCAGGCCTGATGCCGAAGCTCGCGGCGGGCATGCCGCCGCCGTGCCCTCAAGAGGACGCCGGCACTCCAACGAAAACAGCAGAAAACAAGCAGCAAACCGCCTATTTTATTGTCTATAAATTGGAAAGCGGGGCTTTTGTTATTTTCTCGAAATATGGCAGGGTGAAAAATAACAAACCTATTCGTTCACGACGATCACCCAGGAGAATTAACGACGGGAACCATCCGGAACCGCTACCGGTCCAGTTTTTCTACAATGATCGCACGGGACCAGCGTGCGACTTCGCCAGGAACGTCTATTTTGATGATCGTTTTTCACTGCGTTCCGCATGAACCACAATGGTTCGGCGTCTTTTCGCCACGGCCGACCTCAACGTTTACCGATATGCACTCTTTTGCATTCGTGCGGCCGGCCGGCCCGTGTACAATGTGCATCAGCGGGATTTTACGGGGGGCAGCTTGCACCCCCATCACGCAATGAGGCTCAATGACAAAGGCACAGCGGACGGACAGTCATAGCATTTCGGGCGCCGAACCCACGCACGACCGACTCGCCGATTCACATAGTCTCCTCTTTCGCTACACCGATGCGCTCTATCGCGCCGAGTCGCTGAACGAGATCTACGACGCCTCGCTGGATGCCATCTGCGAAGGGCTAGGCTGCACGCGTGCCGCCATCCTGGTGTTGGATGCAAATGGCGTAATGCGCTTCAAGGCATGGCGCGGCTTGTCGAATGGCTATCGCGCGGCGGTGGAAGGGCATTCGCCCTGGCCGGTCGGCACGCGCAACCCGCCGCTCATCTGCATCGAGGACATCGCCAACTCGACCGAAACCGAAGCTATCAAGACGACTGTAGTGGGCGAAGGCATTTGCGGACTGGCCTTCATCCCCCTCACCGCGCACGACCGGCTGATCGGCAAGTTCGTGGCATATTACGATGTCGCTCGATTGTTCACCGACCGGGAACGCGAGCTGGCCCTCATCATCGCCCGCCAACTCGGCTTCGCGCTGGAATGCGAGACGGGCGAGGGCAATGCCCGACGGCTCGCCGCCATCGTCGACTCCTCGCAGGACCCCATCATCTCCAAGGCGCTGGACGGCACCATCACGAGCTGGAATCATGCCGCTGAACGGCTGCTCGGCTACAAGGCGGAGGAAGTGATCGGCCTCTCCGGCGCCATGCTTTATCCGCCCGACCGGGTGGACATCGAACCTGAGCTGCTCAAGCGCGTGGCAGCGGGTGAACTCGTGGAAGCCTATGAGACGATTCGCCGGTGCAAGGACGGGCGATTGGTCGATGTGTCGCTCACCATTTCGCCGCTCAAGGACAACCGGGGCAATGTCATCGGCGCATCCAAGATCATGCGCGACGAGACCGAGCGCCGCCGTGCCGAAGAGCGCCAAGTCCTCCTCCTGCGCGAGATGGACCACCGCGTGAAGAATCTCTTCGCCCTCGCCGCCAGCCTTGTGCAACTGAGCGCACGAAGCGCACGCACCCCTGGAGAGCTGGCGCAATCGGTCGCCAGCCGCCTGACGGCGCTTTCGCGCGCACATTCACTCACAATGACGGGCGGCTCGCACCAGGCCAGCAATGAGAACCCGGCGCGCTCTCTCCACATGCTCGTTGGCGCGGTGCTCCAGCCCTTTGTCCTCGCCGAACCCGGTGCGACAGGGCGCATCCGCATGGAAGGCGACGATGTCGAACTGCACGAGGAGCAGGTGACGCCGCTGGCGCTGCTGCTTTATGAATTGGCCACCAACGCCGTCAAATATGGTGGCCTCTCCGTCCCATCCGGTCACGTTGCCCTGCGCTTTCGTCGCACCGACGAGGGCCTTGCAATCGACTGGAAGGAAGCAGGCGGCCCGGCGCTCGCAGCCGGCGAGGTCAGCGAGGGGTTCGGCGGCAGGCTCATCGCCGCGACGGCCGCGCAACTCGGCCGCATCCAGCATCATTGGGAGGCGGACGGGCTGCGCGTGGAGACTCTCGTCCTCTTGAGAGACAAGCCCGGGCTCGCGTGAAGTCGAGCACGGCGATCGCGCGAACAAGCGCCGCGAAGAGACGGGCCTTTACTTTCCATTAGCCATCAAAATGTGGCGCCATGGGAACCATCGTCGGCGTGCGCGAGTTGCATGCGCGACCCAACTCAGCGGATCGTGCCCCTTTGCGCCACGGTCGGGATGGTGCTCCTTTGTACCAGCTGAGGGTCCTGTACTGGTAGAGAAGGGGTTTCCGATGAAGAAAATCACCTTGGCACTTGCGCTTGCCTCGACCGCGCTGGCTGCGCCGGCGCTCGCGCGCGATGGAGCCTGGTATATAGGAGCCGATGGCGGCGTGTGGCTGCCCGAGGAATCCACTGCGACCATCGCCCCGGGCGTCGATGTCCAAACCAAGAAAAAGGCCGGCTATGATGCCGATGTCAACTTCGGCTACGATTTCGGCGCTTTCCGCCTCGAAGCGGAATATTCGCACAAGAAGGCGAACAACAAGAACACCGTCTATTCCAACGGCTTCGTGCCGGCTGAGGATGGCGGCATGGTTCGCACCGACAGCGGCATGCTGAACGGCTATATCGACTTCGGCCCCGATGACGGCCTGCAAGGCTTCGTCGGCGGCGGCGTGGGCTATGGCTATGCCCGCGTCTCCTTCCCCGGCGCGCGCGATGGAGATGGCGGGTTTGCCTGGCAGGCGATGGCGGGCGTCCGCTTCCCGATCACGCAGAACATCGATATCTCGGCGAAGTACCGCTATTATCGGCAGGATCATATCGACATCATCGCCGACAACGGCACGCCGGCGCGCGTCAACATAAAGGGCCACAGCGCCCTGCTTGGGATCGCGTTCAACTTCGGCGGCGCGAGCGAACCGGCACCGCCGCCGCCGCCGCCCCCGCCGCCACCGCCGCCTCCGCCTCCTCCCCCGCCGCCGCCTCCGCCGCCCCCGCCGCCGGTCGCGCAATGTGCTCCGGGGCCCTATGTGGTGTTCTTCGAGTGGGATAAGGCGGACGTCACGGCAGATGCCGCCGCGATCCTGGACAACGCCGTGTCCGCTTACGCCAATTGCGGCAGCGCCAATGTGATGATCGCGGGCTACACCGATACCTCAGGCACGCCGCGCTACAATCTGGGCCTTTCCAACCGGCGTGCCGAAGCGGTCAAGACCTACATGACGTCGAAGGGCATCGCGGCCGGCTCGATCGAAACCAAGGGTTATGGCGAGACCAACCTGCGGGTTCAGACGGCCGATGGCGTGCGTGAGCTGCAGAACCGTCGCGTCGAAGTGACCTACGGCCCCGGCGCGGGCCAGTAATCAGTCGGGAAGCGGCGCCTTCCAGAGCGCCGCCTTTCCGCGAAGAAGGGGCCGGCTACCCCCCCTGCCGGCCCCTTCTTTCAGTTACCCGGGCGATGACCGGCGGGCGAAATCGCGCTTGCGCCAGGCCTTACCTCCCCTTCAACTTCCGTTCCCTTTGAACGTGTCGAAGGACACTCTTCCTCTTGGCCACGCCCGCCGAGCGAGAAGGCCGCTTCGGCGTCTGGGAGCGAACGCGTGCGGGTTTGGAGTTGGCGCCAAATCCGCCCGCTCAGGTCGCCGGCGCCGGCTCAGCCGGCATGTCGCCATCAGCAAGGGCCTGCATGAAGCGATGGAGCCACCAGGTGACGTCCTCATGCTCGATCGTATCCATCAGGGCCCGCCAGCGCGTGACGCGTTCCTCCCGGGGCATGATGAGCGCGCGGTGGATGGCGTCGGCCAGCTCTTCGGCGCTGAAGGGATTAACCAGCAGCGCCTGTTCCATGCGCTCGGCCGCGCCGGTGAAGGAGGAGAGGACGAGCACGCCCGGATCGTCCGGATCCTGCGCGGCCACATATTCCTTAGCAACCAGGTTCATGCCGTCGCGCAGCGGCGTCACCAGAGCGATGCGGGCGGCACGATACATGCCGGCGAGCGCCGCGCGATCGTAGCCGCGGTTCACATAGCGCAACGGCACCCACAACGCCGTCGCAAACTCGCCGTTGATATGGCCGGATAGCTCGTCCAGCGCCTTGCGAATATCCTGATAATGCTCGACGTCCTCCCGAGAGGGCGGGGCGATCTGGAGCAGCGCGACTTTGTCGTGGAATTCCTCATGCTCCGCAAGGAAGCGCTGATAGCCCAGAAAACGCTCCTGCAGGCCCTTTGAATAATCGAGCCGGTCCACACCGATCATCAGCACGCGCTCGTTGAGGCTCCGCAGCAGCGCATCATGCGCCTCGTGTGCCTCTTCGCTGCGGGCCTTGGCCAGAAAATCGGGTGTATCGATGCCGATGGGGCAGGCAATGCAACGCAGCGTCCGCTCACCGATGACGATCCGGCCGTCATCGGACACCTCCGCGTCCTCGAATTGCTCACGCACATAATAGAGGAAGGACTGGAGCCAGACGCTGCTCTGGAAGCCAATCACATCATAGGCGAACAGCCGCTCGACCAGGGCACGGTGACCCGGCAGCGACACCAGCAGGCGCGTCGCCGGCCAGGGCGTGTGCAGGAAGAAGCCGATGCGGTTGCGCACACCCGCAGCCCGAAGCTCGGAGCCGAGCGGAATGAGATGATAATCATGCACCCAGATGAGATCGTCCGGCTCGATGAGCGGCATCATCGTCTCGGAAAAGCGGCGGTTCACGCGCGCATAGCCGCCCTCGAACTGGCGTTCGAACTCGGCGATATCTGTGCGGTCGTGAAACAGCGGCCACAGCGTGCGATTGGCAAAGCCGTTATAATATTCCTGGGTATCCTGCTCCTCCAGATCCACGGTGACGGTGGCGACGCCCTCGACGCGGCTGAAGTTGAGCTGGCCGGTGAAGGTCTCCGCAACATTGCCGGACCAGCCGAACCAGATGCCCCCGCTCTCGCGCAAGGCCACGGCCAGCGCGACCGCAAGGCCACCCTGATTGCCCTTGCCCTCGCCGCTGGGGGCACTCACCCGATTGGAGACGACGATCAGACGCTGGCTCATCGCACGGCACTCCAAGGTTTGCTGAGCTTGACCGCACAGCTGATGAGACCGACCAACGAATAGGTCTGGGGATAGTTGCCCCACAATTCGCCGGTCTCGGGGTCGATGTCTTCGGAAAGGAGGCCGGCGGCGGTACGGCGGCTCAGCATCTCCTCGAACAGAACGCGCGCCTCCTCGGTGCGACCGGTCGCATGGAGCGCCTCGATCAGCCAGAAGGTACACACATTGAACGCCGAGCGCGGCAGGCCGAAATCATCCTCCGTCGCATAGCGCAGCATGTGTGAACCGCGCCGCAGACCTGCCTCGACGGCATTGAGCGTGCCCACGAAACGGTGATCGTCAGGCGTGAAGAACCGTAGGTCGAGAAGTTGCACCAGGCTGGCATCCAGATTGTCGCCGCCCAGGGTGGCGGACATATGATTGCCCTTGGCGTGCCAGGCGGAGGTCTCGATCAACGCGCGAATCTTGTCGGCCCGCGCCTGCCAGAAAGTCGCGCGATCGGTAAGGCCAAGCGCCGTGGCGCAATTGGCGAGGCGATCGCACGCCGCCCAGCACATGGCTGTGGAATAAGTGTGGACATAGCTCTTGGTGCGCAGCTCCCACAGGCCCGCGTCCGGCTGATCGTGCACGGCCCAGGCGCGTTCACCCACTTCCTCCAGCGCACGAAAGTCGTCGATACCGCCCATGCGGAACAAGCGCTGGTCGATGAAGCTGTGCGTACTGGAAAGGACGATCTGGCCGTAGGCATCGTGCTGGATCTGCTCATAGGCCTGGTTGCCCACGCGCACCGGCCCCATGCCGCGATAACCCGCGAGGCTGGGCGTCACCCATTCGGTGAGCTTGGCCTCGCCGCCGACGCCATAGAGCGGCTGGATGTGCCCGCCGCGCGCATTGTCGACGATGTTGCGCAGGAACTCCAGATAGCTCTCCAGCACGTCCAGCGCCCCGAGCCGGTTGAGCGCCTGCACGGTGAAATAGGCGTCGCGAATCCAGCAGTAGCGATAATCCCAGTTGCGCCCGCTCTCCGCATGCTCCGGGATGGAAGTGGTAAGCGCCGCGACGATGGCACCCGTCTCCTCATGCTGGCACAGCTTGAGCGCAATGGCGCTGCGGATGACCGCCGACTGCCATTCCACCGGCGTCGCAAGGCCGCGCGCCCAACTGCGCCACTCATCCACAGTACGGTCCAGCATGCCCTCGAGACTGTGACGCAGATTCTCCGAAAAGCTCTCATCCGGGCCCAAGAAGAAGTGCAGCGGCCGCTCGACACGAAACAGACGCTCGTCCTCGATCCAGCCGATCGGCGCGTTGGTGGTCAGCCGCAGCGTCAAATTGTCGAGCAGGTAGCGCATATGGTTGGTGCCGCGCGTGCGCACGGGATCATGCGCGCCCCAATCGCGGGCCGGGCGCAGCCGAACACGGATACGCGGCGATCCTTCGATGGGCCGCACGATCCGCGCGAAGGCGACCGGCCGGTACATTCGCCCGTTGCGGCGGAAGCGCGGGCAGAAATCGATCACCTCGATGGCGTTGCCGGCCTTATCGCGGTGGCAGGTTGAGAGCACGGGCGTGTTGCGCAGGTAGCGCTGCTCCGTACTGGCACAATCCTCCAAGTCGATCTCCCAAAAACCGCGCGCGCCGGCACTGCTGCGCGGCGCGGGATCGAGCAGGGACGAGAAGACCGGATCGCCATCCACGCGCGGCACGCAGGCCCAGACGAAGCGGCCATGGCGGTCGACCAGCGCGGAGACCTGGCAGTTGCCGATGGGGAAGAGATCGAGTGTCGCGGTCATGCCACGAGTCCCCCAAGCCAGGCGCGAAGGGCAGCAGGGTTCGCCAGAAAGAAATCCGCCTTTGTGGGGCGCAACTCGCCGACCATGATCGCCAGGCCACCCATCGCCTGCACGACGCGGAAGCCGTCCTCGTCGGTAACATCATCACCTGCGAAGACCGGCCGCGTGCCGCTCATCGGCGCCTGAGTCATGAGCTTGCGGATGGCGCCCCCCTTGTCGCCGCCAGGCAGGCGGACCTCGATCATCATCTTGCCGTCCTGAAGCACCAGATCGCTGGCGGCTGCGACCTGAATGGCGAGCCGACGCGCGGCGAGGCCGTGCTCGGGCGCCATACGGAAATGCAGCGCCGCGCCGAAACTCTTGTCCTCGGCGAGCACGCCCTCATGCGTCTGGGCGAAGGCGCGGAAGCGCTCCACCACCGCATCCATTGCCGGCGGCCGCACGGGATGCTCCACAAAACCCTGAAAGCGCTGTTCCAGCCCATGGCTGCCGGAAACGGCAATATGCCGCGCCACAGGCCCGAGGATCGCATCGATCTGGGCAATGGAGCGACCACTCACCACGGCGAAGCGGCCCGGCAGGCGCTCGGCAAGACGGCGCAGCAATTCGCGGGTGGGGTCGTCCGCGATCACGCGGTCGGGCCGATCCTGCAATTCCAGCAGCGTGCCGTCCAGATCCAGGAACAGGCTGCTGCCCTCGATAATCGTGAGCGGGGGCGGACATTCGTCGCCGGGCGGGGCGAGCAAGGGCTAACTCCTTTCACCTCAGCCTACCGGACATTGGCCCATAAAGTCGAGGCAGTAGAATGCTTTAGGAAAGGGGATCCTGCGGAGATGCAGCGCGCTGAGCCGGCTCAAAGCGTGATCCAGGACAGTTGTATCGGCACGAAAAGGACTCTCGCACGAGCAGAAACAGCCAATCCGAAAACCCGCGCCCCCTCCCAAGCTGACGCCAGAAAGAAATGGTCGATGGGCGCCTTGGTTCCCCGTCACACGCGCGTGCTAGGCCGGCCCTGCAGCCCAAGAAGGCGGCAAGACGGCTCAGCTCCCGACGATGGTTCCGCCATTGGGATGGAGCACCTGTCCGCTCATATAACTCGCATCCTCACAGGCCAGGAACAGGAAGCTGGGCGCCACTTCGTTGGGCTGGCCGGGCCGGCCCATCGGCGTATCCTCGCCGAAATGCGCCACTTTCTCCTCGCTCGCGCCGCCGCAGGGATTGAGCGGCGTCCAGATGGGGCCAGGGGCGACGGCGTTCACGCGAATGCCCTTCTCCACCAGATTTTCACTGAGCGAGCGGGTAAACGCCGTGATGGCGCCCTTGGTGCTGGAATAATCGAGCAGCGCCTTGGAGCCCTTGTACATGGTGACGGAGGTGCAGTTGACGATGGCCGCGCCCTTCTTGAGATGCGGGGTCGCGGCCTGGGTCAGGAAGAACATCGCGAAGATATTGGTCTGGAAGGTGCGTTTGAGCTGCTGCTCGGTGATATCCTCAATCGCCTCGTCGGGATGCTGCTCGCCGGCATTGTTGATGAGGATATCGAGCCGCCCGAACTTACCGATGACCTGCCGGACCAGTGCCTCGCACGCTTCTTTCTCGCCGAGGTCGGTCGCCACGGTGAGGACATCGCGTCCTTCCTCGCGCACGATCTCAGCGGTGCGCTGGGCGTCGTCATGCTCGCAGAGATACGCAATGGCGATGTCCGCGCCTTCGCGGGCAAAGAGCGCGGCGACGGCGCGGCCAATGCCGCTGTCGCCGCCGGTGATAAGGGCCACTTTGCCCTCCAGCCGGCCCGAACCGCGATAGCGCGGCTGCCAGTCCGGCTTCGGATCGAGCGCGCTTTCGTGGCCGGGCAGGCCGTCCTCGTGGACCATTTCGACGGTATCGCTCATCGCACATCCTCGCGGTTCAGTGATCGTTTGCGTCAGCCCACATGCTCGGGCTTGCCCTTGCGCTTGGTGTGCGCGAGCTCCTCGAGCTCCTTCTTGTCCATGGACTCGTACATGGAACGCGAGGCTCCCTTGAGCGCGCTCTTGGATGTATCTCCGCGCTTGGCCGACAAGGCGGCACCTGCAGCCTTTTGCTGCGCCTTGGATTTAGCTGGCATGACCACTTCTCCTTTGCAGAAGGCCAGGGAAAGCAGCGGCGGGGCGGAAGAGCTCCGCCAGCACCACTGCCTTTCAGGTCGCTAGAACCGGCGTCAGATGAATGGCGCAGGGACGTCCCAATAGCCGTAGACCTTTCGGCCATAGGCCTCGTCGAATGCCGGTGCTTCGTCGCGATAATGCGGCGCGCCTTCCAGCCTCGCCTTGTCGATGTCGACGACATAGCCGCCCTGGGCCGTGCTGTAGGTCAGCTTCTCCCACGGGAGGGGATAATAAGCGGTCCCGATGCCGAGAAAGCCGCCAAATTCCATGACGGCATATTCCGCCTTGCCCGAGCGCTTGTCGACCATGAAGTTCTGGATATGGCCGAGCCGTTCGCCGGCGGTGTTGTAGACGCGCGTCCCCTCCACCTTGTCGGAGGCGATGAGGCGGCTGGTCTCGTCGGTTGCGATGGTGTCATGTTCGGACATGCTGTCCTCCTGCTTGCGGGATTGGCTCCGATGCGGCCGTTCCCAAGCCTTTGCGGGCGGCACGGCCTATCGGAGATCATCTCGAAAACGATCCGGGAGGGGGGCTGTTCCACGGCTCGCCGCAACAGGGCGCGTGGCAACCCCAGCGCATCTCAAAGCGGCGGCAGCACCTGGCTGGCGAGGCCCCAGCCGCGCAGCGCCTTCTCGCTGGCTCGCGCCAGCAGGCGCTCGGCATCCGCGATGGAATAGAGATTGGGGCGGGCAACATCGTCCAACTCGTCCCAACTCACCGGCACAGCCACCGGGGCGCCGGGCCGGGCGCGCGCCGAATAGGGCAGGACGGCCGTGCTGCCACGCTGGTTGCGCAGCCAATCGATGAAGATGCGGCCCTTGCGCTTGGCCTTGCTCATCGTCGCGACGAAGCGTTCCGGCTCGGCCTGGCTGAGCGCCTCGGCAAAGCGACGTGAGAAATCCTTGTGCGTCTCCCAGTCGTGCCCCGGCGTCAGCGGGACCACGACATGAATGCCTTTCCCGCCCGAGAGCATGGCGAAGGAGGCAAGGCCGAGATCGGCGAGATGGCGACTCAGGTCACGCGCTGCCCGTTTCACATCGCCGAAATCCAGGCCCTCGTCGGGATCGAGATCGAAGATCATGCGATCGGGCTGCTCGACCGCGTCGACGCGCGAAGCCCAGCCATGAAACTCGATGGTGCCCATCTGCACGCAGGCGATGAAGCCGTCGACATCGCGCACATAGAGATAATCCTCCACGCCGCCGTCCTTCTCGCGAATGGGGACGTGATGGACATGAGGACCGAAGCTGCCGCTGTCATGCTTCTGGAAGAAGCATTTGCGCGCCCGCCCCTGTGGGCAGCGGACCAGGCTGATCGGGCGGTTGGCGCCCAAGGGCAGCATCAACCCACCCACGGCGCGATAATAAGCCGCAAGATCCCCCTTGGTGTGCCCGCCCTCGAAGATCACGCGGTCGGCATTCGTGATGGTCACGTCCGACTGGGGCGCCGCTGCATCGACATCCTCGGCCTTTTCCGGTGTCACGGCGCCAGCCTCCTTGTCCTCGCGTAGGGCAATGAAGCTGCCATGGCGGACATGGCCCTCGGCCGTGAGCTCGGCGAAGGCGATCTCCGCCACCAGCCTCGGCTTGATCCATTGCACATGCCGCGCTGCGGCCCGGGGCACGTCGGCGGGCGGGGTCTTGCGGGCGAGCGGGGCCATGCGCGCGGCCAGATCGGCCAGCAGCGTGCCATCGAAGCCGGTGCCGACCTTGCCCTTATAGACAAGCGCGCCATCCTCATACTGGCCCAGCAGCAGCGAGGCGAAAGGACGGCCGCGCGCCGTGCTGGGGGTCCAGCCCAGAATGACGAATTCCTGCCGCAGCGTGCATTTGACCTTCACCCAGTTGCGCGTGCGTGCGCCACGATAAGGCGCATCGACGCGCTTGGCGATGATGCCCTCCTGCCCAGCCTTGCACATGGCCGCAAAGAGCGCCTCGCCCGCGCCAATGACATGATCGGCGACATGGATCGGCGGCTGCGCTTCGTTCAACAGCGCCTCCAACCGCTCCTTGCGCTCGATATTGGGCAGGGGCTTGAGGTCCTGCCCTTCAAGGCTGAGCAGATCGAAGACATGGAAAGACAGGGCATCGCGCTCGGCCTGCGCGCCATGGCCGCGCTTGAGCACTTTCTGGAGCGCCGAGAAATCCGGATTGCCGTCGGCATCATAGGCAACGATCTCACCGTCGATGAGACAGGCCGGCAGGTCGAGCGCAGCCAGGTTGCGGGCAAGCGGCGCGAACTTGTCCGTCCAGTCGAGCCCGGTGCGCGTGTAGATCGTCACCTTGTCGCCCGCGCAGGCTGCAAGGGCGCGATAGCCGTCGAACTTGATCTCGTGCATCCAGCCATTACCGGAGGGCACGGCATCCACGAGCGTGGCGAGCTGGGGTTTCTGGAAGGCGGGGGGATGCCCGACCCCGGCTTGCCGAGGCGGGTGGGCAACGGCCTTGCCGGCATTGTGGCTGGCCGCGGCGGCCATGGCTTTGTCGAACGCCTTGCCCTTCTTGCCCGCGAGCGACTGCGCGCCCTGGGGATCGGCCGCGATCTCGGCCATGCTGCGGCCGGTGAGCACGCTGGTGAGTCCCTGCTCCACCAGTCCATTGCCTTCCCCGGCGGCCGCATCGTCGATCTTGCGCAGCAGCCAGTTCTCGCGTTTCTCACCCGGCCGGCCTTTCATGCGCACGAGCAGCCACTCGCCTTTCATGCGCTCGCCATGGAGGCGGAAATGCAGATGGCCCTTTGCCAGATCGGCCGCGCTCTTGCCGGCGACCGGCTCCCATGTGCCCTGATCCCACAACATGACCGTCCCACCGCCATATTCCCCTTTGGGAATGGTGCCCTCGAAGCGGGCATAGGAGAGCGGATGATCCTCCGTGCGCACGGCGAGGCGCTTGTCGGCGGGATCGATGCTAGGGCCTTTGGTGACGGCCCAACTCTTGAGCACACCGTCTACCTCCAGGCGGAAATCCCAGTGCAGGCGCGTGGCGGCGTGCTTCTGGACGATGAAGAGATTGCCGCCCCCGGTCCGGGCGCGCTCTCCGCGCGGCTCCGGCGTCCGGCGGAAATCGCGCTTCTCGTTATAGCGTGCGAGGAGATCGCTCCCGGCCATCAGTCCCTCCATTCTCCTCTGACAACGGCTCGAGCCAACGCTTCTCCAGCACGCGCAACAGCGTCATCATCACCAGCGCCATGCCCGTGCCGATGGCAACCAGCGGCCATTGCCCGGCGCCGCTGGCGACGCCGATGGCGCTGGCGAGCCAGAGATGCACCGCCGTGGTGAGATTATGTACATCACCCCCGCGGACGACGATAAGCGCGGCTGCGACGATACCCATGAAGGCCGCAATGCCTTCGACCATGCGCAACGGGTCCATGCGCGAGCCGGGCCCGCCGATTTCATTGTATAAGCTGATGACGGAGACAGTAGTGAGCGCCGCGCTGAAGCAGACGAGGCCATGTGTGCGCAGCCCCGCCGGATAGCGACGCAGCTCGCGATCGATGCCGAGCAGCAGGCCGATGAGCGCCGCCACGCCAAGGCGCAGCAGCAATTCCGTGTCGATGGCTGTGACAGGAATAGCCGGGTTAAGTGTCATATCAGGCGCGTTTCCTGCGGGACGACTGCGCGGAAGGCTTGGCGCTGTCCGGCTTGGCCTTGGCGCCCGCGCGGGCTGATTTCTTGGCGGCCGGCTTGGCGGCGGCGTTCTGTCCGACCGATTTCTTGAGCGCAGCCATGAGATCAATGACATTGCCACCGCTCGGCGCGCCCGGCTCCTCCACATCCTCCAGGATGCGCTTGCCCTTGCCTTTGGCCTTTTTGTCGATGAGGGCATGAAGTGCATCGATATAGCGATCGCGAAACTCTGCGGGCTCAAACGGCGCGGTCTTCTTCTCGATCAGCGTGGCGGCAAGATCGAGCAGATCGGCATCGGGCTTGTCATCACCAATGGCGCGGAAATAGGTCTGCGCCTTCTGCACCTCGTCGGCATAGCGCAGGACTTCGAGCACCAAACCACGCCCGCACGGCTTAAGCGAGACGAGTTGCTCGCGTCCGCGCACCGAGAGCTGACCGAGCCCGACCTTGCGGGTGCGCCGCAGCGCCTCACGCAGGACAACATAGGCTTCCTCGGCCAGATCGTCGGCCGGGATGACGAAATAGGGCTTTTCATAATAGAGCACGTCGATCTCATCCGCCTCGACGAACTGCACCAGCTCCAGCGTTTTGCGGCTCTCGATACGAACGGCCTCGATCTCGTCCTCATCGAGCAGCACATAATTGCCGCGCGAGACTTCATAGCCTTTGACAATCTCTTCACGGTCGACCGGGCCGATGCCGAGCGCTACTTTCTCGTAGCGGATGCGCTTGCCGCTCGGCTCATGGATCTGATGAAAGCTGATCGCGGCGCCCGAGCGGGTAGCGGGATAAATCTCCACCGGAATGGAGACGAGCGCCAGACGGATCTGGCCTTGCCAATAGGCGCGTGCGGCCATGCCGACTTTCCTCCTTCGATCTTTCGGAGAAGTCTCGCGCCCGTGATTTGGTTCCGGTGAGCCGCGCCCGCGAAGCGCCGCCCGGCCGTCCCACATGCGGCCGGGCGGCACGCTGACCGTTATGGCGACGGGCCCGTCGGGTCAGCGTACAGCCAAACCCGGCGCGCTGGCATCGAACTGCACGGCGGCGGCCGGATCGGCGGATTCTCCTGAGCGGGAAAGGCAGCCGCGCCGCCCTGCCCCTTTACCCGGCAGCAACGCCTCTGACCGGACGTCTTGCGCGAGTTTTCAGAGGCAGCAATGCCCGGTGCGGTGGGGAAGTTCCCAGAGGAAACGGTGCAATAGCCCCAAAATGGGACAGATTGCTGGGCAATGGCTAGGCAGGCCGGCAGAGGGCGCGAACCGCCTTTTCCAGATCGGCGAGGAAATAGGGCTTTCGCAGAATATGGCTGCCCGCGAGATGCGGCGGCAGATCGAGCATATCGCCGAAACCGCTGGCGAAGACGAACGGGACCTCGGCCTGCTGAAGCCGCTCGGCCACGGCAACGCTCGTCTCACTACCCAGGTCGAAATCGAGCAGGGCGAAATCGAACCGCGGCCCGTCGCAATGTGCCTGCGCCTCCGCAACGGTATGCGCCACCGCAACTTCCGCCACGCCAATCTCGAGAAGCTGCTCCTCGGCGCTCATTGCGACGATGACATTATCCTCGACGAGAAGGACGCGCATAGGCACGTTATCGGTGCGGGAGCTCGTTCCATTAGGCATAATTGCCCGTTGTCACGACGAGAGCGGACTGTCCAGCCCTTCCAAGCAGATGCGGGGCAAAGGCGGCCGTGGCGGGCCGTTTCGTACGCGGCCGCACCAGACTAATGGCCGACGAGCTTGTCCATCTCCGCCAGAATCTCTTCATGCGAAACGAAGGAAGGCGCCTGATGGCCACTCCGCGCCTGCGTGGCGTCGAGCAATTCTTCCAGATTGCGCCGGGCGCGCGAGACACGGCTCTTCATGGTGCCGACAGCACATTGCGCGATTTCGGCTGCTTCCTCATAGCTGAGGCCGCCCGCACCCACCAGCAGCAGCGCCTCGCGTCGCTCTAGCGAGAGGCGCATCATGGCGGACTTGAGGTCGCCCATGTGGATGCCGTCTTCCTGATCGGCCGGGCGGCTGAGCAGGCGCTCGGCGGCATCGGGATCATAATCGCCATGGAAGCGGCTGCGGCGCGCCTCGCTCAGAAAAGCATTCCGCAGGATGACGAAGGTCCAGCTCTTCATGCTCGTGCCAGGCTGGAATCGATCGCGCGCCTGCCAGGCGCGCAGCAGCGTTTCCTGCACAAGATCATCGGCAAAGTCCGCGCGGCCACACAGGCCCCGGGCAAAGGCGCGCAGGTGCGGGACAACCCGCATCAGTTCGTCCTTGAAGCTAAACGCGATTGCTGAGTCAGTTCGGGTCACTAGCGCGGTCCAGCTTTTTGAGGAGAGCGACGATCTCATCGGGAACTTCTTCCCCGACGACCGAATCGTACATGCGCTTCAATCCCTCAGCCCAGACGGGCTTGGGTTCTTGAAGACGCGCAGTACGGGGTGGCTTGCCCCCCTCAGGCTTGCTGGACATGAACACATTTGACCCTTGCGCATGCATTTTGTCGAGAAGAGAATTACCGGACACGGAGTTTTAACTAACCTTTCAATCTTTTGGGCGGCAGAGAGGCTCGTTCCCCTCCTCGGCAAGAACGAATAGGCAGCAAAAGCCACGTTCATATTCTTCGCTTGGCAGGGGAACGATTGAAACGCCGCCCCGTTCCCGTCTGCGGGGGAGGGCGAAGCAATAAACGGACTGACTATTCTGCTCTTCAGGCGCCAGGCGATCGATCGCTTCCAAAGCTGGCTGAGGGATTATCCTCGTGCCACACCCCTTGCCGTACTCCTCGTCGCGCTCGTTCTTGTCGTCACGGCAGCGCGGGCAGTGGCCGTCGCCGAGAATCGCATGTGGCTCTCCGACCAGCAGGCGCTCGCCAGCGAAATCGGTGCGGCACTGGAGCGCAAGGCAGCCACCGATTCCGCCTATTTGGTCACACTGGGCTCGGTCTTTGCCAATGTTGGCGCGCCCACCCCACAGAGTTTCAAGAGCTATATCGCCCGCCTGCGCGTCATCGAGAATCTGAGCGGCGTCGTCGGCGTGGGCTGGGTGGAGGAAGTGAACGCCTCGGGCCTCCCCGCACTCACGCAGCGCATGCAGCGCAGCGGCTTTCCCGGTTTCCGTCTGCGCCCTTATGCCGCCCCCTCTCAGTGGCCGGCCTATGTGACCACCATGCTGGAGCCGCAGACGACCCAGAACCAAGCGCTCATCGGCTTCGACATGCATAGCGAGGCCTACCGGGCCGCCGCCATGGACAAGGCCAGGCGATCAGGCGCGGTGACCGCGACCGACCTGACCATACTCTTGCAGGATGCCGGCCAGACCACGTCGCCCGGCTTCATCGTGTTCGCCCCGGTTCGCTCCTTCTCGGAGCGACCGCGCTTCCTGGGCTTTGTCTATACGCCGGTGCGTGCGCGCGACTTCGTGGAAGCTGCCGTCAATAGCCGGCTGCTCCAAAGCGGCCGCGTCGAGATCATCGACACCACGCCGCGTGGGCGCAAGACCGTCTATCTCTCCGAGCCGGCAAACCAGCGGTTCGGCCCGACGCTTCAGCAGAAGGTCGCGCTGTTCGATCAGGAGTGGGTGCTCCGCTATTCACCGCCGTCGCGCGGGGGCTTCTATCCGCTGAGCGTGGTCGTGATGGTGGGCGGCGCGGCTTTCTCCATGCTGCTGCTGGCCTATGTGCTGCTCGTGCAGCGCCGCAACGGCGACCTCCAGGCGCTGCTCGACGCGCAGCTCGACCAGGAGAAGGAGCGCGCCGCTTTCATTCGCGAGCTCAATCATCGCGTGAAGAACTCGCTCGCCAACGTCACCTCCATGATCGCACTCAGCCGCCACCGCACGGACGATGTGCAGGTCTTCGCGGATACGCTGCTCCAGCGAGTGAAGGCCTTGGCAGCCGGCCACTCGCTCTTGGATGGCCAGCAATGGGGCCCCACCGACCTGCGCGCCATCATCACCACCCAGCTCAGCGCCCATGACGGGACGGGCGAGCGCTTCGATGTGGAGGGGCCGCCGGTGATGATCTCGCCCAACGACGCCCTGACCATCGGCCTTGCGATCCACGAGCTAGCGACAAACGCCACGCGCTACGGCGCGCTCTCCACCGATGAGGGCCGCGTGAACGTGCGCTGGCACATATTGGACGACAATTGGGTCGATGTGGAGTGGACGGAAGAGGGTGGCCCTCCGGTGACTCCTCCCGAGCATCAGGGCCTCGGCCTCAATCTGGTGCAGCGCGCGCTCGCCCATGAGCTGCGGCGGCCCATTGAAATTGAGTTCGCGCCCACAGGCCTGCGCTGCCGCTTCTTCGTGCAGATGCGCACGCCCCGGTCCTTCCAGCTTCGCCAATAGGCCGAGGGGGATACGCGGTAGGCGCGAGCGCGGGGGGTGCTGGACTGTTCAGCACCTTGCGGGATGGGCCAGCGCGAAAGCCTCGGGGGCGCTCCGTCTCATCGCACCGCCGGCGCAACCTTGCGCTCCTGCGCAGGCCGAAGCCCGGGTTTTCACGCGGAAGCGGCGCCTCCGTGGGTCAAGCAAAGCTCTGGGAAATGAAGGGAGACATAGCACCCGCGCTCATCCGATAGCCCATGCGCCCGGGCGGCTGGGGAGCGCGCCCGGGGCAAAGTTACGGCGTCAGACGACCGGTGCGGTCGAGCCGAAGAACATCACCTGGCCAATGGTGGCGCGCACGAAATCGTCGCTGAACGGCTTGGTGATGAGATAGGTGGGCTCGGGCCGTTCGCCCGTCAGCAAGCGCTCGGGGAACGCGGTGATGAAGATGACCGGCACATCCGCGTCGCGCAGAATCTCGTTTACCGCATCAATGCCGGAGCTGCCGTCAGCGAGCTGGATATCGGCGAGAACGATGCCCGGCCGCCGCGCCTCAAACAGCGCCACAGCCTCCTCGTGCGTGCTGGCAATGCCCACCACCTGATTGCCCATCTCGCGCACCAACTCTTCGAGCTGGAAGGCAATGAGCGGTTCGTCCTCGATGATGAGCACGTCGGCGCGACCGGCCGCCTCGATAGCGGCAAGCGCATCTTCGATCATGACCGAGACATCCTCGGGGTCGCGGTCGAGGATGCGGCCGATATCGTCCACCGAGAAATCCTCGATCGCCTGGAGCAGCAGCGCCTGCCGCGCTTCCGGGGTCACGCGGTGCAGGCGATTGGAGACCGTCTGTTCCTCGCCGGCGGCGAGATCATCCGCAGGCAGTGCATCGCCCATCGACCGATAGATGCGTGAAAAAGCCTGGAACAGGCTGACTCGCGATTCGGAGAGGGCCGCGCGCAACGTGCTGTCAGCGAGAGCGGCTTCCAGCAGTTCACGAACCAGCCCGTCGCCCAGCTTCTGGGAACCGGTAAGGATACGTGCATAACGGCGCAGATAGGGAATTTGACGGACCATCAATTCCGACAGTGCCATGCAAAAGACCTCCTTCAGAATGTGTCGACACGCGCCACCGGGCCCGGCGAACCGGACGGGAGGAACCGGCGAAATCTAGTTTTCGACGGGCTCCCTCGACAAGAACTATATTTTTACCAGCAACGGGAACCGGGGGGAATACCAGACGTTGTTCGCCAAGGCCGGTGTCCATGACCTCAGGACAAACCGCCACCAAAAAGGTCGGCTCCCGTTCGCTCCACCCCCGCATCAGCGGGAGCCGACCACCCCCCTTTTCTCTCTGCCGCAAATGCGCTCGGGCTGCCTTCTCCGCCCCTCCGCTCGCCTCGCGCGGGGGAACCGGCCGTTGCGGCCTCCGTTTTCCCGGCAACTCTGAACTCACCAATGGAGAGAGCGCCATGGCCAGAAAAATGGTTGATATGATGCGAAATCCCCACGCGACGCGCGTGATCGAGCAACTGCGGGACAGCGGATCGCGGTTTGCGTCATCCACTCTGCCCGGATTGGCGCACTCCGCGCGGGAAACGGGGCGCTCGGTTGCGGACCTTGCGCAATCCGCAGGCCGCTCAGTGGTCGACCGGATGCCCGGCCACAGCACTACGCCGCTCCGCCGCGCCGTCTCGGGCGGCATGTGGCGGTCGGCCAGGCGGCTGGCTGCGCGACATCCGGTCATAACACTGGCCGGCGGTCTTGCCGTGGCAGGTTTGGCTCTGGTCGTTGGACAACGTATGAGGGCGGCCCGCGAGGAACGCGCCCTGCGTGAAGGCGATCAGGCCGAGCGCGAGCGGACACAGGAGCGGCGCTTCGATACGGTCGAGAGGCTCGCGGCCAAGACGCGCGGAATGCAGCGGCGAGCGCCAAAATCCGGCCTGAGCGACTCCAGCGTGGACAACGCCGCGCAAGCGAACATTGAGGGCGTGAGTTGAACGCGCTGCGAGAAATGGCTGGGAAGGGCACCCTCTGAAACGGTGGCCGGACTGGGCTTTTAGATGTTGTGCCTTTTAAATGTTGCGTATGGCTCACACGCCTGTTCGGACCGGCCTCGCCTTGAATGGCGAGGCCGGCGGCGCATCTAGCGAATGCTGCCCTTGCGGACGAGATTGACGATGGCGAGCAGCACGACCGCGCCTACCAACGAGATGAGGAAGGCGCCAATGCTGAGCGGCGCCTGATTGATGGTACCGCGGTTGAACACAAGCCCGGCGAGCGCGGCGCCCACAATACCCACCACAATGTTGAGCAGAATGCCCTGCTGTGCATTGGTGCGCATGATGATGCTGGCAAGCCAGCCGACGATGCCGCCGATGATGAGCCAGAGGATGATGACCATGGCCGTCTCCCTTTTCGAGTTCGGGCGCAGAGAGCCGCAGAGGCGCGGGGCTGCCCCGCTCCGGAACACGCGATGGCCTCCCCCGGTTCCGCGTCGGCTGCACGACAATTCCGGAGGTGCCGGATGACAAGCGCGCCGGCTTCTGGCATCCGCGCCGAGGAACAGCGACAGGCAGCCGCACAAGGGGAATCATGGCATGACTTCGATCGGGATTTTCGGCGCGCGCGGCCGCATGGGTCAGGCCATTGCCCTTGCCGCCGCCGAGGCAGGGTTGAATGTAGCCGGCGGCACGGACGGCACGGCGGGCGGCACCATCGGCGCGGGCGGCGCGCTTATCACTACTGATCCGGCCGCACTGGCCGGCGCTGCGGACGTGCTCATCGACTTCTCCGTGCCTGCCGCGCTGGACGCCAATCTTGCGGCTTGCATCGCGGCCGGGAAGCCGCTGGTCATCGGCACCACTGGCCTTGCTGAGCATCATCACGCCGCCATCGATACGGCAGCTCAGAGCATCGCGGTCCTCCAGACCGGCAACACCTCGCTCGGCGTCAACCTGCTCGCCGCGCTGGTGCGCGAGGCGGCACAACGGCTGGGCGACGACTGGGACATCGAGATCGTCGAAATGCACCACCGCCACAAGGTCGATGCGCCCTCGGGCACTGCGCTGCTCCTCGGCGAGGCAGCGGCAGCGGGTCGCAATGTCGCGCTGGCAACGCACAGCGCGCGGGCGCGCGACGGCATGACCGGCCCGCGCAAGGCCGGCGACATCGGCTTCGCGGCGCTGCGGGGCGGATCGGTCGCGGGCGATCATATGGTGATTCTGGCCAGCGAAGGCGAACGCATCGAACTGGGCCATCGTGCGGAAAATCGCGGCATCTTCGCCCGCGGCGCCGTCAAGGCCGCGACATGGATCGCCGGACGCGCGCCGGGCCGCTACGGCATGGCGGACGTGCTGGGGCTCTGACCCGCATATGGCCGCGCGGCAACTCAGTCGAGCGCAGGTCTTCGCGCTCTTCTCCCGGCTGGCGGAACTGAATCCCGCCCCCACCACCGAACTCGCCTACGGCAACGATTACCAGTTGCTGGTGGCAGTGGTGCTCTCCGCGCAGGCGACCGACGTGGGCGTCAACAAGGCGACCCGCAAACTCTTTGAGACGGTGACGACACCCGAACAGATGGTGGCGCTGGGCGAAGAGGGCCTCAAGGCGCATATCCGCACCATCGGCCTGTTCAACACCAAGGCGAAGAATGCGATCGCCCTCTCGCAAGCCTTGATCCGGGACCATGGAAGCGCCGTGCCGCGCGACCGCGATATCTTGACCAGCCTGCCAGGCGTGGGAAGAAAAACAGCCAATGTGGTGATGAATACCGCGTTCGGCGAAGAAACTTTCGCGGTCGACACGCACATCTTTCGGGTTGCGAACCGAACCGGTCTAGCGCCGGGCAAGACTGTGCTGGCGGTGGAGAAGGGGCTGGAGAAACGGGTTCCACAGCCATTTCGGAGGGATGCCCATCATTGGCTGATCCTGCACGGGCGCTATGTCTGCAAGGCGCGCAGGCCGGAATGTTGGCGCTGCGCGATCAACGACATCTGCCTCTACCCGGACAAGACTCCGGCACCAAATTAGAAACCATATCGGTTTATTCAGACCTGTCCTACATGATCGGCTGCTTGGCCTGACGGGCGGCGCGGCGCTTGTGCCGCCACGCTTCAGGGAAAGGCGCCTTCGCAATGTCCGACCGTTTCGAGAATCTGATCGACACGCCTTCGCAGCCCGCTCGGCTGGCCTTCGCCATCACGCCGCACGCAACCGACGCCATCGACCCCCTCCCCAAGGCCATCTTTGTCGGCACCAGCGGCGATCTGGTGGGGCGCCCCGCGGACAGCAGCGCGGACGTGACGTTCCGCAATTTGCAGGCCGGCCAGATCCTCGACGTGCGCCTCAGCCACATCCGGGCCGCCGGCACCACTGCCGCCGACATTATAGGCCTGGCATGAACCGGCCGCTCTACGGCTTCGGCCCGGCCCGCGCGGCGCGGCGCCAACTGGCAGGCGGCACGCCCACCCCGACGCCAACCGATGTTCGCGACGGACTGGTGCTGGACTGGGACGTGGACGACCTCACCGGCACGCCCGACGCACCTTATTCCGGTATTTGGCTCGACCGGGTGGCCGGCGCCCCGATGAGCAACAGCGACAGCATCTCCCAACCCACGCTTCGCTCCGCCTTTGCTGATCTTGGCGGACGCAACGCCCTCTATACGGCAGGCGGCAGGCATCTCGTCATGGGCAGGCCGACCGCGCTGCTGGATGCACTGGCGAACAACAATAACGCGACCGGCTGCACGCTTGTCATGATCTGCCGCCTCACTCCCGGTGTCACGGGCCAGTGGCACGCGCTGTTCTCGCCATCCAGCAACTCAGACAACCGGAACGTGGTCATGTCCGCCAGCCATGTCGGGCAACCGAACGCGCTGACCGACGTCTCGCTGGTGGGCAGTCCGGCGATCGGCGGCTTCTATGTCGTCATCATGCGCTCGCGCACGCCCCCTGGATCGAGCAACAGGCAGTGCTCGATGATGTATAATGGTCATGTCGTGAATACGAACACCATGGCCCCGCATGCCTCCGCCGATTATCGCTATGGCGCGGCCAGCTATAATTCGAATTACGGGATCATTGGCGAGTTCGCGGACCTGCGCGTCTATAACCGCGCAATCAGCAACGCCGAGGCGCTGCGCCTGACCAAATATTTCTGCCACAAGTTCGGCCAGCCCCTGCCGTGGGCCGGCGCGCCCTATTACGCGATCTTCGACGGCGACAGCTACTCGTCCCTCTCCGCGAACAATTGGGTGCTCAAGCTCGCCCGGACCGGGCACGTGCCCTGGTACTCAATGGCTAACGTGGCCAACCCAAGCCGCAACATCGACCAGATGGAAGCGATGATCCCCTGGAACTTCACCGGCGTGGCCGAGGAAGTCGGCTTGCCGCTGCTGGTGGCGACGCAGGAATATTACAATCAGGGCGGTGACAAGCTGGCGGCGATGCAGCGCTATCTGGGCACGCTGCGCGCCGCGCTGCCGAGCGGCACGCCCATCATGGTGATGGACGCCTGGGATAATGGCCAGGTCGGGGACACCGCTCGCGCGCCCTATAATGCCGGGCTGGCGACGTCCACAGACCTTTGGGACGTGCTGGTGCCGATCAGCGCAACGACCGAGATGGGTGTGGAAGGCGCCTGTCCGGAAGCCGGCGGAGATTATACCGGCTCGTATTTTGGTGATGCTGTGGGCCACCCGTCTGGCCTCGGCACCAGCTTCGTCGCCGACTATTGGCGCGGTGCGGCTGCCGGATACACCACCGATTATTGGGGCCTCGGCGAGGCGCTGCTCTAGCCATGTGGACCTATAAGCAATCCACCGGCGATCTCTTCCGCGAAGGACGGTTCGTCGCCCGGGGTTATAGCGGTCGCGAGTGGGGCAAGAACAATCCGCAGGCGCAGGCTGCACGCGGCATCGGACCCATTCCATGTGGACACTGGCGCATGATCAGCCTTTACGACAGCCGGTCCGTAGGTCCGCGCACTATCCGGCTGGATGCGCTGGACGATACCCCCGGTGATGACCGGCATGCGCCCACCGGCCGCACCGCCTTCCGCATCCATGGCGACAGCCTGCGCACGCTGGGCACCGCGAGCCATGGCTGCATCATCCTGCCGCGTGCCATGCGCCTCGCCATGTGGCAGAGCGGCGACCATTTTCTCGAGGTGGTGCCATGATCCCCGAGCCTGTCCAGGCGCATCGCTCGGATCGTCGGCGCGACTGGGGGCTGCTCTTCCTGGCCGGCGGCGGCATCGCCATGACCGCCTATGCGGGGGCGGCTCTCTATCTGGTGCGCGCGGTGGCGGACCTCGCCTTCTGGCTGGGCATGGCGGCCATGGGTCTGATCGGCGTGGTGCTGACGGGCTTTGCCGGACTTGTCGTCAAGCGCACGCTGCGCATCGGCCGCGACGGGCTGGAAGTGGCGGACATTGTGCCGGGGGAGGAGCACTCGTGATGCCCGGCTGGCTGGCGCGCCTGCTGCCATCCGCTGCTCTGACGCTCGCGCTCGTCGGCGCATTGTGGTGGCTCGACCAGCGCGGCTATGCGCGCGCCATAGCGGAGCGCGACGCGCGCGACGCAGCGCTGCTCGGCCAGCTGCGCGAGACGCTGCGCCAGAACGAACGCCGCCTCGCTGCCTCCATCGCCGAGACGGCCGCCACCTATGAACAGCAGCGCGCGACAATTGCGCGCACGCAAGCCACCCTCGACACTCTGATTCGCGAGGAGATCGCCCGTGATCCGCGCCTTTCCGATCCTGCTGCTGGGCTTACTCCCGGCCTGTTCGATGCCGTCAACCATGCCCGCGCGGCTGGCGCCTGTGCCGCCGCCGCTCCCGGCCGCCTTGACTGCGCCCTGCCCGCCACTGCCCCCGCTACGCAATCCCACGATCGCTGAGCTGGCGGCGGCGGACATTGCGGCCGCGCTCGCTTATGCCGATTGCGCCGCACGCCATGCCGGCGCAATCAATGCCTATGCGGCCGCCCGGGACGAAGCGCTGCGCTGGGACGACGCAAAAGCGCATTTGCTGCGCCACGTCCGGCACCAGCGCGCGGAAAAATAGCGCGCTATCCCGCAGTGCCGCCTTATCATCCACGCAATCTTAACCGCGCCGCGCTAGCGCCGCGAAGCATTGGCGAAGACTTGTTTCAGCCATAGGCGCATTGTAGAAGATCGCGCACGGAAAGTCAGTCCGCTGGCTGCAATCGACACTGAACAAGAAGGGGGGAGGTGCTCGGTGATGACGTTTCTCCCGCAGCCGCCAGCCCGCGTCGCCACGAAAGCCCGACCTTGACTATCCGCCTCATCGCATCCCCGCCTCGAAGGAGCCCGGCCTGCCGCGCCGCGCCGCCTCCGACGCGCCAGCCTTCACATCCCGTCTCACGCCTTTTTCCCGGAGAACATGCATGTCCAAAATGACGAGGGTTTCCCTGATCGCCGTCACATCGGTGGCGCTCATGTTGAGCGCCTGCCAGAAGAAGGCCGAGGGCCAGGTGGTCGCCGTTGTCAATGGCGAAGAGATCACGCTGAGCGAACTCAACGCCGAGATTGGCGACCTCAACATTCCCGCCAGTGCGGACAAGACGCTGGTGCGCGCCGAAGTGCTCCAGCGGATGGTCGAGCGCCGGCTGATGGCCCAGGCCGCCAAGGACGCCGGACTGGATCGCGACCCCACCTATATTAACCAGGAACGCCGCATGAAGGAGCGGCTACTCGTCAGCCTCTACGGCAAGAAGGCCTTCGACACGGTCGAGGTGCCCAGCCAGGCGAAGATCGACCAGTATATCGCCGCGCATCCCGACATGTTCGCGGAGCGCAAGCGCTACCGGCTGGACCAACTCATGTTCGACATCCCCTCGGACGTCAATCGCATGAAGGAGCTGGATTCCGCGCACTCGATGGCGGACGTGATCGCCGTCCTCAATCGCTGGGGCGTGCAGTTCCAGCGCGGCACAGGCGCACTGGATTCGGCGCAGGTGCCGGCCGAGACCATGAAGCGCATTACCGCGTTGCCCCCGGGTGAGCCCTTCATCGTGCCCAATGGCGGCAAGGCTGTGGTGAGCGTCATCACTGCCAGCGAGCCCATCGTTCTCACCGCCGAGCAGGTCCGTCCGATGGCGGCCCAGGCCATCCGCAACGAAGAACTCAACCAGATCGGCCAGCAGCGGCTCGCCGAAGCCAAAGCGAAGGCCAAGATCGAATATCAAACCGGCTATGAACCGCCGGCGGGCAACAACGCCGCCGCCAGCGTCGTGAGCGAGGCGGCCTCGAACAGTGCGGAGGCGCTGCCCAAGGCGCAATAAGGCACACGAGTCTGGTTCAGCAGAGCTGAAGCAGACACGGCACGGCGGATCAGGGCGCCTCCACCAACATGGATCAAACCCGGGGCACTTCAGCCAATGTCATGAAAGGGGGCTGCCGAGACCGGCGGCCCTTTTCATGCGGGTCGTTTCGCTAGGTCGATCGCGGCGGGACAGTGCACACCGCAGGCAAGCACGGGTTCGCGCAGGCACGCGCATCGGCGCCTTTTGCGCGGATCGCCTCCGTCCATTGAGGAGAGGCCGCCGGCCCGGTTCCGGCCGGCGGAGCGCTCAAGCCCGCAAGCGACTTATTGGCCGAAGCGGCTGTGCCATTGGCCGGCGCGCTCGGCCTCGATTTCGCGGACGGCCTGCCTCTTTCCCTTGACCATGGCCCGGCGCTGAAAGCGGCGAATGAAGGCGCGCAGTTCGGGATCGGAAAGCTGCGGCGTGCGGTCGATCATCGCGCCGAAATAGCCACGCAGCATGTGCAGCCCACCGGTCAGATACGGCTTGTGCGTCAGCCGGTAGAGCGCCGTGGCGGTAAAATAGACAGGATCAGATCCCATGAAATACTGGCCGAAGCCGTGGCGAGCGCGGCCAACCAGAATGTTCTGCTGGCTGGAACCCATTGGCCGCAGATGCTCGAATCGCAGGTCCGCATCATCCCAGCTGCGCGCGATCCAGCCAAGCTGGCGCGCCTTGTGGCAATCGATCCCATCCCACATCACTTCGCGTACGAAGCCGCCAATGTCCTGGAAGCAGGCAACACGATAGAATTTCGTCATGCCCACCGACATTTCGTCGCCGCACCGCTCGCTGATCCAGTTCCCGCGCGCATCGCGGAAATAAGGCTTACCGCTGGCCGTACCGAGTCGCGGATCGGCCTCCATGCGGTCCATCAGAATCTCGAAATAGCGGGGCGGCAGATCGAGATCGACGTCGAGCTTGCACAGATAATCGGCCTGCGTGAGGTCGACATGGGCAAGGCCCGCATAGAAGGCCTCGATGACGCCCGGCCCCACCGCGCGGTGCCCCCGATCGGGCTTGGGAACCACCTTGATGAACGGATGCTTCGCTGCGTAGTCCGCCAGGATCTGCGGGGTCTCGTCGGTCGAGCCATCGTCGACGATGATCCACAGGGCGGGCGGCTCGCTCTGCGCGATCACGCTGTCCAGCGTTCGGCGCAAATAAGCCGCCTCATTCCGGCAAGGCGAGATGAGGACGTAGCGACGCCCGGAGGCAGGCTGGAGACTGGACGGCATAAAGGCCCTCAAGCGACGGGGAGGATTGCTGTACCAACGCGCATAACGGCAAGACAAGACCAGTCGGTTAATCCGCTGCACCGCCCTGCCGCATCCACAGGGCGGAACGTACCGATTTCGCGCTTGCCTTTCTCGGCCCCTCCCCGCTCTAAGGGCCGGGAACAGCCGGCAGCAGGATCGGCGCGGGAGGGGAATAAAATGGCCAAGAGGCGGCACAGGGGGCAATGACAGAGCGGCAGGGTATTCGCAGCTGGGGCGGCTTCGTCCTTGTGCTGCTCTCGCTGGTCGTTGAAGGCTTCGACCTGCAGGCAGCCAACATGGCGGCGCCGTCCATCGTCACGGATTTCGGCATCACCCGCGCCGACATCGGCCCGCTGCTGAGCGCCAGCCTGGCGGGCGTGCTGCTCGGCGCCATGTTTCTCGCCCCGCTCGGCGACCGCTGGGGCCGGCGCGCAATCATCATCGGCAGTTGCGCGGCTTATGGCGTCATTTCGCTCCTCGCCGCCGCCGCGACCAGCATCCCCCAGCTCGTGCTGTGCCGCTTCCTGATCGGCATCGGCATCGGCGCGGTCCTGCCGAATGCCCTCGCTCTGGCAGGCGAACTCGCGCCGCCGCGCCTGCTTGCCAGCGCGACGGGTATGATCGGCATCGGCATCACCTTCGGCGGGACCATCGCTGGCGCGGTGGCGGCGACCCTGTTTCGCATCGGCCATGGCTGGCAAAGTGTGTTCATCGCCGGCGGCGTGCTCCCGCTCGCCATCGCCGCGCTGCTCTGGTTCGGCCTGCCGGAGAGCCCCGCGCTCAAGGAACGAAGGGAGCGTGAACCCTCCGGCGGCACGGTCGCGGCGCTGCTCACGCCGGCGCATCGCGGCAAGACGCTGGCCATCTGGGGCGCCTTCGCACTGGTACTGATGGTCGCCTATCTGCTCACCGGCTGGATCCCCCTGATCATCAAGGATCACGGCTATACCGCAAGCGAAGCGACCTGGATCGCAACCGTCGGCCATGGCGGGGGCATGATCGGCGGCGTGGTTGCCAGCCTGCTGCTGGCGCGCTGGCAGTGGCCAGTGGTCGCCGTGTTCGCCACTATCGCCGCCGTCACCATGGCACTGCTCGCCGCCGCCGACTGGGGCACGGTGGCGCTGACGCTGCTCATCATCGTGCAGGGCATCTTCACCGTCGGCACGCAAAACGCGCTCAACGGCTCGGCCGGCGCCACCTATCCAGCCAATATCCGGGCGCTGGGCCTGGGCTGGGCGCTGGGGCTGGGCCGTGTCGGCTCCATTCTCGGACCGCTGGTGGGATCGGCCGCGCTCCTGCTCGGCCTGGGCGCGGCGCGCCATTTCTTCATTCTGCCGATCGCGCCGCTGCTCATCGCCGCGCTGCTCGCCATCTATCTGAGCCGCGTCGCCCGCAAGGAGAACCAGCCATGACCCAGACATTGCGCCTCATCGCCACCGAGGAAGCCTGGTCGATCCCCGAGGTCGCTGCCGAACTCAGGACAGTGGCCCGCTCGCCCTCACAGAGCCTCGACAAGCTGCTGGTGCGCGGCATCTACGATGCGCGACCGGAACTGGGCGGCTATGATGCCATGGATTTCCTCTCCGGCCTGCTCGATGTGGAAGAGAAGCGCCTGCCGCAAATGGACGCGCTGGGCGTGGACATGCACCTGCTCTCGCTCACGGCGCCGGGCGTGCAGATGTTCGATGCGGACACAGCCTGCGACCTGGCCCGCCTCGCCAACGACCGAATGGCCGACATCTGCCGTAAATATCCCACGCGCTTCGCCGGCCTTGCCAGCTTCGCCCCGCACAGCCCCAAGCGCGCCGCCCGGGAGATCGACCGCGCGATGGGCGAGCTCAAGCTCAATGGCCTCATCGTAAACAGCCACACTTATGGCGAATATTTCGACGACCCCAAATTCTGGCCGATCCTGGAGGCCGCGGAGGCGCACGATGCCTGCCTCTACATCCACCCGCGCGCTGCCTCCGATACGCTCAAGGGTCCGCTCCAGGATTACGGCATGGACAGCGCCACCTGGGGCTACGGCGTGGAGACGGGTACACATGCAGTGCGGATGATGGCGGGCGGCGTGTTCGATGCCTTCCCCCGGCTCAAGATCTGTCTGGGCCACATGGGCGAGGCTCTGCCCTTCTGGATTTGGCGCCTCAATTTCATGAACAGCCGCGCCCAGACCGCCGGCCGCGCCCGCAAGACCCAGCGCAGCATGGCCGAATATCTCCAGGACAATTTCGTCTTCACCACCAGCGGCGTGGAGGACGACCTGGCGCTGCGTTACACCATCGACAAGATGGGTATCGACAATGTGCTCTGGGCCATCGACTATCCCTATCAGCCGATGGCGCCGGCCGTGGATTTCATCCGTAACTTCCCCTGCACCGACGCCGAGCGGCACGCGCTTTGCCATGGCAATGCCGAGCGGCTCTTCCACATCGCACCGCAGTGAAGGGGCTGGCTCTGCCGCGCGGCTAAACTGGCTCGTGCCCCGAAGACGCGGCCTGCCCCATACCGCCCTGGGCCCCTGCCTATGCAGGAGCGCGGTGCATTTTTGGTCGGACCAACGCGAGCGTGATTTCGAGCCAGATTAGATCCTCTGACACCCGCGAAATCACGGCGACAAAGGCTCATCTCTTAGTCCCCGCTCTTTTAAAGGAGGGTTGGGGTGGTGATGGACGCTTCCGACTGAGCGCTCCGCGCGCGATGTGCGCATCGCCGCCATCCACTGAAGACGAGGGCGGAGTTTGTCATGCCAAGCCGCACCAACCGGCAGACGAACGCCCTGTCGTCCGCTCAGCCGTTCATTCGAAGAAAGCGATGCTCCGACATTCGATGCTTTCGCGAGGCTGTGCATTGGGCAGGCTGGTGTCCCAGAAGGCGGTGTGCGGCACGCGCCAGGCGCCGGTCTGCTCGCTATCGTGGAACTTGAAGAGCAGTGCCTCATCGCGAACCATGTTGGAGAAATACCACCAGCGATGATCCGGGTTGTGCCGGAAGATGGCGGCGGCCATCTGATTCTCGTCGTCCATCGGCGCGAACATCGCGTCACCCTCGGGAATCTTGTCGACCACCCACAGGACGTTAGGCGTGCCCTCATCGGCGCGCACGCTGCGCCCGTCGCACAGCGCCAGCGGACAATCCTGCGGCGGCGGCGAATAAGTGCGCCAGAAGCTGGAGATGATGAAGCGCTTGAAGCCGGGGCCGCCCGGGCGCGCCTTCTCGTACATGCGCCGGGCCGCCTTGAGCTGACGCGGCGGATCGGTGTCAACATGCACTTCGCCCGCGGGCGGCTGCACACCGGCGCGGTGCTGATAGGGCTCGTCGACGCCGCGTTTCTTCTGCCGGCTGGCGACGTCGCCCGAAGTACGGACCATCCAGCCCATCGCCGCCACCACATCGGCGCCGGTCGCCTCCTGCACATAACGCTCCACCTCGCCGGGATAAACGCGCTCGACGCCCTCGACATCGGCAAAGTCGCGCACCTGCGTGGGCGCGTCGAGCAGCGTGAAGCCCTGCCGCTCCAGCGTGAAATGATCGCGGATCGTGCGCGCATCGCGAATGGTGGTGAGAAAGGGGCCGTAGCTGCCGGTGTTCACTTCCACGCCAGCCGACACGAAGCGACGATTGATGTCCGGCCCCGGCAGCAGATAGGTAAGCTGCGCCTCGACGGTGCGGACATTGTCCTCGATATCGAGCGTCTGCGCGGACATGCTTCTCTCTCCTTCGTCTCTCATTGCGGGCTTTGCTGGCAGCAAGCCGGCGCCTATGATCCCGTCTGGCCAACTCAGCACAAGGGGCAGGCGATGAAAAAGGGCTATGTCGACAATATCGAGCGCGTGACCGAGCAGAATGACGATTTCCGCCGGGTGCTGTATACCGGCCACAATCTCCAGCTCGTCGTCATGACCATCCAGCCGGGCGAGGAGATCGGCCAGGAAGTCCATGACGACCGCGACCAGTTCTTTCGCATTGAGGCCGGCACCGGCGAAATCTGGATCGACGGCGTCTGCCATCAGGTGAAGGCCGACGATGGCATCATCGTGCCGCAAGGCGCTGAGCATAATGTCGTGGCGACGGGTAGCGAGCCGCTGCGGCTCTACACCATCTACGGCCCGCCGGAGCATATCGACGGCACGGTGCACCGCACCTGCGCCGAGGCAAACGCGAGCCACGAGCATTTCGACGGGCGCACGACCGAATAGCCCGTCCCGCGCGCCCGTCCCCTTCGTCCCACGGCACATCCGGGATGGCCGAAGAAGGGTCGTTGGCAGCCGCCGCAGCGATTCGAAGGGCGTGGGGGCCAGGGGGCAACGAGCACAGGCAGGGGCAGGGGTATCGCCGCCGGCCCGCGCTGGCCTGCCGCGCTATCGACCCTACCGGCCGCTGCCAAACGCGCATGTGCCGCCCCGCACCGGCACCAGCGCGTTCACTCCTCCTGATTTGCAACGCCAATCTGCCCACGTCGCCCGAACCGAAACGGCGTGGACGGTTCATCGCAACGGGCGAACAGAAATTGCCTGTCCCGCTCGAAGGGTTTATGCGCCTGTTGCGTTAAACGCGGTGCGGCTTCTGCCGGGACCGGCCCGCGCCGAGCATCAAAAGGGGAGAAACCGCGCATCCGCCCGGCCTTTTTCGATGCCCGGCCGTGCTTTTCCGCCAGTGCCGATCAGTTCCTTTGGCCAACGGAAGATTACATGCGAACCTTGCGCTCCTCGACTTTTCTTACGCCGCTTGTCCTCGCCGCGCTGCCCGCAGCCGCGTCCGCACAGGTTTCCATTTCCACCGCCACAACTACGCCGGTGCGCACCTCGACCGCCAATAATGGCGCGGCAGCGGATCTCAGCGTGACGGCCGATGGCTCGATCACTCTCAACAGCGGCTCTGCGATTACGGTCGACAGCAACAACAATGTGAGCAACGCCGGCAAGCTGGTGCAGGGCAATGCCAACGGCGCCAACGGCATCGACGTGCTGGCCGGCATCAACAGCACTGTCACCAACAGCGGCGCCATCACCATCACCGAGACGTTCAACGCGCTCAACGAGGATGGCAACAGCACCGTGGACGGGCCGGTGGCGAAGGCGAGCAATCGCGTCGGCATCCTGGTGCGCGGCGCGCATAGCGGCAATATCGTAAACAGCGGCACCATCACCATCGATGGCCTGAACTCCGCCGGCATCCGCGTCGACGGGCCGCTCACCGGCTCACTCACCTCGTCGGACGCCATTTCGATCATTGGCGACAACAGTATCGGCATCAAGACCGGCGCCGTTTCGGGCGACATCAACGTGCTGGGCCCTGTCAACATGGTCGGCAAGGGCGCGGTGGCCGTTGACATCGGCGGCGACGTGGGCGGCGTGGTCCGCCTGCAAAACACCATCGGCCAGTTCGTCACCTACAAGAACGACGCGGGCGAGACCGTCTCCCTCTCGCGCAACGACCTGCGCGTGGGCGCGCCGGCAGTGAGCATTGCCGGCAATGTCGGCGGCGGCATCATCGTCGACACCCCGCCGTCGGCGAGCGGCACCAATCCCGACGTGGACGGCGACGGCATCCCCGACGCCAACGAGAGCAGCGGCGCCATCCAGTCCTTCGGCAACGGCCCCGCGCTGCGCATCGGCGGCGCGAGCGATACCACCATCGGCGCAGTCTCCGGCGACGGCCATGCGTTGGTCGTCAAGGGCACGGTCAACGGCAACGCCTATTACAGCAACACCGACGCCATCGGCATCGAGATCGGCGGCCAGGGCGGCAATGTGACCCTGACCGGCGGCCTCTCCGTCACTGGCCGTGTGCAGGCAACCACCAACGATTCGCAGGCGACCGGCCTGCTCATCCATGCGGGCAGCAGCGTCCCCGTGATCGACAATAGCGGTTACATCGTCGGCTCGATCAGCGCGCCGGGCGATGGCGCCACCTATGGCATTCGCGACCTGTCCGGCACGCTGACGACCATCAACACCAATGGCTACATCACCGCCAGCGGCACCGCGGACGACATCACCGACGCGATCGATGTTTCCGCCAACACCACCGGCGTGACAATCAACCAGTTCTCGCCGCCCGACGAATCCGCCGAGAACGAAGCCAAGATCACCACCCAGATCACCGGCAACATCCGCACCGGCTCGGGCAACGATAAGCTGCTGGTGAGCGACGGCGCCATCAAGGGCAACAGCTTCCTGGGTGCGGGCAATGATCTCGTCGCCCTGTCCGGTGACGCTATCTACCAGGGCCGGATCGACTTCGGCACCGGCGCCGCCACCATGACGATGGCAGACACCTCGCTGTTCACCGGCACGGCGGGATTTAACGACCAGGCCGCGACTCTGACCATCGGCGGCACGGCACGGTTCAGTGGCAAGATCACCGGAGGCAGCCAGCTCGACGTAACCGTGAACGGCGGCATTCTGGAAGCGACCGGCACCGACGCGATGAGCTTCGACACGCTTAATGTCGGCGCCAACGGTACGCTGCGGGTCAATATCGATGGGACCACGCAGACAAGCAGCCGCTTCGTCGTGAACAGCGCGACCTTCGCGGACGGCGCGCATGTGGCGGCGACGGTAACGTCGCTGGCGCAGGGCGAAGGCGATTTCGTCATCCTCACCGCTAACCAGCTCATCGGAACACCGCAATTCTCCGAGGAGCAGACCGATCTGCCGCTGCTCTTCAAGGGCGCGATCTCGGTCGATACCCAGGCCAAGACCGTCTCGCTCTCCATCAAGCGCAAGACGGCCGGCGAGCTGGGCCTCAGCGCCAATCAGGCGGCGGCCTATTCGGCCATTCTCGCCGCCGCGCCGAGCGATGCGGCGGTGGAGGCCAGCCTGCTTGACCTCGCGGACAATGCCGCGCTTTCCAGCCAGTTCAACGGGCTGATGCCGGATTATGCCGGCGGCGCCTTCGACCTGCTGACGCGCGGCTCGCGCCAGGCAGCCCGCCACCTCGCCAACAACAACGCCATGTTCAGCATCACCAATCTGGGCGGTTGGCTGGAAGTGCTCAAATGGCAGGGCAGCAAGCATGATCGCTCGACGCCGGGTTTCAGCACCAGCGGCTGGGGCATTTCTGCCGGCCTGGAGCGCGCGACCGGTATCGGCAATGTGGGCCTCTCGTTCGACTATCTCTCGGGCAGCAGCAACGGGCGGGGCGTGACCAACCACATCTCCGCCAGTGCCTATGAGTTCGGCGCGTTCTGGCGGGTGAGCAAGGGGCCGTTCTATGCGTTCGCGCGCGGCTCCTACGCCATTGGCAAGTTCGATACGAGCCGCACGTTCCTGGGCTCCGTTAACGGCACCGGCTTCTCGCGCGAGGCGATCGGCTCGCATGACGGCAAGCTCTATTCGGGCATGGCGGGCCTCTCCTATCAGGCCGACCTGACGGATCGCATTGCCATCAAGCCGATGGCGATCGTCGATTATTACCGCCTGCGTGAGGACGGCTTCCAGGAAACCGGCGGGGGCGACGCGATGAACCTGCTGGTCAACGCACGCACCAGCACCTCGTCCACCGCCACCACCACCGTAACGGGTATCTACCGCATGGGCCCACGCACCGGCGAAGGCATTCCGCTCACCTTCGAGCTGGAAGGCGGCCGCCGCAACCATCTGGGCGGCAAGTTGGGTGTCACGACAGCGGCGTTCAAGGATGGCCAGAGCTTCAGCGTCACGCCCGAGCAGGTCAAGGGCGGCTGGCTCGGTGAGCTACGGGTGCTGAGCGGCGGCCTCGACTACACGTGGACGCTGGCGGGCGCGGTCGAGCAGACCGCCGGCAACCCGGCTTATTCGATCCGCGCCTCGTTGGGCGTCGCCTTCTAAGGCAAAGGGAAGCCGCGCCGGGGAGAGGAACCCGGCGCGGCGCTCGGTCAGGCGGGCATGGGATGAAGCACGGCCGTTTTGGCCGCTGGCAGCCCGCTCGCCTTGGCCTGGGCCATCAGTTCCTTCTTGCGCGCCAGCAGCTTGTCGCGCAGCGCAACCAGATCGACATCCGTCTCGCGGCACTGGGCGAACATGCCTTCCCCGCGCATTTCCTCTTCATGGACGTGGTGCTTCACTTCCTCGGAGAGCACCTTGAGCTTGGCATCGTAGAAGTCGTCCTTGGGCTCGCCTGCCTCGATGTCGTTGATGAGCAGCTTGGCGCCGTCATGCTCCACATAGGCCTCGTCCAGCGTATCGTCCTCGATCTTCCCCCGGAAAGCGGGGTAGAAAATCTCTTCCTCGATCATCGTGTGAATCTTGAGTTGAGTGCAGATCTCATGGGCGAGCTTCTGCTTGCGGGCCGTGCCGGTCGCCTTCTCGAACTGCTCGAACAACTCCTCTACGGTGCGATGATCGGCCTTGAGGAGAGCGATGGCGTCGGTGAACGTCTTGGCGGAATCCATGGGTCGTCCTTTCCTGTCGCGATAGGGCCATAGCGAGCGAAAGGGCTTCCGGTTCCCGCCTGCCAGATGGTTCGCGCATTCGCGCAGCGACCGGCTGCACTCCGCCGGCACCCCGGGAACCCGATGGCAGCAAACGGGCTTATCGAAGACGCCCCTACAAGGCCCCCAGCGAACCCAGCGAGGATCGTCATGCCCCCAACAGACCCTTCCGCAGGCCTGGACCTGGCCGACGCCCACACCGCGCAACCAAGCCTGGCCGGACGGCGCGCCATCGTCACTGGCGGGACCACCGGCATCGGCCGTGCCATCGCGGTGCTGCTCGCGGCGGAAGGCGCCCAGTTGTTCGTCTGCGGGCGTGACCCGGCGCATCTTGACGATGCCCTGACCCGTATCCGCCAGGTCGGCACGGGCGACGGCATCGCATTGGATCTTGCCCGCGCAGGCGAGGTGGACCGCTTCTTCAACGCCGCCGATGCAGTCCTGGGCGGGCTCGACATCGCCATCATCAACGCCGCCATTCCCGCCGATGCACTCGGCGAAACCGATGCGGACGAACTCGACTATCAGATCGCCGTGGACTTCACTGCCTATCTGCGCGCCGCCCGGGCCGCGCTCAAGCGCTTGCCGGCAGGCGGCGACATGATCTTCATCGGCTCCATGTCCGCGGTGTCGCAGGCACCCGGCTCGTCCGTCTATGTGGCGGCGAAGACCGGCATCCAGGGCTTCGTCCACGCGCTACGGCAGGAAGTGGCGGAGCAGGACATCAAGGTGGGCCTCATCGAGCCGGGCTTCACCGGCGCGGACTTCCAATATCCGGAAGTGCCGTCCGAGAAGCAGCGCACACTCATCAACGCACACAAAATGCTGCGCGCCGAGGATATTGCGGTGGCGGCACATTTCATGCTGACACAACCGCGTCGCACGGCGGTCTCGCTGATGCGGGTCGAACCGCGACTGAGCGATCGATGAGCGCCCTGCCCCGCGACCGGCTGATCTTTCGGCCCGAGGACGTGGACCTCGCCCGCTCGCCGCTGGCCGGGCAGATCGACGCCGAAACCTATGTGTTGGGCGCCTTCAACCCCGGCTTGACGCGGCTCGCCAATGGCAATCTGCTGATGATGGTGCGCGTAGCCGAAGCGCTGCGGACACCCGTATTCAACGACCATGTTCACGCCATCCGCTGGGATGGAACGGACGATGACGGCACGGCGCGCTATTGCCTGGATGCCTGGCCGCTCGACGGCGTGGACACCACCGATCCGCGCAAGTTCATGATTCTGGGCGGCGGCTGGAAAGTCATGGCCCTCACTTCCCTCTCCTGGCTGCTGCCGGTCGAACTCTCGCCCGACGGCGGCGTGGTGCTCGATGTCCATTATGACCGGGCCGTGGCGCCGCAGGGTAGTTTCCAATGCTATGGCGTGGAGGATGCGCGCATCAGCAAGGTGGAGGGGCGCTGGCTGATGACGACCTGCTCGGTGAGCCCGGAGCGCCACTCGACCACACTCTACACCTCCGACAACGGCCTCGACTGGCGCTTCTCCGACATCGTGCTCGACCACCAGAATAAAGACATGCTGATTTTCGAGGGTTTGATCGATGGGCAATATTGGGCGCAAACACGGCCCCTTGGCGACCTCTATTTTGCCTATCCGCCCGGCAGCGAATGGCGCGCAGGTCCTTCCATCAATCTGGCCACCTCACCCGACGCGCGGCACTGGAAGCCTTATCTGAGCCCTGGCATCCGGCCCCATGCCGCCACGGTGGCGACCGCGCGCATGGGCGGCGGCACACCCCCCATCCTCACCGACGCCGGCTGGCTCACGCTCTGGCACGGCGTGGAGCCCAGCGAAACCGTGGGCATCTACCGCACCTACTGGTCCATCCTGGACCGCGACGATCCGAGCATCACGCGCCACACTCGCCACGAGCCGCTGCTGGAAGCCAACCCCGCACTTACTGAGCCCTATCAGGCACAAATGTATGTGTTCGACGTGGTGTTCACCACCGGCATCGCCGATGCGGGCGATCATTATATCGTCGCGTCCGGTGAGGCGGACCTCGCCTGTCGCATGAGCTGGATCGACAAGCGGGTCTTCGCGACGGATTGAGGCGGCTGCGCCCGCTCAGCCGAACAGGCGAGGATAGGACTTACCGGTCCTTGCCGGGCTTCTTTCCCCAGGGGCCTTTCTTGAACCCGCCCTTGCCGCCCGGCCGCCCATGATCGGCCCGGACAGCATGAGCGCGATAGGGCTTGGGCGCCACGGCGGGTCGGGCATTGTCGCGGCGGTGGCGGCGCGCCTCGTCGCGCGGCTTGCCGTCGACGGGCATGATCTCGACATCGTCCTCACCATCGGCGGTGCCGCGCACCGCGTCGAGGAAGCGGGCAGCGGCAGCGGCAGGCACTTCGAACAGAGTCTCGTTGGCGGCGATGCGAATGGCGCCGATCTCGCCGCGGCTCACATGTCCGCGCCGACACAGCAGCGGCAGGAGCCAGCGTGGCTCGGCATTCTGGTTGCGGCCGACATTGACACGGAACCAGGCGCTCCCCTCGAAACCGGGGCGCGGACCGCGGGTTTGCTGGGGCGCGTCATTGCCCAGCAGATCCTCCGGCTCGGGCAGGCGCGCGCGATGGGCATGGACGAGCGCGGCGGCGATCTCCTGGGGGCTGCGCTGGGCCAGAAGCTGCTCGCCCAGCGCATGATCCTGCTCGCTGAGCTCGACCGGCGCGAGCAGAAGCTCAAGCAGGCGCGCGCTGTCCGCACGGCGGATATCCTCTGCCGAGGGTGGCGCGACCCATTCGGCCGGGATGCGGGCGCCGCGCAGCATCGCCTCGACACGGCGGCGGCGTGGATAGGGCACGATCAGCACCGCCGTCCCCTTCTTGCCGGCGCGACCGGTGCGGCCGGAGCGGTGCTGGAGCGTCTCGGCATCGCGCGGAATCTCGACATGGACGACGAGGCTGAGACTGGGCAGATCGATCCCCCGCGCCGCCACGTCGGTCGCCACGCACACACGCGCGCGCCGATCGCGCAGCGCCTGGAGCGCAGTGTTGCGCTCGTTCTGGCTGTGCTCGCCGGACAGCGCGACAGCGCCGAAGCCGCGCTCGACCAGGCTGGCATGAAGGCGGCGGACATTGTCGCGCGTGGCGCAGAACAGCATCGCCGTCTCCGCCTCGTGGAAGCGCAGCAGATTGACCACCGCATGCTCGATATCGGCCGGCGCCACCGCCATCGCCTGGTAGCTGATATCGCCATGGCCGCGATCCTCGCCGACCGTGGAAATGCGCAGCGCGTCGCGCTGGTAACGGCGGGCGAGTCCCACGATGGGCGCGGGCATGGTGGCGGAGAAGAGCAACGTGCGGCGCTCGGCGGGCGTCGCATCGAGAATCTCTTCCAGATCCTCACGAAAGCCCATGTCGAGCATCTCGTCCGCCTCGTCGAGCACCACGGCCTTGAGCGCAGACAGGTCCAGCGCGCCGCGCTCCAGATGATCGCGCAGGCGGCCCGGCGTGCCGACCACGATCTGTGCGCCATGCGCCAGCGCCCGCCGTTCGCGCGAGGCGTCCATCCCTCCCACGCAGGTAGCGATGCGCGCGCCGGCCTTGCCGTAGAGCCAGATCAGCTCGCGACTCACCTGGAGTGCCAGCTCGCGCGTCGGCGCGATGACCAGCGCCAGTGGCGCCGCCGGCGGCGGCACGCGCCCGTCCGGCCCCAGCAGATCGCCTGCCATGGCGAGCCCGAAGGCCACTGTCTTGCCCGATCCCGTCTGCGCCGAGACGATGAGGTCGCGGCCTTGGGCCTGCGCTTCGAGCACGGCGGCCTGCACCGGCGTGGGGGCGGCATAGCCGCGCTCGGAGAGGGCCTCGCCGAGAATGAGGGGAAGATCGGAAAAGGACATGGGTCTCGCAAACTGGAAAGAGAAGCGGCGCCGCCACGCACGGAGCGCATGGAGTCGGCCGGGAATAGGCTGTTCGGGGTTGCGCCCGGTCGGCTTGTGTCGGAGCCGGGCCGCGATGCGCCGCCCATAGACTGGAATCGGCGCCGGCGAAACCACGCAGTTGGGGGACGTGCCCCCGCCTGCCTGCCTGTCGCTCCCGGCCGCCGCTCCTGGCCTCAGTTCGGCTTGGCGGCGAACAGCAGCCGGTGCCAGTCGTCCACGGCATCGGCAAAGGCGGGGACGAGCGTCTCGTCCACCTCGAATCCGGCTCTCTCCAACCGCTCGACGAAATCGGGATCGGGAAAGGCCGACCAGATCGCCAGCACGCCGCCCGGTCGCAGTGCAGCATGCGCCTCGCGTAGGCCCCAGTTGCAGTAGAGCCGGTCGTTCTCCAGCTTGATGAACCCTTCCGGGCCATTGTCGACGTCGAGCAGGATGGCGTCGTATCGGTTCCGCGCGGCGCTGATCTCGTCATGCACGTCGATGAGCTTGAGCGAAACGCGCGGGTCTGCCAGGTGGACGCCCGAGAGATGCGCGAGCGGCCCACGTGCCCAGGTGACGACGCTGGGGACGAGTTCCGCGACGACGAAGCTGGACTCCTGCGTCCAGGCGGCCAACGCCGCGCCGAGGGTGAAGCCCATGCCGAGGCCGCCGATCAGGATGTCGCCATCGCCTCCGCCGAGCCGCTGGTGCGTGAGGCTGGCCAGTGCCTGCTCCGAGCGGTGGTCGCGGCTGCCCATCAGTTCCTCATCGCCAAACTGAATCGAGAATTCAGTGCCGCATTTGAGCAGGCGCAACGTGCCGCCGCCCGGAATGGCGGCCTGATCGACCAATTCGATGGGCAGCCCCCGCCTGGCCTCGGCGGCCGAGGTGGCGGGAACGGGGTCCGGACGCGGGCGTCCGGGCTGAGGGAGACGCCAGTCCATGGAAATCCTTCAAGGTTCCGATCGATCGCGATGTCGTCGACAAGGCCACCATCGCGCGAGAGATATCCTTCCCTGCGCATGCCCGGCCGGGATGGCAAGCGATTTGAGCGACAGCGCGCCGGATTGGCCGGACGAAATCGCTGCGGCCTTTTTCCTTCTGGTGCGTTGTACCGCCGAGGAGTGTCGCCATGGATCCACCGAAGAACGCCATTAGAGCCGCCGCCGTGCTCGATCCCCAAGGTCTGGGGGAAGGGTTGCGCCGCTGCTTTCCCGTGCCCACCGACGGCGCGTTCGATGTGTTGCTGGAACGGCTCGCACATGCCGGGGGGCCAGCTGGCGCCACGGCTGCGGAGCGTCCGTCTGAGCGATCCCGACCATCGCACAACACGCTGCTTGACGCCGCGCGCTTTTTTCGTGGCCGGCGAACATGAAATTATGCGTGCATCACGGATCGGCAGGCAGCGGAAAAATAACCGGGGGCGTGCGCCAGATACTTTAGGCGATGAGAGCGCGAAAAGAGGCAAACATTGACTTTTTGAGACGCTGCATCCATATTGGTACTGCTATCGTCGCCTGCGACGGATTTTGACGCGATTAAGCGGATTTTTCCTTTGACACCCGGCCGGCGCCGTCAGGACAGCGGTTCTGGCGGGTTTCTTCTTATGCAAAGGATCATCCCATGCCGATTGGCACCGTTAAATTCTTCAATGTCGACAAAGGCTACGGCTTCATCACGCCGGACGATGGCGGCGCTGACAGCTTCGTCCATATCAGTGCCGTTCAGCAGGCTGGCATGGCCACGCTCGACAAGGACCAGCGCCTGAAATACGAAATCGAGACAGACCAGCGCGGCCGCTCGTCGGCAACGCAACTCGAGTCGGCCTGAACCATTGTCGCGGGTCCACCTGTCGATACGGGGTCGAGACAACCCCCGTCTTCTCGACAGAGTCGGGCTCTTTTCCGTGCGCGTGGACTGGGCAGACTCCCAGGCCATCGCGGCGCACGCGCCGCCGATGCGCGCCCGGCTTCAACCTCACCATCATCCGCCGCGAGCATTCGCGGCCAAGGAAACGAATGCAACTCAGATATATGACTATACCACCACTGCAGCCGGCCCCTGATCGGCCGCGCCTGAAAACACCAAGACAAACGCCGTCGCCGACACTGTCGCGCAAAGCCCTGCGCGATCTGGTTGCCGACATGATCGACTGACCGGCCTCACCCGGTCCATTTTCGAGGGAGGGGCGCCCCCATGTCCGCCACCGTTGATTTCTATCTCGCTCGAGCCGCCGAAAGCGCGCAGGCCGCACGCGATGCCACACTCGTCAATGTGCGCGAGCGCTGCTTGCGCGCGGAGGCAGCGTGGCGCGTGATGGCCGACCGGCTGCGGCGCGTGGAGCGAAAGAAATCGCAAGATGCGCTGGACAAGGCGTCGGCCACGCAGGACGCAGCGGCGCAGGTACCGTGGCCCCTTCCCTCCGCTGCCCGCCGCAGAAAAGCGGAGCCCTGACGGGCGGATCTTGGCACGAACGCAACTGTGTGCTTGCGAATGGGTACGCCCGCCGGGCAGCACAACGGGAGACGCCGATGATCCGCGAAATCCTGAAGATGGGCGATCCGCGCCTGCTGCGCGTGGCCAGGCCGGTCACGGACATTCACGCGCCGGCTCTCAAGGCCCTTATCGCCGACATGTATGAGACCATGCATGCGGCCAAGGGCGTGGGACTGGCGGCCCCGCAGATCGGCGTGGACCTGCGCCTGATGATCTTCGGCTTCACGGCCAATCCACGCTACCCCAATGCGCAGCCGGTGCCCGTCACCACGCTCATCAATCCTTGGATCGAGATCCTGACCGACGAGACGGAAACGGACTGGGAGGGTTGCCTCTCCGTGCCCGGCATGCGCGGCATGGTCCCGCGCGCGACCCGCGTCCGCTACGGCGGCACGCTGGAGAACGGCACAGCGATCGAGCGTGTGGCCGAAGGGTTCCACGCGCGCGTCTTCCAGCACGAGTTCGACCATCTGAACGGTGTGCTCTATCCGCAACGGATCGTGGATATGCGCAGCTTCGGCTTTGTGGAGGCGCTGTTTCCACAGAGCGGGCTGGACACGCTGGAAGCGGAGTAACCGCGCCAGCCCGCCCGCCTACCCCGGAACGCGCCTCAGATCATCTGCGGTTGAGGCTTAAGCAGCGTGCGGCCTGGCCACCTGACGAACAGGCGGATCGCACCGCGCATCAGCGCGATCGCTGCCAGTGCCACCAGCAGGCCCAAAATCATATCGGTCAGATAGTGGTTGCCCTCCACTGGCGTTGAAAGAAGCATCGCGCCGTTGACGACGGTCAGTGGCCAGCGCAGCGCCTGGAACGGCCAGGCCGCGGCGATGTAGAGAACGCCGCTCACCGTATGGAAACTCGGCGCGCAGACGAGACCGCCCAGCGCGCCCAGATCGATCTGCGTGAACACCGCATCGCGCAACTGCGGGATGACCTCGCTCTGGTAAAGCGCCGTCGTCGGCATATAGGGGATCGGGCCGGACCACATGACGGCGAGCGGCCCCTTGGCCGGGAACAGCGGGAAAAGCAGCAGCGTCAGGACCGCCGCCAGCCAGAACGTCACCAGGAACTGGCGCGCTGCCGCCCGCTCGGCATGCCAGGCCATGTAGCCGAGCAGCAGCGCCGGGGAGACGAAGATGGTAGAATAGGCAACCGCACCCGAAACGCGCAGCGCCGGCTGGGCGACGACGAAATCGTACCAGCGGTTCCAATCGAACCACATGAGCGCATCCCCCCGGATCAGCGCCGCGTCGACAAAGCCACTGGTGAAGGCGGCGACGGGATAGCTGGACACCACACCGAGCAGGCTGAACGCCATGAACAGCAGCGCATATTCCGAAAAATCGCGAAGCCGCGTCGCGCGCGGCGTCGTCCGCTTCTGGGTGGTGAGAAACATGATGCCCAGCGCGAGGATGGCCAGGAACAGGACCGCAAACGCCGTACTATCCATGCGGATGCCGATGCCGGTCTTCACCAGCAAGCCGCAGACCAGCAGCAGGCTGCTCGCGACGATCCCCGCCAACCACATCCCCGGAATGACCGGCCCATCGGCCGCATCGCCTGCGTTGTGCCGAACCCGCTCCACCCGGCCCGCGTCACTGTTCATCATGGCTCCCATGTCTGTTTGTTGATTGTCCCCGGCCCGCCTGCCTGTCCGGCCGATCCGGGCCCAGAGCGCTTGGTGTCGCGCAATGTCGCCTTGCCTCACAGGAACGACAGCGCATCAGGGTCGACGGCAATCCGGATCGGCGTGCTCGCTACGATGTCCCCGTCCGCCTGGACCGGGAGCGGCGCCGCGCTGCGAATGTCCACCGCGCGCGCATCGAGCCGGCGCCAGCGCGGATCGGCGAACGCCCGGCCGAACAGCATTGAGAGAACCAGCCGCAGGAAATCGCGCCGGCGCGCGCGGGGCATCAACAGAACACGGAACCGGTCACGCGTGAGGTCGGCTTGCCCGTCGAGCATCCATTGCCCGGCATAATGGCGCCCCTTGAGAATGAAGACGCCCTCTGCCGCATGCACAGCGCCGTCGATCTCGACCGTGAGGCGATGACGGGGCCAGGCAAAGAGCAATCCCACCAGCGCGACGGGATAAGCCAGGCGCCCGATCACTTTCTTGAGTCGGAGCGAAACCCGCGCGACCGCGTGGCTATCCGGCCCGACCGAGGCGCAGCACAGGAAGACATGCTGATCGATACGGCCGGCGATGTGGCGGCGCGGCTGGCGCGCGCGGATATCGGCCACGAAGTCCGGCAGGCGAGCATGATAGCCCGCCTCCCGCGCGACCAGATTGATCGTTCCAGCCGGAAAGACGCAATAGGGCACATCGCCCGCCTCGGGCGGCCTGTTGTCGATGGCCGTCCGCAAGGTGCCGTCGCCGCCGAAGACGCAGATAAGATCAACATCGGGATCGAGTCGCTCGTCCTTGAACGACAGGCTGTCATAATGATGGACGCGGCATTGCTGCGCCGCGAACGACGCGCAGAGCTGCTCCAGCTTGGCGCGTGAATAGCCGCCGGACGTGGGATTTGAAACGAGAGCGACCGCGCGCGGCGCTGCAACTGACTGGACCCCCACGCTAAATCCGCTCCCCCGAACTCGGCCTTGCTCCACCGCGCCGATGTCCAAGGCATCGATAGCAGATTTTGCGGTAATGTCGCCACATTGTCATGAAGCGCCATCAAACTGAGGAATCCAGCGGCATTTGACTGCCTTTTAATGACGAATCGCGGGCCCTCAAGCCATCGCCTGATGCAGCCATGCCACGCTATGCGAGGAGGACTTTTGGCGCCGCTGACTGGCACCCGGCGGCCTGGACAAAAGGCGAACCAGCCGCTCCGCCGATCGCGAATCCGCTGGCGACGATCGCGGCATGGCCTTAATGTCCCTCAGACAAAGTCAATAAGGAGGGGATTTCACATGCGCCGTTTCATCATCGTCTATGCCGCTGCCATGGTCGCCCTTGGCGCCCCTGCGTTCGCCCAGGATTTCGATATCATGCAGTTCGCCGACACCAATTCGGACGGCAAGGTCTCGTCGGAGGAATATGCGGCCTTCTCCGAACAAGGCTGGGGTTTCTTCGCGCAAGGCGCGGACAGCGTGAAAGTCGCTGAACTGGATGCCATGGCGCAGGGCGCTTTCAACGGGATCTCGCCCGACGCCGACGGCGTGGTGACGCACGCGGCCTATACCGCCGCCATCCCGGCGCGCTTCAAGGCCGCCGACAAGGACGGCGACGGCGCACTCAGCGAAGCGGAACTCACCGCCGCCATGAGCCCGCCCGCCAACTGATCGCCTGACGCCTGTAAGACACCGCCGCGCCTTGGTGAGGCCTCGCGCGGCGGTGTTCCATCGCTTCCAAGAACCACGGAAGCCACATCGCGCACCCTGAACGGCAGCAGCCCAAGTCCTGTCAAAGGCCTTAACCGCCCCAGGCGCCTGCTTTTGCAGGAGCATGATTGCTCCATCAGGATAAGGAAAGCCTTTCGGCAGGCGCGTTCCGCCTGTCGGCCAGCGCGGAGAAGTCCATGCCGGTCGGACGCTGGAAGAGGCGCAGGCCGAAGGTAGGCATAATGGCGATCAGATGATCGAATATATCGGCTTGAATGCCTTCATATTCAGCCCAGACCGTCGTGCGGGCAAAGGCATAGATTTGCAGGGGCAGTCCGAGCTCGCTGGGTGCGAGCTGGCGCACCAGCAGCGTCTTGTCCGTGGCGATGTCGGGCCGCGCCTTTAGATAGGCCATCACATAGGCGCGGAAGGTCCCGATATTGGTGAGGCGCCGGCTGTCGAGGATTTCCTCTCCGGCATGGTCCAGGTTCCAGCGCGTCACTTCATCCTGCTTGGCCGCCAGATAATCGCGCAGCAGGCCGAAGCGCGAGAGCGCGGCTAAGTCTGTCTTGTCGAGGAAGCGCACGCTGTTCTGATCGATCATGAGCGCGCGCATGATCCGTCGCCCGCCGGATTCGGACATGCCGCGCCAGTTGCGGAAGCTCTCGGAAATGAGGCGTTGCGTGGGGATGGTAGTGATGGTCTTGTCGAAATTCTGCACCTTCACCGTATGCAGGGCGATGTCGATGACGTCGCCATTGGCATTGAGCTGCGGCATCTCGATCCAGTCGCCCAGGCGGATCATGTCGTTGGAGCCGATCTGGACCGAAGCGACGAAGGAGAGGATGGTATCCTTGAACACCAGCATCAGCACCGCCGCCATCGCGCCGAGGCCGGAGAGCAGCAGCAGCGGCGAGCGGTTCATGAGCACGGCGATGATGAGAATGACCGCGGCGCCATAGATGAGCAGCTTGGCGATCTGGATATAGCCCTTGATCGGCCGGTTGCCGGCATCCGCGCGGCGCTGATAGAGGTCGTTCAGCAGTTCCAGCACACCGCACAGCGCAATGGCGAGCGTCAGGATGATGAAGCCCGCGCACAAACTCTGGATGAAGACGGCTGCCGGAGCGGGCATGTGTGGCACCGCCGCTATGCCGGCCTGGATCACCAATGCGGGCACGATGTTGGAAAGGCGCGCCGCAACCGTACCGATATGCCGCGTCTCGTCTTCCGAGCGGAGCCGGCCGAGCAGGCGCATGGCCAGATTGAGAACGATCCGCTTGGCCACCCAGTTGGCGAGCCACGCGACGCCCAGCAGCAGAGCCAGCGCGAGGCCTGCCTGCATCCACGGCTCCGGCGCCCAAGCCTGGGTCAGCGAATCGATTGGGCCTGGAACAATAGGGAAAGACGTCATTGTGCGTTGGTCTTGTTGGAAAAGGGATCGTGGCGGAGCGAGAGACCGGCCGTTTCGGGCATGAAGCGCAGCGCGGCAAGCCCCACCAGACAGGCCACCATCATGTAGAAGGCGGGCATCAGCTCGTTGCCCGTCAGGGTAATGAGTGTGCTGCCCATGGCAGGCGCCGTACCGCCGAAGATGGAGGTGGAGACGTTATAGGCGATGGCGAAGCCGGCAAAGCGGACCGAGGTAGGGAACAACGCCGGGAAAGTCGCCGATATGGTGGCGAGCTGCGGCACATAAAGCAGGCCGAGCAGGACGAAGCCAGCGGTCGCTCCGGCCAGGCCCGTGCCCATCAGCATGTAGAGCGGTACCACCGCTACCAACAGCCCGACCAGCGAGATCCGCCACATGAAGCGGCGCCCGAGCCGATCCGAAAGGCTGCCGGCAAAGGGAAGGAAGGCCATCATGAACAGCATGCCGACAATTGGCACGACGAGTGCCTCGTCCGGCGAGAGGCCGATGCGGCGCTGGAGATAGGTCGGCATGTAGCTGAGCAGCGTATAGTTCACCACATTGAGGGCAACGACCAGCCCACCCACCACGAGCATCGGCCGCCAGTGCCGCCGCATCAGCGTGGAGAGGGGCGGCGCCTCGCCCCGCTTGCTGGCCTGACCTTCCTCGCGAAAGATCGGCGTATCCTCCATCCGCGCGCGCAGATACATGCCGATGAGGCCCATGGGCGCGGCGATGAAGAAGGGAATCCGCCAGCCCCAATCGTGCATCGCCGCATCGCCAAGCAGCAGGGAGAAGGCCAACATCAGGAAAGCGCCGAAGGAGAAGCCAGCCAGCGTGCCGAACTCCAGGAAACTGCCGTAAAAGCCGCGCCGGTCGTCGGGCGCATATTCGGCCATGAAGGTCGCCGCGCCGCCATATTCACCACCGGTGGAGAAGCCCTGCACCATCCGCAGCAGGATCAGCAGCGTGGGCGCCCAGAAGCCGATGCTGGCATAATCGGGGATCAGCCCGACGCCCAGCGTCGCGGCGGACATCATAAGAATGGTGAAGGCCAGCACCGACTTGCGCCCCAGCCGATCGCCCAGCGGCCCCCAAAAAAGACCGCCCAGCGGCCGGACCAGGAAGGAGATGGCGAAGGTCGCAAGTGCGAACAGCACCGCATCGTCCACGTCGCCGGGGAACAGCGCTGCGGAGATATAGGTCACGCCATAGGCATAGATGCCATAGTCGAACCATTCGGTGGCATTGCCCAGCGCCGAGGCGGCGATCGCCCGCCGTAGCGTGGCCTTGTCAGCCCCCGGCTGCGGCGGCAAGGCGTGTGAAAGATCGAGAGAAGCGCTCATGAGGTCTATCCTGTGGCCGGGTCGTCATCCGCGGTGTTGGGATCGAGAAGCGAGGCGATCGGCGTCGTGCGCGGCACGATCTGGAACTCCTGCTGGTCGGAGGCGGGAACCGCATCCGTCGCGGCCTGCCGCCAGACGCCGAAGCCCAACGTGATCGCGGCGCAGAGCGCAACGAAGAGAAACAGTCCGGCCGTGCCGGCCAGCGTCATCGCCGCCGCCGCGCCCACCGGACCGAACGCCGCGCCAAGCGAGTAGAGCAGCACCAGCCGCCCGCTTGCCGCCACGCGCTCCGTGGAAAGCAGCCGATCATTGCAATGCGCGACGCACAGCGGATAGAGCGCAAAGCTCAATCCGCCGAACAGCGCGCCGAGCGCCATCAGCGCCAATCCCGCCGAGGCGAACATGAGTGCCGCACTGACGGCGAGCGTAGCCGCGAAGCAGCCGATGATGACGCGGCGCCGATCGTAGCGATCCGACATGCGCCCTAGTGGCCATTGCAGCGCCACGCCGCCCAGGATCACGATCATCATGAAGCTGGCGGTCTCCGTCAGGTCCAGCCCGAGCCGCCGCACATGCACCGCGCCCATGCCGTAGAAGGCTCCCAGCATCAGCCCTGTCGAGACCGCACCCAACGCGCCCAGCGGCGATGCCGCCCACAGCGACCGAAGCGAGAAGCCGGTCGGCTCAGCCGGCGCGGGCGGCGTGCCGCGCGTCAGGCACAACGGGATGATTGCCAGGGAAATGAGGATCGAAGCGATCTGGAAGGGAATGGCAGGCAGCGCGCCGCTGGCGCCCAGCAGCAACTGCCCGATCGCCTGCCCCAGATAGAGGGCCACCATATAGGCGGCGAGCACCGTGCCCCGGCTTTGCAAATCGGCGCGATCGTTGAGCCAGCTTTCGAGGCAGACGAATACGCCCGCCACGCACAGGCCATCGATCAGGCGCAGACAAGCCCAGAGCAGCGGATGGTCGAGCAGCACATAAGCAAGCGTGCTGGCCGAGAGCAGGGCGACGAACGCGGCAAAGGCCCGGATATGGCCAACGCGGCGCAACACGGCGCCGGCGCGCACCGCGCCGATCACCAGACCCACGAAATAGGCCGTGCCGACCGCGCCGATGGCGAGCGTGCCGGTGCCCGCGCGCTCCAGCCTCAGGCTGATGAGCGTGGCGAGGAAACCACCCCCCGCCATGAGCATGAAGATGGCAAGCAGCAGGCTGCGGACGGGTTGGATGACGGCCAGCACCGCGCGCGATTCTAGGCCAGGCCGCGCCGCGTTCCGGGCATAGGCCCGTGCCTCCGCGCGGACGTGTGCGAGAGCGGCCCGATGGCCGCATCACTCCACTCGACAGCCGGCGCGGCACCGAAGCGCCCTGCCAGCCTCAGGGATGCGCTCCTCAGGGCCTTCCCGCTCCCGCGCCGCATCATGCCACCGCCATGTCCATGAGCGCACCGGCAACCGGCCGAATTGCCTGCGGCGTACCGCGCGCGGCAATGAACTCCGGGCGCGGCTTCTCGACGCCGAAAGGGGCGGCAAGCCGATTGCTGACGGCATTGTACACGAGGAAGGCGTTGGCCCGCGGGAAAGGCGTGATATTGCCGTTCGACCCGTGCATGATGTTGCAATCAAAGATCACCACCGTGCCGGGCTCTCCCGTCGGCGCGACGATGCCATGCTCATGCGCCAGCTCGGCCAGGCTGTCCTCGTCCGGCACGCCATATTCCTGCTTCTTGAGCGAGGCGCGATAATGATCCTCGGGCGTCTCGCCCACGCAGGTGAGGAACGTGCGGTGCGACCCGGGGATCAGCATCAGCGGACCGTTATGCGGCGTGTTCTCGGCCAGCAAAATCGACATGGAGAGCGCCCGCATACGCGGCATGCCATCCTCCACATGCCAGGTCTCGAAATCGCTATGCCAGTAGAACTCCTTGCCTTGGAAGCCCGGCTTGTAGTTGAGACGGGACTGGTGGATGTAGACGGCCTCGCCAAGCAGGAAGCGGGCGACGCCGGCCAACCGCGCATCGGCAGCCAAGCGCGCGAGCACGCGGCTCTGCGCATGAATCTTGAAGATCGAGCGGATTTCCCGGCCACCCGGCTCGGTGATAACCGTTTCCTCCTCCAGCGCATCGGGGTCAGCCAACAGCGCACCAGCCTCGCTCTGCAGGAAGGCAACTTCCTCGTCCGAGAAGAGATTGTCGAGGACCAGATAGCCAGCGCGGTCGAACTGCTCGGCCTGCGCGCGGCTGAGCGGCGCATCCGCCGTCCACTCGCTGTGCACGACCGGGTCGAGCCGGGGCAGGAACGCCGCCGTCTTCGTCTGGCGGGAGGGGTAGATGTCTTGCATGGGACTTCTCCCTTTCTCACTAAGCTCAGTCGGCCAGCTCGGCCTCGGCTGGATAAGCGCCGGTCTCGTCATGCACTTCGCGGCCCGTGACCGGCGGATTGAACACGCAGGCGCACAGAATGTCCGTCTCCGGACGCACGATATGCTTGTCGTGGGCATTGAGCGCATACATGACGCCCGGCGAGAGCGCGTGCGTGACACCCGTCCCCAGATCCTCGATCGTGCCTGTCCCCTTCAGAACCAGCACTGCCTCCAGATGGTTGCGGTAATGCATGTGCAGTTCTTCGCCGGCATGCATGGTGGTGACATGGAAGGAGAAGCCCATGCCGTCATCCTTGAGCAGCAGGCGGGCGCTTTCCCAGCCGTTGGACCGCACGTTGCGATCGGACTTGCGGATGTCCTGAAGTTTGCGGACGATCATGTCGGGTTCCTTTCGTTATTCCGCGGCCACGCCATAGGAGTCCGTCAGGACGGCACGGGCGCTCTCTTCCAGGATGTCGAGGCCGGCGGAGAGCACGGCATCGTCGATGACGAGAGGCGCCAGCACCTTGACGATCTCGTCATGGGCGCCGCTGGTTTCGATGATGAGGCCCTGCTCGAAGCAGGCCGCGGTGATGGCGGCGGCCATCTCACCGGAGCCCACGTCGAGGCCGCGCATCATGCCCCGGCCGCAGGTCGAGAGGCCGTGCTCCTCCGCCATCGCCTCGAGCCGCCGCTCGAGCAGCGCGCCGCGCCGGCGCACATCCTGCTCGAAGCGCTTGTCGCTCCAGAAGTGACGCAGCGCGGTCCGGGCCGTGACGAAGGCATGATTGTTGCCGCGGAAGGTGCCGTTATGCTCGCCGGGCGCCCATTGATCGAGTTCCGGGCGGAACAGCGTCAGCGCGAAAGGCAAGCCCATGCCGGAGAGCGACTTGGCCAGCGTAACGATGTCGGGCGTGAAGCCCATGCCTTCAAAGCTGAAGAAGCTGCCGGTGCGCCCGCAGCCTGCCTGAATATCGTCGACGATCAGCAAAGCGCCATGATGTTTCGCGATCCGCGCAATGCGGCGCAGCCATTCGGGCGATGCGGTGTTGAGGCCCCCTTCCCCCTGAACCGTCTCGACAAGGATGGCGGCGGGCGCGTCGAGACCGCTGGACGGATCGGAGAGACGGCGCTCCAGCAGGTCCGCCGTGTCCACACCCGGCCCATGATAGCCGTCATAGGGCTCATGGGCGACATGGCTGAGCGGCACGCCCGCACCGGCGCGCTTGGAGGCGTTGCCGGTGCAGGCCAGCGCACCCAGCGTCATGCCGTGGAAGCCGTTGGTGAAAGCAATCACCAGCTCGCGACCCGTCACCTTGCGGGCGAGCTTGATGGCGGCCTCCACCGCATTGGTGCCGGTGGGGCCCGTGAACATCGCGCGATAGTCGAGCCCGCGCGGTTTCAGGATCACTGCTTCCAGCGTCTCCAGAAAGGAAGCCTTGGCATCAGTGTGCAGATCGAGGCCGTGCGCAATGCCGTCGGCGGCCACATACTCCATCAGCGCGGCCTTGAGCACGGGGTGATTGTGCCCGTAGTTCAGCGTGGAACAGCCCGACAGGAAATCCAGATACCGACCGCCCTGATTGTCGTGCATCCACACGTCCTGAGCGCGGGCGAACTGGCGCGGCATGGCACGGGCATAGCTGCGCACCGCGGATTCACGCCGCTCGTAGATCCGTGTGTCGGGGATGGTCGACGTGGGGTTGGGGCGTGTGCTCGTCATGTCGTCAAATCTCCTGGGAGGATAGGCCGCCGGTCGGCAGCGGGCCGATGCGCGCCTGCCATTCGGTGGCGTGCGCGCCGGCGAAATGGGCCTCGCGCTCAAAACGAACGCTCTTGCGTAGCGGCACCTGCCACTTGCGTGCGAGGCCCTCGAACAGCGCCCATGATGCGCTGTTGTCATCAGTGATGGTGGTGACCAAGTGCGTGACGCCCGCGCTCTGCGGGCGCGAGAGCAGCGTCTCAATCATGCGGCCAGCCAGCCCCCGGCTGCGTGCCATGGGGGAGACCGCCACCTGCCAGACGAAGAAATCGCCGAGCGCCGCTGGCGGACGATAACCCGAGACCCAGCCCGCCAACTGGCCGTCCTGCTCCGCGACGATGCAGGAATCAGCAAAATCGGTGCATTGCAGCAGGTTACAATAAACGGAATTCGCATCAAGCGGCGGACAGGCCGCGATCAGAGCCGAAACGGCCGGCCCGTCCGTGGCGAGCGGCTTGCGAAACTCAAAGTCCTGCCCCCGGCTCCGGCTGGAGCGTGCAGAAGCCCGTGACGGCGAGGACGCCGTCCTAGCTTGGGAATCTAAGATTGTTTATCTCCCGAATTATATTTTCGATGTGGAGAATTCGACCCATCCCCGTTCGGACGGAAAATATACAGCATTCCGCTCAATTTTCAACCCACGCCTTAAAATATGCTTCGGTTAGTGAAGTATATTACGTGGAAGGCAGCCCGAATCCGGTTCCCGTTTCCGTTCTTTCCGGCTTGCGGCTATGCAGCCGGATATGGCCCCTCAGATCGCCTCCCTGACCCTGCGCGCCCTGCGCCGTGTGCTGCGCGCCACCGAGATCGGCAGCCGCCAGCTCGCAACGGCAACCGGACTCACGCCCTCTCAATTGCTTGTGCTGCGTGAAATCGACATGCGCGATTCCGCGACGCCCGGGTCCATCGCGCATACGCTCCAGTTCAGTCAGGCCACGATCACCACCATCGTCGACCGACTCGAGTCGCTCGGCTTCGTACAGCGCCAGCGCAGCGCAAGGGACAAGCGCCAGTTCCATCTCAAGACGCTGCCGGACGGGAAAGCGGCGCTGGCCGATGCGCCCGACCCATTGCAAATGACCTTCACCGAGCGGTTCGTGGCCCTGCCCCCTTGGGAGCAGGCAATGATCCTGGCGGCGGTGGAACGCCTCGCCATGCTGATGGACGCACAGAATATCGATGCGGCGCCGTTGCTCGACACCGGCCTGATCGATCGATCGGGGCCGGCCTGACCGCGGCCACTTTCGCAAGCTCCGCCGTCCGCGATTTCACGATCGACGCAGTCACATCGCCTAGGCGACCGCACTGACGGGCGCCGCCAGCCCGATCCAGGCCAGCGCGTCGCGCGCCGTCGCCGGTCAGAGCGCTCACCAGACCGACTATGCTGCCAAGGCCATTAGCCAGCGGAATGGCAAAGACGGCATGCAGGGACGCCCGCGCCGGCCTTCTGCGCAAACAGGGGCACATGCTATCCGGGCCATGCCGGCAGCGACGAGGGGCGTGCCAGCGGGCTGCCGACTTAGGACCGGTGTGCCTTCTCCTCGGGCACGCGACGGGCCTTCCGGCGTTCGCGATGCGCGGCATAGCTCTCCAGCACGCGGCGCATGTCCTCCACGGCACGGCGGCGCGCTTCGGTGTCGCGGATACGCTCCAGGTTCTGCTTGAGACCAGTGGCCAGCTCGGCATAGCTGTTCTGCCAGTCCGTTCCCAAGACGGCCTGTATATCGAGACGGCCCGTGCGCAGGCGGCGCGCGGGGGCACCGGCGGGCAGTGCATGAATCTCGCCGATCTCGGGTAGCCGGATGTCGAGAGCGGGATCGCGCTGCTGCACCAGCTCCGCGAGCACCTCCTGCCCCTCGCGCTCGCCATGCGTCAGGAAGAGCGTGCCCGCGATGGCGCCGCGCGCCGCGATCCAGTCGAGCAACTCACGCTGATCGGCATGAGCGGAATAGCTGTCAATCCGGCGAATTTGCGCGCGCACCGCCACATCATGACCGGAGATGCGCACGCGCGGTGCGCCGTCCATGATGGTGCGGCCCAAACTACCCTTGGCCTGAAAGCCGACGAACAGCACGGTGGAGTCGCGCCGCGCCAGATTGTGCAGCAGATGATGGCGGATGCGCCCGGCCTCGCACATGCCCGAGGCGGCGATGATGATCGCGCCGGAGACAGAATTGAGCCGGATCGACCGGGCGACGTCGGTCACATGGTGGAAGTCGGGATGGGTGAAGATGTTGCCGCCGTCCATGTCCTCCAGCGTGTGGGCATGAGCCGCGAACACGTTGGTGGCCTGATTGGCGAGCGGGGAATCGATGAATATCGGCACGTTACACAGCCGCCGCTGGCGGCAGAGCATGGCAAGATCCAGCATCAACTCCTGCGTACGTTCCAGCGCGAAGGCGGGGATGACGAGATTGCCGCCTTGGCCCATCGCCTCGCGCACGATCTCTTCCAGCCTGTCACGGCGCTGTTCCATGGTGAACTTCTCGCGCCGGCGATTGCCGTAGGTGGATTCGCAGATGACATGGTCGAAGCCAGCAGGCCCGGCCGGATCGGGCTCGAACGCCTTGTTGTCCGGGCCGATATCTCCCGAGCAGAAAAGATGCACGCCGCCTGCCTCCAGCTCGACCGAGGCCGAACCCAGGATATGGCCTGCATTCCACAGCCGCGCACGGAAGCCCGGTGCCGGCTCGAACCATTGCTCCAGCGGCACTGCGCGGCTCTGCCGCCAAGCCTGGAGCGCATCCGCCTCGGTATAGATGGGCTCGAACGGCGGCTCGCCGGCTCGGTCACGGCGCCGGTTGCGCCGCTCGGTATCGCTTTCCTGAATGCGACCGGAATCGGCGAGCATGAACTCCAGCAAGTCACCCGTGGGCGCCGTGCACCAGATCGGCCCCCCATAGCCCGCGCGCACCAGCTTGGGCAGCAGGCCGCTATGATCGATGTGGGCGTGCGTGAGGATCACGGCATCGATCCGGTGCGGATCGAAGGCGAAGGGCTCGGCATTCAGCGCCTCGAGCGTGCGCGAGCCCTGGAACATGCCGCAATCGACGAGGATCGACGCACCACCGACGCTGAGCTGCATGCAGGAGCCCGTGACAGTGCGGCCGGCGCCATGGAAGGCGAGAGTCAAGGCGGAGGACATGACCGCCATTAGGGCGCGGCAAGGCGCACGCCGCAAGGATTATGTACGCCTGTGGCGAAACAGGACGTGGGAATGGCGGTTCGACAAAGAGCGGATCGAACGGCCGCCGCGCTCCGGCGGGCGGTGCCCAAAGCCCAACCGGCTTGCTGAGAGACTGGTTCAGCAGAGTTGGACATAAGCCAGTGCCACTTTCACGAACGTGGATCAGATCTTGGCTGCTCTGTGCTCCGGCCCGCACAGGAGCACAAGGAGGAATGACGAAGGGCCCGCGGCGGTCTCCCGCGCGGGCCCTTCTCAAGGGATCGATCCGAAAGATCAGCCGAAATAGACCGTCTTGGTCTCGAAATAATTCTCCAGACCCTCGATGCCGCCCTCGCGGCCGAGGCCGGATTGCTTGAAGCCGCCGAAGGGCATGTGGATGTCCACCATCATGCTGTTCACGGTGACCGAGCCGGCGCGATACTCACGCGCGACCGCAAAGCCGCGCTCGGCGTCCTGCGTATAGACGGCGCCGTGCAGACCGTAGGTCGTGTCGTTGGCCTTGGCGATCATGTCCGCCTCATCGTCATAATCGACGAACGAGACAACCGGGCCGAAGATCTCCTCACGGAAGATCGTCATGTTGGGATCGACATCGGTGAACACCGTCGGCTCGATGAAGAAACCACGATTGAGGTCGGCCGGGCGGCCGCCGCCGAGCGCGAGCTTGGCGCCTTCCGCCTTGCCCTTCTCGATATAGCCCTGCACGCGTTCAAGCTGGCGCCCCATGGCGAGCGGGCCCATGCCGACATCGGCCTGGAAGGGATCGCCCACCTTCACCTTGGAGACGGCGCTGGTATAGGCGTCCACGATCTCGGCCTTGCGGGCCTTGGGAACCAGCACGCGCGTCAGAGCGAAGCAGACCTGCCCCGTGATCGGCATGGAATAGGGCACCAGGCTCTTGAGGACATGGTCCATGTCCGCATCGTCCAGGATCATCGCGGCCGACTTGCCGCCCAGCTCCAGCGAAACGCGGGCGAGGCGCTCGGCGGCGACGCCGGCAATATGCTTGCCCGCCGCGGTCGAGCCGGTGAAGGCGATCTTGTCGATGCCCGGATGGCGGATGAGATGGTCGCCCACCTCGCGGCCGCCCGGCAGCATGTTGAACACGCCCTTGGGGATTCCCGCCGCCGCGATGCACTCGGTCAGAATATGAGCATCCACCGGCGTTTCCGGGCTGGGCTTGGCCACCATGGTGCAACCCGCCGCGAGGGCGGCCGCCACCTTGTAAATGAGCAGCACCAGCGGCGCATTCCACGGCGTCACGGCGGCGACGACACCGGCCGGTTCCTTCACCACGCGCACCTTGGCGCCCGACCAGGCGGTGCGCTCGTCGATGAAAGGATAGCTATCGCACAGATCGGCATAGAAGTGGAACAGACCGGGGCACTGATAGCTGGCCTTGCTGGTGAAGCCGATGACGGCGCCGACCTGGCCGGTCCATGCTTCGGCCAGTTCGGGCATGCGCTCCTTGAGCAGATCGCCCACCTTGCGCAGATAGGCGCCGCGCTCGGGCGGGCTCATACGCGGCCAGGGGCCGGTATCGAACGCCTGGCGGGCGGCGGCGACGGCATCATCCATATCGGCCGTAGTCGGCTCGACATATTGCAGCACCGTCTCCTCATTATGTGGCGTCACCACGTCCAGCACCGTGCTGCCACGACTCGCACGCCATTCGCCGTCGATGAAAAGGCCTGCTTTACCGCGGCTCTTAATGCCGCCGATGGTCTTCAAATACTGTTCCATTGCTCTCTCCTGAAGACTCATAAGGGCAAGGACGAACCCGCCCGGACGCTATGAGACATAGCGTTTCCGCCGCGAGATAACAGGGGATTTTCTGGCGAAAATGGCCGGCGGAGAGGGGTCGCCGAAGCGGCGACGCCGACAAGGCCGCGCTGTCGAGGACAAAAGGCCATGCCCCACGAACTCCGGTCCGTCCCTCCCGAGCTTTGGAGGGTGACGCAGAAGGACAACAGCCCTCCTTCGTTCAACATGCCGAAGGCAAAGAAAGCCTCTTCGACACGCTCAGGGCGAACGGCGGCGCGGAGGGAATGGCGCGCCGCCGGCGGGCGGCGCGCCTCCCCCCAAGGCGATCAGAAGTTGCGGCGCACCGTCAGCGCATATTCGCGCGGGCGGCCGGGCTGGGCGCTGGCATACTGCGTCACCAGCTTGTTGATGTAATAGAGTTCGTCGAACAGGTTGGTGGCCTCCAGCGCGATGGACCAGTCGCGATCCACCGTGCGGAAGGTCAGGCGGGCATTGACCATCCGATAGCTGTCGACCTTCGAGATTGGATCGCAGGCCAGATTGCCACAATAGCCGGGCGTGTGGGCCACATCGATACGCGGTGTGAGCGTGCCGATGTCGCCGATCGGCGCTTCATATTGCACGCCGATGCTCCACTTGAACTTGCCGATGCCCGGCCGGCTGTCCCCTTCCTGGAACTCGCCGGTGTTGATGTTGGGTGCCTTGAACTTGAAGTCGTTGTAGCTCAGCGCCGCATCGATGGTGAGGCCACGTACCGGCCGCGCCGTGATCTCCAGCTCATAGCCCTTCACCTTGGCATCGCCCAGGTTCAGGATCTGGCCGCACAGGCCCGGCGTGCCGGGCAGCCCCGGCAGCGCGTCGCCGTTGGAATCCACGCAGACATTGGGCGTGCCCTGATAGCCCACGAAGTCCATGTAGTAGACGTCGCCGTTGATCCGCAGCGCGCGGTCGAACAGGTCGGCCTTGAGGCCGATCTCATAGGACCGTACCCGCTCCGGGCCGAAGCCCAGGATCTGCTCGGGGAAATAGGGGCGCGGGTTGATGCCGCCGCCCTTGAAGCCGGTGGCGAACTGCGCATAGCCCATCACGCCCGGCGTGAACTTGTAGGAGGCGACGGCGCGATAATCGACATTGGTGCCTTCATAGGTGCCCACGCGGCCATTGAGCGGATTGCCCGGCTGGCTGAGCGGCAGATAAGGCGCCCCGCTGCCGTCGAAGGCGAAGCGGCCGTAGTGATAATCCTTCTTCTCGCGCGTTACGCGAATGCCGCCTTCGAGCGAGAACTGGTCAGTCACGTCCCAGCCGACATTACCGAAGCCGGCGATCTGCCGCAGGATCACATAATCATCGTTGATGAAGGCAAAGGTGGGTTTGTCCGGCGTGCCAAAGCCGGCGAAGGGCGTGTCGTTCTTGTTGAAATAGCGTGTGTTCTGGTAAAAATAGATGCCGCCTAGGGTGAAGTGGACCTGACCCAGATCGCCCGAGAGGCGCCCTTCCTGGCTGAACTGCTTGTGCTGGTGAAGCTGCTGCTCCTGGATGAAGGCAATGGGCGAGCCGTCATTGTCGTCACCGGCAAGGCTTTCATATTTGCGGAAGCCAGTGATCGACTTGAAGCTCAGGATATCGGAGAGCTTGTAGTCGATGGTGCCGGACACACCCCAGCCATCCACCTGCGCGGCCGACTGCGCCATGAACGGACCATTCTTCACGCCCGGCGTGCCGGCCCCGTCGATGGCCGAATAGGTGACGCCCGGATCGAAGAAATTGGCGTAGGTGATATAGGGGTCGTTATAGACCGTATCGCCGCGAAACTCGCCATAGGGCACGAAGCGGTTGTCGTAGGCCACGCCCTGATAGGCCAAGGTCCAGGTTTGCTGGGCGGCGCTGGCGGCGCGCAGAAGCGTCACGGCCTGGGTCTGCGACTTGTCGCGCGTATAGTCGCCGATCAGGTTCACTTCGAGCCGGTCGTTGGGCACCCAGCGCAGCGAGCCGCGCACCGCCTTCATGTCCTGGTCGCCCAGCTCGCCGAGTTTGCAGTCGGTGCCGGTCGCGAGTGAAGTCAGACGGCCGGCGACCACATCGGGATCATTGGGATGCGAGCAGGCGTAGTCGATGCGCGTCACATGGCCGTTGCGCTGGCGATAAGCTCCGGAAATGCGGGCGAACAGATGATCGGGAACCAGCGTGAAGTCGGCGCTGGCGCGGAAATCGTGGCGGTTGAAGTTGCCGATCGTGCCTTCGATGTAGCCGCCCTCACCGGTCGGCTTCTTGGAGTAGAGTTTGATGGCGCCGCCCTCGGAATTCATGCCGGCGAGCGTGCCCTGCGGCCCGCGCAACACTTCGATGCGATCGAGATCGACAAGGTCGAAGATCGAGGCCGTGATGGTCGCGAAATAGATGTCGTCGACATAGATGCCCACGCCCGGCTCCACCGAGGGGCTGATGTCCGCTTGGCCGAGGCCGCGGATGAAGGCGCTCATGCCCTTGCCGGCGCCGGCCGGGCTCGGCTGGAGCTGGAGGCTGGGCGCCTGCATCGTGATGTCCGAAAGCCGGGTCTGGCTGCGCTGTTCAAGCAGCTCGCCGGTGATGGCGGTGATCGCGAGCGGCGTATCCTGGAGATTCTGTTCGCGGAACTGGGCGGTGACGATGATGACGCCGTCGTCTGCGTCCTGCGGCGCGGCGCTATCCTGCGCCAGCACCGGCGTAGCGCTCAGCGCGAACGCCAGGGCAGAGGCCCCGGCCGCCCAGCGGCTCAGGGACGTACGGGTAGCAGCAGCGGAAATGGTCCTCATCATGGCTCTCTCCTCACCGTTCCGGCTGATCCGGGGAACCTGCTTCCCTCGTTCAGTCGGTAATCGTTCAGCCGCGATCTATTTGTGAACCGCGTTCGACATAATTATTAGCGAGCTAATAAGGATGACAACAGGGGGCGCACGGCTCGATCCACCGCTTCGGCCCGCCACTGTGCCTTTCGTGCATCAGGGGTGCCCATGGCAGAGGATGGGCCAAAGCCGTACGCCGACGCGGGGCAGGCCCCGTCTCCGTCTCACCATTGCCGTGTGGATCACTTCTTCGCCGCACCTTGGGTCCGCGCCAGCAGCGCCTTGGCCTCGCCGTTCAGATAAGCGCGGATCCCTTCCGCATCGGCTGCGCTCATATAGGCCTTGAAGCTCGCCATGCCGTTCTGCGCCAGTGCGCCGTCCATTACCACGGCGCGGAACGTCTCCTTGTCGCGCAGCAGCGGCGAACGGCGCAGGTCCGGGTTCACCGGACCGCCGTGGCAGATAGTGCAGTAGGTGACGAAATATTTGGCGCCGGTGGCGACCTGCGCGGGCGTGAACGTCTCGTCGCTGGGCGTGGGTGGATCGAGTGGAATGGGCTCGTGCGGCGGCAGCTTAGCCGTGCCGCCCAGCTTGAACGCCAGGATCATGCCCTGCGGCATCTTCTCGCGCATGAAAGGCGTGTCGGTTGCCATGCCCATGGAGCCGCCATAGCCGGCCATCACCACCACATATTGCTCGCCATTGACCCGATAAGTGGCCGGGCCGGCCAGTGTGCCGCGATAGGTGTCGAAGGACCACAGCTTCTTGCCATTATCCGCCGAATAGGCTTCGAACTGTCCGCGCGCTGTCCCTTCGAAGACGAGATTGCCAGCCGTCGCCAGCGTGCCGCCGTTCCACGGCCAGTCGCGCTGGATCTCCCAGCGCGGTTTCTGCGCCACCGGATCCCAGGCGACGAGCTTGCCCTTCACCATGGCGTTGAGCGCCAGACGCCGCCCTTCCGGCGTCTCCGGCAGGCCGGGCATGGGCGGCGGGGCAAGGAAAGAAACACCGGTGTTCCAACGGCCCTCATGCACCTCGAACGGATCGGCATCGCCATAGACCAGTGGGTGCTCCATGGCCGGCAGATAGACGAGACCGGTCTTTGGCGAATAGCTCATCGGCATCCAGGCATGGGCGCCGATGCCCGAGGGAATGACCAGCGCCGGCCCGTTCTCATAGCGCACGCCCGGATTTTCGATGGGCCGCCCCGTCTTGAGGTCGATACCTTTGGCCCAGTTCTGCCGCGCATAGGGCTCCGCCGAGATGATCTTTCCGTTGGTGCGATCGATCACATAGAAAAAGGCGTTCTTGGGCGCCTGCATCAGCACCTTGCGATCCTTGCCGTCGATCTTGAGATCGGCCAGCATGATCTGTTGGGTGGCGGTATAGTCCCAGCTCTCACCGGGGTTGATCTGATAGTGCCATTTATAGGCGCCGGTATCGGGATCGACCGCGACGATGGAGGAGAGGAACAGATTGTCGCCCTTGCCGGCGCTGCGCAGCTTATGGTTCCAGGGCGAGCCATTGCCCACGCCGATGAGGAGCTGATTCAGATCCTTGTCATAGACCACCGAATCCCAGACTGTGCCGCCACCGCCCAGTTTCCAATATTCGCCGGCCCAGGTCGGCCGTGCGATCTTCTCGATCACCTCGTCCGACGCGGCGCCGTCCGGCCCGTTAGCGGGGTCGCCGGGCACGGTGTAGAAGCGCCAGACCAGCTTGCCGCTGTTGGTATCATAAGCGGAGAGATAGCCGCGAACGCCCAGCTCGGCGCCGCTATTGCCGATATAGACCTTATCCCGCACAACGCGGGGTGCCATCGTGATCGTATAGGGCTTCGCCTGGTCGACCGTGACCACGTCCCAGATCTTCTCGCCGGTCCTGGCATCGAGCGCGATCAGCCGCCCGTCGATAGTGCCGACGAACACGCGCCCCTTCCATACCGCCACGCCGCGATTGACCACATCGCAGCAGGCATGAGCGGCCTTGGCGCCTTCGTTCACCGGATCGAACTGCCACAGGATCTTGCCCGTCGCCGCATCAAGCGCCAGCACCTTGGACCAGGCGGTGGACGTATACATGATGCCGTCCACCACAATGGGCGTGGCTTCCTGCCCGCGTGTGGTGTCAAGCGGCGTGAACCAGGCCAGTGTCAGGTCGCCGATATTGATGTCGTTGATCTGGTCCAGCCGCGAATAGCGCTGCTCGCTATAGCCATGGCCGTAACTCAGCCAGTTGTCCTCGTCTTCATCCGCCCCGTCGAGCCGGGCTTGGTCAATATCGCCGAAGGATTGACCGGATTTTTGTGTATTGCAGGCCGTAAGCGCCAACGCCAGCGTGATCGCCGGCAGCAACGATGAGCGGATGCGCGCCATGAACTCCCCTTTGTGATCCGGCCCGTTATGGGCTCTCTGCGTCGAGACTAGCGACAACCTTGTCGCGGCAAAAGGTAGCCGCGCGATTATTCATCCGCGCTGGTGCGCCGGTGCCGCGCAGCGCAACGGATTGCGCTGGTTTTCGCCCTATGTAACGCTTATGCCGCATGCCCGGATTCGTTAGCATACAATGGAGAGGCGCGTCGTGGCCAAGGACAACAGGATCACCTTCTACGATCTGCAACTCGCGAGCGGCGCCACCATCAGCCCCTTCGTGTGGGCGACCAAATATGCCGTGGCGCACAAGGGTTTCGAACTGGACATCGTCCCCGGCGGCTTCACCGGCATTCCCGAGCGCACCGGCGGCCGCACCGAGCGCCTGCCTGCCATCGTCGACGATGGCAAATGGGTGCTCGATAGCTGGCTGATCGCCGAATATCTGGACGAGACCTATCCCGAGCGGCCGACGCTCATTCCGCATCCCAGCGTCAAGGCGCTGACCCAGGGCTTGGAAGCCTGGCTGTGGGGCGCCGCGATCAGCCCGTGGATGACCTGTTTCATCAAGCAGTATCGCGATCGCTCGCTGCCGCAGGATCATGCCTATGTGACCGAATCGCGCGAACGCATGTTCGGCCGCAAGATCGAGGACATTATCGTCGGTCGTGAGGATCGCCTGCCCACGGTGCCGCCGGCGCTCCAGATCCTGCGCAACGTGCTGGCGGAAAATAAGTGGTTCGGCGGCGATACGCCCAATTATGCCGATTTCCGCCTGCTTGCCGTGTTCCTCTTCACTGCCTCGGTCGCTGATACTCCGGTGCTAACCGAGGACGATCCGTTGCGCGACTGGATCGAACGCGGCTTCGATCTCTATGGCGGCCTCGGCCGTCATCCCGGCCTCTCGCCCATCTTCGGCCTGAAACTGCGCGAGGGCGACCCCGAGCCCTTCCTCAAGGGCGGCGCGGTCGGCGGACTCGCCACGCGCAACACCGGGCCGCAATCCACCGCCGCCGAAACCGCGCGAATGAAGGGAGAGGCCGCACCCGCCAAGGGCTGACGGAACAGGACGCATAGAATGCGGGTGGCGGCTTGCCTATCGGCCGCCGCCGCAGAACGGATCCGCCCTATTTCTTCGGAAAGTCCGCGGATGCCCGGGCTCCTCTCGTCCCGGCGAGGCCCTGACGGATTCCAAATTGCGGCTCCGGACGTAACACAGGCACCGCTATGCACTTCGGCGCACAGGAACAGATGCTAGCGGATAGGAAAATGGTGCCCGGGGACGGAGTCGAACCGCCGACACTGCGATTTTCAGTCGCATGCTCTACCAACTGAGCTACCCGGGCACGGGCCTTCGCGCCGGCGCGTACCGGGCAGGGAGCGAGCCCTATAGGAAGCCGCCCGAGTGCTGTCCACCCCATAGATGCGCAAATCGGGGCACGGGACGCGAGAAAAATTCTTGCCGCACCGGCGTCAGCCAATAGGGTCGCACAAACGGCGCGGCGGACGGCCGGCACCTAGCCGAGTCCCAGCCGGTCGCGCCATTGCCCATCCTCTGCCAAGGACCGCACCTCCCATGCGCAACCGCCTCCTCCTCTCGTCGGCCGCCGTTCTGGCGACTCTCTCCTTCTCCGCATCCGCCGCCTATGCGCAGGCGAGCCAAGGCTCCACGGCTGCCTCCCCCACAAGCAAGCCGGCTACTCCGCGCTATGGCCGCTGGGGTGTCGACCTGACGGCCGGCGACCGCAGCGTGGCGCCGGGCGACGATTTCGATGCCTTTGCCAACGGCGCCTGGTCGGCGCGCACCGCCATTCCGGCCGACCAACCCTCCACCAATTCCTTCTACGAGGTCTACAATCTGACGCTCGACCAGAAGAAATATGTGATCGCGAGCCAGGGCCCGCAGACGCAGATCGGCGGGCTCTACCGCAGCTTCATGGACGAGAAGGCCGTCGAGGCAGTAGGTGGCAAGCCGCTGCGGGCACAGCTCGCCACGCTCGCTGCCATCACGGACCGCAGTGCCCTGGCCCACTACATGGGCGCCACGCTGGCCGGTTTCGGAGCCTCGCCAGTCGCGCTCAGCGTCGACGCCGGGCTGGCTGACCCCGGGACCAACATCCTGTGGATGGGCCAGGCCGGTCTCGGCCTGCCGGACCGCGATTATTATCTGAAGCCCGACTTCGCTAAGCAGCGCGATGCCTACCATGCCTATGTGGCCCGGCAGCTCGGGCTCGCCGGCTATCCGAACGCCAAGAAGGCGGCCGCCGACATTCTCGCGCTGGAGACGCAGATCGCCAGGCTTTCCTGGCCCGTCGCCGACCGCCGCGAGATCGACAAGATCAACAATCCCATGACTTTCGCACAGCTCAAGGCCTATGCGCCGGGCTTCGACTGGGATGCGTTTATGACCGGCGCCGGCGTGGAGCCGAGCGGTACGATCCTGGTGCAAGAAAACAGCGCAGTAAAGGCCATCGCCGACCTCTTCGGCAAGACGCCGATCGAAACGCTCAAGGCATGGGAGGCCTTCCATGTCGCCAACCAGGCTTCGCCCTATCTGAGCAAGGCCTATGTCGACAGCCGCTTCCTCTTCACCAAGGCGCTCACCGGACGCGAGGAAAATCCCCCGCGCTGGAAACGGGCGGACTCGCTGCTCGACGGAGCGCTCGGCGAGTTGATCGGCGAGACCTATGTGCAGGAATTCTTCCCCGCGCGCGCCAAGAGCATGATGGAAGAGCTGGTCGCCAACCTCAAGGTGGCGATGGCCAGCCGCATCGTGGGCAATGAGTGGATGGCCCCGGCCACCAAGATGGCCGCGCTGGAGAAGCTCGCCAAAATGGACGTGCAGGTGGGCTATCCCGCCAAGTTCCGCGATTATTCCGGCCTGAAGATCGACCCCACGGACCTCTATGGCAATGTGGCGCGCTCGGCGGCCTTCGAATGGGCCTATGAACTTTCCGAGCTGTACAAGCCGGTCGACCGCCAGAAATGGGCGATGAACCCGCAGACGGTGAACGCCTATAATGGCTTCAATGAGAACAAGATCGTCTTCCCCGCCGGCATCCTGCAGCCGCCCTTCTTCGATCCCGATGCCGACCCCGCCGTCAATTACGGCGCGGCGGGCGTAGTGATCGGTCATGAGATCAGCCATGGCTTCGACGATCAGGGCCGCAAGGTGGACGCCACCGGGGCGCTGCGCGACTGGTGGACCAAGGAAGACGCCGAGCGCTTCCAAGCGCAAGCGGATCGTTTTGCCGCGCAATATGATAGCTATGAGCCGGTGCCGGGCATGCATGTGAACGGCAAGCTGACGCTGGGCGAAAATATCGCGGATCTGGCCGGCGTGCTGGTGGCGCTGGATGCCTATCATGCCTCGTTGAAGGGCAAACCCGCGCCCGTGATCGACGGGCTGACCGGCGACCAGCGCTTCTTCCTCGCCTATGCGCAGGTCTGGCACGCCAAGGAGAAGGAAGAGGCGACGCGCCAGCAACTCGCCTCCGATCCGCACACGCCCGACAAGTTCCGCATCATCGGCCCGCTGCGCAATGTCGATGCCTGGTATGAGGCCTTTTCGGTCGCCCCCGGCGGCAAATATGCGCTGCCGTCCGAGGAGCGCGTGCGGCTCTGGTAAGCCTGTTCTTCAGCACCCTCCTTCAGGAGAGTGCTGGAAGGATCCGGTTGCCGGATGGGCAGGCGAGGATGTGGAGTAGCCCGACACGCCTTGTGCTCCCGCCTACGCAGGAACACAAAGCGGGGGCTTTAATCCTCAGTCTCGCCCTCTGGCGGGCGGGGCGTCGGCGTCCCGTCTTCATTCTCGTCCGGGCGGACTGGCAGACGATAGCCCTCGTCCATCCATTGGATGAGGTCGCGGTCGCGGCAGCCGCGCGAGCAGAAGGGGCGGAACTCGTGCACCGTCGGCTTCTTGCAGATGGGGCAGCGGGCGTTAATGGACATGGTGCGCTCCCAGCGTCAGGGTCTCGTCACCCACGATCCGCGCTGTCCCGCCGCGCCGACGTTCGAGCAGCCTGATCCAGTCGGGATGGGCGAGAATTTCGCGCGCGGCGGCGGGCGCGAGGGTGAGCGTCAGCGCGCCGGCGCCGTCCCCCCCTCCTCCACTCCCGCTATGCCGCTCGGCCGCGCGCAGCGCCGCCATAGCGGCCGCGCGCACCGGATCGGCGCGCAGCAGCTCGATAAGCGAAAAGCGCGCGCGGCGGCGCACGATCTGGATGAAGCCATAGCCATTGACCGCGGTGCGCTCGAACGGCTGAGGTAGATATTTGTCGATCTGCGCCGCCGCGATGGCACGCTCGTCCTTGTTGTTCATGGTCGGCAGATCGATGCCGATGGAGCCGGCAATGCCCATGCGGCGGATCGCCTGCGCGGCGAGCTTGGCACCGTTGGGGCCGAGCTGGGCGGGCGGCAGGCTGCCATCCACATCGATGAGCGTCATGGCCGGCGTGGGAAAGATGCGCAGCGCGGCATCCTCTGCTCCCACCTCGCCGGTCATTGCCTCGGCCAACAGTTCGCTCCAGCCCGCCGCCTCCAGCCGGTCCGCCTCGTGCGCCGGGCACGGAAGCACAGGCAGGCCGCTCTCGACAATGCGCTGGTAGAGGCTCGGCCCCGGTCCGGCCGGTGTGCCAGGCACGGCGATGCGGCCCTTGGCGAGCTTGTCGCGCTCGCCCTCCAGCCCCGGCTCGCCAATGGCCTCGCGCAGGATCTCCACCTTGACCGCCGCGCCTTCCGCCACCTTGGGGGGAATCGGCTCGATCAGCACCAGGTCGCCGCCATCCAGCCGCGCAATGCCGCGCTTGCGGGGAATGAGCGTGCGCACCAGCCGGCCACTATGCACGCCGCCGGCACGCACCTGCCCATCCTCGCGCTCGATCTGCGCTTCGACGATGCGGCCGCTCTGCACCAGCGCGGCGCGCGCCTCGCCAATGCCCTCTTCATAGAGCCAATGGGGCCCCGTGGGCGCTTCACTCATGTGAGGGCTCCGGCCGCGACTAGCAGCGCCCGCGTCTCGAACAGCGGCAGGCCGATGACGCCGGAATGGCTGCCCGCGAGATAGCGCACCCAGGCCTCGGCACGGCCCTGGATGGCATAGCCGCCCGCTTTGCCTAGCCCCTCGCCGCCCGCGATATAAGCCTCGATTTCAGCCTCACTCAACGGCTTGAAGGCAAGGACGGTATCGGCAATGCGCGTGCGTGCCTTACCGGTGGCGTCGATCACGCAGACGGCGGAGAGGCAATGATGGCGCCGGCCAGAGAGGCGCCGCAGCAGCGTGCGCTGGATGTCCGGCGTCTCGGCCGGCGGCAGAATCATGCACCCGCAGGCCACCGTGGTATCGCCGGCGATCACCACCTCATCGGCTGCGCGCTCCACCGCATGGGCTTTCTCCACCGCCAGCCGCAGCGCATAGGCGCGCGGCGTCTCGCCCTTGCGCGGCGTCTCGTCGATATGGGGGCCAGCGACACGATCGGGCACGACACCAAGACGCGCCAGCAGGTCGCGCCGGCGCGGCGAGGTGGAAGCGAGAACGAGACGGAGCGTCATGGGCGGCCCCTAACAGGCCATGGGCCGCAAGAGAAGCTCAGCGGTCGGCCGTCAGCTCTGCGGGCCAGGGCCACCGCGGCCGGGCATGTAGCGATAGGTGATGCGCCCCTTGGTGAGATCATAGGGCGTCAGTTCGACAAGCACCTCGTCTCCCACCAGCACACGAATGCGATTCTTGCGCATTTTGCCGGCCGTGTGGCCGAGGATCTCATGATCGTTTTCGAGGCGGACGCGGAACATGGCATTGGGGAGAAGCTCCACCACCTGTCCGCGCATTTCCAGCAGTTCTTCTTTGGCCATATTCGTCCAACGGTTCGCGAATGGGGCCCCATAGACCCATTCGACTTAAATGAAAAGCAAACGCGCTCATTGGGGGGCGGCAATGGCCTCGGGAGCGGCGGCGATCACCTCGAACGCCCGCGCAATCTCGTCCGGCGCGGTGCAATAAGGCGGCATCATGTAGATGGTGTTGCCGAGTGGGCGCAGCAAGAGCCCCTGCGCCAGGAAATAGGCGCGTAACCGGGGCGCCACGTCCGAAAGATAGCCCGCGTCCGGCACCGAAAGGTCGATGGCCGCGACGCCGCCCAAGCGGCGGGGATTGGTGAAGGTCGCCTCGTCTGCAAGGCGCGCAAGCCCTGCATCCAGCGCCACGCCGAGCACCGCGACGCGGCCCGGCACATCCTCCCCCTGCCAGATCGCAAGATTGGCCTGCGCCGCCGCGCAGCCTACGGCATTGGCAGTGAAGCTGGAGGAGTGGAAGAACATGTCGGCACGGTCCCTGCTGCTATGCGCCTCGAAGATCGCGGCGCTCGCCAATGTGGCGGCGAGCGGTACCATGCCACCGGTGAGGCCCTTCGCGAGGCACATCAGGTCGGGCGCGATGCCAGCCTGTTCGCAGGCGAAGAGCGTACCGGTGCGGCCCCAGCCGGTCATTACTTCGTCGGCAATGAACAGCACGCTATGGCGCACGCAGATCTCCCGCATCGCGCGCAGCACGGCTGGCGGATAGACAAGCATGCCGCCTGCCCCCAGCACCAGCGGCTCGACGATAAAGGCGGCGGGCGTCTCCGGCGCGCGGCACAGCGCCTCGAGCGCATCGAGTGTGCGCTGCTCGGCACCCGCTGCCGGGAAGGGCACAGTCGCCACGTCGAACAGCAGCGGGGCATAAGCGCGGTTGAACACGCCACGCTCGCCCACCGACATGGCGCCAATGGTGTCGCCATGATAGCTGTGCTCCATCACTAGGATGCGGTGACGGCTCTCGCGGCGATTGTGCCAATAACCGAGCGCCATCTTGAGTGCGACTTCCACCGCCGTGGAGCCGCTGTCCGAGAAAAACACATGCGCCAGCCCCGCGGGCGCCACCTCCACAAGCCCGCGCGCCACGGCTTCGGCGGCCGGGTGCGTGTAGCCGGCGAAAATGACCTGATCGAGCACGCCCGCCTGCGCGGCGATAGCGGCGGCGATGCGCGGCTCGCAATGGCCGTGCGTGATGACCCACCAGCTTGAAATCGCATCGAGCAGTTGGGTGCCGTCGGCGCACTCCAACCAGGCGCCGCGCGCGGAAACGACCTGCGGGATCGGCTCGTGCAGGCCATGCTGCGTGAAGGGATGCCAGACCGGAGAGGTCATGGCCGGAGCCCCATGGCCGCACGGATCGCGGCGAGATCCACATGCGCCTGCATCGCGGCGCGCAGTGCAGCGGCATCGAGCGGATCGAGCAGCGGCAGGCGGCCGAGATGCGGCGCACCGGCCAGCGCCGGGATTACCGCCTCATTCTCTGTATCCGGCGGGCCGACGAACAGCAGGCCGGCGATGGGAATGCCGCGCGTCTTCAGCGCCTCGACGCTCAACAGACTGTGGTTGATGGTGCCGAGCGCCGTGCGCGCCACCAGCAGCACCGGCGCCTGCCAGGCCGCGAACTGGTCGATCATCAGCCAGGGCGGCGCCGCACGGATCGGCACCATGAGCCCGCCGGCTCCTTCCACCACCAGTGGCCGCGCGGCGGGCAGAGCCAGCCGCCCGTCGTCCAGTATAAGCCCCTCCGCCCGCGCGGCGAGATGCGGTGAGGCGGGCAGAGCCAGGCGATAGGCTTCCGGCACGATCTGTTCGCCTGCCACCCCCAGCGCACGGGCCGTGGCGCTGTCCGTGCCCTCCGCTGTCCCGGCCTGGATCGGCTTCCAGTAGTGTGCGCTTAGCGCCGCGGCGACCCCGGCGGCCGCAACCGTCTTGCCAATCCCGGTATCGGTGCCGGTGACGATGAGCACGCCGTCCATAGTCATTCTCCTTCCAGGGCACGAGCAAGCACCGCGCCCAGTGCTTCGATGGCGGCCGCGTCCACGTTCAGCGTCAGCGAGACGCGCAGTCGCGCCGTGCCACGCGGCACCGTGGGCGGACGGATGCCGCGCACATCGAAGCCCGCATCCTGCACCGCCGCCGCCACCTGCATGGTCCGCGCATCCGCACCGATGGGCACGGGCAGGATCTGGCTGGCGGGCGTCGGCAACCCCAGCGGCGCGCAGAGATGCCGCCCGGCATGGTCGACCAGCGCGGCCAGTGCCGCGCGCCGGTCGTCGGCCGCCAGCATCAGGTCCAGCGCCGCACTGACCGCCACGGCAATCAGCGGCGAGGGCGCCGTCGAATAGATGAAAGCGCGCCCGCGATTGACGAGCAGGTCCACGATAGGCCGCGCCGCCGTCACCAGCGCGCCCTCCACGCCCAGCCCCTTGCCGCAGGTGTGCAGCGCGATCACGTTCGCGCGCCCTTCCAGCTGCGCCGCGAGGCCCCGCCCGCCAGGGCCGTGGACGGCGGTGGCATGCGCCTCGTCAAGGATTAGCATCGCCTCGTGCCGGTCCGCGACGGCCGCTAGCGCATCGACGGGCGCGCGGTCGCCATCCATGGAATAGAGCGTTTCGGCGACGATCCACGCCCGTCCGCGTCCTCCCGCACGGCGCCAGGTGGCAATGGCGTCGTCCACCGCATCGGCATCGTTATGTGGCGTGAGGACGGCCCGCGCGCGGCTCGCCTTCATGCCGTCATGGGCGCTGGCGTGGATCAACGCGTCGGCCACGATGAGATCGTCCGGCCCCGGCAGCGCAGCGAGCAGCGTGACATTCGCCGCGAAACCATTGGCGAGGAACAGCGCAGCCTCGCTGCCGAAGATGGCCGCCGCCTGTGCCTCCAGTGCCTCGTGTTCGGGCGCGTTGCCACGCAGCAGGCGCGATCCGCCCGACCCGGCCGGCACACCGCGCGCCACGGCCTGCGCCACGGCTTGCGCAATCGCCGGGTCGCGCGCGAAGCCCAGATAGTCGTTGGACGCGAAATCATGCCCCGCACGCGGCGCCAGCCGCCGCAGCCGCGCGCGTCTATCAAGCGCATCGAGCTGGGCGCGGGCGGAGTCGAGCGGGGCAGGCATGGCGGCGCTATAGACCGGTGGGTCCATCCTGCCTATCGCGCCGACGAAAAGGTGTCCCCGCAAGCCCATCCGCCGACGCCCGCCTGGCCTGCGGAGTCTGACAAGCTGCCTACTCTTTGCCCGTCAGACTTCGACCGGCGGCCGCCGCACCGAACCTCTTTTGCGCCGAGTGGAAAGGCGGACGCCGCCCCGTTTATACGAAGGAAGGGAGCCGTGCAGGTGCACAAGAGCGCTCAATGTCAGAAGGTGCAGCGCGATCGCCCGGATCGTGCCTATCGTGCGGACCTGCACACCGTCGCCAGCGCCCGGGCATCATCCCAGATAAACACCCACCCGGCCAGACGGCCGGGCGGGTCCAATCATTTAACCGCTGTGGCGGGATCAGGAAAAGCTGACGGCCGTCCGACGGCGACGCATGTTCGCGCCGACCAGCGCGAAGCCCGCAATCAGCATGGCCCAGCTCGCCGGCTCGGGCACCGCACCCGCGCCCGAATTATAGCCGTCGCCGAGCTTGGCGAAGATGCTCAGCGACGTCGCATTATCCTTCGAGCCGCCAAAGACGCCACCCCAGACCGCTAGGTTGATCTCATAGGTGTTGTCGAGGCTCGGGTCGAAGTTCAGGCCGGAAGGCCAGTCGAGCTGGAAGCTGTTCTGCACGCTGCCCGACTTGTAGGCATTATCCCAGCCATAGGGGATAAATGCGAAGGGGTTGTAGCTGAAGATATCGCCTGTGGCGGCATTGGTGATCGTCACGAGCGCGTTTACGCTCTTGTAGTCGATCAGGATGAACTTGCTGAAATTGGCGCTGACACCCCAGTCGAAATTGAGTGGCGAGGTGCCCAGGCCGAAGCTGTAGACGCCGCTGCTGTCCGAAGCCGGCGCATGCACGCCATTCTGATGGGCCCGCAGATAGATCTGGTTGCCGCCATCGGTGAGCACGGCGGTGTTCGACGGCGCATAGCCGTTGCCGCTGCCGAAGTGCCAGCCAACCGCGGGTGTGCTGTTGTAGACAACCGCCGCCTGCACGGGCGCAGCCACCATTGCCGCGGCCGAGAGCACGGCCAGTCCGATAAAGTTACGCATGTGATAAATCCCCACTTATTCATTCTAAAAAAGCGCGCAAATCCAACGAGATTCGCTATCGCTAATGTTTTATTAACCAAAGGAAATAGGCTGCTCAATGCCCCTTCCGATCGAAAATTGTCCCAAAATAGGAGTGTTAGATCGCGCGCGCCGTAGGAGTGTCCGCTCGGTTCGGCGTCGTCCGGAACGAGCCGTCGCGCCCTGTACGTCCGCTGACCGGCCGGATCGGGCCGCCTTTCTAGGGATTGGTTCAACAGAGCTGAATTGGACACAGCGCGCGCCCCCGAGAGAGTATCCCCTGGGCCGGGGGCGAGCCGGCGTCGTGTCCACCAATGTCGATCAAATCCCAGGTCCGGCCTGGCCTGCCCGCACGAGAAAGCCCGCCAGGACGGGTACGTCCGGGCGGGCTCCTCCTCTCCCGTTTCCGGGAACGGCGCCAAGGTCTGTTACATTGCCCCGTGCGCCAGCGCGGCGAGCAGAAGCAGCGCCACGATGTTAGTGATCTTGATCATCGGATTGACGGCGGGGCCAGCAGTGTCCTTGTAGGGATCGCCGACCGTGTCTCCCGTCACCGCAGCCTTGTGAGCGTCCGAGCCCTTGCCGCCGTGATTGCCGTCCTCGATATATTTCTTGGCATTGTCCCACGCACCGCCGCCCGAGGTCATCGAGATAGCGACGAAGAGTCCCGAGACGATAACGCCCAGCAACAGCGCACCCAAGGCCGCAAAGCCCTCGGACTGGCCAGCGACTGCGGTGATAACGAAATAGACCAGGATCGGCGCCAGCACCGGCAGCAGCGAGGGGATGATCATCTCCTTGATCGCGGCCTTGGTGACGATATCCACCGTACGGGCATAGTTGGGGCGCGAAGTGCCCTCCATGATGCCCGCATTGCTGCGGAACTGCTCGCGCACGTCCTCGACCACCGATCCCGCCGCGCGGCCCACCGCCGTCATGCCGAACGCGCCGAAGAGATAGGGCAGCAGCGCGCCCAGCAGCAGGCCGACGATGACGTACGGATTGGAGAGCGAGAAATCGACCGCCACGTCCGGGAAATATTCCTGGAGATCGGTCGTGTAGGCGCCGAACAGCACCAGCGCGGCCAGCGCCGCCGAACCGATGGCGTAGCCCTTGGTCACGGCCTTGGTGGTGTTGCCCACCGCATCCAGCGCGTCGGTGCGGGTGCGCACGTCGTCCGGCAGGCCGGCCATCTCGGCGATGCCGCCAGCATTGTCCGTCACGGGGCCGTAGGCGTCGAGCGCCACGACCATGCCGGCGAGCGCCAGCAGCGCCGTCGCGGCAAAGGCGACGCCGATGATGCCTGCGATCTGGTAGGTGGCGACCACCGCGATCACGATGACAAGCGTCGGCAGCGCCGTCGATTCAAGGCTGATGGCGAGCCCCTGGATGACGTTGGTGCCATGGCCCGTCACCGAAGCGCGCGCGATGGACTTGACGGGCCGGTAGTTGGTGCCTGTGTAATATTCGGTAATCCACACCAGCAGGCCCGTAACCGCGAGGCCGATGAGCATGCACCAGAACAGCGCCCAGCCGGTATAGCCGCCGCTGCCGTCGAGATTGGCACCGATCACGGCGTTCATGTCGCCCAGCACCTGCGCAGTGACATAATAGATGCCTGCGACCGAGAGCACGGCCGTAGTCCAAAAGCCCTTGTAGAGCGCCCCCATGATGTTGTTGGAGGCGCCCAGCCGCACGGCATAGGTGCCTATGATGGACGTGATGATGCACACGCCGCCCACCGCCAGCGGCAGCGACATGAGCGCCGTCAGCTCGGCCGCGGAGGCCCGCACCAGCAGCGCGATGGAGACCATGGTGAGGCCCAGTGTCACCACATAGGTTTCGAACAGGTCGGCGGCCATGCCGGCGCAGTCGCCCACATTGTCGCCCACATTGTCCGCGATCACAGCGGGATTGCGCGGATCATCCTCCGGAATGCCCGCTTCCACCTTGCCGACGAGGTCCGCGCCCACGTCCGCCGCCTTCGTGAAGATGCCGCCGCCCAGCCGCGCGAAGATGGAGATGAGCGAGGCGCCGAAGGCCAGAGCGAGCAGCGCGTCGACGATCTGCCGATCGTTGGGCGCAAGGCCCACGAGGCCCGCGAGATAGTAGAAGATGCCGGCAATGGCGAGCAGACCCAGGCCCGCCACCAGCATGCCGGTGATGGCGCCGGCGCGGAAGGCGAGCGTCAGGCCACCCTGGAGCGAACTGCGGGCCGCCTCGGCCGTGCGCACATTGGCGCGCACCGAGATATTCATGCCGACATAGCCGGCCGCGCCGGAAAGAATGGCACCGATGAGAAAGGAGAGTGTGGAGAGAGGGCCGCCCATCTTGTCGAGAAAGACCCAGATCAGCACGGCCACGATGATGCCGACGATGGCGATGGTGCGATATTGCCGGCCTAGATAAGCCTTGGCGCCTTCCTGGATGGCGCCTGAGATTTCCTGCATTTTGGCGTCGCCCGCCGATGCACCGATCACCTGCCGACCCGTGAACAGGCCGTAGAGCACCGCCACCAGGCCGCAGCCGATGGCGATCAAAACTGCTGTCATGAATGTTCTCCCCTACAAACTCCCTCTGGCCCGATCTTGGGTCCTCATTCTTATGAAAAGCGGAGCCTATAGAGGGAACGCGGCGCGTCAAGCGGATAACGCTGCGTCAACGGGGCATGACGAAAGACCACCGGGCGAAGATCGCGGCCTCGCCCGGTAGCGCAAAACAGGGAAGGAGAACCGTGCCGTAGCGCGTTCGCCGGTTCAACCGAACTTGGGCAGATCCGCGAGCGAGGCGCCGCTGATCGTGGCATCCACGACGGCCGCATAGCTGGCCTGTGCCGCTGCCTCGGCCTGCCCGACCTGGACGGCCGGCGCAGCGGCGGAGACGCCCGCCAGCGGATCGACCAGGACCGCGCGGACCGGCAGGGTCGCCTGGGCCGGCGCACGGACCTCCTTGGTCAGTGCCTGGGACGCACCGTTGAACGATGTTTCGGGCAGTTGCGGGCCCGACACGGCGCCGCCGGTGGCTGCCACCACCGCATCGTCGCCCACCAGCGCGGGCGCGGCGTGACGGCTGGCCGACTCGCGGTGAGAATAAGTCAGAGGCGGCTGATCGGTTTCCGATGCGCCGGGCTCATAGACCACCGAGGCCGCACCGGTCTCGGCACCGGCCGTGGTGCCGGCGACGCTCTGCGTGGCATTGGGGGTCTGCGCATAGGGCGCGAGCGGCCCGGCCGGCGCATGGATGGGCTGAATCGCCCCGATTCCCGCAATCGAGAGGGACATGGATAGACTCCTGCTGCACGGTCCGCACCACTTGTCGGGCACGGCCCCTTGCAGGAGAAAGAACAAGTCCGATTAGCGAAAAATTAGCGATAAACTGCGCGCTTGGTCAGGCACCTGCCGCATGCTCATAGCCCAGCCGCGCGGGCAGCCGCACCGATACCCCATCCAGAACGACCGAAAGGCCCGCCCCTTTAGCGCAATGCCCCACGCGCAGCATGCCCTCCGGCGGCGGCAGGTCCGGCGGCAAGGCGGCAAGCAGCACATAATCGTCCCCGGCAGTGGCGGCGGCGAGGCGGCTCTCCACCGAAGAGCCGCGCAACCCCGCATAATCGGCCGAGAGTGGCACGGCCTCGATCACCACAGCACAGCTGCTCACCTCGGCCATGCGCCGCGCGTCAATGAGCAACCCGTCCGACACGTCCATCATGGCATGGGCGCGCGCTGCCAATGCCAGCCCCTGCGCCAGATGCGGCCGGGGCCGGCGATAGGCCTCGATCAGCGCGGCGGGCGCGCCCAGCCCCGCCGTTAGCAGGGCAAGGCCGGCGCCTGCATCGCCAACCGGGCCGGAGAGATAGAGCACGTCGCCGGGCTGCGCACCCGCGCGGCTGGGCACCGCCACCCCCGCCGCGACCGCGCCCACGGCCATCAGCGTCAGCACGCGCGGCGCACCGGCAGGCAGCGCCACCGTATCGCCGCCAATGAGCGGCATATCATAGGCCGCCAGCGCCGCGCCCAGCCCTTCGAGAAACGCCGCATCCCAAGCCGCATTGCCGGTCAGCGCATGACCGAACAGGCAGGCGCGCGGGCGAGCGCCCTTGGCGGCAAGATCCGAAAGATTGACGGCAGCGAGCTTCCAGCCGACTGCTTCGGGCGGATCGTCCGCGCGATAATGGACCCCCTCGACCAGCATGTCGGCTGTGAGCACGAGCTGTTCGCCCGTCGTGGGGAGCACGGCCACATCGTCAGCGAGGCCCCGTGCGGCGGGATCGCCCGCCAGGGCGCGCAGGCGGTCAAGGAAGTCCGCCTCACCGCTCATCGCCTCAGCCGCGCGCCGCCTTGGCGACCGCGTCCAGCAGGCCGTTGACGAAGCCCGCCTCGCGCTTGTCGTAGAAGGCGTGGGCGACATCGACATATTCGCTGATGACGGTGCCGGTGGGTACGTCCGCACGCGCGAGCAACTCATAGGCACCGGCGCGCAGGATCTGCCGCATCGGCTTATCGAGCCGCTCCAACGTCCAGCCGCTGGCGAGCTTGCCGGCAATAAGCGTGTCTATCTCCGCGCGCCGGGCGTCGACGCCCTTCACTACATCGTCGAAAAAGGCATGCTCTGCGGGGTGATAAGTCACATCCTCGATGGTCGCGCCAAGGCGGTGCTGGTGGAACTCGTGGAGCAGCAGCGGCAGCGGCGTGCCTTCCATCTCCATCTGGTAGAGCGCCTGCACGGCGGCGAGCCGGGCGGCGGAGCGGGTCTTCGAGCGGTCGGTCATAATCTGCTTGTCATCCGTTCGCCCCGAGCCAGACTCTGCGGGCTTGTTCTCTCAGAAGATAGAGGCGGCAGCAAGCGCAGCGCCCGCGCAGTTCACCCCAGTCTGACGGCCACGCTCGCCGCGTGTGCCGGTAAACCCTCAGCCTGCGCCAGCGCCACGGCCGCCGGCCCGAGCGTCGCCATGGCGGTCGCGTCGAGCTGGATGAAGCTGGTGCGCTTCATGAAATCGAGCACCGAGAGCCCCGAGGAAAAGCGCGCCCGCCGGCCGGTGGGGAGCACGTGATTGGGCCCGGCCAGATAGTCCCCCATGGCCTCCGGCGTCATCCGGCCCATGAACACCGATCCGGCATGGCGCACCGCGTCGAACAGCGGCTGCGGATCGTCCACGGCTAGCTCCAGATGCTCGGGTGCCAGCCGGTCGACCAGCGGCATCGCGGCCTCCAGCGTCGGCACCAGCACGATGGCGCCGTTCGCCTCCCAGCTCTGCCGCGCGCGGACCCCCGTCGTCAGCTTGGGAAGCTGCTGCTCCACCGCCTGCGCCACGGCATCGGCAAAGGCGGCATCGTCGGTGAAGAGAATGGACTGGCTGGTCGGGTCGTGCTCGGCCTGGCCTAAAAGATCCGCCGCGATCCACTCGGGCTGGTTGCGCCCGTCCGCCACCACCACGATCTCCGAGGGGCCGGCCACCATGTCGATGCCGACACGCCCGTAAACCTGCCGCTTCGCCTCCGCCACCCAGGCATTGCCGGGGCCCACGATCACGTCCACCGGCGCGATCCGCTGCGTGCCATAAGCGAGCGCGGCAATGGCCTGCGCGCCGCCCACGCGCCAGATTTCAGTGACGCCGGCAATATGGGCAGCGGCGAGCACGGCCTGGTTCAGCAGACCGTCTGGCGTGGGCGACACCATGACGATGCGCTCGACCCCGGCCACCTTGGCGGGAATGGCATTCATCAGCAGCGAACTGGGATAGGCCGCGAGGCCCCCGGGCACATAGATGCCCGCCGCCTCGACCGCATTCCAGCGATAGCCCAGGCGCACGCCGGCCGAATCGGTCCAGCCGTCGCCCTGCGGCTTCTGCCGGGCGTGATACTCCGCGATACGCTCGGCGGCCAGTTCCAGTGCGGCGCGCAGCGGGGCGTCGATGGCCGCGTGAGCCGCCGCGCACTGCTCGGCCGAGATAAACCAGCCCTGCGCATTGAGATCGAACCGGTCGAAGCGCGCGGTCAGCTCGGCCAGCGCCGTGTCGCCCTCGTCGCGCACGCGCCCCAGAATGTCGCGCACGCGGGCGGAGACATCCTCGTCCGCCTCGCGCCGGGCATTGACCAGCGCGTCAAACGCCGCCGCGAAACCGGTCGCGCTCGCATCCAGCCTAAGCGGCATCGGCGCCTCCCGATCCAACGGCAGCGCGGAACCGCTCCGTCATCGGCACCAGCTCGGCCGCGCGCATCTTCATGGCGGCGCGGTTGACGATGAGGCGCGCGGAAATCTCCATGATCGTCGCCGTCTCAACGAGGCCATTGGCCTTGAGTGTCGCGCCGGAGGAGACAAGATCCACGATGCGGCGTGAAAGGCCCAGCGAGGGCGCCAGCTCCATCGCGCCATTCAGCTTCACGCATTCGGCCTGGATGCCCTGCCGTTCATAATAAGCGCGCGTGAGGTGCGGATATTTGGTGGCGACGCGTACATGGCTCGCCTGCGCCAGCTCCTCGGGCGCGGCATCCGCAGGCTCGGCCACGGAGAGCCGGCAGTGGCCGATGGCGAGATCGACCGGCGCATAAAGCTGCGAATAGCCGAACTCGGCGATCACGTCCGAGCCCACGATACCGATCTGCGCGGCGCCATGCGCCACGAAGGTCGCGACATCGAAGGCGCGCACGCGGATGATCGAGAGACCCGGCACATTGGTCGAGAACTTGAGAGCGCGGCTCTCCTTGCGGTGGAACTCCGCCTCCGGCTCAATACCCGCACGCGCCAGCAGCGGCAGCGCCTCGTCGAGAATGCGTCCCTTGGGGATGGCGAAGATGATGGGCCGGGTCATGACCCGGCGCACATAGGAGGAAGCGCGGAAAAGGGCAATGCGGGGCAGACGGCGGAACCTGCCCCGCTGTCGCCCGTTGTCTCGCTACCTCAAACGGGAGATCATCATGGGCAGGGCTGCACTTCTCTGGCTTGTCGGCATTCCGCTACCGATCGTGCTGCTGCTCTGGTTCTTCTTCTTCCGCTGAAGCCAAGCTCCGTCCGCTCAATCCTCGAACGGGTCCTTCACCAGGATCGTATCGTCGCGCTCGGGCGAGGTGGAGACGCTCGCGACCGGGCACTCGATGAGTTCCTCGATGCGGCGAATATATTTGATCGCCTGTGCAGGCAGCTCAGCCCAGCTCCGGGCGCCCACGGTGGTGCCTTGCCAGCCTTCCATCTCCTCATAGACCGGTTCGACCGCTGCCTGGTCCGCCGCATGAGCGGGCAGATAATCGATGATCTGGCCGTTCAGCTTGTAGCCGGTGCAGATCTTGATGGTCTCGAAGCCATCGAGCACGTCGATCTTGGTGAGGGCGACGCCGGTGACGCCGGAGAGCGCGCAGGTCTGCCGCACCAGCACCGCGTCGAACCAGCCGCAGCGCCGCTTGCGCGCGGTCACCGTGCCGAATTCATGGCCGCGCGTGCCCAGCCGCTCGCCGATTTCGTCGTTGAGTTCGCTCGGGAAGGGGCCCGAGCCCACCCGCGTCGTATAGGCCTTGACGATGCCGAGCACGAAGCCGGCGGCGCTGGGCCCCATGCCCGAGCCGGAGGCGACGGTGCCGCTCACCGTGTTGGAGCTGGTCACGAAGGGATAGGTGCCGTGATCGATGTCCAGCAGCACGCCCTGTGCGCCCTCGAAGAGAATGCGCTTGCCGGCCTTGCGCACGTCGCGGAGGCGCTTCCACACCGGCTCGGCGAACTGGAGCACGAAGGGCGCGATCTCGCGCAGGTCCGCGATCAGCCGCGCCCGGTCGATGGGCCCTTCACCGAAGCCGGCGCGCAGGGCGTCGTGATGGGCGCACAGGCGGTCAAGCTGCGGATCGAGGTCGTCGAGATGAGCAAGGTCGCACACGCGGATGGCGCGGCGGCCGACCTTGTCCTCATAAGCTGGGCCGATACCGCGGCCGGTCGTGCCGATCTTGCCCTTGCCCGCTGCCGTCTCGCGCAGCGCGTCGAGATCGCGGTGGAAAGGGAGGATGAGCGGGCAATTGTCCGCCACCGCGAAATTGGCGCGCGTCACCTTGACGCCCTGGCCTTCCAGCTTCTCGATTTCGGCCTTGAGCGCCCAGGGATCGAGCACCACGCCATTGCCGATGATGGAGAGCGTCCCGGTGACGATGCCCGAGGGCACGAGGCTGATCTTGTAGGTCTGATCGCCCACCACCAGCGTATGCCCGGCATTGTGACCACCCTGGAAGCGCACCACGCAGTCCGCCCGGCTCGCCAGCCAGTCGACGATCTTGCCTTTGCCTTCATCGCCCCACTGGGCGCCAATCACGGTTACGTTTGCCATGGATATAGATCTCCGCCCTGCCAGAGCGGGCCCAAGCCGCCCTTCGACAGGACTCGGCGGCCGGACTGGACAAGCTGGCCCGCATTGGGGGCCGTTCCGGGGGCGCCGATAGCCTCGGCACAGCGGCCGAGTCAACCGCCCGGGGCTTCCTGCACAGCGCCATGGCCGCCTTCGATGCGGCCGCTATGCGTCCCGCTGGGGCGTTTATTCGCGTCACGCCAGCGCGCCACGGGCCGCTCCAAGCCGACAAACGCTAGCCAAGCGCAACAAAGCCGCTATTCTGCCACGCTCGACTTGAGGGAGAAGCATCATGGGTAGGCTGACCATCGCTCTGGTTCCTTTCGTGCTGGCGGGATGCGGCACCGCCGGCCCCGTCCCGGGCGACAATGACGCGGCTCTCGACAATGGGACCAGCGCCGCCAACACGGCCAACGCGGCGGCCGCCGTAAATGTCGCCTCGGAAATCGCTAATCTGCCCGAAGCCAGCCAGCAGGGCGTCTTCCTGCGCGCGATCCGCGACGCCAACATCTCCTGCCGCGACGTCGTCAGCGCCGAGCCGATCGACCCCATCGACGGCGATCCGACCTGGCGCGCGCAATGCGAGCAGGGCGATCAGCACCTCGTCCGCGTGAAGCCGGATGGATCGGCGCAGGTTATCAGCCGCACCGACCGCTGAGCGAAGGTCGGCGGCAAGAGCGGCAGGACGGCAAAAACGCAACGGAACCGCAGGAGGCAAGGACAGAGCCCTGCCTCCTCCAAATGAATCCTCCGCCTGCGCCTGCGGGCAGAACCCAGCGAACCGCGCGACATAACTGCCCGAAGGGCACGACCTTCCTCTAGAAAAGGAGAGCTCTTCGACGGGCCCGTGGCGAACGGGATTTAAGAGAGCGGGACGGGGTGGACGAGAAAAGCCCTCCGCGCGACAAGCAAGCCGCCATCTGCCTCAACCCAGCGCCAGCGCAGCGCTTTCCGTTTCCTCGATCCAGCCGCCGCCCAGCACCCTGTCGCCGGCGTAGAGCACCGCCGCCTGCCCCGGCGCAACGCCATATTCCGGACTTTCGAAAAGCAGCCGATCCCCCTCCAGCCGCGCCGGCACCGGCCGCGCCATGGAGCGCACCTTGGCCGTGAGCGGTCCTGCCGCATCGCCGCCCAGCCAGTTGATCTCGGAGAGCCGAGCAGCGCTCACCGCCAGCGCCGCCCTGGGCCCCACGATCACGCGCCGGCTCGCCGGCTCCAGACGCACGACATAGATGGGCTCGGGCAGGCCGCCCACTTCCAAGCCCCGGCGCTGGCCCACCGTATAATGGATAAGGCCCTTGTGTCGGCCGAGCACACGCCCGTCGACATGGACGATCTCGCCGGCATCGTCCGCGTCCGGCCGCAATTTACGCACCACGCCGGCATAGTCGCCGTCCGGCACAAAGCAGATGTCCTGGCTGTCCGGTTTCAGCGCCACACCCAGCCCCAGTTCTGCCGCGATGGCGCGCACCGCGGGCTTCTCCATGCCGCCGAGCGGGAAGCGTAAATAGTCGAGTTGGGCCTGAGTGGTAGCGAAGAGGAAATAGCTCTGATCGCGCGCCGGATCGATAGCGCGGTGCATCTGCGCGCCCCCCGGCCCCATCACGCGGCGCACATAATGGCCGGTGGCGAGGCAATCCGCGCCCAGGTCCCGCGCGAGAGCGAACAGATCCGTGAACTTGACGCCCATGTTGCAGCGCACGCAGGGAATCGGCGTCCGCCCGGCCATATAATCATCCGCGAAGCGTTCCATTACGGAGTCTCGGAAGCGGCTCTCATAATCGAACACATAATGAGCGATGCCCAGGCGGTCGGCCACGGCGCGCGCGTCGCGAATATCCTGCCCGGCGCAGCAGCTCCCTACCCGGCCCACGGCGGCACCGTGATCATAGAGTTGGAGCGTCACGCCGATGGTCTCGGCACCGCTGCGGGCGGCGAGCGCGGCCACAACGCTGGAATCCACGCCGCCGGACATGGCGACGACGATGCGCTTGCCCGCGAGGGGCCCGTCGAGCTGGAAAAGATCGCCCATAGACGCGGCGCATATAGGCCCGAGAGGGCGGCGCGACCAGCCCCGCGACATCCCGTTTGCGTAAACCTCTCCTACCAGTGCGCTAACTAACCCTAACGAGCCGTCACTGCCGCCTTTACGACGGCTTATCCTTTGGCCGGTAGAACCCATCCCATGGATATGAGCGCTGCCGCCACCCTGTTAGCCCCCAAAGCCGCCCGAAACGGCGATGGGAGCGAGCGAATCGCGGACCTTCCGGTGATGCTTGCCGTCCTTTCGGTGAAGCAGGCCGCGGGGTTCACCGCGACGCGGATGCGTGAAGAATCACCGGACGATGCGGGCGACCAGCCTGGCCGCATGGCGGTGATCTTCGCGCCGCCGTCCGCCCGACCGAGTCTCCCGAACGGGCTCTCGGGCGCGTTCAACGCGGCGGTGGCAGAGCGATTGTCCGGTGGGGGTGATAGTGAAAGGCATATTTACTCTGGCACTTAGCCAAGGGGCAAATCTTTCCCCGGAATAAGGGCCGCGCAAGTTGAGACTGGAATGCCGACACCCCTCGTCGGCAGTTGAGGTAAAAATGATCGAGAACCAGAAAATTCGCCCGGATCAGGTCGTCGGCCCCCTTGGAGAACCGTTGACGCTTGAGACGTTGCCCGCCCCCGACACCACGCGCTGGGTGGTGCGGCGCAAGGCGGAAGTGGTGGCCGCCGTGAACGGCGGACTGCTCACCGTTGACGAGGCGTGCGAGCGCTACTCCCTCACGCTGGAGGAGTTCGCGAGCTGGCAGCGGGCGGTCGACCGTTCGGGCATGCCGGGCCTGCGCGTGACGCGCATCCAGCACTACAAATCCCTCTACGAGCGCCAGCAGCGCTACTGAGCCTGACACCCACAGGCGGCGCGGCCCGCCCTCCGTCCAGCCCCGCAGCAGACTGCCAAGGCGCCGGACAGAGGGCGGGCTGCTCGATTCTACGCACCTGGACCACATGAGAGCGGCTGCCGACCCCGCTACACCGCGCATGCCGGCTTGCTCTCCGCGTGTCATGGGGCCGGGTTGCTTGCATCTCTAACGGTCCGCGCTAGTCTCTGCCTCGCGCCAACCTCCAAGCCGGAGTCGGGCGCGGGAGAGAGGATCGCGCCATGGCCATTCAGGCCGGTACGACATGCGACGATGCAAGCTGGACCTCCGCCGGGCTCAAGCAGGGCGAGGCGATCCGGCAGTGGCGCGACTGGGCCGCACGCACCATCGCGCCCATCGACGTCACAGTCTACGACAGCGAACAGTTCGCCGCCCGCTGGACGAGCTATGGCGTCGGTCAGCTCCGCCTGCTCCAGCTCCATGCCCCGGCCCAGCGCGTCGTCCATTGTGGCACGGAGCAGGGCAGCGCCCGTGTCGCGCCCTCGGTCCAGCTCGTCTATGCACGCCGGGGCGCTCTCAAGACGCGCATGGCCGGCAAGCGCTTCACGGTCGAGCCCGGTCAGTTCGTGCTGCTCGACAACACCCGCTTCTATCAGATGGAAATGGACAGCGCCCATGAGGCCGTCGATCTGGTGATGCCGCAAGGCTGGGTAGAAAATTACCTACCGGATCCTGATGCGCTGCTCGCCCGGCCGATTTCCGCGCGAGAGGGCTGGGGCGCCCCGCTCGGCTCGCTCATCGAGACGATGATGACCGGTCTCGCCACCAGTCCGCTGCCCCGCTCGCTGGTCGCCGAGCAAGTGGGCGCGCTGCTGATGCTGGCCACCAGCTTCCACGAGCCCGCGCCGGACCGCAAGGCGAGTCGCCACAAGGGCCAACTTGCCCGCGCCATCCTGCGCCGAATCGAGACGGATTTCCCCGATGCCGAACTGACGCCCGATTGCGTGGCGCAGGATTTGGGTATTTCCCGCCGCTATCTCCAGGCGCTGCTGGCCAGCGCCGGCACCAGCTTCGTGGCCGAGCTCAACGCCGCCCGGCTCGACCATGCTGCCGACCGCCTGTCCGACCCGCGCCTCGACTCGCTCCAGATCGGCGAAATCGCCTTCCAATCCGGCTTCCTGGATCCCGGCTATTTCGCCCGCCTGTTCCGCAAGCGCTTCGGCATCGGCCCAAGGGACTGGCGCGCCGCTCGCGCAGGTTAGGGCGGGACGCAGCCGATCCGAGGTAGAGGCGGTTCGGCGCAGCGCGGCTCGATTCTGAAGCACCCAAATGCTGCTCCCCGGCCCAGGCCGGGGTCCATGTCGCCCTTGCCTCAAATGGCCGACACCGAGGCCACATATTCCGAGATGCGGCCGAAGCAGTACGCCGAAGGCTTTGCTCGCCCTCTTGTCCAACCACCTTCCTGATTCGCCGCGCGCAGCGGAGGACCGTCCCTCGTCGGCCGGTCCCAAAAGTCTCGCCGCAGCGCTAACGCGGCCACGCATATGCCCCTGCCACGCACCTGCTGCGGCGGACCGCGCGACACCATTCGGCGCGTCATTGCTCCGGGCCACTCATTGCGATAGGTCTGCCTTTGCAGAGCCTTGGGGCGAGGACGCAACGCCTGCGCAGACGCGGCAACAAAGCAATAAGCCGCGCGACAGGCCGCCTTCCCTGCGGCCATAGGACACGCCTTTAAAGCCAGCGGGCGCACAAGCAGTCCGCACACCAAAAGGCGAACAGGAGAGGGGAAGAGAAATGCGTCATATCGCATTGGCCATCGCGCTGGCGATGGTCGCGTCCGCCAGTCAGGCCCAGGCGCCGGGCTGGAACATGTACGAGGCCGAGGGCCAGACCGCACAGGCCTTCGTAGCGGGGACCAACGGCGCACAGCTCATCATCAAGTGCGACCGTACCGGCCAGTTCTCCACTTATGCGGTGATCGCCACCGGCACCAAGCTCGCTATGGCGTCACAGGGTCGCTATGAGACCCGCCCGGTCAAGCTGCGCTATGACGACGGCACGGCGATTGAGGACACCTGGCGCTTCAACGACGAGTTCGCCACGGCCTTTGACGACCGCTCGCAGCGGACCATGACGCGCTTCATCCAGAAGCTGCTCAGTGCCTCCAAGCTGGATGTGCAGCTCGAACCCTTCCGTCAGGCGCCGTTCATGGCCAGCTTCCAGGTCGCCAACAGCAAGGAGGCGATCAGCAAGGTCTATGAGAGTTGCAAAGACAAGATGCCGGCCTCCTGAAACGAAGCTGCCCCAAGTCGGGCTCCTGCCTGCGCAGGAGCACGGCCTTGGCTGGTACCGGCTCCAGATGTGCTGGAATCGATACCACACCTGATTTTCGCTCGGCCTAGCCGGTGAGATTTGGCCTGGGATGTCGAGACATGCGGCGAAGGCGTCGCACAACCAGCCACGCCATTCCCCTTCGGGCCGCACCCATGCCTCGCCCACACACCCGCTTTCGCTCCTGTCCTGATGAGGATGCGCATGAGTCCTCATTCTCTTTTGCGTGAGACGCTAGGACAGAAGCGTGCCTGGGCCCTGCGGGACCGCGATTCGCGTCATGCGATGACCGGTCCGGCGCGAAGATCAGGCGAGAGGATGCAGCGCGCGCCAAAAGAGCAACAACGCCGGGCCGCCCATGAAAGGTTCAAGGACGATGGCTGAGACAGCAAAGCAGTTCCCGCTCCCCAGCTCGCTCAAGGTGGTGCCCGGCACGGAAGCCGCGCAGGCAGCCTATCCTTATTACACCCAGTTCGTGCCCGAGGATGATGCGCGCTTCTGGTTTTACAACAGCATGCATTTCCCCGAGCCGATGCATCATTTCGACATGGTGACGGCGGAAGCGGCTTATTGCGCGCTCGGCGCGTTCAACACCCGCGTGCATGTGCTCCCCACCACCAAGGGCATTGACCATCGCGTCATCAACGGCCGCGTGTTCATCGGCGGCGTGCCGGTGACGGACCCGGCTGAAATCGAGGCCCGGGTTGCCGAGTTCCAGCAGCGCGCCTTCTATTATTACGAGCATTGGGAACGGCTCTACGACCAGTGGAAGGAGAAGATGAAGGCGCTGATCGCCGATGCGCAGGCGCTGCCGCCGCTTTCCCTCCCGGATCTGGAGCCCATCGAGACGACGCACACCGGCAAGGGCATCGCCGCCAACCATGCGCTCATCGATACCTACCGGAAGACGCTCGAGGGCTACTTCCGCATGTGGCACCATCATTTCGAGTTTCTACTGCTCGGCTATGGCGCCTATCTGACCTTCTTCGACTTCTGCAAGAAGGCCTTCCCGGAAATCAGCGATCAGGCGATCAGCCGCATGGTCGCCGGCATGGAAGCGGAAATCTTCAAACCCGACGAGGAAGTGAAGCGCCTCGCTCGCCGCGCCGTGGAGCTGGGCGTGGACCAGCATTTCACCGACAATATGGATATCGACGCGGTGCTGGCGGGGCTCGACCGCCTCGGCAACAGCGGCAAGGAATGGCTCACCGAGCTGGAGACGAGCCGCAACCCGTGGTTCAACGTCAATGTCGGCGACGGCTTCTACCATTATCACCGGAGCTGGAACGACGACCTCTCCATGCCCTTCGCGGCGCTGCCGGGCTATATCGCCAAGATCAAGGCCGGCGAGAACATCGAGCGGCCGATGGACAAGCTCATCGAGGAGCGCGAACAGCTCGTCGCGGACTATCGGGAGCTGCTCGACACCGACGAGGACCGCGCCACCTACGATCAGCTCATCGGCCTTGCCCACCGCGTTTTCCCTTATGTTGAAGGGCATAAATTCTACTGCGAGCATTGGTACACCAACCTCTTCTTCAACAAGATCCGCGAGTTCGGCGCGCTGCTGCGCGACCACGGCTTCTGGGAGAAGGAAGAGGACGTCTTTCACCTGACGCACTACGAGGTGGAGAGTGCCATCGTGGACCTGATGCTGGCCTGGTCCTCCGGTTCCACGCCGCTCGGGCCCCGGCATTGGCCCGCAATCATCGCGCAGCGCAAGCGGGCCATCGCCGCCTGGACCGAGGAAACCGTTCCGCCGGCCTTGGGCGCCGTGCCGGACGTGATCGACGATCCGGCCATCGTCATGCTGTGGGGCATCACCCGCGAGAGCCTGGACATCTGGCTGTCTGACGGAGAGGGAAATGCAAATGAGCTCAAGGGCTTTGCCGCATCTTCCGGAGTCGTCGAGGGGACGGCGCGGGTCGTAAAATCCGTACAGGAGATCGGCCGCCTCCAGCAGGGCGACATTCTGGTCTGCCAGGTCACCAACCCCACCTGGGCGCCCATCTTCCAGAAGATCGCCGCCGCTGTCTCCGACATTGGCGGGTCGATGAGCCATATGGCCATCGTTGCGCGCGAATATGGACTGCCTGCTGTAGTCGGCACCGGCAAGGCGACGCAGGCGATCAAGGACGGCCAGCGCATTCGTGTCGATGGCGGGCGCGGCGTGGTTACGATCCTGGAAGACGCGCGCGTGCTGGAGGATGCGTGAGCGTTTCCTCGATTTCATTCCCCCGTTCGGACCGGGCCTGTCGACGCCCTGTTCCTCAAAGGAACAGGAATGTCCCTCGACAAGCTCAGGTCCAACGACCTTGTGGAGGGCCGATAGCCTTTGACCTCTGAGACCACCAATACCGACATCGCCCGGTTCGCGGACCTGCGCATTACCGATCGCCCCACGGTGGGCGGCAAGGGCGCAAGCCTGGGAGAGTTGACTCACGCCGGCATCGACGTGCCGCCCGGCTTCGTCGTCACCACGCACGCCTTCGAGCGCTTCCTGGAGACGTTGGAGGCCCGCGAGCCGCTGCGCGCACGGGTGGAGGCGCTCGATCCCGCCGATCTCGACGCCGTCACGGCCCTCTCACAGGCCCTTCGCCGGCGAGTCGAGGAAGAGCCGCTGCCCGTCGACGTGGAGCAGGCTATTCTTGACGCCCATGCCTGTCTCGCCGACGGCAAGGCCGGCCTCACCGTAGCGGTGCGCTCCTCAGCCACCACCGAGGATGCCGAGGACGCGAGCTTCGCCGGGCTACAGGACACGTTCCTGTGGGTGCTGGACGCCGCCGATACGGTGCACCGCGTCCGCGAATGCTGGGGCAGCCTCTATGCGGTCGAATCCATGACCTATCGCCGCAAGCATAACCTGCCCGAAGACGGCGTCGCGATGGCCGTGGTGGTGCAGCAGATGGTCGACGCGCGTACCGCCGGCGTCATGTTCACGCGCTCGCCGACGACCGGCGACAAGTCCGTCATCACCATAGAGGGTGCTTGGGGCCTCGGCAGCGCGGTTGTCTCCGGCGAAGTGACGCCGGACCGCTGGGTGATGGGCAAGATCACCGGCGAGATCAGCGTACGCGACATTTCGGACAAGCATATCCGCCAGGTGCCCGCACCAGAGGGCGGTATTGTCGATGAAGAATTGCCCGACGATCTGCGCCATGCGCCCGCCCTCTCCGACGAGGAGTTGCAGGCGTTGCGGACAGTTGGCCGCCGCGTCGAGAAACATTATGGCCGCGCGCAGGACATCGAATGGGCGGTCGACAAGAGCGGGCATATCCTGCTGCTGCAAAGCCGGCCGGAGACGGTCTGGTCCGCGCGCGACCAAAAGCCGGTCGCACCCATGCAAGCCGATCCGCTCAAGCATGTCATGACGATCTTCGGGGGGCGTAAATGAGCCTGACTGCCAAGGATGTCGAGGAGATCATGAAGCTCCTCGACGCCTCGACCTTCGACCGCCTCAGCCTGGAGGTGGACGGCATGAAGCTGGAACTGGAGCGCGGCGGCGGCGCTGCTCGTCCGCGCCCCGCGCCGGCCGCCTCCCCTGCGCCATCGGCGCCCGCCGCGGTGCCCGAGGCTCCTGCCACACCGCCACCCGCAGCACCCGCACGCACCAACCGCGCCGAAGGTCTGCTGGAGATCACCGCCCCGCTGCTCGGCATTTTTTATCGCGCGCCCAAGCCCGGCGAGCCGCCTTTCGTGGACGTGGGCAGTCGCGTCGACACGGAGACCGTTATCGGCATCGTTGAGGTGATGAAGCTCATGAACAGCGTGGCTGCCGGCGTTTCCGGCGAGATCGTCGAGATCTTGGGCCGGAACGGCGAGTTGGTCGAGCATGGCGAAGTGCTGATGCTCGTGCGGCCGGACTGAGGACACATGCCTCCCCAGCGCCTTCCCCTCCAGTTCGGTTCGAGCCTTGTCGAGAACCGCCTGTTCCCGGCGTGTCCCGACTGCGCTCGACACGAACCGCAAGCGGGACAAAAGGCGCGTCGGCCATGACCATTCGCCGCATCCTCATTGCTAATCGCGGCGAGATCGCGGTGCGGATCATCCGTACCTGCCAGCGCCTCGGGATCGAAACGGTGCTGGCCGTCTCCGAAGCGGACCGCGAATCGCTGGGCGCACGGCTTGCCACACGCGCCGTCTGCATTGGCCCCGGCCGTCCATCCGAGAGCTATCTGCGCGTCGAGACCATCGTCCAAGCCGCGCTCGGCACGGGCTGCGACGCCGTCCATCCCGGCTACGGCTTCCTTTCCGAGCGCGCCGCCCTTGCCCGGCTGTGCGAGGAGGAAGGCATCATCTTCATTGGCCCTACCGCCGCGCAGATCGAGGCGGTGGGCGACAAGCTGCGCGCCCGCGCCGAGGCGATCGCCGCCGATGTGCCGGTTGTGCCCGGCGGTCCCGTCGAGGATCTGGATGAAGCCAAGCGCCTCGCGGCGCAGATCGGCGCGCCACTGCTGGTCAAGGCCGTGGGCGGCGGCGGCGGGCGCGGCATGAAGCTGGTCGAGGACCTCGCCGACCTGCCCGCCACGCTGGACATGGCGAGCGCGGAAGCGGGCGCGGCCTTTGGCGACGCGCGCGTCTATCTGGAGCGTTATGTCGCGCAAGGACGGCATGTGGAAGTGCAGTTGCTGGGCGATGGCGCCGGCGCCGTGATCCATCTGGGCGAGCGCGATTGCTCCGTGCAGCGCCGCTACCAGAAGCTGATCGAGGAGACGCCCGCCCCCGCGCTGCCGCAGGCGATCCGCGCCGCCACGCACGCCGCCGCCGTCCGCTTTGCCGCGCGGCTCCATTATCGCGGCGCCGGCACGGTCGAGTTCCTCTACGACGTTGCGCGCGAGCAATTCTACTTTCTGGAGATGAACGCGCGCATCCAGGTCGAGCACCCCGTGACCGAGATGGTGACGGGCGTCGATCTCATCGCCCAGCAGGTCGCCATCGCGCGGGGAGATGGGCTTTCGCTAGCGCAGAGCGATATCCGCCTCTCCGGTGCGGCGGTGGAATGCCGCATCAATGCCGAGGACCCAGCGCGCGATTTCATGCCCAGCCCCGGTCGCGTGGTGAAGGCACTCTGGCCCTCCGGCGAAGGAATCCGCGTCGATACCCACATCGTCGACGGTGCGATGATCCCGCCCTTCTACGACAGCATGGTCGCCAAGATCATTGCCCATGGGCCGGACCGCGACACCGCCATCGTCCGCCTGTGGAAAGCGCTCAAGGACACGCGCATCGAAGGCGTCGCCACCAATCTCGCCTTCCAGGCCGACCTGCTCGACGATCCGGATTTCGTATCCGGCGGCGTGGACACCGGCTGGCTGGGGCGGCGGCTGGCCCGGATGACGGAGAACTGATGCCCATGCACGCTCATCTCGCGCTTCCGCACAGGCAGGAATCCAGGGCGCTACCGCCGTGCCCTGCCGCTCCGGCCTCCCGTCCACGCGGGAGCACATTGTTGCCCATCCGGGCAGGGAACTAGCTCATGGCCGATATCCGCCTTGTCGAAACCTCGTTGCGCGACGGCAACCAGTGCCTGTGGGCCGCGCTCGGTGTGGACACCGCGCGCACGCTCACAGCCGCCCCGCTGCTGGAGCGCGTCGGCTTCAAGGCCATCGACTTCACCACTTCCACGCATATGGGCGTGGCCGTGCGCTACAAGCAGGAGGATCCGTGGGAGCGCATCCGCCTGATGTACAAGGCCTGTCCCACCACGCCGCTGCAATTCCTCTCCACGGGCTTTCGCTTCATCGCCTGGGAGACCGCCTCGCCGGATTTCATGGCGCTCGCCTTCCGCACGCTCATGAAGAACGGCATCGGCCGCTTCGCCCTCGCCGACCCCATGAACGATGCGGCCTCCAACGTGGAGGTCGCGCGCATGATAAAGGCCGATGGCGACGCCTATGTGGTGGGCGCGCTGGTCTTCACGCTCAGCCCGATTCACGACGACGCCCATTATGCGCAGGCCGCCGCCGTTATGGCTGCCTCGCCGGACATCGATGCGCTCTACATCAAGGATCCCGGCGGCCTGCTCAGCCCCAAGCGGGCGCGCACGCTCATTCCCGCGATCAAGGCGGTGATCGGCGACAAGCCGCTGGAATTGCATGCCCATTGCACCATCGGCCTGGGCGAGCAGAGCTATTATGAGGCGGCGGAGCTGGGTGTCGAGGCACTGCAATGCGCCACCGGCGCGGCGGCGGACGGCACCTCCAACCCGCCGGTAGAGCGTGTGGTCGCCAACCTGCGCACGCTCGGCCATAGCGTGGACATCGACGACGCGGCGCTGGCCGAAGCGAGCCGTTATTTCACTGCGCTGGCCGATGCCGAAGGGCTGCCCAAGGGCGCACCCATGCCCTTCGACGCCGCCTATCTCCAGCATCAGCTCCCCGGCGGCATGGTCGGCACCATGCGGCGCCACCTTGCCGACCATCGGGTCGCGCATCTGGAAGGCGCGGTCGTGGAGGAGTTGGGCCGCGTACGCGAAGAGCTGGGCTGGCCTATCGTCATGACACCCTTTGCCCAGATGGTGATGACCCAGGCGGTGATGAATGTGACCGGCAAGGAGCGCTACGCCGTTATTCCGGACGAAGTGATCCGCTACGCACTAGGCAAGTTCGGCCGCCCCAACCAGCCGATTGCGCCGGACGTACTGGACCGCATCATGGCCCTGCCGCGCACGAAGGAGCTGGCCGCCGAGCCTGGCATGGCCGACCTGCCCGACTTGCGGAAACGCATCGGCGCCGGACTTTCCGATGAGGAATTCCTGCTACGCGCGACCATGCCGGCGGGTCAGGTGGACGCCATGCAGGCCGCCGGCCCGGCACCGCGCCACTATGACCCCAGTCTGCGCCCCGCCATGGCACTCATTCGCCAGCTCATCGCGCGCACGGACATGACGCGGCTCAGCGTCGATAAGGCGGGTTTCAAGCTGGAGTTGGAGCGCTATGCCTAACCGCGCTCCGGCTTGGGGGCCGCTCAATTCATGTCCCCGTCATTCCCCCGAAGGCGTGAACCCAAGGGCAGCTCGACACGGGATCCGCTGTGACGCGCTGATGTTTCCCGCTTTCGTAGGAGTGACGGATGCGGTCGCCCAGCCCCTTCAGACCCCTTCAAACAAGGACGCCCATGACCGCCCCCTTCACCGAAGAGCTGCGCCCCGCCGGGGGCTTCATGTTCGATCTCGACGGCACGCTGATCCTCAGTGACAAGGCGCTCGGCGGCTACACGCTGCTGCCCGGCGCGATTGACCTGCTCACCACGCTGGAGGCGCGCGGCATCCCCTTTCTCGCGCTCACCAACGGCAGCGCCTATCCCGCTCGGCAGCAGGCGCCCCGCTTGCGGGCGCTCGGCCTGCCCATTGCCGACACGCATCTCTTCACGCCCAACAGCGTTGCGGCGCAGCTCTTTGCCGATCGCGGTTTCGAGCGCGTGCTGGTGCTAGGCACACAGGGCGTCGCCGACGCGCTCAAGGAAAACGGCATCGCCACCCTCTTCCCCGGAGAGGCCGGCGCCGAGCAGGCGGACGCCGTCTATGTCGCCTGGCATCCGGACTGCACGATGGCCGACATTCACGCGGCCTGCGAGGCTGTGCTGCGCGGCGCGGCATTGTTCACAGCGTCCGATGTGCCGTTCTTCGCCAGCAAATCCGGCCGGGCCTTCGGCTATAGCTGCGCGATCAGCGGAGCCATCGCCCGCGTCACGGGGCAGGAGCCGGAGGTCACTGGAAAGCCCTCGCTTCATGCCATGAACTATGTCGCTGCCAAGCTCGGCGTGCCCAGCCGCAGCGTGGCGGTGATCGGCGACGATCCCAAGGTGGAGACGCAAATGGCGCGCCTTGGCGACGCCATGGGCATCGGCGTCACCACCGGCACCACCAGCCGGGAGGAGTGGGCCGCCTGCCCACCCGAGCGCCGCCCCCACCGCGTGATCGACAGCCTGGACGAGATCGCGGGGCTGGGTCTGCTGGGCTGAGGCGCTGCGCTTCGCGAACGTCATTCCCGCTCAGGGTTTGATCCACGCTTGTGGAAGGGGCCCGCCGCGTTTCCGATTCGGCTGCGCTGACCCAGTCTCCAGATTTGCGCTCCTGCGCCAGCAGAAGCCCATAACCTCGCCGAATCGCATAGCCACCCTAGGCTACGGCATGGGCAGGAAGCACAAGACGCAAGCGCCGCCTCAATAGCCGATGGTCAGCCCCGCAGCGGCATATTTGTAGCCGAGATTGCCCTTCAGCGCGATGCGAGGCATCAGCGGGAAGGCCAGCGTGGCATAGGGCCGCGGCTCGTCGGCGCTGAAGCGCACGCCCACGCCGAAATCGACCGATGCCGGCACCAAGACCGTTGCCTCGACACGGCCATAGAGCGTGGTCTTGTCGTCGCTCACGGAGAGGCCCGCACCCGGCGTCAGCTTGAACGCGCCGAGGCTCAGCGCATGGCCGACGCCGAACTCGCCGCCCCAACGCCCGTTCGCGCGGGCATAATTGGCTTCCAGTCCAAAGCCCTCCGCCGCTGCCGGTGCTGCGGCAAGTAGCGCACTCACCGCCATGGCGGGCGCCAGCGCCCAAATGATCCGAGATGTCATGGCCGATCCTCCCAAGCCGTTGAATCCGCCGGCTAGGCCGCGGCAGGCAGCGCCTCAAGCCCGCGCGGACGAACCGAGTCGATCCGGCGACGAGTCGAGAGGGAGAGCTGTGCGCCGCCCCTGCTTCAGGGGGCACCACCGAGGCGGAACAGGGGCGGAGATCGGAGGGCCTTCCCAGATCAGCCCTTCTCGTGCTCTTGCGCAGGCACGAACCGAGGGCGCCTATGCGGCAGGAGAACAAGGAGGATAAGAGCGTTAGACCAGCGCCCTAACGCCTCACTCCCACTCGATTGTTTACAGAAGAAGCAAGTAGCTGCTTTTGCTTGATAAAATATTTTTTGCTCTTGGCTATACCGTCACATAGACCGCTAAAAAGCGGCGCTTCTGATATCATTGGCTTTTTTCGGCCCATTGCCAAAATCGTGCATTCGCTATCTATCGAAATGATCGGACAGTCTTCCGCAGCGAAGGGCTCTAACCGAGTGGTTCTAGATTCGCGTAGAGGACCCATCAACCAAGGCATAGCACGCGGATAGCGACGATGCGATGGCGGCGCAGCCAAGCCGTCCGCGGATCGCACTACCCCCTCATTTTCTTATGGAAAGTTGTTCACATGGTTTGCTTTAGTCATTTTAGAACGCTCGATCCAGAGACCGCGGATCTCGCACGCGAACTCATTGACGCCTCCGACGTCCAACGCTCCGCCTTCTCCTCTTTCGTGAATCTTTGGATGGGCTTCAATGGTTGGATGGAATGTGTGACAGATGCCGCGACTGACGCGGAGATGATCACGGCACTAGCCAACCACCCGCGCCTTACGGACGCATATGACGGGCTCTTGGCGAATTCGCCCGACTTCCGCGAGAAGGTTGAAACTTTCGCCCAGATGTGGCCGGTTCTCAACGTACGCGACGTGCGCCGAAAATTGGGGCGCGACGCGTTCTGGCGATATTCTCGAGAAGAGCTGATGACCGAAGTCTTGCGCCACGGTGTCAAGCTTCAGCCCCTCAATTGGGCGGCTGGCGCCACTCCAACCTGGGCACAACTCCTTCGCACCATTTACACCATTCGATGCAACCTCTTCCACGGCACCAAATCGCCGGAGAATTTCCGGGATCACGAACTTGTCGTAGCCAGCGATCGGATCCTTCGGATGTTTATTGCGGGCAGTGGTTGCTTCGAGTGGAATGATTGATTGTTTTGTTGAGACTGTGGGATCTCAGTCATCAGTGAAACCTTTCACATCGTCGGAGGGCTGAATGCGACCGAGAAGGAGCGGCAGCTTGCTGTTCTTGAAGTCCCAGCTTCCCAGAGGAGCAAACCAATCTGGCGCCGGTTCGCCATCGAGCTGGATGACTTGGTCGCCATCGACCGTCTGATCCGCGTAGAAGCTACTGAAAATCCGGCTGGCTGTGCCGATACCCTCCCAACCTTGGTTCGTCGGCTCGACAGGCTTTGAGACGAACTCGACGCCGGCGATCTGGTCGCCGTCCATGAGAGCAAAGGGTCCTTCGACTGCCCATTCGCCGTGGAACAAGAACACCTGCGCGAGCTTTCGATCCTTCGGGTCCGTCAGTTCAACGTCGCGGCTGTAGATTTTTGCCGATGCGATCATGAAGTTGGCAAGACCCTCGTCACTGATAAACCGCGGTATATCGGTGGCCGCGCCGAGCACGAGGCGTAGCGGCGGCTTGGTCATGATCATCACCTCACCCAGGCGCACGAATTCACTGGCCAGCATCGCCTCCTGCATCGAGACGCGCAACGCGCCACTGCGGGTCAGGAAACGCTCCGGCGAGATCACCGACCAGAGCCTCCAGAGCGACCAGTAGATTGCGAGCTTCAGCGGCGTTCCGACCGCGTCTGCATAGGATTGCAGCGAGGAGAGGTACTTCTGCGACATGCGCAGCTCCTGCTTGAACGCCTCCCTGCTGCGGACGTTCTTGACCTCGACCAGCCACTGCTCACCATCATCGAGGACAATGCGGAAATCCGGTGCGCGTAAGGTCTCCGCCGCATGGACACGGCCGACATCCTCGGTCTTGAGGAGCTTGAAGCCTCCGAGGCTCAGCACGGTCGCCTCGAACAGGCGCTCGACCCGAGAACCGTGGATCAACGTCGGATCGGCCAATGCTTCCCGCAAACGCGGCGCGGCATCCGCCATGAAACGATCGACCAGCATCGGATCGTTGAGCGCAATACCGTTCCTGCGCGCAAAGACCGCCACCGATGCCAGCAGATCAAAGGCCTTTTGCCTCTTGGGCGGTTCGGGCTGCTCTTCGCTCACAATCCATCCTTCGCAAATGGATCGACATCGGGTGGGTTCATGTAAGCCCGGAAGCTGGCCAGCGCGTCATCGCTCGGATTCTCCGCTTCAGGGATCGACCGGATCGACTCTGCGATATCACGGCGCGCGACGGTTCCAATGATCTTGCCGCCGTTGCTCATCTCGTATTCCATCGAGCCGCAATAGCGGTTCCGCCGCGCCAACCCTGGCGCAAAGGCGATCGGTGGCTTCTTGCTGCCCTTCTTGCTCACTTCATGCTTGGCGAGCGCGACCCGAATGAACTCCAGCGTGGTGAAGTCCATCTCCGTGCGTCGCAGATCGACGCGCATCTGCGCGACCAGCTCCGGCTGCTGCTGCGCGTCGCGGAGCTGCTCGGCCCGGAGTTCGCGGTCATAGTGCCGGTAGCCAAGATCGCGTTCGAGATGACCCGCCTTGAACTCCAGCCCGCCGTTGTCGGCGAGCTTGATTACCTCTTCGCAGCGTTGACGCCAGGTCCGTTGAAGCTCGTAGGCCGCGTAGATCCACATCGGTGAGAGCGCACCGAGCAAGGCCATCTTGTCGCGCGGCGGATCGTCATCGGCCTGATGACGCATGACCTCGTCTTCTAGCGCGTTCAGGAGATTGTCGACCATGCCGAGCTGGTGGGCCTGCATCACCAGGAACGCGTTCTCGGAAAAGCCGGCGAGGCTCTTCAGCGCCTCGACAAGTTCGCCCGGGCCGATTTCGGTGACGGGGCGATATCGTGGCTGGTCATGGTACTCGTCATCGATATAGTCGTCGTCCAAGCATTCGCCCTCCGCTCGTTCAAGACGGCCAGTATGGCGGATCGGTAACCGCCATTGGCAACGGGTCCGCCCGACCCCAGAACCGTGTCGTCGCCCTGATATAGCGTACGAGATCGTTACTCCTGACCCGGAGGGACTCGCTTGGCAGCCGCGGCCCAGGCAGAAGATCGATGTAATCGCCGGCGGTGTCGGACCAGAGTGCAGGTGCCATCGAACGTAGCCGCTCGCAGGATGGTCCTTCGCCGTGGCGCACGACATTGGCGACCGTGAACATCTCGATCAGCTCAGCGCCAAGATCGTCAATCGCTAGGTCGACGCTCGCGAGCTGTGCACAGGCAAGCAACTGCTCCTGGAAGCCGCGTAGTTTTGCGCCGTCGATCAGTCCAGAGGATCCCGTCCAGATGCTTAGCTGCCGCTCAAAGACAGCGGCAAGCGTAAGCACAAATGACTTTGCGGCCTCATTCGCCGTGTAGTTGTCGACCTGGGCCGCCGCGCGATCCAGAAATTCGTCCATTGAACTTGCCTCGCCACGCTCAAGGACCGGATGGAGCACCAAGCTATCAATTGCGGGCTGGATGACACGCTCGTAGAGCCGGGCCAGGTTCGCTTGAAAAATCCGAGGAAGTTGCTCGCCCATGCCCGTCATGGCCACCTCCGGAGCGGAAACCCGAACCGCTTCCAGCAGAGCGCCGCGAGATCCATGAGGTTGATCGACTGCAGGGCGAAGACGCCCTGGACGTCGGCAGCATGCTGCGTGCCAAAGATGGAATTCGAGACGAGCTTACCCTGATCTTCGGTGCAGAGCAGCTCATAGCCGTAGGAATAGTGGGCGGCTGCAATGTCGAAATCCGCCCAATCGGCCATGAGCTTTCGCAGCGCTGAAAGAAAGGACTTCTGCGTCGGATATACCTTCGGGCTTTTGGCCTCGGCGCCTATCCCCTCACGCCAGAGATAGCGATCGAGCGTGATGTTGTTGAGTGCCGCTGCGTTGGCAAAATGCTGATTGACGGCGGCGAGGCCGTGAGCAGCCGAGAGTTGCTCCCCGAAATCTCGCAGGGCACGTAGCGGATATCGGCATCGTCCCGCAAGACACGGTCCTGTTCAATGAAACGATCCGGTACAACATTGCTTATGGCCGGCCCGATGCAGCTGAGCCAGAAATAGAGGAAGCCGCTCGGTCCGCCCACATAGAGCCTTTGATTCAGGCTTTGCCCCAGCGCTACGATACTCGAGTGGGAGAGCGGGGCCTGAAACTGTCAGGGGGTGAGAGGCAGAGAGTGTCTATCGCGCGAGCTATCCTGAAGCGACCGCGCATTATGATATTTGACGAGGCGACAAGTGCGCTCGACACCGCGACCGAGCGTGAGATCCAGGCAAATCTGCGAGAAATTAGTCGCCACCACACGACGATGATCATCGCCCACCGGCTTTCGACAGTTGTGGAGGCTGACGAAATCATCGTGCTTGGTGGGGGGCGCATTGTCGAGCGCGGGTCGCACGCCGAGCTACTAAGCCAAGGCGGCCGTTACGCGGCAATGTGGAAGGCTCAGGCAAACGAGTTGGATCTGTGATAGTTGCACGTAGCTCGGATTGACGCCAGCCATAGGAACGTTTCCGAGATTTCGAGGGATAATGAGAGATGCAGCCCGTGTACGCGATCGTCCTATTTGCACGCTAGCCTTCGATATATTGCTACGCCCGTAATCGCACTCTTCCGTTTTGCGCCATCTACTGCCTTCTATCGGTCGAGACCAAAGACTGGAGGAAGCAGCAATGAAGCAGCAGGCCGAGACCAACTTGAAGCGCACCGTTCGCAGGCATCAACTCCGCGAGATGGTCCCCCTTGCCGACACCACGATCTATGACATGGAGCAGCGTGGCGAGTTTCCGCAGCGCTTCTATCTTACCTCTCGATGCGTGGTCTGGGATTTATCGGAAGTCGAGGCTTGGCTCGAAGACAGGCGGCGCGCATCACGCGACAAGGCGGTGAATCGCGCGCCCGTTCCTAACGTCCAGCTCCGCAAGACCCGGCCCATCAAACGTCCGGCTCGGGCGTGAGGAGCTCCATTGTTGGCGGATAGAGGACGGGTGTGTATTTCTGACCTGCCGCCCAGGCGTCGACCAGATTGGACCATTCTTGCATCATATGCCGGCGCTGATACTCGTACTCAGCCTTGTTGTAGATGCCGCGTGAAGATCGCCCGTCTTCATGGGCCAGACATTTTTCTATCCAGTCGCTATTGAAGCCCAACTCGTTCAGCAGCGTCGAACCGGTTCGTCGCAGATCATGCACCGTGAAGGGCTCCAGCGGCAGGCCTTCCTTCTTGGCGCGCTCCACCACCGCCGTCGTGATCCGGTTGAAAGTCGCCCGTGACATGGGGGCGTCGGCGTCGTAGCGCGATGGAAGGACGTATTTGGAATTGCCAGCGCAGGTCTTGAGGGCGATGAATATGTCCAGCATCTGCTGTGAAAGGTAGACGTTGTGGGCTTTCGAGCGTTTCATCCGCTCCTTGGGAATTGACCAAACGGCGTTCTCAAAATCGACCTCATCCCAAACTGCATCCTGCAGTTCGCTTTTTCGAACCATCGACAGCAAGATCAACTTTATCCCAAGTCGGATCGTTGGCAGGGTCGCTACATGCTCCATCTGGCCCAGCATAATGCGGATCTCAGCGGGAGAGAGCGATCGATCCTTCGGCACGAAGGTTGCAATCGACGACGGCCCAACCTCGTCAGCCGGGTTGGCCACCTTCTCACCATGTAAGACGGCGAAGGCGAACACCAGCTTCACAATGTCCCTCACATGCACCGCCGTCGCGGGCGCCCCACGCTCCTTCACCTTGGCACATAGCCTGCGCAGATCCTCTGGCAAAATCTCCGGCAGCAGGCGATTGCGAAACGCCGGGAGGATATCTCGCTCGAATATCGACCGGCGCATAGCCCGTGTGCTGTCCGCCATTCGAGCTTCCTGGAGCCAACGCTCTCCAAACTGACCGAAACTCTTCGCCTCCTGGATGCGACGCTTCTCGCGCTGCTTTTCTTGCGCGGGCGACCGGCCCTCAGAAATTGCCCGCCGCGCATCGATCAGCTTTTCTCGTGCCCGCGCGAGTGAGAGGCCAGACGGGCCGTAACGGCCGAGCGTCAATGTCTCTCGTCGACCGTTCAGACGGTAGTCCAATCGAAACACGATCGCGCCCGAGGGTTGGACGGCAACGTACATACCGTCACGATCGACGACCTTGTACAATTTCTCTCGTGGTTTCAGGCCTTTAATGGCCGTGTCGGTAAGCATCGACGCTCTCCCAGAGTTGTTCAATATGCCGGAGAGCGCCCGATTATACCGTCACATCAAAAGCGGCATACCAATCGCAGAAATATCCCTGTATCTACAGTATGTTACGCAGAAAAATATACCGTCAGAAGCTCTCTAAGCCCTGACGGTATATGCGTTTTTGGGATCAGACAAGACGGGCCATACCGGCATCCATACCGTCGCCCATGAGACTAGCCACGCGATAGACGCCGATAGAAGAAGAGAGAATAAGAATTAGAAATCAATGGGTTATGGCGTATCCGAGCGTACGTTTGGATACGCTCGGATAGGCAAAAATTATTCCCACTCGATGGTACCGGGGGGCTTGGACGTAAAATCATAGACCACGCGGTTGATGCCCTTCACCTCGTTGATGATGCGCGTGGCGACGCGGCTCAGGAATGCGGCGTCGAAGGGATAGATGTCCGCCGTCATGCCGTCGGTCGACGTGACCGCGCGCAGGGCGAGTACGCTGTCATAGGTACGCCCGTCGCCCATCACGCCCACGCTGCGCACCGGCAGCAGCACCGCGAAGGCCTGCCAGATCGCATCGTAGAGACCGGCATTGCGGATTTCGTCGAGATAGACGGCATCGGCCTTGCGCAAAATGTCACAACGCTCGCGCGTCACTTCGCCAGGAATGCGGATGGCGAGGCCCGGCCCCGGGAAGGGATGGCGGCCCACGAATACCTCGGGAAGGCCCAGCTCGCGGCCCAGCTCACGCACTTCATCCTTAAAGAGTTCGCGCAGCGGCTCGACCAGCTTCATATTCATGCGCTCGGGCAGGCCGCCCACATTGTGGTGGCTCTTGATCGTGACTGAAGGGCCACCGGTGAAGCTGACGCTCTCGATCACGTCGGGATACAGCGTGCCCTGTGCCAGGAAATCCGCGCCGCCGATCTTCTTCGCCTCGTCCTCAAACAGGTCGATGAAGGCCTTGCCAATGAACTTGCGCTTGGCCTCGGGATCAGTGACCCCAGCGAGCCCTGCCAGGAACTTGTCGGACGCGTCCACATGCACCAGCGGGATGTTGTAATGGCCGCGGAACAGGCTCACCACCTGCTCTGCCTCGCCCAGCCGCATCAGGCCGTGGTCGACGAACACGCAGGTGAGCTGGTCGCCGATCGCCTCGTGGATCAGCACCGCCGCCACCGCCGAATCGACGCCGCCGGAAAGACCGCAGATCACGCGCCCTGTACCCACTTGCTCGCGAATCTCGCGGATCTTGGTCGCGCGGAATTCCGCCATGGTCCAGTCGCCCGCGCAGCCGCAGACGTGGCGCACGAAATTGGCAATGAGCCGCGCGCCATCCGGGGTGTGCACCACCTCAGGGTGGAACTGCGTACCGTAATAACGCTTCTCGTCATTGGCGATTACGGCAAAGGGCGCGCCCTCGGAGGTTGCCACGATGCGGAAGCCGGGGGCGAAGCGTGTCACCTTGTCGCCATGGCTCATCCACACCTGATGCCGCTCGCCAACCTGCCAGAGCCCGTCGAACAGCACACACGGCTCGGTGACGGTGAGGAAGGCACGGCCGAACTCGCCGCCTTCGCCCGTCTCATGGCCGGGGCGCACCTCGCCGCCGAGCTGGTGCGTCATCACCTGCTGGCCGTAGCAGATGCCCAGGATCGGCAAGCCGCTCTCGAACAGCACGTCCGGCGCGCGGGGGCTCCCGGCTTCGGGCACGCTCGCCGGAGAGCCGGAGAGGATGATGCCGCGCGGCTTCATGCGCCGGAAAGCGGCCTCCGCCTGGCTGAACGGGGCGATCTCGCTATAGACGCCTGCCTCACGCACGCGCCGTGCGATGAGCTGCGTCACCTGGCTGCCGAAATCGACGATGAGGATGGAGTCGGGATGATGAGCCGTCATGGCTGGCCGATAGTGCGACGGGCGCGCGCTGTCCAGTTGGTCGCGCGGCGCAGAGCCCCCCTGACGGCAGGACACGCAATTGGACAAGATCAACTTGCCTCTTTGCGTGCCTCGCGCGGGTCGCTAGTCAGAGGCAAACAGGCCGCCTGAGGAGAGATATGCGATGCGCCGAATCCTGACCCATGCCCTGCTGGCGAGCGCCATGGGCGCGCTTCCTGCCATGGCCCACGCCCAGGCCGGCGGCGAAGCCGGCTGTACCGCGCTCGCCAATGCCAAAATTGAGAGCGCCACCACCATCGCCACCAAATGGATCGCGACCGATGCAGCCAAGGGCATGCCCGCCTTCTGTGAGGTCTCGGCCACGCTCTCGCCGGTGCAGGGCTCTAAGATCGGCGTTGTCTATCGCCTCCCCGAGCAGTGGAACGGCAAGCTGCTTGGCCTGGGTGGTGGCGGCTGGGCCGGCAACATCACGCTCATGTCGGCCACGCCGGGCCTCAAGGCAGGCTATGCGACGGCGCAGACCGATGGCGGCCATCCTTCCACTTCGCCTTGGGATACGGATTGGACGGCCAATTCCGAAGCCGTCACCGACTTCGCCTATCGCGCCATCAACCGCATGACCGTCGCCGGCAAGGCGGTGGTGGAGCGCTATTATGGCCGCAAGCAGGACAAGGCCTATTTCCACGGCTGCTCCACCGGCGGCCGCATGGCGCTGATGGAAGCGCAGCGCTTCCCCGAGGATTATGACGCCATCATCGCCGAAGCCCCGGTCTATACGCTGCAGGTGCAGACCAGCGCCGTGCTGCGCAACAAGGTCATTGCGGCCGCCGGCGGCTTTTCGGCCCCACAGCTCAAGCTGGTGAATGACGCCGTGCTGGGCGCCTGCGACGCCAAGGACGGGCTCAAAGACGGCGTCATCGCCGATCCGGCGCGCTGCAACTGGAGCCCCAAGACGCTCGTCTGCAAAGCTGGTCAATCCGGCGACTCCTGCCTCACGGACGGCCAGGCCGATGCGCTGGAAACGCTCTACCGGGGACTCAAGGCACCGGATGGCAGCTATGCCATGCTGCCGCTGAGCAAGGGGGGCGAGACCGGCTGGAGCATGTTCATCGGCACGGACGGCGCCGGCACCACCCAGGCCAATGGCGGCGGCATGCCCGGCCTCTCACACCTGCTGTGGGGCGACCGTGCGGTGGATTTCAACCAGTTCACCGCCGATCGTGACGTGCCCGAGGCACGCGGCAGCGCGTTCGGCAAGATGTACGAGGCCGGCAATCCCGATCTCGCCGCCTTCATTGCCAAGGGCGGCAAGCTGCTACTGTGGCACGGCGAATCCGATCCGGGCCCGAGCCCTGTCGCCACCGCCGATTATTATCAGGCCGCGCTCAAGGCGACGCCAGGAGCTACCAATGCCATCCGCCTGTTCATGGCGCCGGGCGTGGGTCATTGCCGGGGCGGCGCGGGTGCTGACCTGGTCGACAATCTTGGCACGCTCGATCAATGGGTGCAAACCGACAAGGCGCCCGAGACACTGGTCGCGACGAAGGCCAACAGCCCAATGAAGCGCCTCCTCTGCGCCTGGCCCAAGGTCGCCAAGTTCACCGGCAAGGGCGATGAGAACGACCCCGCCGCCTATGCATGCGAGACACCCGCGAGCTGACGGTGCGGGCGCGCAGTGGGGGCGTTCGGGTAGAGCGTCCCCGGCAGCCGCGCCTTGTGGGTTCCTGCCGGTCCAAGGCCGTCTCTTGTTTTCAAAGAGGTTGGAAAGCGAAGAAGGGCCGTTCACGTTCACTAGGCTCAGGGGCTATGGGGCGTGGTGAGGGCAAGCCGAGGCTAGAGAGGGGCGCGGGATGAATCCGCGCGGGGGCACGGAACCGCCCTGGGCTCCTGCCTACGCAGAAGCACGTTGGTCCTGACCGCCGGCCAATCCTCCCCGCTTCAATCCTCCGCCACGAAGCGATAGCCCACACCCGTCTCGGTCACGATCAGGCGCGGATCGCTCTTGTCCTCCTCCAGCTTCTGGCGCAGCAGCGTCATGTAGACGCGCAGATTCTGTTCGTCGGCCACCGGATTGTTCCAGCCCGCAATCAGCAGCTGGCGCCGCGTCACGATCTGCCCGGCATGGCGGCACAGGCATTCAAGCAGCGCATATTCCTTGGGCGAGAGCTTGATCTCGCGGCCGCGCAGCGTCACCCGGCGCGCCGCGAAATCGATGCGGAAGTCCTTGACCGCAAGCACTGCCGGACCGGCCGGCTCCGCCGATTTGCGCCGCATCGCCACGCGGATGCGCGCCATCAGCTCATCGATGCCGAAGGGTTTGTCGAGATAATCGTCGGCGCCCTTGTCGAGCGCGGCGACCTTCTCGCTCTCCAGATGCCGCGCGGAGAGCACGATGACCGAGCAACTGCTGAGCGCATGCAGCGCCCCGATGATATCCTTGCCGTCGGCATCCGGCAGGCCCAGATCGAGCAGCACCAAATCGAAGGCCGTGAGCCGCGCCAGCCGCAGCGCTTCGGCGGCGGTGCGGGCCACCTGCGTCTGATAGCCCTGGGCGCTCAGTGCCGGGCGCAGGCTCTTGGCGATGACCGGCTCGTCATCGACGATCAGGACCTTGTCACTCATGCGCCTCCTCCGCGGCGTCCGGCGCCAGGCGCGGCAGCAGGATGCGCACCAGCGTGCCGCGCCCCTTCCGCACCGGACTGGTCACAAAGACCTCGCCGCCGATCAGATCGAGAAATGTCTTGGTGATGGCAAGGCCCAGGCCATGGCCAGATCGCCCGCCGATATTGCTGCCCCGGAAGAAGCGCTCGAAAATGTGCGGCATGTCCGCCGGCGCAATGGCGCAGCCCTGATCGGCGATGGTAATCACCACCCTGGCGCCCTCGCAATCGAGCGTGACGCGCACTTCCGTGCCGGGCTCGCTGTAACGCAGCGCATTTTCCAGCACATTGGCGAGCACTTGCTCCAGCAGTACGGGACTGGCCCGTGTCAGCATCGCGCCCGAGCCGATCCGGCGGGTAATCCGCCGCTCGGGGAAGGTGATGCGCTGTGCCGCCAGGATGGAACCGAGCACTTCCTCCACGTCCACTGTCTCGAAGCGATCCGCCGGTAGCCCTGCTTCCAGTTGCCCCAGGCTGAGCAACTTGCCGGTGAACGCATCCAGCCGGCGGCATTGCTCCAGTATCGTCTCCAGCATCTCCGTCCGGTCACCCGGTTCGATCATGCCGCCATAGCTGCGCAGCGTGCCCGCCGTCGCGGCAATGGCAGCAAGCGGCGTGCGCAGATCGTGCGAGAGCGAAGAGAGCAGCGCCGTCTTGAGCCGCTCGGACTTGATGGCGGCATGGGCAGCGCTGTGCTCCTCCAGCAGCGCGCAACGCTCGATGGCCATGGCGGTGAGATTGGCAATGGCGCGTTCATCGGCGGGCGTGAGCTGCTCGGGCCAGTTCGTCCGCACACGCGGCGCCCTGCCGCTGCCTTCGAGCGCATGGCACACCGCCACCTCCCAGCGCTCCGGGTCAGGCAGGTTCCGCTCGGCGCGGAGCGTCTCCAGCACGGCGCAGAACGTAGCCCGGTCAGGGACGGCTTCGATGAGCGCGCGCACGATCTGATCCAGGCTGAGGGCGCGCTGCAATTCGTTGCTATAGGCGAATAAACGGCGCAACTGCCGCCGCGCCCGATCCGCCGCGGCCCGGCGGTCGCGCAATTGCCCGGAAATGGCCCCAGAGAGGACAGCCGTAAGCGTGAGGGCAATGACGGGGAACACATCGTCCACTGCATCCAGCCCCCGTTGATAGACCGGAAAGCGCACGAAGAGATTATAGGCCAGCGAGACATAAACCGCCGTGGCCAGCCCCTGGATGAGGCCGCCCACCGAGCCGTTGACCAGCACCGCGATGACGAACAGCAAGGCCGCCGAAACCGAGTGCGCACGGTTCAGTGCATAGACTGCCAGCGCCGTCACCAGCACCAACGAGCCGAGGAACAGCAGCAGCGAGCCGGCAACGCGCCATCGCCCGCGCTCCGCCAGCGGAAGGAGCCCGGCGAGGGTCATTGTGGAATCGCGGCCGCGTGCCATGGTCCATCACTGGCACAACATGGCCCGACAATCATGTGCCTGCATGGTTCCCGCACGAGAGACCGGCGACTTTAATGGCCTTTAAATGCAGTCTGCTTCGTGCGTAACCATTGCCCGAGGCATCTACGGCACAAACGCTCGCGGGTGAGCGGTCCACCGGCCCGCCACACCCCCGTGCTGGTGCGCAGGCGGAAGCACAAGACGGTAACACCCATTCGGCTGCCTCATTAGCTCCCGCCTGCGCAGAGCGCGAGGTGAGTTCGAACGGACCAGACAGCGTCGCGATGGAGGCGCCACCGCGATGCAATGCAGCCCGTTCGCTGCCCGGTCAGTCCAGCGAAACCGCGCTCACGCGTCCGTTTTGCCAGGCGCAGCGAAAGTTGCGCTGCCAGCTGTCATTCGCACTGAAGGTGGCGCGCTGCTCGACACGGCCGGAGATATCCCACCCGCTGCCGAGCCGACTGATGCCTGTCACGCCACGCACTTCGGCATAGTCGCCATTGCGCCCGGCCTCGTCACGCGCCGCCAGCACGCAGGCATTCACGGCAGCATCCTGCTCGCCCGGGTCAGCACCGCTGTCATCATAGCGTGGTGAGTCGGCGGGCGTGTCATAACGGTAAGGCTCGTCGTCGCGATCCGCATAGCGGTCCACAGCGGCGCGGTCATAGGGCGGCGCGTCCTCATAGCGCCGCTGCTCGGCATCGCGCTTCCGGGCGGCCGACGACGCGACGGCCGCCAGGATGCCCACGGCCGCAATGGCGCCAATGACAGCACCCGCGCTCGGACCCCGATCATGATGATAACGCGGCGGCGGCCCGCGCCAGCCCCAACCCCGCGCGGCCGCCGGGCTGGCGGCGGCGGTAATCAATGCGGCGGCGACGATCCCGCCTGCCAGTCTCGAACCCAGACGCATGGCGCCATCCTATCCTGTCCCGCTGCCGGCGGACGATTCGCCGGAGCCCCTTCGGCCTAGTCCTGAGCGGCTGAGCGGCGGCTGAATGACCGCGCCCGCGCGGCAGATCAGCCCTCAGCAGGGAACAGCGCCGCGAGCCGTTGCACCTGCTCGCTCACGACCTGCTCGACGAGCGGCGCAACAGACTGCAGCGTGAAGCGCGCATGGCCGCCCACCACATACTCCACCGCAATCTGCGTGCCCTGAGCCTGCGCCGTCAGCGTCACGGTAAGCACGCCGGTCAGTGCCTCGCCCTGTAACGGCCCGAAGGCGCCACTCAGGCGCAATTGCTGGGCACGCACCGCGAAGATGACGCGGGCATGCTCCACGCTGTTTCCGTCCCATCGCTCGCAGAAGCAGCCGCCCGCCGCAGCTTCCAGCGAGAGATTGGCGGCATTACCGGACCAGCTATGTTCCGGCGACCACCAGGCGGCAGGCGCGGCCAGCGCCGTCCACACCTCCTCGGGTGTCGCCGCCGCCTGCGCTGTCACCGAGACGGTGAAGCCGTCGCTGTTCGATTCGGCGATGCGAGCGCCCGCTGGTGCCGCCAGAAGAGCGAGCGCCAGGGCGGCGGCAGCGGCAGCAGCGAGGCGTTTCAAGACTATGTTCATTTCGCGTCGATCCTCAGGCCGGTCCAGTAAGCGATAAAGCTATAGAGATCCGCCGCCTCGTCGATCATACGGTCGATGGGCTTGCCCGGTCCATGGCCGGCATCCCGATCTACGCGCAGCAGGCGGGGCCGCGCGCCGAGATCGGCATGCTGGAGCGCGGCGGCATATTTGAAGCTGTGAGCCGGCACGACCCGATCATCCGAATCGCCCGTGCTCACCAGGATGGCGGGATAATCGCGCCCGCCGGCAATGTTGTGATAGGGAGAATAGGCCAGCAGATTGCGAAAATCCGCTTCCTGCGACGGATCGCCATAGTCCCCGATCCAATAGCGCCCCGCCGTGAAGCGGTCGAAGCGCAGCATGTCCATCACGCCCACCGTGGGCAGCGCCGCAGCGAACAGGTCCGGCCGCTGGTTCACCACCGCACCAACCAGCAGGCCGCCGTTCGAGCGCCCCTCGATGGCGAGCTGGCCGGCGCCGGTATAGCCCTGCGCCTTCAGAAATTCCGCCACCGCGATGAAGTCGTCGAACACATTCTGCTTGTGCGCCCCGCTCCCCGCCTCGTGCCAGGCCCGGCCGAATTCCCCGCCGCCGCGCAGACTCGCCATGGCGAGCGCGCCCCCCTGCTCCACCCAGGCGAGCTGCGTGGGTGAGAAGCGCGGCGTGATCGAGTAATTGAACCCGCCATAGCCATAGAGCAGCGTCGGCGCCGGCAGGCCTGCCGCCGCCACGTCCTTGCGCCGCACCAGATAGAGCGGCACGCGCGTGCCGTCCTTGGAGGTGGCGAAGAGCCGCTCGGTCAGGAAATCCGCAGGATTGAAGGGCAGATCCGGCTGCGCGAAGGGCATGAGTTCGCCCGTGGAGACGTCCAGCCGATAGATGCTCTCGGGCGTGGTAAAATCGGAAAAGCGGAAGAAGGTCTCCGGGTCGCCACCGCGTCCGGCAAATCCCGCCGCCGTGCCCAGGCCGGGAAGCGGTACTGGCCCCAGTGGTCGGCCCGCCAGATCGGCTAGCTCCGCCGAAACGCCTTCGTCATCGAGATAGGCGAGGATCAGCCGCTCACCGACCAGCGAGGCGCCGACCAGCTCGCGCGCCTGCTCGGCGACGAGGGGGCGCGGTCGCGCCCGGGGACGCGCCGGGTCAAGAGTGACGATCCGGCCCTGAGGGGCACCGGCATCGGTGCGGAAGAGCAGCCTATCGCCAAGGTTGCCCACATAAGCCCAGCGCGTCGCGAACCCGGCGACCAGCCGGAACGGGGTCGCCGAGGGATCGGTGAGGGAGAGCAAAGTCAGCTCGGCGCGCTCATCGGTACCGCGCAGCGAGCGGATCAGCAGCCAGCGCCCGTCATCGGTGACGCGCACGTCATGGCGCAGTGCTCCGCGCGCCGGCGTCGCATGGATCAGCTTGTCCTGCGTCTGCGGCGTACCAAGCATATGAAAGTAGATGCGCTGGTCATTGAGCGGGTCCTGCTGCGCTGCCGTGCCGGCCTGCCCGTCAAAGCGCGCATAGAAAAAGCCGTGCCCGTCATGGCGCCAGGCAATGGTGGAGAATTTGACGCCTTCGAGGCGCTCGTCGAGCGTGCGCCCCGTTTCCACGTCGAGAATATGCAGCGTGCGCCAGTCTGATCCCGCCGACTGCACCGCATAGACGAGATGACGCCCGCCAATGGAAGGCTCCCATTGGGCGAGCGCGCGTGTGCCGTCGGGCGAGAAGTCGTTGGGATCGAGCAGCAGCCGTTCGGTGCCCCCAAGCCCGGTGCGCACATAAAGCGGCGCCTGGTTCTGGAGTCCGCTGTTGCGCGTGTAGAAATAATCCGCGCCGGCTCGTTTTGGCAGGCCGCTGCGCGCATGGTCGAACAGGGCAGCCATTCGGGCGCGCAGGAGGTCGCGCCCCGGCAAAGCAGCGAGATAGGCGCGCGCCGCATCGTCCTCGCGCGCCACCCAGTCGGCGACTTCGGCGTCTTCGCGCGCATCCTTCTCCAGCCAGCGATAGGGATCGGCGACCGGAAGCCCGAAATGTGTCTCGACCACATCGTCGCGCCGCGTCTGCGGATAGGCTGGCGCAGCCGGCAGCGGGGACTGCGCGACCACCAGCGCGGCAACGCCCAGCGCCGGCGCTTCGCTCTCGCTCCCGGCCACCGGCCCGGCGAGCAAGACGGCAACCGCGCAAGACAACGCGCCGCATAGGCGATGCACATACCGTCGGGATATTGGGGGAGGCACCATTATTGCTTTCATTTCCTTCGAGACACCCGCCCCGGCGATCGATCTTGACGGCGACTTCCGGCAGAGCCTTACGCACCCGAATCGAACGAGGACGACGACCGCGGCGCCTCGCGGGTCGCAATTTAGCCGCCCTCCCAATCGGATGGATATATGTGGACGCGATGAACGGGCCGAAAGACCGGCTCGTCGGGACGCTTTCCCCGTCGGGCGTGGCACTGGGGCGACAAGATGGACGGCGCAGTTGCTCCTCAGGAGGCACGCTCCATCGCCTCACTAAGCGATGCTGCGTCCACGGGGCGTTCCGTGTTACCGGCGGGTGGCAGCATCACCCTAAAGAGAAGGCGATTACGTATTTGACAAACCCAATCTGAAGCGGTAGGACAGACGGCAAGGAGCAATGCCGCTATGTCCGTTCTTTCCCAGCCCCGCTTCCACGATGAAGCCGCCGCTTTCGCCTATCTCGAAAGCGTGATTTGGGCAGATGGCAAGGTCTGCCCCCACTGCGGCGTGGTGAACGGTCGCATGTATGATCTGACGGGCGTTCGCGGCAAGCCCAGCAAGAAAAACCCGGAAGGCGCGATCCGCCACGGCCTCAAGAAGTGCGGCGAGTGTCGCAAGCAGTTCACGGCTAAGGTCGGCACTGTTTTTGAAGATGCTAAGCTCCCGCTTCACCTGATGCTTCAAGCCGTTCACCTGATGATGAGCAGCAAGAAGGGCATTAGCTCCCACCAACTTAGCCGCGTTCTGGAAATCCAATACAACTCCGCGTGGTTCCTCACGCACCGTATCCGCGAAGCGATGCGCTCTGGCGACCTTGCTCCGTTCGGCGGCAACGGCGGCGTCGTGGAAGTGGACGAGACATTCATCGGCCAGTTGAAGGGCGTCGAGAAGCGCCGCGCTTTCCACCACAAGATGAAGGTGCTGGCTCTGGTTGACCGTGACAGCGGCAAGGCTCGCACGATGGTTGTGGACAACGTGAAGGCCGAGACCCTGATGCCGATCGTTCTCGCCAACGTTGCCCGCGAGGCGCGCGTCATGACGGACGAGCACAGCGGCTATCGCGATATGGGCAAGTTCTTCGCTGCCCATGGCACCACGGCGCACGGTCGCGGCCAGTATGTGGACCTTGCGGATCGCAGCATCCACAGCAACACCGTGGAGGGCTATTTCAGCATCTTCAAGCGGGGGATGAAGGGCGTCTATCAGTTCTGCGGCGAGCAGCACTTACACCGCTATCTGGCCGAATTTGAGTTCCGGTATAACAACCGGGCCGCGAATGGCTTCGATGACAAGGCGCGCGCCATTGAAGCGGTGAAGGGTATCGTTGGGAAGCGCCTGACATATAAGTCAACTGACCGGTGGGGAGCCGCAAGCGCCTAAGCCAGAGAAGCAGAATCGCAGCCGGTGGCGGACCAAGCCGCACCGGAAGAGATAACTTTACGCGGAGTCCGCGCCCGCGTAGAATCTAGCCGGAGGTGTAATGTCGGCATGGCAAAACCCGAAGAAATTCCCACTGATTTGACCCTCGACATCGGAGGCGACATCGCGCCCGATGACTTCGTTTCGGCTGTCAGAAATTTCTTCGGCTACGTCCGCGAGATAGTCGAATCTCAGGAAGGCGACGGGACCAAGATCGAATGGGCCGTCAAGGTGAAAGAAGGAAGCAGCTTGATCGGTCTAGAGCCGGCCACGTCTGCGCCGATGTCTCGGCTCGCCATGATCTACAACAAGGTCAATTATGGGTTCGAGGCAATGGCGCGGGGCGACGTGCGCGGCGCGGGCTTGAGCGAGAAGGCGCTTGGACATCTCAAATCCCTTTCCGAGATCGGTGGGCGATCCCCGAACAGTCCGAACATGCGCGTTTGGGTTCGGCGTGAACCGCAGTCTGTGACTTCTGGGATCGCTAAGGTCATTAAGGAATCTTGGCAAAGTGACTATCACGATTATGGGACCATTGAAGGCCGGCTAGAGGCGATCCAGGACGCAAGCGGCTCCCTAAAAATCGGGATTAAGGATTATCTCTATCCGAAGGCCATCACCTGCGTTGTGCCAGAGGAGATGATAGAAACGGTATTCGCCAATTTCAGAAAGCGCGTCGAGTTGACTGGCCGAATCCATTACCGTCGCGACGGAACGCCTATTAGCATTGAGGCGGGCGAGATCGACACGCTACCGGAAGATGCTGATTTGCCCTCTGCTGCGGATGTGAGGGGGATACTGTCGCTTCAATGAGTATCGAACGCATATATTGGGACAGCGACGCGTTCCTCGGTTGGCTAAACAACGAGCCCGGCAAGGCAGTGCAGTGCGGAGGTGTCATCCAGCGCGCCGAACGTGGGGAAGTGCTATTAGTCACGTCCGCATTGACGCTCGCCGAATGCCTGTGGATGCGCGGCCAGCCCAAAGTGCCGAAGGACAAGGCGCAGATTGTGCAGAGTTTTTTCAGGCGGTCCTATATTCGAGTCTACAACGTTACGAGACGCTTGGGCGAGCAATCGCAGGAATTGGTTTGGGACAATGGAATCAAGCCCAAAGACGCGATCCACGTGGCGACCGCCGTCCATCTCAATGTCGATGCCCTTGAGACGTTCGACGTCGATTTGATCAAGAAGAGCGGCACAATCGGCGATCCTCTTTTGAAGATCAGGCAGCCCGAAATGCCACGCCAAGGCAATCTCTATGACCGATGAACCCAAAACCCAGCTCGACAAATTCAAGGAAGCCGCCCGCGAGCTAAAGACGGACGACGACGAGCAGCGCTTTGACGAGCGCATGAAGAAGCTGGTGAAGCATAAACCAGTGGAAAAGCCGGAATGAGAATGGAGGGCTGGAAAAGGCTTGTCATTGTCTCGTCCTGCGCGTGGCTCATCGGCTATTACTTATTCGACAAAGAGCGCGTCGATCTTTGGCTGAGTTGGATGATCGCGACACCCAGTACGAAATGCGTGGATGTCGTTGGTCAGGTCATGTGTGTGCTCGCCAATGCCGATAGCTTCAATCAATGGTGGAGCGGACACGGCCCACCCTTTTCAGTGCTAGGTTGGTGGCTCTGTGTGCCCCTAGCGATGTTCGCGTCGCTCCGGATCATCCCATGGATAATCGCTGGGTTTAAGGGCTAATTTGCACGGGTTTGTCAAATACGTAATCGCCAAAGAGAAAGGGCCCCGCATCGCTGCGGAGCCCTGTCCTTGAAGCCTTTGCAGAAGGGAGGCCTTATGCGGCTTCCAGCTCGTCCTCTTCCGCGCCCAGCACCGGGCCCGAATCCAGACCCTTGGCGTCCATGTCACGGTCGACCAGTTCGATGATCGCGATCGGCGCCGCATCGGAAGCGCGGAAACCGGCCTTGACGATGCGGGTATAGCCGCCAGCGCGATCCTTGTAGCGCTCGGCCAGCACGTCGAACAGCTTGGCCAGCTGCGCGTCGTCGAGCAGGCGGGCATGGGCGAGACGCCGGTTGGAGAGGCCGCCGCGCTTGGCCAGCGTGATCAGCTTCTCCACATAGGGGCGCAGTTCCTTGGCCTTGGGCAGCGTGGTGGTGATCTGCTCATGCTTAATGAGCGCCGCCGCCATGTTGCGGAACATCGCGATGCGATGGCCGGACTTGCGCTGGAGCTTACGCCCGCCAATCTTGTGACGCATATCTTTCTGTCCTTCGTTCGTTTCGAGCCCGGTTCAGGTAGCTCGGACCAGGCGATGAAACGGGGCATCGCCAAGACCCCTTTTGCCCTCATGCCGGCAGAACGCCGGCACGCGAGCCTGTCGATCAGCCGAGCAGCTCCTGTTCGAGCTTCTTGGCGATCTCCTCGATATTCTCCGGCGGCCAGCCAGGGATATCCATGCCCAGGCGCAAGCCCATGCTGGACAGCACTTCCTTGATCTCGTTGAGCGACTTGCGGCCGAAGTTCGGCGTGCGCAGCATCTCGGCCTCGGTCTTCTGGACCAGATCGCCGATATAGATGATGTTGTCGTTCTTGAGGCAGTTGGCCGAACGGACGCTGAGTTCCAGCTCGTCCACCTTCTTGAGCAGGTAGCGGTTGATCTGATTGGTGTCGCCCTCGCCTTCCTCGGCGGCGGCGGCCGCACCGCTCGACGCGGCGCTCGGCAGCTGATCCTCGAAGTGGACGAAGAGCTGGAGCTGATCCTGCAGGATGCGCGCGGCATAAGCGACCGCGTCCTCGGGCGTCACGGTGCCGTCGGTCTCGATCGTCAGGTTCAGCCGGTCATAGTCCAGCTCCTGACCGATGCGGGCATTCTCCACCTTGTAAGCGACCTGGCGGACCGGCGAATAGAGCGCGTCGACCGGGATGAGGCCGATCGGCGCATCGGCCGGGCGGTTGGAGACGGCGGGCACATAGCCCTTGCCGGTGTTGGCGGTCAGCTCCATGTTGAAGCTCGCCCCTTCGTCGAGATGGCAGATCACGAGGTCCGGGTTCATCACCTGGATGTCGCCCGAGACGGCGATGTCACCGGCCTTCACGGCGCCGGGGCCCGTGGCGGAGAGCTGGAGGCGCTTGGGGCCTTCACCTTCCATGCGCAGCGCGATCTGCTTCACATTGAGCACGATGTCCGTCACATCCTCGCGTACGCCAGCGAGGCTCGAGAATTCATGCAGCACGTTCTCGATCTTGATGGACGTGACCGCGGCACCCTGGAGCGACGAGAGCAGCACCCGGCGCAGCGCGTTGCCGAGCGTGAGGCCGAAACCCCGCTCCAGCGGCTCGGCGGTGAAGGTGGCGCGGCGCTTCGCGTCGCCGCTCGCCTTGATCTCCAGGCTGTTGGGCTTCTTCAATTCCTGCCAGTTCTTGATGTTGACAGTCATGTAATTCCCCTGGGTGTTCGGCGGAGCTCCGGGTTGGACAGCGACTGTCCGGTTCCGCCCTGGTCAACTGGTGCGATGCTCCGAGCGGCGCTTGCGGCGCCGCCCGGGCCACGGGCTCGTGTCAGACGCGACGGCGCTTGGAGGGGCGCACGCCATTGTGCGGGATCGGCGTCACATCCCGGATCGAGGTGATGGTGAAGCCCACCGCCTGAAGCGCGCGCAGCGCCGACTCGCGGCCCGAACCGGGGCCCTTCACTTCCACTTCAAGCGTGCGCACACCGTGCTCGGCGGCCTTGCGCCCGGCATCCTCGGCGCAGACCTGCGCGGCATAAGGCGTCGACTTGCGCGAGCCCTTGAAGCCCATCATGCCGGCCGAGGACCAGCTGATCGCATTGCCCTGCGCGTCGGTGATGGTGATCATGGTGTTGTTGAAGCTGGCGTTCACATGCGCGACGCCGGCCGAGATGTTCTTGCGCTCGCGCCTGCGAAGCCGCTGGGGTTCCCGTGCCATCCTTTGATATCCCTATCCGAAATCTGTCTTGCTTGGGGCGGCGGGGCCGAAAAAAGCGGCCGGCCGCCGTCGAACGAAGAAGGAAGCGGTGCTTACTTCTTCTTGCCGGCGATCGGCTTGGCCTTGCCCTTGCGGGTGCGCGCATTGGTGTGCGTGCGCTGACCCCGGACGGGCAGGCCCTTGCGGTGACGCAGGCCGCGATAGCAGGCCAGGTCCATCAGCCGCTTGATGTTCATCGCGGTCTCGCGGCGCAGATCGCCCTCGACCGTGTGGTCGGCGTCGATCGCTTCGCGGATCTGCAGCACTTCCGCGTCGGACAGATCCTGCACGCGGCGGCTGTGGTCGATGCCCAGCTTGTCGGCAATGGCGACAGCGGTCCGGGGACCGATGCCATGGATATAGGTCAGCGCGACGATTACGCGCTTGTTGGTCGGGATGTTGACGCCCGCAATACGTGCCATGTTATGCTATTCTCCTGCTCCACAGGGCGTCTTGGCGGACACCCTATCTCGACGCTTTGTATTCCCGGACGCAAAAAGGCCGGCCGGCGCCATGATGCGCTGCCGTTCGACCGGACGTCTCGGGAGAGGCGGGCGTTAACGCGAGTCGGCGAGTCTGTCAACCGCAGGACCGGTCAGGCCCGCACTCTGAAGAGCTTGCCGACTAGCCGATCGAGGCCGAACAGTTCACACAGCTCGACCACTGCAATGCGCGCGTTGCGGCTCGGTAACACACCAAGCGCGGCACCGGCAAGACCGCTACAGCCGATCACAACCGCCTGGACGAGCGCCGACCGAGGCAAGGTCAAAAGGCTGATCACCAGGCAGGCCGACAGCGCGCCGAGCGCCGGCATCACCCCGCAGAGCGCGGCCTGCATTTGCACGCCGATCGAAATGGGCCCCTTGCGCCCGGCGATGCAGATCCGCAGGACCGCCGCGACCACCGTTGAGAGAGAAAAGGCCCATGCCGCGCCGACAACACCAAAGCTGGAGCCGTAGAGTATCGCGCCGACCCGCAACGATACGTCGAGCAGACCCAGGTTGCGCAATTCCGCGGCCCGATTCTGCGTGACGAACAGATCGCCCACGCAATAGGCTGCGCCCATCACGGCAAACGCCGGCGATAAGGCCGCAAAAATATCGCCTGCCACACGCCAGTTAGGGCCCAGCAGCACCAGGACCAACGGCACGGCCACAAAGAACTGGATGACGGCCAGTGGCGTCAGGAAAACGGAGAGCCTACGCACCATAGAGAGATAGACCGACCGATATTCGTCCGGGAATGGCCGCAGGCGGTTCATCAGCGGCAAGGTGGACTGCGTGATGGGCTGCGCCAGATTGTCCCGGGGAATGCTGTAAAGCTGCTGTGCGCGGTTATACTGACCCAAGGACTGGGAATTGAGGAGGTGCCCGATGATGAAGGTCGCCGCATTGTTCGATAGGAAAAGGGCAACAGAATAGACCGACGAATTGAGTCCGAAGCGGATCACGTCCCAATATTCGCGGCGCCATTTCGGCGGCCCCGGCCGCCAGCCGCTCATGACGATATAGCCGATGCCATTCATCACGCTGCTCAGGAGCATGCCCAGCACCAGCGCCCAGACACTGCGCAACTGAAAGGCCAGGATCAACGTGACGACGAAGCCGGCGACCATCGAGCCAATCTCGATCGTCGCGAGAGTTGGAAACCGCATCTCGCGGATCATGAGCGCGCGGTGCTGCAAGGCAAAACCGCTCACCGCGAAGCCGATGAGCGATGTCAGCACGATCCAATAGACCTCCGGCTCGTGATAGAAATCGGCGATAAACGGGGCGGACAGCGCCATCGTCACCGCCAGGATCGTTGTCATGCTGATGTTGAACCAGAAGATCAGGCTGATCTCGTCCGGTGAAATGTGGCCCTTGCGCATAAGGGCATTGGTCATGCCGAAGTCGCAGAAGAGGTTGATGAAGGAGAACACCACATTCGACATTGCCGCCAGGCCGAATTCACGCGGCGCCAGCAAGCGCGATACCGTCACCATCGACAGGAACTGGATGATGACCACCACGACGCGGCGCAGCATCAAGGTACGCGAACCAATGATCGCCCTGCGTTTGGAAGCGGCAATATCGGCTTGGGTCGCGTCCGAGCCGGCGGGATCAAGATGCTCCCCAGTCTTCACCATCCTGTTTCCCTTTGACGGGCCTGCCGGGCTCCGGTTGCGTCTGCCCCTATGCATCCCAAGCATAAAATTTCTCTTCGCGCTGCACAAAATCGATCGGTGCGCCGCGATGCCGGCAGTTGCGTTGCCCGCAGGTGCGATTTACCCTATGGCCTCGGCTCTCATTCATCAAATGAACCACCCGACGCCATTGCCATGTCCGCACGGACTCGACGGATCGGCGCATCTGTCGAGGAACGGTTCAAGGGGAGTCAGCTGCTTGTGATCAAGGGGCCAATGCGATCCATCCTGCCGCGCCTGACCGGGCGTGTCGCAAAAAAGCCGCCATCGCCGCCACCCCCGCCGCCCTATGTCTCCGAGAAGATTTATCCGCAGGTCGAGGTCTATTCCTGGACGGCTCGCGGTGAGAGCATTAATTTCGGCGATTATCTCAGTAGGGTCATCGTTGAGCGCCTTCTGGCCGAGCGCGCGCTGGAACGCGGCGAGGAAGTCGCCCGGCGTGCCCGCCTGTTCGCCATCGGCTCCGTGCTGCACTTCGCCACCGATGGCGACACGATCTGGGGCAGCGGCGTCAACGGCAAGATCGCCGAAGAATCCTATCACTTCCAGACCCTGGACGTCCGCGCCGTGCGGGGTCCCAAAACCGCCGAATTCCTGCGCAGGCGCGGAATTGCGGTGCCCGACGTCTTCGGCGACCCGGCGCTCTTGCTGCCAGACCTCTTCGGCGATCGCTTCCAGCCACGGCCGGCCGGCGGCCCCATCTTCATCCCCAATCTGAACGATTATGGGACGTTCGATTGCCCCATTCCGCTCGTCTCGCCGCTGCGTGGATGGAATTATGTGGTCGAGCGCATCCTGGGTGCCGAGTTGGTGTTATCCAGTTCCCTGCACGGCATCATCATTGCCGAAGCGTTCGGCATACCGGCCCTTTATGTGCGGCTCTCCGAGCGCGAGGCGCTGTTCAAATATGAGGATTATGTTCTCGGCACCGGTCGCGGCAGGCTCGAATACGCCACCTCCATCGCCAAGGGGCTCAAGAAGGGCGGAATGAGTGGCATTCGCTGGGACTCCGCACCGCTCAAGGCTGCCTTCCCTTATGATCTGTGGGCACGGCCGGCCTCCTGACCGGCTGTCTCCCCGTGACTCAGCCCAGCGGACGCGACGCCTGCGCCTTCTCGATTGCGGGCCACATGCGTTCAAGAATGCCATCCCACCCAAAGTCAGCGGCGCGAGCGAGGTTCGCCGCCGTCGCCGCCGCGCTGTCCTTCCCCGCCTGCGTACGGATCGCCTGGGCCAGAGCCTCGGCATTGCCAGGCTCATAGAGCGTATTGGCGTCGTCCTTCAGCATTTCGCTGTAAATGCCATAATCCGGCGCGACCAGCGGGGTACCGAAGGTCATCGATAAGGGGAACAGGCCTGAGTTGAGGTGCGTGCCGAACCGCGCGAGCACCACCGCGTCGGCGGCCTCCACAACCTCGACCAGCTCGGCATCGCTCAGCATCCGGTTCATATAATGCACCGACCGATTACGCAGCCGCATGCGATGCAACGCATGCTTGACCGTCCGCCGCAGACCCCGCGTGTCCTGCCAAGGTAGCCTCGTCCCGAAAAGCAGTATGTCGTCTGGCCCCGCCACCGCGCGCCAAGCGCGTTCGATCAGGACCATCTCCTGATATTTGCGGATCGCACCGATAACCGCGAAGATGCGCTTGTCCCGCGGCAGTCCGAGAGCCTGCCGGGCCGCCACGCGCCCCTTCGCCAGCGGACGCAGGTGATCGAAGCGATTCAGCCCGTGGACCACCTGCTTGGCGGGATCGACCGCCGGATAGGCCTCCGAGAAGCGCCGGCGCGAATATTCGGAGAAATGCCCGATCACATCCATGCGCTCGTAGAAGGCCGCGTAATAGCGCGCGTCCGGGGAATCGAGCCGGTCGGTCGAATGCGGCACGAGATTATGAACGGTCGATACAAGCAGGGCACGCTCCCGCCACCAATCGATCAGCCGCAGGATCGGCTCGGTCTTGGCCGGATCGGCGGAATTGCCACGGAAACCCACCAGTTCCTCGGGCCAGTGAAAATGCACAATGTCATAGTGTCCCAGGCGCATGAAGAAGTTGGGGATGCCCGCCGCAAGGGCGTGACCACGCCGCGTATAGGCTTCGCACAGCGCCGGGCAGAAAGTGATGTCATTGGAGCACATCATAATCTGCATGGGGAGCTATTCCTTTCCCTGAACAGGGGACACCATCGCCTCCGGTTTGGGAGGAGCCCCCGTTGTCAGCCGGTTCAGCAGCGCATCCAGCTCGGGACCGGCGATATAGGCCTTGAGCGCCACAAACGCCCGCTCCGCAATGGCGCGGCACTCGTCCGGATTTGCGAGCAATTCCGCGACGGTCTCATCGAGGTCGGCCAGGTCCCAGCGGACCGGAACATAGGTCTCACCGGGCTGGTAGAGATCGCAGAAGCATTCCAGATGCGCCATGTCGGGCTTGACGAGCACGGCGCCCGCCAGAATCGCCTCGATGTCCCGCCAGCACAACTCCCCGAAGCCAAAGGGACTGAAACACAGCTGCGAGCGCTCCAGTTCGGCCATGAAGGCCGCGCCGTTCACGCGCCCTTGCCACGCGACTGCATGACGCTGCGCCAAGGCGGCTACCTTCTCGTGCGCGTGCTTGCGCATGGCGACATACCAGTGCGTGCGCTCCTCCATATTGTCGCGGCCCGAAAGCCGCAGGCCGGCGGAGGCCGTGGCAAAGCGCGCATGGATATCGATGGTGCGCGGCCCCCTAGGCGTGCGCTCCAGCCTTTCGGCGCGCTTGAGCAGCGCTGGCGCCGTTGCAAAGCCTGGCGCGAGCACGAGGCGATCGACGATATCCGGCCGGCAATCCCAATCGGGCTCATCCGGCTTCAGGCCGAACAAAGTGCTGTAATAAGCCTCAAGCGCCGTGTGGGTCGATTGCGGCTCGGCATAATAACGACGATCTCGCAACAGCGCCTTCTTGGCGTAGAAGGCGACATGATCGGCCACCTGCCCGGCGAAGCGAGCGTCGGTCGGTGCAAACCAATCGAAGAAGGTGATGGGCGCAACCGGGTTCAGGCGCTTTAACCGTTCTAGAACGGATTCGATTTCAAGCGGCTGGGGCACATAGGGCGCCTGGAGGAAAATGGCCGTCGCGTCCTCTGCAAGCCGGTCGGCACCCGCTGCCGGAAAGGGCACAGCACGAAACGCATAGCCCTGTTTGGCGAAGCGGTCTTCATAATGAAAGAAGGGATAGAATTGCGGCCAGGCGATCTTGTCGGGCATGTAGACGAGCAGGATTCGCTTCGGCGCCTGAGCGGGAAATGGCCGGCCGAGCCATTTTCGGGCGAGCGGCTGCAAAGGCCGCATCCGCCGGCGCGCATCCTCCAGGACGGAAGCGGAAAGAGCACTCAGTCGATTCTGCATGTGAGACTCCGCCAGGAAAGAATCGAGGCAGAACCGCTGGCGTCCTCCCGCCGGGCCTGCCCTGAGCAGCCTCTCCTAACCGCGAGAGCTTAATGAAGCTGTGAAATGCGATCGCACAGAGAGCTATGAGGCGGCCTCTCGTCTGTCAAACGGCAAGTCGGCACGGGCCGCGCCGCTGTGCCCTCTTTGCAAAGCCGAGCAGGCTGCAGGACGGGGCGCCGAGACCCCTCTCCGCCTTTGGCGGCGCCTGCCCTCCTAGCCGCCCAATATTGCTCCCACCGCCGCCGAAACCGCGTCGATGTCCGCCATGCCGTCCACGCGGCTCACGATGCCGCGTGCTTCGTAGATAGGCAGGATCGGCGCGGTTTTGGCGCGATATTCGGCCATGCGAGTGCGCACCGTCTCTTCATTGTCATCGGGCCGGCGCTTGAATTCGGTGCCGCCGCATTTGTCGCACACGCCGGCGACCTTCGGTAGCTTGTAGCGGTCGTGATAGCCCTCGCCGCAGGCCGCGCAGGTGAAGCGGCCGGTGATGCGGTCGACCAGCGCGTCCTCGTCCACCTCCAGCTCGATCACATGGTCGAGCTTGCGCTCGCGCGCCGCGAGCAGCGCGTCCAGACTCTCGGCCTGTGGCGCGGTGCGGGGATAGCCGTCGAAAATGACGCCGGTGCCGGCCGAGAGGCTGTCCAGCGCCTCGCCGATGATGCCGGACACGATCTCGTCCGAGACCAGCGCGCCGGCTTCCATCACCGCCTTCGCTTTGAGGCCGATGGGCGTGCCCGCCTTCACGGCGGCGCGCAGCATGTCGCCGGTCGAGAGCTGGACCATGCCGCGCTCGGCCACCAGACGCTGTGCCTGTGTGCCTTTGCCCGCGCCCGGAGGTCCAAGCAGAATGATGTTCACGATTGTTCCCCCTCCGATCATGGCCGGCCGCTCCGATGCAGCTCGGACGCCGGCCGTTCCGGTCGTTAGCGCAGGCGCCCCTTGAGCCGCGCCTTCTTGATGAGATCGCCATATTGATGCGCGATGAGATGGCTTTGGATCTGCGTCACCGTATCCACCGTCACGTTGACGACAATCAGCAAGCTGGTCCCGCCCAAGGCGAAGGGGATGCCAGCCTTGGCAATGAGATATTCCGGAATGAGGCAGATCAGCGCCAGATAGACCGCGCCGAGCACGGTGATGCGCGTCAGCACATAATCGAGATAAAGCTCGGTGTTCTTGCCGGGCCGGATCCCAGGAATGAAGCCGCCATTGCGCTTGAGGTTGTCGGCGGTCTCCTCGGGATTGAAGATGATCGCCGTATACCACAGGCAGAAGACGATGATGCCGATGCCGTAGAGCGCCATATAGGCCGGACTGCCATGCGCCAGCACCTGGTTGATGCTGATGACGGCCTCGCTCCACCAGCTATCTGCGTTGGCGTCCGTGCCGGCGAACTGCGTGATGGTGAGCGGTAGCAGCAGCAGCGAGGACGCGAAGATCGGCGGGATGACGCCCGACGTGTTGATCTTGAGCGGCAAATGGCTGCGATCCGCCTGCATGACGCCCTGGCGCGTCTGCCGCTTGGGATACTGGATCAGCACGCGCCGCTGGGCACGCTCCATGAAGCAGATGAAGCCCACCAGCCCGACCGCCACAATAACGGTGACGAAGATCAGCAGGCCCGAAATGGAGCCGGTGCGGCCCGACTCGAACAGATTGACCATGGTCACCGGAAGCTGCGCGACGATGCCCGCCATGATGATGAGCGAGGCGCCCTGGCCGATGCCGCGGCTGGTGATTTGCTCACCCAGCCACATGAGGAACATGGTGCCGCCCACGAGCGAGATGACGGCCGCCACGCGGAACAGCATGCCCGGCTCCACGACCGCCTGAAGGCCAGTCTGCGCACCATAGCTTTCCAGGCCCACGGCAATGAAGTAGCCCTGCACGATGGTCAGACCCACCGTTCCGTAGCGGGTATATTGGTTGATCTTCTTGCGCCCGCTCTCGCCTTCCTTCTTGAGCGCCTCCAGCTGGGGCGAGAGGGACGTGGCGAGTTGCACGACGATGGATGCCGTGATGTAGGGCATGATGCCGAGCGCGATGAGGCTCATGCGCTCCAGCGATCCGCCCGAGAAGGTGTTGAACACGTCCAGCAGGCCGCCGCGCGTCTGCTCGGCAAGCTGCGAGAGCACCGTGGGATCGATGCCGGGCAGCGGCACGAAGGAAAGGAAGCGGAAGACCGCGAGCGCACCAATGGTGAACCACAGGCGCTTCTTGAGGTCGGTCGCCTGGCTGAACTTGGCGAGGCTGATATTGGCTGCCATCCGGTCGGCGCTTGATGCCATGGTCGCTTGCAATCCCGAAACTGTCTCGCCCTGCCCGAAAAGAGCAGAGCCCTGGTCACTCCCGCCGCCGATCCGGACATGTCGCCGGATCGGCCGCTCGATCGCCGTCCGGTCGCACAGTGCGTACCGGGCGGGCGAATCCGCCACGCTGGAACGTCCGCTCTAGCGGCGCCGTTCGCCGCTGTCATCCGTCCATGCGCACGGCCTGCCCCCTGCAAGCAAAGGGCCCCGCCCGCTCATATCGGCGGGAGGGGCCGCTTATGCAAGACGCAGGATCATTCCTGAACCGCGCGAAGCGCCGCTTATTCCGCGGCCGCCTGCGCCCTAGGCTTCAGCACCTCGACCTTGCCGCCGGCCTTCTCCACCGCCGCAACGGCCGAGGCGGACGCGCCGGCGACCGAGAAGCTGACCTTAGCCGTGATCTCGCCCTTGGCCAGCAGCCGCACGCCATGCTTGCCACCGCGCGAGATGCCGGCAGCGCGCAGCGCCGCCTGGTCAATCACGGCCTTGGCATCCAGCTTGCCGGCATCGATCGCCTTCTGCACCATGCCGAGGTTCACGACGGCATAATCCTTGCCGAACGGGTTGTTGAAGCCGCGCTTCGGCAGCCGCATGTGGAGCGGCATCTGGCCACCCTCGAAACCGTTGATGCTGACGCCCGAACGCGCCTTGGCGCCCTTCTGGCCGCGCCCGGCGGTCTTGCCCTTGCCCGAACCGATACCCCGGCCCACGCGCATCCGTGCCTTACGGGCACCTGCATTGTCGTTAAGTTCGTTCAGTTTCATTGTCTGCACTCGCTTTCGCTTTTGTCGCGCTGAATGGAAGACGGGGCCCATAACCCCTCCCGACACCTTTGTCACGCAAGAGATTCCCCGCTTCGCTAGGTGGCTGGCTAGTCCCTGCCAGATAGGTCTGCCCACCCCGCCTGAGTCGCGGCCCCGCCACCCGTAGCCACGGGACACGGCTGGCGCGATAGCCCCTCGCACGGGACCATGGCATCGCTTGCCTCCTGCCGTTCACCGTAGCCGCACTATCCCACAAAAAATGCGCGCCAGCCCGGAAGGCCAGCGCGCATAATTTCTCTCCGTCAGGATGGACGTTGGGCGCTTAGCCCTCGACCACCCGCACCAGATGGGGCAGCTTTGCGATGGCGCCGCGCACTTCAGCGCTGTCCTCGCGCTCCACCACGCGGTGCATCTTGCCCAGACCGAGACCGATCAGAATCTTCTTCTGGTTCTCGGGGCGGCGGATCGGCGAACCGATTTGCTTGATCTTGATGGTGTTCTTTGCCTTGGCCATCTGTCCTTACTCCGCAATCGCTTCGGCGTCCGCCTGCGCGACCTCGGCCGACGCGCCGCCGCGACGGAGCAGGTCGGCAACCTTCTTGCCACGACGCTGCGCCACCGACTTGGGGCTGGTCTGTTCGGTCAGCGCCGCGAAGGTCGCCCGGATCATGTTGTAGGGGTTCGACGTCCCGACCGACTTGGTCACGACATCGGCAACGCCCAGGCTCTCGAAGACGGCACGCATCGGGCCGCCTGCAATGATGCCGGTACCGGCCGGGGCCGACCGCAGCGTCACCTTGCCGGCGCCGAAATGCCCCTTGCCGTCATGGTGCAGAGTGCGGCCCTCCTTGAGGGGCACGCGCACCATCGCCTTCTTGGCGGCGGCGGTCGCCTTGCTGATCGCCTCGGGAACCTCGCGAGCCTTGCCATGGCCGAAGCCGGCACGACCCTTGCCATCGCCCACCACGACCAGCGCGGCGAAACCGAAGCGCTTGCCGCCCTTCACGGTCTTGGAAACGCGGTTGATGTGGACGAGCTTCTCAACGAACTCCTCGCCGCCATCCTCCTCGTTGCGGCCGCGCCGATCATCGCGACGGCCACGGCCGCCGCGATCTCCGCGGTCGCCGCCCCGGCCGCGACCGCGACCACGGCGCTCTTCCGTAGGCTGCGTCTCGGCTTCCGCCATGGCCGGAACACCCGGCTGCGACTGGATTTCGCTTTCGTCTGCCATATCAGAACTCCAGTCCGCCCTCACGGGCGGCATCGGCCAGCGCCTTCACGCGGCCATGAAAAAGGAAGCCACCGCGATCGAACACGACCTTGGTGATGCCGGCCTTGGTCGCGGCGGCCGCGACGCGCTTGCCCACCTCGGCCGCAGCCTCGGCAGTGGCGCCGGTCTTGCCGCGAAGATCCTTGTCCAAGGTCGAGGCGGCCGCAACGGTCTTGCCGGCGGTGTCGTCGATGACCTGGGCGTAGATATGCCGGCCAGAGCGATGCACGCTGAGACGCGGCTTGCCGTTGGCGCGGGCCCGGAGGGCGGTGCGGACGCGGCGCGCGCGCCGGTCGAAGAGAGAGAGTTTCGCCATGGCTTACTTCTTCTTGCCTTCTTTGCGGAAGATATACTCGCCGCGATACTTGATGCCCTTGCCCTTGTAGGGCTCAGGCTTGCGCCAGCGCCGGATCTCGGCAGCCACCTGGCCGACCTGCTGCTTGTCGATGCCGCTGATCTCGACCGTGGTATTATCCGGGGTCTTGATCTCGATCCCGGCTGGAACCGCAAAATCGACATCATGGCTGTAGCCGAGCTGCAGCTTGAGCGTCTTGCCCTGCGCATTCGCACGGTAGCCCACGCCGGTGATTTCCAGCACCTTGGTGTAGCCCTCGGTCACGCCGGTGACCAGGTTCTGGATCAACGTGCGCTGCATACCCCAGAAGGAGCGGGCCCGCTTGCTGTCATTGGCCGGCTTCACCGCGATCTGGCCATCCTCGATGGCATAGGTCACGTCGTCCGCGAGCGGCATCTTGAGCGTGCCCTTGGGGCCCTTCACGGCCAGTTCGCCGCTCTCGATGGTGGCCGTCACCCCACTGGGGATCGCGACCGGCTTCTTGCCTGTGCGGCTCATCAGAACACCTCCGCCAGCACTTCGCCGCCGACATTCTGCTCGCGCGCTTCGGCGTCAGAGAGAACGCCGCGAGGCGTCGACACAATGCTGATGCCCAGGCCGTTGCGCACCACGGGAAGCTCCTTGCTGCCCGAATAGATGCGGCGACCCGGCTTCGAGACGCGGGCGACATGCTTGATCGCCGGCTGGCCCTCGAAATATTTGAGCTCGATGCGCAGGCCCGGATGGGCGCCGAGCGGCTCCTCGGTATAGCCGCGAATATAGCCCTCGCGTTGAAGCACGTCGAGCACGCGGGCACGCAGCTTGGAAGCCGGCGAGACGACGCTGTCCTTGCGCGCCTGCTGGCCGTTGCGGATGCGGGTGAGCATGTCACCCAGGGGATCGGTCAATGCCATCGCTTGAAATCCTTACCAGCTCGACTTGGTGACGCCGGGGATCAGGCCCTTGTTGGCCAGATCGCGCAACTGAACACGGCACAGCCGGAACTTGCGATAATAGGCGCGCGGACGCCCCGTGAGCTCGCAGCGGTTGCGAACCCGGGTCGGGTTGGCGTTGCGCGGCACCTCGGCCATCTTCAGACGCGCGATCAGGCGCTCGGTCTCGTCGAGCGAGGTGTCGTTTGCGATCGCCTTGAGCTTCGCGTAACGGCCGGCATACTTCTTCACCAGCTTCTTGCGACGCTCGTTCTTATTGATCGAACTCAGTTTCGCCATGGACTTAAGCTCTCTTCCTTAGAAATTGGAACCGGCCACGATCAGGCAGCCTGCTTTTCGGCCTCGGCCGGGAACGGGAAACCGAACAGGCGCAGCAGTTCGCGCGCTTCTTCGTCCGTCTTGGCCGTGGTCGTCACAATGATATCCATGCCCCGCACCTTCTCGACGCGATCATAGCTGATCTCGGGGAAGATGATCTGCTCCTTGATACCGAAGGCGTAGTTGCCCCGGCCATCGAAGCTCTTGGGATTGAGGCCCCGGAAGTCGCGGATGCGCGGCATCGCCACGGTCACCAGGCGATCGAGAAACTCGTACATGCGCTCGCGACGCAGCGTCACCTTGGCGCCAATGGGCATGCCCTCGCGCAGCTTGAAGCCGGCAATCGACTTCTTCGCCTTGGTGATGACCGGCTTCTGACCGGCGATCAGCTCCATTTCCTCGGCGGCCGTCGTGACCTTCTTCTTGTCCTGGGTCGCCTCGCCCACGCCCATGTTCAGCACGATCTTGTCGAGCCGGGGCACTTCCATATGGTTCTTGTAGCCGAAACGCTCCGTCATCGCCTTGATGATGGTCTCGTCATAGAGCTTCTTCGAACGCGGGATATACTTGTCAGCCATCAGATGACCTCCCCGGTCTTCACCGCGACGCGGACCTTCTTGCCGTCACGCTCCTCGAAGCGCACGCGCGTGGCCTTGCCGTCGACGGCAATCGCGACGTTGGAGATGTGCAGCGGCGCGGGCTTGCGCTCGATACCACCCTGCGGATTCGCTTGGTCGGGCTTGCGGTGGCGCGCGTGGACATTGATGCCCTCCACGACGACCTTGTCCTCACGCGGCAGGACCTGCGCGACTGTGCCAGTGCGCCCCTTGTCCTTGCCGGCGAGCACGACGACCGTGTCACCCTTCTTGATACGCGCAGCGCTCATCACAGCACCTCCGGCGCGAGCGAAATGATCTTCATGAAGTTCTTGGCGCGCAGCTCGCGGACCACCGGGCCAAAGATACGGGTGCCGATCGGCTCCGCATTCTTGTTGACCAGTACGGCGGCGTTGCCGTCGAAGCGGATGACGCTGCCGTCGGGACGGCGCACGTCCTTGGCGGTGCGCACGATCACGGCGCGGTGCACGTCGCCCTTCTTCACGCGACCGCGCGGCGCGGCGTCCTTGACGGAGACGACGATGATGTCGCCCACGCCGGCAAAGCGGCGCTTCGATCCGCCGAGCACCTTGATGCACTGGACGCGCTTGGCGCCGCTGTTGTCAGCGACATCAAGATTGGATTGCATCTGGATCATCGATCCGGTTCCTTCTCAAATGGCCTGCCGGGTGAGCCCGGTGGTTCCGTTCAACTCTTGGTTCGTTCCGCGGCTCAGGCCGTCGCTTCGGGCGCCTTGCGCGTATCGACGCGCTCGATCACCTTCCAGGTCTTGAGCTTGGAGATCGGGGCCGTCTCCTCGATGCGGACCGTCTCGCCTTCATGATAGGCATTGGCCTCGTCATGAGCGTGGTACTTCTTCGAACGGCGGATGATCTTGCCGTAGAGCGGGTGCTTCACCTTGCGCTCCACCTTCACCACCACCGTCTTGTCACCCTTGTCGGAAACCACCGTTCCCGTCAGCACGCGCTTGGGCATCGTTCGTTTCCTTCCTTACTTCGTCGCAGCGGCGCAAACGCGCTCGCTCTGCAGCGTCTTGATGCGCGCGATTTCGCGGCGCACTTCGCGCACCCGGCTCGGCTTCTCGAGCTGGCTGGTCGCCGCTTGGAAACGCAGGTTGAATGCCTCGCGCTTCAGCTCGCCCAGAGCCGTGCTCAGCTCATCGTCGGTCTTCGTGCGCAGGTCAGCGATGTCGGCCATCATTCACCTCCCAGGTGCGAGGTGTCGCCCAGGCGGGCAACGACCTTGGTCTTGATCGGCAGCTTCATGGCCGCGCGGGAAAAGGCCTCTGCGGCGAGCGGGCCGGGCACGCCGTCCAGCTCGAAGAGGATGCGGCCGGGCTTCACGCGGGCGGACCAGTATTCGACGGAGCCCTTGCCCTTACCCTGACGGACTTCGGCGGGCTTCTTCGAGACCGGCAGGTCCGGGAAGACGCGGATCCACAGGCGACCCTGACGGCGGATGTGACGCGTGATCGCGCGGCGTGCCGCTTCGATCTGGCGCGCGGTCACTCGCTCGGGTTCCAGGGCCTTGAGGCCGTAGGAGCCGAAATTCAGGTCCGTGCCACCCTTGGCGTCGCCCTTGATGCGACCCTTGAAGGCCTTGCGGAACTTTGTTCGCTTCGGTTGCAGCATGATTGCTCGTCCCTAAAAATCAGCGCGCCGGACGCACGCCGGAGGTCTGAGCCTCCAGCATGAGACGGTCGGTGGCCATCGGATCGTGGCCAAGGATTTCACCCTTGAAGATCCAGACCTTGATGCCGCAGATGCCATAGGCAGTCTGCGCTTCGGCGTCGGCATAGTCCACATTGCCGCGCAGCGTGTGCAGCGGCACCCGGCCCTCGCGATACCATTCCACGCGGGCGATCTCGGCGCCGCCCAGGCGACCCGAGCAGGTGATCCGGATGCCCTCGGCGCCCAGGCGCAGCGCGCTCTGCACCGCGCGCTTCATGGCGCGACGGAACGCGATGCGGCGCTCGAGCTGGTCGGCAACGCCCTGGGCGACGAGCTTGGCGTCGACTTCCGGCTTGCGGATTTCGACGATGTTCAGGCTCACGTCGCTGGCCGTCATCTCGCCGAGCTTCTTGCGCAGCTTCTCGATGTCCGCACCCTTCTTGCCGATGATGACGCCCGGACGGGCGGCATAGATCGACACGCGGCACAGCTTGGCCGGACGCTCGATCACCACCTTGGAGATGGCAGCCTGCGGCAGGCTCTTGAGGATGTGCTTGCGGATCTCCAGATCCTCAAGGAGCAGCCGGCCATAGTCGCGGCCTTCCGCGAACCAGCGGCTGTCCCAGGTCCGGTTGATCTGCAGGCGCAGGCCGATCGGATTGCTCTTGTGACCCATGCGCTTACGCCTCCTCGGCAGCAGCTTCACGCACGATGATGCGCACGCGGCTGAAGGGTTTCAGGATGCGGGTCGACTTGCCGCGACCGCGCGTGGCGAAGCGCTTCATGGTGAAGCTCTTGCCGACCGATGCCTCGGCGACGACGAGCGCGTCGACGTCGAGATTGTGATTGTTCTCCGCATTCGCGATCGCCGAAGCGAGCACCTTGCGGACGTCCACGGCCATGGCGCGCTTGGAGAAAGCGAGGACGTTCATCGCCTCTTCCACCTTGCGGCCGCGGATCAGCGCGGCGACCATGTTCAGCTTCTGGGCCGAGCCGCGAATCTGCGTGCCAACGGCCAGCGCCTCGTTCTCGGCGACGCGGCGGGGTGCCTTTGCCTTGCCCATCAGCGCTTGCCCTTCTTGTCAGCGGCGTGGCCGGGGAAGTAGCGCGTCGGCGCGAACTCACCCAGCTTGTGACCGACCATATCCTCGTTCACCGAGACGGGAACATGCTTCTTGCCGTTGTAGACGTTGAACGTCAGGCCAACGAACTGCGGCAGGATCGTGGAGCGGCGCGACCAGGTCTTGATGGGACCCCCACGACCGCTGTTCTCCTGCGCGGCTTCGGCCTTCTTGAGCAGGTGCAGGTCCACAAAGGGACCTTTCCAGACGGAGCGAGCCATCGCTTACCTCTTCTTCTTCGCGTGACGCGACCGAATGATGAACTTGTCGGTCGCCTTGTTGTGGCGGGGGCGGGCGCCCTTGGTCGGCTTGCCCCACGGCGTGACCGGATGACGGCCGCCCGAGGTCCGGCCTTCGCCGCCGCCGTGCGGGTGGTCGACCGGGTTCTTGGCAACGCCGCGCGTCAGCGGGCGCTTGCCCATCCAGCGGCCGCGGCCGGCCTTGGCGAAATTCTGGTTCGCGTTGTCGGGGTTCGACACCGCGCCCACCGTCGCCATGCAGTCCGCGCGCACATAGCGCTGCTCGCCCGAGCCCAGGCGCACGATCACCATGCCGCGATCACGGCCGACGAGCTGCGCATAGGTGCCGGCGGAGCGAGCGATCTGGCCGCCCTTGCCCGGCTTCATCTCGATATTGTGGATGATGGTGCCGACCGGCATCTGACCCAGTTCCATCGCATTACCCGGCTTCACGTCGGTCTTCTTGCCGGCGATCACCTTGTCGCCCGCGGCGAGACGCTGCGGGGCGAGGATGTAGGCGACCTCACCGTCCGCATATTTCACCAGCGCGATGAAGGCGGTGCGGTTGGGGTCATATTCCAGATGCTCCACCGTACCTTCAACGTCCCACTTGCGACGCTTGAAGTCGATGATGCGATAGCGCTGCTTGTGGCCGCCCGCGATGCCGCGGCTGGTCACATGGCCTTTGTTGTTCCGGCCACCGGTCTTGCGCTTGCCTTCGGTCAGCGCCTTGACCGGCTTGCCCTTATAGAGGGCCGAGCGGTCGACGAGGATCAGGCCGCGCTGGCTCGATGTCGTCGGGTTGTAGTGCTTGAGTGCCATTGTTCAGTCCGCCCTCAAATGCCCGTGGTGATGTCGATAGGATCCTGGCCGGCGGCCAGAGTCACGATCGCTTTCTTCACGTCCGAGCGCGTATAGGGCTTGCCCTTCCAGCGCTTGGTCTTGCCCTTGGCGACGATGGTGTTCACGCTCTTGACCTTACGGCCGTAGATTGCTTCCACGGCAGCCTTGATCTCGGGCTTGCTGGCGTCGCCGGCGACCTTGAACACGACCGCGTTGTTCTCGGAGACGAGTGTCGCCTTCTCGGTGATGTGGGGCGAGAGGATCACGTCGTAATGACGCGTCTCGACCGCTGCTGCCTGCTTCTTAGCCATTGAAGCGCGCCTCCAGCTTCTCGACCGCCGCCCGCGTCAGCACCAGGCTGTCGGCACGGAGGATATCGTAGACATTGGCGCCGATGGCCGGAAGCACATCCACACCGACGATGTTCGACGAGGCGCGGGCGAAGCTGACGTTGATCGCCTCGCCGTCGATGAAGAGCGCCTTGCCCAGATTGAGCTTGGCGAGCTGACCCGCCAGTTCCTTGGTCTTGCCGTCCTTGACGTCGAGATTGTCGAGGACCGTCAGGGCCCCGCTCTTCGCCTTGGCGGAGAGCGCCATGCGCAGGCCCAGGGCACGGATCTTCTTGTTGAGATCGTGGCCGAAGGTGCGGGCGCGCTGACCGTGCGCCTTACCGCCGCCGATGAAGATTGGAGCACGGCGATCGCCGTGGCGAGCCGTACCGCCGCCCTTCTGGCGACCGAACTTCTTGCCGGTGCGGGCAACGTCCGAGCGCTCCCGGGTCGCGGCCGCGGGAGCGCGGCGCTTCTCGAGCTGCCAGGTGACGACGCGATGAAGGATGTCGGCACGCGGCTCGATACCGAACACGGCATCGTTCAGCTCGACGTCGCCGGCTGCCTTGCCGCCGTCCAGGGAGAGAACCTTGACTTTCATGACTTAGCCCTCCTGGCCTTCGGTCGCCTCGGGCGCCGGAGCCTCCGCAGCGGGGGTCTCGGCCGGAGCATCGACATTGCTGTTGGCAGCCTGCTTGAGGCTCGCCGGATAGGGGACGTCGGCCGGACGGTTCACCTTGACGGCGTCCTTGACGAGCAGCCAGGTACCCTTCGAGCCGGGGACGGAGCCCTTCACGAAGATGAGGCCGCGCTCAACGTCCGTGCGCACGACTTCCAGATTCTGCTGGGTCCGCTGGCGGTCGCCCATATGGCCGGCCATCTTCTTGTTCTTGAACACGCGACCCGGATCCTGGCGGTTGCCGGTCGAACCGTGCGAGCGGTGCGACACCGAGACGCCGTGCGACGCGCGCAGGCCCCCGAAGCCCCAGCGCTTCATCGCGCCGGCAAAGCCCTTGCCCTGGGTGTGACCCGTCACATCGACGAGCTGGCCCGCGACGAAATGGTCCGCGGCGATTTCCGCGCCAACATCGAGCAGCGCATCCTCGGACACGCGGAACTCGACGAGCCGAGCCTTCGGCTCCACCTGCGCCTTGGCGAAATGTTCGCGCTGCGGCTTGGCGACGTTCTTCGCCTTGGCCGTGCCAGCACCCATCTGAACGGCGGTATAGCCGTCCCTGTCTGTCTCGCGACGAGCGACGACCTGATTGCCTTCCAGCGCCAGAACAGTGACGGGCACGTGGCGTCCGTCATCCTGGAACAGGCGGGTCATGCCCACTTTCTTCGCGATCACGCCGGTACGCATGATCAAATCCTCCAACAGAGGCCCGCCGCATCACGACGCCGCGGGCGTATCCAACGAAAAGACCGCATGGAGCACATGCCCCAGCGGCCAACCCAAAGCTTGAAGATCACCCCGTCCGGGTTGGATGCGCCTCGCGGAAAGCGGAGCGCGACGGGGGACCAGAACCCGGGCGAGCCCGGCGGTATCCCTATGTCGGCAGGGAGACCAGAGTCTCCCGGAACCGGTGCCCGCCGAAGCGGACCTGTGCAGCAGCCGAAACCGCTCCACCCCGGGACGAACCCGGAAAAGCTAACCTCAGGCCAGCTTGATCTCCACATTCACGCCGGCAGCCAGATCGAGCTTCATCAGCGCGTCCACGGTCTGCGGCGTCGGCTGCACGATATCAAGCATGCGCTTGTAGGTGCGAACCTCAAACTGCTCACGGCTCTTCTTATCGACGTGCGGACCACGGTTGACGCAGAACTTCTCGATGCGCGTCGGCAGCGGAATGGGCCCGCGAATGAGAGCGCCAGTGCGGCGCGCCGTGTCGGCGATGTCTCCGGTCGCCTGATCCAGCACGCGATGGTCGAATGCTTTCAGACGAATGCGGATATTCTGCGTTTCCATGTCCACTTACCGATGCGAAAGAGCCAAAACAAAACCGCTCCACCCTGATGGCCGGGCGCACCTGGCGCTCACGGCCCGCGCGAAGCGGTAAAAACAGCAAGCCGCCCGAATCACCCGACCCGAGCGGCTCGCCGCCTATATTACTTCGAGATCGTCCCGACAACCCCTGCGCCAACGGTACGACCGCCTTCACGGATAGCGAAGCGCAGACCGGAGTCCATCGCGATCGGCGCGATGAGCTTGACGGCCAGCTTCACGTTGTCGCCGGGCATGACCATCTCGGTGCCCTCGGGCAGGATCACTTCGCCGGTCACGTCCGTGGTGCGGAAGTAGAACTGCGGACGATAGTTGGCGAAGAACGGCGTGTGACGGCCGCCCTCGTCCTTCGAAAGGACGTAGACCTCGGCGTCGAACTCGGTGTGCGGCGTGATCGAGCCGGGCTTGGCCAGAACCTGACCGCGCTCCACCTCTTCACGGCCCACGCCACGGATCAGCGCACCGATGTTGTCGCCAGCCTCACCCTGATCGAGCAGCTTGCGGAACATCTCGACGCCCGTGACCGTGGTCTTGCGGGTATCCTTGAGGCCGACGATCTCGACTTCCTCGCCAACCTTGACGATGCCGGTCTCGACACGGCCGGTCACGACGGTGCCGCGACCCGAGATCGAGAACACGTCCTCGATCGGCATCAGGAAGGGCTTGTCGACCGGACGCTCGGGCTGCGGAATCCACTCGTCCACAGCCTTCATCAGCTCGAGGATCGCCTTCTTGCCGATCTCGTCGTTGCTGTCCTCGAGGGCAGCCAGCGCCGAACCCTTGATGATCGGAATATTGTCGCCGTCGAAATCGCGCTTGGAGAGCTCCTCGCGGATTTCCAGCTCGACCAGCTCCAGGATCTCGGGGTCGTCGACCTGGTCAACCTTGTTCATGAACACGACCATGGTGGGAACGCCGACCTGCTTGGCGAGCAGGATGTGCTCCTTGGTCTGTGGCATCGGGCCGTCCGAGGCGGACACGACGAGGATCGCGCCGTCCATCTGCGCGGCACCGGTGATCATGTTCTTCACATAGTCGGCGTGACCCGGGCAGTCGACGTGCGCGTAGTGACGCTTCTCGGTCTCGTACTCGACGTGCGAGGTGGCGATGGTGATGCCGCGCTCGCGCTCTTCGGGCGCCTTGTCGATGTTGGCATAGTCGGTGAACGTCGCGCCGCCGGTCTCGGCCAGCACCTTGGTGATGGCAGCCGTCAGCGAGGTCTTGCCATGGTCGACGTGACCGATGGTGCCGATGTTGCAGTGCGGCTTCGTCCGCTCAAATTTAGCCTTAGCCATTTCCTACCTCTTCTCGTCAAATCGCTTGGGTTCAACTGCGCGGGGAAGCCTCGCGAAGGCGCCCCCATAGCAGCATATTTCCAGAAATCCAGCCCTATTCCGAAAGGAATCGTCCGGCACACGGCCGGGCTTCTTCCCCGAATCAGGCCAGCTTCGCCTTCACTTCGTCGGCCACGTTCTGCGGCACTTCGTCATAGTGCGAGAACTGCATCGTGTACTGCGCGCGACCCTGCGTGAAGGAGCGCAGCTGGTTCACATAGCCGAACATGTTGGCGAGCGGCACCATGGCCTCGACCACCTGCGCGTTGCCGCGCGTGTCGGTGCCCTGGATCTGCCCGCGCCGTGAGTTCATGTCGCCGATGACGTCGCCCAGATATTCCTCGGGGGTCACGACCTCGACCTTCATGATCGGCTCGAGCAGCTTGATACCAGCCTTCTGCGCCACTTCGCGCATCGCACCGCGGCCGGTGATTTCGAAAGCCAGCGCCGAGGAGTCGACGTCGTGATACGCGCCGTCCACGAGGCGGATCTCGAAATCGATGATCGGGAAGCCGATGAGGCTGCCGGTCTCGGCCGTTTCGCGCATGCCCTTCTCGACGGAAGGGATATATTCGCGCGGAATGTTGCCGCCCTTCACCTCGTCAATGAAGACGACGCCGCTGCCGCGCTCACCCGGGGCCACCTGCACCTTGACGCGGCCGAACTGGCCCGAACCGCCCGACTGCTTCTTGTGCGTGTAGTCCACCTCGACGGGCTTGGCGAGATACTCGCGATAAGCCACCTGCGGCGCGCCGACATTGGCCTCCACCTTGAACTCGCGCTTCATGCGATCGACGAGGATGTCGAGGTGAAGCTCACCCATGCCCTTGATGATCGTCTGGCCAGATTCGTGATCGGTCGAGACGCGGAAGGACGGATCCTCGGCGGCCAGGCGGTTGAGGGCGATGCCCATCTTCTCCTGGTCGGCTTTGGTCTTGGGTTCGACCGACAGTTCGATGACCGGCTCGGGGAATTCCATGCGCTCCAGGATGATGGGCGCACGCTCGGCGCACAGCGTGTCGCCGGTGGTCGTTTCCTTGAGGCCGGCCAGCGCAACGATGTCGCCGGCGAACGCTTCCTCGACGTCCTCACGGGCGTTCGCATGCATAAGCAGCATGCGGCCGACCTTTTCCTTCTTGCCCTTCACCGAGTTGAGGTAGCTGCCCTTGCTGAGCGTGCCGGAATAGACGCGCAGGAAGGTGAGCGAGCCCACGAAGGGATCGTTCATGATCTTGAACGCCAGGCCCGAGAAGGGTGCGCTGTCGCTGGTGGCGCGCGTGTCGGCTTCCTCGGTGTCGGGGTTGATGCCCTGCACGTCGGGAATGTCGAGCGGGCTCGGCAGGAAATCCACGACCGCGTCGAGCAGCGGCTGCACGCCCTTGTTCTTGAAGGACGAGCCACACAGCACCGGCACGAATTTCTGGTTGAGCGTACCCTTGCGGATGAGCGCCTTGAGCGTTGCGACGTCGGGCTCGTTGCCTTCCAGATAGGCTTCCATCGCCTCATCGTCCTGCTCGACGGCCAGCTCGATCAGCTTCTCGCGATATTCGGCAGCCTTGTCGGCAAGATCGGCGGGAATCTCGTCATAGAAGAACTCGGCGCCCAGGCTCTCGTCCTTCCAGATGATCGCGCGGTTCTCGACCAGGTCGACCAGCCCCTTGAAATCGCTCTCCGCTCCGATGGGCAGGTAGAGCACGGCGGGGACGGCGCCGAGACGATCGATGATCGTCTGCACGCAATAATAGAAATTGGCGCCGGTGCGGTCGAGCTTGTTGATGTAGCACATGCGCGGCACGTGATACTTCTCGGCCTGCCGCCACACCGTCTCGGACTGCGGCTCCACGCCGGCCACGCCATCGAACGCGGCAACCGCGCCGTCGAGCACGCGCAGCGAACGCTCCACCTCGATCGTGAAGTCCACGTGACCGGGCGTGTCGATGATGTTCAGCCGGTGGTCACGCCAGAAGCAGGTCGTCGCCGCCGAGGTGATGGTGATGCCGCGCTCCTGCTCCTGCGCCATCCAGTCCATGGTCGCCGTGCCCTCATGGGTCTCGCCGATCTTGTAGGACTTGCCGGTGTAATAGAGGATGCGCTCGGTCGTCGTGGTCTTGCCGGCGTCGATGTGCGCCATGATGCCGAAATTGCGGTAACGCTCGAGCGGGTGGCTGCGGGCCATGGTTTTCACTCCGTTGCCGCGTCAGGTGCGGCGGGTTTGGGATCGGTTCGGATTCGGCGCGCCATAGCCCAAACCGTGCGTCCTGGGGAGAGGCTGAGCCCATCGCATGCCCGCATGCCGGGGCCGGCGCTCAGATCCTTCGACGGATCGCCGGCGCCGGGCGGGGCCCAGTGGCGGCTCAGGACGAACGGCGGCAGCAAGGTCCGCCGGAAAATCGGGGAGCGGGAACCGCCACGGCCCCCGCTCCCAAAAGGGTGTTTACCAGCGATAGTGCGAGAAGGCGCGGTTCGCTTCCGCCATGCGGTGCGTATCCTCGCGCTTCTTTACCGCATTGCCGCGGTTGTTCGCCGCATCCAGCAGCTCGCCGGAGAGCCGCGCGGCCATGGTGGTCTCGCTGCGGCCGCGCGCGGCATTGATGAGCCAGCGGATGGCCAGCGCCTGGGCGCGCTCGGGGCGCACCTCGACGGGAACCTGGTAGGTCGCACCGCCGACGCGGCGGCTGCGGACCTCGATGCCCGGCTTCACATTGTTGAGCGCATCATGGAAGAGCTGGAGCGGGTCCTTCTTGGCCTTGGCCTCGACGGTCTCCAGAGCGCCGTAGACGATCTGCTCGGCGACGGCCTTCTTGCCGTCATACATGATGTTGTTCATGAATTTCGAAAGCACCTGATCGCCGAAACGGGGATCGGGCAGAATGACGCGCTTTTCGGGGCGACGACGACGTGACATGGTTCTGGTCTCCCCTTACTTCGGCCGCTTGGCGCCGTACTTGGAACGGCTCTGCTTACGGTCCTTGACGCCCTGCGTGTCGAGCACGCCGCGCAGCACATGGTAGCGCACGCCCGGAAGGTCGCGCACACGGCCGCCACGGATCAGCACGACGCTGTGCTCCTGGAGGTTGTGGCCTTCACCGGGAATGTAGCTGATGACCTCACGCTGATTGGTGAGGCGCACCTTGCAGACCTTGCGCAGAGCCGAGTTCGGCTTCTTCGGGGTCGTGGTATAGACACGAGTGCAGACCCCGCGCTTCTGCGGGTTCTGCTCCATTGCAGGGACCTTGCTCTTGGCCTTCTGCAGTTCGCGGCCCTTGCGGACCAGCTGGTTGATCGTTGGCATGAAGCCCTTCACCTTTTTCAGTTACTTTACCGGCCGCAATCCCGCGCCATTCGCGTGGCGACCATCGGTCACCCCTCAAACGACAAGGGCCCCGGCGGTCGAGTCGACCTCCTGGCCCGCGAGAGCATAGGCAATGTTCAGCTCTGCTTGCCCTGGCGGATGCGCAACCGATTCTCTAATAGAAAAGCCCCGATTCACGGGCCGCAAGGCAGGCGCGCCTATATAGGGGCATGGATCGCTGGTCAAGCGCGCCGCAGGGCTCTCCCAGGCAGTCGCGCAAGCGCATCGAGCCGTCGGAGCGCCACCACCGTCCCGGCCGCTGCCCCGCATCGCGCTCGGCAAGCCTCAGACCCCGCAATCAGTCGGCTATTAATGGTGGAAGAGGCGCCCCCGACCCGTTAGAGCCGCCGCCATGAGCGAAACAGTATCCTTCGGCTATCGAGAGGTCGCGCCCGAAGAAAAGACGCGGTTGGTCGGCAGCGTCTTTTCCAGCGTCGCGAAGAATTACGACCTCATGAACGATGCCATGTCGGGCGGCATGCATCGCCTCTGGAAGGATCAGTTCGTGCGTCGGGTGAAGCCGCGCAACGGAGAGGCGATCCTCGACATGGCCGGCGGCACGGGCGATATCGCCTTCCGCATGGCTGCCCGCGGCGCCCACGTGACCGTGAGCGACATCAACGAGGACATGCTCGCCGTGGGTCAGGAGCGGGCACGAAAGCGCGGTATCGAGGGGCTGACATGGCTGCCTCAAAATGCCGAGACGCTGACCTATGCCGACCGCAGTTTCGACGCCTACACCATCGCCTTCGGCATCCGCAACGTAACGGACATTCCCGCCGCCCTGCGCGAGGCGCATCGGGTGCTGAAGTTTGGCGGACGCTTCTTCTGCCTGGAATTCTCGACCACCACCTGGCCCGGCTTTGCGGATGTGTACGATGCCTATTCGCACCATCTGGTGCCTCGGCTCGGCAAGCTGCTCGCCCACGATGCGGAGAGCTACCGCTATCTCATCGAGTCGATCCGCCGCTTCCCGGACATGCCACGCTTCGCCGCGATGATCGAGGAGGCAGGCTTCGCGCAGGTGAAGGTCGAGCCGATTCTGGGCGGCCTCGTTGCCATCCATTCGGGTTGGAAGGCGTGAGTATTCGCACGGAAGCCTCCCCTCCTATTCAGAGGAGGGGTCTGGGGTTGTGGCGATGCGTAACTTCTCGCGCGCGGCGATCCTCCGCGCTGTCGAACCTCCACCCCACCCCCTCCTCTGAAGAGGAGCGCTAGCGCCATGACCAGCCACGCCACGCATGTCTGGCGCATCCTTAAATGGAGCCGCACGCTCGGCCGCCATGGAGCCCTGCGCGGCATTGAGCGGGACCGCAACGCCCCGTCGCTGGTCCGCCGCCTCGCGCGGCTCGCCCGCATCGGCACCTTCGCACCACGGCAGCCGCGCTATGCGCAGGCGTTTCAGGCGATCGGCCCCGCTGCGATCAAGCTCGGCCAATCGCTTGCCACCCGGCCTGATCTGGTCGGCGAGGAGGCCGCGCACAATCTCCTTGCCCTGCAGGACGCGCTGCCGCCTGTCGATTTCTCGCTGATCCGCGCTGAGATCGAAGCGAGCTTCGAGCAGCCGCTGGAGGCGCTCTTCGCCAGCATCGAGGAAGAGCCGGTGGGCGCGGCCTCCATCGCGCAGGTCCACCGCGCCATCACCACGGATGGCCGGCAAGTCGCCGTCAAGGTGCTGCGCCCACAGATCCGCGAGCGCTTCTCCCGTGATATCGAGACTTATGAATGGGCGGCCGCGCATCTGGAGCAGCTAGGAGGCGAGGCGGCGCGCTTGCGCCCACGCATGGTCGTCGAGAACCTGAAGCGCTGGACCGCCCGCGAGCTGGACTTGCGCCGCGAGGCCGCCTCTGCCTCCGAACTGGCCGAGACGATGGTCGCCGTACCCGGCTATATTGTCCCCGCCATCGATTGGGACCGTACCAATGGCCGCGTGATGACGCTGGACTGGGTGGACGGCATCAAGGTGAGCGACCGCGAGGCCCTGATCGCCGCCGGGCATGACCTGCCTGCCATCGCCGCGCGGCTGGTCAACACCTTCCTGCGTCAGGCCATTGCCGAGGGGTTCTTCCACGCCGATATGCACCAGGGCAACCTGTTCGTGACGGCGGACGGCGCCATCGCCGCCATCGACTTCGGCATCATGGGCCGCATCGATCGGCGCGCCCGGCTGTGGCTGGCCGAGATTCTTTACGGACTCATCACCGGCAATTACCGCCGCGTCGCCGAGATTCACTTCGAAGCGCAATATGTCCCCGCCCATCATGACGTGGGCGAGTTCGCCACGGCCCTCCGCGCGGTGGGTGAACCGATGCGCGGCAAGCCCGTCTCCGAGCTTTCCGTCGGCCAGATGCTCGATGGGCTCTTCGCCATCACCCGCGATTTCGACATGGCCGTCCAGCCGCATCTGCTGCTGCTGCAAAAGACCATGGTGATGGTGGAAGGCGTCGCGACCATGCTCGATCCGCAGATCAACATGTGGGACGTGTCCGGCCCCTATGTGAAAGGCTGGCTGCGCGACGAGCTGGGTCCCGAAGCCAAGGCCGCCGACGCCATTTTCGAGGCTGCCGATACCATCAGGCGCCTGCCCGGCCTCATCCGCCGGCTGGAGGAGGCCTACCCACCCCCCGGCGGCGCCCCTCCCCCACCCCCACTGCCGGATATTGCCCTCATCGAGGTGAAACGCGGCGGCCTGCTGCGCTATGCCGCCGTGGCAATCCTCGCGGCAGCAGCCGGCGCGACGACGATGTGGGCGCTGGGATAGAAGAGAGAGGCGGCGGGCCGTCACGCTGATTTTCGGCGCATGGACTGCTGCCCGGTCTACGGCCATTCTTACGTCCCTTGCGGCTTCTGGCGAGCATACATGCAGCGCCATCGCATGAAGAGCCTCCCTCCGCCGCTGCATGCTTGGTTCTGTTCGGAAGAGACGCTATTGCGCAAGTGGAACCATGACACAGCCCCGCATCCTTCTCATCATCTCCGGCGGCATCGCGGCTTACAAGGCGCTGGAGTTGATCCGGCTGCTCAAGGCGCGGGATATGGCCGTGCGCGCGGTCGTGACGCAGGCGGCCAAGCAGTTCGTGACGCCGCTCAGCCTCGGCGTGCTGACCGAGGACCATGTCTATGACGACCTGTTCGACCTCAAGGCCGAGCGCGAGATCGGGCATATCCAGCTCAGCCGCGAGGCGGACCTTGTCGTCGTCGCACCGGCCAGTGCGGATATTCTCGCGAAGATGGCGGGCGGACTCGCCGACGATCTGGCCACCACGCTGCTGCTCGCCACCGACAAGCCAGTGCTCGCCTGCCCGGCCATGAACGTGCGGATGTGGCATCACAAGGCGACGCAGCGAAACATCGCGCAATTGAAGGAAGACGGCGTTCATATCCTGGAGCCGGCCGTGGGCGTGATGGCCTGCAACGAATGGGGCAAGGGTCGCCTGCCCGAGCCGGTGGACATCGCGGCGGAGATCGAGCGGTTGCTGACGGAGGCGGCAGCGCATGAACCGCAGTTGCTTACTGATACGACTCGCACGATCAATGCGCCCGATCTCTCCGGGCCCAATCTGTTCGGCCGGCATGTGCTGGTGACGGCCGGACCGACGCATGAACCCATTGATCCGGTGCGCTATATCGCCAATCGTTCCTCGGGCAAGCAAGGCTTCGCCATTGCCGCCGCCGCGGCGCAAGCGGGCGCGCGCGTGACGCTCGTCGCCGGCCCGGTCATGCTGCCGACGCCTGCTGGCGTCACGCGCGTCGACGTAGAGATGGCGCGCGAGATGCTGTCCGCCGTCGAGGCGGCGCTGCCTGCCGATGCCGCCATCCTGGTTGCGGCAGTGGCGGACTGGCGCGCGACGGACGAAGCGGCGCAGAAGATCAAGAAGGATGGCAGTGGCGCCCCCGTTCCGCTGCATCTCACCGAAAATCCAGATATTCTCGCTACACTTGCGGCCCATGCGCAACGGCCGGGCCTGCTCGTCGGCTTCGCGGCGGAGACGGAAAAGGTCGTCGACCACGCCACCGCCAAGCGCACGCGCAAGGGCGCGGACTGGATCGTCGCCAACGATGTGTCAGGGGATGTGATGGGCGGCGCGCACAACACCGTCCACCTGGTCACCGCCCAAGGTGTCGAGGCGTGGCCAGAGTTACCCAAATCCGCCGTCGCCGCGCGGCTTATCGAAAGGATCGCCGATGCCCTCGACGCCCGCTGACACCGGCGCCATTGAGATCAAGGTGAAGCGCCTGCCCCATGGCGAGGGCTTGCCGCTACCGCATTATGCCACCCACGGCGCAGCAGGCATGGACGTGGTCTCGGCCGAGGATATAACGCTGGCACCGATGGCGCGCCACGCCGTGGCAACCGGCCTTGCCATCGCCATTCCGGAAGGGTTCGAGGTGCAGGTGCGCCCGCGCTCGGGCCTCGCGCTCAAGCATGGCATCACGCTGCCCAACACGCCCGGCACCATCGACAGCGATTACCGCGGCGAGCTGAAATGCATTCTCGTCAATCTGGGAGCCGAGCCCTTCGAGATTCGCCGTGGCGACCGCATTGCGCAACTTGTCGTCGCGCCTGTCCAGATTGGCCGCATGGTTGAGGTGGAGGCGCTTGACGACACCGTACGCGGCAGCGGCGGCTTCGGCTCGACGGGCGTGCGCGCCGCTGGCTGAACGGATGAGGCGGCAGAGAGCGCGGCCGTCCCCGCTTTCAATGACTTGTATGGTCTCCAGCGCAAGACAGGAGCCCAAGATAGCTTGCGATTCGGCCGGGTCATGTGATCCGGTCTGCGCGGGAGCGCGGAATGGACGGCCCATCACACGGAGCAGGACCGGAACCGTCTCTTCTAACGATTCCGGAAGCCCACATTTCCTCAGCGGCGGTTATACGGAACGAAATCGCCGAGGAAGACCACGCCGGTCATGAAGCCCGAGGTCCGGTCGACCGTGCGGATCACATCCTGCTTGCACAGCTCGCTGCCAAAGCGGTTGATGACGAGGATGTCGTTCGTATTGAGCGAGCGCGGGTCGCGTGGCCGGGCGACATAGACGGTGCGGCCGCCATCATACACGACGGCGGTGCGGTCGATGATCTGGAGGCGATTGCTGAGCTGAGCGGGGATGCAGCTCTGCGGCTTGCCGGCAACGCGGCCTTCCAGCATCTTGGCCAGCCGCGCCTCCCCGCGCACCGACGCCTTATTCTGACCGGGATTGTTCTTCTGTGCCACCGCGGCGCCCGTGGTGCCCAGGGCCAGTGCGGCGACGGCAAGAGCGAACAGCGTCTTCTTCATGGGGTGCACTCCTCTCTCATTCGTTATGCCCGCGCTACGCCTGCTTCAATGAACGCAAGCTTACGCGGGCGGAAGAGCCTTTACCGGTGAATCGCGCCAGCCGCCTGTTTCGATCCCGCCTTCTGCGCCCATGTCCGCCAAGACCCTTGGACAGGACGTGGAAACGGCAGGTCATTCCACCGGCCGCCAAATCGCTCTATGATGCACTTATGCGCCGCTCCTTTTCCCCTTTTGCCGCTTGTTCATGACGCTCACCGACGCCCAGCTTGAACGCTATGCCCGTCATATCGTGCTGCGCGAGATCGGCGGCGCGGGGCAGGTGAAGCTGCTCGGCGCTCACGTCGCAATCGTCGGCGCGGGCGGCATCGGCTGCCCGGCCATTGCCTATCTGGCCGCTGCAGGCGTCGGCACGCTGCGCGTCATCGATTCCGACAGCGTCTCGCTCTCCAATCTCCAGCGCCAGATCCTGTTCGGCGCGGACGATATCGGCCGGCCCAAGGGCGAAGCGGCGCGCGATGCCGTGCACCGGCTCAACCCGGATTGCCACCTCATTCCGATTAACCAGCGGCTCGACGCCGGCAATGCTCAGGCGCTGTTGCGCGATGTGGATGTGATTCTGGACGGGTGCGACAATTTCGAGACGCGCCTCACGGTGTCGGACGCCGCAACCGCGCTGCGCACACCCCTCGTCACCGCCGCCGTCGGGCAGTTCGAAGGACAGCTCGGCGTCTGGCGCGGCTGGGAAGCGGAGCAGCCTTGCTATCGCTGTCTGGTGGGCGCTGACCCCGGCCGCGCCGGACAGAATTGCGCGGAGGACGGCATTGTCGGCGCGCTGACTGGCATTATCGGCACCATGGCCGCGCTGGAGGCGATCCGGCTTGTCGTGCCGTTCGGGGCGGAGATGGCGGGCTCCCTCACCATCGCCGATCTGCTGGGCGGTCGCTTCCGCCGGCTCGCCATCCCGCCCGATCCGGTCTGCCCCGCCTGCGCGGCGCACAAGCGGGCGGCGGCGCAAACGCAAGCACCGCAGCCCGTATGACCCGCCCACCCCTTGCCCTGCTGCTGGTGAGCGCCGATACCGCGCGGCTGCGCGCCGCGCTCACGTTCGCCCGCGCCGAAATTGCCGTGGGCGGCACGGCGCATCTTTTCCTCCAGGGCGAGGCGGCCGCGTTGCTGCGCCCGCCCGTCTCCGATCCGCGCGATGCAGCCTGGGTGGCGGCCGGCGACCCCACGCTCGCCACCCTGCTCGACGAGGCGCTGGACGACGGCGCGCGCATCAGCCTGTGTCAGAGCGGCCTCGCGCTGGTCGGCATGACGGCGGACCAGCTCGACCGCCGTATCGAATTGACCGGACCCGTCGCCTTTTTGGCGGAGGTGGGGCCGGATATGCGGTTACTGGCACTGTAAAGGCGAATGGGCGACGGCGAGGGATACCGGATTCCATCCCTGCCGTCGCAACGCAGGCGCTTCGACAAGCTCGGGCGGAAGAGACTATTATGCCAAGGCCTTTAGCGGCGAGAGGCCGCGCGCGCGTTTCCCGCGCGCGCGGCCTCATTTGCTCAAGCTACGTTCTCAGGCCGCCTGTGCGCCGAAGCGGCCGCTGTTGAAGTCCTCGATCGCCTGGACGATCTCCTCGCGGCTGTTCATCACGAAGGGGCCATGGCCCACGATGGGCTCGTCGATGGGTTCGCCGCTCAGGAGCAGCATCGTGGTTTCGCCATCCGCACGCATGGCGACTTGATTGCCCTCGCGGCCGAGCAGCAGCACTTCCGCTGTACCGAGCGGCTGGGCGCCGTTCACCGTCACATGCCCGCCGAGCACGACAAGCAGCGCCACATGCCCCTCGGGCAGATCCAGCCCTACCTCACGGTCCGCAGTCAGCCGCATGTCCCAAACGTTGATCGGCGTGAAAGTGCGCGCCGGCCCGGTCGCCTCGGCCAGATCGCCCGCGATCACGCGCGCAGTGCCCGCATCGCCGGGCAGGGCGACGGTGGGGATCATGTCAGCGGTAATGCCCTGATAGGCGGCCGGCGTCATCTTGTGCTGCGCCGGAAGGTTTACCCAGAGCTGCACCATGCGGAACGGCCCGCCCGCCCGGGCGAAGCCGGGGGAATGATACTCCTCATGGATGATGCCGCCGCCGGCTGTCATCCACTGCACGTCACCGGGTCCAATCACGCCGCCATTGCCGGCCGAGTCGCGATGCTCCACCTCGCCTTCATAGACGATGGTGACGGTCTCGAACCCGCGATGGGGATGCTGGCCCACGCCGCGCCGGTCGATGGTCGGCTCGAAGACATGCGGCCCGGCATAATCGAGCAGCAGGAACGGACTGATCGCCTGCCCCAGTCCATTGTACGAAAAGAGCGAGCGGACGGGAAAACCGTCACCCACCCAATGGCCACGATCATTGCCATAACGGCCAAGGATCGCCTTCTTCATTGTCTTTCTCCAAGGCGGCGGGATCCTCGCCCCAACCGCGGTTCCCTTTATATAAGATGCAGTTTGCCGGAAGGAAGCGGCCCGCCGGCAGCACTGGCCATGGGGCAGCAGGCACATGACAGCCCGGTAACTTCCTGATACCGAGCCGGCGGCTTCCTTCTGGCCGATCCGTCCGCGGCATGTCGCTGTGACGGGCACAGACCAGGCTGCCCGGTGCTCGCGCATCGTTATGATTGCGCAGGTGACGGGAGTGTATTTTTATGCTAGCGGAAGCAGGAATAGAGCAATAAAAGTTCACGGAAAGATCTTCGAGCCATGCTGGATTTCACTTCCCTCCCTCATCCTGCCCTCACGTCCGCTCAGGACCGCGCCGCCGCGATGGCCAATCTCGGTTTCGGCACGCTATTCACCGACCATATGGTGACGATCCGCTACACGGAGGGTCAGGGCTGGCACGATGCGGTGCTGGGGCCGCGCCAGCCGATCCCGCTCGATCCCGCCGCCGCCGTGCTGCATTATGCGCAGGAGATTTTCGAGGGCCTCAAGGCCTACCGGCTGCCGGACGGCACGGTGGCGAGCTTCCGCCCGGAGGCCAATGCCGCCCGTTTCAATGCCAGCGCCACGCGGCTCGCCATGCCGCATCTGCCTGAGGATCTGTTCATCGAGAGCATCCGTACGCTGGTTGCCGCCGATGTCGACTGGGTGCCGGAGGCCGACAAGGGCAGCCTCTACCTGCGCCCCTTCATGTTCGCGAGCGAGGCATTCCTGGGCGTTCGGCCAGCGCACGAGTATATTTATTGCGTTATCGCCTCGCCGGTCGGTGGCTATTTCAAGGGCGGCAAGAGCGTGGTGACGCTGTGGGTCAGCCACGACCAGGTGCGCGCAGTGCCCGGCGGCACTGGCGCAGCCAAATGCGGCGGCAACTACGCCGCCTCGCTCCAACCGCAAGCCGTGGGCATTGCGCATGGCTGCGACCAGGTGCTGTTCCTCGACGCGGTGGAGCGCAAGTGGATTGAGGAACTGGGCGGCATGAACATCATGTTCGTGTTCAACGACGGCACCATCCTCACGCCGCCGCTCAACGGCTCCATCCTGCCCGGCGTCACGCGCGATTCAATCCGCCGCATCGCCGCCGAGGCAGGCTATACGCTCCGCGAGGAGCCCTATAGCTTCGACCAATGGATGGCCGACGCGCGCTCCGGCAAGCTCAAGGAAGCCTTTGCCTGCGGCACGGCGGCGGTCGTCACGCCGATCGGCGAGGTGCGCTCCGAACGCGGCAATTTCGTCATCGGTAATGGCGATGGGGGCGACGTGGCACGGACCTTGCGCGAACGTCTGGTCGGTATCCAGCTCGGCAAGAAACCGGATGTGCATGGCTGGATGACCAGGCTCGCCTGAGAATAGATCGCCGTGCTCCTGCGCAAGCAGGAGCACGAGAGCAATCAGCGCGCGAAGGCGGCTGCAAGTGCGCACCGGCGCTCGGCCTGGGAGCGGATCGTGACGGCCGCATCCTCGACAACCTCAAAGGCGTGATAGGCGCCCGGCAGCACATGCAACTCGGTCGGCACACCGGCCGCGAGCAACCGCGTGGCATAATCCATGTCCTCTTCCAGGAAGAGATCGAGCGCGCCCACGCAGAGATAAGCGGGCGGCAACCCGCTCAGATCCGTGGCGCGGGCGGGTGCTGCATAAGCGGAAACACCGGCGCTCCCCGGCTCGATGCCCAGATAGGAACGCCACCCCATCGCGTTATAAGCCGGCGTCCAGACGAACGCGCCCACATGCAAATTGGCCGGTGCCCGCACGCAGGTGCGATCGTCGAGCATCGGGTAGATGAGGAGTTGGAAGCAGAGCGCATACTCACCCCGGTCGCGCGCCAGCAGCGCCAGCGCCGCCGCAAGGCCGCCCCCCGCGCTCTCTCCGCCCACCGCGATGCGCGCCGGATCAATGCCGAGCGCCACGGTCTCGCGGTTCAGCCAGGCGAGCACGGCATAGCAATCCTCCAGCGCGCCGGGTGCCCGCGTCTCTGGTGCCAGCCGATAGTCGACCGAAGCGACGAGGCAGCCCAACTCATCCGCCGTGCGCACGCTTCCCGGTCCGCTGCGCGCCGCCGATCCGAACAAATAGCCGCCGCCATGGATGTGCAGCAGCACCGGCAGCGGCCTTTGCGCCTGCACTGGCCAATAGAGAGTCACCGGCACATCTGGCGCGCCCGACAAGCCCGGTACGCTCCGCGTCTCGACCCGCACGGTCGGCCGCGCATAGCTCTCCAATGGCGGCATCGTCGCCGTGAACATCGCCCGCGTTTCGCCGATCCGCATGGGGTCGAGGTCGAGCGGCGCGAAGAGATCGAGCGCAGCGACGAGCTGCGGATCGACCAGGTGACGGCTCATAGACGGTGCTCCCTATTCCGTGGAGACCCAGCATAGAAGTGTGCGCCATTCCGCCGCAACCATGAGGAAATGGCGGATTCCCGAGGACTCTTGACGGCGAGTCCGCGAAGGTGGATTGTCCTGGGCAGGAACATTTCAGGCACGCGCCCGTCGGGCGGCAGTTCAGGGACAGGGAAAAACAGCCATGGCAAGCCGGTCCGCGGCCAGACCCACCCCCGAGTGGCAGACGATGCTACGCCGCAGCCTGCTGCGCCTCGCCACCTTTGTGGGCGCGATCCTGCTCTATGCGCTGGCGCTGTTCCTCGCCCTGGCCCTGCTCAGCTATCATGTCGCGGACCCCGCACTGAACACCGTGGCGGGCCCCGATGTGCAGAACCTCATGGGCATGCCGGGCGCTTGGGCGGCGGACGTCATGCTTACTTTTGGGGGCCTGCCGAGCACGCTGCTGCTGCCGCTGATGCTCGTCTGCGCGCGGCGGCTGTGGGGCGATCAGGATATGCACGGCTGGCAGGGGCAGATCTTCAAATGCCTGGCCGGCATCCTGCTCATCGGCATCGGCCTGTGGCTGCTCTGGCCCGATCCGCTGGTCGGCTTGCCCGCCCGCTGGGGCGGCGCGCCGGCCTATCTGGTGGCGGATGGCATCACCGCGCTCACCGCGCGCCTGGGCCCTCAGCCGGCTTATTGGGTCGATTGGAGCGTGCTGGCGCTCTGCATCCTCGTCGGAAGCTGGCTATGGGTGCGCAGCTTGGCGCTGGAAAGGCCGCTCTGGCATTTTGCGCGGCCCGCCATGTCGCCCTTGCACGCGCTGCGCCTGCCGCGCTTCTCCCTGCGCCGCGTCGCGGCGCCGAGCGTTGCCGGCGACGCTGGCAACTTCGACGAGGCCGAGCAGCCGCCGCGTGAGACCGGCCCGCGCCGGCCGGTGGAAACAGCCGAGCGCGCGCCGATCAGCATTCAGGCGCCGAATGCCAATGCCGTCACCAAGGCGAGCGCGCCGATCTCCGGTCAGAAGGACCTGTTCGGCAACAACGATCTTCCCGCACCTGACTTACTGAGCCCCGCACCGCCCGCCGCCGCCGGCAAGCTCGACAAACAAGGCCTGGAGCGCAACGCCCGCCTGCTCGAAAGCGTACTCGACGATTTCCATGTGAAAGGCGCCATCACCGAGGTGCGCCCTGGCCCTGTCGTCACCATGTACGAGCTGGAACCCGCACCCGGCATTAAGGCGAGCCGCGTCGTCCAGCTCGCCGACGATATCGCCCGCAACATGTCCGCGCTCTCCGCGCGCGTCGCCACCATTCCGGGACGCACCGTGATCGGCATCGAACTCCCCAATGTGAACCGCGAATCGGTGGTGCTGCATCAGCTCATCACCTCCGGCGCCTTCGCGGAAGGCAAAGCGGAGCTGCCGATCATCCTGGGCAAGAACATCTTTGGCGAGCCTGTGGTGGCAGATCTCGCCTCCATGCCGCATCTGCTCGTCGCCGGCACCACCGGATCGGGCAAGTCGGTGGGTTTGAACTGCATGATCCTCTCGCTGCTCTACCGGATGACGCCGGACGAGCTGCGCCTCATCATGATCGACCCCAAGATGCTGGAACTGAGCATCTACGACAACATTCCACACCTGCTCTCGCCGGTCGTCACCGAGCCGGCCAAGGCAATCCGCGCGCTCAAATGGGCGGTCGAGCAGATGGAAGACCGCTATCGCATGATGGCCGCCATTGGGGTCCGCAATCTCGCCAACTACAATGAGAAGGTGCGCGGCGCGCTGGCTAAGGGCAAGTCGCTCGGCCGCCGCGTGCAGATCGGCTTCGACGAGGCCACCCGCCAGCCGATCTACGAGGAAGAAGAGCTGGATTATCAGCCGCTGCCGCAGATCGTGGTGGTGGTCGACGAGCTGGCCGACCTCATGATGACGGCCGGCAAGGAGGTCGAATTCCTCATCCAGCGGCTGGCGCAGAAGGCCCGCGCCGCCGGTATCCACCTGATCCTCGCTACGCAGCGCCCTTCGGTCGACGTCATCACGGGCGTCATCAAGGCCAACCTTCCGACGCGCATCAGCTTCTTCGTCACGTCCAAGATCGACAGCCGCACCATCCTGGGCGAGCAAGGCGCCGAGCAGCTTCTCGGCAAGGGCGACATGCTGTTCATGCAGAGCGGCAAGGGCCTCACACGCGTCCACGGCCCCTTCGTCAGCGACGACGAGGTGCGTGCTGTGGCCGATCATTGGCGCTCGAAGGGTCAGCCTGATTATATCTCCGCCGTCACCGAGGAGCCGGAGGAAGGCAGCTTCGCCCTCGATGGCGTGGACCTGGGCGACGATTCGGCCGACGCCAAGTTGTTCCGCAAGGCCTGCCAGCTCGTCTTCGAGAGCCAGAAGGCTTCCACGAGCTGGCTCCAGCGCCAGATGCGCATCGGCTACAACAGTGCCGCCCGCCTCATCGAGCGCATGGAAGACGAAGGCCTGGTCGGCCCGCCCAACCATGTCGGTCGCCGCGAAGTGCTGCGCGACGAGATGGGACAGCCGAAATAAGGGGTCAATGAGGTCCGGGCGCAGTCCCTTATTTGGCACCCTCCCATGATCTCCAATCTCCGTTCATTCTCAGCTGTCGAAGGGGCGCTCTCTTCAGCGGGTTGAGCGGAAGGAGAGCCGTTGCCCTCGGGCGTCTTGAGCTCGACCGAGTCAGGACAACAGGGTCGCGGGGAGAGATTGAGCGAGTGCAACGCCGCATCGAGGCGGAACTGGCTTTTCCAAGTTCCGTTCTGACGAGTATCGCTAAGATGCCGCCGTCCTCTCTTCCAATGCCGCCTCCGGCCCGAGATGCACGGCGAGCGCGCCCGGCCGGCACTCGGCCCGAAAAGCCGCGCACTGGATTGGCTCCCCGTCGAGATTGATGGCGATCTCCTCGCTCGCCACAAAGCGAATCCAGGGGATGCGTGCGGTCACAGCGGCCTCGGTGAGGCTCGCCCCCCCCTCCTTGAGCAGAGCCGCGACCGCGCCGAGGCCGGTTTCGGGAGCGGGAAGAATAGTGAGATCAAGCAACCCATCGTCGAGCTGCGCATCCGGGCAAAGCACGATGCCGCCCCCCGCCTGCCGGCCATTGCCGATGGCAAAGGCCATGAACGCCCCCTCCCATGCGAAGTCCGGCCCTTCGAAGCGCCCGGCACAGGCGTTCAGCTCTTTCACCCGGCTGAGGCCGCTCAGCACATAAGCGAAGGCGCCGAGCGTGCTCTTGAGCCGGGCATTCGTCTCCGCCGTCACCTGCGCCCCGAAGCCGCCGGAGACGAGGTTGACGAAAGCGCGCCCGTCCAGCAGTCCCAGATCGATACGGCGCGCCGGTCGCTCAAGAACAAGGCGGAGCGCGGCAAGCGGATCGGCAGCGGGAACGCCGGCCGACTGTGCAAAATCATTGGCGGTGCCCAGTGGCAGCAGACCCAGCGTGCAGCGCTCCGGCAAGCCCGTTTCGAACGCCGCCGCGAAGACCTGGTTCACCGTGCCGTCGCCCCCGCCCGCCACGAGATGATCGAGCGCACCCCGCGCGGCGTCGTCCGCAGCCTCCGCAACCAGTCGCTCGGCATCGCCCTCCTCCCAGGTCACGCGCACCTCGACCTGGTGGCCTTCCTCGCGGATCGCCTGGACAGCCTCGCGCACTTGTGCATCCTGCGCGGCCTTACCATTGAGAATCAGCCTGATCCGCGCGCCCATGCGTTGCTCCTTCATCCGGAGCCAAGCCGCGGCCGCCGCGATGTAGTGTCATTCTGCCGTAGCCGGAGCCGCGCGTCCATGCCGGTTTACGCGCCACGGCGCCCAATAGGCTCTGGTTGGCCGCTTGCCTCCAAAAACGGCGCCAAAACGCATTCAGTGGACATTCAAGGCGATGCCCTTATCTCCAGCCCCATGACCATGCTTTCCAAGCCGTTCGCCCGCCTGATCGCGCTGGGCGCCGCCGTCGCCCTGCCGCTGGCGAGCGCACTGACCTTTCCCGTCGCAGCGCAAGCCCAGGGAGCGAACGACGATGTCGCCGCCGTTTCCCGCGCCATCCGCGCGATCACGACGCTGAAAGCCGATTTCGAACAGACCGATGCGCGCGGCGGCACACAGAGCGGCACATTGCTCCTGCGACAGCCCGGCCATGTCCGCTTCGATTATCGCGGCGGCGACCTGCTGATCGTGGCCGACGGCAAATCGCTCAACATGATCGATTATGAAGTGGCGCAGGTGACGCGCTGGCCGATCCGCAACTCGCCGCTTGGGGCCTTGCTCGACCCCAACCGCGACCTTGCGCGCTATGGCAGGCCCGTCGCAACCGGGGATTCGCGCCTTGTTTCCATCGAGGCGCGCGACGCCGCCCATCCCGAATATGGCGTGTTGACGCTGATTTTCACGCGCAAGGCCAGTGCGCCCGGCGGCCTGGAACTGTACGGCTGGGTCGCCAAGGATGCACAGGGCAACCGCACCACGATCCGGCTGAGCAACATCCGCTACAGCGAGCCGATCGCCAACAGCGCCTTCACCTGGCGCGACCCCCGCCGCAACACGCGCGGCCCACGCTGAAGCGCGGCGAAGGGGCAATCACTGGCATCTGAGGGCCTACCCCACACAACGCCGTTCACCCTGAGAAGAGCCGTTGCTTTTGGGCACCTTCAGCTCTGCAAGCTCAGGGCGGACGGGTTGTCGATCGAACCGGATTTTCGAGACCCGTGCCTATTGTTGCAAAGGCACTTCCTTCCCTCACGGGAGCGGGATGAACTCCGTATCGCCCGGTACACCCTCGAACCGACCGGCCCGCCAATCCTGCTTCGCCTGCTCGATCCGTTCGGGCGAGCTGGAGACGAAATTCCAGTAGATGTGCCGCTGCTCGCCGAGCGGCTCGCCGCCCACCAGCATGATGCGCGCCGGCCCGTTCTGAGCACGCAGCACGATTTCGGCACCGGGTTTGAAGATCACCAGTTCGGTCGGTGCAAAGCCGCCCGTCTGGCCCTCGACGCAGACCTCGCCGGCAATGACATAGGCCGCACGCTCGATGTGCTCAGCGCTCAGGCGATAGCGCGCGCCCTCGGCCAGGGAGATGTCGGCATAGAGCATTTCGGAAAAGGTGCGTACCGGCGAGCGCAGCCCATCGCTCGTGCCCGCCACCACGGTGATGGAGACGCCCTCGGCCTCGGCCTTGGGAATGTCATCTGCAGGATGGTGGAAGAATTCCGGCGCCGTCTCTTCGTGCGCGCTGGGCAGCGCCACCCAGGTCTGCAGGCCGAAGAGCGGCCCGCCGGCAGTGCGCGCCTCCTGCGACGAACGCTCCGAATGGACGATACCGCGCCCCGCCGTCATCCAGTTGACCGCGCCCGGGCGAATCGGCTGCACCGACCCCAGAGAATCGCGGTGGAGAATCTCGCCTTCCAGCAGATAAGTGACGGTGGCGAGGCCAATATGCGGGTGCGGCCGCACGTCCAGACCCCGGCCGGCATCCAGGACGGCCGGCCCCATCTGGTCGAAGAAGATGAAGGGGCCCACCATGCGGCGATGCGCGGACGGGAGTGCGCGACGCACCGCGAAGCCATCGCCCAGATCACGCACGGGTGGCAGGATAATCATGTCGACGCTGTCGATATCGGTGGGGCGCAGAGTCATATCGTCTCTCCTTGATTGGCGTGTTTATGCAGGATGGCGCGGCGCGCGGGGAGGGGGACTTTGCGCCCGCCGCGCCATCCCGCTCAGGCGGCGTCGACCAGGACCAGTTCGCTGTCCTCGATCGCCGTCACCTTGAGGATCTCGACATCGCTGATCGCTGCGCCGTCGCGGGCCTGCACGATCACCGCACCATCCGCGCCGGTCAGCGAGACCGATCCGCTCGCGGGCACCAGGTAGCCGTGCCGGTCCTTGCCCAGCGGATAGTCCGCCGTTTCGCCAGCCTTGAGCGTGGCGGCCACGACTCGCGCATCGGTGCGAATCGGCAGCGCGTCGACATCGCCGGAAAAACCCGAGGCCAAGGTCACAAACTGGCCGGCGCGCTCGCCCCTAGGGAAGGGGCGCGTGCCCCAGCTCGGCGCCTCACCACGCTTGGTGGGCAGGATCCAGATCTGGAAGATGTGGCTCTCGACATCCTCCAGATTATATTCGGCGTGGAGAATACCGGTGCCGGCGGACATGACCTGCACGTCGCCCGCTTGCGTACGGCCCTTGTTGCCGAGACTATCCTGATGGGTGATCGCGCCCGCGCGGACATAGGTGATGATTTCCATGTCACGATGTGGATGCGGCGGAAAACCGCTGTGCGGCGCAATCACATCATCGTTCCAGACGCGCAGATTGCCCCAGTGGACGCGTGCATCGTCATGATAGTCGGCGAAGGAAAAGTGGTGCCTGGTGTCGAGCCAGCCGTGCTGGGCACCGCCCAGGCTCGCATAGGGACGCAGTTCGATCATGGTTCAACCTCCTTGTACCCTCCGGACAGCGTCCGTCAGGGTTCGTGTGGCCGCGCCGCTGGTCCGACGAGACCTGTTCATTGCTCTTGAAGGTAAGATAGGCACTCGCGCCCTGGCGGATAATCCATATAATATGGAGAAATTTGTTCGAGAAAATCGAAATGTCAGCGATTGGGACCCCCACTTACGATCAGCTCACGCTCTTCCTCGCTGTGGTCGACGAGGGGAGCTTCGCCGCCGCCGCGCGGCGGCTGGGACGCGCCGTCTCGGCGGTGAGCTATGGCATCAGCAATCTGGAAGCGCAGCTCGGCCTGGCGCTGTTCGATCGCGCCGGGACGCGCCGGCCGGTGCTGACAGAGGCAGGACGCGCCGTGCTGGCCGAAGCGCGCGCCGTCGCGCGGGGTATGGATGGCCTGCGTGCGCGCGCGAAGGGCCTGCACCAAGGGCTGGAAGCAGAAGTCAGCCTTGTCGTTGACGTCATGCTGCCTCCGGTCCGGCTGGGCGCTGCCCTGCGCGCCTTCAATGCCCAGTTCCCCACGGTGGCATTGCGCCTGCATGTCGAGGCGCTGGGCGCGGTCACCGCCAAGGTACTGGCAGGCGAAGCCGTGATCGGCATCAACGGCCCGCTCAACGCCGGCACGGCGGGCCTCGACTGGACCACGGCCGGCGCCGTCGAACTGGTACCCGTGGCCGCGCCGGACCATCCCCTCGCCATGATGAGCCCGACGCGTCCCGGCGCCGCGCGCGACCATATCCAGCTCGTCCTCTCGGACCGCTCGCCACTGACCAGTGGGCGGGATTTCTCCGTGCTCTCGCCGCGCACCTGGCGCCTGGCCGATCTCGGCGCCAAACATGCGCTGCTGCGGCAAGGCATTGGCTGGGGCAATATGCCGCTTCCACTGGTGGAGGCGGACCTGCTCGCCGGCACGCTGGTGCGCCTCGCCTTGCCAGACTGGCCGGCACCGCGTTATAGCTTCTCCGCCATCTGGCGCACCGATACGCCTCCCGGTCCGGCCGCCTGCTGGCTGGTCGAGCGCTTCATCGGCAAGGCGCCGGCGTGACGCCCCCGCACGCGGACTTGATCCTGCCGCCCGCTTGGCGCAAGCGAGTCGCGCCTATGGAAGAGCTCAAGGACGCCATCTATTATGAGCAACTCGCTCGCGTCGCGCGCCTGAAAGCCGACGCCAGCGATGACCCCGATTTCGCCCGCCGCTTGCGCGAGGCGGCGGTGAAGCACGAGCGCAAGGCCCGGCAATTGAAGCGCGCGGGAAGATAGGGCGGCGGTCGCCTCGACTCGATGAATCCCGCTAGCCTAGCGAACGGCAGCGATACGGACAGGATGCCGAGCGCAGGCCAGACCCTTCCGATGACACAGGCAGCTTATCCACTTCACACCGCTCTCAGACCATATATGTTCCTGCACAGCAGGAGCAGGGTTTGGTGACGCAGGTTGAAGACCCAAATATCCTCTCGTCATTCTCGGAAGCGGGAGGCGTCAGTTTGCTGCCTGCAATCGGAGGCGCATAGGAGGAAGATCCCCACTTTCGCGGGAGACGAATGGGTGTGGCTCGCACCGATATTCGTAGAAATACACGAACATGCGAGTCTCTACCGTAGGCGGCTTGCGATCGTCACTACCAGCGTCGCACCTCCACGCGTCGGCACGTTACTCCACCGCGCCACTCATCTGCTCGACCATCTCCATGAAATCACGCGCCGCATCGCGATCCGCCGGATGATCGAAGGCCACGTCGAGATCCGGGGCGGCACTCAGCATGTGGAGCAGCGTCCACAGCGCGAATCGGCGGCCCCGGTCCGTTTCAAGCCCGAGGTCGACGCGCATGCGCTCGATGCCCGCGTCCAAAGCCACCGGCTGGAGCGCACCAATGTCCGCCGCGCCGAAATAGCGCTGAAGAAGATCCTGAAAGTCCATCGCTGCTCCTTAGAGGCCGATGCGGATTAGCGGAAGCCGCCCCGCAGAATTGCACCCAACCGGCAATACTGCGCGAAAAAGCCCCCCGTGAGCGCCACCTTGTGCTAACGGGCCCGCGCCATGCTGACGATCAACGACATCACCGTGCGCCTGGGCGGGCGCGTCATCCTCGACCGCGCCAGCGCCGCGCTGCCGCCGCGTGCCCGCGTGGGCCTCATCGGCCGCAATGGCGCGGGCAAGTCCACGCTCATGAAGACCATTATCGGCCAGATCGATCCCGATGGTGGCAGCGTGGACATGCCACGCGCGACTCGCATGGGCTATATCGCGCAGGAAGCGCCGAGCGGCACCGCAACGCCGTTCGACACTGTCCTCGCCGCCGATACCGAGCGCGCCGCCCTGCTCACCGAGGCGGAAACCTGTACCGATCCAGATCGGCTGGGCGACCTGCACGAGCGCCTCATCGCCATCGATGCCTATGGCGCGCCGGCTCGCGCCGGCCGCATCCTGGTGGGCCTGGGCTTCGATGAGGAAATGCAGCAGCGTCCGCTCGACAGCTTCTCGGGCGGCTGGAAGATGCGCGTGGCGCTGGGCGCCCTGCTCTTCTCCGAACCGGACCTGTTGCTGCTCGACGAGCCCTCCAACCATCTCGACCTCGAAGCGACGCTGTGGCTGGAGAATTTCCTCAAGGACTATCGCGGCACCGTGCTCGTCATCAGCCATGAGCGCGACCTGTTGAACAACGTGGTCGACCACATCCTCCACCTGGAGGGCGGCAAGGTGACGCTCTATCCCGGCGGCTACGATGCCTTCGAGCGCCAGCGCGCCGAGCGGCTTGCCCAGATCGCGGCCGCCCGCGAAAAGCAGGACGCCGAGCGCGCCAAGTTGCAGGACTATATCGCTCGCAATTCCGCGCGCGCCAGCACCGCCAAGCAGGCCCAGTCGCGTGCCAAAGCCCTGGCAAAGATGCAGCCCATCGCCGCTGCCATCGAGGACCCCAGCCTCTCCTTCGGCTTCCCTGATCCGCAGCCGCTGCGGCCGCCACTCATCACGCTCGACATGGCCTCGGTCGGCTATAACGAGACGCCGGTGCTCCAGCGCCTCAACCTGCGCATCGACCCGGACGACCGGATCGCGCTCCTTGGCCGCAACGGCAATGGCAAGACCACGCTCGCGCGCCTGCTCGCCGCTCAGTTGCCGGCGATGGAAGGCGCGATGCAAGCCAGCGCCAAGATGAACGTCGGCTATTTTACGCAGTATCAGGTGGAGGAGCTGGACGTGGACGAAACGCCGCTCGCCCACATGACGCGGCAGATGCCCGGCGCCACACCCGGTGCGGTGCGCGCGCAGCTCGGCCGCTTCGGATTCTCGGGCGAGCGGGCCACGCAGAAGGTCGGCTCGCTCTCGGGCGGCGAGCGCGCGCGGCTGGCATTGGCCCTCATCACCCGCAACGCCCCGCATCTCCTCATCCTCGACGAGCCGACCAACCATCTCGACGTCGATAGCCGCGAGGCGCTGGTGCAGGCGCTCAACGGTTATTCCGGCGCAGTGGTGATCGTCAGCCACGATCGCCACATGATCGAACTGGTTGCCGAGCGGCTGGTGCTGGTCGACGGTGGCCGCGCGCGCGAATTTGAAGGCTCGGTGGAGGATTATACCGATTTCGTGCTTGGTCGAGGCAGCGCCGGCGGGAGCAACGCGTCCAAAGCGGACCGCAAGGCCGATAAGCGTGCGGCAGCGCAGGCCCGCGCCGAAGCGCAGCAACTGCGCAACCGCGCCAAGACGCTGGAAAAGGAACTGGCCGATCTCACGGCGAAGCGCAGCGCCATCGACGCTGCCCTGTTTGACCCCAAGACAGCCGCCCCCGATCTGGCGAAGCTTACCATGACCGACCTCATGCTCCGCCGCGCCGAGCTGGAGAAGCGCATTGATGCCGCCGAAGCCGCCTGGCTGGAAGCGAGCGAAGCGCTGGAGACGCTTGCGGCGTAGCGACTGCTGGTCTCGAGCGGCATCGGTGCCGATCCCGCATGCACACGCCGAATAGGGGGGTCGAGAACGCACATATCCGGCCCCCGCAAAACGCGCGGCGTTCAAGCCGACGAGGACCGCTCGGGCACCGTTCGGGAACCAAACGCCACCCCGGCGGTTGCCTCAAGCGCATTTGCAGCAACAAGGGGACCCTTATGCGCACCGCTCTCGTTATTGGTCTGGCCATCGGCGCCGCCTGCCTCTCGGCTTGTAGCGACAATTCGCGGCAGGAGACGCGGGAAGCCGGCAACGCCGTCGCGACGGACATCGGGAACGCCAGCGACAGCGCCGCCAATGCCGGTCAGAGCGCGCTCGACAATGCCGACGCCGCACTCGACCGCGCTGCGGATGAGACCGGCGCGGCGCTCGACCGCGCCGGAGATCGGCTGGAGGAAGCCGCAGACAAGGCCGGCGATGCCGCCCGCAGCGCACGGGACGCAACAGGCCGCGCACTGGAGAATACCGGCGAGGCAATCCAGCGGTGAGGCATATGGTTGCGCGGGCGGATCGTGGCCCGGTGGGCAGTTCCTCGCGACGCCAGACCTCTGCTGGCGACTGAGGAGGATGATCGTCCTCCTGTTCTGAAGCAGACCGTCAACCGCCGGTGATCGCTGAGTTCTATTGGGCCCGGCTTTTGCGACCCAGCTTTCTGGGGTGACGCGCAAGATCGCCTGAAAGCTTGCGCGTGGACACCCTGGGCTCGTGCCTGCGCAGGAGCACATGGGGTCATCTCACCCTCAGGCCGCGCGCGATGGCTCCTCGACGTAAAGAGAGCGTCAGGGCGGCCCGTCCGGCCGGTCGGTGCGGACGATAGCGCGGGCCATTAGGCGTCGTGCGACCCGTTCTGCCGAAGCACTAACTGCGTCTGGAAGCGCCGCTCAGTCGCCTCCGCCCCCGTCCTCATCGGCGGGCTGAGGCGACTCAGCGGCGCCCTCATCCACACACCGGAACCGCCCGGCGCCCTTCTCCGGCGCCGGCCCTTCGAGCGCTAGTCCCGGAACTGCCCGACGATTTCCAACATTCGGATCGCCGCCTTGGCCGCTTCGCCGCCTTTGTCCTTCTGCGCGGGATCGGCGCGGACCAGCGCCTGATCCTCGTTTTCCACGGTGAGGATGCCATTGCCGATGGCGATGCCGTCCATTGCCAGGGCCATCAGGCCACGCGCGCTCTCGTTGGAGACGATCTCGAAATGATAGGTCTCGCCGCGCATCACCACGCCAAGCGCCACAAAGCCGTCATAGCGCCCGCTCTCGGCGGCCATGGCAATGGCTCCGGGGATTTCCAGCGCGCCGGGCACGGTCAGCACGTCCGCCTTGTGCCCTTCGGCGTCCAGCGCCGCCTTGGCGCCGGCGACGAGCATGTCATTGAGATGGGCATAGAAGCGCGCTTCGACGATCAGAAATCTGGCCATGATTACTCCTGAGGCAAGCCATTGCGGGCGAGCGAGCCGCCCTGATATCGGGATTCGTGACTAACATCGCGCGCGGCCCAACTGGGCGTCACTGCACGCAAGGCATGCGCGTCCGCCAGCTCGATCTCGGCCAGCGCCAGACCGGCAAGCACTCCCTCGATCCGGTCGAGCCAATACACATGCGTGCCCGAGCGGACCTCATAACGGGGCTTGACGAGGGGCTGCGCGGGTAGCCCTGCTAACGCCGCATAGTCCGCCGTGTCGAGATAGGCGGCGAAGATGGGCCGCGCGAGCGGATCGGCGCTGTCATATTTGCGAGTGAGCTTCAGCGCGCAAGTGCCGGATGCCATGTCGGTCATCCGCCGCAATCGCAGCCGCGTGCCGTAGATATAGCGGTCTTCGATGCGGATGCAGCGCGTCGCCGCGTCCTCGGGCGTGGCACCGGTCCGCACCAGCCAGCGCCGCTCGCGCTCGATATGCGCATATTTAGGCGCATGCGCCTCGTCGGCCATGGTGCGCAGGAGCATGGCGCTACGCCGCAGACCGACCGCTGTCGTCCACGCCTACCTCGCCGACATCGATCGCTCGCTCGCCCACGACCGCGAGCTCGTAGCCGTCGAGCGCGACGAGATTATGGTGGCTGTTGGTGAGCAGGATCATGTCGTGCACCCCAAGCTCCGAGAGGATCTGCGCGCCCACGCCATAATCGCGCAGCTCGTCGAGCACGCGCGTCGTCTGCGCTGCGCCCTCGCTGCGCGCGCTCAGCATGCGGGTGTAGCGGTCCGGCTCGGGGCGGTTGATGAGCACGACGACGCCATTCCCTTCCTCTGCAATCATCTCCATCGAGCGCGCCAGTAGCCCGGCCCGCGCACCTTCCTCGCCGAAAATGTCGCTGAAAAAATCGATCTGATGCATGCGCACCAGCGTTGGCTGATCGGGCGAGACATGGCCCTTCTGCAACGCCACCTGCTCGGTGCCGTTGGCGCGGTTGAAGAAACTGATGGCGCGCCATTCGCCGCCCCAGCGGCTGGTGAAGCATGCTTCGGCCCGGCGCACGATCAGATGATCGTTACGGCGGCGATAGGCAATGAGGTCACGGATGGTGCCGATCTTGAGGCGATGCTTGCGCGCGAAAGCCATGAGATGGTCCAGCCGGGCCATCGTCCCGTCATCATTCATGACCTCGCAGATCACACCGGAGGGGTTGAGCCCGGCGAGCCGCGCGACATCCACCGCCGCCTCGGTATGGCCGGCGCGCACCAGCACGCCGCCATCCTGCGCGACCAGCGGAAAGACGTGACCCGGCGTCACCAGGTCCTGCGGCCCCTTGGAGGCATCGATGGCGACGGCGACGGTCCGCGCGCGGTCGGCGGCACTGATGCCGGTCGAGACACCCTCGCGCGCCTCGATGGAGACGGTGAACGCAGTCTGATGACGCGTGCCGTTGTGAGCGCTCATGAGGTGGAGGCCGAGCTGCGCGACACGCTCCTGCGTCAGCGACAGGCAGATGAGGCCGCGCCCATGGGTGGCCATGAAATTGATCGCGTCGGGCGTCGCCATCTGCGCCGGAATGACGAGATCGCCTTCATTCTCCCGGTCCTCGTCATCGACCAAGATGAACATGCGTCCATTGCGCGCCTCGTTGATGATCTCTTCCGGGCTGGCCAGTGCCGTGCCGTGCTCGCGCGCGTAGAGATAGGCCTCCAGCTTGCCGAGCGTGTCGGCCGTAGGATTCCAGTCGGCATCCTCCAGCTTGCGCAGGCTGTTGGCATGGAGCCCGGCGGCCCGGGCCAGGCCGGAGCGGGAGAGCGTGCCCTCGCGCACCAGGCCACGGATCTTTTCGATAAGGTCACTGCTCATGGCGGCGCCAGATATCACATTATAATGTGATCCTCCAAGCGCATTCTCTCACTTGGGAAGCGCAGCCCTTTTATTTTTCGCTGCGCCCTCTGCGCCTCTAAAAGGAAAAGGCTTCGCGCGGAAACGCGGTGATGAACGATGCTGAGCCGATCGGTTCTTTCCCTTGACCATCCCTCTGCGACTCAGCGTGACTATCTTTCACGCAGAGGCGCAGAGATGGCAGGAAGAATGGCCTCGCTGCTCAGGCGGAAAAGGCAGCGTGGTCGCGCATGCGGGCGAGGTATCGGGCCAGAACGTCAATCTCCAAATTGACCGATGCGCCTTCACGCAGCCGACCCAGCGTCGTCACGGCAAAGGTGTGCGGGATGAGATTGACGCCGAAGCTGGTGCGTCCGTCCGCGTCGCGCACTTCGTTGACCGTCAGCGAGACGCCATCCACCGCAATCGAGCCTTTGGGCGCGATATGGGGCGCCAGATCGCCCGGCACGCGGATCAACACGCGATGCGAATCACCCTGCGCTGTGATACTCTCTACTTTGCCGATCCCGTCGACATGACCCGTAACGATGTGGCCGCCCAGCTCATCGCCGACCTTGAGCGCCCGCTCCAGGTTCAGCGTCGCGCCCGGCGCCCAGCCCCCCCGCGCGGTGCGGCTCACCGTCTCGGCGGAGAGGTCCACTGCGAACCAGTCAGGACCTTTCTCCACCACTGTCAGGCAGCAGCCCGAGCAGGCGATGGACGCGCCGATTGCCACGCTCTCCATGTCGTAATGGCAGGCGACGACGAGCCGCAGGTCGCCGCGCTGCTCGGCGGTGCGGATCGTGCCGATGTCGGTGATGATGCCGGTGAACATGTGCGCCGAGCCTAGCCTCTTGAATTGCCGTTCGTGCCGACGGCGTTGCGTTACGCAGGCTGATTATGCCGCCCGCATGCGTTCGTAAACCTCGAGCGTATCCGCGCCCAGCCGGCGGGTTTCGCGCAGGCACCAGCGGTCATGCGCGGCGGCAAGTCCGGCGAGACCGATGTCGCCCAGCGCCGCCTTGCCCCCGCCGATCAGCAGCGGGGCGCGATAGAGTAGCAGCCGGTCCACCAGATCGGTAGCCAGGAAGGCAGCGGCGGCTTCCGCTCCGCCCTCGACCAGCAGATGATCGCCGGGCAGGCCGTCCACCTCTTCGGGCGCGCGCAGGTGCAGCCAGCCCTCGGGCGCCGCGCCGTCCCGGCTCAGCAACACGGGCCGGGGCGAGCGCGCTTCCAGGCCGGGCAGGCGCACATCGAGCCGGGGCGCGTCAGCCGCCAGCGTGCCGCGTCCCACCAGAATCAACTCATGCTGCGCACGCTCAAGATGCGCGTGGGCCCGCGCCGCATTGCCTGTGATCCACCGGCTCGTGCCGTCGGCCAGCGCAATCTGCCCGTCGAGCGATGTCGCGAGCTTGAGTGTCACGAACGGCCGGCCCTGCGCGCGACGCATGAAAAAGCCGGCCATCGCGGCCCGCGCCTCGTCCGCCAAAAGGCCGTCCTGCACCGCGATACCGGCCGCACGGAGCCGGGCGATGCCGGCGCCATCGGTGCGCGGATCAGGATCGCCCGCCGCGATCACCACCCGCGCGACGCCCGCAGCGATCAGCAGGCCCGTGCAGCAGGGCCCGCGCGCGGAGCGATGCGCACAGGGCTCCAGGCTCACATAGGCCGTGCCGCCGCGCGCCGCCGCCCCGGCGTGATCGAGCGCCATCGCTTCGGCATGAGGACGGCCTCCGGGCTGCGTCCAGCCGCGCCCGACAACGCGGCCCTGAACATCGAGAATGACACAACCGACATTGGGATTGGGGGCGGTGCGCCCGCATCCACGCCGGGAGAGGGCGATTGCGGCGGCGAGCCAGATCCGGTCGTCAGGCGTTGTGCGCAGCATCTCAGGGCGCCTTGGCGCCCGCATCCTTCACGGCCGCCGGTGCCTTGCCCTGCGCGGCCTCGTGCGCCAGCGCCTCGGCCAGCCGTTCGTCGAGCCGCTTGCGCACCACCGCGATGATCGCCTTGCGCTGCTCGCGATTCTTCGCCTCATCCTCGCGCCACTCGATACCCACCATATCGGCCACGCGCTGGAAGCGCTCCTGCCGCTTCTCCAGGCCCGCCTCGTAACTGGCGAGATCGGCGATCTGGCGGCGAATGATGTCACTGTCGCGCCGGTCGGCCATCCAGCTCTCGACATAGATGATTTCGCGTTCCTTTGGCGGCAGGCGCGAATCAATCTGGAAGGCCCAGATGATGAGGAATGTGAGCGCAGCGGAGAGACCTAGCAAACCCCAGCGATGCGGCCGGTCCGGCGAGAACATCAGCTTGAGGTCCGCGAAGGCACTGCGCGGCGACACAGGACGCGGGAAAATCGACATGGCGCCTAGATAGGCTTTTAGCGCCGTGGATGCAAAGCCGGGACGCGCATTGCGACGAGCCGTGGCCGCGCTCCCCGCCGCCCCTCTCAGGTAGCCGGTGCCGCCGCTGCGGTCCGCAACCGGTCCAGCGCCCGCGCGCGGCCGATCAGCGGCAGCAGTGCGGCCATGTCCGGCCCATGATCCTGGCCGGTCAACGCCTGACGCAGCGGCAGGAACAGCGCGCGGCCCTTGCGCCCCGTCGCCGTCTTGAGCGCGCCGGTCAGCGCGTGCCACGGATCTGCGTCCCAAATGCCAGCATCCTCCAGCAGTGCCGCGGCCTGCGCCACGAACGTACGGTCGTCGGCATCGAGCGCTGGCGGCGCGATCTCGCCAGCCAGCACCGGCACCCAGTCCGCCGCCTGCGCCAACGTCGCCAGATTGGGCTGTACCACCGGCCAGGCCTGCGCCGTGATCGCCGCCGGCAGCCGCGCCGCCACGGCCTCATATGGGAGCATGTGGATGATCTTCTGGTTGAGCGCGGCCAGCTCCTCCTCGGAGAAGCGCGCGGGTGCGCGGCTGAAATGCGCGAAATCGAAACGCGCGATCAGCGGCGCCATGTCGGTCACAGGCTCGACGGGATCGCTGGTGCCCAGCCGGGCGAGCAGCGCCGCGAGCGCAATCGGCTCGATACCCGCCTCGCGCAGCGCCGTTATGCCGAGCGAACCCAGTCGCTTGGAGAGCTTGCCCTCCGTACCCACCAGCAGCGCCGTATGGGCGAAGCGGGGCAAATCGGCACCCAGCGCCTCGAACATCTGAACCTGCGCGGCGGTGTTGGAGACATGGTCCTCACCGCGCAGCACATGCGTGACGCCCATGTCGATATCATCGATAACGCTGGGCAGCATGTAGAGCCAGCTCCCATCCCCGCGCCGGATGACAGGATCGGAAAGCAGGCGCGGATCGAATTGCTGATCGCCGCGCACCAGATCCGTCCAGGCGATGGGCGCTTCATGGTCGAGGCGGAACCGCCAGTGCGGCGTTTCGCCCGCCGCTTCCTTGGCCGCGATCTCCTCGGCCGTGAGGCCCAGCGCGGCGCGGTCGTAAACGGGCGGCAGGCCGCGCCCGAGCAGCACCTTGCGCTTCAAATCCAGCTCCTGCGCCGTCTCGAAGCAGGGATAGACCCGGCCGGCATCGCGCAACGCAGCGAACTTCGCCTCGTAGAGCGCGAACCGCTCGGACTGGCGCACTTCTCCGTCCATCGACAGGCCCAGCCAGGCGAGATCGGCACGGATGCCTTCGACGAAGCGCTCTTCGCTGCGCTCCCGGTCCGTATCGTCGATGCGCAGCAGGCACGTGCCCCCCATCGCGCGCGCAAACAGCCAGTTGTGCAGCGCGGTGCGGACATTGCCGACATGAAGCGCGCCAGTCGGCGCAGGAGCGAAGCGGGTGACAACGGTCATGGATCAGCTCAGGCGGTGCGGAAGGCATTGGTGATGGGATAGCGCCGGTCGCGGCCGAAACTGCGGCCACCCAGCTTCACGCCCGGCGGCGACTGGCGGCGCTTGTATTCGGCCACATAGAGCAACCGCTCGACGCGCGCGACCGTTGCCCGGTCGAAGCCGGCGGCGACGAGCTGGTCTACCGACTTCTCCTGCTCGACGAGGCCGTAGAGAATAGGGTCCAGAACGTCATAAGGCGGCAGACTGTCTTCGTCCTTCTGGTTCTCGCGCAGCTCGGCGGTCGGCGGCTTGGCGATGACCCGCTCGGGCATCACTGGCCCATCAGGCCCCAGCGCCAGCCCCGGCCGGTTGGCGTTGCGCCAGCGCGAGAGGGCGAAGACAGTGGTTTTGTAGGCATCCTTGAGCACCGAATAGCCTCCGGCCATGTCACCATAGAGCGTGGCATAGCCGACGCTCACTTCGCTCTTGTTGCCAGTGGTGAGCAACATGGGGCCAAACTTATTGGAGAGCGCCATCAGCGTCACGCCGCGCACGCGCGACTGGATATTTTCCTCGGTGAGGTCCGCGCTTCGTCCCTCGAAAGCGGGGGCGAGCATGGCGTCGAACGCCTCCACCGCCGGGCCGATGGGAATGGTGTCGAGCCGGCAGCCGAGCAACCGCGCGCAGTCCGCCGCATCGTCCAGGCTCTCCTGGCTGGTGAAGCGCGAGGGCATCATCACGCACCACACCTTGTCCGCGCCCAGCGCGTCCACGGCAACGGCGGCCGAGAGCGCGCTGTCGATGCCGCCAGAAAGGCCCAACACCACACCGGGGAAGCGGTTGCGCGTCACATAGTCGCGCAGGCCCACCAACATGGCGTGGTAGATGTCGGCAGGAGACTCGTCGAGCGCGTGGATTTCTCCGGGATTGCAGCGCCAACCGCCGCCCGCCGAGTCCGCCGTCCAGTCGGTGAGGACCAGCGCCTCTTCCCAGTCCGGCAGGCGATGGGCCAGGCTGCCGTCGGCATTGAGCACGAACGAGGCGCCGTCGAACACCAGCTCGTCCTGTCCGCCCACGCGATTGAGATAGGCAATCGGCAGACCGGTCTCGCGCACCCGCGCGGCACAGACGGCCTGTTCACGCAGATCGTCCTTGTCCGCCTCGAACGGACTGCCGTTGACGTTGATGAAGAACTGCGCGCCGCGTTCCTTGAGATGCGCCACCACGAAGGGAAACCAGATGTCCTCACAGATCGGCAGACCAATCTTCACGCCGCGAAAGTCCACTGGCTCAGGCAGCGGGCCGGGCACGAACAGGCGCTTCTCATCGAACGTGCCGTAATTGGGCAGTTCGCGCTTCTGCCGGATCGCAGCGATGCGCCCGTCTTCCAACAGCGCGACGCAGTTGAAGAGCACGTCGGCATTGGCGATCACCGTGCCCACCAGCATGGCCGGCCCGCCGTCCGCCGTCGCTTCAGCCAGGCGGCGCAGTTCAATTTCCGCACGCGCGGCGAGCGCAGGCTTGAGCACAAGGTCCTCGGGCGGATACCCTACGAGCTGCAATTCGGGATAGACGATGAGGTCTGCGCCCGCCGCCCGCGCCGTCTCGCGCCAGGCCAGCATGGCATCGGCATTGCCCTTGAGGTCCCCCATGGCCTGGTTGATCTGTGCGAGGGCGATGCGGAGCGATTGCGTCATGGGCAGCCTCTAGAACAAGCGGACGCAAATCAGAACCCCGTCTTTGCAGGCCCGGTTCCACCCGATGCGCCGTCATGAAGGGGACGAAGGCCTTTTCACAACGCGTCCGCGCCGCTAGAGCGTGCGCGAGCCAAAATCTCCGCAGGGTGCAGCATGAAAATCATATCGGGCAACGGCAATCTGCCGCTCGCGCAGGCCATCGCCTCTTATGTCGAGCTGCCGCTCACCAATTGCAGCGTCCGCCGCTTCGCCGACGAGGAAGTGTTCGTCGAAATTCACGAGAATGTGCGCGGCGAGGATGTGTTCGTCATCCAATCGACCAGTTATCCGGCGAACGACAATCTGATGGAGTTGCTCATCATGATTGATGCGCTCAAACGCGCGTCGGCGCGGCGCATCACGGCAGTGCTCCCTTATTTCGGCTATGCGCGGCAGGATCGTAAACCCGGCCCCCGCACACCCATTTCGGCCAAGCTCGTCGCCAATCTCATTACCGTCGCCGGCGCCAACCGCGTGCTCTCGGTCGATCTCCATGCCGGGCAGATTCAGGGCTTCTTCGACATTCCCACCGACAATCTGTTCGGCGCGCCGGTCATGTCGGCGGACATCCAGGCGCGCTTTCCGCAGGACAATCTCACGGTCGTCTCGCCGGACGTGGGCGGCGTGGTGCGCGCGCGCGCACTCGCCAAGCGCCTCGATAACGCGCCGCTGGCCATTGTCGACAAGCGCCGCGAGCGGGCAGGCGAATCGGAAGTGATGAACATCATCGGCGACGTGAACGGCCGCTTCTGCGTGCTGGTGGACGATATCGTCGATTCGGCCGGCACGCTGTGCAATGCCGCCCAAGCGCTCAAGGAGGCCGGCGCGGTCGATGTGGTCGCCTATGTGACTCATGGCGTGCTCTCGGGCGGCGCGGTGGCACGCGTGGGCAACTCGCAACTGCGCGAGCTGGTCATCACCGACACCATCCTCGCGACCGACGGCATTCTCCAGTGCGCCCGCATTCGCCAACTGCCCATCGCGCCGCTGCTGGGTGAGGCCATTCGCCGCATTGCCGACGAAAGCTCGGTCAGCTCGCTGTTCGATTGACTCGCCGGGCGCGGCACGAGCCTGTCCGTGCCGCCAGGAGAACGCCATGACCGCCCCTCGCCTGCTCGGCCCGGACCACGCCCCCTTCGTCCTGCTGGACGATGCGAGCGCGGATGGCGTCAGCGGCGGCGCGGCGCTGCTGTTTCGCGATCCCGTGGGCGTGGTGCGTGCCGATCGCATGAGCGAGGTGTTGCCCGCCCTCGCCGAGGTCGCGCGCGCCGCCGACTATGGCCTGCACGCCGCCGGCTACATGAGCTACACTGCGGGCCACGCTTTCGAGCCGCGCCAGGCCGGCTACACGCCACGTGAGGGTGATACGGGGCCGCTGCTCTGGTTCGGCCTGTTCGAGAAGCCCGCCACTCTCCCTGCCGCCGCCGTGCCCGATCTGTTGCCCGTGCCCGACCCGCTCGCCACAGGCACCGTCACGCCGATGATCGGTCGCGCAGACTATGAGCGCGCCATCGGCAAGGTGCTGGACTATATCGTCGCGGGCGACATCTATCAGGCCAACCTCACTTTTCTCGCGGCGGTGGACTTTCCCGGCGATCCGCTGGCGGCCTATGCCGCGATCCGTCCACGCCAGCGCGCCGGCCATGGCGCGCTTATCCGGCACGACGGACGGCACATCCTCTCCTTCTCGCCCGAGAGCTTCTTCGCGCTGGAGAGCGGGCGTATCATCACCCGGCCGATGAAAGGCACCGCGCGCCGCATGGCGGACCCGGCGCTGGATGCCGCCGCCATGGCCGAGCTGGCGGCCGACCCCAAGCAACGCGCCGAGAATCTGATGATCGTAGACCTGCTGCGCAACGACATTTCGCGCGTGGCGGTGCCCGGCAGCGTCAGAGTGCCTGCCCTCTTCACGGTGGAGACCTATCCCACCATCCACCAGATGGTCTCTGCGGTGGAAGGCCGTGTGCGGCCCGGCGTGACGGCAGACGAAGTGATCCGCGCCCTCTTCCCCTGCGGATCCATCACGGGGGCGCCCAAGATGCGCGCCATGGAGGTGATCGCGGAGGTAGAACGCTACGGCCGCGGGCTCTATACGGGCAGCATCGGACACATCGCACCGGATGGCCGGGCTCGGTTCAATGTTGCGATCCGGACCATTTCGGTGGAAACTGGCGCCCGCCATGGCGTGTTGGGGCTGGGCTCAGGCGTGGTCGCCGACAGCCAGCCTGCGGCCGAATGGCAGGAATGTCTCGATAAATCGCGCTTCGTCGCGGCGCAATGAAGGAGGGGGCTTGGGGGACGTAGGAAATCTTGTGGCGTCCGCCGCGCGCTTTGACCTCATCGAGACAATGGCCTTCGACCCGGAGAACGGCCTGCCGATGCTCGATCTGCATCTCGCGCGCCTGGGCCGCAGCGCCGACACACTCGGGTTCCGGTTCGACAGGCATGCGCTGCGCAACGAACTTCAGGCCGCCACCTTCGCGCTTTCGACCCCCGCGCGGGTGCGGGTGCTGCTGGGACGGGAAGGTGCGATGGCCGTCGAGGTGGGCGAGCGCCGCGCCTGGCCACAGGCGATCGTGCCGGTCAGTCTCCAGCGCCGCACCTTGGCCGCCGACGACATCCGCCTGTGCCACAAGACCACAGATCGGCAGCATTATGACGCCGCGCTCAAGGCCGGCGGCACCTATGAAGTCCTGCTGGTCGATGCCGAAGGCTATCTTACCGAGGGCTGCTTCTCGACCGTCTTTGTCGAACGCGGCGACAAGCTGCTGACGCCGCCGCTGCGCCGGGGCCTGTTGCCCGGCGTGCTACGCCAGAATCTCATCGACCTGGGCGAGGCGGTTGAGGCCGACCTCAAGCCCATCGACCTGGAGGACGGCTTCTTCATCGGCAATGCCTCGCGCGGCATGGTCGCCGCGACGCTGGTTGCGCCCAAGGGCTGAGGCGATTATGGAGCGCGCCGTCCGGCCTGCATGTCGGACGCACACCTCGCCCCGTTCCAGATCAGGAGAAGACAATGTCCCGGACGTCCGCGGCCCTCGGCCGTATCCAGCCCAGCGCGACGCTCGCCATGACCGACAAGGTCATCGCCCTGAAGCGCGAGGGCAAGGACATTATCGGACTCTCCGCGGGCGAGCCGGACTTCGATACGCCTGATTTCGTGAAGGAAGCGGCGATCGAGGCGATCCGCAAGGGCCAGACCAAGTACACCAATGTCGACGGCACCGCCGAGCTGAAGGACGCGATCGCCGCCAAGTTCAAGCGCGACAACGACCTCGTCTATGCGCCGGGCCAGATCAGCGTGAACTCGGGCGGCAAGCACACGCTGTTCAACGCACTGGTCGCCACCGTCGAGGCGGGCGACGAGGTCATCATCCCGGCACCCTACTGGGTGAGCTATCCCGACATCGTGAACTTCGCGGGCGGCACGCCGGTCATCGTCTCGGCAGGCGCGAACCAGCTTTACAAGATCAAGCCCGAGCAACTCGAAGCGGCGATTACGCCGAAGACGCGCTGGGTGCTGCTGAATTCGCCTTCCAACCCGACGGGCGCGGCCTATTCGGGCGAGGAGCTGCTGGCGCTGGGCGAGGTGCTGCGCCGCCATCCGCATGTCATGATCCTCACCGATGACATGTACGAGCACGTCTGGTACGCGCCGACGCCTTTCAAGACGATCGCGCAAGTCTGCCCGGATCTCTATGAGCGCACGCTCACGGTCAACGGTTGCTCCAAGGCCTATTCGATGACCGGCTGGCGCATCGGCTTTGCCGGCGGCCCGCAGTGGATCATCAAAGCGATGGCCAAGCTGCAATCGCAGTCGACCTCCAACCCCTGCTCGATCAGCCAGGCAGCAGCCACGGCCGCGCTCAACGGCGACCAGAGCTTCCTCATCGAGCGCAACGAGGCGTTCCGCAAGCGGCGCGACCTGGTCGTGGCGATGCTGAACGATGCACCGGGCGTCCATTGCCCCACGCCCGAAGGCGCCTTCTACGTCTATCCGGACGTGTCGGGCTGCATGGGCAAGACTACCCCCGATGACCGCAAGATCGAGACGGACGAAGACCTCATCGGCTATTTCCTAGAAACGAGAGGCGTTGCAGCCGTCCATGGCGGCGCCTTCGGCCTCGCTCCGGCCTTCCGCGTGAGCTACGCGACATCGGAAGCCATTCTGCGCGACGCGTGCACGCGCATCCAGGAAGCCTGCGCTGCGCTGAAATAAGGGCAGATCGGCTCCTCCTCTTTGGAGGAGGGCTGGGGGATCTTCGCGATCAGGCAATCGCGCGGGCCGGGTATGGCTCAGCGCCTCGCCGGGGCAGGCCGGCGGCTCTTCAGGGCCGCCGGTGCCGTCGGCCAGCGTGATTTTCGGGTCGGAGAGCGTCGACCCGATCGCCATAGAGCCAGTGCTGGGCCGCCCTGGGCTCCTGCCTTCGCAGGAGCACTGGATACGTCTATCAGCCGGCGGGCTCTCCCAATGCACAAGCTCTCTTGAGGCTCCCCAGCTAGAGTCGCAGCGTCGCTCCACAACTGCCGCGATATCGCCAGCGAACGGCGGATGCGGGACCGGCCATCATCGAACTGATCCAGCGCCACGCCAACGCTTCTCTGAAGAGGAGGGTTTTTTGTGCCCGGGGTGCGCCGCGCAACGCCCGTTCCCCAAACGGAAAAAACCCTCGCCCGGGGGAGCGAGGGTTTCCTGTTTGGTCCTTCGAAAGGGTTGACCCCCGACACGATGGGGACTGTTGGGTGCCGGGGGCCATATGACCGGCGACGGTGGACCAGAACCGCCGCCGATCAAGCTGGGAACCGCTGGTCTTAGCGGAGCAGGCTCAGCACGCCCTGCTGCGACTGGTTCGCCTGGGCGAGCATCGCCGTCGACGCCTGGCTCAGGATCTGGTTCTTGGCCAGCGCGGTCGACTCTGCCGAGAAGTCCGCATCCTCGATCCGCGACCGGGCATCCGAGAGGTTGGTGATCTGCGAGCTGAGGCTGTTCACCGTGGTCTCCAGGCGGCTCTGGATACCGCCCAGGGTGGCGCGGTTGGACGAGACCGTGTTGATCGCGTCTTCCAGGGTCTTCAGCGCGGCCTGCGCATTTTCCTGCGTATCGACGTCGAAGTCGGCGTCTTCGAGGCCCAGGGCCTCCAGGTTGGTGGCAGCAATCTCGACGTCAACGGTCTGGCCCTTGCTGGTGCCGGTCTGGATCGAGATCTTGACCGCAGTGGTCGTGCCCGCGCCAGCCGTGCCGCCCGAACCGTTCAGCAGGTTGATGCCGTTGAAGGTGGTGCGCTCGGCGATATCGCCGATCTGCTTCTTGAGCTGATCGACTTCAGCCTTGATGCCTTCGCGGTCCTTCTGCTCGACGGTGCCCGAGGACGCCTGGACAGCCAGCTCACGCATACGCTGCAGGATGTTGGACACTTCGCCCATTGCGCCTTCGGCGACCTGGGTGAGCGAGATGCCGTCGTTGGCGTTGCGCGAAGCAGCGCTCAGACCGCGAATTTCGGCGGTCATCTTGGTGGCGATGGCGAGGCCGGCGGCGTCGTCCTTGGCCGAGTTGATGCGCTTGCCCGAGGAGAGGCGCTCCATGGCCTGCTGCAGGCCGAGGTTCGCGGACGTCGTGGCATTCTGCGCGCGAAGGGCAGAAACATTGGAAGCGATAACAGTCATGTGGAAGTCCTTTCCCGCTCTTTGTGGGTCGCTGCCATGCGGCATCGGCGGCCTCGAAGGTCCAGAACGGATCCTGCCGAGAAAGCTTAAGGGGCTATCGCAAAATTTTTTTGCGCCCCTCTGCCGCCCCCCCCCCGCGCGAATCTTTATATCGGACATCGTGCGCGCGAAGCGCATCGCGACATCGACAGCCCGCCCGGCACTGCGCTCGCGCAGCCGGCCGGCACGATTTTGCCGGCCGCCGGCAAAGCCTCGCCGTGCTTAACGGAATGATAAGGATTTCAGCACAGATTGCAGACATCGAAAGGGGGTCTGCGCTCGGGGGAGTTCAGGCCGAGACAATTTTGGGGATGAGCGCATGTTGCCTGTCGACATGAGCCAGCGCGTCCACCGGCTGTTGCCGGGCCTGGAAGCGTGGCTTGATACCGCCTGCTATAGCGTCCGCGTAATCGGCGCAGACGCCCCGCGCGGCAAGACGACCGTTCGCATTCTCCTCGCCGAGGAAATCGCCCACGCCACCTGCCGCGACGTGCTGATCGAATGGCATGCGAGCGATACGGACCGCGCACCCCGCCTGATGCCGGCGGCCGACGGCTACCCCGCACGCATCGCCTTTGGCCCGGCGGATTGCGCCATGGCCTTTGCCCTCATCGCCGAGACGCTGCGCCCCGAGCGCATGCCGGCCGTGGGCGACGAAAGCAGCGCCACGCTAATGCGCCTTGCCGCGCGCATCGCCGCCAGTGATGCGACTGTGCTCATCCAGGGCGAGACCGGCACCGGCAAGGAAGGCATCGCCCGCTTCCTGCACGATCATTCACCCCGCGCGGAGAGGGATTTCATTGCGGTCAACTGCGCCGCCCTGCCCGAGACAATGATGGAGGCCATGCTCTTCGGCCACAAGAAGGGCAGCTTCACCGGCGCCGGACAATCCTCAGACGGCCTGTTCCTGGCCGCAAATGGCGGCACGCTGTTCCTCGACGAGATCGCCGAGCTGCCGCTGGCGCTCCAGGCCAAGCTGCTGCGCGCCCTGCAGGAGGGTGAAGTCCTCCCCGTCGGCGCGACCCACCCCATCCCGGTCGATGTGCGTGTGATCGCTGCCGGCAACCGGGACCTAGCCACCGAATCCGAGGCCGGCCGCTTCCGAGCGGACCTCTACTGGCGGCTCAACGTGATGCCGCTGCACCTAAAGCCGCTGATCGAGCGGCCGGGCGACATCGCCGCCATCACCGCCGCCTTCTTGCGGCGCCACCAGGGCATCGGCTTCAATGCCGCCGCACCCTTCGCCTGGCCCACGGCCGCCGCAATGCAGCGTCTGATGGCGCATGGCTGGCCCGGCAATGCCCGCGAGCTCGGCAATGTCCTCCAGCGCGCCATCGTGCTGCGCGAGGGCGACCGGATCGAAGCGGACGACCTCAATCTCGCCGGCCCCGCCGCGCCCGCGCCGGCACCCCGACCCGCCGCCACTGCGACCCTGCAGGATGTGGAGCGCGCCTCGCGCATCGACGCCATTCGGGCCGCGCTACGCGACACCGGCGGCCATCGCGCTCGCGCTGCCCGCCTGCTCGGCATTTCGGAGCGGACTCTGCGCTACCGCCTCGCCGAAATGCGTGACCTCGCGGTCGCGAACTGAACGCAAAGGACGACTAGACCATGGCCGGACTTTCCGTCGACAATGTGCTGGCGCTCCGCCAGTCGATCCTCCAGCGCAACAGCGCGCTTCAGGATGCCGCCGCCGCAGGCTCCACGCCCAGCGGCCCGGCCGCGCCCGCAGGCGGCGCAAACCAGGACAATTTCACGTCCGCCCTGCGCAACGCGCTCAGCGAGGTCAATGCCCTCCAGGCCGATTCCGCAGCGCAGGCCGAGGCCTTCGAACGCGGCGAAACGACCGATATCGCCGCGGTGATGCTTGCCAAGCAGCAGGCCTCGATCGGCTTCGAAACCACCCTTCAGGTCCGTAACAAGCTGCTGTCCGCCTACAAGGACATCATGAGCATGCCGGTGTGAGTGAGACGAGATGAGCGACGCGAACATCACCGTGGCGGACGGACAGGCCGCTCTTTCCTCCGGCCTCCCCGCCGTGCCAGCGGGCCGCCAGACAGGCGACATCGACGGCCTGCGGCTGCGGCTCAACGGCTTCCTGGAGCAGCCGGCCGTCAAGCGCAGCTTGCCGATGGCCGGCCTTCTGGGCGTGACGGCGCTTGCCGGCATGGCCTGGCTGGCGCTGCGCGAACCGCCGCAGCGCGACCTGTTCCGGGGCCTGCCGGATGCCGACAAGGCGGCCGTTGCGGACGTGCTGAGCAAGGCCGCCATTCCCTATGATTTCAATGAGTCCACTGGCGCTATCACCGTTGCTGAGGATGCCTATTTCAACGCCAAGATGAAACTGGCGGCCGCCGGCCTGCCCAAGAGCGCGCCGGATGGCGACACGTTGCTCTCCTCGCTGCCCATGGGCGCGAGCCGCGCCGTGGAGGGCGAGAAGCTGCGCACCGCGCGCGAAATGGATCTGGCCCGCACCATCGAGGCCATCGACGCTGTGGTACAGGCGCGCGTCCACCTGGCCGTCGCGCCACCCAGCGTCTTCCTGCGCGAGCGCACCAAGCCGACCGCCTCGGTCATGCTCCAGCTCGCCAGCGGACGGTCGCTCTCGGACAGCCAGGTGGATGCCATCGTGCATCTCGTGGCCTCTTCGGTGCCGGAGATGCAGCCGGAGGACGTGTCGGTGGTCGACCAGAACGGGCGCCTGCTGAGCCAGGGCTCGGGCACCGGCGCCGATACCGACCGCCAGATCCAGATCCAGGCGCGCATCGAGGATCGCTACCGGCAGGCGGTGACAGCGCTGCTGACGCCCATCGTCGGCGCCGATCGCTTCTCGGTCGAGGCACACGCGGAAGTGAATTTCGCCGAACGCCAGGCCACGCGCGAGACCTTCCCACAGGACGAGGCGCGCCTGCGCAGCGAAGCCGGAAGCTGGAACGCCGACCCCAACAACCCCGGTGTGCCCGGTGGCATTCCCGGCGCGCTCCAGCCCAACCCGCCGCCCACGCCAACCGCGCCGGGCACGCCGCCTCCGCCGCTCGCCGCGCAGGAAGCCGGCGCCGCGCAGGGCACCATGCCCGCCGTGCCGCCCGCGCCCACGGTCAAGACCGCCGAAACCTTCAACCGCGATTTCGCGCTGGGCCGCGAGGTCTCCGTGACCCGCGATGCCGTAGGCACGGTCCGCCGCCTCTCTATCGCCGTCGCACTCGATAACGGACCGGACGGTAAGGCCCGCACGCCGCAGGAAATCGCCGCACTGGAAGAGCTGGTCAAGGGTGCCGTCGGCTTCGATGCCTCGCGCGGCGACGTGGTCGCGCTCACCGCCCGCAAGTTCGCCGCGCCGGCCGACGCCGCCAATGTCACGCCCTGGTATGAGGCGAGCTGGGTTGGCATGCTCGCGCGCAATGTCTCTGCCCTACTGGTCACACTGGTGCTCATCCTGGGTCTCGGCCGGCCGATATTGCGGCGCTGGACTCTTGCCAAGGCGGAGGCGCAGAACGCGCTCGCGGAGCGCAACCAGCAGCTTGGCACCGAGATCAAGGCGCAGCTCGCCCAGCAGGCCGCCGCCGATCCGGAACGCACGGTCACGCTCGACATGATCAGCGCCACCCATGACTATAGCGACCGCGCGGCGCTCATCCGCAACTTCGTGAAGCAGGACCCGGACCGCGCCGCCCTTGTCGTGCGCGATCTGCTCAGGGATGGAGCCAAGGCCGATGCCTGAAGGCACTCTGCGCGGCAGCGCTGCCGCCGCCGTCCTGCTCATGCTGTTCGATGAGGACGAGGCCGCCGAGATTCTCTCGCGCCTCGAACCGGAGGAAGTACGCCAACTCGGCTACGCCATGTATGACGTCGCAGATGTCGAGGTGGACGAGGTCAACCAAGCGCTCGACCAGTTCGTGCACAAGGCCAAGGGCCGGACCACCATCGGCTATGGCGCCAGCAAGCATATCCGTGGCGCCATGCACAAGGCGCTGGGGCCGGAGCGGGCCGATACGATGCTCGCAAAGATCACGCCGCCCACGCGCTCCAACAAGCTGGCCATGCTCAAATGGATGGAGCCGGCCGAGATCGTCTCGGTCATCGAGATGGAGCATCCGCAGATCATGGCCATCGTGCTGGCGCATCTTGATGCGACGGCGGCGGCTAGCGTGCTCCAGCTTTTGCCCTCCGACGTGCAGGACGATGTGGTCTATCGCGTCGCGACGCTCGGGCCGGTGAGCAGCGAGGCTATCGACGACCTGGAGCAGCTCTTCACACTGAGCCCGGCAACGCAGGCGCGCATCGGCGGCGGTCTCACCCGGCGCGGCGGCACGTCCGACGCGGCCGCGATCATGAACAACATCCGCAAGGATATGGAGCAGCGCATCATCAAGGCGCTGAACAAGCGCGACAAGCAGGTCGCCCAATCCATCGAGGACGAGATGTTCGTCTTCGAGAACCTGCTCGAGCTGAGCGAAAAGGACCTGGGGGCGCTCATGCGCTCGGTCGACAACGAGCAGCTCGTGGTGGCGCTCAAGGGCGCATCGGACATGCTGCGCACCAAGATCCTGGGCTGCATGTCCGCCCGCGCGGCTCAGTCCATCGAGGACGAAATGGAAGAGCGCGGCCCGATGCGGCTCACCGACGTGCTGGAGGCGCAGAAGGCGATCATCGCCGAGGCGCGCGGCATGGCCGACGACGGCGTCATCCTGCTCGGCGGGCGGAGCGACGATTATGTCTAGGATCTGGACGGCCGAGGACACGGCCGCCACGCCTCTGGGCGGCTTTGGCAGCTTCGGCTCGCTGGGCCGGCAGGCACCCGGTGCCTTCCGCTCCCTTTATGGCGAGGAAGAACCGGGCCGCGCCTGGCAGCCCGGTGGTCTGGGTGCCCGCGAGGACGCAGTCCCACCGCCCCCCCCACCCCCCGCGGCACCGGCAGTCGATCCCATCGAGGAAGCTGCGCGCGAGGCATTTCTTCAAGGTTTCCAGGAAGGTGATCGCCTCGCCCGCGAAGCTGCCGAGGCGGACAATGCGGCGCGCGCGCAGCTCGCCGAGGCTGTGCGGCTCATCGCCCAATCCGGCGAAGGAACGCTCGCGGCGATGCTCTCGCAGGCCGTGGTGCGGCTGGTGGGCCAGATCGTGGGCGAAGTCGCCATCGACGAGGCCGTGCTCAAGGCGCGCTGCGCCGCCGTCGCCGCGTGTATCGACGGCGAGGAGAGTCATGCCGTGCTGGAGGTCAATCCCGAGGACATGACGCTGCTGGAAGATGCGGCCACAGGCATCGCGCTGACGCCCAACCCGGCGCTACCGCGCGGCACGGTGCGGCTCGCCACTGCCGAGGGCTGGATCGAGGATGGCCCCGACGTGCGGCTGGCGCGCCTCAAGGCCCTGCTCGATGACATGGAGGGCCGCCGATGATGCAGGCCCAGCTCGCGCAGGCGGGCAAGCTCCTCGACCATCTCCAAGTCACGCACCGCGCACCGCGCCATATCGGCCGGCTGGTGGGCCATGACGCGGGCATGCTGGAAGTGACCGGCTTCAACCGGCCGATCGGCGCCGGGGCGCGGATCATCGCGGCGGACGGACGCCGGGTCCGCGCGGAGGTGGTCGGCTTCAAGGGATCGCGGGCGATCCTGGTCCCGCTCGATCAGGACGCGCCGCTGGAAAATGGCGCGCGCGTCGAGCCGGACAGCGCCGCCAATATGGTCCAGGTGGGCGAAGGGCTGATTGGCCGCGTCATCGACGCGCAGGGCCAGCCGCTCGACCGCAAGGGCCCCATCATTGCCAATGGCCAGTGGCCGCTCAATGGCATCAAGGGCAATGTTCTCGACAAGGGCCGCGTGCTCCAGCGCTTTGACCTAGGCGTGCGCGCGGTCAACGCGCTGCTTACCGCCGGGCGCGGTCAGCGCATCGCCATCATGGCGGGCTCGGGTGTCGGCAAGTCGGTGCTCATGGGCCAGATGATCCAGGGCGCCGAGGCGGACATCGTGGTTGCCGGCCTCATCGGCGAGCGTGGCCGCGAAGTGAGCGACTTCCTCGAAACCAAGCTCAAGCACCAGATGCACAAGAGCGTGGTCGTCGCCGTGCCGGCCGACCATCCGCCAGTGCTGCGCCTGCGCGCCGCCGCGCGCGCCACTGCCATCGCCGAATATTTCCGCGCGCAGGGCAAGCAGGTGCTGCTCCTCATCGATTCGCTGACCCGCTGCGCCCATGCCCAGCGTGAGATCGGCCTCTCGCTCGGCGAGCCGCCGGCAATGAAGGGCTATCCGCCCTCGGCGCTCAGCCTCATCCCACGCCTCGTCGAACGCGCCGGCGTGGACACGCGCTCGGGTGGCTCGATCACCGCCATCTACACCGTGCTGGCCGATGGCGATGACAATGACGATCCCATCGTCGACACAGCGCGCGCCATTGTGGACGGGCATTTCGTCCTCTCACGCCAGCTCTCGGAGCAGAGCATCTTCCCCGCCATCGACATCGGCCGCTCCTTGAGCCGCGTCATGGCGGACATCGTCGACGAGCAGCATCTTGCCGCGGCGGCAAATTATCGCCGCCTGTGGGCGGCCTATGAAGAAAATCGCGACCTCATCCTGATGGGCGCCTACCGGCCCGGCAACGATGCCACCATCGACGAGGCCGTGGAGCGCCGCCAGCAGTTGCTCGACTTCCTGCGGCAGAGCGCCAAATCGACCATTGACATCGACAGCAGCGCCGCCGCGCTGATCGCGGAATTCGGTCGATGAGCCGGCTGATTGCCTCCCGCAAACGCCTGCTGCGCGTCCGCGGCGTGCAGCACAGCCAGGCAGTCGCCGCCGTGGTCGCCGCGCGCGACGAAGCGGCCCAGATCGCGAACAATGCCGAGCGCATCGCCAAGGTGCGTTCGGAGCTGTTCGGCGAAGCGGGGATCACAACTGGCGCGGCTCTTGCATCACAACGGGAGCTGGCCGTCCGCTTGGAGCGGGCGGGCCGGCAGCTCGACGGGGCGCTCTACGATGCGAACCGGCGCGTGGATGCTCGGGATGCCGAGCGGATCGTGGCCGACCGCGACCGCGAGATCGCTGAGCGACTGAAGGACAAGGCTCACGCCGCGCGCGAGGCGCAGCGGGAGAAGCGGCTCAATGCTCTGCCGAGCTACCGCCGCATGCAGAAGGGGACTGAGGAATGACGGAAGTTGCTGCAGTCACGCGACACCCAACGCCCAGGCCGGGCGCGGCCCCGGGTGCCCAGGCCAGCGGCGGCGACGCGCTGGAGGGCGCCTTCGCCGCGCTGTTCGGCACGGCGACGGGCCAACTCGCATTCGGCATCGCACCGGGGCAGGGCAAGCCGGGCGATATGCCCAGTGCCGTGGCAGGGCAATCCAATCTGGCCGAGCTGACCGGCCTGCTCAACGGCGAGCAGATCGCGGCTGCGCTGGCGGCGCAGGCCAAGGACGACACGACCGGCAGCGCGGGCGACGGCGATGGCCTCACCCGGCCCGGGAAGACCAAGACCACCACCACCGAAGGCGAGGACGCTCTGCCCGACCCGGCAGCTATGCCGGTGGCGGCAGCGCTCGCGCCCCCTGCCGAGACAGCGACCCCGGCGGACACCGACCCGCAGACCCGGGCCACCACCAAGAGCAAAACCGCGCAGGCAATTGAACTGGCGAGCGAGGGACAGACGGGTGATCAGGTCAAGGCCGCAGCGACCGGCAAGACCGCACCCGTGACCGAAGGCGCGGGTGAGAAGCGCCTAGTCGCGCCGACACCCGCTAAGGTACAGGGCTCTGCGGTGACGTCCTCCCCTGCGCTGGCCGGTCAGGCCGGGACCGATGCGGACACCACCGGGGGCGGCCATGCCGGTGACACGGATGCACAACCGGAGTCGCGCCTTGCCGCGCTGCTGACCGCCGCCCGCAAGACCGGCGAGGAAGGCCCAGGCTCGATCACGACGACTGATCCGTTCAAGGCAATCCTCCAGGCTCTGCCGCCCGATGTGCAGAACCGGATCGGCGTACAGGACATTACAGCCGGGCAGGGCGTCGCCCGTACCGCCTCGACCGGCGAGTTGCTGGGCAATCAGGTCATCGACATGAGTGTCGAGGGCCAGTGGATCGATCGCATGGCACGCGAGATCGCGACGCTCTCCGAAGGGACCGGCCACAGCCGCTTCCAGCTCATGCCGCCCAATCTCGGCCGCATCCAGGTCGATCTGTGGCGGGGCGAGGGCCAGACCAACGTGCGCCTGTTGACCGAGACGGACGAGGCCGCGCAGCGCCTGCGCGAGGGCCAGGGCGCGCTGGAGAGCCACGCCCGGGTCGCATCGCTGTCGCTGGGTTCGGTGAGCGTCGAGAAGGCGCCATCCGGCTCGGGTACCGACGCCAATCGCGATCAGAATGCGCAGGCCCAGCAGCGCCAGCAGGCCGAAGCGGGCGGCGACGCCCAGCAGCAGGCCAGTGCTCAGGATCAAGCGGGCCGAGGCCGCAGCGGCGCCGTACCGAGCGGGAGCGGCCGGCCCATTGGCATGGACACCGAGCAGCTTGAGGATGCCGCACGGGCCGATCCACGCGCGCCGCGCGCCGCCGATCCACGTGTGCGCTTCGCCTAATGGAGAGATGAGATGAGCAACGACCCGCAGATCGAAACCGTGGGCTGGCGCAAGACGGGCGGCAAACACAAGCGGCTCATCCTGCTCGCCCTGGCGGTGCTGCTGCTCGGCGGCGGCGGGGCGGCGGGCGGCTTCTATGTCGCGGGCGGCATGCACAACAAAGTCGTGCCCCAGGCGGACCCTAACCGGCCGCAATTGGTGCTGAAGGGCGAGAATCCCGACGAGATCGCCAGCCGCTGGATCCGCATGGCCACCGAGCAGGGAGTGGTGCACAAGGACACGACCAACACCAAGGGTCGCGGCGTCGACCTGCCCCGGCCGCACAATCTCTCTGGCTATCAGGCCACCTATTTCCAGATCCCGGCGCCCTTCACCTCCAACCTGGCGGACAGCGATGCCTTCATGCAGCTCTCGCTCGCCGTGGCGACCTATTATGATAGCCGCGTCATCCAGGGCGTGCAGGCGCATGACCTGGCGATTCGTTCGGCCATCCTGCTGATGCTCGCGCAGGAGCAGGAGATCGACCTCGCCACCCCAGAAGGTAAAGAAAAACTTCAGGGAAAATTAGTGAGGATCATCAACGATGTGCTGAAAGCCAAGACCGGCTACGGCGGCGTCGATAACGTTTATTTTACCAATTTCGTTATTCAGTAGCATCCGTGTCCGACGGGGGTCGGACGGGGACAGTTGCTGATGAACGACGTGCAACCCTTTGCCTTTGGGCGGACGCCGGCCGAGCCGGCGGTCGCCATAAGCGGGCTGGACAAGCTGGGCGATCGCCTGGCCAAGAAACTGCGTGGGCTGATCGAGCCCTATAGCGGGGCACGGCCGGCCGTCGTGGCCAAGCCGCTCGACAACACCATGTTCATGATGTGGGACGCCTGCGTCCCCAGCTTCGTGAGCCTCTCGCTCTATCGCCTGCTGCCCATCCGGGGCGTGGTCACGCTGCGTATCGACGCGCCGCTGGTCTCGCAGCTCGTCGATCGCTTCTATGGCGGGCGAGGCCCCGGCCATCATGTCGAGAAGCAGGAGTTCACGCCTACCGAAACGCGGCTCATCCAGCGCTTCTCCAACGAGATCATGGGCGCGCTCGTCGAGAGCTGGGCCGAGATCGCGAAGCTCGACGCGCTGCTGGTCTCACGCGAGACCGGTATCGCCCAGGCGGACATCATGCCGGCGGATGCCGACGTGGTCGTCCAGACCTTCGAGATTGGCCTGGGCGGCAAGGAAAAGTTCCTGATCGAGATCGTCTATCCGCAGGAAGGCTTCTCGGGCATCGAGCTGCCGGCCGGCACGCGCCGCATCGAGGAACCGCGCGCCAAGGATCCGATCTGGCAGGCGCAACTCGCGCGCCGCCTAGAGGAGGTCCGCGTGCCGGTGAAGACGGTGCTGGCGCGCCCCAACCTCAAGATGTCGGAGCTGATGGCGCTTAAGCCCGGCGACGTCATCCCCATTCACATTGCGCGGCACCTGCCGCTCATCGTCGGCGACCGCGTCCACGCGCACGGCACCGTTGGCGAGCAGGACGGCGTAGCCGCCTTCATGATCGAAAAACTGGCTTGAGGACCAACCATGAGTGACATGAGCAACACCGCACGGCTCGCGGACGACATCGGGAGCGCCCTGGGCGTCGCCGGCAACCTGCGCATGCTGGCGGATATTCCGGTCCGCATGTCGGTGGAAGTGGGCTCGACCCAGTTGCGCCTGGCAGAGGTGATGAACCTTGCCGAAGGCAGCGTGGTCGAGCTGGACCGCCAGGCCGACGAGCTGCTGGACATCATGGTCAACGGCACGCTCGTCGCACGCGGCGAAGTGGTGACGGTCAATGGCCGCTATGGCATCCGCGTGATGGAGATCGCCTCGGCCGAAACGCGCCTCGCTGGCGTCGAGCGCCGGGCATGAGCGCGCTCGGCTGGTATTTCCTCAAGCTCTTCATCCTGCTGCCGGTCGTTGGCGGCATGGCCTTCGGCGCCCTCTGGCTTTATCGCAAATATCAGCCGGGCATGATCGGCGGCCAGGCCAATCGCTCGCTGAAAGTGCTGGAAGCGCTGCCCATGGGCACGTTCGGCAAGCTCGCCGTGGTGGAGTTTGAGGGGCAGCGCATCCTGCTCAGCGTCACGCGCGCCAAGATCGAGAAGATCGCGGAGAGCGGCAACCGCCATGCCTAACCCCGCCCTGCCCGGCGCCATCCTGCGGCGCTCGGTCCGCCCGCTCCTGCTGCTGCTCTTCGCACTGCTCGGCGCGCTGCTGATCGCAGATCCCGCCTTCGCACAGGCCGCCACCGGCCCGCTGCCGCAAGGCGCGGGCGAAACGTCCGGCGCGCTCACCCGCGCGCTGGACGAGGTCTCGGGCGAAGGCCGCCCGCTCTCGCTCTCGTTACAGATCCTCATCCTGATGAGCCTGCTGACGGTGCTGCCGTCGCTCATCCTGATGATGACCAGCTTCACGCGTATCATCATCGTCCTTGCGCTGCTGCGCCAGGCGATTGGCCTCAACCAGTCGCCGCCGAACCAGGTGCTGGTCGGCCTCGCGCTTTTCCTCTCGCTATTCGTCATGCGTCCGGTCATCGACCAGATCTCGACCGCGGCCTACACGCCCTATGGCGAAGGCCAGATCACGCTCGAGGAAGCGATTGGCCGATCCGGCGAGGCATTCCACGGCTTCATGGTCAAGCAGACCCGCGAGAATGATATTCGCCTGTTCCAGGGCCTGGCGAACGTACCGGCGTTCGAGAGCGCAGCGGACATCCCCTTCACCATCCTGCTGCCCGCCTTCGTCACCAGCGAGCTCAAGACGGCCTTCCAGATCGGCTTCATGATCTTCCTGCCGTTCCTCATCATCGACATCGTCGTCGCCTCTACCCTGATGGCACTGGGCATGATGATGCTCTCGCCCACGATCATCTCCATGCCGTTCAAGCTGCTGCTCTTCGTCCTGGTGGATGGCTGGGCACTCACCATGGGCTCGCTCGCGGGCTCCTTCGCCACCTGAGGCCCGCACGGGAAAGAGGATCGCCGCCATGGACAATGCGGATTTCTTCATCGGGATCGCCCAGAACGCGCTCTGGGTCACTGCGCTTGCCTGCGCACCGATCCTGCTGCCGGCGCTCATCACCGGCATTCTGGTCGGCATGTTCCAGGCGGCGACGTCCATCAACGAGGCCACGCTCTCCTTCATTCCCAAGGTGATGATCGTAGGCGTCGTGCTGGCGCTGTTCGGCGGCTCCATCCTGATGCTGGTGGTGGACTTCACGCACGAAATCTTCGATCGCATCCCGGATCTGCTGGCATGATCGCCCCCGGCTTCGCCGGGGTCGAGGCACAGCTCTGGCTGTGGCTGGTGGCCATGATCCGCCCGGGCGCCGCGCTACTCGCGGCACCGGTCGTCGGCGCCGCCGCCGTGCCGCTCCAGCTCCGTATCATCCTCAGCCTCGCCATCGGCATGAGCGCGCTCAACAGCGTGACCTTCGCCATGCCGCCTACCGGCATCGTCAGCCTGGCCGGCGTGGCGCTGGTGCTCGGCGAGGTGCTGGCCGGCGTCGCGCTCGGCTTCGCGGTGCAACTGGGCTATTCCGCCGCCTATATCGCCGGCGAGACGATCGCCAATGCCATGGGCTTGGGCATGGCCAGCATGATCGACCCGGTCACCGGCTCGTCGACGCCAGTCATCGGCCGCTTTCTCTCCATCCTCGGCACATTCCTGTTCCTGTCGATGGACGGGCACTTGCTGCTCATCCAGTATATCATCGCCAGCTATCAGGCACTGCCGCCCGGCGGCGGCCTCATGCCGGCCACGGCGTTCCAGGCAATCTTTTCCTTCGGCAGCGCCATGTTCGCGGCGGGCGTGACCATTGCGCTGCCTGTCGCCTTCACGCTCATTCTCGTGCAGATCGTCATGGGCGTGCTGGCCCGCACGGCGCCGGCGCTCAACCTCTTCGCAGTCGGCCTGCCTGCCGCGCTGCTCGCCGGCCTCATCCTGCTCGCGCTCGGCGCGCCGGTAATGGGCGAGGGCCTCATCGATGCGCTCGACGGCGGCCTCAACCTGGCCAAGAGCCTGGCGGGAGGCTGAGCCATGGCTGACGGGCCCGCGGGGGAAAAGACAGAAAAACCGACAGCCAAGCGCCTGCGGGAAGCGACCCGCAATGGCGACATCCTGCAATCCCGCGAGCTGTCCACGGCACTGGTGGTGATGGCCGGCGTCGCATGGCTCACCATGGCGGGGCCGCACTTCATCGGCTCCATCGAACTCATGCTCGCCGACGCCCTGCGCTTTGGTGCGGCGGACATCCGCGATTTCCAGCCCGCAGAGCGGACCTACAACCTGCTCCGCATCCTGCTCGTGCCCGTCGGCGGCATGGTGCTGGCTTGCGGCGTCGCGGCCGTGGTCGCGCCCGCCATGCTAGGGTCACTGGGCTTCAACAGCCACGCCCTCCAGCCCAAATTCAACAAGCTCGATCCGATTAAGGGCATGAAGCGCCTGTTCAGCGTCAACGGCCTGATCGAGCTGGTCAAATCGATCATGAAAGTGGCGCTGCTGGGCACCATTGGCGGCCTGCTCATCTGGCACCGCCTCGACGAGATCCGCATGATGGGCAAGGTCGGCATTCGCGAGGCCGCCTCGGAAATGGGGACCATTTTCACGCTGCTGGTGCTGCTGCTCACCGCCGCGCTCTTCCTGCTCGCCGCGGTGGACGTGCCGGTGCAGGCCATCCGGCGCACCAAGCGCCTCAACATGACGAAGCAGGAAGTGAAGGACGAGCACAAGGAATCCGACGGCTCCCCCCAGATCAAGGCCGCCATCCGGCAGCGCATGATCCAGAATCTCAATGCGTCGATGCGCAAGGGCATCGAGGAAGCCTCGGTGGTGCTCACCAACCCCACCCACTTCGCCGTCGCGCTGCGCTATCACCCCGGCAAGGACGGCGCCCCGGTGGTGGTGGCGCGCGGCGCCGACGAGATCGCGGCGGCGATCCGCAAACTGGCCGCGGAGAAATCGGTACCAATGCTGCAATATCCGGAGTTGACCCGCGCTATCTACTTCACGTCGCAGATGGGCCAACCGATCGACGAGCGGCTGTTCATGGCTGTGGCAATGGTACTGGCCTTCGTGTTCCGCATCGAGAACAAGATGGCGAGCGAGATGGACCGCCCGCATATCGAGCTGCCCGAGGCGATGCGCTTCGATTCCGACGGGCGCAATATCGTGAATTAAAGCTTAGCTCCGTTCGTCCGTTCTTTGTTCACGGGGACGCCATAATGGTGGTGTGCCATGAACGAGTTTTTGCCACGGACCGAGCCTGTGGCCTCGGCGGGAAGCGCGAGTGAGCGCAGCCTTTCGGCGATACGCGCAGTGACCGCAGTCGCTCCCGCAGCGCCGCCGGCCGGTGCCGGCGCCCAGGCTCAGCAGGACGCGAAGCTGACCGACCGGTCAGCCGCGGCGGCAAACTACGCCAAGCTCCAGGCCGATATCGCTAATGTCGTCGCGCGGCTCGATCCGCCCCGGCCTAATGGCCCGCAGCTTGCGCACGATGCCGACCGGGCGCTGCTGGCGCTGATGCCCCAGCCGGTGGTCATGCTGCCGCTGCCGCCCACCGATCAGGCCATGATCGATTTCGTCGCGCAGGTCGCGCAGTCGGTCGCGAGTCAGGCGGCGCTGGCGCGCGCGGCACAGGCGCGCCTCTCGCCCGCGCAGGTCGAAGCGGCGGTCCATTAAGCCGATGGAAAGGCAACCCTCTCATCGCCGCGCCCACGTAGCGGCGGGAGTCGCGCGCCCGCGGCGCAGCGGAGCCTCTTTTTGCGGTAGCCGGTGGGGTAGGGCCTAAACATCCCCCGCGCGCGGCCGTTCTAGCCCGGTGAAAGGGACTTGCATATGGCCGATGTCGTATCATCGTTGACGAGCGCGCTGGGGATGAGCTCGGGGATCAATACGACCCAGCTCGTCGCGGACCTGTCGTCCGCCAGCTACCAGCCCAAGCTCGACCAGATCAACGCCCTCATGTCGACCAACAAGTCGCGTGTTTCGGCGCTGGGCTCGGCAAAAAGCTCGCTCCAGACCTTTTCCGACGCGCTCGGCAAGTTGCTCCAGACCACCTCTTATTCGGGCCAGCCCGTTTCCAACGATCCCAGCATCGTGGCGGTGATGACGACCGGCACCGGCAAGGCGGCCGGTCTGCCCGCGCAGATCGAAGTGCTCCAGCTCGCTTCCGCGCAGGTGTTGCAGTCAAGCACGCTGGCCACCAAGGACGATGTAGCCGGCACCGGCTCGCTCAAGCTCAGTGTCGGCGCCAAGGATTATACGATCACCCTGGCCGACCCCAAGAATACGCTCGCGGACCTTGCCACCGCCATCAATGCCACGGGCGCTGGTGTGACCGCCTCCATCGTGACCGACCAGACCGGTGCACGGCTGGTGCTCAAGGGCGACACCGGTGTGAATAACGCCTTCACCCTGACGGCGCAGGGCGATGCCGACGCCGACCTCCAGCGCTTTACCTGGGATGGTTCGGCCGGCGGCATGGCGCGCAGCCAGCAGGCCGCCAACGCGCAGATCACCATCGACAATGTCGCTATGGAATTCGACAAGAACGACATCACCACGGCGATCCCCAATCTGCGCATCGACCTCAACAAGGCAGCGCCGGGCACCAGCGTGACGATCGCCACCGACCAGCCGACCGCCACGATGGACCAGCTCGTCAAAGAGATCGTCGAGGCATACAACACACTCAAATCCAGCCTCAATACCGCCATGCGCAACACCGATGGCGCCGGCAGTTCGTCCGGCCTGCTCGCCAACGACAGCGGCATGCGCGACATGTCCAACCGCCTCGCGCGTCTCACCAGCATGGAACTGACCTCAACCGGAACCTATCGGACGCTGAGCGACCTGGGCGTGACGACCAACCGCGACGGCACGCTCACGCTGGACAGCGCCAAGCTCACCGCCGCGCTGGCGGCCGACCCGGAGGGCGTGGTGGAAATGCTGAACCCCAGCGCGCCGGACGCCACCCACATCGGCATCGGCGGCGCGCTCAAGTCGATCACCGACTATGTCAACGGCACCGAAGGTCCCCTCGCGGCCTCGCGCGCCACCTATGACAAGCTGGTGAAGAGCTACCAGGAGCAGCTCGACAAGATCAACGTGTCACGCACCAACTACGAAGCGCAGCTCACCAAGACCTATACGGCGATGCAGTCGAGGCTGCTGCAGTTCAAGGCGACCCAGTCCTACCTCGAACAGCAGATCGCGATTTGGAACGGCAAGAACTGATCGCGCCTAAATTCCGCAGGACCAGGCGAAAATAGACGGAGAAAACAACGATGTTCATGGGTCAGTCTCAGCTCAAGGCACTCAAGCGCTATAGCGCGGTGGAAACCGACAGCCGCATCGAAGGCGCCACGCCGCACCAACTCGTGCGCATCCTCTTCGACGAGCTGCTGCTCGCCATCGACGCCGCAGCGCTCGCGCTGCGCGGCGGCGACCGCCAGAAGACCATCGACAAGCAGACCCGTGCGCTCACCATCCTGCATGCGCTCGAAACCAGCCTCGACTTCGAGCGCGGCGGCGAGGTCGCGGTCAATCTCGCGACCGTCTACCGCGAAACGCGCCGGCGTTTGCTGGAAGGCACGTCCGCCGGCAATGCCGAGCTGATCGAGCCGGCGCGCGGCTACATCGCCGAAATCGCCGACGCGTGGATGCAGATCGCGCCGCAGGTCGACCGGAGCGGAGCCCTCGCGCCGCGTTACTGATCGGGACTGCGCGGCGGCGCGCACACCGCGCCCCGCAATTCTCCTTGGCTTGGCGGCTTGTGGGCGATAGCGATGGGCCATGTCCCTCGCGCCGCCGCCGACCATTCCGCAAACGCTCGATGAGAGCTGGCGTGCCGCCCTGGCTGAGGAATTCGCCGCGCCCTACATGGCCGCGCTCAGGGCTTTCCTTGTCGAGCGCAAGGAGGCGGGCGCCCGCATCTTCCCGCGCGGGGCCGACTGGTTCAACGCCCTCGCGCATACGCCGCTCGATCGGGTCCGCGCCGTCATTCTCGGGCAGGACCCCTATCATGGCCCGGGCCAGGCGCACGGCCTCTGCTTCTCGGTGCAGCCGGGCGTGCGGCCGCCGCCGAGCCTCGTCAACATCTTCAAGGAGTTGAAGGCCGACCTCGGCCTCGATCCGCCCCCGCATGGCTATCTCGAGCATTGGGCACGGCAGGGCGTGCTGCTGCTCAACAGCGTGCTGACCGTGGAAATGGGCCAGGCCGGAGCCCATGCCAATCGGGGTTGGGAGCGCTTTACCGATGCCGTGATTGCGCGCGTCAACGCGCTGGAAAGCCCCGTCGCCTTCCTGCTGTGGGGCAGCTATGCGCAGAAGAAAGCCGCGTTCGTGGACGACGTAGCGCGCGGCGGGCGGCATCTGGTGCTCAAGGCGCCGCACCCCTCGCCGCTCTCGGCGCATAACGGCTTCTTCGGCTGCCGCCCCTTCTCGCAGGCCAACGCGTTTCTGGAGGCGCAGGGCCGCGGCACAATCGACTGGGCCCTGCCCGCCCCCTGACGCTTTGCCACCCCGCCGACTCACCAAGGAGAGTGCGTCCATGCCAGCCCCCCAGTCTTCCCTCGGCCGGAACATCGCGCTGCTGATCGACGCGGACAATGCGAGCCCCAGCGATCTGGAAACCGTGCTCACCATCCTGGGTGATCTGGGCACCGCCAATATCCGCCGCGCTTATGGCAACTGGAACAAGCCGGCGCTCAAGGGCTGGGCCAATCTGGTGATGCGCCATGCCATCGAGCCGCAGCAGCAGTTCGACATCACCAAAGGCAAGAACGCCACCGACATGCGCATCACCATCGATGCGATGGACCTGCTCTATGGCGGCCGTGTCGAAGGCTTCGGTTTCATGACCAGCGACAGCGACTCATGCCCATCGCCACGCGCATCCGCCAGAACGGCCTGCCAGTCTATGGTTTTGGCAGCGGACGGACGCCCGAGGGGTTCCGCCAGGCGTGCACGCGCTTCATCGATCTCGATGCCGTCACGCAGAGCGAGACGGACGAGACGGCGCCCGATCCGCTGCCGGTGGACGCCGAGCTGGTCAAGCTGTTCGCCGACGCCTGGAAGGCCTCCAAGCGTGATGCGCAGGGCTATGCCAGCCTCTCGGAAATGGGTCAGCGCGCCGCAAATCGTTCCTCCTTCGACGCGCGCAGCTACGGCTTTTCGCGCCTCTCCGAGCTGATCGAATCCCTACCCAATTTCGTGACCGAACGGCGCGAGGGGAACGGTCTGTTCGTCAAGCGGGTTCGCTGACCGCTCACCCCTCATTCGCCCATCCATCGTCAGAGAAACGCACCACCATGGCCTCCGGACTTGCTGCCCTTCTTGATGACGTCGCCGCCATCGCCAAGCTGGCTTCTGCTTCGCTGGACGATGTTTCCGCCGCTGCCGGCAAAGCCAGCGCCAAGGCGGCCGGCGTTGTGGTCGACGATACCGCCGTCACCCCCGCTTACGTGACCGGGTTCTCGCCCGAGCGGGAACTGCCGATGATCGGCCGCATCGCGCTCGGCTCGCTGCGCAACAAGCTGCTGCTCCTGCTGCCGGCGGCCTTGCTGCTGAGTGCCTTCCTGCCCATGGCAATCACGCCACTGCTGATGCTTGGCGGCGCGTTCCTCTGCTTCGAGGGCGCCGAAAAGATCATCGAGAGCATCACTGGCCATGGAGGTGCGGCAGAGACGGCAGCGGAGAGCACGGACGATCCGGCCCATCTGGAAACCGCCAAGGTGAAGGGCGCGGTGCGCACGGACCTCATTCTCTCCGCCGAAATCCTCGCCATCGCGCTGGCCGATCTCGCCCAGCGGCCGATCGCGATTCAGGCCGCGGCGCTTGTGGTGGTGAGCCTCCTCGTGACCTTCGGAGTCTATGGCGTGGTGGCGATCATCGTGAAGCTGGATGATATCGGCCTGCACCTCGCGCAGCGGCAGTTGGGGATCACGCGCGCGCTTGGGCGCTTCCTGGTGCGGCTGATGCCCCATCTGCTCACGGTGCTGAAGAATGTGGGCATGATCGCCATGCTGTGGGTGGGTGGCGGCATCATCGTCCACGGCCTCGCCGGCTCACCCCTGAACGTCATCCCCGAGACGCTGCACCATTGGGCGGAGGCTGTCTCGGCGAACGCCGCCGTCATCTGGATCGCCAATGCGGCGCTGGCCGCGCTCACCGGTTTTGCGGTGGGGCTGGCGGTGACGGGCGGTGTCCACCTCGTCCAGACGGCACGCGGCAAGGGGCACTGAGGGGAGAGCGGACCGATCCGTCTTTCCTCTCTACACCTGTTTGGTGCTTTAGGCGCGTGGAGCGCCCTTCCCCGCGCGCTGAAGAACAACGCGATTAAAGTAACCTCGTGCTCCCGCATAGGCAGGCGTCCAGAGCCCAGCCGCAGTCCGCGCTGCCCTGGGCTCCTGCCTGCGCAGGAGCACGAGGGATATTCTTCGCGTTAGCTCAGTCCACATCGTCGGGCAGGCAACCGAAGCCGGGTTTGAACGTCGCCTTGCGCCGCGCCAGCAGCGGCACCCAGCCTTCCACCGCGCGTGCGTCCTGATCGTCGGTGAGGCGGACGAGCCCCATGCCTTCCAGTCCCTTGAAGTCGCCCTTGCAGCTTTCCAGCGAACGTCCATCGATATAGCGGCAGCCACAGGCGATGCGCGCGCCAAAACCCGTCGCGACCTGGGCCCGCTGCTGCCAGCGCGGCCAGTGCACCGCGAGGTAGAGAATCGCGAGCATCGCCAGCGCAGCAAGCGCCCAGCGCTGCCACCCCTTCGCCAGAAATCCGCGCTTCGCCATCGCCGTTCCCCTTTACCCGCGCGGCGTGATAGGGCGAGCGACAATGAAGATCAAAAGTCTTTCCCTGGCCGTGGCAGGCGGCGCAGCGCTGCTGGTGCTGGGTGGCCACGCCCTGTCGCGCGATGAGGCACCCGGCGCGGCCGATTATGCCCTTTTGCGCCACGACGCAGCCATCACACCCCAAGCGCTGCGAGCCGCCATCGATCCCCTCTTCGACGATACCGCCACACCCGCCATCGGTGAGACGCGGGCGCTGCTGGTGCTGCATGACGGCAAGTTGATCGCGGAACGTTATGCGCCAGGCTTCGGGCCGCAGACGCGCATGCTGAGCTGGTCGCTCGCCAAGACAGTGACGGGGCTGCTGGTGGGCATCATGGTCGGTGACGGTCGGCTGGCGCTGGATGACCCCGCGCCGGTCGCCGCGTGGCGACAGCCGGGCGATCCGCGCGCCGCGATCACGCTGCGCCACCTCATGCAGATGCGCGCGGGCCTTGCCCATGTCGAATTGGGCCAGCCGCGCGAGAAGGCGGACGCGTTGCGCATGCTTGTGGGCTCCGGTGCGGCGGACCAGGCCGGCTATGCACAGGCCAAGCCGCTCGTCCATACGCCGGGTGCACGCTTCAACTACAGCAGCGCCACCAGCACGATCCTCTCCGCCATCGTCACCGACCTGCTGACGCCGAGCCGCGATCCGGCGGTGCGGCGCGAGGCCATGGCGCAGTTCATGAAGGCGCGGCTCATCGAACCCGTGGGGCTCACCAGCCTGTTCGCCGAATATGACGCCGCCGGTACGATGCTGGGCGGCACCATGCTGCACATGACTGCACGCGATTACGCCAAGATCGGCGAGTTGCTGCGCAATCGCGGGCGCGCCGGTGGAGTGCAACTCGTGCCGGAGCGCTGGATTGCCTTTATGACCAGCCCCTCGCCCGCCAATCCGGCTTATGGCGGCCAGCTCTGGCTTAATCGCGTCGGCCGCCCCAACGACCTCTTCCCCGGCGAGGCACCGGCCAGCCTGTTCGGCGCGGTCGGTTATGGCGGCCAGTATATCCTCGTTTCGCCCGAGCAGCGACTTACCATCGTGCGGCTGGGTCTCACCAGCGAGGCGGACGTGCCAGCCCTGCGCCATGCGCTCGCGCGGCTGGTGCGAGCCATGCCGGCGCGCTGAACGGAATTCGCGGCGTCGCCTGCAGCGGCGTCGCGGCGCTTCTTGCTTATCTCTCTTCTGCTCGCAGTGCAGCGAGCACTTCCTGCGCGGGCAGTTCGGCAAGCGGATCGTCACTATCGACCTGACCTGCCGGATCGGGATGGATAAACACTTCCAGCCCCGGAAATTCCGCCTGGAGCCGTGCTTCCATCGCTTCCATCACATCATGGACCTGCGCAATGGTCATGGCCGGATCGACCCAGATGTGGAACTGCACGAAGTCATCCGATCCGCTGGTACGGGTGCGCAGGTCGTGAATACCCCGCAACTCCGGGTGACGGGCGGCGACGGTTAGGAACTGCTCGCGCTTCTCCAGCGGCCACTCACGGTCCATGAGCTGGTCGATGGCATGGCTGGCCGTGGACCACGCACTCCAGCCCAGCCACAGGCCAATGGCAAGGCCGAACAGCGCGTCGACGCCATGCCAATGCAGATAGACATCCAGCACCAGCGCCAGGATGACGGAGCCATTGAGGGCAAGGTCGCTCTTATAGTGGAGATTATCCGCCCGAATCGCGACCGAGCGCGTCTGGCGGATGACATGGGCCTGATAGGCGAGGAGCGCGAGCGTGAACCCAATTGCGATCAGCGAGACGGCAATGCCATATTCCGCACCGGTCGGCTCCGCTCCGCCGCCGAAGCGGCCAATTGACCGAGCGACGATGCCGAAGGCGGCGATGCTGATGAGCCCCACTTGGAAAAGCGCAGCCAGCGCCTCGGCCTTGCCATGGCCGAAGCGGTGAGAAAAGTCGGCCGGCCGAGCGGCAATACGTACGGCAAAGAGCGTCACCAGGCTGGCAACGAGATCGAGCCCGGTGTCGGCGAGCGACCCTAGCATGGCGACGGACCCTGTGCGCCAGGCCGCATAGCTCTTGAGCAGACCAAGGAGTAGCGCGACTCCGGTGCTGGCCAGCGCCGCGCGACTGGTGAGCACGCCGGGAAGGACGGGCGGCTCCGGCGCGGGCGTGGCCGCACTCACGGATAGAGCATGGCCGAGCGCCAGCCGCCGACACCGTCGGCCTCGTAGCGGGTGCGCTCATGCAGGCGATATGGGCGGTCCAGCCAGAATTCGATGGCGCGCGGCGTCACGCGGAAGCCCGACCAGTGGGGCGGGCGCGGCACGGCCTGCCCCTCGTAGCGGGCCGCAACCTCGGCAAAGCGAGCCTCGAAAGTGGCGCGGTCAGGCAGCGGGCGCGACTGGTCGCTGGCCCAGGCACCGAGCTGCGAATCGCGCGAGCGAGTCGCGAAATAGGCGTCCGCCGTTGCGGCATCGACGGGGCTGGCGGTGCCCTCGATGCGGATCTGGCGGCGCAGCGACTTCCAGTGGAAGAGCAGCGCGACATTGGGATTGGCGAGAATGTCGCCGGCCTTGCGACCCTCGAAATTAGTGTAGAAGACAAAACCCTCCGGCCCATGGCCCTTGAGCAGCACCATGCGGACCGAAGGCCGGCCCTGTGCATCCGCCGTGGCGAGCGCCATGGCATTGGCGTCATTGGGTTCGCTCGCCCGCGCCTCCCGATACCAGGCCTCGAACAGCGCGAAGGGGTCGTCCGTCGTGGTGGTCACTGCGGGCGTGGCGGCGAGAGGAAGCGGCTCGGTCATGGCGCATTCCCTACGCCGCACGCGCGACTCTGTCGAGCAGGCGGCACGCGACCTACTTGCGGCGAGCCCCCCGAATTGCCAGATGAATGGGAGCGCGCGGCCGGCGCCCGCGCAGGCAAGCGGAACGGATGGTACGAAGACTTCATGGCTGATCCCTATTCGACACTGGGCGTCGCGCGCGGCGCGGACGAGGCGGCGATCAAGTCCGCCTATCGCAAGCTCGCCAAACAGCTCCACCCCGACCGCAACAAGGACAATCCCAAGGCCGCCGAGCGCTTCGCCGAGGTGACGCGCGCCTATGACCTGCTCTCGGACAAGGACAAGCGCGCCAAGTTCGACCGCGGCGAGATCGACGCGGACGGCAATCCCACGCATCCCTTCGGCTTCGGCGGCCCCGGCGGGGGCGGGCATACCTATACGCGCAGCGGCGGTGGCGCGGGCCCGAGCGATTTCGACTTCGGCAATGGCGGTGCGGACTTCGGCGATATTTTCGAGGGGTTGTTCGGCGGCGGGCGGCGCGGCGGCGGCTTTCAGGGCTTCGGCGGTCGGAGCGCACCGCCCCAGCGCGGCGCCAATGTGAGCTACCGGCTGGCGGTTTCCTTCATCGACGCCGCCACCTTGGCGCCCCAGCGCATCACGCTGGCGGACGGCAAAACCATCGATCTCAAGCTCCCCCCTGGGGTAGACAGCGGCACGCAGATGAAGCTCGCCGGCAAGGGCCAGCCCGGCCCCGGTGGCGCCGGCGATGCGCTCGTCACCATCGAGGTGGGCACGCACCCCTTCTACACGCGCGACGGCGACAATGTGCGGCTTGATCTGCCGGTAAGCCTTGTCGAGGCGGTGCAGGGCGCCAAGATCAAGGTGCCGACCGTGGACGGCCCGGTGATGCTCGCTATTCCCGCCGGTGCACGCTCGGGCCAGACACTGCGTCTCAAGGGCAAGGGCTTCTCGAAAAAGAGCGGCGGCCGGGGCGACCAGCTCGTTACGCTACAGATCGACATTCCCGCCAACGATGCGGCGCTGCGGCGCTTTGCCGAGGAGTGGAGCGACGATCGGCCGATTCGCGCCGCGCTGGGTGTCTGAGGGCGATTCAACTGGGATAGCGTCTGGCTTCCGCCAAGGCAGGCGCACAGGGCCCAACAGCCCTGCCAGACCGCCCTGAGCTCCTGCTTTCATGGAGGTCCGAGGTTGGTCCAATCGAATGGACCAAACCCGCAGCGCACGGAGCGACGGCTCGGGTGGAACCGGACGCTGTCTGTTCCGTTCCCGGCCAAGACATGCCTCCCATGTGCCCGTAACATCGCCCTGGCGCTTGAGTTCGTCACGAAAGTGTAACAAAGCGGCCCGCATCGGTTTCGGGGAACCGGCTGGAGGACCACGATTAGACAGATTGCCGCCTTGCCCTACCGCGCCATTGGCGACGGCGCGGATGCGTCGATCCAGATCCTGCTCATCACCTCGCGCGAGAGCCGGCGCTGGGTGATCCCCAAGGGGAATCTGGCGCCCGGCGTCGCCCCGCACATGGGCGCTGCGTCCGAGGCGGAGGAGGAGGCCGGGGTGGTCGGCCCTGTCTGCCCCACCGCGCTCGGCTCCTATCGCTATCGCAAGAGGCGCCGTAACGGCGCCTCGCTGATGGTGGACGTGGAGGTTTTCCCCCTTGCCGTCAGCCGCGAGCTGGATGGGTGGAAGGAAGCGCATGAGCGCCAGCGGCGCTGGTTCAGCCTTGCCGGCGCAGCCGAAGCGGTGGAGGAGCCGGACCTGCGCGAATTGATCCGCTCCTTCGTGGCGAGTGAATTCCGCGTGGCGGCCCGGCGCGACACCATCCTCAGCACCGTCGCCAACAAATCGGGGATAAATCGCATGTTCGGCTGGTTCCATCGCCTGCTCCCCAAGCAGGGTAATTTCTTCGAGCTGTTCGAGGCGCATATGCAGACGGTGGTGGCCGGTGCGGATGCGCTCTCCCGCCTGGTGCTGGATGGCGACGAGCAGCGCGCCGACCATATCGTGGAAGTGGCCGAGCGCGAGCAGGACGCCGACGAGATCATCCGCGAAGTGCTGCGTACAGTGCGCCAGACTTTCCTTACCCCCTTCGACCGCAGCGCGATCACGCGCCTCGTCGGTTCGATGGACGACGCCATCGACGAGATGCACAGCGCCGCCTCCGCCGTGGACCTCTACGATTTCTCCGCCTTTGACGCCGAGATGAAGGACATGGTGGCGATCATCGTGGATGGCACGCGCGTGCTGGCCGAGGCGATCCCGCTGCTGCGCGATGTCGCGGGCAACGCCAAGCGCCTCCACGAACTGACCGAGCGGCTGGTGCGTATGGAGGGTCATGCCGACCGCATCCATGACCAAGGCCTCAAGCGCGCCTTCAAGGAACTGGCGCCCACCGATTCGCTGGGCTTTGCCGTGCGGCGCGAGATCTACAAGCATCTGGAGCGCATCGTCGACGCGCTGGAAGATGTCGCCAACGAGATCGACGGCATCGTGATCGACCACGCCTGATCGCTGCATATGCACGACCTCGCTCTCCCGCTGCTCATCGGCCTCATCGCGGTCGCGCTGGCGTTCGATTTCCTCAATGGCTTGCACGATGCGGCCAATTCCATCGCAACCGTGGTGGCGACGCGGCTGCTGGGCCCCGTGATGGCGGTGGGCTTTGCCGCCTTCTTCAATTTCGCCGCCTATTTCCTGACCCTCGTCTTCCCGAGCCTGCACAAGGTGGCCGAGACGATCGGCGCAGGTCTCATCGACCAGGAACTGGTGACGCCGGCAGTTATTTTCGGCGCGCTGATCGGCGCGATGTTCTGGAACATCGTTACCTGGTACAAGGGCATCCCCTCGTCGAGCAGCCACGCGCTGGTGGGCGGCCTGGTGGGCGCGGGCGTAGCCCATGCCGGCGTCGGCTCCATCCAATGGACCGGCCTCAACATGACGCTGGTGGCCATCGTGCTTTCGCCGATGCTGGGCATGTTCCTCTCCATGCTGGTCATGCTGGTGACGAGTTGGCTGTTCCGTAAAGCCAGTTCTCGCGGGGCCGAGCGCAGCTTCCGCACGCTCCATCTGATCTCCTCCGCTGCTTATTCGCTGAGCCACGGCCTCAACGACGCGCAGAAGACCATGGGCATCATCACCGTGCTGCTCTATTCCACCGGCTATCTCGGCGGCGATTTCCATGTGCCACACTGGGTCGCCATTTCCTGCTACCTCGCGATTGCGCTCGGCACGATGACGGGCGGCTGGAAGATCATCGAGACGATGGGCTCGCGCATCACCAAGCTGTCGCAGCATCAGGGCTTCAGCGCTTCGACCGGCGGCTCGATCGTGGTCTTCTGCGCCTCGCTGCTGGGCATCCCGGTGTCGACCACGCACACCATCACCGGCTGCGTGATCGGCGCAGGCACGGCGCGGCGTGCCTCAGCGGTGCGCTGGGGCGTGGCGCAGAACGTGATGATGGCGTGGATCATCACCATCCCCGCCTCGGCAGCAGTCGGCGCGCTGTTTTATCTTCTGACCCGGCTGTTCTAGGGCCGGCCTCGACCCGCGTGACACTTGCTGTCACAAAAGTGACGCAGGAATTTCATAATCGCCCGCTCGACGCAATTCGAGGCTCCCCCTTTCATGACCCACCGTTTCCTTCCGCTCGCTGCTGCGAGCCTGCTTGCCCTACCCGCAACGGCGCCGGCCACGACGCACGACGCGCAACTTTGGCTTTCCGGTGGCGCCACCGTCGATCTGGGCGGCGGCTTCAAGCTCTCCGAAGAAATGGTCGCGCGCTTCGGCGACGCCCAAAAGGGCCTCTACGAGATCGAGAACAGCCTGCTGCTCGGCTACAAGCTGAGCGACAAGGTGACGCTCTGGGCGGGCTATACCCATGATCCGCTTTACGCAGCCGGGCGTTTCATTCGCATGGAACGCCGCGCGCGCGAGCAGGTGACGGCCGACAATATCGCCAGCATCGGCCCCGGAACGCTCAGTGTGCGTCTGCGCGCCGAGCAGCGCTGGCGCGATGGTTTCGGCGGCACAGCGTGGCGGTTGCGGCCTTATGTGCGCTATCAATTGCCGCTGAGCGAGACTGGCAAGACCACGCTGACGTTGGCCCATGAGAGCTTCGTCAATCTCAACCACACCGGTTTCCAGACGGAGGGCTACGATCGGATGCGCAACAGTATAGCAGTGAAGTTCCCGCTCGTCGGACCGCTGAGTGCCGAGGTTGGCTATCTCAATCAATATGGCATCGTGCGCGGTGGCCGCGACAAGATGGACCATGCCGCGACAATGGGCCTCAGCCTCTCCTTCTGACGGCGCCGGCGAGGCCAACGGTCCAGGCACACGCGCCCTCGTGACAGACGCCGCTTTTTCCCTGTAACCAGCTCCCGGCCCGGAGCGTCGAGCCGGTACGGACAAGCCGGACACGCCCGCGCACAGGGAGGGAGAGAGTGCAATGAAGGGTGCGTATCTTTCGCCGCCGGTCGATGATCGGCTGATCTGGGAAGCGTGGCTCTCCTGCCACAACCTGCCAGCCATGCTCGCCGCCGATGCGATCGGTCTGTTCGACGCGCTGACCGAGGGGCCGCGCGAAGTGCAGGACTTGGCGACAGCCTGCAACGTCAATGCCCGCGCCCTCGGCGTCGTCGCGGCGCTGCTCTGCGCGCTCGGCCTGCTCGTGCGCCGGGAAGGGCGACTTGGCCTCACGCCCACCAGCCGACATTATCTGGTGAAGTCCAGCGGCTTCTACTGGGGCACGCTGATCGGCATCTATCGCGAGAGGATGCCGCTTTACGATCAGATCATGGCTGCGCTCGCGCCCGACGCGGCGCATCAGGGCAGCGGCCCAGCAAGCGGCTGGGCGGAGGGTTCCATCGGCCTGGAACAGGCCCGGCACATCGCTGCCTTCATGCATGCCCATAGTTGCGCGCCGGCCATCGGTGCCGCACGCAGCGGCGCCTTCCGCGAGGTCAAACGCCTGCTCGACGTGGGCGCGGGCTCGGGCGTCTTCTCCATCGCCGCCGCGCAGGCCTGTCCACAATTGCGAGCGACGATTATGGATCTCGATACCATGTGCGTCGCGGCCATGGAGTATGTACGCGACGGCGGCGTGGCGGATCGTGTGGAGAGCGCCGCCGTCGACATGTTCCGCGATCCCTGGCCCACCGGCCACGACGCGCTCTTCTTCTCCAACATCTTCCACGACTGGAACGAGGAGACCTGTATCGCGTTGGCAAGAAAAGCTTTCGATGTCCTCCCGTCCGGCGGACGCCTCTTCCTGCACGAGCAGCTCATGAACGACACGCTTGACGGCCCTGCCGTGACCGCCTCCTTCTCCATTTTGATGCTCATCGGCACACAGGGGCGGCAATATAGTCTGCCCGAGTTCCGCGGCATGCTGGCAGCGGCAGGCTTTGTCGATATGGAAGCGACGGCGACCTGCGGCCATTATTCGCTGGTCTGCGCGCGCAAGCCATAGGGAGAGGCGCACACCGCTCATGCTCAAACGGTCGTCTCAGTCACCTGAAGCACGCCGTCGCCGGCAGAGCGAACGCAAGCGTCGCGGCTTCAAGCGGCAGATGGAGCGTATCGGCACGCGCGAGGTGCTCAAGCGGGTCGCGCTTGGCGTCTATTCGGACGGGTTCATCCACGCCGGCAATCTCGCCTATCTGACGCTGATGGCGCTGTTTCCCTTCTTCATCGTCGCAGCAGCGGTGGCAGAAATCCTCGGCCGCACGCGCGGCGGCCTGGAGGCCGTCAACGGCTTCCTGCTCACCGTGCCACCCAATGTCGCCGATGTGCTGCGCCCTGCCATCACCGATGTGCTGAGCGCGCGCACCGGCAATCTGCTCTGGTTCGGCGCGGCTGTGGGCCTCTGGACCGTCGGCAGTCTCATCGAGACGCTGCGCGACATCCTGCGCCGGGCCTATGGCACCAAGTCCAACCATCCCTTCTGGCATTATCGCCTGCGCGCCATGGGCATGATCGTCGCCTGCGTGTTCGGCCTGCTGGTGGCGCTTTCGCTGCAAGTAACCCTGACAGCGATGGAAACGGTGGTGGAAAAGTTCTTCCCCTTCGCGGATCTGGCGACCAGCCTGATCGTTGCCAGCAAGCTGGTGCCCGCCGCCCTCCTGTTCCTCGCGCTCTATTTCCTGTTCGTGGCGCTCACCCCCTCGCCTTATCGCGCGCCGCACTTCCCCAAATGGCCCGGCGCCGCCTTCACCGCGATCTGGTGGTATGGCACGCTGATGCTGCTGCCTATCGTCCTTTCCAACATTGGCAGCTACAGCCTCACCTATGGCGGCCTGGCCGGCACGATGGTGACGCTCATTTTTTTCTTCATCATCGGGCTTGGCGTGGTAATTGGCGCCGAACTCAATGCGGCGCTGGCCGAATTTCCCGATGAGGGCGAGCCAGCGGAAGAGACGGAGGAACATCCCATATGACGGGCCTTATGGCTGGCAAGCGCGGACTCATCATGGGGCTTGCCAACGACAAGTCGCTTGCCTGGGGCATCGCGAAGGCCTTGCATGCGCATGGCGCGCAACTGGCCTTCTCCTATCAGGGGGAGGCGCTGCTCAAGCGCGTCCAGCCGCTTGCCGAGCAGCTCGATTCCGATCTGCTCATCGATTGCGACGTGGCCGATATGGATGCGCTCGACACCGCATTCGACGAACTGAAGGCGCGCTGGCCGACCATCGACTTCGTGGTCCACGCCATCGGCTTCTCGGACAAGAACCAGTTGCGCGGGCGTTACTACGACACCACGCTCGACAATTTCCTGATGACCATGAACATCAGCGCCTACAGCCTGGTGGCGGTCGCCAAGCGCGCGCGGGAGATGATGCCGCAGGGCGGCTCGATCCTGACGCTCACTTATTACGGCGCGGAGAAGGTCATCCCGCACTACAACGTCATGGGTGTGGCCAAGGCCGCGCTGGAGACGAGCGTCAAATATCTCGCCGTGGATATGGGGCCGGAGAAGATCCGCGTGAATGCCATCTCAGCGGGCCCCATCCAGACGCTGGCAGCGCGCGGCATCGGCGACTTCAACTATATCCTCAAGTGGAACGAGCTGAACTCGCCGATGCGTCGTACCGTCACGATCGAGGATGTAGGCGGCGCCGGTCTCTACATGCTGAGCGACCTCGCCTCTGGGGTGACGGGCGAAATCCATCATGTCGATGCGGGCTACAATGTCATCGGCATGAAAGCGGAGGATGCGCCGGACATCGCCCTGAGCACATGAGGCGGCCGCGCCTTTGGGGCACGGGACGATGAGCAGCCTTGCCATCCGGGCCGTGGACGAGACGGCGCTGGACGAGGTGGCAGCGCTGCACGCCGCCGCCTTCGGGGCCTCCCCACACGGCTACCATGGCGAGGCCGAGCTGGTGCGCGCGCTGCACGAGGCGGGCGATGCGCTGGTCAGCCTGGGCGCGTGGCAACGGGACACCCTTGTCGGCCATGTCCTCTTCAGCCGCATGCGCGTTCATGCCGACGCCCTCCCCGTTGCCGCCGCAGCGCTCGGCCCGATCGCGGTCGCGCCGGACTGGCGAAGGCGCGGCATTGGCGCCGCCCTCATCGAGGCCGGCCACGCGGCCCTGCGAAAGGCTGGCGTGCAACTAGTCTTCGTGCTCGGCGACCCGGCTTATTATGGCCGTTTCGGCTACACGCCGGACCGCGCGGCGCCCTTTGCCAGCCCCTATGCCGGCCCCTTCTTCATGGCCTGTACTCTGGACAGCACGCTGCCAAGGCCGCAAAGGGGCGAGGCGATCCACGCCGCTGCTTTATCACGACTAGGCTGAGAGATGAGCTACAATATATTCGGCCGCGCGCTGCGCATGACCACCTGGGGCGAGAGCCACGGTCCCGCCATTGGCGTGGTGGTGGACGGTTGCCCGCCGGGCCTGCCGCTCAGCGAGGCCGACGTGCAGCCCTGGCTGGACAAGCGGCGGCCCGGCACCTCGCGCTTCACCACGCAACGCCGCGAGCCGGACGAAGTGCGCATCCTCTCCGGCGTGTTCGAGGGGCGCACCACCGGCACGCCGATCAGCATGCTGATCGAGAATGTCGACCAGCGCTCCAAGGATTATTCAGATGTCGCGCGGGCCTACCGGCCCGGCCATGCCGATTATAGCTACGACGCCAAATACGGCTTCCGTGACTATCGTGGGGGCGGCCGCAGTTCGGCACGCGAGACGGCGTGCCGCGTGGCGGCGGGCGTGGTGGCGCGGCTCATCATCAGCAATGTCCAGATCACCGGCTATGTCTGCGAAATCGGTGGCGATGCCATCGATCCCGACAATTTCGACCGGCATGAGATCGACCAGAACCCCTTCTTCTGCCCCGATGCCAAGGCCGCAGCCCGCTGGGAAGCACTGGTCGACGCCGCGCGCAAGGATGGCTCCTCGCTCGGCGCGGTGGTGGAATGCGTAGCGACGGGCGTGCCCGCCGGCTGGGGCGCGCCGCTCTATGCCAAGCTCGATAGCGAGCTGGCCGGCGCGATGATGAGCATCAACGCCGTAAAGGGCGTCGAGATCGGCGACGGCTTCGCGGCGGCGCGGTTGCGCGGTGAGCAGAATGCCGACCCGATGCGGCCGGGCGCGACGGGACGGCCCGATTTCCTGGCCAACCATGCAGGCGGCATCGCCGGTGGCATCTCCACCGGCCAGCCGGTGAAGCTGCGCGCAGCCTTCAAGCCGACCAGTTCCATTCTGATCCCGCAGCAGACGGTGACGCGAGAAGGCGAAGCGACCGATCTCGCCACCAAGGGCCGCCACGACCCCTGCGTGGGTATTCGCGGCGTGCCGGTCGTGGAGGCGATGATGGCGCTGGTCCTTGCCGACCAGATGATGCTGCATCGTGCACAATGCGGCTGAGGTCGGTTGCCACGCTCGCGCTGCTGGCCATGCTCGCGGCGTGCGGGCGCGGCGATGACGGGCACGAACCGACCGCTGATGACAGCGTGATTTCCGCCGAGGAGGCCGCCGACGTTCCGTTGGCGCCCGACGGCGATGCACCAGCGGCCGCACCGGACATGGAAGCGCGGCTCGACGCTCTGGCTGGCGTGCGCGTGGGCATGACGGTGGCGCAACTGCGCGCAGCCGGCTTCCAGGTCGAAAAGGATGACGGGCCGGACCCGGACAATCGCTGCGGCTATGCGCGCATCGCGCAGCTGCGCGCGCCCTTCTTCATGCTGGATGGCGAGCGGGTCGTGCGGATCGACGTGGACCGGCCCGGCTTCCCGACACTGGGCGGCGTGGAGATCGGCATGAGCGAGACCGAGGCGCAGCGCCGGCTCGGCAAGCGCGCTACGGTACGCCGTAACCTCGTTGCCGGCGAGAGGAGCCATCTCTTCGTGGTGCACGAGGCCGGCGCGCCCCATGGCCTGATCGTCGAGACGGACGGCGCGCGCGTGGTGAGCTACCGCCTCGGTGAATGGGCGGCGGTCGACTCCAGCGCGGAATGCCTGTGAGCACCACGCTGCGCCAGGCCACGGGGCTGCTCGCGGTCGATACGCCAGGCCGCACACTGGTGGAGGTGACGGCCGAGGTAACGCGCTGGGTAGCCGGGCAGGACATGCGGCAGGGGCTGCTCACGCTTTTCTGCCGCCACACATCCGCCTCGCTCCTTATCCAGGAAAATGCCGCGCCGGCGGTGAAGACCGACCTGCTGGACTGGCTGGCACGTATCGCGCCGGAGGATGCCAGCTATGCGCATGACGATGAAGGGCCCGACGACATGCCGGCACATATCCGCACCATGCTGACCGGCGTGCAGATCGCTGTGCCGCTGATCGACGGGCGGCTGGCGCTGGGAACGTGGCAGGGTATCTACCTCGCCGAGCATCGCCGCGCGCCGCATCGCCGTGTACTGGCGCTGCACCTTATGGGCAGCTGATAAGATAGTTTTTACGGATCACACGCGCTGTCCGGCTTCGGCTCGACGCGTACCGGCCACCGATGGAAGACGGCCCGGCGCGGAGCTGCGACGACCGGCGGAACGGGCCGAGCGGCCTCGCATTCCCTCAGTCCCGGGGCTGATCGTCCCCGAACGGAATGAGAAGGAGAATTCCTATGAACTATCTGTTTGCCGGAGCGGCCGCGGGTCTGCTTATCGCGGCAGCGGCGTCGGCCCAGATCGGCGGTGCGGCGGGCGGATCCGCGGATACCACGGTCGGCCCGGCCGACGGCGCCGTCAGCGGCAGCGTGCAGGGTCCGGTCGACACCCCGCTCGACCAGGCCCGCGAGAACGCCAAGCGCGCCCAGCCGAACGCCAGCGACCGGCTGGGCCAGGCTGTCGAGGACGCCGACAACGCCGCAGAAGGCGTGACGCCGGATGCCTCGGCCAACAGCTCGGCAGGCGTCGTAACGCCGGACGCCTCGGCCGACGGCTCTGCCTCGACAAACACGGACGGACGCTGAGCCGGGAGGTCTGCCCTCCAACCCTCCGGGCTCGCAGGGGCCGCGCTCACAGGGCGCGGCCCTTTTTCGTGATGTTTGCGCTGCCTTCCCCGCGCTGTTACCCCTCTTGCAGATAGGCGAAAACAGACCGGGGTCACAAGGCGCCGGGGCCATGGGGAGCGAAACACGCGCATGACGAATAATCTGACCCGGCAGATCGGCTACGGCATGGTGCTGGGCCTTCTCCTGGGCCTGGCCCTCAACCTCACGCTGGGCGACGATGCCGCGCTCGCGGCCCGGATCGGCAGCTATTTCCACCTGCTCGCCGACGTTTTCCTCCATCTTATCAAGATGATCATCGCGCCGCTGGTCTTCGCCACACTGGTGGCGGGCATCGCCCATATGCACGACAGCGCAGCGCTGGGGCGCATCGGCGGACGGGCCATCGCCTGGTTCCTGATGGCAGCGCTGGTTTCGCTCTCGATCGGCATGCTCTTCGCCAATGTGCTGCGGCCGGGCGATGGGCTCAACCTCGTCGCACAGGGCGACGGTGCCACCGGCGGCGTGGACGCGGCCGCGCTCAATCTCAAAGATTTCGTGCTGCACGTCTTCCCCACCTCGATGGTGGACGCGATGGCGCAGAACAGCGTGCTTCAGATCGTGGTCTTTTCGCTCTTCATCGGCGTGGCGCTCACCGCCATCGGCGAGAAGGGCCAGCCCATCGTCACGCTGATCGAATCGCTGGTCGAGCTGATGCTGCAAGTGACCAACTATGTGATGCGCTTCGCTCCCGTGGCGGTGTTCGGCGCCATTGCGGCGGTCATTACCGAGCGCGGCCTCGGCGTGCTGTGGAGCTTCGGCACGTTGCTCGGCTCCTTCTATCTGGCGCTGTTCACCTTGTGGGTGGTGATGGCGCTGGCCGGCTATCTCTTCCTCGGCCGGCGGATGACGCATCTGCTGAGGCAGATCCGCACACCCATTCTCGTCGCCTTCTCCACGGCCTCATCGGAAGCGGTCTATCCCAAGCTGCTGGAACAGCTCGACCGCTTCGGCGTGCCGCGCCGCATCTCCAGCTTCGTGCTGCCTCTGGGCTACAGCTTCAATCTCGACGGCTCGATGATGTATGCGAGCTTCGCGACGCTGTTCATCGCACAGGCGTACAACATCGATGTGCCGATCGGCACGCAGATCACCATCCTCCTGGTGCTGATGGTCACCAGCAAGGGCATTGCCGCCGTGCCGCGCGCCAGCCTGGTGGTGGTGGCCGCGACGCTGGCGCAGTTCAACCTGCCGGTGGAGGGCATCGCCTTCATCCTGGCCGTCGATCATTTCATGGACATGGGCCGCACCATGACCAATGTCATCGGCAATGCCGTCGCGACCAGTGTCGTCACCAAATGGGAAGGCATGCTGGAAGTGGAGGAGCTGGAGGACGCGCCCTATCCGCGCGCGCCGGCGCATAGCGTCTCCGGCGGCAAGGGCGGGCTGGACCTCGCCCCGGATATGGTGCGCGACGAACGCGAGCAAGGCTGAGACGGAGGCATCCGATGAGCGCGCAACAGAATGTCCAGGACGCGCGGGACTATGGCCGCAAGGTGGATTTCGGCCGGGCGGCGAGCGATTATGCCACGCACCGCGCCGGCTTCCCGCCCCGCTTCTTCGCGCGGATCGCCGCGCAGCTCAGTCTGGCGCCAGGCATGCACGCACTTGATCTCGGCACCGGAACGGGCACGGTGGCACGCGGACTGGCGGGGCTTGGCCTTGCGGTCGACGCCATCGATCCCAGTGCCCCGCTGATGGAGGAGGCCCGCGTGCTCGACGAGGCGGAGAGCGTGCGGGTGCGCTACCATGTCGGCAAGGCCGAAGCGCTGCCTTTTGCCGAGGCGGCCTTCGATCTCGTCACGGCGGGCCAGTGCTGGCACTGGTTCGACCGGCCGAGAGCCGCGGCGGAGGCCCTGCGCGTGCTGCGGCCGGGCGGCGCGCTGGTCATCTGCCATTTCGACTGGCTGCCGCTGCCCGGCAACATGGTCGAGGCGACCGAGGACTTGATCCGCGCCCATAATCCCGACTGGACGATGGGACGCGGGACGGGGCTCTACGGCCAGTGGCTGGCGGACATGAGCCATGCCGGCTTCACCGGCATCGAAACCGCCTCGTTCGATCATGACCAGCCCTACAGCCATGCCGACTGGCGCGGCCGGCTGCGGGCGAGCGCACCGGTCAAGGCCAGCCGGGACGCGGCGAGCGTCGCGCGCTTCGATGCTGATCTCGGCGCGCTGCTGGCCGCGCGCTGGCCGGCCGAACCGCTCATGGTGCCGCACCGAGTCTGGTGGGCCTGCGCACGAAAGCCGGGCTGAGACTTGCCAAAGGCCCGCCGGTCCACCACTTGAGCAGGCAATGAAGACCGACACCCAGGGACGCGCGCGTGGCGCATAGAGCACATGGCATGACCGGCGACGCGGACCAGAAGCTGGCCTCGGGCTGGGCGACGCTGCGCCGCTTCCTGCCCTATCTCTGGCCCCATGGCGACGCGGGGCTGCGCGCCCGCATTGTCGCGGCGCTGGCGCTCGTGCTGGTAGGCAAGGCCATCGTGCTCGTCATGCCCTTCGCCTACAAGGGCATCATCGACGGCATGGCGCCGGGCATGGAGGGGCAGGCAGGCCTCGCATTGGCGCTCGTCGCGGCCTATGCCGGCGCCCGCTTCGGCGGCGTGCTCTCCGACAATCTGCGCAATGTCGCCTTCGAGCGGGTCGGCCGCAACGCCCAGCGCCTGATTGCCGAGCAAGTGCTGCGCCACCTGCACCAGCTCTCGCTGCGCTTCCATCTCAACCGCAAGACCGGCGGCGTCACGCGCGTCGTGGAGCGGGGCACCTCGACCATCGAGACGATGCTCTACTTCATGCTCTTCAACATCGCGCCGACGTTCATCGAGCTGGCCGCGGTGTGCATCATCTTCCAGGTGAAGTTCGGCTTCGGCCTGGTGGCGGCGACGCTGGCGATGGTGGCGCTCTACATCCTCTTCACCCAGAAGATCACCGAGTGGCGCAACCATCTGCGCCGCGAGATGGTGGACCTGGACACCGGCGCCGTGGCGCACGCCGTGGACAGCCTGCTCAATTTCGAGACGGTCAAATATTTCTCCGCCGAGGCGCGCGAGGGCGAGCGCTACGGCGCGGCGCAGCGGCGCTACATGGACGCGGCGACCAAGAGCAACAACAGCCTCGCCCTGCTCAATATCGGCCAGGCGCTCATCACCAACCTGATGATGGGCGGCGCCATGGCCTATACGGTGTGGGGCTGGAGCGTCGGCCGGTTCACGCCGGGCGACGTGGTGCTGGTCAACAGCCTGCTCATGCAGCTTTTCCGACCGCTGGACCTGCTGGGCATGGTCTATCGCACCATCCGCCAGGGTCTCATCGACATGGAGGCGATGTTCAAGCTGATCGACACGCCGCAGGAAGTGCTCGACAAGCCCGGCGCACAACCGCTTGCCGTCACAGCGGGCGAGGTCCGCTTCGAGGACGTGGTGTTCGGCTATGATCCCGGCCGCACGATCCTCAAGGGCGTTTCCTTCACGGTGCCGGCGGGGCACACGCTCGCCATCGTCGGCGCATCGGGCGCGGGCAAGTCCACCATCTCGCGGCTGCTCTACCGCTTCTACGACATTCAGGGCGGGCGCATCCTCATCGACGGGCAAGACATCAGCGCCGTCACGCAGGATTCGCTGCGGCACGCCATCGGCATCGTGCCGCAGGACATGGTGCTGTTCAACGAGACGATCGGCTACAATATCGGCTATGGCCGCGACGGCGCGACCCAGGCCGAGATCGAGCAGGCCGCGCGCGGCGCCGCTATCGAGCGCTTCATCGAGGCACAGCCGCTCGGCTACGATACGCGCGTGGGCGAGCGGGGCCTCAAGCTCTCGGGCGGCGAGAAGCAGCGCGTGGCGATTGCCCGCACGCTGGTCAAGGACCCGCCCATCCTCATTCTCGACGAAGCAACCAGCGCACTCGACAGCCGCACTGAAGCCGCGATCCAGGGCGTGCTCGACAATGTCGCGGCGCGGCGCACCACGCTCATCATCGCCCACCGCCTCTCGACCATCGCCCACGCCGAGAAGATCATCGTGATGGACGACGGCCGCATCGTCGAGGAAGGGACGCACGCCGAACTGTTGGCACTGGGCGGCCACTACGCGCAGATGTGGGCGCGCCAGGCAGCGGAGCGAATGAACCCGCAGGCTGGGCCGGGGGAGGCAGAGGCGGATGCGGAGACGGATACCGCCTCGCTGGAAGACGCGGCGGAATAGTCTCCCTTCGACAAGCCGGGACGTGAAGCGTAGGAAAAAGGCGGCTCCATCCACGGGAAAGGAGGCCCCATGCCGCATCCCATGACCATCGACATCGTCTCGGATGTCACCTGCCCCTGGTGCGCCATTGGTCTGCGCGGGCTGGAAGAAGGGCTGAAGCGCGCGGGCGACGCCGTGGCGGCCGAGATCCGCTTCCATCCCTATGAGCTCAATCCGGACATGCCGCCGGAGGGCGAAAACCTCGTCGCGCATTTCGCCGCGCAGTATGGCGCGCCGGCCGAGAAGACGGCGGAGGGCCGCGCGCTGCTCAAGGCGAAAGCAGCCGAGCTGGGCTTCGTCATGGCGATGAGCGAAGAGAGCCGCCTCTGGAACACTTTCGACGCTCATCGCCTTCTCCATTGGGCGGGCCTGGAAGGGCGTCAGCTTGCGCTCAAGCATGCGCTCTTCGCGGCCTATTTCACGCGCGAGGAAAATCTCTCCGATCCCGAGGTGCTGGTGCGTGCGGCCGTGGACGCCGAGCTGGACGGCGAAGAGGCGCGCGCGGTGATCGAATCGGATCGCTACACGACCGCCGTCCGCCATGCCGAGCGCGTGTGGCAGGAGCGCGGGGTCAACGCCGTCCCGGCCTATATCTTCGCCGGACGCTACATCGTCTCGGGCGCGCAATCGCCCGAGGGGTTCGAGGACCTGCTGCGCCGCATCGCGCGGGGCGCGGCCTGAGCGCCGGTCAACCGATCCGCATTGTCATGCCGGGCCGCAGCAGCGGCAGGATCGCGCGCATGCTCTCCGGCGCCACGGCGACGCAGCCCTCGGTGGCCCTGGGCGCACCGCCGGGGCCGGTCACCCACTGGTGGAAGAAGATGGCGCTGCCCAGCCTCGGCGCCGGCGGCGCGTCGTTATGGCCGAGGATAACGAGGGCGTCATAGGCCTGATCCTCCCGCGCCAGCCTCTCATGGCTGGTCGGGCGAGGCAGCGCGACGGGGCGGTTATAGGCGGAGTCGGCGGGGTCGTCGCACCAGCCGTCATTGTCGCGGATCCAGCGCCAGGGCACGCTCAGGCGCCCGCCCAGGTCCGCCAGCGTGATGCGCCCCGGCCGCAGCAGCACCGCGCGCACAGGCCAGTCGCCAAGCGGTGTCGCGCCGTCCCCCTCGCGCTTATCGGCGGCCGGCCGCGCGCCGCCCTTGCCGATGACGCAGGGGCAGAACAGCCCGTCGAGCGCCAGCACCCGGTGCCGCGTATCGACGCGGATCACATCCGGATCGAACATACCGCCCGGCTCATAGCTGATGCCCGGTGCGATCGCGCTTGGTGGCGAGATAACGGGCATTGTGCGGATTGGCCGGCACCGCCAGCGGCAGGCGCTCGACGACGCGAATTCCCGCACCCTCCAGCCCCGCGACCTTGGCGGGATTGTTGGTGAGCAGGCGCACCGCATCGATTTCCAGCAGCCGCAGCATCCGCGCCGCGACACCGAAATCGCGCGCATCGATGGCAAAGCCCAGGCGGACATTGGCGTCCACCGTGTCGAAGCCCTGATCCTGGAGCGCATAGGCGCGCAGCTTGTTGATGAGGCCGATGCCACGCCCCTCCTGCCGCAGATAGAGCAGCACGCCCCAGCGCGCGTCAGCGATCTCGTGGAGCGCGGCGTGGAGCTGGGGCCCGCAATCGCATTTGAGCGAGCCGAGCACGTCGCCGGTCAGGCATTCGCTGTGCAGGCGCACCACTGGCGGGGACGCATCGCGCGTGCCGATGACGAGCGCGATATGCTCGCGCGGATCCTCCGGGCTGCGGAAGGCGACGATCTGCGCGTCCTCGGCATCGGCAACCGGCAGACGCGCGCGCGCGGCAATGGCGAGGCGCTCAGGATCGGCGAAGGTGGCGATGGCTGCCAGGTCCAGCGCCGCCTCGGCCGGCGCGTCGGCCGCGCCCACGAAATAGGCCGGCAACAGCCCCGCGAGCCGCGCGAGGGAAAGCGCCGCCATCGCCGCATCGGCATGGGCCAGCGGCAGCGCGCGGAACGGCCCCTTGAACGGCGTCATCAGATCGCTCACCGGATCGGCCACCGCCATTGCCTCGGCCGCGCTGGCGATCCAGCGCTCGCGCGCGACCAGCACGGCCGCCTGCGGATCGGCCGCCTCGCGCTGGTTGGCGAGCTTGAGCGTGGCAGCGCGCGCAGCCGAGAGAAGCAGCGGCGCCGCCCCGGTGGGATCGAAGGCCGCGAGGCTCTGCGGCGTCGCACCCTCGATGGGAAGCAGCGTGAGCGCGCCGGCTTCTCCGGCGATGCGGATGGGCCAGCCGCGGCGCAGCGCATCAATCGCGCGGGCGGCCGCGCGCGCCGCCATCAGAGGGCGAATTCCGTGATGAGCGGCGCGTGGTCGCTCGGCCGCATCCAGCCGCGCGCTTCCTCCACGACGAGATGGCGCACCGCCTTCTCGGCCAGTTCGGGGCTGGCCCACATATGATCGAGCCGCCGACCCCGATCCGAGCTGGCCCAATCGCGCGCGCGATAGCTCCACCAGGTGTAGAGCCGCTGCGGCGCCGGCACGAAACGGCGGCCCAGATCCACCCAGTCATGGCTGGCCTGGAGACGGGCGAGCAGCTCACATTCGATGGGCGTGTGGCTGACGACATTGAGGAGCTGCTTGTGGCTCCACACATCGCATTCCAGCGGTGCCACGTTGAAATCGCCAAGCAGCAGCGTGGGTGTGCTGAGCTTGCCGGACCAGTCGATCATCCGTTCCAGAAAATCGAGCTTCTGGCCGAATTTGGGGTTGATGGTGCGGTCCGGTTCCTCGCCGCCGGCGGGGATATAGACGTTTTCGATGCGCAGGCCGTTGTCGAGCCGCACGCCGATATGACGCGCCTCGCCATTGCCCTGCCAGTCCAGCCGGTCATCGTCGCGCATGGGGATGCGCGAAACGATGGCCACGCCATGGTGCATGGGCTGGCCATTGAGCATCTGATGATTGTAGCCATGACGGCGGAACAGCCCTTCCGGGAAGGTGCCATTCACCACCTTCGTCTCCTGAAGGCACAGGATGTCGGGCGCATAATCGACAAGGAAGCGCTCGACGATGTCGAGCCGGGCACGGACGGAGTTGATATTCCAGGAAGCAATCTTGAGTGTGGACATGGCGCAGTCCCTAGCCGCCCTTGACGCACAACCCAAGCGCCTGACCAATCTTTTTTGCCGGCGCCACCCAAGAAAGACCCTCGCTCCGGGGGCTGGAGCGAGGGTCTAGAAAAAGCGCTTGGGGCGCAGAAGTGGCGGGGATCGAAGGGCCCGGGCAACAGGGGGGGAATCCCGGGGGCGATCCCTCGCCACGCCTTGCCTTCTAGCTGGGCCCAGATGAGCGCTGGATGAATGAAAATGAACAAGGTGCTGTCTGTCGTGCGGCGGGCATGGTTGGTCGCCCGAAGCCGGCGCGCGGTCTTGGCATGCGATTATCTAATTTTCGCGGAGAGGAGGTGGGGTCACGCGGAGGCACGGAGATGCAGAGAGAGAGAGAGAGAGAGAGAATGCCAGCGCCGCTGGCGCTCGGCATCGTGCTCAGATCATCGACCTGGAGAAAGCGCCTTCGATACCACATTCGCTCTGCACGCTCTGCGCGAGAACCGCTCCGCGTCTCCGGCTGAAGCGCTCCTGGCTTGAGGACGCCCGCCATTGGCTTATCCGGCAGAGCGGGAAGCGTTGGGTCACCGCCTCTAATCCCGTGCAGCTATGGGAGATTCCCGCTTTCGCAGGAATGACGCGTGGAGAGGCGATGGCGCGCCGCATGGGGCAGCGAGGCGTTTCCCTCTGCGGGGGTGTGCTTTTGCGTTAAGGGACGGAGGGTGTCGCGCAGAGGCACAGAGGGCACGGAGAAAAGATCCAACGGCATTAGCGTGCGGCCTATGCGTAGTGGAGCGGGACCATCCGTGGCGTGGCGGAGCGACGCGGATGGCCGCCCAGCCTCCCTGGACGAAGCTTTTTCCCTTCTTCGTGTCTGCCGGGCTTCTGCGCGAATCGAAAAATCGCGACGCACAATTGCGGGCGCCGCGCCCTTACTCCCGGTCCATCTCCTGCATCGCCTTCTCACGCGCGAGCTGCACTTCCGCATTGCGGGCGAGCGTATCGAAGCCGGCCATGAAATTGTTGAGTTGCGGCGCGGGGATGCCCTGGAAGAGATATTCGCTGCGCCGCGCGGCCATGCCGTTGATGATGGCGACGACGCGCTCGCCCTCCTTCGTGGGGGCAAAGAAGCCGTGGCGCCGGCCGGGCTTGCCGCTGCGCGCGACGAGGCCAAGCTCCATCAGGCGCTTGACCGTGCGGCCTGCCTGACTCTGGTCGCGATAGAGGGCGAGCACGAGCTGGGGCCAACTGATCGGCGGGTCGCGGCTCACTTCCACCAGCACCCACGTGTCGAAATTGGAGAGGCCGGTCTTGCGCTTGTAGCCCAGCGCGCCGCCGCGCATGATGTAGGAGCACAGCGTCATGAAGGGTGGCAGGATATAGGCGCGATCGACGGGCAGGCGGCCGCCGGGCTCGCGGTCCATCTCACGATGATCGGGGAAATCCACTTCCGCATCCATGCCATGCGCCGCCTGGGCGAGCTTGCGTTCCTCCTCGTAGAGCGTCATCGCGCGGCCCAGCAGGATGTCGAGCACGCCGAAGACATCGACGAGCTGATCGTCAGCGATGCCGAAGCTGAGCTCCCGGTTGCGCAGTTCAGCCAGCCGCACGAATCGCTCGGCCATCTGCCGGCCCGACTCGCTGAGCTTGAGGGGACTGCGGATGCCGGCGCGCTCCACCAGCCCGTCTTGCGTGAGGCGTTTGATGGCGCGGCTGATCTGAGCCTTGTCGACACCGTTCGCCAGTGAGACAGAGGCCAGCGTCATGCCGCCCTGCGCCTGGAGCAGCAGCAGGATGCGCCGATCCAGCTCGTTGATCTGGTCGGCGCGTGCGAAGGCGATATTGGCACTGTCGCGCGCGTTGCGCAGGAAAATCCACAAGCTCGCCTGGAACTTGCGGTGCTTGGCCGCCGCGCCGCCCCAGGCGCGCGTGACGGTGATGCCGGCCAGCAGCGTTTCGAGCTGCCCATCATAATCGGGCAGCGTATCGTCTTCTGCGAGGGCGGGATGGGCCTGCTCGGCGATGACCCAGGCGCCGGCGAACCGATCGATCAGCTGGATGGCGGCGCGCGCGTCAAAGGGCGAGAAGCCCGCCTCGCACAGCCGCTGCGTCAGGTCGATGCCCGGCGGATCGGCATCGGGCATGGTGGCGAGACTGGCGAAGAGCAGCCCGCCATCGCGGCGCGAGAGCATGGCCGCGCGCATGGCCCTGCCGTGCTCCTGCAACAGCTCTCGCCAGCCGCCGCCAGCGGGCGCACCGCCGCGCGCGACCTGCTGTGCGGCCATGGCCTGCGCCACGGCCGTCAGCAGGGCCTCGTGCGTGGGAAATTGCACCGCCACATTGGCCTGCGTACAGCCCAGCCGGCCGGCGAGCGCCGGCAATGTCAAACCCGTCAAACCCCGCTCGTCGAGCAGCGCCATCGCGGAAGCCACGACGATACCCTGCCCGGGAACGGAGGCGGACCGCGTCATGGCGGCCCCGCCTCTGGTCGGCATGTCCTTTTCTCCCCTCAGACCGGTGCCGCGCCTATGTGTCGCCATGGTTGATCGTCTTTGCCGGATCGGTCAACCATTGTCTCCGCGCGGGCAGATGCGTTCCATGCTGGTACAACGCACAAGACGCTCATAAGGACCATCTGCGGCCTTGACGCGCACCGCCCGGCTGCGAGAAACAGGCGCGAAGGAGCCGCCCCGTGCGGCGAGGTGGGCCGTGACTCGCGCCCAAGGGAAGAGGAGCTTGGAATGCGGTTTGAACGGTTGATCCTGACCCTGGGAACGCTGGCGGTAGGCTGTGTCGGCTCGGCCGCGATGGCGCTCGATCCGCTCGACGCGATCGGCGTGTGCTCGCGCATTTCCAAGAAGGATGCCCGCCTCGAATGCTACGATCAGGTCGCGCGCGACAGCGCCTCGGGCCGTCTGCAGAGCAGCGCGCCAGCCTCGCAGCAGGGCTGGGCCGCTCCGGTCGGCGGCGCGCAAACCCCTGCCCCGCAGAGCGCGCAGGCGCCGGCTGCCAGTGGCTTCGGCGCCGAGGCGCTGCCGCGCACCCAAGCCGAGCGCCGCGAGACGAGCGGACCTGATTCCCTCGAGGCACAGGTCGCGTCCTCCACCGACAATGGCCTGGGCCAGTGGCGCATCCGCCTGGCCGACGGCGCGGTCTGGCAGATGACCGAGCGCGTCAGCATGTTCCGTCCGCCGGCACCCAACGAAACGGTCACGATCCGCAAGGGGGCGCTGGGCAGCTACCTCATGGATGTCGGCAAGCAGGGCTCCGTGCGCGTGACGCGCGTGCGCTAGGCGCAACGCGGCCGACCGGACGGCTGGAGCATCATCAGTCCGGACGGTCAAAGCCGGCGGACGAAGAACGGAGCGAGATGTCTCTCCGGGGAGGCACTCCGCTGCCGCAGCTGTGACCTGCGTGCACCATATGGGCAGGGATGGCGGGCAATGAGCCCGGACCCGGCCGCGTCCATGCGTCTGAACCGGCGCCTTTTCTTTGGCCATCCCGCCGTCCCCTTTGCCACAGAGCCCTGCTCACGCCGGGCTGGATCGTGGCAAAGGCGCCGATTCGCTGCTTCCCAATGGCAACAGCGAGGTGATGCTCTTTTGTCACAAGGCGGCCGTCTCGTTGACTTTGCCCACGGTCGTCAACTGGACAACCCCCCCGGCGAACCGTAAACAGCGGGCCATCCACGGCTACGGAAAATGGCCAAAACAAGGTTTTCGCAGGGAGAGCAGGGATTATCGCAAGCAGGGACCTGAGGCGGCCGAAAGGCCGTGACGACCTGGCAACGCGACCACTGCGTGCGCTCCGCCATTCCTATTCGCTCGCCCGCAACAGCTGCGGCCATTCGCCGACGGGGCGAGCCCTTATCGACCACTCAACAGCTTGTCCGCGCCCGGTTGCCCGGGGGCGGCGTTCTGCCGCGCCGGGGACTCCCGCTTTGCGGCCGATCGAAGGAGCGGTCCGACCCGGCCCGGCAGCGGGCCCAACAACATAGACGCGATGGACAACCCGTTTCGATGATCCCGCCCGGGGGCGCGAAACGTCAACTTGATTACCAAGGGGAGAACGGTCTTGAAAACAAGTCATTCCACAATTGGCCACACGCTGCGCGTCGCCCTTCTGGCGACGACCGTGGGCCTGGGCGCGACGGCATGGTCCGTGCCGGCGCTCGCACAGGACGACCCGGCGGCCGAGCCGCAGGCGATCGTCATCACCGGTTCGCGCATCGTGCGTCCGGACTTCGAGTCCAACAGCCCGGTCGTGTCGGTGAACAAGGATCTGCTCCAGCAGACCTCCACCGCCGCGCTCGAAACCAGCCTCAACAAGCTGCCGCAGTTCACGCCGGCTCAGACGCCGAGCCTGGGCGCGGACATCCAGCCGACGGCGACCAACACGCCTGGCGCCGCCACCATCTCGCTGCGCGGTATCGGCTCCAACCGTAACCTCGTCTTGGTCGACGGCCGTCGTGCCACGCCGGGCAACGCCACGGGCACCATCGACATCACGACGATCCCGTCCGCGGCGATCGAGCGCGTCGAAGTCATCTCGGGCGGCGCTTCGGCCACCTACGGCGCCGACGCCGTGGCCGGTGTCACGAACTTCATCCTGAAGAAGAACTTCCAGGGTCTGGAGCTCGATGGCCAGGTCAACATGACGCAGCGTGGCGATGGTCTGGAGTATCAGCTCTCCGGCATCATGGGCACGGACTTCGACGACGGCCGCGGCAACATCAGCATCGCGATGTCGATGAACGAGCGTCATTCGAGCCTGCGTCGCGACCGCAAGTGGTATCGTGACCAGTGGGCCGACAAGGACATCAACGGCACGCAGTTCTTCACGCAGTACCCCGGCATCATGCTGGATGGCGTGAACGGTGCGAACCCGGCGGGCGCCCTGGCCGGCATGTTCCCCAACTCGACGCTGAGCCCCAACACCAACGGCACCACGGTGTTCTTTGACAGCAAGGGCAACGCCTTCGTCAACGGCACCTTCACCGATGCCAACGGCTATCACGCCAACTTCGAAGGGTTCACCGATCCCATCGACGGCTATCACCTCAAGGTCTCCAACGCCGGGACCATGAGCCAGAACAACACCGACCTGCAGCTCGTGCTGCCGCTGACGCGCTACAACTTCCTCGCCCGCGGCAACTACGAGATCAACGACTGGATCGGCGTGTTCGGCCAGGCGATGTTCAGCCATGTCAGCACCGCGACCCGCAACGAGCCGGGCCCGATCACCGGCGGCTGGGGCGTGAACATCGACCCGACCAAGCTCGACCGGGATCAGCTCCCCGACGACATGTGGACGCTGCTCGACAGCCGCGCGAACCCGAACGCTCCGTTCGGCATGACCGCGCTGATGACCGATCCGCGTGAGACCTTCACGGACGTGACGACCTACAACCTGGTCGCGGGTCTCCAGGGTAGCATCCCCAGCACCGACTGGACCTGGGATCTCTCGGTCAACCACGGTGTGTCGCAGACCTACGCGAAGCAGACGGGCATCTATTCGCTCGAGCGTCTCCGCGCGGTCATCAGCTCCGATAACTTCGGCCAGGGCTTCTCGTCCACGGGCAACGCGGCCTTTGGTGGCTTCGGCGCTTCGACGGGCACCTGCACCAGCGGCCTCAACCTCTTCATCAAGCCGGCTGGCGGCTATTCGGACGATTGTCTCGAAGCCATCCGCGCTGACCTGAAGAACCGCACCTTCGTCCGTCAGACGATCGTGGAAGCCAACATGCAGGGCAAGCTCATCGACCTGCCGGCCGGTGAACTGCGCGCCGCTCTGGGTGCCAGCACGCGTACGCTGGACTTCGAGTTCACCAACGACACGCTGACGACGCAGGGTCGCTCGTTCATGGACCAGGCGCTGGGCATCTATCCCAGTGGCGACTCCGCGGGCTCCTACACGGCCAAGGAACTCTATGGCGAGTTGCTTGTCCCCGTCCTGGCTGACATTCCGGGCATCCGCAGCCTGAGCCTCGAGCTGGGCGGCCGTATGTCTGACTACAGCACCACGGGCACGAGCTACACGTACAAGGTCCTGGGCGACTGGGAAGTGACGCGGTGGCTGCGCGTGCGCGGTGGCTACAACCGGGCTGAGCGTTCGCCGAACATCGCCGAGCTCTACCTGGCCAAGCAGCAGACCTTCGGCACCAACACCGTGGGCGACCTCTGCTCGCTGAAGAACCCGACGGCCTGGTCGGCGAACCCGGCGACCAACGCGGCGAACGCTGCTAATGTCGAGGCAACCTGCCGCGCCATGATGCCGAACGCGACGGCGGCGACCACCTACTATGCAGGTGCCGGTGCCAACGACAACGCGACCTTCGGCTTTGCCTGGCCGAGCGCCGAGGGCAATCCGAACCTGAAGCCGGAAAAGGCGGATACGTGGACGGCTGGCGTGGTGATCTCCTCGCCGTTCGACGCCCCGCTGCTCTCGCGCCTCCGCCTCACGGTCGATTACTATAACATCTCCGTGAAGGATGCGATCGGTCAGCAGTCCGTCGCTATCGCCCTGCGTTCCTGCTTCGACGCCAGCCTGAACCCGCTGATCTCGAGCAGCCCGGGCGCTGGTGCCGCGCAGTCGGCCGCTTGCCGTGCCATCACCCGCGACTCTGTCACCGGTGGTCTCGGCAACGTGAACCTGAGCTACGCCAACAACGGCCGCTTCAAGCTGGAAGGCATCGACAGCCAGCTCGATTGGTCGGCGCCGGTGGGCCCGGGTACGCTGGGTATCAACGCCCAGTTCACCTACCTGCTGCACTTCATGTCGGCCGAACTTCCGACCGACCCGATGCGCGATTATGCAGGCACCATGGGCCCGACGGCCAATGGTCTGAACGGCAACAACTATCGTTGGAAGCTGTTCACCAGTGCCAACTACAGCATCGGCAGCTTCATGCTGGGTCTGCAGTGGCAGCACCTGCCGGCGATCGAAGATGCCTCGGAAGCCATGTTCCACACCACCACGGTTGGCGCTCCGGCTTACGACATCTTCCACCTGAACGGCCGCTACAGCGTCACGCGTGACGTTGCCCTGCGCTTTGGTGTCGACAACCTGTTCGACAAGGCGCCGCCGCTCACCAACTACAACCCGGCAAACAGCACGCCTGCCACCAACGGTCAGCTCCGTGGCGGCAGCGTGGGTGGTCTGATGTATGACGACATCGGCCGTCGCTTCTACATCGGTGCGAACATCAAGTTCTAATCCGAGAGAACACCAAAAGAATCAGGGCTCTCCCTTCGGGAGGGCCCTTTTTCTTTGGGCGCAATCCGGCGGGGTTTGACTGGACACGGGCCGCACAACAGCCCAGATTCAGGTGGTTCGTCGGGCGGAAGGGCCGGATTTGGGAGAGTTGGGGGCGATTGCCCCGCTGCTCCTCCCGCATAGGCAGCCGACTGGTCAAAGGAGAGGGAAGAGACATGGCAACAGTGGTTCGCGTCCATGAGCTGGGCGCGCCGGACAAGCTCCGGTTCGAGGAGATCGAAATCAGAGCGCCGGGGCCCGGAGAAGTACGCATCAAGGTGGAGGCGGTTGGCCTCAACCGATCGGAGGCCATGTATCGCGCCGGCCGCTATCCCATCAAACCCGAGCTGCCGACATTGATCGGCTATGAGGGCTGCGGCATCATCGAGGCATTGGGCGAGGGCGTCACCGGCTTCAAGGAAGGCGACCGGGTCTGCGTGCTGCCGCGCTTCCGTCTCGGCCAATATGGCCTCTGGGCGACGCAGGCCATTGTGCCGGCCTACTGCCTGGAACCCATCCCGGCAGGCCTGACGCCGGCCGAAGGCGCCGCCATCTGGATGCAGTATCTGACCGCCTTCGCCATCATCGAAGTGGCAGACGTAGGCGTCGGCGACGGCGTCATCATCCGCGCGGCATCATCGAGCGTGGGCCTTGCCGCCATTCAACTCGCCAACTGGGCCGGCGCCACGTCCATCGCGGCGACGCGGACCAGCGCCAAGGCCGAGGCGCTGCAGGCGCAGGGCGCAGCGCATGTGATCGCCACCGAGGAGCAGGATCTGGTTGCCGAAGTGATGCGCATCACCAACGGCAAGGGCGCGCGCACCGCCTTCGATCCCGTGGGCGGCCCCTATGTGGAGACGCTGGCGGCCGCACTGGCCGAGCGCGGCATTCTCTTCATCTATGGCGGCCTTTCGGAAACGGCCACGCCCTATCCGCACTGGCATGCCGCCTTCAAAGGTCTCTCGCTGCGCGGCTGGGTGGCCTCGGAAATCTGGAACCATCCCCATCGCTACCAGAATGCGAAGGAGCGCATTCTCGCCGGCCTCGCCCAGGGCAAGCTCAAGCCGGTGATTGATAGGACTTTTCGCTTCGACGCGCTGGTGGACGCCAATGCCTATCTGGAATCCAACCAGCAGGTGGGCAAGATCGTGGTGACGATGGCTTGATGGAAGGCGCCGCGGGCGCGCGGTTCAGCGGCGCCTGCGGCCCCATCGGTGGCGGCGTTCATTGCGGGGCCGGACCGGCGGGGAAGCAGCCATCGTGGCCTCATCCCGTTTGGTCTGGGCCTGGCGAAAGGCATGTCTGTCGGCGCTCTGAGGATCGGAAGGCTCGCTGCCCTTCGAATCCAAAGGCCGGGGAAGGCTGGCCGAGCAGCGTTTGAATGAAGGCATGAAGGCCCGGCCTCATGCGAGGTATCGAGGTGCTTCGATTCCGGCCGGCCAGCCACCGATGGCGATTCGATGTGGGCGTCGACGGTCCGGAATCCCGGCCTGCGCCGGGTAACGGTGGGACCCAGGCATTCCCTGCGGCCAGATAGAAGCGGGATCGACCAGCATCCGCTCGTCACCACAGGCATTGTCCACGCCGCTGGGGCATGGCCGCGGAGCGAGCGCTCCCCGTCATCCGGGTCGCTCGCGCCTATTCGGCCGCGATGGCATCCTCGTCAGCGGGGCGCGCGATGCCGTAGAGCTTGGCGGCGTTATCCCAGGTGATCTTGCGCACGAAATCCGGGTCCGCGCCCTTGGTGAACTCGTCGATGGTCTTGCGGCTGTTGGGCCACACGCTGTCCGGGTGCGGATAGTCGGAAGCCCACAGCAGCTTGTCCTCGCCGTAGAAGTCCTTGAGCGCGACGGCGGTGGGGTTGTTCTGGAAGGTGCCGTAGATCTGCCGCTTGAACAGTTCGGAGGGCTTCATCTTGTGCGGGATGCCGCCGCGCGCCGCCCAGAATTCCTCGCCTTCCCACAGGCGGAAATGGCGATAATCCAGCTCCTCGACCACCCAGGGCAGCCAGCCGATCCCGCTCTCGGCAATCACTACCTTGAGGCCGGGGTGGCGCTCGAGAATGCCCCAGGCGAACAGGTCCACGAAGGGATCGAGGAACTGCTCGACGAACATCTTCACATGCAGGAACGTGGCGCCGGGTGAGCCCTTATATTTGTCGAACGCGCGGCTGACGCTGGGGAAGACCGTGACGTGGAAGGAGAGCGCGATGTCCTGCGCCTCCAGCAGCGCGAACAGCGGTTCCCAGCGCGGATCCTCCAGCCGGGGCTCGGCGACGGCGATCTGGAGATTGGCCTGGCGGAAGCCGCCGAGCGCGACGATATGCTCCAGCTCGCGCACCGCCGCCTCGGGATGCGGCGGCAGCATGGGCACGCCGATCAGTCGCTGCGGCGCCACCGCGCAGAACTCGTGCAGCCATTCATTATAGACGGCATAGCAGGCGTCGCGCAGTTCCTCGTCTTCGATGACCAGCGAAGTCACCGGGCCGAAGATGACATGCGCATAGACCTCGTCCCGGTCCATGTCGGCGAGGCGCAGCTCGGGGACGGCGGGGCGGCGCTCGGTCAAATCCGTGATTCCGCCGCGATCCAGCGCCGTGAAAATGGGCTTGGGGCCACTGAAGCCGGATGGCAGGCCGGACCACAGGCCCCAGCTCTGGCCGTCGCACATCCACATGCCGCGCCCGTCGACCACCTCCACGCGTGGGCCGCGCGCACGCAGATGCTCGGGCAGACGCGTTTCCCACAGATCGGCCGGAAGCTGGTTGAGATCCAGATGATCGTCGCAGGAAATGACGGGGTGTCGCATTGGCTTGCTCCTCATGCGCCCTTGCCGGGCGTCTGCTCTGCGGCCGTGCGCAAGGCGCCGCCGCGAAACGGTTTCAGGTGGACGATGGTTGCGCCATGCGCATGTCTGCAACGACGTGCACGGCAGGCAGCGTGATGGGCCGGTGGGCCTGCAACGGCGAACTCTCCCTGGCAGCAGCACGGCGCACGAGTCGCGAGCCGGCTAGTCGTTAGTGATCTAATCAATCTGCCCGTTCAGCCCGCGCGATGCAAGAGGGCCAGAGGCAACCATCGCCCGCAGAGGCTCAGCTGGCCGCAACACGTCTGGTCGGCGGGGGAATGAGCGTGCCGGCGGCGGCGCTGCACTCCACGCCGGATTCGTTCACATTGGCGCGGCGCAAGTCGCGCTTGTAGCGCGTATAATCATATTCGGTGCCGCGATGGAGCGTGCAGCGATTGTCCCAGATGAGCAGATCGCCGGTCTGCCATCGATGCGCATAGATGAAGCGCGGCTGGCTGGCGAAGGCCAGCAATTCCTCCAGCAGCGCCGCGCCCGCCTCATCGTCCATGCCTTCAATGCGATAGGCATGGCTGCCCACGAACAGCGCTTTGCGGCCCGAGGCACTGGTCCGCACCAGCGGCTGCCAGGCGCCGGGAACCATCTGACGGATATGCTCGGCTTCTTCGCTCTCGACGCCGCCCTTGATGCGGCTGGCGGCGAAGCTGTGATGCGCCCGCAGCGGCGCGATGCGCGCCTTCGTCTCGGTCGGCAGCGCATCATAGACATGCCGCAGATCGACAAATTCGGTCTCGCCCTTCTCCGGCGTCACGATGACGCCGCGCAGCATCGACCATTTACTCGGCAGATCGTTGAAGGAGCTGTCAGCATGGAACAGCTCGTTCCCCTTTGAGAATTTGGCGCGCTGGGAGGCGGGATCGATGATCTCGCCATCGGGATCGAGATTGGAGGCGTCGTAGAGCTCGGCGGCGATACGGCCGGGCTGGGCCTTGCGCGCGTCATAGCCCGGCGGCAGCTCCAGCGGGCCGAAGGCGCGGGCAAAGCGCAGATGATCCGCGTCGCTGATATGGCCCTGCCCGCGAATGCAGAGCACGGCATGCTCGGCCATCAGCTCCTCGACCAGCGCGACCAGCGCCGCATCCGGCGGCTGCGCCAGGTCCGCGCCGATCAGCTCGGCCGCAAAGATGTCGTGCAACCTGTTGACGTGCATGCTTGCCCTCTCCCCCTGGGCAGCCACTCGATTGCGGCTTCGTTCTGATACTATTCAGATTCTAATGATAACGCAATTCCAATTATTGGAGGAATGCGGACGCGGGAGGGATCACGCCGACGCCGGCGAAAGCGGTTCAGGCCATTGCCCGATGCAGCGCCAGCACCGCCTCGGCAAAGGCAGCCGGCGTTTCCGCGGCGGGGTCATGACCGGCATCGGGCAGGACACGCCGCTCCACGAGCGCGGGGAAGTGCGCGCCCGGCTCGGCAGCCCCCAGCAGCGCATCGGCGCCACTGAGCAGCAGTGTGGGCACGCACACCGGCGGCGGCGGCAGAAGCGCGGCGTCGAGCGCGGCATAGCGCAGATCGCCCGCCGCCGCGCCAATGCGGTGGGCATAGCTGTGCCAGGCGACCTGCGCGAAATCGGGATTGTCGAACGCGGGCGCCGTGCGCGCGAACAGCGCCTCGTCCACCAGACCCGGCGACCACAGCCGGCGCAGGTGCAGGCAGAGGTCACGCGGCCGCTCCGCCAGCGCGCGGCGACCCCGCTCCGACGCGAGATAATATTGATGCCAGAGCCGCTGCTCGAGCACCGCCGGCGCGGGACGCGCGGGATCGGCGAGGTCCTGGATCAGATAACCGCCCACGGCGAGGAGCGCGGAAAAGCGATCAGGCCAGAGCGCGGCGCAGATGCAGGCCGCGCGCCCACCCCAATCGAAGCCGGCGACCAGCGCGCGGTCCACCCCAAGCGCGTCGATCAGCGCAAGGGCATCGGCGGCAAGCGCCGTCTGCTGGCCCGAGCGCATCGTGGCGGCATCGCGAAAGCGCGTGGGCCCGAAGCCGCGCAGCCACGGCGCGTAGCAGCGCAGCCCCGCGTGGGCGAGCAAGGCGGCCGCCGCGTCGAAGGACCGCGGATCATAAGGGAAGCCGTGGAGCAGCAGCACGGGCGGCCCATCGGACGGGCCCCAGCATTCCACGGCGATGTCGAGCAGATCGGTGCGAACGAGGCGGCGCTCTGGCGATATCGGGGCCGCGCCCCCGCTCATGGGTCCACCAGGATGATGCGCAGATCGTTCACGTTGGTGAGCGTGGGGCCGGGCACGAACAGCGCGCCGACTTCGCCAAGCGCGCCGCCGGCATCATTGTCTGCCAGCGCGGCAGCCAGATCCACGCTGGCATCGGTCAGGTCCGCCGCCGTGTCGCCATCGACATAGGCTCCCGCGACATCGCGACTGCCGTCCACGCCGTCCGTATCGGCCGCGAGCAGCGCGATGCCGGCCACGCCGCGAATCTCGGCGGCAAAGGCCAGCGCATATTCCTGATTGGGGCCGCCCATGCCCTGCCCGGACAGCGTGACGGTGAGTTCTCCGCCGGAGAGCAGCGCCGCCGGCCGGCCACGCTCCCGCGCCGCCAGCGCCTCAAGGGCATGGCGCCGCGCCACCCCGCGCGCCTCGCCAGTGGCCTCGGCCTCGATGATGCTGGGCTCATAGCCGGCATCCTCCAGAAAACGGGCCGCGGCGGCGAGTGCATCGGCCGGGCGCACGACCACGCGGAAGCTGGCCTGCGCGAGGCGGGGATCGTCCGGCTTCACCGATTCGCTCCAGCCGCCCGGGTCCGCGATCCCATAGCGCGCCAGCACGGCCTGCGCGTCGGCGATGGTGGTGGCATCTCCCACGCTGGGCCCCGAGCCGATGTCGGCAGGCGCGTCGCCCACCACGTCCGAGATAGCGAGCGTCACGACGCGCGCCGGAAACGCCGCAGCCGCCAGTCGCCCGCCTTTGAGGCGCGAGAGATGACGGCGCACGCAGTTGATCTCGCCGATACTCGCGCCCGAGCGCAGCAGTGCGCCGGTGAGTGCCTGCTTGGCGGCAAGGTCGAGCGGCGGCGCGGGCGCGGCAAGCAGCGCCGAGGCGCCGCCCGAGAGCAGCACCAGCAGCAGATCGCCCTCCCGCGCCTCCTCAGCCAGCGCGAGGCAGTGCGCGGCGGCGCGGGCCCCCGCCTCGTCCGGCACCGGATGGCGCGCCTCGATCAGTTCGATGGCCTTGAGCGGCCCGCCATAGCCGGTGCGCGTGACGGCAAGGCCGCGCGCGTCGGGCCAATGCGCCTCGACCGCCTGCGCCATGGGCACGGCGCCCTTGCCAGCGGCGATGACGAGCACGCGGCCGGCGGGATGCGGCGGCAGCGCCGCGATGATGGCCTCGGGCCGCTTGCAGGCCTCCACCGCCGCCCGATACGCGCCTTCCAGCAGCGCGCGCCGATGCATGCGGCCGTTCAACGGCCGGCCAGAAAATCGGCGATGTTCGCGGCGGTGACGGCGGCAACCGTCTCGATGGCCTGGCGGCTGCTCCAGGCCGAATGGGGCGTCACCACCACATTGTCGCGCCGCGCCAGACGGAGGATGGCACTGCCGGGCGGCGGCGGCTCAACCGGCGCCACATCGAGCCCGGCACCGCCGATCTGCCCGGCATCGAGCGCGCGTTCCAGCGCCTCCAGATCGATGAGCGCGCCCCGCGCGGTGTTGATGACGATGGCGCCCGGCTTCATCGACGCCAGCGTGGCAGCATCGAGCATGTGCTGCGTTTCGGGCGTGAGCGGGCAATGGAGGCTGAGCACGTCGCTGGTTGCCAGCACCTCCTCGAAGGGCAGCTTGCCCGGCCCCGGATCGGCCGCGCCACGCCGGCCGGCGAACACCGTCTCCATGCCGAGCGCACGGGCCCGCGTCGCCACCGCCTGCGCAATGGCGCCGCTGCCGACGAGGCCGAGGCGCAAGCCGGTCACGTCGCGCACTGGCGCGGCGAACACGCAGAAGCTGTCGCCCGTCTCCCAGCGCCCGTCGAGCACGGCGGTACGGTGAGGAATGAGGCCGCGCACCAACGCGAAAAGCATCATGACGACATGCTCGGCGACCGAATCGCCGGCATAGCCCACCACGTTGCGCACCGAGATGCCGCGTGCGGCGGCGGCCGCGCCATCCACCACATCGGTGCCGGTGGCCGTGACGGCAATCATTCGCAGGTCCGGAAGGGCGGCGAGCGTGGCGGCATCCAGCTTCACCTTGTTGAGCACGGCCACGCGTGCCCCGGCGAGGTGCGAGATCACATCCGCCGGCGCGGTCCTGTCATGACTCGTCCAGCGATGCGGCGCCACCGGACGAGGAATTTCGACTCCGCCCATGCTCGCGCGGTCGAGATGGACGATCAGCGGCGGCGCGCCGGTCTCTTCTATCATTGTCATTGGCTTCCCGTTCGCGGTTCAGACGCCGTAGCCGTCCGAAAACCCTGCGAGCAGCTTGTCCGTCACCTTGTTGACCATATCAAGTTCGGCATCGCTCAGATCCTTGAGCACCGAAGCGCGGAAGGCATGGGCGACTTCGGTAATCTCGGCCAGCGCGCGCTTGCCATCGGGCGTCAGCTCGATGAGCTTGGTGCGCCGGTCATTGGGATCGGCGCGGCGCACCACCAGCCCTTCGGCTTCCAGCGTATCCAGCATGCGGGTGAGCGTGGGCCCCTCGATGCCGATGCGCTTGGCGATGGCGATCTGGGCACTGGGCTCATGGGCGCGGTCGATGGTGGAAAGCGCCTCCATGCGCGCGGTGCCGTAGCCCATGGGGCGCAACTGCTCGTCCAGCAGCGCGCGATAGCGCCGCGCGAACAGGATGGTGCGATAGGTAAAGCCATATTCGCGCTCGATGCGCGCGTCCGCCGACCCGCTCAGCGTTGCCGCGCGCTGCGGCGCTTCCTGGCGGCCGTTCGCATTCACCCCATTTTCGCTTGCCGATGCGGCCATGCTCGTCTGTCTCCCCTGTCGGCCCCGTTCTTCGGCGTCTTTGCCACAGTCTGTCAACCGCCGCCATGCTGGCCCAACCAAGACGATAGACGCGGTTGACGGGCGGATTCGTTCAGCCCACAGACACCCGCGCACCCACTATATGGCCCTGCACCGGGCGGTTCGCCCCGATTCGGAGACCAAGAGGAATGATGCCGGCAAACGTTTCTTCGACCCCCTTTTTCGCTCTCTGCGCGCTGGCGGCCGTGGCCCTGGCGGCGCCGGCCCAGGCGCAGCTGCCCAAGGGCGACGCGGCGCGCGGCCAGACGCTGTTCAACCAGTGCAAGGTGTGCCACTCGCTCGATGCCGGCAAGAATGGCCTTGGCCCCTCGCTCAAGGGCATTGTGGGCACCAAGGCGGCGGACGTGCCGGGCTTCAAGTTCTCGCCCGCGATGCAGAAGAGCAACCTGACCTGGACGCCGGCCACGCTCTCCGACTTCCTGACCGCACCGATGAAGAAGGTGCCGGGCACGAAGATGGCCTTCGCGGGCCTCTCCAAGCCGCAGGACCGCGCGGACATCATCGCCTTTCTGGCGAAGAACTGAGCCGTCGGCCGGCGCCGGGGGCTCACGGGAGACCCGCGCCGGCCGCTCAGCGGGTGATGGGGCTCAGGCGCTTTCCTCGACGGGAGCGCCCGGGCCGTTCTTGAGGATCGATTCGATAGCATTCCGGGCACTGGCCTTGCTGGTGTAGCCCTCGGTCCAGAAGATAATCTCGCTATTATATTTGAACTTGGCGACGAACTCGCCCTTCTTGTTCTTCTCGATCACGAACTTGTGCGCCATGTCGCACTCCTCTCGCAGGTTGGACGTGCAGCCTACGCCGCATAGCTGCGCGATCAATCCCGATTCGCGCGCGGGTTCAGCAACCGATCGGGCGCATAAACCGCCGGGTCGATGGCGGCGACCGGCGCGGGCAGCGGCGTGCCCAGCAGCAGCGCCGCGCCGATGAGCGCGGCTGCGGGCGCGGTCTGCATGCCGAAGCCGCCCTGGCCGGCGAACCAGAAGAAGCCCTGCGCGCGCGCATCGAAACCATAAACGGGCAGCCGGTCGGGCGCGAAGCTGCGCAACCCGGCCCATTTGCGTTCCACCGCCGCGATGGGCCAGTCGACCACCGCCTGGAATCGATCGATGGCGAGCGCCACGTCCATCTCCTCGGGCGCTACGTCGCGCGGGCTATCCGGCGTCTCGTCATGCGGCGTGAGCCACAGGCGCCCGGGGCCGGCGGGCTTGAAATAGAACTGCTCCGCCAGATCCACCACAAGCGGGAAGTCGGCCGGCGCATTGGGGGTGCGGAGCTGGACGACGGTCCGGCGCAGCGGTGTGATGCCGAGCGGCGAAAGCCCGCAGGCAGCCGCGACCGGATCGGCCCAGGCGCCCGCCGCGTTGACCAGCACCGTGCAGGCGATCTCGCCCCGGTCGGTGTGCACGCGCCAGCCCTCGCCCTCGCGCCGCGCCGAGACGAAGCGCGTGGCGAGGGCCACCTGGGCGCCGCCGCGCCGCGCCGCGCCCCGGCTGGCCTGGAGCAGCGCCGCAACATCGATGTCCATGCAGCTCGGCTCGGCCAGAACAACCGTCCAGTCGGGCCGTAACCCTGGCAAGGCGGCCTGCATCGTCGCGGCGCTGATCGGCTCCAGCGCGATACCGGTGCCAGCGAACTGGGCGCGCATGGCTTCCGCCCGGCACGCATCGCCCGTGCGCCCGATATGGATCGCGCCGCGCGGCTGCACGAACGGCGCAGGGGACAAGGCGGGGTCGGGCGCGGCGAGCAGGGGGCCGCTGGCGCTGGTGAGCGGCTGGATGCCCGGCCCGCCATAGCTCTCCGTCCAGAAGGCCACGGAGCGGCCGGTAGCGTGGTAGCCCGGCTGCGCCTCCTGCTCCAGGATCGTGACGCGCGCGCGTCCGGCCAGCGCAGCGGCAAGCGTGAAGCCCGCCATGCCCCCGCCCACGATGAGCACATCCGTCTCGGCGGCGACGTTCATGGGCGGCACCGGCGCGGCAAGCGGGAATAGCGGCGGACTGGAGGCATGGCGGGCAGTTACGATTTGGTAAGGGCACAGGTCTAGCACTTATCGCGATCATGCCCGCAATCTGGCCTGTTTCCGCCCTGAGCGCCCTGCTCGCCCTGTTGCTGCTGCTGGGCGCGGCCACGGATTTGCGCGCGCGGATCATCTCCAACCGACTCAATCTCGCCATTGCGCTGCTCGCGCCGCTCTGGTGGTGGGCGACGGGTGTGACGCCCTGGCCGGGCGTACCCTTGCAGCTCGCCACGGCGCTGGCAGTGTTCGCGCTGTTCAGCGGGCTGTTCGCACTCGGCCTGATGGGCGGGGGCGATGTGAAGCTGCTCGGTGCGCTGGCGCTCTGGTTGCCTTGGCAGGCCATGGCGACGCTGCTGGTGGTCATGGCGCTCGCGGGGGGGCTCATCACGCTCGTCACGCTCATTCACCATCGCATCACGCAGAAAACAGGCCAGCCCGAAGTGCCCTATGGGGTCGCCATCGCGCTCGCCGGCCTGTGGGTGCTTGGTGAACGCTATCTTAACTCCTTTGCGTGAATAACGGTCCTGCGTGGGCCGGAATCGCCCCCGCTGAGTGGAGGCGAGTTTCGTCATGGAACCTAAAAAGATTGCGCTTCTTGCCGGCGCCCTGATTATCGCTGTGACGACCGCCTTTCTGGCGCGGTCCATGTTCGCGGGCGGCGCCGGCACGCCCGAGGCGGCCGCTGCCGCCGCGCCGTCCCCGCAGGACATGCCGCATGTCCTCGTCGCGACCAAGGCGCTGCCGGTCGGCACCATCGTCACGCCGGATGCCTATCGCTTCCAGCCCTGGCCCAAGGAGCTGATGGAGGACGCCTACTACATCGAAGGCAAGGCCGATCCGAACCAGCTCGCGGGCTCCGTGGTGCGCACCGCCATCGCCGCCGGCCAGCCGGTGGTGCAGGGCTCGCTCATCCGGGCAGGCGACCGCGGCTTCCTGGCAGCCGCGCTCGGCCCGGGCATGCGCGCCGTCACCGTGCCGGTGAACATGCAGAGCTCGGTCGCCGGCTTCATCTTCCCGGGCGACCGCATCGACCTGATGCTCACGCAGAGCGTGGCTGGCGGCGGCGACGGCCCGCCGCTCAAGGTTTCCGAGACGATCCTGCGCAACCTGCGCGTGCTCGCCACCGACCAGCGCACCGACGCCGTGGGCGCGGACGGCCAGCCGGAAATCCGCTCCTTCTCCAATGTCACGCTGGAAGTGACGCCGAGCATGGCTGAGAAAATCTCCGTCGCGCAGACCATTGGCGCCATCTCGCTCTCCCTGCGCAGCCTTGCCGACACCGGCCAGGAGTTGGAGGAAGCGCTGGCCAGCGGCGACATCGAGGCGCCGAGCGCCGACGATGCCAATGGCGAGAAGCGGATGATGGCGGCCATGGCCGTGCGCCCCAGTGAGCGCCGGGCCTCCTTCTCCACGGGTGCGGACGTTTCCCGCTACCAGCGCAGCAGCGTTCCGGCCAAGCCGATCGATCCCAACGCACCCGCCAGTCTCGCCAACCGCTCCGTGGTGCGTGTCGCCCGGGGTACCCAGGTGACGGCCATCGACATTGGGAGCAAATAGGATGACCCTTCTTCCCAACTTCGGCCGCGCGCCGCGCGGCCTCGCGCTCGCGAGCGCCCTGCTGCTGGCCACCGGCAGCGCCACCGCCCCCTTTGCCTCGGCCATCGCCGCCGGCGAGGCCCAGCAGGAGAATGGCGCGCTGCTGCTCTCCGTAGGCGAGAGCCGGGTGGTGAACCTCAACGCCAATCTCTCGGACGTGGTGATCGCCAATCCCGAGGTGCTGGACGTGCATGTCCGCTCGCAGCGACAGGTCTATCTGATCGCCAAGGCGCCGGGCGAGACCAATGTGTTCATCACCACCGGCAACGGCCAGATGCTCTATGCCAATGCCGTGCGCGTGGGCAACAACCTCACCAGCATGGACCAGATGCTCCAGCTCGCCATGCCGGAAGCGGACATCCGCGTCGCCACCATGAACGGCATGCTGCTGCTCACCGGCACGGTCTCGGCCCCAGAAGACGCCGCCGAGGCCGAGCGGCTGGTGCAGGCCTTCGCCGGCGAGGACACTACGGTGGTGAGCCGCCTCAAGACCGCGACGCCGCTTCAGGTCAATCTCCAGGTGCGCATCGCCGAAGTGAACAAGAGCTTCGTGAAGTCGCTTGGCTTCAACCTGCTGACCTCGCGCAACAATGGCAGCGGCTTCCTGTTCGGCCTCGGCCAGGGCAACCCGGGCACGATCACCTATCCCAATGTGATCGACCCCAATACCGGCCGCGCGCTGGTCGACCCCAATACCGGCCGGGCGCTCTATGACACGGTTTACAGCTTCAACAATCGCGAAGGCGCGACCACACTGGGCGCCGCCGGGCGCCTGCTGGGCATGGACGTGATGGCCACGCTGGACCTGGCGGAAACGCAAGGCCTGGCCTCGACCCTCGCCAACCCCAATCTCACCGCGCTCTCGGGCGAGACGGCCAGCTTCCTGGCCGGCGGCGAGATCCCCATTCCCATCGTGCAGGGCGGCAGCGCAGGCGCCGTCTCCATCGAATATAAGCAATATGGCGTCAGCCTGGCCTTCACGCCGACCGTGCTGGCCGACGGCCGCATCTCCATGCGCGTGCGCCCGGAAGTCTCACAGCTCGACGACAGCGCTGCTGTGAAGATGGGCGGGTTCACCATCCCTGGCGTCTCGACCCGGCGGGCGGAGACCACCGTGGAGCTGGGCTCGGGCCAGAGCTTCATGATCGGCGGCTTGCTCTCCACGGCGAGCGGCAACAGCGTCTCCAAGGCGCCGTTCCTGGGCGACCTGCCGATCCTGGGCAATCTCTTCAAGTCGCAGCAGTGGCGCCGCCAGGAGACCGAACTGGTCATCATCGTGACGCCCTATCTGGTCCGTCCGGTGGATGCGCACCAGATCGCGCTGCCGACCGACGGCTATCGCAATGCCGATGACGGCCAGCGGCTGGTCCTCAACCAGATGCACGCCGGCCGCGGCGACGCCGAACGGCCCAAGCCGACCCAGGCGCCGCCCGCGACGGTAACACCCGATCAGCTCGGCACGACGCGCAGCAAGGGCGGCAAGGCTGCCGCCGCGCCCGGCTTCAGCTTCTAAGGACGGGACAGGATAGAGCCATGCAGTCCACCAAGACCCTCTTCCGCAACGCCGCCGGCCTGCTCGCCTGCGCCCTGCCGCTCACGCTCGCCGCCCTGCCGGCCGAGCTGGGCGCACGCACGCCCAAGCGGGTGGCCGAACGCGGCGTGGAATCGGCGCATCAGCCGCAGGTCGCGCGCACCGACTTCGTGTTCGATGTCGCGCCCGGCCGCGACGGCGCACTCGACAGCGCCGAGGCCGCCCGCCTCAAGAGCTGGTTCGACGCGCTGGGCCTGCGCTACGGCGACCGCGTGACGCTGGCGGGCAACGGGACGCCCGGCCTTGCCGGCGTGCGCGATTCGGTGCGCGACATCGTCGCCCGCTACGGCCTGCTGACCGCCGGCGACGCACCGCTGACCGCAGGCGCCGCACCGGCCGGATCGCTGCGCGTGGTGGTGAGCCGCTCCACCGCCTCCGTACCCGGCTGCCCGAGCTGGCAAGACACATCCCAGAGCGATCTGGTCGGCGGGCAGGGCGATAATTACGGTTGCGCCATGGCGCGCAATCTTGCCGCAATGATCGCGGACCCGCAGGATCTCGTCCAGGGCCGCAGCACCGAGACGGATCTGCGCGCGGCCACCAGCAGCCGCGCCATCAAGGCATATCAGGAGAAGGCGCCCACCGGCAGCGGCGGGCTGCAAGGCGCGTCCACGGGAGGCAATTGAGATGAATGCACCTTGGAAAGCCGGCACCGGCCGCGATCCCTTCCAGGCCTTCGTCTGCGACGATCATAGCCTGGACCTGCTGCGCGTGGCGGCGCAGGAAATGGGCTGGCCCATCGAGCGCGTGAACAAGGGCGGCCTGCGCAACGCGGTGCAGACCCTCTCCATGGCGCCCAGCCCCAATGTGCTGTTCGTCGACCTCTCCGAATCGGGCGATCCGCTTGGCGACATCAACAGCCTGGCCGAAGTGTGCGAGCCCGGCACGGTGGTGATCGCCGCCGGTCAGGTGAACGACGTGCGCCTCTACCGCGACCTGCTGGCGAGCGGCATTCAGGACTATCTGCTGAAGCCCCTCAACATCGATGCCGTCCGCGATTCGCTGGCGGCGGCGCAGGCCGTGTTCCACGCGCCCAAGGAGACGCATGGCGACGACCGGCCGCATGTGATGGTGAGCGTCATCGGCACGCGCGGCGGCGTTGGCGCCTCCACTGTGGTCAGCTCGCTGGCGCATCTCTCTGCGCGCGACAAGCGCTCGACCGCCGTGCTGGACCTCGACGTACATTTCGGCACCGGTGCGCTCAGCCTCGATCTGGAGCCGGGCCGGGGCCTCACCGACGCCGTGGAAAATCCCAGCCGTATCGACGGGCTGTTCATCGAGCGCGCGATGGTCCGCGCGAACGAAAACCTCGCCATCCTCTCTGCCGAGGCGCCGATCAACCAGCCGCTGCTGACCGACGGATCGGCCTATTATCAGCTTGAGGAAGAGCTGCGCGCCGCCTTCGAGGCCACGTTTGTGGACCTGCCGCGCAACATCCTGGTGCAGCACCCGCATCTGGTGCTCGAATCGAGCGCCGTGGTGCTGGTGACGGAGTTCACGCTCGCCGCCGCGCGCGACACGATCCGCATTCTCTCCTGGCTCAAGAGCAATGCCCCGCAGAGCCAGGTGGTGATTGTCGCCAACAAGGCGCAGCCGGGCGTCGTCGAGATCGCACGCAAGGACTTCGAGCATTCGATCGAGCGCGCGGTGGACATCGTGCTGCCGTTCGACGCGCGCGCGACCAGCCAAGCCGCCAAGCTCGGCAAGCCGGTCGCCGAATCAGGCAAGGCCACCAAGCTCGGCCAGGCGCTCGCACAGCTCGCCGCGCTGGTGACGCTGCGCGCGAGCGGTATCGAGGAGGCCGGCGAGGCGGGCAAGAGCGAGGGCTCGCTGATCGGCAAGCTGCTCAACATCAAGGGCATCGCCGCCAAGGCCGGCAAGAAGAAGGGCAAGGCGCCGGCGCTGGCCGCGGAAGGCTGAGCACGAGCAGCGGTCGCCATGGCGGTCGCTCCGCTTCCGCGCTGCGCCGCCACCGCGGGCATGAGAGAATGAGGGCATGAGAGAATGATCGACCCACAGCTGCTCCTGCTGCTTCTGCTGGCGGCATCCTGCGTCGCGCTGCTGGGCTTCGCCTTTTCCGGGCCCTCGGCCGAAAGCGCGCGCAAGCGCCGGCTCGCCGCCGTGCGCGGCCGCCACGCCACCGGGCAGGACAGTCAGATCGAGGCGCGCATGCGCAAGGTTATTGCCTCGCGCCGGGTCGAGAGCAGCCAGATCCTGGTTTCGCTCATTCCCAACCCGGAGACGCTGGCGCGCCGCCTCGCCATGACCGGCCGCAAATGGACGCTGAGCCAGTATATGACGGCCTGCGCCGGGTTGATGCTGCTGATCTTCGCGGTGATGACGCTGCGCGGCTTCTCGTTTCTGCCGGCGCTGCTTGTGGGCATCGCCGCTGGTTTCGGCCTGCCGCATGTGGTGGTGAGCAAGATGATCGCGCGGCGCGTCAACCAGTTCAACGCCAGTTTCCCCGACGCGCTCGACCTGCTGGTGCGCGGCCTGCGCTCCGGCCTGCCGGTGAGCGAGACGATGATGGTGGTCGGCCGCGAGATTCCTGGCCCGGTGGGCGAGGAATTCAAGCTCATCACCGAGCGCATCAAGATCGGCAAATCCATGGAGCAGGCGTTGCAGGATACCGCCAAGCGGCTGGGCACCGCCGAATTCCAGTTCTTCTGCATCACTCTTGCCATCCAGCGCGAGACCGGCGGCAACCTGGCCGAGACGCTCGCCAATCTGGGCAGCGTGCTGCGTCAGCGCGCACAGATGAAGCTCAAGATCCGCGCCATGTCGTCCGAATCCAAGGCATCGGCCTATATCATCGGTGCGCTGCCGTTCATTGTGTTCGGCCTCATCTGCTGGATCAACTACGAGTATATGGTGCCCTTCTTCACGCCGGACCCCAACGGGCTCTTCGGCCTGGGGCTGATGCAGCTCATCGGCCTGGGGGGCATGGGCTGGATGGGCATTGGCGTCTTCATCATGTCCCAGATGATCAGCTTCGAGATCTAGGGAGACGGACCGCATGACTCCCGCCGGCACCACCCTCCTGGGCCTCACCGCCGCCGACGTCGGCACACTGCTCGCGGGCCTCGCGACGCTGGCCGTGCTGATCGCGCTCTATGCCGCCTCCACGGTGCGCGACCCGATGGCGCGACGCGTCAAGGCGCTCAACGAACGGCGCGAGCAGCTCAAGGCCGGCATCACGGCCTCCACCGCCAAGCGGCGCACCAAGATCGTCCACCAGAACGACACGACCGACCGCATGCGCACGCTGCTCAAGTCGCTCAAGGTGCTGCAGGACGACCAGCTCAAGCAGGCACAGATCAAGCTCGCACAGGCCGGCATCCGTTCCAAGGACTGGGCCATCGCCATCATCTTCGGCCGGCTGGTGCTGCCCATCCTGATCGGCGGCGCGGCGGCACTGCTCATCTACGGCATGGACATGTTCCCGGCCTGGAGCGAGCTCAAGAAATTCGGCGCGTTCGCGGCCGCCCTACTGCTCAGCTACAAGGCGCCGGACATCTATGTCGACAATCTGGTCACCAAGCGCTCTGCCGCCATCCGCAAGGGCGTGCCCGATGCGCTCGACCTGCTGGTGATCTGCGCCGAGGCCGGTCTCACCGTGGACGCCGCCTTCGCCCGCGTCGCGCGCGAACTGGGCAGCGCCTATCCCGAGCTGGGCGAGGAATTCCAGCTCACCTCCATCGAGTTGGGTTTCCTCACCGAGCGGCGCATGGCCTTCGAGAATCTGGCCGAGCGCGTGAAGCTGGATGCTCTGAAGGGCGTGGTCACGACCATGATCCAGACCGAGAAATACGGCACGCCGCTCGCCTCGGCACTGCGCGTGCTCTCCGCCGAGTTCCGCCACGAGCGCATGATGCGCGCGGAAGAGAAAGCAGCGCGCCTGCCGGCCATCATGACCGTGCCGCTTATCCTGTTCATCCTGCCGACCTTGTTCGTCGTCATCCTCGGCCCGGCCGCCTGCTCGATCAGCGACGCGTTCGGCTGACGCCAGGCGCGGCGCAACTCCGCGCGGCCTGCCGCATTCTTGCGCTGGCGGGCCGCGTACGCCAAGAGCGCGGCTCAGGGCTCGGGAAGAATGGAGACAGCATGACAGCGCACGATTCGATAACCCCGGTGATCCTCTCGGGCGGATCGGGCACGCGGCTGTGGCCCCTGAGCCGGGACGAGCGTCCCAAGCAGTTCATTGCCCTCACCGCCGCGCAGACCATGCTGCAACTCACGCTCGGCCGCTGCGCTGGGCTGGCGGACGTGCGCGCGCCTCTCATCATCGCCAACGCCGCGCATGGCGCGCTGGTCGCGAGCCAGCATGACGGCGCGATGACGCTGATCCTGGAGCCCTGCGCGCGCAACACGGCGCCGGCCATCGCCCTCGCCGCGCTGGCGATGGACGATCCCGAGGGGCTGATGCTGGTGATGCCGAGCGACCATGTGATCGCCGATCTCGCCGCCTTCCATGCTGCCATTGCCCGGGCGCGGCCGCTCGCCGCGCAGGGCTGGCTCGTCACCTTCGGCATCGAGCCGGACGCGCCGGAGACCGGCTATGGCTATATCGCGCTGGGCGAGGCGCTGGCGGAGGGGGCGCATCTGGTGGCCCGCTTCGTCGAAAAGCCCGACGTGGCCCGCGCGCAGGCCATGCTGGAGGCCGGCGGCCATGCCTGGAATGCCGGCATCTTCCTGCTGAGCGCCCGTGCCTATCTCGATGCGCTTGCCGAACACCAGCCGGCCATGCTGGCGGCCGCCCGCGCCGCCATGGACGGGGCCGCACGCGTCGGCGACACCATCACGCCGGCCGTGAGCGCCTTTGCCGCGTGCCCCTCCGACTCCATCGACTATGCCGTGATGGAACGCGCCGCGCGCGTCGCCTGCGTGCCAGTCAGCATGGGCTGGTCGGATGTGGGAAGCTGGGACGCGCTCTATGCGCTTGGGCCCCATGACGAGGCCGGCAACGCTCTGCGCGGCCCCGCTCACGCCATCGATACACGCGGCAGCCTGATCCTGAGCGACGGGCCGGCGGTGACGCTGGTGGGCGTCGAAGACCTGCTCGTCATCGCCACGGCGGACGAGGTGCTCATCCTGCCGCGCGGCGCCTCGCAGGAGACGCGCAAGGCCGCGGCCGCCGCCAAGGCGCGCAAGGGCTGATGCTGCGCCCAGTGGCGGGCGACCCCGCGCCGCGCCTGCGCCATTGGCTGATCGCGCTGGCCATGCTCATGGGGCTGCGGATCGCCGCGCCTATCCTGCGCCTCTTCTATTAAGGCGCCCCCCTGCCTGATTCCGTGAATTCCCGCACTTCATTAAAGGCTTGCTAACCAGCTTGCGGCATGGAGAACGCGCTTCGTTGGGAGAGCAGCGGCAAGAAGGATCGCGCCTTGCAAATCGTGGGACAGAAAGTTGACCGGCTGAAAGCACGGGTCCGCGACTGGATGGCGTTCCACGACGGCCGCAATGCGCTGGAGGCGCACATCGCCGAGCAGCAGATCGGCGAAGTGGAACGCGCCGTGCAGCGCACGCGCCTGCCGGGCCTGCTCCTCATCGGCATCTGCGTCTGGTCCATGCTGCATTGGCCAGAGACCCATGGCGCGCTGGCAACGGCCATCACCATGGCGTTGATCAACATCTCCAGCATCTTCACCTTGCCGCGAATGCGCTGGACGCGCCTCTCCTATGCCGGCCGCGCGGAGGAACTGCGCGCCTTCACGCTGTTCGCCACGGTCTCCTCGCTGGGTTGGGCGCTACTGTTCGCGCAGATGGTGCTGTTCGCGCCGCTCGAACAGCGCATCGGCTGGCTCACGCTCTACATCGCGCTCATCGCCATCGGCACCACCACTTTCGCGCTGCTGCCGCTGGCGAGCCGCATTTATTGCTTCACCCTCGGCAGCGTCCTCTCGATCACGGTGCTGTTGGAGCCGCTCGACATGCCGCTGGCCGCCAAGCTGCTGCTGCCTGTATTCACCATCATGATCTATCAGTGCAACATGCGCAGCTACCGGCAGTTCCGCTCCCATCTGGCGGCGGAATGGACGCTGCGACGGCATCAAGAGGAGCGCCAGGCGCATGACGCCGAGGTCCGTCGGCGCGAAATCGCCGAGCAGACCGAGGCGCGCCTGCGCGAGGAAGCCGCTCAGCAGGCCGCCCGCGAACATCGCGCCGCCATGGAGCAGCAGCGGCGCCAAGGCACGATGGAGATCGCCGACCGCTACGAGCGCTCCGTGGTGGCGCATGCGCTGGAACTGGAGGATGTGGTCCAGAGCCTGGTGAGCGCCATCGAGCGCATCGACCATGCCGGCGCCGCCGTCCGTTCCAGCGCGGACACCATGCTGTCCCTCGCCGCCGACAGCACCGATGCGACCCAGGCCGTGGCCGATTCGACCGACCAGCTCTCCGTCGCCACGGACGATATCGGCGGCCAGGTGGAGCAGCAGCGCGCCGCCGCCGCCGCATCCGACCGCGCCGGCGCGACTGCCCAAGCCAGCCTCGATGCACTCTCGCGGGAGACGGACCGGATCGGCGAGATCGTGGAACTGGTGCAATCGCTGGCGGCACAAACCAATTTGCTGGCGCTCAACGCCACCATCGAGGCTGCCCGCGCCGGCGAGGCAGGGCGCGGCTTCGCCGTGGTGGCGAGCGAAGTGAAGCAGCTCGCCGCCCAGACCCAGGGCGCTATCGGCCGCGTCGGCGAGATCGTCGCAGCAACGCGCAGCCGCATGCGCGAGATGCAGGGATCCATGACCGCCATTGCCCATGCCGTGGACGAAGCCGTGGACCGCGCCGGGCACATCGTGAACGCCGTCGACAACCAGCGCCAGGCCACCCGCACCATTGGCCAGGCCGCAGAATCCACGGCGGAAATCGCCGGCCGCCTGCGCGGCGTCGCCGAGCAGGTGGTGACGGACATCGGCACCACCGACCAGCACACGCGCGAGATCCAGCACGCCATCGAGGCGCTGCGCGCCCGCTCGCAGAAGTTGCGGGAAAATAGCGACACCTTCCTCGCCCAGCTCCGCTCCTCCGCAGCCTGATTGAAACCGGCCACGCCGGCCGATATGAGGTCGCTTGCCACGCACGAGGAGGATCCACGACGCCATGACCCAGAAGCCCGTGATCCTGGTGACCGGCGGCGCCGGCTATATCGGCAGCCACGCCGTCCTCGCGCTGCGCGACGCGGGCTGGCCCGTGGTGGTGCTGGACAATCTCACCACCGGCTTCCGCTGGGCCGTGGCCGAGGGCGCAATTTTCGTGGAAGGCGACGTGGGCGACCAGGCGCTGGTCGAACGCGTCGTCGCCGAGCATGGCGTTGCAGGCATCATGCATTTCGCCGGCTCGATCGTGGTGCCGGACTCGGTCGAGAAGCCGCTCGCTTATTATCGCAACAATGTGGTGAACAGCCGCACGCTCATGGAAGCGGCGGTGAACACCGGGGTGAAGCATTTCATCTTCTCCTCCACCGCCACCGTCTACGGCATGCCCGAGGTGAGCCCGCTCTTCGAGGACATGCCCAAGGCGCCGATCAGCCCCTATGGGCACAGCAAGCTGATGACCGAGCAGATGCTCGCCGACGTCTCGGCCGCCCACCCCATGAACCATGCGGTGCTGCGCTATTTCAACGTGGCCGGCGCCGATCCGCGCTGCCGCTCGGGCCAGTCCACCGCAGGCGCGACGCATCTCATCAAGGTCGCAGTGGAAGCCGCGTTGGGCAAGCGCAGCCATGTCGGCGTGTTCGGCACCGACTACCCGACTCCCGACGGCACGGGCCTGCGCGACTATATCCATGTGAGCGACCTCGCCGCCGCCCATGTGCTGGCGCTGGAAGCGCTGATCGCCGAGCCAGCGCGCAATCACGTCATGAACGTCGGCTATGGCAGGGGCTTCTCGGTCCTCGAAGTGCTCGATGCCGTCGACCGCGTCACCAACATGAAGATCGAGCGCCGCATCGAAGGCCGCCGGGCCGGCGACGCGCCCTCGCTCATCTCGGACAACAAGCGCGTACTCGCTACCCTACCCTGGAAACCGACCTATGCCGACCTCGACACCATCGTGGCGCACGCGCTGGCCTGGGAGCGCCGGCTGAGCGAAATCCGGGGGGCGTAGGGGCGGGGCGCACGAGGGACGAATAGAGCCTTCCGCCCCGTTTGGCGCCTTCCATTCTGGCTCGCGCCTCCATCTCCGTTCATGTCGAGCGTAGTCGAGACACGCCAGCGCTGAGTTAGCATGTCTCGACTACGCTCGACACGAACGGCGGGGTTCGGATGGGACCGTCTCCCCGGCGCAGGCCGGGGTCCATTCGGTATCGTCGTGCGAGGTCCCAGCCTTCGCTGGGGGTGACGGCTTGGTTCCGATGCGCGGAATCATCTTAGCCGCCCGCCCGCCTCAGTGCGCCGCGCCCCAGCTGGCACCGATGCCGATTTCGACGCCGAGCGGCACGGAGATGTCCACCATGGGCAGCGCGGCATTGGCCATGACCTCGCGGATGACCGGCGTGGCACGGTCCACGTCGCCTTCGGGCAGCTCGAAGACCAGTTCATCATGCACCTGCAGCAGCATGCGCACGTCCGGCAGGCCGGCCTGCGCCAGCGCGGGGCCCATGCGGGCCATGGCGCGCTTGATGATGTCGGCGCAGGTGCCCTGAATGGGCGCGTTGATGGCGGCACGCTCGGCGCCCTGGCGGACATGCTGGACGGGCGACTTGATCTGCGGGAACCAGGTCTTGCGGCCGAACAGCGTGCGCGTGAAGCCATCGTGCCGCACGCGCTCCAGTGTTTCGTTGATATAGGCCGAGATGCCGGGGAAGCGCTCGAAATAGCGGGCGATCATGGCCTGCGCCTCATCGGGATCGATTTCCAGCCGGGCGGCGAGGCCCCAGCGCGAGATGCCGTAAAGAATGGCGAAGTTGATCGTCTTGGCGCGCCCGCGCGTGTCGCGATTTACTTCGCCGAACAGCTCCTGCGCGGTGGCGGCGTGAATATCCTCGCCGCGCAGGAACGCCTCGCGCAGTTGCGGCACGTCCGCCATGTGGGCGGCGAGACGCAGCTCGATCTGGCTGTAGTCGGCCGCGAGAACGACACTGCCCGGCTCGGCGATGAACGCGTCGCGGATCTGCTTGCCCGTCTCCGTGCGGATGGGGATGTTCTGGAGATTGGGATCGGTCGAGGAGAGACGGCCGGTCTGCGCGCCGGTGAGGCTGTAGCTGGTATGGACGCGGCCCGTCTCGCGATTGATCTGAGCCTGCAGCGCATCGGTATAGGTGGATTTCAGCTTGGCGAGCTGGCGCCAGTCGAGCACCAGCCCGGCGATCTTCGCGCCGTCCGCCTTCAGCCGCTCCAGCACGGTCACATCCGTCGAATACGCCCCGGACTTGCCTTTCTTGCCGCCCTTGTAGCCCATTTTCTCGAACAGGATGGCGCCGAGCTGCTGCGTGGAGCCGACCGTGAAAGGCTGGCCCGCCTCGGCATGGATCTCTTCCTCCAGCCGCGCGATCTCCTGCGCGAAGCGGCCAGAGAGGCGCGCCAGATGCTCGCGGTCCACCTTGACGCCCGCGCGCTCCATGGCCGCCACCACCGGGATGAGCGGCCGGTCGACCAGTTCGTAGATGCGCGTCGCGCCTTCATGGGAAAGGCGCGGCTTGAAGCGCGTCCACAAGCGCCAGGTCACATCCGCATCCTCGCCGCCATAACGCGTGGCCTGATCGAGCGGCACCTGCGCGAAGCTGATCTGGCTGCGGCCGCTACCCGCCACATCCTTGTAGGCGATGCAGCTATGCTCCAGCACGGCATGGGCCACCTCGTCCATGCCGTGGCCGGCAAGCGACTGGCCCGCATCGAGATCGAAGCTCATCACCATCGTATCGTCGATGGGCGCGACCTGGAGGCCGTGGCGGGCCAGCACGTTGAGATCATATTTGATGTTGTGGCCGATCTTGAGCACGCCGGGGTCAAGCAGCAGCGGTTGCAGGCGCGCCCGCACCTCGGCGAGCGGCAATTGTGGCGGCACCTCGCCGAACATATCGTCGCCGCTGCGGTGGCCGAGCGGGATGTAGCATGCCTCCCCCGGCGCGGTGGCCAAGCAGATGCCCACCAGATTGGCGGTGATGGAATCGAGCGAATCGGTTTCCGTATCGATAGCGATGACGCCGCTCGCATGGCTCTGCGCGATCCAGTGATCGAGCCGCTCCAGCGTCGTCACCGTCTCATAGGCATCGCAGTCGATCGGCGGCAACGCCATGAAATCCGGCAGGCCCGGCTCGGCTGTCGCCACCGCGGCGGCGACCGGGTCCGGCTTGTCGCGCCCCGGCGCATGGGCGGCAAGGCGCGAGAGCAGCGACTGGAAGCCCTGGTCCTCCAGGAAGGCGCGCAACGGCTCGGGCGGAATGCCGTCCAGCTTCAGGGCCTCCAGCGTGTGCGGCAGCGGCACTTCGCAATGCAGCGTCACCAGCTCGCGCGAGAGGCGGGCCAGCCCGGCATGCTCGATCAGCCGCTCCTTGAGCTTGGAGGGCTTCATCGCCGGCGCGGCGGCGAGCACGGCATCGAGATCGCCATATTCGAGGATCAGCTTGGCGGCCGTCTTGGCGCCGACGCCCGGCACGCCCGGCACATTGTCCACGCTGTCGCCCATCAGCGCCAGCACATCGCGGAGCTGCGCGGGCGCGACGCCGAACTTCTCCTGCACATAATTGTCGCTGCGCCGCTCGTTCTTCATCGTGTCGAGCATATCGACGCCGGGTTGGATGAGCTGGGCGAGATCCTTGTCGGAGGAGACGATGGTCACGTCCCAGCCCTGCGCGACCGCCTGGCAGGTGTAGGTGGCGATGATGTCGTCCGCCTCGTAGCCCGCCTCCTCGATGCAGGGCAGCGAGAAGGCGCGCGTCGCCTCGCGGATCAGCGGAAATTGCGGGATCAGGTCCTCGGGCGGTGGTGGGCGGTGTGCCTTGTATTGATCGTAGAGATCGTTGCGGAAGGTGTGCGAGCCTTTGTCCAGCACCACGGCGAGATGCGTGGGCCCCTCCTCCTTGTCCAGCGCGTCGGCCAGCTTCCACAGCATGGTGGTGTAGCCATAGACGGCGCCGGCGGGCGTGCCGTGCCGGTTGGTGAGCGGCGGGAGCTGGTGATAGGCGCGAAAGATGTAGCTCGAGCCATCGACGAGATAGAGGTGATTCCGGGAAGCCATGGCGCGGGGATAGCGCGCGGTCGCGCGGGACGCCAGCATGCGCGCGGCGCGCAGCGGCGACGCAGGCGGGAATTTAGAGCTGTCTGCCGGTCCCTCCCGATCGGGAACGTCCGAACCGCACAAGATGGCTGGCATCTGCGCCCATCCCACTCTAACAAGGCCCGAAAGGAGGGACGTTGCGTAATGTCCGGCCGCCTGTGGGGCGGCGGGCCGGGTGCGGAACCCTCGCCAAGGAGGGATATTGTCCGAACTCGCCTTCGTCGTTGCGCTGCTGGTTTCCGCTCCCGCCGAAATCTTTGTGGAGAGCCGGCCCGGATCTGTCCGTTCGGCCCCGGCACGCTTTGATCCTGCCCGCCCGCTGCCGCGCCTCATCGCTGGCTATGCGCCGGAAGAGGACCTGCTGGCGCGGCTCCCGGCCGAGACGGACAGCCTGTCCGTGCCGGACGCCGGCCCGCTGGGAGCGGCGGAGCCGCCGGACGGCACAACGCAGCCGGCCGAGGACGCGGCCCCGGACACCCCCGCGCAGACGCCGGTGGACGGGAGCGCGCCAGTCCACGCCGAGGACGGGGAGCATCATGACGACGACCTGATCGTCGTCACCGGGCGCTCCGGCCCGCCGCCCGGCGATCCGCTGGAGAGCGTGAACCTCGCGTCCTTTGAAATGACACAGGCCGTCGATGCCGCGCTCGTCCGCCCGGCCGCGCGGACCTATCAGCGTATCCTGCCCGAGCCGGTCCGCGCCGGCATTCGCAATTTCATCAACAACCTGCGCGAGCCGGTGGCCTTCATCAATTTCCTGCTCCAGCTCAAGCCGGGCAAGGCCGCGGAGACGGCCGGACGGTTCGCGCTCAACAGCACCGTGGGCGCGGCCGGACTGGTGGACGTGGCCAAACGGCGGCCATTCAATCTGCCGCGCCGCCCCAATGGGCTGGCCAACACGCTGGGCTTCTATGGCGTCAAGCCGGGCGCCTTCCTGTTCGTGCCACTGATCGGCCCCACCACCGTGCGCGACTTCGTGGGCGACGGGATCGACCGGCTGTTCCTGCCGCTGGCCGTGGGCAAGCCCTTCAGCAAGCCGGAAGTCGGCATTGGCCTCTATGTCGCCAGCTCGCTCGATCAGCGCGCCGAATTCGACGAGAAGCTGGAGGAGATGCACCAGGACAGCGACCCCTATGCCCGCACGCGCGAGGACTATCTGCAAAGCCGACAGGACGCCATCGACGCGCTGAAGGGCCTTAAGCCCTGGCCCTCTCCCGTGCCGTCGCTGGCCGTGACGCCGTCCACCGAGGCCCGTGAGCCGGCGCCAGACACCGCTGTGCCGGTGCCGCCGCTCCCCGTGCTGCCGGATGCCGATCCGGTGCCCCCGGCCATGCCGCCGCCCGCCCCCTGATCGGGCCCGTTGCCTCGCCCCGCCCGGCACGATAGGAGGCGCGTTCAATTTTTCCGTCATTCAGCCGAAGGAAATCGCTGTGGCAGGCCATAGCAAATTCAAGAATATCATGCATCGCAAGGGGGCGCAGGACAAGAAGCGCTCCGCCATGTTCTCCAAGCTCAGCCGCGAAATCACCGTGGCCGCCAAGATGGGCATGCCCGATCCGGACATGAACCCGCGCCTGCGCCTGGCCGTGAACGCAGCCAAGGCCCAGTCCATGCCCAAGGACAATATCCAGCGCGCCATCGACAAGGCGAGCAAGAGCGACGGAGAGAATTACGAGGAAGTGCGCTATGAGGGCTACGGCCCCGGCGGCGTCGCCATCATCGTCGAGGCGCTGACCGACAACCGCAACCGCACTGCCACCAATGTGCGCACCGCCTTCTCCAAGAATGGCGGAAATCTGGGCGCGTCGGGCGCGGTGAGCCACGGCTTCGACCGCATGGGCCTCATCAGCTACCCGGCGAGCGCTGGCGATGCCGATACCATCTTCGAAGCCGCGCTGGACGCCGGCGCCGAGGATGTGCAGTCGAACGAGGACGAGCACGAGATCTGGACGGCGATGGACGCGCTCCACGAAGTCGCGCGGGCACTGGAAGACAAGCTGGGCGCCGCCGAGAGCGCCAAGCTCGCCTGGAAGCCGCAGACCAGCGTGGACGTGGACGCGGACAATGCCGCGACACTGCTCAAGCTGGTCGACGCGCTGGAGGACGATGACGACGTCCAGGCCGTATGGGGCAATTACGAGGTCTCCGACGAGATCATGGAGAAGCTGGGCTGAGCCAGTCCGCTTCCGGCGCGCACCGGGCGGGGCGGGGATGCTGATTCTCGGCCTCGACCCCGGCCTCGGCACGACCGGCTGGGGACTCGTCCGCGCGCAGGGCAATCGCCTCACCCATGTCGGCAACGGGCAGATCACGACCGACGCCAAGGCGGCGCTGCCGGCGCGGCTGGTAGCGCTGGACGCCGCGCTGGCAGAGCTGATCGCCGCGCACGCGCCCGATGCCGCCGCGGTGGAGGAAGTGTTCGTCAACAGCAATCCGCAGTCCACGCTCAAGCTGGGGCAGGCGCGCGGCGTCATCCTGCTGGGCGCGGCGCGCGGCGGACGGCCGGTCGCAGAATACGCCGCCCGACTCATCAAGAAATCGGTCGTGGGCGTGGGCAACGCCTCCAAGGACCAGGTTCACGCCATGGTTTCGCGGTTGCTGCCGGGAGTTGCCATTGCCGGCGCCGACGCGGCCGATGCGCTCGCCGTCGCCATCACCCATGCCCACCACGCCGCCACGGCGCGGCGCCTGCCCGGCTGAACAGCCCCGCCGCACCCCTCTCCGGTGCAGTCCAAGCAGCGGCGTATCCCGATGGGACGATGTTTCGTCCCGCCGCCACGCAGTCTCGATTGCAGATTTGTGACGGGCGGTGCATGGAAAGCCCATGGGAGAGCCGAGGCCACAGATCGATCGCCAACAGGAGGGAACCGTCCCGCCACCGGCCGGAAGCCATGTCGTCCGCGTCCAGCGCAATCTGCTGGCGCGCGGCGAGCGGCGCATCCTCACCTGGCTGTGCGCCCGCCTGCCTGCCTTCGTGACGCCGGACGGCCTCACCTCGCTCGGCTTCGTGGGCGCGCTGACCATTGGCGCCGGCTATGCGCTGAGCGTCAGCGACACCCGTTGGCTGTGGCTCACCATGGCCGGCTATGTGGTGCAGTGGTTCGGCGATTCGCTGGACGGCAGCCTGGCGCGCTTCCGCCATATCGAACGGCCCAATTTCGGCTATTTCATCGACCACAGCACCGATGCGCTGGCCAATCTCATCTTCATGATCGGCCTGGGCATCAGCCCGTTCGTGCGGCTGGACGTGGCGCTGTTCGCTATCGCCAGCTATCTGCTGCTCTCCATCCACACCTTCCTTTCGGTCCGCGTAGTGGGCGAGATGAACCTCACTTATCTCGCCGGCGGCCCGACCGAGCTGCGCCTGATGCTGATGGCGATGACGCTGTGCATGATCGGCTTCGGCCCGGTCGGCTCCTTCTCGCCGCTCTTCTCGGCCTATGACCTGTTCATCGGCGGCATGGCGCTGATTCTGGTGGCGCTCTTCATCGTCCAGACCGCGGCGCTGGCGCGCCGCCTGCGCCGGCTGGAGTCGCGCTGAGCGCCCCATGAGACATTTTCGTGGAAACGGCGCCGGGCCGACACGCTCCTAGCTCCGCCCCCAGAAGAGAAAGGCGACCGCCCCCATCAGGCACAGGAAGGCGCCCAGGTGCCGCCAGTGCAGCGGCTCGCCCAGATAGAAGACCATGAAACCGCCGAAGATCAGCAGCGCGATCGCCTCCTGCGTGATCTTGAGCTGGCCCGCGCTCCAGCCGCTGGCATAGCCGATGCGGTTGGCCGGCACGGCGAAACAATATTCGAAGAGGGCGATGCCCCAGCTTATCAGCACGACCAGCATCAGCGGGCGGTTCATTCCGCCCTTGAGATGCCAATACCAGGCGATGGTCATGAGGATGTTGGACGCGAAGAGCAGCGCGACGGTAGGCATGCACCCTCATGCCAGCAGCGGCGGGCACGCGCCATCCGGATTTGGCGCGCGCCGCCTTTTTTCGCGGATTGAAGGGCACCGCCCGCGCCCGCCCGGCCGTTCAACGTCAGCTGTGGGTGGCCGAACAGGGGTGCGTCTGGTCCCGCGTTTGATTGAGCTCTGCTGAAGCGAACTCCCGCTCAGCTCGACGCGCGTTCCATGAGCAGGTGCAGCGTCTCGCAGCACTGCGCCAGCTCCTCGTCCGACAGGCCGGCGAGCAGGCGCGCCCGCTCGATATCCAGTGTCGGCCGGACCTCGCGCAGCAGCGTACGCCCCGCCTCGGTGATGGAGACCAGGCGCGAGCGGCCATCGCGCGGATTGTCGACGCGGCTGATGAGCCCGTCTTTCTCCAGCCCTTCCAGCACGCGCACCAGCGTGGGCCACTGGACATTGAGCCGCACGCCGATGTCCGTCATCGTCACCGGCTGCTCGCCGAAATCGATGGCGAAGAGCGTCTGCCACCGCGCCCGGCTCTGCCCGGCTTCGGCGCGCAGCACATTGTCGGCATGGGTCGCCCAGATGCGCCCGGCCATGACCAGGATGCGCGACAGGCGATATTCCAGATCGCGGCGGGAATTAGGCGGGTAATAATCATGATAATAGCGCGCCCAGCTATCGAGATCGCGCGCGTGGGGGGTCGGCTCGAGCACGTCCGCCTCGTTCTGTGTCTTCACTAACTATGCCTCTTGTCGTCTTGCCCGGACTTTGGCGCCGGGTGCGCCCCCCGTCCGGGCGTATGCCGCAAATCTAACCAAATCGTAACCCCCGGTGCGGCGAACGGATGGCCCCGCACATGCGGTACTGGAGCCTGTCCGACATGGCTGGAAACGAAGCAGGAACATGCTAGAGAAGCGGCATGATCGCGCATTTGAAGGGTCTTCTCGTTTCGACCGGCATCGACCAGGCCGTGATCGACGTGGGCGGCGTGGGCTATGCGGTGGGTCTTTCGGCGCGCAGCCTGGCGGCGCTGGGCAGCCCCGGCGAGGCCGTGACCGTGCACACGGAGATGCTGGTGGGCGACGATTTCCTGCGCCTCGTCGGCTTTGCGAGCGAGGCCGAGCGCGACTGGTTCCGCCTGCTCACCAGCGTGCAGGGCGTGGGTGCACGCGTGGCGCTGGCGATCCTTTCCGTCCTCGACCCGGCAGAACTGGCGCGGGCGGTGAGCACACAAGACAAGGCGATGGTGGCGCGCGCCAACGGCGTCGGCCCCAAGCTCGCCGAGCGCATCGTGCGCGAACTCAAGGACAAGGCCGGCACCATTGCCTCCGGCCCGTTGCCGATCGGCGCAGCGGGCGCTGGCGGCACTGCGGCGACGGGCGGCCCGGCGGCCGATGCGCTGGCGGCACTGGCGAGCCTGGGCTTCCGGCCCGGCGAGGCAAGCACAGCCGTCAACGCGGCGCTGGAAGAGCTGGGCGAAAGCGCCTCGCTCGACGCGCTGGTGCGGCTGGCCCTGCGCAAGGCGGCGAAGTGACCCGGCGCCCGCTCGCGCCGCTCCGCGCGCCGACAAAAGCGGTTCAGCCGCGCCGCGCTCATGCTAGGATGACGCGCTGATGGCTTCCTCACCCCTCCTGTCCACCCAACGCGCGGCCGACGATGCCGATGCCGCACTGCGACCCAAGACGCTGGACGATTTCGTCGGGCAGAAGGCCGCGCGCGAAAATCTGCGCATCTTCATCGCCGCCGCGAAGGCGCGTGGCGAGGCACTGGACCATGTGCTGTTCTTCGGCCCGCCGGGCCTGGGCAAGACCACGCTGGCGCAGATTGTCGCGCGCGAGATGGGCGTCGGCTTCCGCTCCACCTCCGGCCCGGTCATCGCGAAGGCAGGCGACCTGGCGGCGCTGCTCACCAATCTGGACGAGGGCGACGTGCTCTTCGTCGACGAGATCCACCGGCTCAATCCGGCGGTGGAGGAAATCCTCTACCCTGCCATGGAGGACCGCGCGCTCGACATCATGATCGGCGAGGGTCCCTCGGCACGCAGCGTGCGCATCGACCTGCCGCGCTTTACGCTGGTCGGCGCCACCACGCGACAAGGCCTGCTGACGACGCCGCTGCGCGACCGCTTCGGCATTCCGGTGCGGCTCAATTTCTACGAGGTTGCCGAGCTGGAACAGGTCATCACGCGGGCGGCGCGGCTGCTGGGCCTGGCCATCGCGCCCGATGGTGCGAGCGAGATCGCCCGTCGCGCGCGCGGCACGCCCCGCATCGCCGGACGGCTACTGCGCCGGGTGCGCGACTTCGCCCATGCCGCCGGGCACGAGATCGTCGACGCACCGGCGGCGGACGGCGCGCTCTCGCGGCTGGAGGTGGACAAGCTGGGCCTCGACACCATGGACCGGCGCTACCTGCGGATGATCGCGGACATCTACAAAGGCGGCCCGGTGGGCGTGGAAACGCTCGCCGCCGGCCTCTCCGAGCCGCGCGACACCATCGAGGACGTGATCGAGCCCTATCTGCTCCAGCTCGGCCTCATTGCGCGGACGGCGCGCGGCCGCTGTCTCAACGCGGCCGGCTGGAAGCATCTGGGCCTCAATCCGCCCGAGGGCAGCCAGGACGGGCTGTTCGACTGAGCAGCAGGTGAGCAGCACCGGGCGTGCGGCGCGGCCGAAATGTCACAGCGGCGCTATCCTTCTGGAATTGCCGGACAACCATCTGCCTTTAGCCCATCGTTAAGCTCTGCCGCCTAACGCTCGACTCAGCCCGCGAGAGGGCCGCCGTCCTGCCGGGGAGCTGCCGCCCGCCACCAGGGCGACGCAACACGAACGACAAGGGTGGCACATGCCAATCATGGAATGGGACAACTCGCTCGACATTGGCGTCCGGGCGATGAACGACGATCACAAGGAGATCCTGGACGCGATGAACCGGATCTTCGACGCCACCAAGGCCGGCCGCACGGGCGATGAGATCAACCGGCTGGTCGAGCGGCTGGGGCAGGTGTGCGTGCGCCACTTCCGCGACGAGGAGGCCTATATGGCGTCCATCGGCTTTCCCGGCCTCACCAACCACAGCCTCGTCCACCGCGCGCTGCTGGAGCGCTATGCCGGCCATGCCGCGGAGATCAAGGCCGCCGGGGGCCGTGCCGACGAGGCCTTCTTCCATTTCCTGCGGCACTGGCTGCGCTCCCACATCAAGGGCATCGACCGGAAATATGGCGAACACGCCGCCACCGGACGGCATGTGGCCTGACTATTGATCGCACGCCGGGTGGGCCGGGTGGAAGGTGAGCGATCCGCTTGCCCCATCATGCCCACCCCGTCATCCCGGCAAAGGCTGGGATCTGGACGGATGAGATCCCAGCCTTTGCCGGGATGACGTGAGGAGGTCGGCCGCACCTGCCCCACGCCGCCCTCGATCCCGCCCCTCGCGCGCCAAAGCGAGTCCCCCGGCGGACATGGCGACCTTTTGGGGGCTTTCCCCCGCGACTCGGCTGGACTAGGGTTTGCGGCCATGTCGCCCCCCGCCTGCATCGCACCCGCCTCGGGCCGCTTCGAGGGCGGAGAGCATTGCTTCCCCCTCCGCGTCTATTTCGAGGACACCGATCTTTCGGGCCTCGTCTATCACGCCAATTATCTGCGCTACATGGAGCGCGCCCGCTCCGACATGCTGCGCCTGCTCGGCATTGATCAGCGCGCGGCGCAGATGCGCGGTGAGGGTGTCTATGCCGTCACTGACATTGCGCTGCGCTACCGCGCTCCGGCCCGGCTCGACGACGACCTGCTCGTGCGCAGCCGCGTCACCCAGCTCACGCCGGCGCGCTGCATCATTGCCCAGGCCGTCTGGCGCGAGACCACCGAGCTGACGCGGGGCAGCGTGACCGTCGCCTTTCTCGATCCCGCCGGGCGGCCGCGCCGGCAACCCGCCGACTGGATCGCGCGTTTCACCCCTCATGTCCTGAAAGATGCCGTTCCAGCATGACCACAGCCCCCCTCGCCTTCGCCGCCCTGGCGCCGCTCGCTGCCGCCGTTACGCCCGCCGCGCCGCACGCGGCGATCACCCTCGACCCGGTGACGCTGTTCATGCAGGCGGACATCGTCGTGAAGCTCGTCATGATCGGCCTGCTGCTCGCCAGCATCTGGACCTGGACGATCATCGTCTCCTTCACCGGCCGCCTGAGCCGGCTGCGCAAGGGCTGCGAGAATTTCGAGACCGCCTTCTGGCAGGCCGGCGACATGGAAGGTTTCCACAAGGCGCGCGGCAAGGAGGATCTGCCGAGCGCGCAGGTACTTTCCGCCGGCATCGGCGAGTGGCGCCGCTCCACCGCCCAGAAGAACATGGACGCGACCGGCACGCGTGACCGGCTCGCCACCGCCATGGGATCGGCCATTGCCGGCGCGGTGGACCGCGTTTCCGAGCGGCTCAACATCCTCGCTACAGTGGGGGCGGTGGCGCCGTTCGTGGGCCTGTTCGGCACGGTCTGGGGCATCATGCGCAGTTTCACGGCCATTGCCGGCGAGCAGAACACCAGTCTGGCCGTGGTGGCGCCCGGCATCGCCGAGGCGCTGTTCGCCACCGCCATCGGCCTGTTCGCCGCCATTCCGGCAGTGATCGCCTATAACCGCTTCAGCCATGGCGTGAACCGGCTGGAAGCGCGCCTGCAACGCTTTGCCGACGGGCTCTACACCACCTTCAGCCGCGAGCTGGAGGCCTGATGGGCGCGCATCTCCCCTCCGGCCGGCGCGGCGGACGCGGCGGCGCCCGCGCGCCCATGGCGGACATCAACGTCACGCCGCTCGTCGATGTGATGCTGGTGCTGCTCATCATCTTCATGGTGACGGCGCCGCTGCTGGTCGCCGGCATCCCCGTGAACCTGCCCGAATCGCGCGCGCGCGCGCTGGAGCAGGACCAGAAGCCAGTGACGCTCTCCATCGATGCGCAGGGCCGCGTGTTCCTCGACGAGGCGGAAGTCAGCGAGGCCGATCTGCCGCAGCGCTTCGCCGAGCTGCGCGAGCGGCTGGACCCGGAGGCGCAGCTCTTCCTGCGCGCGGATACGGCGCTCGATTACGGCCGGGTGATGCGTGTGATGGGCGAGCTCAATCGCGCCGGCCTCAACAAAGTAGCGCTCGTCACCACCAGTCTGGGCCAGGACGCTCCCGCATCGGCCCCGTCCAGCGGCCGTTCAGACAACGCGCCATAGGGCCCCGGGCATGGACCGCAGCGAACGCATTGGCCTCGGCGTCTCCGCCACCGCGCATGGGCTGGTCATCGCGGCGCTGGCGCTCGGCCTGTTTCACTGGAGCGCCCCCAAGGTCGCCCTGCCGCCCAGCTTCGAAGTGGCGCTGACGGACAATATCGCGCTGGAGAGCCGTGTCACCAGCCACGAAGAGGCCCGCACGGCGCAGGCACCCGAGCTAGGCGCCAGCGATCCCGACGCGACGCCGCCGCCCGAGGAGACCGTGACGGAACCTGAGCCCGAACCGGCGCCCGTGCCCAAGCCCACGGCGCAACCCGCGCCCAGGCCCGAGCCGGCCAAGAAGACGCCGGCGAAACCGGAGCCCACCAAGACCGAGAAGGCGAAGGCAGAGCCGGCCAAGACCGCGCCCGCCAAGGCCCAGCCGGAAAAGGAGAAGCCGCGCCGCGCCGGCATGCTGGGCGCGGTGCTGAGTGGGCTCGACGCCCCGGCCCGCTCGGACTCGACCAGCGCGAGCACCAGCGGCAGCGCCCCGCTGGGCGCCGAGGCCGCGCGCGCGCTCAGTGCCGAGCTGCGCCGCCAGCTCAAGCCCTTCTGGCGCGCGCCCACGGGCGTCGATGCCGACAAGCTGGTGACGACATTGCGCTGGCGACTCAACCCCGATGGCACGCTCGCCTCCGGCCCCACGCTGGTGGAGCAGACCGGCAAGACCGCCAGCAACCGGCCGCAGCAACAGCTCCATGCCGAAGCCGCCGCACGCGCGGTACGGGCCGCAGCCCCTTTCCGTTTGCCGGATGACTATTATGAGAGCTGGAAGCTCATCGAGTTCAGTTTCGACAAGAGGCTTTGAGATCATGACCAGACGCACCCCCTGCATCGCCTCCCTCGCTGCCCTGCTGCTGCTCGCCGGCAGCGGCGCCGCCCTCGCCCAGGAACAGGCACTCACCGGATCGGTGACGGACGAGAATGCCGACATCATCCGGATCGCCATTCCCGCCATGCCGACCCAGCAGAATGTCGAGACGCCCGCCGGCTCGACCGAGCTGCTCGGTGAGAAAGTGGCCGAGGTGATTGCCAACGATCTGCGCGGCAGCGGCCTGTTCGCGCCCATCGGCCCCGGCGGCCTCGCCAAGCCGAGCATGGCTGAAGTGACCGCGCCCGCTTATCCGCGCTGGGCCGGCATTGGCGCCGAATCGCTGGTGCAGGGCTTCGTGCGTTCGGTCGGCGGCGACAGCGACATCACCGTGGCCTGCTATCTCTACGACGTGGCCTTGAAGCAGGAGCTGACCCGGCAGGGCTATGTCGTCGCCCCGCGCGACTGGCGCCGCGCCGCGCACCGCTGCGCCGACGCCATCTATTCCCGCCTCACCGGCGAGAGCCCCTTCTTCGACAGCCGCATTGCCTACATCGCGGAGACCGGCCCCAAGGACAAGCGCGTCAAGCGCCTTGCCATCATGGATTCCGATGGTGCCAATCATCGCTTCATCACCAACGGGCAGAGCCTGGCGCTCACCCCGCGCTGGTCGCCGGATTACAAGTCCATCGCTTATGTGAGCTATATCGGCCGCACCGTGCGCATCTATGTCTATGATGTCGACAAGGGCCAGCAGCGCGCCATCTTCCAGACCACCAACGCCACCTTCGCGCCGCGCTGGTCGCCGGACGGCCGCACGCTGCTCTTCTCCATGGCGCAGGGCGGCAATACCGACATCTACAAGATCAGCGCCAATGGCGGCACGCCCACGCGCCTCACCGATTCGCCCGGCATCGACGTGGGCGGCTCCTTCTCGCCGGACGGCAGCAAGATCGTGTTCGAGAGCGATCGCTCGGGCGGGCAGCAGATCTATGTGATGAATGCCGACGGCACCGGGCAGCACCGCATCAGCTTCGGCAACGGCCGCTTCGCCACGCCGGAATGGAGCCCCCGCGGCGACCTGATTGCCTTCACGCGCATCGCCGGTAATTTCCGGATCGGCGTGATGACCCCGGACGGCAAGGGCGTCAATCTGCTCACCAACGGCTGGCAGGACGAGGCGCCGACTTGGTCGCCCAACGGCCGCGTGCTCCAGTTCTTCCGCACTTCGCCGGGCGCTCGCGGCAACTCCACCATCTGGCAGGTGGATCTTACGGGCGTCAACGAGCGGCGGATTCCCACACCCGTCGACGGGTCCGATCCGGCCTGGGGTCCGCTGCTTCCCTGAGCTGCGGCCCTTGCCGGCCTTGATTACGCTTGACTTGCCCGTTCCCGAGAGGAACCTTTAAAAACTCAGACCAAGAAGGAGAAGAACGATGCGTAAGACTTCCATATTGCTGCTCGTGAGCAGTGCGGCGCTCGCTCTTTCGGCCTGCTCCAAAAAAGCGCCCGAAACCATTCCCTCGCCGCCGCAGGATTCGGTCGCTCAGACGCCGACTCCGCCGCCGCCCCCGCCGCCGAGCGGTCCGCGTCCGGGTAGCCAGGAGGATTTCCTGGCGAGTGTCGCGTCCGACAGGATCTTCTTCGACACCGACAAGAGCGATGTGCGCGACAGCGACAAGGCCACGCTGCAGAGCCAGGCCGCCTGGTTGGCCCGCAACCCCAATGTGCGCGTGACCATCGAGGGCCATTGCGACGAGCGCGGCACGCGCGAATACAACCTCGCTCTGGGCGAGCGCCGTGCCAATGCGGCCAAGAATTATCTGGCGTCGCTCGGCGTTGATCCCAGCCGGATGACCACCATCAGCTACGGCAAGGAACGGCCCGAGGCGCTGGGATCGGACGAATCCGCCTGGGCCAAGAACCGCCGCGCGGTCTCCATCGTCGTCGAATAACGGCACGCGTCCGGCCCTTGTGAAAGGGCCTTGCACCCCTCCTGAATTTGATATTATGATGATATCATAATTCAGGAGGGTGCCATGTCCGAGTCCAGTGCTGTCGCCGCCATGACGGCGACCCGCGAGAACAGCATCAAGACGATGAGCGGCTATCCCATGCTGCTCCTGCTGTTCGCCCTTGCACTCATCTTCTTCTTCAGCGCCGGGCAAGTGCCCACTGATCCGCGCTACGGGCTGCTGATGACGGCCATCATCTTCGCCGTCGTCTTCGTGCTCGCCGGCTTTTTCATGCTTCAGCCCAATCAGGTGGCGGCCATCACCGTCTTCGGCCGCTATATCGGCACCGAGCGGCGGGTTGGGCTGCACTGGGTGCCGCCGTGGCACTGGCGCAAACGCCTCTCGATCCGCGCGCAGAACGAGATTTCCGACAAGATCAAGGTCAATGACCTGCGCGGCAACCCCATCGAGATGGCAGCGCAGGTGGTGTGGCGCGTCCATGATTCCGCGCAGGCGCTCTATAATGTGGATAATTATCGGGCCTTTGCCTCCGTGCAGATCGAGGCGGCTGTCCGCGCGATCGGCGCGCGCTATCCCTATGACGATTTCGAGCATGCCGAAGTGACGCTGCGCGGCAATCACGATCAGGTGGGCGAGGAACTGCGCGGCGAACTGGTCAAGCGCCTCGCCGTCGCCGGCATCACCGTCGATGAATGCGGCTTCACCCATCTGGCCTATGCGCCCGAGATCGCCGGCGCGATGCTGCGCCGCCAGCAGGCCGCCGCCGTTGTCGCCGCCCGGCAGACGCTGGTGGAAGGCGCGGTGGGCATGGTCGAGATGGCGCTGGAGCAGCTCTCCGCCAAGCAGGTGGTCGAGCTGGACGACGAGCGCCGCGCCGCCATGGTCTCCAATCTCATGGTCGTGCTGTGCGGCGAGCGCGACACCCAGCCGGTCGTTAATGCCGGCTCGCTCTACCAGTAGCAGGAGGCCGTCCGCCCAGTGCGGGCGCGACGCGATATCCCGTGACCGAACGAAAGGCCTTTCCCCTCCGGCTCGACCCCCTGCTCCACGACGCCGTGGAACGGTCGGCAGCAGGCGATCTACGCAGCGTCAACGCGCAGATCGAAGTGCTGCTGCGCGAGGCCCTCGGCCGGCGCGGCATCAAGGTGGGCCAGAGCGCGGCGCCCCGGCGCGGGCGCCCGCCCAAGGCATAGCGTGAATGCGCGCTGGATGGCGCATGGGGCGGCTCGGACCGCACGGCCAGAAAGGCATAATCGAGCGTCGATCCAGACCCTCGGAGCCGCATCAACGCGAACAGCAGGCCGACGCACCGTCATGAAAAGGAGGAGGACGACCGATGAGCCGACGCAACGCTCCCCACGATGAGGCGATGGACTATGTCGCCATCAAAGGGCCCTTCACGCTCCGGATCACGCCGCACACGGCACGCGGCTGGCGCGGCACGATCGTCTGGATGCTGATCCTGCTCGCGCCCTATGTCCCCTATACAATCTTCGCGAGCCATGTGGACGACACGCCGCGCGAATATTGGGCAATCATCGCTATGGGCCCGATGCTGCTGCTCACGGCGCTCAGCATCTGGGCGATATGCCGCCGGATGCTGAAGCGCGCCATTATCCTGACCCCGGATGAGTTCGCTGACGTCGTCGCCCGCCGCAACAAGGATCCACGCCGGTGAGCGCCGTTTCGTGCTGGATCGCAAGGAGCGCGCGATGAAGAAATATTGCCCCAGATGCCAGAGCGCCATGAGCGAAGGCGTGGTGATCGACCACACCGACCATGCGCGGAAAGTGAGCCATTGGGTCGAGGGACCGCCGATCAAGGGCTGGTTCGGCCTGCGCGTCAAAGGCAAGGGGCGGCCCATCCAGACCTTCCGGTGCAACCGCTGCGGGCTGCTGGAGAGCTATGTGGCGGATTAGGGAGGGGTCGCTTTGCCGGCTTCCACCGTCATTGCAGCCAGACCGTTAACGTCGCGCGCCCTTCTCCGTCATCCCAGCGAGAGGGAAGGCTCAGGTGGCAGAAGGGCTGATGCGCCGCGCGGCCGAGGCGCGCCCTTCCGCTGTGCTCCTGCCATGACCAGGCCGAGCAACCCAGCGAACCGCTCGGCCGCCTTGGGCTCCTGCCTGCGCAGGAGCGCAAGTCGGGTGCTGTAACAAGCCCTTGGATCAGGAGCGACGACCGGCCGTAGGGAACTATCCCGCGTCTATCCGTTCAGCCGTTCAGCCGCGGGCCGCCCACCGCCGGTCATGCCAACAGCAGCCGCTCTCGCGGCAGCCGCGGGGCCCTCCCGCCTTCAGCTCCGGCGCGTGCCGCTCATCGTCAGCGTGCCGAAGGCGCCGGCGTCGATGGTGCCGGTGAGCGTGTCGCCGGTGACGATGGCCTCGGCCTTGAGCGTCATCGGCATGGGCATGGTCATCTCCATGGTCCAGCTCAGGCGGTTGCCGTCGACCTTGCCGTCCTTGACGTCGAGCGAGCCGAGCGGCCCGGCATTGGTGCCGTTGAAGCGATCGCCATTGCTGATGACGGTGAAGACGCTCGGCTGATCGCCCATCGGGGTCTTGGTGACGCAATCATAGGCGCCGTCGACAGTGGCCATGTCTGATCTCCCTTGCACGCAATGTTCCGCTGCTTCGGTCCGCTATTCGACCGGGTCGCCATTGCTGTCAATGTGCGTGAGCGGCAGGTCGAGCGCGCGCAGTTGCGGCTCCACCTGCGCCTTGTCGCCCACCACCACCCAGCTGAGTGCCGCGGGATCGAGCAGGGTGCGCGCGGCCTCGTCCATGATCTGCGGCGTCAGCGTCGCATAGCGTTGGCCCAGGCTCTCCACATAGTCGAACGGGCGGCCATAGAGCGCATCGGCCTGCATCTGGCCAAGCACCGCGCCGGTCGTCTCGAACTGGGCGGGCAGCGCGGCGATATTGCCCTTCACCACCTTGTTGAACTCGGCCGGAGTGACGCCCTTGGGGCCCAGGAAATCCCGGATGTCTTCCAGCATGGCGGCAATGGCGGGCCCGGTCTTGTCTGCCTGCACCGGCGCCTGCACGATAAAGGGGCTGCGGCCCAGGCGCGTGGAGAGATAGCCCTGCACGCCATAGGACCAGCCGCGCCGCTCGCGAATATCGGCATTGAGGCGTGAGAGGAAATCGGTGCCCAGGATGGTGTTGGCCGCACCAAAGGCGACCAGATCGTCGCTGCCCGTCGCCTGCGTCACCATCGCGCCCAGAATCATCGACTGGGGCGATTGCGGCCGATCAATGAGGAAGACGCCGGGCTTGGCCGGCGGGATGGGCACGGAGAAGTCCTTGGCGGGCGCTGCCATGCGATCGGCTGGCCAGCGGCCGAAGCGCGCTTCCAGCAGCGGCAGCATCTCGGCGAGGCTGGTGTCGCCCGCCACGAAAATCTCCGCCTTGCCCGGCACCAGCCAGCCGCGATGGAAGCGGCGCAGGTCGGCGTCGGTGATGGCCTCGACTGTATCGGTGTCGCCGATGCCCCCGCCCGCAACGCCATAAGGATGCGCCTTGCCGTAGATGAGCTGGAGCACCGCGCGCGAGGCGAGGCCCGCCGGCTGCGTCTTCTGCTGGGCAATGGCGGCGAGCTGGACGGCGCGCAGCCGCTCCACCTCGTCCGGCGCGAAGGCGGGATTGCGGATCACGTCGGCCAGCAGGTCGAGCGAGGGCGCCAGATTGGCCGTGAGCGCGTAGAGCGAGACGCTGGTGCGGTCCATGCTCTGGCTGGTGGAGATGCTGGCGCCCAGCCGCTCCTGCTCCTCGGCAATCTGCACGGTGTCGCGCGTTGTCGTGCCTTCCTCCAGCAGCGCCAGCATCAGCCGGCCGATGCCCGCCTTGTCCTTGGGATCGGCCGCGTTGCCGGCATCAAAGGAAACAGCCACCTGCACGGCGGGCACCACGGCGCGGCGCGCCACATGCACCTTGATGCCGTTGGAGAGCACGGCGCTCTGCACGTCCGGGAAGTCCACCGCCGGGCTGGGCTGCACGTCGGGCATGGCGATGGTCGGCGTGGGCGGTGGCGCCTCCTCCACCGGCTGCGCCGCGCCGGGGGCACCGACCAGCGCCTCGGCATAGGCATCCCGCTCACCGGGATCGACACGCAGGGCATAGACGGGCCGGCTCAGCCACTTGCGCAACGCCGCGCTCACGCTGGCCGGCGTCGCCGCCGCCAGATCGGCCAGCTCCTTGCGATAATGCGCCGGATCGCCCGAATAGAGCAGGCCCTCAGCCAGCGTCGAAGCCTTGCCGCTGAAGCCGCCGACCACTTCCAGCGCCGCGATCTGCCCCGCCACCGCGCGCGTCGCGACGCGCAGCACCTCGTCCTGCGTGGGGCCATTGGCGACAAGGTCGGCGATCAGCGCGTCGAGCCGCTGCGACACCAGCGCAGGATCGACGCCGGGGCGCACGTCCACCATCACCATGAACTGGCCGAGCTGCTCGAACTGCTGGACGCCGGCGGAAACGCGCACGGCGAGCTTCTCCTTGCGCACGAGCACATTATCCAGCCGCGAGCTGGAGAGGCCGCCCAGCACGTCCGCGCCCACTGCCAGCGGGGTCGCATCGGGATCGTTGAGGCCGGGCACAGTCCAGACGCGATAGAGCCGCGTGGCCGCCACCCGGTCCTTCATCTCCTGGTCGATGCGTTTCTCCAGCGTGGGCACCGGCGCCGTCACCGCGGGCACGGCCGGGCCGGAAGGGATAGCGCCGAAATATTTCTCGATCTTGGGTCGTGCGGTCGCGGCGTCGATATCGCCCGCCAGCACCAAAATGGCGTTGTTGGGCGCATAATTATCCCGGAACCAGCGCTTCACATCGTCGAGGCTGGCAGCATCGAGATCCGCCATGGAACCGATGGTTTCATGGCCATAGGGATGGTCCGGCGGAAACAGAGCGGACGTGATGGCATAGCTCACCAGACCGTAAGGCTGATTGTCGCGCTGGCGCTTCTCGTTCTGCACCACGGCGCGCTGCGCATCGAGCTTGGCCTGCGTCACCGCGCCCAGCAAGTGGCCCATCCGGTCCGCCTCCAGGAACAGCGCCAGGTCGAGCGCGCCGGTGGGCACCGTCTCGACATAGTTGGTGCGGTCATACCAGGTGGAGCCGTTGTTGGAGCCGCCCGCCTCGGTCAGCGGCTCGTCGAAATTGGGTACATTTTCCGAACCGCCGAACATCAGATGCTCGAAGAGATGGGCGAAGCCGGTCTTGCCTGCGGGCTCGTGCTTGGAGCCGACGCGGTAATAGACGGTGACGCCTACGACCGGTGCCTTGCGGTCGGTATGGACGATGACGCGCAGGCCGTTGGAGAGCGTGAACTGCTCATAGGGAATATCGACCGCCTTCACGAGGTCCGCGAGCGGCGCGGGCCGGGCGGCAGTCGGCTGCGTGTGGGCCTGGGCGAGCGCCGGCGCGGCGGCAAAGGGCGTGGCAGCGAGGCTGGCGAGCAGCAGGGCGGCAAGCGCGCCATCGCGCGACAGGCGGCTGAGGCGGCGGCGGATCGGCATCAACGCATATTCTCCCGGCAGGGGCAGCGCGACAGCGCCCGGAAGCAGAGCGCGCACCATAGCCCGGCGCCCTCCCCACGCAACAAGCATCATACGGGACAGCGCGCGGCGCACCGATGGATGCCCGGCTCGCGGACAGGCAACATCCTGATGCTCCCGCGGCCGCTTTCCTCATCTTTGCTCGCCGTCGCCCTGCTCGCCACGCCGCTCGTGGTCATGAGGCGCCCGATCCGCTCTCGCGCGCCACCAACCGCCGCCAGAGCCATCCACGGCGGAGAACGCTTTGCCGCTCGACCCGCCGCGTCCAACGAGCGACGCCACCAGCCCCGATAGACATCCCCTTCTGCTCGACGGACCGCGACCGGCCGAGTCCCCTTTGCACGCGTCCGGCGGCAGCACGGACGAAACACTGTCATGCAGACGACATGATGCCCGGCTAGAAGGCCTCAAATTCAGTCATCTTCATCAGGATGCGTTAGCCATGACCCATAAGGAAGCTGTCGCTCTCGTCATCGCCGAATATCTGCCGATGGCCCGGCCAGAAGCTCTTATCGAAATGAGTGAGCGGATTCTCGCCACGCTCGCTATTCCGCCTCTCCACCTCAAAGGCAGGGAAGCCAAAACGGCTGAGTATTGACAGCCGGTCACGCTCCGGCTCACCCAAGTTCCTGCGCTACAAATCTTGTCCACAGGTTCCTGCCGTTGCGAAAGCACGCGTTCCGCGGGCGATGATCCAAGCCGCTATCATGGCGAGGGCCGCAGGGTCGCGAGACTCCGCGCTGCTGTGCTCAGAAGCGCGCTCGCACGCCCGCATGGAGCCCCCGGCCCGGCGTTCGGAAAGTGAACACCTCCTGATAGGTCTCATCGAAGAGATTCTCGGCACGCGCGAACAACTCGAACCGCTCGGTCATCCGGTAGCGCAGAGTCAGATTGACCAGCGTGAAGGGCGGCAGATCCGCATAGAGCGCCATGTAGCTGGGGGTCAGGACAATATCCTTCATCCGGCCATTGTAGCGCACCGTCAGCGTGCCCGAGAGCGGCAGGCGCGCCGACGCATAGGTCAGGTTGACGCTGCCGCTATATCTGGGTCGTCGCACGGCCTGCGCCGTCACCGGGCCGGTGGCGAGGGAGGTCGGATCCTCCGGATCGAGCAGCACATCACGGCTCTGGGGCGCATCGAGCCAGGTCCAGCTTGCCGATGCACGCACCGCCCCCACCCGCGCTTCGCCGAACAGCTCGATGCCCTTCTGGCGCGTGCCCGTGGTGAGGTTGAGAGACGTCGCGCTATAGTCGGGCGGCAGAAAGGCGGTGTAGATCTCGTTGTTGAGCCGGCTTTCGAAATAGGTCGCGCCGATGGTGAGCGCGCCATTGGCGAAGCGCTGGTCGATACCGACTTCCCAGCCGGTCGATTCCTCGGGCCGCAGATCGGGATTGCCGATATATTGCCCCGTTGAGTAGCCGAACAGCTCAAAGGAAACCGGCGCCTTGACGCCCGACCCGGCGGCCGCATGCGGACGCGTGCCGCTGGGGAACAGATAGCTCGCTTCCACATGCCAGGTGGTGGCGTCGTCGAAATAGCTGTTGTCGTCGTAGCGGAGCGATCCGCCCAGCGCGAAGCGATCGTCAACCGTCAGATTATATTGGCCGACGAGCCCGACCGTATCAATGGTCTTGCTGCTCCGGTCAGGTGCGGCGGGCGCGGCATTGCGATAGGTCTCGCGCTCGGCATCGACCGCCAGGGTGAGGCGGTGCTTCACCCGGTCCGTGCCCAACCGCAGTTCGTTGATGAAGGCGCCCCGGTAGCGCGTGCCCTTGTTGCCATAATTATAGCCGAAGGATGCATAGGCATCGCGAGCGGTATCGGCGACCTGCGCCGTCAGCGACGTGAACAGCAGGTCCGCCACCGTCTCGAGATCGGCGCGGAGAAGGCCATACCAGGCCCTGTTGCGATAAAAGCTGCCCGGCGTATCGACCACCGTGATGACCGCGCGCCCACGTACTACCGGTGCGTCCGGGCTGGGATCCTGATCGTTCATGTCAGCCTCGGTGAGGCTGTAGCGCAGCACGCCGGAGAGGGTGACCCTGTCCGTCGGCGCCCAGCCCAGCTTGGCGGAAAAGGCGGCGTTGCGCGAGCCCACATCGCGGCTGCCGCCCGGCGCGGTGGGATAACCGCGCGTGCTGTTGAACGCGCCGGAAAGCGCATAATCGAATGTGTCGCGCGCTCCGGCGAGACGTGCCGCGCCGTTGAACGTGTCAAAGGAGCCACCTTCCCCGCGCAGCCGCACCCCCGGCGCTTCCCGGCCGGAGAGAGTGATGTAGCTGACCACGCCGCCAATCGCATCCGAGCCGTAAAGTGCACTCTGCTGGCCGCGCAGCACTTCGATGCGGGCGGCATCATCGGCAATGAGCGTCGCGAAATCGAATTCGCCCTGATAGGGATCGCTGACCTTGATGCCGTCGACGAAGACGAGGACGTGATTGGCCTCGCTGCCGCGAATGCGGATTTGCGTCTGGCCGCCCACCGCGCCCGCGCGGCTGACTGCGATGCCGGGCACATCGCGCAAGATATCCGAGACGATGCGCGTTTCCCGATCCGCCATGTCCTGCGCATCGATGAGCGTGATGGAACTGCCGATCAGATCGCGCTCGATCCCCCGGCCGGAGAGCGCGGCGGTGACAACGATGGCCTCGCCATTGCGGAGGGAACGGGTGTTGACCTCCTCCACCTGCGCGCGCGCCACACCAGGCAGCAGCAGGGCCACCATGCCCCCGCCCAGAAGCAGTCCTCGAGCCCGACCCGGCCTTCGTCTCATTCCCACTCCCTTTGTGACATATTGGCTCAGTGCACCGCCATGAGGACAACGGACCGTTTGCCCGGCGTCACGCGGATCCGAGGCGTGCGGCCGCCGTGCCGTCGGGAACCGGCTGGTGCATCCCCTTATTGCCGCTTACCGTCTCGATGCGGCATTATCGAGGGCCCACGAGAGCGACAGGCGATCGCACAAAATATCGCCGGACGCCCCTTGTGTGGCCAAAGAGCAACACCATCTGGAGCCGGTAAGGGAGACGCGAGCATCATGAACCTCGAAAAATTCACCGACCGCGCCAAGGGCTTTCTCCAGAGCGCGCAGACCGTTGCGATCCGGATGAACCATCAGCAGATCGCGCCCGAGCATATCCTCAAAGCCTTGCTGGAAGACGAGCAGGGCATGGCGAGCGGCCTCATCCGCGCCGCCGGCGGCGATGCCGCGCGGGCACAGAGCGAGACGGACCTGGCGCTCTCGAAGATTCCGGCTGTCTCCGGCTCGGGCGCGCAGCAGGCGCCGGGGCTCAACAACGACGCGGTGCGCGTGCTCGATCAGGCCGAGCAGATCGCCCAGAAGGCGGGTGACAGCTATGTGACGGTGGAGCGGCTGCTGGTCGCCCTCGCCCTCTCGCTCAACACCGCCGCCGGCAAGGCGCTCCAGGCCGCCAACGCCCGGCCCGAGGCGCTCAACGCCGCGATCAATGAACTGCGCAAAGGCAAGACGGCCGACACCGCTTCAGCCGAAGACCGCTATGACGCGCTCAAGAAATTCGCCCGCGACCTCACCGAATCGGCGCGCGACGGCAAGCTCGACCCCGTCATTGGCCGCGACGAGGAAATTCGCCGCACCATCCAGATTCTCGCCCGGCGCACCAAGAACAATCCAGTGCTGATCGGCGAACCGGGCGTTGGCAAGACGGCTATCGCGGAAGGCCTTGCGCTGCGTATCGCCAATGGCGACGTGCCCGATACGCTCAAGGACCGCACGCTGATGGCGCTCGACATGGGCAGCCTGATCGCGGGCGCCAAATATCGCGGCGAGTTCGAGGAGCGGCTCAAGGGCGTGCTCGACGAAGTGAAGGCCGGCGAGGGCCAGATCATCCTTTTCATCGACGAGATGCACACGCTGATCGGTGCGGGCAAATCGGAAGGGGCGATGGACGCCTCCAACCTGCTCAAGCCCGCTCTGGCGCGCGGCGAACTGCACTGCATCGGCGCAACCACGCTCGATGAGTATCGCAAATATGTGGAGAAGGACCCCGCGCTGCAGCGGCGCTTCCAGCCCGTGTTCGTGGGCGAGCCGACAGTGGAGGACACCATCTCCATCCTGCGCGGCATCAAGGAGAAATACGAGACACACCATGGCGTGCGCATCGCGGACGGCGCCATCGTCTCGGCCGCGACGCTCTCCAACCGCTACATCACCGACCGCTTTCTGCCGGACAAGGCCATCGACCTGATGGACGAAGCCGCCAGCCGCATTCGCATGGAAGTGGAGAGCAAGCCGGAGGAGATCGAAAATCTCGACCGGCGCATCATGCAACTTCAGATCGAGCGCGAGGCGCTGAAGAAGGAAAGCGACCAGGCGAGCAAGGACCGGCTCGCCGCGCTGGAGGAGGAGCTGGCCAATCTGACCGAACAATCGGCCGGGCTCACCGCGCGCTGGCAGGCTGAGAAGGACAAGATCGCCGGCGAGGCGGCCATCAAGGCGCAGCTCGACGCCGCGCGTATCCAGCTCGAGCAGGCGCAGCGCGGCGGCGAATATGCCAAGGCGGGCGAGCTGCAATATGGCACCATCCCGGCGCTGGAGAAGCAGCTCGCCGAGGCACAGTCCGCCTCGCAGGGCGCGATGCTGCGCGAGGAAGTGACCAGCGAGGACATCGCCAGTGTGGTGAGCCGCTGGACTGGCATCCCCGTCGACAAGATGATGGAAGGCGAGCGCGAGAAGCTGCTCCACATGGAGGAGGAGCTGGGCCGCCGGGTCATCGGCCAGAAGGATGCGGTGAAGGCCGTCTCCACCGCCGTGCGCCGCAGCCGCGCCGGCTTGCAGGACCCCAACCGGCCGCTCGGCAGCTTCCTGTTCCTGGGGCCCACGGGTGTGGGCAAGACCGAGCTGACCAAGGCGCTCGCCGGCTTCCTGTTCGACGATGACAGCGCGATGGTACGCATCGACATGAGCGAGTTCATGGAGAAGCACTCGGTCGCGCGGCTGATCGGCGCGCCCCCGGGCTATGTCGGCTATGAGGAAGGCGGCGTGCTCACCGAGGCTGTGCGGCGGCGCCCCTATCAGGTCGTGCTGTTCGATGAGGTGGAGAAGGCCCATGGCGACGTGTTCAACGTGCTGCTTCAGGTGCTTGACGATGGGCGCCTGACCGACGGGCAGGGCCGCACGGTGGACTTTACCAACACCATCATCGTGCTGACCTCCAACCTCGGCAGCCAGTATATCGCCGGCCTCGCCGACGATGAGCCGGTCGAGAAGGTGGAAAGCGAAGTGATGGACGTGGTGCGCGCCCATTTCCGCCCGGAATTTCTCAACCGGCTGGACGAGATCATCCTGTTCCACCGCCTGGGCCAGGAGCATATGGGGCCTATCGTGGATATTCAGGTGAGCCGGGTCGGCAAGCTGCTCAAGGACCGCAAGGTGACGCTGGACCTGACCGATGCCGCCCGTGCCTGGCTGGGCCGGGTGGGCTACGACCCGGTCTATGGCGCGCGGCCGCTCAAACGGGCGGTGCAGCGCCACCTCCAGGACCCGCTCGCCGATCTCATCCTGCGCGGCGAAGTGCCGGACGGATCGACCGTGACCATCGACGAAGGCGACGGCGCGCTCCGCTTGAGCGTCGCCTGACCGGGCCGGCTCCCGACGCGCGGGGAGACCGTGCGCCGGGAGCAGGCGTTGGCGTGGTTGGCGCAGCCTGAAGTCGGCCACTATGCGGGTGCCGGCTTTCTCTTCTGCGCTGGTGCAGCCGCGACGATGCGCGACCCTCCGTTCATTCTGAACCTGTTGAAAAGCACACCTGTGCGCGCGGCCGGCAAAGCGAGCACTTCTCCGATTGTCCGCCCGCGGCCATCGCTCGAAAACCGCAGCGTTGAGGGAGGCGGCCGCGCGCGGGCAGGCTCCATGCACCCGCCGAACTGCTTGGGGCCCTGGGTTCCTGCCTGCGCAGGCGCACAAGCATGGCCCGGTCGCGCGGACGGCCCCGACGCGCATGACGTCGATGGAGCGTCCCGGCCCCCACGCGCGAAATAAAGCCGCCACGCCATAAAGATTGGTGCCGCCGGGTCGTCCTTGCAGGCATGAGCGCGCATGTCCCCTTTCGAAAGCCCGATCCCGAGATCGCGACATTGCTGCCGGCCTCCGCGCTCCTCACGGGCCTGCCCATGGCTCAGCCCGATCCTGCGGCGCCGGAGGACGCGCTGCCGCTTGCGCCGCTCGTTCCCGTGGGCGAAATGGCACGGCACCAACAACTCGTCGATGCCGTGCGCCTGTTCGAGAGCAACGAAGCGGACCGCGCCATCGGCCTGATCGGCGCCCTGCTGGAGGTTCATCCCGGCTGGGTGGACGGCCATGTCGTGCTGGCCCAGCTCCTCTCGCAGACCGGCTCCGTCGTCGCATTCGAGCAGTTCCTGTCTGACACCGTCCGCCTGGCGGGCGATGACCTCGCGCTCGCCATTTCGTGCCTGCGCCAGCTCAGCGAAGCCGGGCGGCATCATGCGGTGATGGCACTCATCCCGGAGATGCGGCGCCGCGCGGGCGACCATCTCTTCTTCTCGCTCATGGAGGCAATCAGCGCCAGCGAGACCGGCGATCTGGCGCGAGCGGACGCACTGTTCGCGCAGGCGGAGAGCGAGGGCGGCCTGCTTTCGCTGCCGCACGTCCGTCATCTCATCCGCAAGGGCGATTCCAGCCGGGCCGCAACGCTGGCTGAGGCATTCGTCCATGCCCATCCGCGGCATCAGGGCGGCTGGGGTCTGCTTGCCACCGCCTGGCGCCTGACCGGCGACAGCCGACATAGCTGGCTGGTCGAGCGGCCGGGCATGGTACGCGCTGTCGATCTCGACATTCCGGCCGAGGCCATGACGGCGCTGGCGGCCCGACTTCGCGCACTGCATGTCGCGCGCTTCCATCCTTTCGACCAGTCGCTGCGCGGCGGCACTCAGACGGCAGGACGGCTCTTCGCGCATGAGGATGCCGAAATCCGCATGGTCCGCGCCGCCTTCCGCGCCGCCGTACGCGACCATCTCGACGCGCTGCCGCCGATCGACCCGGGCCATCCGCTACTCGGGCAGGATCGGGCGCGCTTCCATTTCTCCGATAGCTGGTCGGTGCGGCTGGTGGACGGGGGCTATCATGTCAGTCACTTCCATCCGCAGGGCACGCTCAGCTCGGCCTTCTACGTCACCTATCCGCAGGACGCCCGGCAGACCGGCCATGCCGGCTGGCTGACCATCGGCGAGCCGCCCGAATGCCTGGGCACAGGCCTGCCGCCGCTGGAAATGGTGGAGCCGCGCGTCGGCCGGCTGGTGCTCTTCCCCTCCTTCCTGTGGCACGGCACACGCCCCTTCCCCAAGGGCGAGCGCATGACCATCGCCTTCGATACGGTGCTAGGGGACTAGGCGGTCCCTGCATTCCGTCTTGTCGGCTGCCATAGCAGGGCTGCGCGCATCCAGTGCAAACCCCTCTTTTCGGCTCGTCCCCATCTGAATGCCGTAAGCGTCGAGAGGGCTTCGGCGCAGGACGGCTTTCCCGGTATTCGGAAATCAACGCAAATCAGGGCGCGTCTCACGCTGGACATGCTCCCGCGCAAGCAGGAGCCCAAGGCGGTTACGCCCCTCGGCTCCATGACGCCGCCCGCACAAAGCACAAAGCAGGCTACCATGCGAAAAGGGGCGAGCCTTGCGGCCCGCCCCTTTCCTGTTCAAATCCGATGCCGGATCAGAAGCGCGTGGTTGCCGACACCTTGAAGTAGCGGCCCATCACGCCCTTGAAGTAGGTCACGACGCCACCGCCGGCCGGCGAGGGGAAGGGCGGCTTCTGGTTGAACAGGTTCTCCGTCACGAAACGCAGCGTGAACTTGTCCTGCACGTTCACCGCCAGACCCAGGTCGACGAAGGCGACACCGTTATAGTGCGGATAGTCGTAGGTGTTCGCCGACGCATCGGGATCGACGACCGCCGGGCCGATATACTGCACCTGCGTATAGGCCATGAACGGGCCATTCTCATAAGAGAGGCTGCCGGTCGCCTTGTGCTTGGAATAGCCCACGCCACCGCGCAGCGTCGTGAGGTCGCCCACGCCGATGGTCTGCTCCAGCTTGTCGATATACTGGTAGGACAACCGCAGGCCGACCCGGCTATCCGCGCCCAGGAAAGGCGTGGGCCGCGTGTAGCTGAGCTGGCTGATGAGGCCGCGGAAGTCATAGGACGCGGCATTGCGGTAGCCGGTGCGCAGATATTCGACCTGACCGTCCGGGCCGCGATCGATCGCATCGCAGATCGGCTCGTTCGGATAATTGGTCGAGTCATAGCAGGCCGTCATGGTCTGCGTGCCGTCGATGGAGAGGATCGCATCCTTGAGCGAGATGCTCACCCAGTCAACCGACAGCGACAGGCCCGGCACGAAGCGCGGCGTGTAGATCGCACCCAGCGTCCAGCTATCCGCGATCTCGTTCTGCAGGTTCGGGTTGCCCGAGAGCGAGCTGTGCTGTGAGGCATCGACGATGTTCGACGTGAAGTTCGGCGCCAGGCCGGCCGCCGCGCAGTTCGCCTGACGCACGGCCGGGTTGGGGCCGTCGTTCAGATAGCGCGAATCGCACGGATCATCCGCGAAGGAGAAGATCTCGCTGGTCGGATTGAACAGCTCGGTCACAGCGGGAGCCCGGATGGCCCGCGTGAAGTTGCCGCGGATCGTGAGATCGGCGATCGGCTTCCAGCGGCCGCCCGCCGTCCAGGTGAGATCGCCGCCGGTCAGCGAGTTGTCAACATAGCGCGCCGCGCCATTGACCTCGAGCAGGTTGATGAACGGCACGTCCATGCTCGGCGACACAAGCGGAATGCGCAGTTCGCCGAAGATTTCGTCCGTATTATACTTGCCCGCCACCGGGTCGATCGGGATCGAGCGGCCATTCTGCTGGCGCGGCGCCGTCGGGTCATTGGGGTCAACCAGGCCATAGAAGAAGGCACCCGGATCGAAATTGGCTTCTTCCTGACGGTGCTCATAGCCGAGCGCGAAGCTCACCTCGTTGCCGCCCCAGATGTTGAACAGACCGCCCGAAACGTCCGCCGTCACAACCCACTGCTTGTTGATGGCAATGGGGTTGGCGATGGTCGTCATGTAATCGGCGACCGACTGCGGGTTCTGCTGGCCGAACGGATTGAACGGCACGCAGGTAGCGCTGATCGTGGCGATGGGCGAGTTTTCCGCATCGGCGGGGCAGCCGTTCAGCGCATTGAGGAAGTTCTGCTGCACCAGCTCGCGGCTGTTGCCGACCGTCTTCGATTCGCCGTAGTTGCCGACCACTTCCCAACGCAGCGAGCGGCCACCCACGGTAACGTCCCCATCAAGGCCGAGAACGCCGCGATAGAGTTCCACGGTGGTGGAGCCCCGGCCGGAGACGATATCGCTGTTGGCGCGGCCCAGGTAGAAATAATCCTGGCCGGGCGCCGCATCCTCATAGGCCGCGATGCTGGCGGCGATGGTCGCGCGCGCTTCCGGCGAGAGGAAGGGGTTGCTGAGCGGAATGACGAGATTGCCGCTCGGGTCGCCCGCATCCTCGAACAGGTAGCTGTTGTAGACCGGCTGAGCCCGCAGCTCGGTGCCCTTGGAGCGGGCATAGGCGAATTCGCCGAACAGACGGATGCCGTCGGTCAGCTCATAGTCGCCGCGCACATTGCCGACGAAGCGCTCGGTCTCGGTCAGCAGGTTCTGGACCGGCAGCAGGCTGAAACCGTCTCCGCCCGATGAGTTCACCACACTGCCGGAAAGCTCGCCGAAATCGATGGGGACGAGGTTGCCCTGCGCATCGAAGCGCAGTGCCTGACCGGCACCGTTCGCGACTTCACCGCCGAACATCGGAATGAAATCATCCACCAGCGGAATGCCATATTGCGACATGATCGGAATACGACGGTTGGTGATGAGCTGGTTGCTGTAGGGATAATCGGGGTCCGACGGCGCGACGAAGAAGCGGCCTTCCGCCGTCACGGCGCGGTCGGTGTAGAGCAGGCCGCCGCTCTTGGTATATTCGGCGGCGACCAGGATGTTGCCGCGGCCATCGCCGAAGCTGGTGCCGGCGAGGCCGGAGAAGCGATATTCCGGCGCGTCGCCCTGTTCGGAGATGCCATATTGCGCCTCCAGCTTCACGCCCTGGAACTGATCCTTGAGGATGATGTTGACAGTGCCGGCAATAGCATCCGAGCCGTAAACCGGCGCGCCGCCCACCGCGATGGTCTCGATGCGATCGACCAGCAGCGAGGGAATGGTGTTGAGGTCGACCTGCGAGCCGGCGTCCACCGGGCCGAAGATCGACGCGGTGTTGGAGCTGACATAGCGGCGGCCGTTGACGAGCGTCAGCGTGCGCTGCGTGCCCAGACCGAACATGTCGACGAAGGTCTGGCCCGCACCGAAGCTGCCGGCCTGCGTGCCGACCGGGTTGGCCGAAGGCGCGAAGGTCGGGAGAGCGCCGAGCGCGCTGCCGACATTGGTGAGGCCCAGATTCTCGATATTGTCCGACCCGACCGTGACGGTGGGCAGCGGCGTTTCGAGAGTCGACTTGGCAATGCGCGAGCCGGTGACGATGATGACGTCGTCACCCTCGGCGGCGGGCTGGTCCTGCGCTGCGGCCGGGGCGCCGAGCGCCAGGGCAGCGGCCGATGCGCTCAGCAAGGCCAGTGCGCGCAGGGCGCCGCAGGCCGACGAACGTTCAAATGACTTCATGATTGGGACTCCCTCGAAACGCGACGAAGGATCCCGCGTCGGATGCCGGGATTTCCTTCGTGTGATGCACAAATTTTTAGGGGGCTTACGTTCGTGTAAAGTCCGTGGTTCCCAGACAAACCGCTGTTCGTTAACGAGTTGTGGCAATTCAGTCACATGTATCGGGGATGCATGACATCGTCAGAAATGAGCAAATTTGCCATTTCATTTCGAATTATCGACCATTCCCGTATTTAAATTACAGATACAGCCGGTAGGACGATGTTTCAGGCCAATGAACGCGGGAAGCCGGTGCTGGTACACGGGACATCGCTCGTTCTGCTGCAGGCGCGAATTTTTACATATTGCATCGCAACAAAATTGAGACCGCCTTACGTTTACGTAAGAATCTTACTTAACTCTGCCCAGTGGCGCCAACAAATGTCGCGGGGTCGATCCGGGCGTCTTCCCACTTCATGGACCAGTGGAGATGCGGCCCGCTGGCCCGACCGGTCGCGCCGATGAGGCCGAGCGGCTGGCCCTGCTTCACAACATCGCCCTGCTTCACAAGCAGACGCTGGCTGTGGAGGAAGGCGCTGTTGAGGCCCATGCCATGATCGAGCATCAGCAGATTGCCTTCCAGCGTGAACGGCTCGTCCGCCGCCAGTGTCACCACGCCATCGGCCGGCGCCACATAGGTCGTGCCGGCGCGGCCCGCGATGTCCATGCCGCTATGATAGCTGCCCGGCGTGCCCTGATAGACGCGCTGTGCCCCGAAGAGCCCTGAGACACGCGCCTTGACCGGCCAGATGAAGCGCTGCCGCCAGCCTTCGCTCTGCGTATAGATGGCGCGTGCGGCGGCGATTCGCTCCAGTTCGGCGGCGCGGCGGCGCTGATACTCCTCGCTGGTCTTCGCCCCGCCCAGCAGTGGCGCATTAACCTGCTCGATCCGCCAGTCGCCGGGCGCCACGACCAGCCGCTGCTCGATATGCCGGTCGTCATACATTTCCGCCTTCAGCACTGCCTCGGGGCCCGCATCGCGATCGAACGCGATGATGAAGCGCCCGTCCACCGCGAAATCGATGCGCCGGTCGCCGAACATCAGCATCATGATCCCGTCCGGCACCGTACCGAGCAGCGCCGCGCCCTGCCGGGCGGGTCCGCTCAGGCGAAACGGGTCGGGATCATCGTGCTGGGCGCCGGCGCGGCCGGCCAAGGGGAGGAGAAGCAGGCCCGAAACGAGGGCCCGGCGGGAAACCGTCATGACCATGGCCCAAGCATGGGCATCCTCGCCGCGCGATGCAAGCCGCGCCGGCCCCCAACGCGGCAGACGGAGTGACCGGCGCCCCGTGGGACGGCGCATGGCTGCTCTGGGCTCCTGCTCGCGCAGGCGGCACCAAGCCATCGCTCACGCCAAACGGATCGCCTTTAGCTCTCGCCGAACAGATCGGACTGGCCCGGCACGGGGCTCGCCGGCTTGCGTCGGGGCGGAGCGGGCGACGCAGGCGGAGGGCTGGCCGGACTGGCGCCGCCAATGGTCGCGCCTACCTCGCCATCGCGGAACTTGAGCATCACCTCTCCGGCGTCGCGCGCCTGCGCGGCGCTGCGTATTAGCCGGTCGCCCGCCATGACGCGGGCAAAGCCGCGCGTCAGCGGCGCATCCGGATCGAGCGACTGGGCGAGACGCCACAGCGTCGTCAGTTGCGCGCGCGATTCGGCGAGGCGCCGCTCGACCAGCATGGGCGAGAGGCGCACACGCGCGAGCCGCTCCCGTCCGCGTTCCACCTGCGCGCGCAGCAGCGCCGGACGCAACGCGCCGGACACATCCGAAAGCTCGTGGCGGGCCTGGACGAGTCGATGGGAGAGGCCCCGCCGCAGCCGTTCACCCAGATCGTCGGCGCGCTGCCGGGCCGGCGCCAGCAACATGTCCGCACGCGGCATCAGCCGCCGCTGTGCCTCCAGCCGTTCACGCGCGCGCTCCATGCCGCGCGCCACGCAGCGGCTCATACGCGCCTGATATTCTGCCACCTGCGCCAGCAATTCGGCACGCACCGGGACCGCCATCTCGGCGGCGGCAGTGGGCGTGGGCGCGCGCAGATCCGCCGCAAAATCGCACAGCGTCGTGTCCGTCTCGTGCCCGACGGCGGAAATGACTGGAATGGCTGAATCCGCGACCGCACGCACCACCACTTCCTCGTTGAAGGCCCATAGATCCTCGATCGAGCCGCCGCCACGCGCCACGATGAGCACATCCGGCCGAGGCACGGGACCGCCGGGTGCGATCGCGCCGAAACCGCGTACGGCGCGCGCGATCTGCGCCGCCGCGCCCTCGCCCTGCACCAGCACGGGCCAGAGCAGCACATGGCTGGGGAAGCGATCGGCCAGGCGGTGGAGAATGTCGCGAATCACCGCGCCGGTGGGCGAGGTGACAACGCCGATCACGCGCGGCAGCACGGGAATCGGCCGGCGCCGGGCGGGATCGAATAGACCCTCGGCCGCCAGCTTGGCCTTGAGGCGCTCGAACAGCTGCATGAGCGCGCCTTCGCCGGCCAGCTCCATGCTCTCGATGACGATCTGATATTTGGAGCGGCCGGGATAGGTAGTGAGCCGGCCGGTCGCCACCACTTCCACGCCATCCTGCGCGGCGAACGCGAGACGCCCGGCCGTGCCTTTCCACATCACGCCGTCGATCACGGCGCCATCATCCTTGAGGCACAGATAGACATGGCCCGAGGCGGCGCGCTTGAAGCCGGAGATTTCGCCGCGCACGCGCACATGGCCGAAGCGGTCCTCCACGGTGCGCTTGAGCAGGCCGGAAAGCTCCGAGACGCTGAGCGGCGCGAGATTGTCCCCCTGCCGCTCCTGCGCTAACAGGCGGCCGGACATCTCTGCATCATCGAAAGAATTCTCGGCCATGAACATCCTTCTGCTGGGCGGCGGCGGTCGCGAACATGCCCTCGCCTGGAAGCTGGCGCAATCGCCGCGCTGCACCACGCTTTATGCCAGCCCCGGCAATCCGGGAATAGCGCAGGCAGCGACGCTGGTCGATCTGGACCTGGCCGATCACGCTGCCGTCACAGCCTTCTGCGCAGAGAAGGCCATCGGCCTCGTCGTGGTCGGACCCGAAGCGCCGCTGGTGGATGGCATCGCCGATTCCCTGCGGGCGGCCGGCGTGCCGGTGTTCGGCCCCGGCAAGGCCGCCGCGCAGCTCGAAGGTTCCAAGGGCTACACCAAGGACCTGTGCGCGCAGGCAAACATCCCCACCGCCGGTTATGTGCGCTGCACCAGCCGGGCGGACGCACTGGCGGCATTGGCCGACTTCGGCCTGCCCGTGGTCATCAAGGCGGACGGCCTTGCCGCCGGCAAGGGCGTCATCATTGCCCAGACGCGAGACGAGGCGGAAGCGGCCATCGCCGAGATGTTCGGCGGTGGCTTCGGCGCCTCGGGCGCGGAAGTGGTCATCGAGGAATTCCTGACCGGCGAGGAAGCGAGCTTCTTCGCGCTTACGGACGGCAGCGCGGTCATGGCCTTCGGCTCTGCGCAGGACCACAAGCGCGTGGGCGACGGCGACACCGGCCCTAATACCGGCGGCATGGGTGCCTACAGCCCTGCGACGGTGCTGACCCCGGCGCTGGAGGCCCGGGTAATGGACGAGATCATCCGGCCGACGGTGGCGGCCATGGCGGCGCGCGGCACGCCCTATTCCGGCGTGCTGTTCGCGGGCCTCATGCTGACCGAGGCGGGACCCCAGCTCATCGAATATAATTGCCGCTTCGGCGACCCGGAATGCCAGGTGCTGATGCTGCGGCTGGAGAGCGACCTGGTGGACCTGCTGCTGGCCGTGGCGCAGGGCACGCTGTCCCAAGCCGCCCCGCCCGTACTGGCGGACAAGGTGGCGCTGACCGTGGTGATGGCAGCGAAGGGCTATCCCGGCACACCGGAAAAAGGCGCGCCCATCACGCTGCCGCAGGATAGCGCGGATGCCCTGGTCTTCCATGCCGGAACGGCGCTGCGCGACGGCACGCTCGTCGCCAACGGCGGCCGGGTGCTGAGCGTGACGGCGCGTGGCGAGAGCGTGACGCAGGCGCAAGCCGCAGCCTATGCGCTGGTCGATCGCATCGTCTTCCCCGGCGGCTTCTGCCGGCGCGACATCGGCTGGCGCGAAGTGGCGCGCGAGGCCGGCACGGAGGCTTGAAGACCCAGCCGTGGACGCCGCCGCTCCACTGATCGCCCGCCTGCACGAGGACCTCAAGACCGCCATGCGCGCGCGGGCGAGCGAGGAGACGGCTGTGCTGCGCGCGTTGCTCGGCGCGCTGGACAATGCGCAGGCCGTGCCGCTCGACCCTGACCACAAGCCGGCCGAGATGCGCCGCTTCGGCGACGGCTCGGCCGAAGTGTCGCGGCGGGTGCTAAACACCCGCGATGTCGATGCGCTACTGGCGCGTGAGGCGGAGGAGCGCGATCAGGCCGCCGGCGAAATGGAGCGGCTCCGCCAGACCGAACGTGCCGCCGCCCTGAGGGCGGAAGCCGCCATCGTGCGGCGCTATCGCCCGTCCGCCATCTGACCTCGCACCCGAAAGCTTTACGGCCTCTCAATATGTTGCCTCCAATAAGGAGCGCAGGAGAGGAGCCAGACATTGGCCGTCAAAGTGTCACCACAGCTGCATGAGGCGCTCGCGCTCTACGCCGAGCTGGAACAGGCCGTCATTTCCGCCGGCCGCCGATCCGATCCGGGCCGCAAGCTCGACCTGGTCCGCGCGCGCCGCAAATTCGCCGAGCAACTCGGCCGCATCGGTATTCTCATCGTCCAGGACCGGCAGCTCGCCGCCACACCGGACATCCAGAAGGCGATGAACAAGCACTTCACGACCTTCCGTTATGCGCTGGGCCAGCATCAGGCCGACTGGCCGGCCGTGCGCATCGACGAGGACCCGGAAGGCTATGCCCGGTCCGCCTGGGAGGCCTATTACAAGTCCGACCAGTTCTGGGAATGGTGCCTCGCCAATCTGGAGGTCCACCCTCCCATCACCACGCGGCCGGACCGAATCGTGTCGCGCGACGGGCCGCGTTACCGGGCGGAGTGACGCTCGCCTACATAGCCCCCGTCAATAAAGCCCTCTATGGGACTACGGGGATTCGGATTTGGCTTGGCGGGCCCTCGGTCCGAAACGGCACTCAGTCCTGCGCCGCTGTCACCAGCAGCTTGTCGATCTTGCGACCGTCCATGTCGACGATCTCGAAGCGCCAGCCCTGTTCGCTGAAATGATCGCCCTCCTGGGGCAAGCGGCGCATTACCGCGAGCGCGAAGCCGGCGACGGTGGCATAGTCGCGCTCTTCGTCCAACGCGATTTCGAGGCGGTCGGCCAGCGCGTCGATGGGCATCTGCCCGGAGACGAGCAGCGAGCCATCGTCGCGCTCGACCACCAGCGGATCGTCATAATCATCCATCACCGAGCCGAACTCGCCGGCAATGGACGCAAGCAGGTCCGCCGGGGTCACGATCCCCTCGAAATGCCCATATTCGTCATGGACCATCAGCATGGGCACTTCGGCCTCGCGCAGCACCTTGAGCGCATCCATGGCGTCCACCTGATCGGGCACGATGGCGGCCGGGCGCATCAGTGCGCGCGGATCGAGTGGTTCGCCCCGCGAAAGGGCGGCCACCACATCGCGCGCCTGGACGATGCCGATGATCTCCTCCACGCGGCCCTGGGCCACGGGCAGACGCGTGTGCTGCATTTCGGCCAGGCGGGCGCGCAGATCCTCGGGCGCGGCGTCGGCGTCGATCCAGTCCACTTCGTTGCGCGGCGTCATCACTTCGCGCACTGGCCGGTCGGCCAGCCGCACCACGCCAGAAATGATCGCCCGCTCGCTCTCCTCGATCACGCCCTGGCGCGTGGCTTCCGCGACAATGAGCTGCAATTCCTCCGCCGTCACATGATGCGGCGATTCGCCCTTCACGCGGAACAGGCGGAAGATGAGCGCGCTCGATCGCTCCAGCAGCCACACCAGCGGCGCCGTCACGCGCGCGAGCAGCACCATCGGCGGTGCGGTGAGCACCGCCAGCGGCTCGGGATTGCGCAGCGCATATTGCTTGGGCACCAGCTCGCCGATGATGAGCGAGACATAGGTGGTGAGGACGATCGCCGCGCCGAAGCCCAGCGTGCGCGCCGTTTCCATCGAAAAACCGAGTACGCGCAACGCATCGCCGGCCGGGCCGCCCAGCTTCTCGCCGGAGAAGGCGCCAGCCAGCACCGAGATGCCAGTGATGCCAATCTGGACCGTAGAGAGGAACCGCCCCGGGTCCGCGCTCAGGTCCAGCGCCGCCTGCGCGCCCCGCCGCCCCGCCTTGGCCATGGCCTGCAGGCGCGGCTGACGGGCCGAGACGATGGCCAGCTCCGACATGGCAAAAAGGCCGTTGAGCGCGATGAGGGCCAGCACGATCAGCAGATCGAACCAGGGGAATGCGGGCATGAGAGCAGGGCTGGGCATGAGTGTGCGCGCCCTTCTGCCCGCTTTCGGCCCATCCGACAACTGGTAGTGCGCGCGGCGGCGGCCACGTGCCGTTCAGGGAGCCTTCAGCCAGCGCATGCGTTCCATCCCTGGCCCTACCTCCGGGCTTCAAAAATATGGGAGAAGACACGTGAGCAAAACTCGACGCACCTCCGCCGTGCTGGCCGTGCTGACATCGACCATCGTCCTCGCCGGCTGCGTCACCAACCCCGAAACCGGCAATCAGCGCATCTCTCGAGCGGGCATCGGCGCCATCGGCGGCGCGCTGGGCGGCTATCTGCTGGGCGACGTGATCGGCGGCCGCAACGATCGCACCGAGAAGATCGTGGGCGCGGGCATCGGCGCCATCGCCGGCGCGGGCGTGGGCTATTATATGGATGAGCAGGAGAAGAAGCTGCGCGCGCAGACCGCCGGCACCGGCGTGGACGTGGTGCGCGAGGGTGACGAACTGCTGCTGCGCATGCCCTCCGGCATTACCTTCGGCACCGATCAGGCGTCGATCCAGCCGCAATTCTACCCGACGCTCAATCAGGTCGCCGACACGCTCAAGCAATATCCCAAGACTGCGATCGACGTGCTGGGCCATACCGATTCGACCGGCAGCGAGAGCTACAACCAAGCCCTTTCCGAGCGCCGCGCGCGCAGCGTGGCCGATTATCTGACGGCGCAGGGCGTGCAGAGCGTGCGCGTCGCCACGCGCGGCTATGGCGAGATGCAGCCCATCGCCAGCAACGAAACGGAAAGTGGCCGCGCGCAGAACCGGCGCGTGGAAATCCGGATCACGCCGGCCGTAGAGGGCTGAGCCGTCCTGTAGAGCAGCGTGCGGGCGTGGTGGCGGCGTTGGACGCTGGCCATGTCCGCCACTCCGCACGGGCCATTTCCCCTTCATCCGACGCTGCGTTGGGGGGATGGCCTTGGCGGGTTCGGCCTGCGTCGACGAACAGCGGCATGACACCCGGCCGCCCCACGCGAAACTTCCGTATAAGATTGTTCTCCATCTCCCCCCTTTGTGCCGAGCCTGCCTCTTCTCCCCTGGAGATGAAGAAAGGAGGGCGCTTGGACCGACACGAGGCGAACGGCGTTAGGGATGAAAGCGGTCTTTGCGGATGGAACTCACGACCAGCGAGACCTCGACGCCTTTAGAAAAGCTGGCTCCCACGTAGGCCGTCGACCACGAACTGCACCGCCAGCGCGGCGAGGATGACGCCGAGCACACGCGTGACGACCGCCTCTACTTGCTGACCCACCAGTCGCATGAGCGGGCCAATGGCCAGCAGAGCGGCGCCGAGCAGCATCAGGTTGGCAAGCAGCGCGGCAAGCACCAGCAGATTGGCCTCCATGCCTTGCGCACGGGCCATAAGCAGCATGACGGTGGCGATGGACCCGGGGCCGGCGATCATCGGCATGGCCATGGGGAAGATGGCGACATCCTCCACCTCGGGCGTCTCGCGGATCTTCTGGAGTCGGTCCTCGCGGCGCTGGGTGCGCTTCTCGAACACCATTTCCATGGCGATGAAGAAGAGCATGATGCCGCCCGCGATGCGGAAGCTGTCGAGATCGATGCCCAGCATGGCAAGCAGCGGTTCGCCGACCCAGGCGAAGCCAAGCAGGATGAGCGTGGCGGCCACGACGGCGCGGATCGCCATCGACCGGCGCTGCTGCGGCGTCGCCTCGCCGGTGAGGCCGTAGAAGATCGGCGCGCAGCCCGGCGGATCGATGACCACGAAGAACGAGACGAAAGCCGAGAGGAACAGCTCGATCATGGCGCGCCGGGGGCGAAGCGGTCGTCGAGCAGAATGAGGTCCGCGCCGCTGTAGCGAGTGGCGACGGTGAGCGCGCGGGCGCCGTCCGGCTTGCTCTCCCATTGCCAGCGCAGCGTGCCGTCCGGCGATTGGCCGACGCCGCTCGCGGGCGGTGGATTGGCGATGCGGACGATGGGAAGCTGCGCGCGCCAGCCGCGCCGGAGGTCGTCGCGCGGATCGTCGGTGCGCAGGCTGCTGCCCGGCCCGGCCGGCGCTGGACAATCGGCGACCTTGCCCTCCACGCTTTCGTCGGCATCGCGCGTCGGCGGAGGCGTCATCCAGTCCAGCAGCCATTTGTAGCTGCCGTCCTTCTGCTGGCGCCAGAGCGTCGCATAGCCGTCCACGCCGCCGTCCGGCCGCGCGATGTGGCCGAGCGCAACACCATAGCTGCCGTCGCAGGACAGGAACACGCGATCGGCCGTGCCGCCGGCCAATCGCGCGGGCGCGCGCTTCTTGAGCCAGTTCGGCGCGTTGACGATGCCGGGCACGAACAGGACCGCGTCCTTGTCCGCGGTCTGGCGCAGGCCGGCCTGCGCGCCCTCTTCCCGCATCAGCTTGGCGCGAGCGATCTCGGCGGCGACGACCGCGCTCGGGTCCGCGCTGGAGATCCGCGCTAGGCCCGGTCCGGTGCGGCTCAGTGGACCGTCACGCGGCTGCGCGCCCGCCGCGCTCGCACCCGCGAGAAGCGCGAGCAGAGCAAGGCGGACGGCAGCGGCTGTCAAAGCCCGGCGGGTGCGGGCAGGCCGGCGCGGGCGTGCGCGGCGACCAGCGTGTTGCGCAGCAGGACGGCGATGGTCATGGGGCCGACGCCGCCCGGCACCGGCGTAATCGCGCCGCAATGCGCAATGGCCTCGGCTGTCGCGACATCGCCCACAATCTTGGACTTGCCTTCTTCGTCCGCCGGCACGCGGTTGATGCCCACGTCGATGACCGTGGCGCCGGGCTTGATCCAGCTCCCCTTCACCATCTCGGGGCGGCCGACCGCTGCCACCACGATGTCGGCGCGGTGGACAACGCTCGCCAGTTCATGCGTGCGGCTGTGTGCGATGGTGACGGTGCAGCTCTCGCCGAGCAGCAGCGCTGCCATGGGCTTGCCGACGATGTTGGAGCGGCCGATGACCACGGCTTCCTTGCCGGAGAGGTCGCCCAGCTCGTCCTTGAGCAGCATCAGGCAGCCGAGCGGCGTGCAAGGCACCAGCGCGGTGGGATCGCCCACCGCGAGCTTGCCGGCATTGACGACATGGAAGCCGTCGACATCCTTGGCCGGATCGATCTTGGCGATGACCGCCGCATCGTCGAGATGCTTGGGGAGCGGGAGCTGCACCAGAATGCCGTCGACGCTAGGGTCGCCGTTCAGCTCCTCGACCAGTTCCAGCAGCTCTTCCTGGCTGATGGTAGCGGGGCGCTTGAACTCCAGACTCTCCATGCCGACTTCGACCGTAGCCTTGCCCTTGGAGCGCACATAGACGCTGCTCGCCGGGTCCTCGCCGACCAGCACCACGGCCAGACCCGGCTTGCGCCCGGCCTTCGCCACGAAATCCTCAACGCCCTTCGCCACGCGCCCACGCAGCTTCTCCGCGAAGGCCTTGCCGTCGATCGTCTTGCCCAAAGTCATGTCTCGTTCCGCTCCTTACTGGCGATCTCGTCCAGTTGATTTTCGGTCGCTGGCGTGCAGTCCAGAATCCGCAGGCGCTTTAGCCTGTTGGTATCGCCTGTCTCCAGCAAAATCGACGAGGGTGCGATGCGCAGCGCCTTGGCCAGCAACGCAATGAGCGCCGCATTGGCGCGGCCCTTGTCGGGTGGCGCGGTGACGCTCGCCTGAAGCCAGCGACTGCCCTGCGCGTCTGTGAACAGGCCGCCAATGCGGGCGCGTGCGGCCCTGGGCGTCAGGCGAAGGGCGAGCAGCAGGTCGGCGCCGTCCCGGCGGAGCGGCATGGCGCCCGCCCCCCGCTAGAGCAGCGAGCGCGCGATGCCGGGCAGCACCGCCTGCTGCAGGATGATGATGATGATGAGCACGACCATCGGCGAGAGATCGAGCGCGCCGAGATCGGGCATGATCCGGCGGATCGGGCGGTAGAGCGGCTCGGTCAGCCGATCGAGCGCGATCCAGATGCTGCGGATGATCTCGTTGCTGGTGTTGATGACGTTGAAGGCAATGAGCCAGCTCAGGATCGCCTGCACGATGATGATCCACCATGCGACATTGAGGAGGATGAACATCGTTTCGATGAGCGCGACGGCCATGATTGTTCCTGTGCCTGTGTAGGGAAGAGAGAGTCTAGCGCAGCTAATACACCTGCGACAAGTCCGCATATCCCTCTCCCGCCGGCGGGAGAGGAGAAGGCACCTACATCCGCACCAGCGTGCCGGCGCCGCGCCGGGTGAACACTTCCAGCAGCATGACATGCGGCACCCGCCCGTCGAGGATCACCGCCGCCTCCACGCCGCCCTGCACGGCCTTCACGCAGGTCTCTACCTTGGGGATCATGCCGCCGGAGATGGTCTCGTCCGCCACCAGCGCCTCGATCCGCGCGGGATCGAGGTCGGACAGCAGGGCCTTGTCCTTGCCGAGCACGCCCGGGACGTCGGTCAGCAGGAAGAAGCGCTTGGCCCTGAGTTCGGCGGCAATGGCGCCGGCCATGGTGTCGGCATTCACATTATAGGTCTGCCCGTCCGCGCCGATGCCCACGGGCGCCACCACGGGAATGATGCCGTCGCCCGAGAGGCTGTCCAGAATACGCCGGTCGACGCGCACCGGATCGCCCACGAAGCCCAGGTCCACATTGCGCTCGATGCCGCTGTTCGGATCGGGCGCGCGCTTGCCGGCCACCTTCTCGCACAGCACCAGCCCGCCATCCTTGCCCGAGATGCCCACAGCGCGGCCACCCGCCTGGGCAATCCAGCCTACGATCTCCTTGTTGATGGAGCCGGCGAGGACCATCTCGGCAATGGTCGCGGTTTCCTTGTCGGTGACGCGCAGGCCATTCACGAACTTGCTCTCCACGCCCAGCTTCTTGAGCATGGCGCCGATCTGTGGCCCGCCGCCGTGGACGACGATCACGTTGATGCCCACCATCTTCATGAGCACCACATCCTCGGCGAAATCGCGCGCCGCCTCGGGATCGCCCATGGCATGGCCGCCATATTTTACCACGAAGGTCTCTCCGGCATAACGCTGCATGTAGGGCAGTGCCTCGGTGAGGGTTTCCGCCTTGGCGAGCAGCGCGGGATCGGGCGCGTGATTGTCCGTCATGGGAGAGGGGTCCTTCTGCGGCCGGGACGCCGGCGGCGTCCGCGAAGACATGACTGAAACGGCACCCCGAAGGAGCCATCCCTTGCGCGCCCCTTATCGGCTTTGCGCGGCTGCGGAAAGAGCCGCCGCGCTGCCCTTGAAGTTGACGCTGCGTCATCTGCTAACCTGCGGCATGACCGATTCGCTCGACATCGCCCAGGTCGCCCGACTGACCGGCCTCTCTGCCCGGGCCCTGCGCTTCTACGAGGCGCGCGGACTCGTCACGCCGCTGCGCACCGCATCAGGCCGGCGCCACTTCGGCCCGGCCGAGATGGAGCGGCTGCACCTGATCGTCGCGCTCAAGGGCGCCGGCCTCAGCCTCGCCCATATCCAGCGCATCACTGCGGGGCGCACGCTCGACCTGCGCGCCATGGTGACGGCGCAGCGCGACGCGCTCGACGCGCAGGCCCGCCGCATCGACGATGCGCGCGCTCTGCTCACCACGATTCTGTCCCGCATCGATCACAGCGAGCCCATCGATGCCGCGACCTTCTGCTCGCTGATCCGGCAAGGAGACCAGCTCATGTCCGAACAGAAATGGCAGGAAGTGACTGCCCGCTACATGGATGCCGACCAGCTCGGCGCCTTCAATAAGGCCGCCGCGCGCCTGCCCGCGGACTTCGACAATGCCGCTCATGGCGCAAAGTGGAAGGATCTGGGCACCCGCATCAAAGCGGCGCTGCCGATGGACCCGGCCAGCCCGCAGGCGCAGGCCTTCCTCGACGAATGGGATGCGCTCCTGGCGCCCTTCCTCGCTGTCGCCACGCCGGAGATGCTGGCCGGCGTGCGCAACCTCTACGCGCATATCGAGGACTGGGAGGGTCAGGCCGATCCCGGCTTCGATGCCGAGGTGTTCCGCTTCCACCAGGCGGCGGCGCGGGTGCGCGAGGCAATGAAAGAACAGCGGAGCGAATAGCGACAGCCTGCGTGTTGCTGCGCGAACCGGAGCCTCTGATTCAGCCGACGCCTTCGCCGCCGTGGGCTCCCGCCTGCGCAGGAGCACATCACTGCCGAGGTCTGCTCTGCCCTCCAACGGGGGCGGCAATGGCGCGCGCCGGTGCCCCGGTGTCAGCGCGTGGGCACGGGCTCCTCGCCGGCATAATCGTAGAAGCCCTTGCCGGTCTTGCGACCGAGCCAGCCGGCCTCGACATATTTGACCAGCAGCGGCGCGGGCCGATATTTGGGATCGCCGGTGGTCGAGTGGAGCACCTTGCAGATCTCCAGGCAGGTATCGAGCCCCACGAAATCGGCGAGAGTCAGCGGACCCATCGGATGGTTGAGGCCGAGCATCACGGCATTGTCGATGTCGCGAACGCCGGCGACGCCCTCGCCCAGCGCGAAGATCGCCTCATTGAGCATCGGCAGCAGGATGCGGTTGACGATGAAACCAGGCGAATCGAAAGCATGCACCACCTGCTTGCCGAGCGCGCGGGCAAAGCCGTCCACCGCGCTCACCGTCTCCTCCGCCGTACCAAGGCCCCGGATGACTTCGACGAGCTGCATCACCGGCACCGGATTGAAGAAGTGCACGCCAATGAAGCGCGCCGGATCGGCACTGGCCTGGGCGAGGCGCGTGATGGGAATGGACGAGGTGTTGGTGGCGAGGATGGCGTCGGCGCGCAGCAGCGGGGCCAGCTCGGCAAAGATGGCGCGCTTCACCTCCTCGCGCTCGGTCGCTGCCTCGATCACCAGATCGCACGCGCCGAGCGGCGCGGCCTCGGCAATAGGCGTAATGCGGGCCAGCGCGGCCTCCGCGATATCGGCTTCCAGCTTGCCGCCCTCGACGGCGCGGCGCAGGCGCTTGCCGATACCGGCCTTGCCCTGTTCCGCGCGGGCAAGATCCACATCGCGCAGCAGCACCCCAAAGCCGGCTTGCGCGCATACCTGCGCGATGCCCGAGCCCATCTGCCCCGCACCGATCACCCCTACGGTCCGCATGGTCATCTCCCTTGTCCCTGGCCTTGAAAAACCGGCGGAACGGCCCTCGAGCGGGCAGCAACATTCACGTCTCGGCCCGATAAGCGACCGCTCTACCCCTCTCTTCGCAACTGCATTATGACGGGGGTGATGACAAGCCCGGCCTCCCGCTTCCTGTTGCTCTTCGCCGGATTGACCGGCACGCTGTCGGCGACGGCGCAGACCCCGTCCGTGCCGCCTCCCGCTGCCACTCCCGCCTTGCCCACGCTCGCGCCGGCACCTGCGCCGCCGGCGCTCGGGCGCGTGCGCCTGTTCGAGGATTGGGCGGTGGGCTGCGACAATCGCCTGACGTGCAGCGCCGTCTCGCTGCTGCGCATGGGCGCGGACGGGAGCGGAAGCGAGGGCGAGGTCTATTCGGTTCTGGTCTCCATCGAGCGGGCGGGCGGCCCGGACGGCGCCGCGACCATCGAATTTGCCGGCGCCTATGATCTGCGCGGCCGGATTAACCTGGTCGTCGACAATGAGGACGCCGGGCAGCTCAAGGTCGAGCGCGATACGGCGCGAGTCACGGGCGAGGAGGCGCTCAAACTGATCCGGCGGCTTGGCAGCAGCTATGCGCTCGAGCTACGGCAGGGCAAGATGGCTCTGGCGGCACCCTCGCTGAGCGGCCTCGCCGAGGCGCTGCGCTATATCGATGAAGTGCAGGGCCGCATCGGCAGCGAAGGCGCGCTCGCCGCCATTGGCGACGACGCAGCCGACCAGGCGCGGCCGCTGCCCGAGCCGACACTGGTCGCCCTGGCGGCAGACGGCCCGCCACCGGAGGATCCGCCGACGCTGAGCGCGCAGGAGCAGGAGGCGGCGCGGGCGCTGGCGCAATGCGGCGGGCGCCAGCGCACGGCCCTGCCCGTCGAGGCCCATGCGCTGGACCGCAGCCATGTGCTGGCGCTGCTGCCCTGCGACACGGATGCGGACAATGTCTCCAGCATCGCCCTGGTCGCCAGCGGCGAGCCCGGCGCGCGCCGCTTCTCGGTCGCGCGTTTCGACCTGATGCCGGGCGCGACTGGCGAGCCGGGGACGCCGCCCCTTATCGTCAATGCGCAATGGAATCCTGTGCGCGGCCTGCTTTCCAGCTTCGCGCGGGGGCGCCCGCTTGGCGACTGCGGCACCAGCGAGACCTATCGCTGGGATGGCGCGATGTTCCGCCTGATCGAGGCGCGCGCCATGCCGGTGTGCCGCGGCGCCTGGGAATGGCCGGTCATCTGGTCGGCCGTGGCGCAGGACGGGACGACTCGTACGGCCGCCGTCGATCACTAGGCCGCCGCGTCGACGCATCGTCGCCGCCGGACATTCAGTGACTCACCCAAGGCAACAGGAGCGATACACCACGGCCGACGAGCGCCCCCGCGTATCATCGCGGTGCGCCGCCGCAGCGCTCGTTCGGGCGATCAGTCCTCACGCGGCCATAGCGAGAGCGTGGGCTGCACACGTCAACGGCTGCAAGGCCGTCGCTTGGGGCCATCGGCGTCCCACACAAAAGGGGAGCGGCGCGCTGGCCCCGCTCCCCCCTCATGATCGCGCGACGGCGTCTTATTGCTTGCCGGCCACCGAATAGGTGATGGCGGCGTTGCGCGTCTTCTGGAACTCAGGGACGGTCATGCCCTTGAAGGCAGCATAGACGTCGATATTGCCGATGCCGAGCACGGCGGCCATCTTCTCCAGCATGAAGAAAATGACGCCGTAATGGATCATGCCGATCCAGTCGCGGCGACGGATGAGGTCCTGTTCCTCCTCGGTGAGGTCGGATTCGGCGAACAGCCCTTCCTGATCCTCAACGAAGCGCTTGCGGAAGTCCGGCTCGATCAGGCGGTGAAGGAAATGGTTCATCCGGAAGCCCTTGACCGCGCGGTCGATGGTGAAGGGATAAGTGCCCTCGATCTCCTCGACACCGGCCAGCTCGCGCTTGGCGCGGGCGCGCAGCGCCTCGTCGCTCTCCGCCGGCGGCACCGGATCGCCCAAGTCTTCCAGCAGCATGGTCGCGATCGCGGTCATGGACGGGAGGAAATAGCTCTGGTGGAGCTTGTTCACCTTCTCCGAGAGCGCGCCGCGCATCAGCAGCCACATCACGATCTCGGCGCCTTCCCAGCCGCCGAGCTTGGCGAGGTCCGTCACGGTGGCGCTGAGCAGCGACGTGGGGTCGTTGGTCAGCTTCTCCATGAACTCCATGTCCCAGGCGGTGTTGTTGAAGCCCGCCCGCTCGCCATGCACCTGGTGCGAGAGGCCGCCGGTGCCGGCAATCACCACCTTGATGTCCTTGGGATAGCTCTGGATCGCGCGACGCAGCGAGCGGCCGAAATCCCAGAAGCGCTTGGCCTTGGGAATGGGATGCTGGAGCACGCCGCACTGGAGCGGCACGATGCGGCAGGGCCAGCCATGCTCATGCTCGAGCAGCACCGAAAGCGGCGAGAAGGCGCCATGGTCGAGGCCCAGGCCCTGCCAGTAGGCGAGGTCGAACTCATCGGCGACCATGCACTCGGCAATATGCTTGGCGAGGTCCGGGTCGCCCTTGATGGCCGGCAGGTCGCGCTGGCCGCCGCCTTCGTCCGCCGGCGAATATTCCTCGCCCACGCCGAGCGCGAAATGCGAGTAATGCGTGAAGAAGGACGTCATGTGATCGTTATAGACATAGAGGATCACGTCCGGCTTCTCGCGGGCGAGCCATTGCTTGACCGGCTCGAACCCCTCGAAGATCGGCGCCCAGACCGGGTCATCGAACTTCTTCGCATCGTGCGCGAAGGCAATGGTGGGTGTGTGGGAAACGGCGACGCCGCCGATGATCTTAGCCAAAGGACCTCTCCTTACCAACGTCTGGGGCCATGGAATCGCCCCGGATGGATCTGTTGCACTTCACATGAAATTTGTATGTGAAGCAAACAGAATTCCTTGATCTGCCGCAAAGGGCGCGGGCGAGGGGCCCGCCTTATCCGCAGGGTTCTGACGGGATGCCCGGCAGGCGCGCCATGTGCTGCGAGGGAAAGGGCGCGACCAGCGGGCAGGCCTCCTTCCAGGAGGCCGCCAGCCATGTCTCATGATCCTCAGCGTGGAGGATGACCGGCATGGCCGCCGCGCCCACCCCGGCGCCGATGAGACGATTGGGCGCGCAACTGAGCAGCGCGAAGCTCGGCACCTCGCTATCCCGCCAGATGCCCGCCAGAGCGAAGAGCGGCGGGCCGGCGAGGTCCGGCGGAACACCGGCGAGCCCCAGCCAATGGGGCATGCGGCAGCCGGTCGCCAGGTCTTGCGCCCGCCCCCATTTGCGGAAGGCCGTGGCCGGCACCAGGCAGCGCATCTCCGGCTGCCGCAACGTCCCGATCCAGAAAGGACTTTCCAGATTGCGCACATGGAGAACAGGCGGCCCCGACGCGGCGGCGACGCGCGGCGGCGGCGGCACACCCCATTGGCGCGGTACGAGACGGCGCATCCGATCGCGGCCACGCACGATCACCGGCGCATAGCCGCCGGGCCCCACCACGCCGCCTTGCCAGGGGTCCGCACCAGCCTGCGCGCCGAACCGCACCGCAACGTCGCGGGCCGTGGCATCGAGGCGATAGAGGTCGGTCATGGCGGCGCGGCGTCTCCGTTGCGCCGCCTTTGTCACCATTCGCCGGCCGCCCGCAAGCGCCTGGCTGGTAGACGGTGCCACGCCGCTATGGCAGGCAGGCGCAATGACCTTCTTCCTGTCCCTCCCGCACGCCCGATGAGCGCCGCGCACGCCCTCATCGACCGGCTCGGCCTGGCGCCGCATCCCGAGGGCGGCTGGTATCGCGAGACCTGGCGCGCGCCGGAAGCCGGCGGCGAACGCGGCCATGCAACGGCCATCCATTTCCTGCTGGAGCAGGGCCAGCACTCGCACTGGCACCGGGTCGATGCGGCCGAAATCTGGCTCTGGCATGCCGGAAGCCCGCTGCACCTCGCCATCGCCGCAGACGAACGCGGACCAGTGCAGACGCACTGCCTGGGCGGCGATCCGCTGGCGGGCGAGCAGCCGCAGATCGTCATTGCACCCAATCACTGGCAGGCCGCGCATGCCGAGAGGGGCTGGACACTGGTGAGCTGCGTGGTGGCGCCGGCGTTCCGCTTTTCCGGCTTCACGCTGGCGCCGCCGGACTGGGCGCCGGGCCACGACGCAAAGGGCTAAGCGGCGCGCCCGCCGGTCCACTACCCCCTAAAAATCGAAGACCAGGGTGGCACGCGTCGAGGTGTCGGTCGACTGACGGCCGATCGGCGGATCGGTTTCCTTCTGCACATTGAAGGAGAGCCGGCCGGAGAGCTTGCCGCTGAGCTTTGCCGTGAGCGCGCTGGTGGCGTTGATCGTGGTGTTCTCATCGCCCGTCAGTGCGGACGCATTCTGCGTGAACTGCATGCCGGGGTTGATCTGCCAGCGATACGCGAGCGAGAAGCGCGCCGCGAAATCCTCTTCCGAGCCGCCGCCGACGAACAGTGTCTGGCGCAGGGCCGGCGCGGCTTCCAGGTCCAGAGTCATGCCGCCCTTGTTGAGCGCGCGATAGCCCAGACCGAGGGATTCGGTAAAGCGCCGCGCGTAGCCCGCAAACTTGTCCTGCTCCCAGCCCAGCGTGCCAACCAGCGACATGCCGTCGCGCAGCGCATAGTTGGCCGAATAGCCCAGAGCATATTTCTGCCGCGCGGTGATGCCGTTGCTGCGCAGATAATCGACCAGACCCGTGAATTTGTGGCGGATGAAGCGCCCTTCTTTGGCGATGTTGAGGCCAATCACCACACTCGTTTCGCGGGTGTTGCCGCTGGAGAAACCGGCACCGGCCTGCCCTTGGCCCGACCAGCCGTCCAGCATGCCTTGGGCCGCCAGCCGCTCCTCGCGCGCCTTGGCGGCCTGCGCCTTCACCTTGGCAATCTCGCTGGAGCCCAGTTCCTGAATTTCGTCGGCATCGTCAGGATTTGTTGCCTTGGCGACGCGCATCACGGCATTGAGCGTCGCATCGTCTCCACCGCGTGCGGCCTCACGGACCATTGCTTCAACCGCAGGCGGCATGGCGGCCGCAGCAGGAGCAACGGTCGCGCCAGCACACAGGATCAGGATCTGGGCCGGGCCGGCGCGAAACAGGCGGGGGCGGATCATGGGCAGCTCCGTGAAGGTCCAAAGCCCTGATCTTGGACCGACGCCGCGGCCGCTTCAACCCGCCCTTGGTCGTAGGTGCGCAGAGTCGGACCGGCTGATATTGTCTCCCAAAGCGCCAACGTATCTGGCCCGCATCGGAACGAAAGGAGCCCCGCGGCAGCGCCGCGAGGCTCGTTGGGCCGGCGTCCGGAGGGCTTTGTCCCGGAGCCCTCCGGCCGAGGCAGCGATCAGGAGAAGCTGACCGCGCTGACGCGGCGGCGACCGCGCATCGTATAGCCCACGGCGCCGAAGCCGAGGATCATCATCGCCCAGCTCGCCGGCTCGGGCACGGCCTGGGTCGGCGGCGTGATCGTCCAGAACAGGAAGTCCTGCTTCTTGTCATTCTGGGCGACATAGAGCTGAAGACCTTCGGTCACGCTACCGGTGAGCGAGGCATTCAGATAGTCGTTGGCACTGCTCAGAACGCCGGAGCCGTTGCGCACGTCATCCGCCCAGAACTGCTTGGGCGTGGTCGTCACCGTCTCATAAATGATATTCCCGCGCCAATCGCGCATGATGTTCCCGCGCCAGTCCTTCTTGGGCACCTGCGTGGTTTCCGTGATCTTGTTGATGTCCAGCGTGGTCATCGTCTCGTTGACGAGTTCCCACAGCGCAAGCTGCACCGCCGCGTCATGCTTCTGGTTGGTCTGGGCGCCCTGGGCGCTGATGAGCGCGCCAATGCGCGCCACGGTCTGATCGCTGCCCGCACCCAGATAATCGGAGAGCGACAACACGTTGAACGTACCGCTGGCGGCCGTCTGGAAGATATCGATGCAATAAGCGAAATATTCGACCGGAACGCTCGACGAACCGTTGTTCAGCGTTCCCGTCAGATATTGCGGCGTCAGCAGCACGTTATTGACCGAGGTGGTCGGGCTGCTGGTCTTGTGCAGATCAGCCGTCGGCACGCCGGAGTTGTAAACCTTGGTAACGGTCGCAGTCAGCGTGACCGCGGCCTGGGCGGTGCCCGCGAAGGTAAGCGCGGCGCTGGTCAGCGCCATCCCAAGAAGCTTGTTCATTTCGATACCCCTACACTGTGTCCCAGGCCGGTATCGCTCGGATGCGTTCAAATATAAATATTCGTTAACTTTAAAAGTTGGCGGTTAACTTTCTTCTTTGTGCCAAAATGACCGATATGTTTCCCAAAAATCGTTAATTTACAGGAGGTGGATTTAACGAACATGGTTAACGTCTGACGCAGCGTTCTAAACGAATCCGGCGACTCGGACGTGCAGGACCTGGGAGTGGCCGACAGGTCATGGATCGGCGCACCAACTCGGCTCATCTTCTCGGAAAAGAAAATGACCGTGGAACTGGCAGCCCAAACTCCCGCAACGCCCACACAGAGCGCCGAGGTCTCGTTAAATTCCGGTATGTTCAGATCGCGACTGTCTCGACCCGATTTCGGGAGGCGCTAGGCGCGGCGCGGGCGACCGAAGGCTTCGCGCAATTCGTCCTTGGCGGCCTCTAGCACCTTGCGCTGTGCAGGATCGAGGTCGTCGCCGGCGCGGTTGATGTAGAAGGTGAGCATCGACATGGCGGAGCGGAACGGCCCCGCCTTGCGCCGCCGGCTCGCCTCGGCCGAGCGTTTGAGCGAGGCGGCGATCGCCTTCGGGTCCTTGCGCGTGAAGACATCCTGCTCAAGATCGAGCGCATCGCTGCTCTCGGTCACATGCTGTGACCATTTCTTCGTTCCACCCATCATTCGCGTGCCTTCCCACCCTGGATCCGTGCCGCCCCCGCCATGGATCGCACGTTCGCGCCGTCGCCGGCCTCCCGGTCCCGAGGGGCCGGTCAGGCGCGACGACAGCGCGAACGTGAACCAGAGGAAGAAATGCGCGAGAGGAGCACCCGTTCCCCAGCTCGCATCGCCGCCGGTCGACGGCGCCTCAGTCCGCGAAGAGCGCGCCCTGGGGATCGGGCACCGCGCGCAGCGGCCAGCGCCCGCGCAGAACGTGACGCGACAGGCCAACAAGGCTTTCCAGCAGCACGAACCCCTCCACCGCCCAGCCGAAATCGTCGACCGCCCGCTGGCTTGGTGTATCGGCGCGATAGCGCAGAGTCAGATGCGGGTGGAACTGCCAGTCCGGCCGCATGGCTGCGCCAGCCCGCGTCATCTCGTGCGCGATCGCCGCCTGGAGCGTGCGCAAGGCTGGAATCGCCTTGGCAGGACGCAGCGCGGCGGTGCGTGCGCCGATGCTCAGCCGGTCGAGCCGCAATGTGAACGGCGCCGCCGCCACGCTCTCGCCGGCCTGTACCAACGCCGCCATGAGCGCCGGTTGCGGCACAGGGAAATCGGGCGTCAGCGCCAGCGTCACATGCAGACGTTCGGGCGGGAGCAGGCCCTTCTCGCCCAGCGTGGCCACCGCAAAGGCATGGATGCGGTGCGCCGTTTGCCGATCGGGCCGCAGCGCGAAGAAATAGCGATGCGCCTGAAGCATGGGTGAGGGAGGAGAAGAGGAAGCGGGCTGGGGCATGGCAGGACGACTCGGTTAGATGTTGCCATTTTGTTCTCAATTGTATGCGGAGTCTATGGCCGCCTGCATCCTTATCGCCCATCGCCCGTTCTCCGGCGCACACAGCAAGGAGACCGCTCGTGGGCAAGACGCTCAAGGATCTGGCCGAGGACATGCGCCGCATCGATTTCGCCATGCTTATCACGCACGGGCCGGACGGCGCGCTGGCCGCGCGGCCGATGAGCAACAATCGCCAAGTGGACTATGATGGCGATAGCTGGTTCTTCACGGACGAGAATACGCGGATGATCGAGGACATCGCCCGCACGCCGGAGGTGGCGCTCACCTATCAGGGGTCGACCGGCCTGCTGGGGATGCGGCCGCTCTTCATCGCCATCGAGGGCCTCGCCAGCGTGGTGCGCGACCGCGCGCAGTTCGCCGCGCACTGGACGGACGCGCTGGAGCGCTGGTGGCCGCAGCGCATCGCCACGCCGGGCCTGGTCCTTATCCGCGTGGAAGGACGGCGCGCCCATTACTGGGATGGCGACGATGAAGGCGAGCTGCTGCTGGAAGAGGATGCCGCAACGCTGGAGTGAGCGGGCGCGGCGGCCAAGCTGAACCGGCGGGCATGTTCATCCCCGCCATCACCCCAGCGTGACAAACAGCTCCGCCTCGATCACCCATTGCCCGCCGATCTCACGCCACTTGGCCGTATAAAGACCGGACGCGACAACGTTCCCGCCCGCGCCGCTGCCGTGCCAATCCCCGCGCTCGAACGCGATCGGCTCGATGGGAGAGACAATCACCTCGCTGGGCAGGCGCACATAGACCAGCCGGCCCGCCGCGGCGAAATCGCGCCGCCAGACCTTCACCTGCGCCATGCGCCCGGCAATGACGGCGCTGTCCGTCCCCGTGACCATCACGCAGTCGCGCGCCAGAAGCGGCCCGATCGCGTCCGCATCTGCCTCCGCGATGGCACGGTTGAAGGCGGCGCGGCGTGCGCGGATTGTAAGGGCGGCGGCGGTGGTCATGGGCGATCTGTAGCGAAGCGCAGCCAAAATGTCAGGCAATGTGCCTGTGCGCTATGGCGGAAGAGCAGCGCGTCTCAGCCATTCAGAGTGAGCGGATCATTCGATTTGAACTTGCGACTCGTTCTCAATAGATGCGGAAGACCAGACGCCGGGGTTCACCCCAAAAGCCGAGTCAAAGCCAATGTCCCGCGACCTCATCAAGACGTCCAGCTATCTGTGCATCCATCTGGGCGTGGGCTTCTCGGTCGCCTATGTGCTGACCGGCTCGCTGGCGCTGGCCGGCGGCATCGCGCTGATCGAGCCCTGCATCAATGCCGTGGCCTTCTATGGCCATGAACAGGCATGGAAGAAGATCGATGCGCGCGCCGCAAACCACAACGGAGTGGAGACGACGCCCGATTCACGCCGCCTCCGCCTCGCCTGAAACGCGCCGGGCAAGCGGTAACCGCAAGCCCGGCCCGATAGGTGTCCGCCCATGATCTTGGCGGCACTGCCGTCAGTCGTGCTCCCGGCCGCCCGCGCCCATGTAAAGCTCGCTGCCCGTCTCGCGGAACTTCTCGCTCATCGCCGCCATGCCGGCCTCGGAGTCTTCCGCCGCAATGAAGCCGGTGCTCTCCTGATTCTGCTTCGCGGCAAAATCGCGCACTTCCTGCGTGATCTTCATCGAGCAGAATTTGGGGCCGCACATGGAGCAGAAATGCGCCGTCTTGGCCCCCTCCGCCGGCAGTGTCTGGTCGTGATATTGCTCGGCGGTATCAGGGTCGAGGCTGAGGTTGAACTGGTCACGCCAGCGGAACTCGAAGCGGGCCTTTGAGAGCGCATCATCCCGCACCTTCGCGGCCGGGTGGCCCTTGGCGAGGTCGGCAGCGTGGGCGGCGAGCTTGTATGTCACCACGCCCACCTTCACGTCGTCGCGGTCGGGCAGGCCCAGATGCTCCTTGGGCGTGACGTAGCAGAGCATCGCCGTGCCGTACCAGCCGATCATCGCGGCGCCGATGCCGCTGGTGATATGGTCGTAGCCCGGCGCGATGTCGGTGACGAGCGGCCCCAGCGTGTAGAAGGGCGCTTCCCCGCAGCTTTCGAGCTGCTTGTCCATATTCTCCTTGATCTTGTGCATGGGCACATGGCCCGGCCCCTCGATCATCACCTGCACGTCCTGCGCCCAGGCGCGCTTGGTCAGTTCGCCCAGGGTATAAAGCTCGGCGAACTGAGCCTCGTCATTGGCGTCGGCAATGGAGCCCGGCCGCAGCCCGTCGCCCAGCGAATAGGCGATGTCATAGGCCTTCATGATCTCGCTGATCTCGTCGAAATGCTCGTAGAGGAAGCTCTCCTTGTGGTGCGCGAGGCACCATTTCGCCATGATCGAGCCACCACGCGAGACGATGCCCGTGACGCGCTTGGCAGTCATCGGGATGTAGGGCAGCCGCACGCCGGCATGGATGGTGAAATAGTCCACGCCCTGCTCGGCCTGTTCGATGAGCGTATCGCGGAAGATTTCCCAGGTCAGGTCCTCGGCGATGCCGCCGACCTTCTCCAGTGCCTGATAGATGGGCACAGTGCCGATCGGCACGGGCGAATTGCGGATGATCCACTCGCGCGTATCGTGGATGTTGCGGCCGGTGGAGAGGTCCATCACCGTGTCGGCGCCCCAGCGGATCGCCCAGACCATCTTGTCGACTTCGCTCGCGACGTCGCTGGCCACGGCCGAGTTGCCGATATTGGCATTGATCTTGACCAGGAAATTGCGGCCAATCGCCATCGGCTCGCTTTCCGGGTGATTGATGTTGCTGGGGATGATCGCGCGCCCGCGCGCTACCTCGTCCCGCACGAACTCCGGCGTCACATAATCGGGGATGGCGGCGCCCCAGTCCTGCCCGTCGCGGATATGCGCGCGCACCTGCTCGCGGCCGAGATTCTCCCGCTCGGCGACATATTCCATCTCCGGCGTGATGATGCCGCGCCGGGCATAGTGCATCTGGGAGACATTCATGCCCGGCTTCGCGCGCAGCGGGCGCTTCACGACATTGGGGAAGGGCCGCACGCCGCCGGAGCGGTCGGGGCCGAGCTGGCCGTTGTCCTCCGGCCTGACGGCGCGGCCATCATAGGCTTCCACATCGCCCCGGCCGAGAACCCAGTCCCGCCGCAGCGCCGGCAGGCCGGCCATGATGTCGATCTGCACGGCGGGATCGGTATAGGGACCGGACGTATCGTAAACGCGGATCGGCGGCTCGCCGGATGAGGGCTCCAGATCGATCTCGCGCATCGCGACACGGATGCCGCTGCCCGATTTGGCCGCGACATGGACCTTGCGGCTGCCACGAATAGGTCCGGTGGTGACGCCGATCTCGGCCTTTGCGGGAATATCTGCCATGCGCGTTCCTCCATCGGGCGGACTTCGGGCGGCATGTCGTGCGAGGAGCGCCCTCCCTCCGCCTGTGCTAACAGGTTCAGGTTCGACGGGTCGGATGGCGCTACCCATCCCTCTCAGCCTTTCAGCGGGCTCCCCGGGGATGAAGCAAGTCTAGGCCGGGCGGGCGGGGAAGTCCAGCCGGGCGGCAACGGTGCTCGGGCCAGGTCGAACCGAGCGTCGGCGCGACCAGTGAGACCGGCGAGGATGAGGAGCAAACCGATGACGAGGCCGAGAATGCAGAGCGGCACGAGAATGGGCCGGATCGCCAGCACCAGACGCATGAACAGCGCGGGAAGCGCCAGCAGCAGCACGCCTTCCAGGGCGATGATCCAGCCGACCAGCGAGAGGAGCGTGCCGAGCGGCGTCATCCACTCCTGATGCGCCATGATCCATGCCGCGCCCACGGCAAGCGCCAGCGCGCCATAGCCGAAGAGCAGGCCGGGCGACTCCGCCATCTCCTCCCACAGGCGCGCGCGGCGCGCAGCCGGCATGAGCAGCACGCCGAGCGAGCCGGCGAAGACATAGGCGCCGAACGCGACGGCAAGATGAAGCGTGAGGGGCAGGAGGACACTCATCGGTCGTCTTCTCCTTCAGCCCGCGCGCTCAGCCCTTCTTGCGCGGCTCCGGCGGGATGGTGACACGGATGTCTTCGCCATCCTGACCGGGAAAGCCCTGGAACAGCGCATCCACCAGATTGGGCACGAGGTAGGTGAGGCGATTGCTCAGCGACTGTGCGCGCGCCGTGCCTTCGAACAGGCGCGTACCGCCGTCGGCCTTGTCGATCTTGAGCGTGAGCTGGCTCTGATAGACGACATAGGTCTCGACCTCTTCATAGCCTGGGCCCCACAGGAACGGGTCGTAGAAGCCGAAGGCATAGCCGCCGCGCCAGCCGCGATAGGAACGGTAGGCGAAGGGCCGGTAGAAGGGATCGTAGAAGGGGCTGTAATAGGGCCGCGCAAAACCGCTGGAGCGCACGCGCGGCTGGCCCTTGTCCACGCCGTAATCGAGCCGCACGATGAGCTGGGCGCTGCCCGGATCGACCGCGCGGGTATAGCCCACGTCCGTAAGGCGCGCGGCCACGAGATCGGCATAATGGGCGAATTCCAGGCTGCCGGCGAGCTGGGGATTGTCCGGCATCACCGTGAAGCTCTGGCCCTGCGCGGGAGGCGGCAGCGTCTGGTGGAAGCGCGTCACATTGGCGTTGAAGCCGGTCGAGCAGCCGGTGAGGCCCGCAACAGCGGCCAGCGCGGCGGCGATCGTGTAGAGGCGGGTCTTGCTCATGTGCGCGGTTCCATTCGCTCGGGCGTCATCGTATGGCAACGACGCCCCGTCGCAGACATCTGCTTATCGCACTTCTGCCACGGATCAAATGAACTCCCCTTGAATGGGGCCGGTTCCCCAGCGCTCCCTCAGCGCATCAGACCCATCGCCTCATAGGCGCCCATGAGCGTGGGCTGCGCCGCGTCGGCCGCCTTGCGCGCGCCCGCGGCCAGAATGGCGTCGAGCGTGGCGGGGTCCTCGCGCAGGGCCACATAGCGTGCGCGGATCGGCTCCAGCTTGGCCACGACCAGATCGGCCAGCGCCGGCTTGAACGCGCCGAACCCCTGCCCGCCAAACTGTGCGCAGACCGCATCCGGCGTCATATCCGCCAGCGCGGCATAGATGCCGACGAGATTCTGCGCTTCTGGCCGGCGCTCCAGCCCCGCCGCCTCACTGGGCAGCGGCTCGGGGTCGGTCTTGGCCTTGCGAATCTTCTGCGCCAGCGCGTCAGCATCGTCGGAAAGGTTGATGCGGCTCATGTCTGACGGGTCGGACTTGGACATCTTGGCCGTTCCGTCGCGCAGGCTCATGATCCGCGCCGTCGCCTTCTGGATATAGGGCTCGGGCACGGTGAACAGCTCCACACCGAAATCGGTGTTGAACTTGATCGCCACGTCGCGCGTCAGCTCCAGATGCTGCTTCTGGTCCTCGCCCACCGGCACATGGGTGGGCTGGTAGAGCAGCACGTCGGCAGCCTGGAGCACCGGATAGACATAAAGGCCCACGCTCGCGCCCTCGCGATTCTTGCCGGCCTTGTCCTTGAACTGGGTCATGCGGTTGAGCCAGCCGATGCGCGCCGTGCCGCACAGCAGCCAGCACAGCTCGGCATGGGCCGGCACACGCGCCTGGTTGAAGAGCACGCTGCGCTCGGGATCAATGCCACAGGCGACCAGCGCCGCGGTCATGTCGCGCACATTGGCGAGGCGCTGCTCGCGCGTCTCGTGCACGGTGATGGAGTGCATGTCCGCCAGGAAGAAGAAGCAACGCGAATCGCCGGTCATCTCATTCTGCATGCGCGCCCAGTTGCGGATGGCGCCCAGATAGTTGCCAAGGTGGAGATTGCCGGTCGGCTGGATGCCGGAAAGGACGCGCATGGATCTACTCGGTTTGCTGTGGCGGGATGGGTCCGGCCGTGCTCGCACGCGGCCGCCGCCGCCTTAGCTGCGCAAGCAGGTCCTTGTCGAGCGCGCCGAGGAGCCAGGCCGCGCCGAAGAACACGACGAGCCCCGTTACTACCAACGCGGCGAGCGACCAGACGCGCTCGATGATGCCGCCGCCATAATGCCCGGCCAGCGCCGGCATGAGCAGATGCAGCGCCAGCGCCATGAAGGCGGTGGCGAGGATTTGCCGCGCGATCCGCCCCGCCAGCCGGCCCGTGAAGCGGAACCAGCCGCGCCGGTGCAGCATCGCGTAGAGCATCAGGCAATTGAGCGTGGCCGAGGCCGCCGTGGCGCTGGCCAGGCCCACGATGCCGAAGCGGCGCACCACCACCAGATTGATGGCGATGTTGACGATGAGCGCGATGAAGGCCGTCCACACCGGCGTGCGCATATCCTCACGGGCGAAGAAGCCGGGATTGAGGATCTTGACGATGACATAGGCCGGCAGCCCCGCGACCAGCGCCACTACGATCTGCGCCATCAGCGCGCCATCCGCGGGCGTGAACTTGCCCCCCACGAAGAAGGCCGTGGCGAAGGCGGGCGCGCAGACCGCGAGCGCGGCAGCCGCCGGTAGCGTGAGCAGCGTCGCCATCTCGAAGGCGTTGGTCTGGAGTCGCTGCGCTTCCTTGGCATCGCCCAGATGGATATGGCGCGAGAGCATGGGCAGGATGGCGGTGCCAAGCGCGATCCCGACGATGCCGAGCGGCATCTGGTTGAGTCGGTCGCCCATCTTGAGCAGCGTCAGTGAGCCCTGCGGCAGCGTGGTGGCGAAGAAAGTGTCGACGAACTGGCTCACCTGGTAAATGCCCGCGCCGAACGTCGCCGGCAGGATGAGCATGCCCAGGCGCCGGACCTGCGGCGTGAGGCGTGGCAGGCGAATATGCACGCGCACACCGGCGCGGCGGGCTTCCCAGACCAGATAGACAAGCTGCGCCACGCCGGCGGCCGCGACGCCGAAGGCGAGCGCGCGCGCCACGGTCACGTCGTCGCCGCCCCGCTGGCGCAAATACCAGCCCACGATCATGGACAGGATGAGCGTCAGGTTGAGCAGCACCGGCGCCGCCGCGCCGGGGCCAAAGCGCGAGCGCGCGTTGAGCACGCCGGAGAGCATCGCCACCAGGCTGATGAGCCCCAGATAGGGGAAGGTGATGCGACTGAGCGTCACCGACAGCTCGAACTTGCCGGGCACGCCCGCGAAATCGCTGGCGAGCAGCCAGACAATGGCGGGCATCGCGATCATCGCCAGTGCGCTGAAGCCAATGAGCACCCACACGAAAATGGAAAGCACGTCGCTCACGAAGGCTTCCGCCTCCGCCTCGCTGCCCGGCTGCTCGCCGTCGCCGTGCAGCGCCCGCGAATAAAGCGGCACGAAGGCCACCGAGAAGGCCCCCTCCGCAAACAGCCGGCGGAAGGTGTTGGGCAGGATGAACGCGAGCTGGAAGGCGTCCGCCGCCAGCCCCGCGCCCAGCACGCGCGCGAGCATCATGTCGCGCACGAAGCCGAAGACGCGGCTGACGGCCGTCAGGCCCCCGATGGTGCCGACATTGCGGACAAGGCTCATCGCGCGGCCGTCTCCTTCAGCGAGCCGGGCCGCGTCGCCGGCTCATGCCCGCTTCAGGCCTCGCCGGCGGCCGGCTGCTGGGCAGCCTGCTGCGCCTGGAGCTGCTGGACATAGAGCCCGCCGAAATCGATGGGATCGAGCAGCAGCGGCGGGAAGCCGCCATCCTGCACGGCGTCCGCCAGCACGCGGCGCGCGAACGGAAACATGAGGCGCGGCGCCTCGCCATAGAGGAAGGGCTGGATCTGCTCGGCCGGGATGTTGCGCAGACCGAACAGGCCAGCATAGACCAGTTCCACCGCGAAGGCCGTGCCCTGGTCGGAGACCGCCTTGGCCGTGATCTTCAGCGCCACCTCGTGCACATCGTCGGCGGCCTTCTCGCTGCTGATGTTGAACTGCACGTCGATATTGGGCTGGGTCTGCCAGCTATAGACAGCCGGCGAATTGGGGTTCTCGAAGGAAAGATCCTTCACATACTGCGCGATCAGGCCGATCTGCGGCAGGTCGTCTGCGCCGTTCGCCATGGTGTCGGTCATGCTGTCCTCATCCTTGTCTAGCTGTCGCGCACGGCGCGCCGGACAAGGAGGGCCGGCGGATCGGGCGCGGCGTGAAGGCCGCGGGCACCGGCGCGCGTGCGGCCGGCCCCCGAAGCGCGCCGCTTAGCAGGGGCTCCGGCGCAGAGCAATCGTTTCGCCGCGCCGCGCAAAGGCCCTCGGCATCCCGCAACGGCACGCCCGGCGCGAGTCGCACGGCAGGGTGCCGGCGTCTTTTCAGGCGCTTGGCATCCGTCAATGCGCCGTTAAGCGTTGGACGTTTGAATATTGTGCGAAAGACGCTTATGTCTCCATGGTTGAGCCGTGCTGAAAGGGTTTTTGGGCCTCGTGACCGTCATCGTCATTCTCGCCATGATCTTCGCTTTGCTGGCCCTGCGGCTCTTCGCCGTGCTGGGCCGCCGCACCGGGCATGAGCAGCGCCAGTTGCCCACGCCCGCGGACGATCGTTCCATCGCGGCGCGGCCCGTGGCCGCCAGCCCGGGCGATGCGCGCACCGATGCCGGGCGCGAACAGGAAGCGGTGGTCGCGGCGCCGGCCCAGTCCGGCTTGCGCGCGCTCATCCAAGCCGACCGCAATTTCGACGTCACCCAGTTCCTGGTCGGCGCCCGCGCCGCCTATGGCATGATCCTGGACGCCTTCTGGAAAGGCGAGCTCGAGACGCTTCAACGCTATTGCGATCCGCAGGTGCTCGGTGCCTTCGAGCAGGCCATTAGCGACCGCGAGGCCGCCGGTCACCGGTTGGAAAACCGGCTGGTGCGCATCGAGAGCGCCAATATCAGCGACGTACGCGTCGAGGACGGCCTTGCGCTCGTGACGGTTCGCTTCGAAGCGGACATCTCCGCCGTCACCAAGGATGCCGCGGGCAATGTCGTCGGCGGCTCGCTGGACGATGCCATCCCCACGGTCGAGCTGTGGACCTTCTCGCGCGACGTGCGCAGCCGCGATCCCAATTGGCTGCTCGTGGAGACGGACGAGGGCTGACGGCCGGATCGGGTGCGGCCATGCGACCCGGGCGGATGATGTCCCTTCCCCAGATCTGCAACGCCAAGGCCCTTGCCCCGCGCGACCGGGGTTTTGCCGCATGGCTGCGCCGCGCGCGGCGTCCGGTGACAATCGGCGGCGGTTCCGTCTGTCGGTCTCGGCTGTCCGTCCTCGCCGCCGCGCTCGCGCTGGCCGGCTGCGCGGTGGTTCCCTCCGGCGACCGACCCATCCCCGCGCCCCGGCCCCAGCCCTCCACGCCGCGTCCGCCACTGCCGCCCCCGCCGGCACCGACGCCTGCGCCAACGCCCACACCCAGCGCCCCCATCACTGCGGGCCCGGGCCCCGCCGTCACCGCCGGTCTCGTCCAGGGCCCGCCGCTTGACACGCTTCTGCCGGACGACCGCGCGCGAGTGGGCCGCGCCCTGCTCGCGTTCCGCCGCTCCTGCCCCGCTCTGGTGCGCCGCACCGACGGGAGCGGTCTCACCGCCGGATCGGACTGGCAGAATGCCTGCAGCGCGGCGGCGAGTTGGAGCGAGGACCAGGCACGGGAATTTTTTCTTCGCTATTTCGAGGCCGTGCAGGTGGGCGACGGCAAGGCTTATGTCACCGGCTATTTCGAGCCAGAGATCGCAGGCTGCCGCACGCCGCGCCCCGGCTGCGAGACGCCGCTCTACAAGCGCCCCGGCGATCTTATCGAAGTGGACCTCGGCCTGTTCAGCGACAGCCTGAAGGGCCGGCGGATTCGCGGCAAGGTGCAGGGCACCGGCTTGGTGCCCTATGACGAGCGCGCCGCCATCACCAGCGGCGCCTTGACCGGCCGCGCCGCCGAGCTGGCCTATGCGCAAGACCCGGTCGCGCTCTTTTTCCTCGAAATCCAGGGATCGGGCCGGCTGCGCCTGCCGGACGGATCGGTCATGCGCGTCGGCTATGATGGGCAGAACGGGCGCGATTATACCGGCATCGGCCGCCTGATGAAGGATCGCGGGCTCATCCAGATCGGCTCCATGCAGGACATTGTCGGCTGGCTCCACGCCAATCCCGACCAGGCCGACGCGATCATGAACGAGAACCGCAGCTACGTCTTCTTCCGCGAGTTGACCGGGGACGGGCCCATTGGCGCGCTCGGCGTCGCGGTGACGCCGGAGACGACGGTGGCGGCCGATCCCGCCTATGTGCCGCTGGGCGCGCCGGTGCTGCTCTCGCTCGACCGCGCCGAACCCAATGGCCTGTGGATCGCGCAGGATACCGGCGGCGCGATCAAGGGCGCCAACCGCTTCGACAGCTTCTGGGGCGCCGGCGAGACAGCTGCCACCATCGCCGGCGGCATGTCGGCGCGGGGCAGCGCGCTGCTGCTCCTGCCGCTCGGCACCTATGCCCGCCTCGCGAGCCAATATGGCTGGCCGCCGGCTCAGCCCTGAGGAGCGCGCGCTGTGGCAGGCGCTGGTGCGTACCGCGCGGCCGCTGCGCCGTACGACGCCCCGGTCCGCTAGCGCCACCGCCGGTGCGCCGCCGCCCACGCTGGAGGAAGCGCTCGCGACACCGCTGCCGCCCCGCCCGCGCGGCCGCGTTCCGGCCCCCCGACCCACCGATCCGCCGGCCCCGCCACGTCCCGCCCCTGTCCCCGTGCTCGATTCGAGCTGGGAAAAGAAGATCCGCGCCGGCCGCCTGGTGCCGGACATCAGTATCGATCTACACGGCCTGACGCTCGCCGCCGCACATCTGCGGCTCGATCGGCTGCTCGCCGACGCCGTGCGCCAGGGCTGGCGCGTGCTGCTGGTGGTGACGGGCAAACCCCGTGCCGCGCGGGCGCTGCCCGGCGAGGTGGGTGGACGCGGCGCCATTCGCGCAGAGATCGGCGACTGGCTGGCGCGCAGCCCATATGCGAATCACATCGCCAGCGTGCGTGGGGCGCATCCCCGCCATGGCGGCGCGGGCGCGCTCTACATCATCCTGCGTCGGCCGGAAGGCGACTGACCGCGACGAACCGGCTGGAGCGCGGCGGCTCAAGCCTCGTCGCTGAACAGCCACTCGCGCGCGCTCTCCACCGTGCGGAAATAGCGGGCGTTGAGCATCTCGACCAGTTCGCGCGACTGCACCTTGTTGACCAGCGCCGTGCTCACCAGCGCGGTGCGCCGCCGCGTCGAGGGGTTGGTGGCCATCGCCAACGGAGGAAACAGCTCGGCCACGTCCTGCGTCAGCTCGCCATAGCCGCTCGCGTCGACCAGCGAATAGGCAATCCCGCCCGTGATGTTGAGCGCCTCTGTCGCCTGCCGGTAAGCGGTGGCGAAGGCCGCGCAGACAGCTGCGTCCCACTCGCCGCGCAGGGTCATTTCGAGCAGGTGGCGCTCATGATCGATGTGAATGTCGAAGGGTGCGGTGTGTCCGCCCCTAAGTGCGTCCTGCGCCCCGGCATCTGGGCCGGTGGCGTGGTCTCGCGACTCTGATGGACCATACATGATTTTTATTCTGGCTTTTGTGCGACTCGCGGCCAGCATAAATGGCCAGGGTTAACAAGCCGTTGTCGTGCTGCTCCCCGCATCGGCAAAGAGCCAGGCCTCGGCCTCCTGCCGGGTCATGAAGATGCGGCGATGGGCATGGGGCAGGCCGTGACACGCCTGGAGCGCCCCAAGCTTGCTACCGGTGATGCCCGCCATGCGCGCCGGGCAATCGGGCGCGAACGAGTCGACCAGCGCCTGGAGCCCCTGCATCACGTCGGCGGATTGCACTGCGAAGGCGCTGGCATCCACCAGGCAATATCGGCAGCCGCCCTCCAGCTTCATGCGCCGCAGCGCCGCACGGAAGGCATCGGTAAAGGCGGCCAGCGTCGCCATATCCCAGAATCCGCGTTTGGTGACACGGAGCAGATGCCGGGCCGGCTCCAACTCAAAGACGAACGGCACGGCGGCAGCAGCCGGCGCACGGGGAGGCGGCATCGAACCCGGCTCGTCGCGCTGCTCTGGCTCGGTCCGCGCCATCGTCAGCCTCCTTCGCCTGCCTCGACCAGGTCCTGCGCGAGCCAGGCTTGGGCTTCTGCGCGCGTCTTGAAGTCGCGGCTGGCAATGCGCTGCCCGACTTGCGAGACCTGCAGGCGGTTGAGCGCCCCGGGCACGACATTGGCGGTGCGCCGAGCGAGATAGGCGGCATTCTCGCGTGTGACCTCGGCAAAGCGCATCATCACCTCACGCGACTGAACGGCAAAAGCGCTGCCATCCACCAGCGCCCGCTCCAGCCCGCCATGGCGGTGGAGCAGGTGCAGTGCGCGCACGAACTCGGCGGCGAACCGCTCGAAGGTCGCCAGGTCCCAGAAGCCGCGCAAGCTCATGTCGAGCTCACGTCGGCGAATATCAACGCTGATCTCGAAGGGATCCATGCCGGCAGCCTTGCCACTTCACTGACAGGCCAGCGTGACAGGCGAAGGTTAAGAGTTGGTTGAAACGCGCGCCAGAATGCGCCCGTAAATCGCCGTGAGCTGCTCCAGGTCCGCCAGCGCCACGGCCTCGTCCAGCTTGTGCATGGTGGCGTTGAGCAGGCCGAATTCCACCACCGGGCAGAGCGCGCACAGGAAACGGGCATCGGAGGTGCCGCCGCTCGTCGAAAGCTCCGGCGTAAGGCCGGTTTCCGCCCGGATCGCCTCACTTACCAGTGCCGAGAGCGCGCCTGGCTGCGTGAGAAACGCCTCGCCGCTGATCCGTGCCTCCAGCGTGCCGCCTTCGGCTTCCACAATGGCGCGAATGCGCTCGGTGAGCGCGGCGCCGCTGTGCCGGTCGTTGAAGCGGATCGAGAGGCGCGCACGGGCGCGCGCCGGGATCACATTGGTCGCGGGATTGCCAACATGCAGGTCCGTGATTTCGATGTTGCTGGGCTGGAACCAGTCGGTCCCTTCATCCAGCACGATCGCCTCGGTGGCGGCGAGAATGCGTACCAGCGGTGAAATCGGGTTCTTCGCCAGATGCGGATAGGCGACATGGCCCTGCACGCCGGCCACCTCGATCCACATGTTGACCGAGCCGCGCCGGCCGATCTTGATCGTGTCGCCCAGCCGGTTGACGCTGGTCGGCTCACCGACGAGGCAAAGGTCGGGCCGGACGCCGCGCTGCGCCATATGGGCCATCAGCGCCCGCGTGCCGTGGACCGCATCGCCCTCTTCGTCACCGGTGATGAGCAGGCTCACCGTGCCCGGCTGCGCGGGCGTGCGCGCCAGCGCGGCCACGAAGCAGGCAATGCTGCCCTTCATGTCCACCGCCCCGCGCCCATAGAGCAGATCACCATGACGCCGGGGCGTGAAGGCATCGCCCGTCCAGCCCTCGCCGGGCGGCACCACATCGAGATGGCCGGCAAAGGCGAAATGCGGGCCATCGCCATTGCGCCGCACCGCGAGCAGATTCTCGACGGGGGCATTCTCGCCGGTGCCATCCAGGAAGCGCTCCACCGTGAAGCCGAGCGGTGCCAGCATCGCCTCCAGCGCATCGAACACCGCTCCGGCCGCAGGCGTGACGGAGGGGCAGGCGATGAGAGCCTCGGCCAGCGCGGCGGGATCGGTGAGAGGAAGGGCATCCGTCATGGAGCCCGCGTTAGCCAATGCGACGGCACATGGAAAGCGCCGGCTGGATCGGCCCCGGCAGCCGACGGGTGCGCGCCGCCCAAGCCGGGCATCCATTGGAACGCCTCGGCCATCATCTCCTCTCGGGACGCAGTTTTGATCCGGCGGCTCAGCGTCATCGCGCATGCTCCGCCAAGGGTCGCGAGGAAGAGGCAGCCGCGCCCTATCGATGGGGTCGCCGATCACCTCCTCACAGCATAGCGAATGAATCGGACGGCTTCGGTGCGAAACTTCCCTTTGCAGGCCCGTCCCACTCCGGCATGAGGCGCGCATGAGCCAAGCCGACGATATTGCCCTCGCCCATGCGCTTGCCGATGCGGCCGGCGCTGCCATTCGCCCCTTTTTCCGCGCGCCGCACGCCATCGACATCAAGGGCGACGCCACGCCGGTGACGGAGGCCGACAAGGCCGCTGAGCTGGCCATGCGCACCCTCATCGAGCAGACCTTCCCGGACGACGGCATCATCGGCGAGGAATATGGCGCCGCCCGCCCCGAGGCAGGACGGCAATGGGTGCTCGACCCCATTGATGGCACGCGCAGCTTCATTGCCGGCCGGCCGATCTTCGGCACGCTGATCGCCTTGATGCAGGATGGCTGGCCCGTGCTCGGCATCGTCGACCAGCCGATCAGCGGCGAGCGCTGGGTCGGCGCCATGGGGCGGCCCACACTGTTCAACGGCAAGCCGGCCACTACGCGCCGCTGCCGCGCGCTCGACGAGGCCGTCCTCGCATCCACGGGGCCGCAATATTTTCCCGGCCACACGGGCGAGCATTTCTCCATGCTCGGCGGCCAGTGCCGCGACACCGTCTGGGGCGGCGACTGCTACAATTACGCGCTTTTGGCGAGCGGCCATGTCGACATCGTCGTGGAGGCCGGCCTGAAGCTCTACGATCTCGCCGCGCTGGTGCCGGTGGTGGAGGGCGCGGGTGGGCGCATGTGCGACTGGTCCGGCGAACCGCTGACCGATGCCAGCAGCGGCGATGTCATTGCCATCGGTGACCCCGCGCGCCTCGATGACGTGATCGAGGCACTGGCCTGCCACGGCCATTGAGATCGCGACCCTGCCCGCATCGGGCTTTCGCAATTACGGATCCCCACAGGTCGGGCCGATTGGGACGGGTAGCGCAGGCCGTTTGCCTTCAGGCGATGTTGCGCGCCGGTTCAGGCGTATCACCACCATAGCGCGTCACGCCGCCGCCCTGCCGCTTGCTGGCATAAAGCGCCCGATCGGCCAGGGCGAGGAGCTGCTCTAAGTCGCGGTCCTGCTGGGGCGTCACCACCACATAGCCGATGCTGGTGGCGATGTTCACGATGCGCCCGTCGATCTGATAGGGGCGCGAAATAGCGGCATTGAGGCGCTGGGCGAGCTGCTCGGCGTCCCCCACCTCGCCGATGCCGACCTGCACGACGGCGAATTCATCGCCGCCCAAGCGCGCGGCAAGGTCTGTCTCCCGGGTCGCGCCCACGATGCGCTGGCCCACTGCGGCGAGCAGCGCATCGCCGAACAGATGGCCGAAACGATCGTTGACGGGCTTGAACCCGTCGAGATCCAGATAATGCACTGCGATCAATCCCGTCCGGCCCGATGTCATACCGCGTTCGTGGAACCATTCGCGCAGGGCAATGCGGTTGGGCAGCGCGGTCAGGCTGTCCTTGCGCGCAATATTGCCGAAGGTGATGCGCAGCGCGATCTCCTCCTTGGTACGCGTATGGCGGATGCGCATATTCTGGATGCCGCCGACCACGAACGCCATCGTCATCAACCCCATGGCGACATAGGGCGCCTCCATGCGCGCGATCGCCGCGATCATCGGCGGCATAAGCGCCAGCAACATGCTGGGAATGGCAATGCGCGGCCGCAACGCCGTGGTGGCGGAAACGCCGGCCGCATAGCCGATCAGCAAGCATGTCATCAGCATGTGCAGCGCGGCCGAATCGAGTTGGAAGGTGCGCAGGCCGAAGAGGCCCAGCATCGCCGCGAAGGCGTGGTGACCGAGGCGGAAATTCCACTCCAGCCGCCGCGCGCGCGCCAACGAGATGGTGGCGGGCTCATCCTTGCGCGGCATCCGCAGCGCCGCCACGATGCGGGCAGCCGATGCGATCAGCGCGCCGACCATGAGCAGCGCCAGCAGCTGGTCCTGCTCGGTCCACAGAATGAGGCCGCCGCAGACCGCGAAGCCGACCGTCATGATGGAGGTAGGCAGCAGGCCGGCGGCCAGGCTCCGAATCAGCTCCAGCTCGACCACATCATGCGCTGCACGGCGGGGATGGCGCGTCATCATGCTCACAAAGCGCCGACCATGTGCGTGCCATCGCGCAGCGCCACGCGCGCCGCACGCGGCACGCGCGCGGACGGGCACGGCGGCTGACTGGATTTCTGCATGCGACCTCCGGCTCTCGGCTCATCTTTTGCGTGATTGTGCCGCACGCCCGTTAAGATGTGGTTTCCGTGGTATTAAGTTGCGTAAGAAGCCGGCGCCATTGAGCCGGCGGGCCGCTGCCTCTATCTGCGCAGGATGACCGACCCCATCCAGCCGCCGCGCGCGGCACGACGCCCGCACGAGAGCACGCATCACGGCCGGACGCTGTCCGATCCCTGGGCGTGGTTGCGCGATCCGGCCTATCCCGAGGTGAAGGACCCCGAAATCCTCGCTTATCTGAAAGCGGAGAACCGCTATTTCGACGCGGCGATGGGCCCGCGCAAGGCGCTGGTCGACGCGCTCTTCGAGGAAATGAAGGGGCGCATCAAGGAAGAGGACCGCTCCGTGCCGCAGAAGGACGGCGCCTATCTCTATTGGTCCAGCTTCGAGGCAGGCGAACAATATCGCCGCCACTGGCGCCGCCCGGTCGGCGCGCCGGACGACGGCTCGGCCGACGAACTGATCCTCGACGAGCCCGCGCTGGCGCAGGGCAAGGACTATTTCCGCCTCGGCGCCGTCGCCATCTCCAATGACGACCGGCTGCTCGCCTACGCCATCGACGACAATGGCTCGGAGCGCTTCACCGCCCGCATCAAGGACCTGACGACCGGCGCCCTGCTGCCGGATGTCATCCCGGACGTACTCTCGGCGCTGGTCTGGACGAAAGACGATCGCGGCCTCGTCTATGCCCCCGCCAACGCGCACTGGCGCACCGACTGCGCGAAGCTCCACCGCCTCGGCACGGACGCAGCCGAGGATGCCGAGCTGTTCCGCGAGGAAGACGAGGGCTTTCGCGTCTCGGTGGGCATGACGGCGGCGGAAAACTGGATCGTCATCGCCGCCGGCGATCATGTGACCAGCGAAGTGCGCCTCGTGCCCGCCGACGACCCGACCGCACCCGCCATCCTCGTCTCCGCGCGCGTGGCCGAGCGCGAATATGACGTGGATGAGCATGAGGGCTGGCTCTACATCCGCACCAACGACACGCACCCCAATTTCCGCCTGTGCCGCGCCCGCATCGAAACACCGGACCAATGGGAGGAAGTCCTCGCGCCTTCGGACGCGTTCTACCTGACCGACGTGAGCCTGTTCAAAGACTTCTACGTCACCGAAGGACGCGAGAACGGCCTCGATCAGATCGAGATCCGCGACTATGCGACCAACGCAGCCCAGCGCATCACTTTTCCAGAGGCGAGCTACACCGCCGGCCTCGACGACAATCCCGAATATGACGTCGCCGCGCTACGCATCAGCTATGAATCCATGGTCTCGCCCGAGACGATCTTCGATCTCGATCTGGCGAGCGGGGAGCGGACGGTGCGCAAGGTGCAGGAGATCCCCTCCGGCTACGATCCCGCGCGATACGCCACCAGCCGCCTGATGATCCCGGCGCGCGACGGCACCCCTATCCCCGTCTCGATCATGCACCGCGCTGATCATCCGATGGACGGCTCGCGCCCGCTCTATCTCTATGGCTATGGCGCCTATGGCATCGCCATCGAGCCGGGCTTCGGCACCGCGCGCCTCAGCCTCGTCGACCGGGGCTTCGCTTTCGCGATTGCCCATATCCGCGGTGGCGATGACCTTGGCCAGGCCTGGCACAAGGACGGCAAGCTGGAGAAGCGCACCAACACCTTCACCGACTTCGTGGACGTGGCGAAGGGCTTGATCGCGGCGGGCTACACCAGCGCCGGCAAGATCGCGACCGCCGGTGGCTCCGCGGGCGGCGAGCTGATGGGTGCCGTCGTCAACAGCGATCCGGAGCTGTGGGGCGCGGTGGTGGCGCATGTGCCGTTCGTGGACGTGCTCAACACCATGCTCGACGCGGACTTGCCGCTAACACCCGGCGAATGGCCTGAATGGGGCAATCCCATCGAGGACCCGGCCGTCTACGACCTCATCGCCTCCTATTCGCCTTACGACAATGTACGCGCCCAGGCCTATCCCCCGATGATGGTGACGGCCGGCCTCAACGATCCGCGCGTCACGTATTGGGAGCCCGCCAAATGGGTAGCACGGCTGCGCGCGACCCGCACCGACGACAATCTGCTGCTGCTCAAGACCAACATGGGCGCGGGCCATGGCGGCAAATCCGGCCGCTGGGAATCGCTGCGCGAGACCGCCGAGGAGTTCGCCTTCATCCTTTGGCAGATGGGCGTGGCAGCCTAATGTTTCATCTAATACATTGTAATAATTTATGAAATTTTAGCCAAGATCAATCCATCCGCCATTCCCGCGAAAGCGGGAATCCGGTTCCCCACATCCTGAATTGGCTGCGGCGAACCGGACACTTTCCGCTTTCGAGGAAAACGAGACTCAACCTTAGCGCGAAGCCTTTGGGGCCTGCACAAGAGGACGCGCTCGGCATCCATGCGCATCGCTCGGAACGGCGCAAAACAGGCGCCGTTCGCTTGGTCGGAACGATGTCTCGCAGGTCTGCAAAAGCGCAAGTTCTTCTCGCACAACCGGTCAGCGGGCGATCCGTTGCCCTCTGTCATCCTGCAACCCGAAAGCCCCTTCGTCCGTTTCACCACCGGATCAACGAAACGGAACTGGAGCCTGACTGTGCGTATGTCTCTCCTCCTCGCGGCGGCGCTCATCGCGCCTTCGCTCACCGCCTGCGCGAGCTATGACGATCGCTATGGCTACAGCCGGCCGGGCGACGGCTATAATCAGGCCCGACGCGATCGTGACCGGGATCGGTATCGCGATGGCCGGCGTGGCGGGCGCTACCTCTCCGACAATGATGTCATCTATCGCGATCGCGACGGACGCTATTATTGCAAGCGCGACGACGGCACGACCGGCACCATCGTCGGCGCCATTGCCGGGGGCATTCTGGGCAACATCATCGCGCCCGGCGGCTCCAAGACCCTCGGCACCATCCTGGGTGGCGGCGCGGGTGCGCTTGCCGGCAACGCCATCGACAAGAATGACGTGCGCTGCGAGTAGCGGCGCACCCTCTGGCGCGGTGGGCGCGGCGGCCCGCCTCTCGGAAAGGTTTCCTCGTGGCGCGGCGACCGGACGAATCGTTCCGCTGCGCCACTTTTCTTACGGGATCGGCGGCACCGGCTGCGGCGGCGCATCGGGATCGTCCTCATGCACCTCCACGATGCCCCGTCCGACATAGCTCTTGCGATAGCCATAGGTGAAATAGACCAGGATGCCGATGCCGCCCCAGATCGGCAGGACCAGCTTGGCGTCCAGCGGCAGGAAGAGATAGAGGACGACGCAGCCGAGCATGGCGAGCGGCGCCACCCCCCAGACCAGTGGCGTGCGGAACGGACGGACCCGGCCGGGGTCGCGCACGCGCAGCACCAGCACCGCGATCGACACCATGAAGAACGCGAAGAGCGTGCCGGAATTGGACACGTCGGCAAGCTGGCCCACCGGCAGCAGCGCCGCGGCAATGGCCACGAAGATGCCGGTGACGATCGTCACCACATGCGGCGTCTTCCACTTGGGATGAACCGAAGCCAGCTTCTCGGGCAGCAATCCATCGCGCGCCATGACGAAGAAAATGCGCGTCTGGCCGAACATCATCATGAGAATGACAGAAGGCAGAGCGAGATTAGCGGCAAGGCCAACGAGATCGCCCGCCCAGCTATGGTTGATGGCGCGCAGCACATGGGCCAGCGCTTCCTTGGAGCAGACCAGCGGCTCCTCGCCGCGCGCCAGCAGCGCCGCGCACTGCGCGTTGAACTCGGCCGAGCCGGGAGCCACGCCCGGAGCAGTCGGCTGCGCGCCAATGGCGCCAATCGCGCCGGCTGCCACCAGCAGGTAGAAGATGGTGCAGATGCCGAGGCTGCCGATGAGGCCAATGGGCACGTTACGCTGCGGGTTCTTGGTCTCTTCGGCGGCCGTCGATACCGCATCGAACCCCACATAAGCGAAGAAGATGGACGAGGCCGCGCCGATGATGCCCATGCCCGAGGAACCCAGACCATTGGGCGAGAAGGGCGCGAAATGCTCCCCGTTGAATGCCGGCAGGGCGAGGCCCATGAACAGCAGCAGCGCCGCCACCTTCACCGCGACCAGAGCGGCGTTGACCGTGGCGCTCTCGCGCGTGCCGATCATCAGCAGCGCGGTGACGCTCAGCGCAACAACGATGGCGGGCACGTTGATCATGCCGGCGGAGAAATCCGCGATCGGCATGAAGCCGTCCATCGACCAGCTTGGGCCGGCCTGGAGCATTGCCGGCAGCTCGAAGCCCGTCCAGCTTTTCAAGAGCCCCATGAAATAGCCCGACCAGCCCACCGACACGGCACTGGCCGCCACCGCATATTCGAGGATCAGCGCCCAGCCGACCATCCAGGCGAGAAGTTCGCCCATCACCGCATAGCTGTAGGTATAGGCCGAGCCGGAAACCGGGACCATCGAGGACAGTTCGGAATAGCACAGCGCCGCGACTGCGCAGACCGCACCAGCGATGACGAAGCTCCAGAGCATGCCCGGCCCTGCCTTCTGCGCGGCAGCCGCGGTGAGCACGAAAATGCCGGTGCCGATGATGGCGCCCACGCCCAGCAAGGTGAGCTGGATGGGCCCGAGCGAGCGATGCAGCGCCTTGCGCTCCGCCGTGGCCAGAATGGCGTCGAGCGGCTTGATGCGGCCAAAGATCATGCGCCGGTCCGTCTCTTTCCCTGTTTGGCGGCGCCCCTCGCCAGCCTCTCCCTGACTATGCGGGCACAGTATCGCCTAATTCGTCGCGCGCAAGACAGGCCCGCTCACGCGGCGGGCGCAGAAAGGGGAAGCAGGCTGGGCGGCGGATCAGTTCGTGCGCTGAGTAAAGCCGCGCAAGGGCGAGGCCGTGCCGCGGCGGCGGATGACCAGCGCTCCAGCGCCATAACCGAGCGACGCACCCCAGCGCGAAGACATCAGCGGCGCCGCGCCCGCCATTCCTCGGCCGTGATCTCCCAGACGTCGCTTATCAGCCGGCCGGCGACATAGTCCTTCTCGACACGGGCGATGCACCGCATGCCCTGCTTGTGCGTGACGCGCTGGGAGGCGGCATTCTCCACAGCCTTGGGAATGCGCATGACAGCACGGCCGAGGACATCGAACCAGTAATCGGTGACGGCGTCGGCCGCCTCGGTCGCGAAGCCCTGCCCCTGAACAGCAGGATCGATCCAGAAACCGCGATGGTCGTCCTCCCAGTCGAAAAGGTCGATGACGCCAATGAGGCGCGCCGGATCATTCTTCGGGCGGATCGTCCAGCTCCACCAGCGGTCCTGCGCGACGAAGGGCAGCACCACATCGCGCAGGTAGCGCTCCGCCCCGTCCGGCGGGAAAGGCCACGGCACGCGGTAATCGAGATAACGCACGATCTCCCATTGCGGAAAAATGCGCTGGATGACGGGCGCATCGGCCAGCGCCACCGGCAACAGCCGCAGACGCGCGGTCTCAAGCGGCGGATAGGCGGCCATCAGCGGTTCGGGGCACGCGGCGCAGCAACAGGGGCGGCTCCGCGTGGGCGAGCGCCGCATTGCCGGGAACATCGCTGGTCCGGGGCGTGGATGATGATTGCGTCTCCTGCGGCGCGCGACGACTCCGCGCTGGCGACCGAATCATAGATCAGCAGCGTGTTGTTCCGCGAGACCTTCCTGGGCTCATGGCTGAGAGGCCGACGAGACGAGCAGCAAGTGCGCGCACCGATCACGCTCTCGTGGGCGCAAGGGGTGCGCCGCCGCAGCCGCCCCGAGCTCCTGCCTTCGCAGGAGTACTGAGTTGGCTCTAAATTATCGCGCGTCTGTCATGATTTCCGAGGCGTCAAATAAACCTATCGGCTCGGCTCGAATGCACTCGCAAGTCGCCGTGCCTTCACATGTGGATGGGCTTGCCCAACACCGCCATCGCCGCTTCCTTGATCGCCTCGCTGTGAGTGGGATGAGCGTGGCAGGTATAGGCGATGTCCTCGCTGCTCGCGCCGAACTCCATGGCCTGCGCGGCCTGGGCGATCATCGTGCCGGCAACCGAGGCGATGATCCACACGCCCAGCACACGGTCCGTCTGCGCGTCAGCGATCACCTTCACGAAACCGTCGCCCTCATGATTGGTCCGCGCGCGGCTGTTGGCCATCATGGGGAAAGTGCCGACCTTGACGGGCCCCCGTGCCGCCGCCGCTTCCTCGGTGACGCCCACGCCGGCGATCTCCGGCATGGTATAGACCACGCTTGGAATGACGTCATGGTTCACGATGCCGGTGAGCCCCGCGATATTCTCGGCCACGGCGACACCTTCATCCTCCGCCTTGTGCGCGAGCATCGGCCCGGGAACCACGTCGCCGATCGCCCAGACGCCGGGGACGGCCGTGGCGAAATCAGGCCCCGTCTCGATCTGGCCCCGCTTGTTGAGCGCCAGGCCGATCCGGTCGAGCCCCAGCCCTTCGGTATTGGCGCGGCGGCCAATGGCGACGAGCACCACATCGGCTTCCAGCGTCTCGGATGTACCGCCCGCGGCCGGCTCCAGCGTCAGCACGGCCTTCTTGCCCTTGACGCTCGCGCCCGTCACCTTGGTCGAGAGGCGGAACTCCAGGCCCTGCTTGGCGAGGATTTTGTTCGCTTCCTTGCGCACCGCGCCATCCATGCCGGGCAGGATCTGGTCGAGATACTCGACGACCGTCACCTGCGCGCCCAGCCGCCGCCACACGCTGCCCAGCTCCAGCCCGATCACGCCACCACCGATAACGACCATGCGTGCCGGCACCTTGGCTAGCTCCAGTGCCCCGGTCGAATCAACGATGATGCCCTTGGCATTGTCCACCTCTACGCCCGGCAGCGGCGTGACGCTGGAGCCGGTGGCGATGACGATATTCTTCGCCGTGACGGCCTTGCCCGCCACCTCCACGCTATGCGCATCCTTGAACGTCGCATGGCCCTTCAGCCAATCGACCTTGTTCTTCTTGAAGAGGAAGGCGATGCCGCCGGTGAGGCCTTTCACCGCGTCGAGCCGCTGATCCTGCATCGCTGCCAGGTCCAGCTCGGCCTTCACCTTGATGCCCAGCTTCGCCATGGCGCCGCCGGTCGCCGCCTCATAATATTCGCTGGCATGGAGCAGCGCCTTGGACGGGATGCAGCCTACATTGAGGCACGTGCCGCCCAGCGTCTCGCGGCTTTCGACACAGGCGGTCCTGAGGCCAAGCTGCGCAGCGCGGATCGCCGCCACATAGCCGCCCGGCCCGGCACCGATCACAAGGACGTCATAGTCGAACTGGTCTGCCATCATCTGCTCCACTTCCGACCGCATCCGTGTGTTCCTGTGAGGCTGGAACCCATGGTTAGGCGGCGATGTCGAACCAGAGGTCGCGCCAGTCAGGATTGATTTCCTGAATGAGGCGAACCTTCCAGGCCCGCTTCCATTTCTTCATCTGCAATTCGCGCAATCGCGCCTCTTGCAGATCATCGTGAGCTTCGTACCAGACCAGCAGCCGACAGCCATATTGTCTGCTGAAGCCATCGATCATGGCCTCGCGATGCTGGTGGCAGCGCTGGACGAGGTCGCTCGGGCCCCCCGGATACAGCGCGCCATTGCGCTTGCTGGCCATGATGTAAACGAAGCGGCGTTTCGTCCTGTCATCTCCGTCAATGGGCTCCTGCCTGCGCAGGAGCACAAATCGGTGCGCGCGCGATCCTCAAAGATCGATCAGCAGCCGTGTCGGGTCCTCGATCGCGTTCTTGATCGCGACCAGGAACGTCACCGCCTCGCGTCCATCGACCATCCGATGATCGTAGCTGAGCGCCAGGTACATCATCGGGCGCACCACCACCTGGCCGTCGACCACCACGGCGCGGTCCTCGATGCGGTGGAGGCCGAGCACGCCGGACTGCGGCGGGTTGATGATCGGCGTCGACATCAGCGATCCGAAGACGCCGCCATTGGAAATGGTGAAGGTGCCGCCGGCCATCTCGGCCATGGTGAGCGTACCCTCCTTCGCCTTCTTGCCGAACCCTCCGATCGTCTTCTCGATTTCGGCGATGCTCATGCTCTCTGCATTGCGGATCACCGGCACAACGAGGCCGTTGGGCGCCGACACCGCGACGGAGATGTCGCAGAAGTCGTTATAGACGATCTCGTCACCCTCGATCTGCGCGTTGACGCCCGGAATGTCCTTGAGCGCCATGCAAGCGGCCTTCACGAAGAAGCCCATGAAGCCCAGCCGCACGCCGTGCTTCTTCTCGAAGAGGTCCTTGTACTTCGCCCGTGCGGCGATGACGGCGGACATGTCGACATCGTTGAAGGTAGTGAGGATGGCGGCGTTGTTCTGCGCTTCCTTGAGCCGCCGGGCGACCGTCTGGCGCAGGCGCGTCATCTTCACCCGCTCTTGCGCACGGCCCGGCGCGCCGGACGCCGCGGGGGTGGCGGGCGCCGCCTCCGCAGCCGGTGCCGGCGCGGCGGCGACCGCGCTGCCGGCGGCGATGGCGGCCATCACGTCATCCTTGGTGAGGCGACCATCCTTGCCGGTGCCGGTGATCCGGCTCGGGTCGAGGCCATGCTCCAGCACCAGGCGGCGCACCGCCGGCGAGAGCGTCACGGCGCCGGCCACTTCCGGCTCGGCCGGCGCGGGAGCAGCGGCTGGCACGGGCGCGGCAGCCGCTGCCGGAGACGGCGCGGCGGCGGCTGGCTGGGCCGCGGGTGCCTTGGCGGGCGCGGCGGACGCGCCAGCGCCGCCCGCTTCCACCGTGGCGATGACGGCGCCGACATTCACCGTGTCGCCTTCCTTGACGAGCAACTCGCCGAGAACGCCCGCCACCGGAGAGGGCACTTCCACGGCCACCTTGTCGGTTTCCAGGCTGGCGATGGGTTCATCCATCTTCACCGCGTCGCCGGGCTTCTTCAGCCACTGGCCCACGGTCGCCTCGGTGACGGACTCGCCCAGAGCGGGCACTTTGACTTCAGTCGCCATGGATCAGCCTTTCTTCTGGCGCTTGATTTCGGTGCGGACACTGTGCCCGAGCGCATCGGCAATAAGCGCACCCTGCTCGGCAAGGTGCCGTTTGGCCAGCCCCGTGGCCGGCGAGGCAGCGGGTTTGCGGCCGGCATAGCGGGCGCGCATCGGCGCCTTGCCGGCGGCATCCAGCGCCTGCTCGATAAAGGGCTCGACGAAGAACCAGGCGCCATTGTTGCGCGGCTCCTCCTGGCACCAGACCACTTCCTCCAGCCGCGTCATGCGCGCAATGCGGATCGCCAGCGCCTCGGTGGGGAAGGGGTAGAGCTGCTCGATACGGATGATCTGGATATGCCCGTCGTCCGCCGCGTCGCGTGCTTCCATAAGGTCGTAGGCGACCTTGCCGGTGCACAGAACCAGCCGCTTGGTCTTGTCGTCCGGCGCGGGGTTGATGTCCGAGAGGATGCGCATGAAGTGCGTCTCCCCCAGGAAATCCTCTGCCTTGGAAACTGCCAGCTTGTGGCGCAGCAGCGACTTGGGCGTGAAGATGATGAGCGGCTTGCGGAACGGCCGCAGCATCTGCCGGCGCAGAATGTGGAAATAATTGGCCGGCGTGGTGCAGTTGGCAACCTGGATGTTGCCCTCCGCACAGAGCTGGAGGAAGCGCTCCACGCGCGCCGAGCTGTGCTCGGGCCCCTGCCCTTCATAGCCGTGCGGCAGCAGCAGCACGAGGCCGTTGGCCCGCAGCCACTTGGATTCGGACGAGGCGATATACTGATCAATGACGATCTGTGCGCCATTGGCGAAATCGCCGAACTGCGCTTCCCACAGCACCAGGCTCTTGGGGTCCGCCATGGCATAGCCATATTCGAAGCCGAGCACGCCATATTCCGAAAGCGGGCTGTCATAGACCTCGAAATGGCCGTGCGGCACCGTGTTCAGCGGGACGTATTTTTCCTCGCTGGTCTGGTCGATCCAGACGGCATGGCGCTGCGAAAAGGTGCCGCGCCCGCTGTCCTGGCCCGAGAGGCGCACGCCATAGCCTTCCGAGAGCAGCGAACCGAAGGCCAGCGCCTCACCGGTCGCCCAGTCGAAATTCTCGCCCGTGCGAAACATCTCGGCCTTGGCGTCGAGAATGCGGCGCAGCGTCTTGTGGACGTTGAGGCCCTCGGGCACCGTGGTCAGCGTCCGGCCCAGGCTTTCGAGCAGCTTGGGCGTGATCGCGGTCTCCACATTCTTGCGCGCCGTCTCGATGTCGGCGGGCTGATGCAGGCCCGACCAGCGGCCGGCGAACCAGTCGGCATGATTGGCCTTGTAGCTCTTGGCTGCCTCGAATTCCTCCTCCAGCAGCGCCACGAACTCGTCCGAGGCGGACTGGAGGAAGGCGTCGTCGATCACGCCCTCCTGCTTGAGTCGCGCGGCATAGACCGCGCTCACCGGCGGATGCTGGCGGATCTGCGCATACATCAGCGGCTGAGTGAAGCTCGGCTCGTCACCCTCATTGTGGCCGAAGCGACGATAGCACCACATGTCGATCACGATATCGCGGTGGAAGGTCTGGCGATAATCGATGGCGAGCTTGCAGGCGAAGGTCACGGCCTCGGGATCATCGCCGTTCACATGCAGGATCGGTGCCTGCACGCCCTTGGCGACATCGCTGGGGTAAGGCGAGCCGCGCGAGAATTGCGGGCTGGTCGTAAAGCCGATCTGGTTGTTGACGATGAAGTGGATGCAGCCGCCGGTATTGTAGCCGCGCACGCCCGAAAAGCCGAAGCATTCCCACACGATGCCCTGGCCAGCGAAGGCCGCGTCGCCATGGATGAGCACGGGGAGCACCTGCTTGTGCTTGCCCGGGCCGATATCGTCGCGGAAGAGCTGCTGGGCGCGCACCTTGCCGAGCACCACGGGATCGACCGTCTCCAGGTGCGAGGGGTTGGGCACCAGGCTCATATGGACCTTGATGCCGTCGAACTCACGGTCGGTGGAGGTGCCCAGGTGATATTTCACGTCGCCCGATCCGCCGACATCCTCCGGATTGGCGGTGCCGCCGGAAAATTCGTGGAAGATGACGCGAAAGCCCTTGGCCATCACATTGGCGAGCACGTTGAGCCGGCCCCGATGGGCCATCCCGTAAACGATCTCGCGCACGCCGAGCGCGCCGCCATATTTGATGACCGCTTCGAGCGCCGGAATCATGGATTCGCCGCCGTCTAGGCCGAAGCGCTTGGTGCCGACATATTTGCGGCCCAGGAACTTCTCATATTGCTCGGCCTGGATGACCTTGGTGAGGATCGCCTTCTTGCCGGTCTCGGTGAAGATGATCTCCTTGTCCTTGCCCTCCATGCGCTCCTGGAGGAAGCGTCGCTCCTCCACGTCGGAGATATGCATATATTCCAGGCCCACTGCGCCGCAGTAATTGGCGCGCAGGATGTCCACGATCTCGCGCACGGTCGCCCATTCGAGGCCGAGCGTGCCGCCGATGTAGACCTTGCGGTCCAGCGCGTCGGCAGAGAAGCCGTGATACTCCGGCGAGAGGTCGGCCGGGACTTCGCGATGGGCAAGGCCTAGCGGATCCAGATTGGCAGCGAGGTGGCCCCGCACGCGATAGGTGCGGATGAGCATCATGGCGCGGATGGAATCGTCCGCCGCGCGGGCAATGTCCGCCTCGCTGGTCGGCGCGCCGGCACCCGCCCCGCCCCGCGCCACAGCCGCCTTGATCGCAACCTGCATTTGCGTGGGGTCGAGCGCGGCGGTCAAATCGTCCGTCGCGTCGAGCGGCCAGCCCTTACGTGCCCAGCTCGGGCCGGGCTCGTGTTCGGCGCCGCCGGAAAAATCCTGATTCTGCACACCCATGGCCTGATCCTTCGTTCTGCCACGCGCCGCCCGGTCCACGCCGGGCCGCCATCTCCCCGGCCGGCCTAGCCGGTCCGGGTGAATGGCCTGTTAACCATGCTCAGCCTTTCAGCACCTCGAGCAGGGTGGTGCCCAGCTCCGAGGGGCTTGCGGCAACCCGGATGCCTGCGGCCTCCATCGCCGCGATCTTGTCTTCCGCGCCGCCCTGGCCGCCCGAGACGATGGCCCCGGCATGACCCATGCGCCGGCCCGGAGGCGCCGTGCGGCCGGCAATGAAGCCCGCCATCGGCTTCTTGCGGCCGCGCCTGGCCTCGTCGATGAGGAACTGCGCGGCCTGCTCCTCGGCATTGCCGCCGATCTCGCCGATCATGATGATGCTCTGGGTCTCGTCGTCGGCCAGGAACATCTCCAGCACGTCGATGAAGTTGGTGCCGTTGACCGGATCGCCGCCGATGCCGACCGCCGTGGTCTGCCCCAGGCCCGCATTGGTCGTCTGGAACACCGCCTCGTAAGTGAGCGTGCCCGAGCGCGAGACGACGCCGACCGACCCCTTCTTGAAGATGGAGCCGGGCATGATGCCGATCTTGCACTCATTGGGCGTCAGCACGCCGGGGCAGTTGGGACCGATCAGCCGCGATTTGCTGCCCGAGAGCGCGCGCTTGACGCGCACCATGTCGAGCACCGGAATGCCCTCGGTGATGGTCACGATCAGCGGGATTTCCGCGTCGATCGCTTCCAGGATGGAGTCGGCCGCGAATGGCGGCGGCACATAGATGACCGAGGCGGTCGCGCCGGTCTTGGCCACCGCTTCCTCGACGGTGTCGAACACGGGCAGGCCGATATGGCTCGTGCCGCCCTTGCCGGGCGTGACGCCGCCGACCATCTGCGTGCCATAGGCAAGCGCCTGCTCGGTGTGGAACGTGCCGGTGGCGCCGGTCATGCCCTGAGTGATGACCTTGGTGTTCTTGTCGACGAGGATGCTCATGAGACCGCTTTGCTTCCTTGTTCCCCGGCGGAGGCCGGGGTCCAGTTCTGACATATGGACTCGAACAGATCGTTCCAGTCCGGGTTTTTCTCTTCAATTACGCGCAGCTTCCACTGCCGTTTCCACTCCTTCATCTGCAATTCGCGATGACGCGCTTGCTGAAGGTCTTCATGATGCTCGTACCAGACCAGGTGCTTGCAACCGTATCTCCTGGTGAAGCGCCAGTCCCGCCTGATCGATGCTGCGCCGCCCGCCGGACGAGGTCGCTTGTTACACCGATGTAAATGGTTCCGTTGCGTCGGCTGGCCATGATGTAGACGTAGCCGACGGCAGTCATGATCTCATCCCAATATCTGGACCCCGGTCTTCGCCGGGGAACAGACACAGGAAAGGACGAGCAACCGCCTCACGCCAGGCTCGGATCCAGACCCTTGCACGCCCTCAGCAGTTCCTTCACCGCGTCGACGCTCTTCTGGAAATTGGCCTTGGCCTCGGCATCGAGGTCGATCTCGACGATCTGCTCCACGCCGCCGGCGCCGATGACCACCGGAACGCCGACATAGAGGCCGTCCACGCCATATTTGCCGTCGACATGGGCGGCGCAGGGCAGCAGGCGCTTCTGGTCGTAGAGATAGGCTTCCGCCATGGCGATGCCGCTCGTCGCGGGCGCATAGAAGGCCGATCCCGTCTTCAGCAGGCCAACGATCTCGCCGCCGCCCGAGCGGGTGCGCTGCACGATGGCGTCGATGCGCTCCTTGGTGGAGCGGCCCTGCTTGATGAGATCGGGCACGGGAATGCCGGCGACGGTGGAATATTCCACGACCGGCACCATGGTGTCGCCATGGCCACCGAGCACGAAGCTGTTCACGTCCTTCACAGAGACCTTGAACTCGTCGGCCAGGAAGTGGCTGAAACGGCCCGAGTCGAGCACGCCCGCCATGCCGACGACCTTGTTGGTCGGCAGGCCGGAGAATTCGCGCAGCGCCCAGACCATGGCGTCGAGCGGGTTGGTGATGCAGATGACGAAGGCGTCGGGCGCGTTGGCCTTGATGCCCTCCCCCACGGCCTTCATGACCTTGAGGTTGATGCCGAGCAGATCGTCGCGGCTCATGCCGGGCTTGCGAGCAACGCCGGCGGTGACGATGATGACGTCCGCGCCCGCGATGTCGGCATAATCATTGGTGCCGGTAATGGTCGCGTCGAAGCCCTCAATGGGACCGCACTGGCTGAGATCCAGCGCCTTGCCCTGCGGCACACCCTCCACCACGTCGAAGAGAACGATATCGCCGAGCCCCTTGAGCGCGGCCAGATGTGCGAGCGTTCCACCGATATTGCCAGCGCCGATGAGCGCGATCTTCTTGCGGGCCATGCGCCTCATTCTCCTTGACGGGAAGGACAGTAACGGTCCGCCCATAGGCCCAATTGGTTACCGATTCAATGCGCAGAAGGTCGCAAAAGCCGCTTTTGTCTGATAATAGTTCGCAATTGCAATAATGCCGGCCAATGACCTCCCACAGCGCACGACGCGGCTTATTGGCTACCTCTCATTGTCCTCTCTGCGCACGTGACGGCCCCGCAACATTCATCCCGAAAATTGGTGGGGCAAGTTGCCTCCGCGATGCACATTCGACTCGCGCAATTGTTTAACCCCTTTATCATAAGGGGGCCGTCCGTCTTTTCACCAAAGACATGTTTGCCTCACGGTCTTTTCCTTCTCAGGGCAAGGCGAGGCCGGTCAACACTGGTACGCGAAGGGCAAGGCATTGGTTTTCAATTCCGTAGACTTCTTCGTCTTCTTCGCGATCGTCTACTGCCTCTATCGGACCCTGCCACTGAGCGGGCAGAACTGGCTGCTGCTCGTCGCCGGCTACGTCTTCTATGGTTGGTGGGATGTCCGCTTCCTTTTTCTCATCGCCTTTTCGACAACGGTAGATTTCTGGATCGGCCTCCTGCTCGCCAAGGGTGAAGTGCCGCGCCGGCAGCGCACCATCGCATCCCTTTTCCTCGTCGGTGCGGCAGCGTGCTTCCTTAACCTGGACTGGGCTGCAATTTTCCGGCTTCAACTCGGCGCGATCCTTGCGCCCAATCCCATTGGCCTATGGACGCTCGCCGGCACGGTCTGTGTCGTGGTCCTGGCCAACCTGCTGCATGGCAGAATCGGGACGCTGACACCGGACCGACGCAAGCGGCTGCTGCTGTTCACCACCGTCGCCGTCAATCTCGGCTTTCTTGGCGTCTTCAAATATTTCAACTTCTTTTCCGACAGCGCCCGCGAAGCACTGACCAGCCTGGGGTGGAACGCCGACCTCTTTCATCTGGATGTCGTGCTGCCGGTCGGGATCAGCTTCTACACCTTCCAGTCCCTCAGCTACACGATCGACAGCGGGCGAGGCCTGGTAAAGCCGGTCGAGCGCTTCTGGAATTTCGCGCTGTTCGTGGCGTTTTTTCCACCCATGGTCGCCGGACCGATCGAACGCGCCCGCCATCTGCTGCCGCAATTGCTGACCAAACGACGAGTCAGGCTCAACCAGTCGATCTACGGCATCCAGCTCATTCTCTACGGCCTCTTCAAGAAAGTGGCTGTGGCGGATGGCCTCGCAAGTTCCGTCAACGCGGTTTATAATTCCACGGGGCAGGTCTCGACGAGCGATGTCGCGTTGGCGACGCTGCTCTTCGCCTTCCAGATCTTCTGCGATTTCTCGGGCTATACAGACATCGCCCGCGGCGTGGCCAAGTTGCTCGGCATTGAACTGGCTCTAAACTTTGACTTGCCTTATTTCTCGCGCAATCCCAGCGAGTTCTGGCGACGGTGGCACATCAGCCTTTCCAGCTGGCTGCGTGATTATCTCTACATTCCCTTGGGCGGCAACCGGAAGGGCAATATCCGCACCTATGTTAATCTGATGACGACCATGACGCTTGGTGGCCTGTGGCACGGGGCCGCGGCCAACTTCGTCCTCTGGGGCAGCTATCAGGGTCTGCTGCTGTGCGGTCATCGCGCGCTCACCGGGCGAGAGGAAAAGCTGCCATCCGGGGTAAAACTCGAGGCGGATGCGCCCCCCTCCATGCCCCACCGGGCCATCCAACGCTTAAAGAGCCTCGCCCGGATCGCCTTCTTTTTCCCATTCATCTGCTATGGCTGGCTACTGTTCCGCGCCACCAGCTTCGATCAGATTGTCACGTTCTCCAGCAAGCTGATCGGCCTGGGCCCCTCGGTTTCCTCGGTGATCCCGCAGCCTCCGCTCGCCGCCATTCTGGGCCTGCTTGTGCTCATCGGCCTCCAGTTCGCCGAATGGATCGACGGGCGCCGCGACTGCTACCGTTTCTGGCCGCGGCCTGTGCAGGGCGTGCTCTATGCCGTCCTCATTTTCACTCTCGCCATGGGAATGAGCAATGCGCCTGCCCAGTTCATCTACTTTCAGTTCTAGGAAGAAATGCGGACAGCGCCGGCGAGCTGCATTGGCCACGCTCGGCTGGACCTTGCTCGCGCTGATCGTGCTAGACTTGGCCTGCGGCATATTGTTCCCCATGCCCGCAGATCCGCGCCAAGCGCCTGGTACACTGGCGCAATATTTCAATTATGGCCTGTCTATCGAAGGCAAGCTCGGCCAGATGCTCCAGCCCACCGACGCCCGCTCCAGCCCGATCGTGCACGCTGGCTGGATCGAGACGGAATGTCAGCCAACGGCCCAGTCGCTCACCCCGGGCCAGACGGGCATCAGTATTTACGGCATGTCCTTCAGCGGGAATGTGGCGGCCCAACTCAGAGCCATCGACCCCGCCCTGTCGATCGAGAGCTATGGCGGTCCCGGTGCCGGCCCCAATCACAGCTACGCCTGCTTCAAACAGGTCAGTGCCAGCGGCAAGGATCCGAACCAAATCCAGATTATTGGCATTCTCGCCAGTTCCGTGCGACGCATGCTGACGCTCGGTGGATTGACGACCAGCTTCGAGGGTCCACAGCCTTTCACCTATCCGCGCTATCATCTGAAGGATGGGCGACCAGTGACGACAATCCCCGTCGTCCGCAGTTCCGCCGATTTGCGTGATCCCGACAAACTTGCCGCCTATTTTGCTCAGCTTGCCCGCCACGACGCTTATTACGATCCCTTTCTGGTCCGGGGAAACGTGACTGATCACAGCATCATCTTCCGCCTGATCCGCCGCGCTTATGCGCAGGCGCATTATCGGCGCGTGGACGCCGAGCTCGTCAATGACGGCAATGACTTTGTCGACAATCCGCAGATCGGTCCGGTCTTGCATGCCATGCTGCGCGACTTCAGCGAGACGGCACGATCTCAGGGCAAAATGCCGATGGTCATCCTGTTTCAGGATCGCAATTTTGGAACCGATTCACTCTACCGGCTTCTGAAGCCAGCGCTCGATCAAGACGGGATCGCCTTTGTTCGGTCCGACCTGATCGCGCCCGCGACCGACCCGCGTAACTTCATTCCAGACGGACATTTCACGCCCGCCATGGACCGGAAGATCGCACAGGCAGTCCATGCTGAAATCAGGCGGTTCTCGGCCGCGCGATAAACCGTCCTTTTGGAACGCCCTCAGCCGTGCGCGCCGTGGCCCAAGGCCAGATAGGCGTCGGACTGCATCTCCATGAGCCGTGAAACCGTGCGCTCGAACTCGAAACTGCCATCGCCTTCCGGATAGAGCCGCTGCGGCGCAACCTGTGCGCCAGCGATGAGCTTGACCTTGTGCTCGTAGAGCGCATCCACCAGCGTCACGAAGCGCGCGGCTTCGTTGCGCTTCTCGGGCCCCAGCACGGGGATGCCCACAATGATGACGGTATGGAAACGCCGCGCGATGGCGAGATAGTCGGCCGCGCCGCGTGCCTCGGCACACAGGCGCTTGAAGGAGAAGACCGCGACGCCCTTGAGGCTTTTGGGCACATAGAGCGTCCGCCCGCCCGGCACGGGCAGCTCCTCGCTCGGCACATGGGCGCTGTCTTCAGGCGGATAGTCGGTGAGGCGGAAGAAGATCTCGCGCAGCCGCGCGGTCGTCTCCTCGCTATTGGGCGTAAGCCAGATGTCGCGACCGCCCAGGCGATCCAGCCGGTAGTCGGTCGGTCCATTGAGCGGCAGCACATCCAGCCGCGCCTTGAGCAGTGCGATGAAGGGCAGGAACAGCTCGCGATTGAGCCCATCCTTGTAAAGGTCGTCGGGCGGCCGGTTGGACGTGGCAACCAACGTCACGCCCGCATCGAGCAGCGCCGTGAACAGGCGCGACATGATGGCGGCATCAGCCATGTTGTTGACCACCATCTCATCAAACAGCAGCACGCGCACGTCCGCGGCGATGGCGGCGGCGACCGGCGCGATGGGATCGCCGCTTTCGCTCTCACGCGCCTGCCTCAGCCGGGCGTGCACATCGAGCATGAATTCGTGGAAATGGATACGCCGCTTGGCAGGCCCATCCAGGCAATCGCGCAGCAGATCCATGAGCATGGACTTGCCGCGCCCGACACCGCCCCACATGTAAACGCCGCGCACCGGCTCCGGCGTCTTGCGCAACATCCGCCAAAGCACCGAACCCCGCCGCGGCGCCGCTTCCAGCTCGGCCTGCAGGCGCGTTAGCCGCTCGGCGGCGGCGCGCTGGGCCGGGTCGGGCTTCAGTTCCCCGGCGGCGACGAGCGCTTCATAGCGGGTCAGAACAGTGGTCATCAGACACGGGTCGCCGCGCGCGGAGACAAAAATGCCGCCGCCGGCAGCGCGCCGCTGGCCATCACATCGACCGTTCGACCATCATCTTCTTGGTTTCGGCAATCGCTTTGGCGGGGCTGAGGCCCTTCGGGCAAACGTTCGAGCAGTTCATGATGGTGTGGCAGCGATAGAGGCGGAAGGGATCTTCCAGCGCATCGAGCCGCTCGCCGGTCATCTCGTCGCGGCTGTCGGCCAGCCAGCGATAGGCCTGGAGCAGAATGGCCGGCCCCAGGAACTTGTCGCTGTTCCACCAGTAGCTGGGGCAGCTCGTCGAGCAGCAGGCGCACAGGATGCACTCGTAGAGGCCATCCAGCTTCTCACGGTCCTCCGGGCTCTGCAGCCGCTCCTTGCCCGAGGGCGGCGGCGTCACTGTCTGCAGCCAGGGCTTGATCGAGGAATATTGCGCGTAGAAGTGCGTGAAGTCCGGCACCAGGTCCTTGATGACCTCCATGTGCGGCAGCGGCGTGATGCGCACCTCGCCCTTGCAGTCCTCGATGGCGGTGGTGCAGGCGAGGCCGTTCTTGCCGTTGATGTTCATCGCGCAGGAGCCGCAAATGCCCTCGCGGCAGGAACGACGGAAGGTGAGCGAGCTGTCCTGCTCGCCTTTCATCTTGATGAGCGCGTCGAGCACCATCGGGCCGCAATCGTCGAGATCGATCTCGAACTTGTCGTAATGCGGGTTCTCGCCCGAGTCGGGATCGTAGCGATAGACCTTGAAGCGCTTGACCCTGGTCGCATCGTCGGGCGCCTTGTGCTCGGCGCCCTGGCTCTTGATCTTGCTGTTGGCGGGAAGAAAGAAATCGGCCATCGCTTCAACGATCCTCGGCAAGGGGCGTGGCGCGGTCACGCGGCGCGGCGCCAGTTATGCGCGCCTGTTAGCGCTTGCCGCGGCTCGGCTCAAGGGGAGCAATGACAGGCGCGCGGGGCAACAACACGGGCAGGGCTATGCGCACGCCGGCCGCACGGGCGGAACGGCACGCGATGCACCGCGTTTCAAAGCGGCGGGAAGAAAGGATTGCGAACCATGAGGATGCTTCTGATCCCCCTCGTCGCCGCCGGGGCGCTCACCCTGGGCGGATGCGCAACGCTCAAGGGCGCGGGTATCGGCGCCGCGGCTGGTGCCGCCACTGCCGCCGTGACCAAGGGCGATGTCGAAAAGGGTGCAGCCGTTGGCGGCGCGGCCGGTGCCGTGGTCGGCACGGCGGTCGGCGACTAGGCTGACCGTCTGGCGGTAAGCCGGCATGGGGCATCACATGATCGGCTCGTCATGTCGCGCAAGCGAGGCAACGCTCGCTCGCAGTAGCCATTGGATCGCAGCCGCCCGAGTCCCTTTCACACACAGTATGACAGTCGGAATGCTATACCGCGCGCCAGCCGGGCCCATCGTAAGCCGCCGTGACATCGCGCTTGGTGCCGAAAAGGCGCACGACCTTGCCATCTTCCAGCACCGGTACGCCGGACAGGCGCATCCAGCGCGTCTCCCCATCCAAGGCCCGAATCATCGCATCCATGGTAAAGCCGCGGCGATGCCGGATGGCATAGGCACGCAGCAGCTCCATCGCGGTGCGCGCATGCGGCGCATAGCAGGCGACGGCATTGGCACGCGTGAGCGCCTCGTCCACACCCAAGCCGAACAGCGCACGCACTTCACGCGACCAGTGCAACCGCTCAGTCGCCAGATCGCAGCTCCACAGGCCCAGCGCCGGCGGATGCGGCACCCGGTCCGGCTCCGGCTGGGCTTGCGCCAGCGCGTCGAGCTGCGTCACCCGCAGCCGCCGCGCCGCTTCGAACAGCGGCCAGCTGTGAGAAAGAGGAAGCAAATCTGAATTGATCACGAAAGCGCCGTCCTTGAGCGCGTAACTCTAGCCCCGCTCTCTTAAAGGAGCGTTAGACCGGCGCGAGAGAGTGGTAAGGGCGACGCAAAGTCTTATGTAGAGCGGCCAAGCTTTCCAGGACCCTGCCCCAATGTCGACTCATGAAGACCGCCTCAAAGCCCTGCGCGCCCAGCTCGAACGCGACGCGCTGACCGGCTTCGTCGTGCCGCTCACCGACGAGCATCTTTCCGAATATGTCGGTGCCTATGCCCAGCGGCTCGCCTGGCTGACGGGCTTCAAGGGATCGGCAGGGAGCGCCGTGGTGTTGCCGCAGGAGGCCGCGATCTTCGTCGACGGCCGCTATACGCTGCAAGTGCGCGATCAGGTGGACGGCGCCCTCTGGCGCTACGAGAGCGTGCCGCAGACCAGCACCGCCGCCTGGCTGGGCGAGCATGCGCCGCAGGGCGCGCGGATCGGCTACGATCCCTGGCTGCACACGCGCCGCTGGGTGGAGGAGGCGACGCGGGCGCTCGGCGGCAAAGGTGCCACGCTGGTGCCGGTGGCGTCCAATCCTGTGGACGCGGTGTGGCTGGACCGGCCCGCGCCCAGCACGGCACGGCTGGTGCCCCATGAAGAGCGCTTTGCCGGCCGCTCCAGCGCGCAGAAGCGCGGGCAGATCAGCGAGTGGCTCAAGGCCGAGGGGTTGGACGCCGTGGTGCTGACCGCGCTCGATTCCATTGCCTGGACGTTCAACATCCGCGGCGCGGACGTGACGCACACCCCCGTGGCGCTGGCCTATGCGCTGCTCCATGCCGATGGCCGCGCCGAATTGTTCGTGGCGCCCGAGAAAGTGGGCACGGACGTTCACGCCCATCTGGGCAATGCCGTCACCGTGCGCGACCGGGCCGCCTTCGTCGCGGCGCTGGGCGATCTTGCCGGAAAACAGGTGGCAGTGGACCCCGAGCGTGCCGTCGCCGCCATTTTTGAAACACTCGAGCTGGCGGGCGCCACTGTCCGCCCTCTGCGCGATCCGGCCGTTCTTCCCAAGGCCATCAAGAACGCCACCGAAATTGCCGGCACCAAGGCTGCTCATGCCCGCGATGGCGCCGCGCTCTCGCGCTTCCTCCACTGGTTGAGCCTGGAGGGCCCCAAGGGCGGGCAGGACGAACTCAGCGTGGCCGAGCGGCTCCAGGCCTTCCGCGAGGAGACCGGCGCGCTGGTCGACCTTTCTTTCGATACCATCGCCGGATCGGGCCCGAACGGCGCCATCGTCCACTACAAAGCGAGCCCCGAGACCTGCCGCCCGGTGGAAGCAGGCACGCTGCTGCTGGTCGATTCGGGCGGGCAATATAAGGACGGCACCACCGACATCACGCGAACCGTGGCCATCGGCACGCCGAGCGCGGCGATGCGTCGCCATTTCACGCTGGTGCTCAAGGGCCATATCGCGCTCGCCAGGGCGGTCTTCCCCGCCGGCACGCGTGGCAGCCAGCTCGATGTGCTGGCGCGCCAGTTTCTGTGGGCCGAGCGGCTCGATTATGCCCACGGCACCGGCCATGGCGTGGGCAGCTTCCTCTCCGTGCATGAGGGGCCGCAGCGCATCGCCACTTATGCCGGCGGCGACGAGCCGCTCCAGCCCGGTATGATCCTTTCCAACGAGCCGGGCTACTACGAGACCGGTGCCTATGGCATCCGCATCGAGAATCTGGTGCTGGTGGTGGCGCGCGGCGAGGGCAGCGACGGCCGCCCCTATTACGGCTTCGAAACGCTGAGCCATGCGCCCATCGATCGCGCCTTGATCGACACGGCGCTGCTGAACGCCGCCGAGCGGGAGTGGGTAGACGCCTATCATGCCCGCACGCTGGAGATTGTCGGCCCGCAGCTTTCCGGCGCGGACAAAGCGTGGCTGGAAGAGGCCTGCGCGCCGCTCCTGTGACCGCCATTCAGCGGCGACCGCGCCCCAATATCTGGTCGATCCAGAACAGGATGGCGCCACTGAGCAGAAAACCAAGCGCAATCGCGGCCAGATTGAGTATCACCCGGCCCCAGCCAAGCAGCGCGACGTCCATGAACGGATAAGGATAGCGCCCGTCCAGGGCGGCGCGGCCCAGCGCATAAACGGCATAAGCGAGCGGGATTGCCGCCCATCGTAAGACGTCATGCGCCCGGAGCCCGCCTTTGCGCGCGAAGAGCGGCCAGTACGCCGCCACGAGCAGCGGCATGACCCGGTGCTGCAAGAGGTCCGCGAGATGTGCACCACCGGAGAGCGTGAGCAGATCGCGCAGCAAAGTGGCATGAACCATGCCGATCAGCAGCATGAGCAGCGCGATCCCGCCAATCACCGCTGGTCGCGCGGCAGCCCGCAGGCCAAGTGCAATGCCGCCCATCACCAGCACGGCGAGCAGATTGCCAATGATCGTGAAATAACGGAGCATTGCCCACAACGCCGCGCCAGCAGAGCCGGTGCGGTCCAGCGATGCCGCGAACTGCAGGGCAAGGCCGACAAGGCCGGTGAGCGTGATTGCCCCCGCCGCCAGCCTGCCCAAGCGGCTGGGTTGGAACGTGCGGCGGCTCATTTCTGACAGGCGGGGCAGTAGAAGGTGGAGCGCCCGCTATCGACCCGCCGCGCCACCGTGCCGCCGCACGGGCAGGGCTTGCCCTCTCGGCCATAAACGCGCCAGTCCTTGGCGAAATAGCCCAGTTCGCCATCGGGCCGGGCATAATCGCGCAACGTGGAGCCGCCGGCGAGAATGGCGGCACGCAGCACCGCCTGGATCGCCTCCACCAGCCGCGCCAGCCGCGCCTTGCCGATGCGCCCGGCCGGGCGTGTGGGCGCGATGCCAGCGATGTTGAGCGCCTCGCATACATAGATGTTGCCCAGGCCCGCGACGATGCGCTGGTCGAGCAGCATCGCCTTGATCGGCGCCACGCGGCCCTCCAGCGCGCGCGCCAGATGATCCGCCGTGAAAGCCGGGCCCAGCGGCTCGGGGCCCATAGCGGCGAAGGTGGGCCATGCCCCAAGCGCCGCGCTGCTCACCAGATCGACGAAACCGAACCGGCGCGGATCATGGAGCGCAAGGCGATGCGCAGGCGTCTCCAGGATCAGATGATCGTGCTTGGCGATCTCTCCCGGATCGATCCGCCAGCGGCCCGACATGCCGAGATGGAAGATCATCGTGTCGCCCCGGTCGGTATCGATCAGGCCATATTTGGCCCGACGGCCGAGCGCGGTGACGCGCGCGCCAGTGAGGCGCTGGCGCAGATCGGGCGGGAAAGGAAAGCGCATGTCCGCGCGGCGCGTCTCGACGCTGGTGAGCTGCGCGCCACCCAGCGCCTGACGCAGGCCCGCGACGGTGGTCTCGACTTCGGGAAGTTCCGGCATGAAGCGGTCTTAGAGCGATCCGCCGCCGACTCAAACCGTGAAAAGGGCGTGCACCGCCCGCCTGTTTCCGATCAGCTCCAGGGCAGGATCAATGGCGTGGCCAGCAGAAGCGCCAGCGCCATGAGGAAGCGCTTCCCGCCCGAGATCCGCAACGCGCGCGGCACAATGCCATAGCCGCGCGCCCACAGCAGGGGACAGGCAAGCAGAGCGAGGAGGAACAGGCCCCGCGCCAGCGGCGCGCCCAGAGAGGCATAGCTGTCACCCGGCCAAAGACCTCTGTCGGCATGCAGCGCCAGCCCCGTAAGCGCGAACGACATCGTGACGATCCACATGATCTGGCGCATGGTCTTCGCCCTCCCCCAAGACATAAGGACGACCGCGCGGGCGGGGAGTTTAGGATCTTACAAACTCTTCGTTGAATTGCGTTCGTGCCGCACCGTGGCGATGGAACAAGAGCGTTCAACGGGCTCAGGCCGAACAGTATCTGGCGGAGAGCCTCGTGCAACAGGCCGAGCGGCGTACGCCGGTGGCGGGCGCTCATCAATCCCGCTTCTCGTCACCCCCGGAGGAGCTGGGTCATCGCAGGGATCCCAGCTTCCGCTCGAATGACAGCACGCTCGGGAGCCTCCGTCATTTCGCAGCAATGGCAGGAAGCGCTTCCTATTCGGCGGGCGCGGGCTCCAGCCGGTCGATCACCCAGCTCTCCTCCTTCGCTTCCTCCACCCACGCGGCCATGAAGGGCTGGGCGAAGATCGCGTCCATATAGGTGCGGGCGAGCGGTGTGACGGGGAGGCCGTAGCTCTGGAAGCGCGTCACCACCGGCGCGAACATGATATCCACCGCGCCGAAGGCACCGAAGAGGAAGTCGCCGCCCGCGCCGAAACGCGTGCGCGCCTGCGCCCACAGCGTCATGATCCGGTCGATGTCACCCTGTACGGCCGGGCTCGGGACGCAGCCGGTGCGCGCCAGACGCAGGTTCATGCCGTGCTCGTTGCGCAGCGGCATATAGCCTGCATGCATTTCCGCCGCCATGGAGCGCGCCAGCGCCAGCGCTTCCCGCTCGGCCGGCCAGAAGCGGCGGCCGCCGGTCAGTGCGTCGAGATAGTCGATGATCGCAAGGCTGTCCCACACGGCGGTTTCGCCGTCCCACAGCGTCGGCACCTTGCCGCCGGAGGCCGCCAGGTCGCTCTGCCGGCGTCGCGCTTCCCAGGCTTCGTCGTATAGCGGCACCACCACTTCCTCGAACGGCAGGCCGCTTTGCTTGACCGCCAGCCAGCCGCGCAGCGACCAGCTCGAATAGACCCTGTTGCCAATAATGAGCTTGAGCATGGACGTCTCCCCGCGCCGTTCCTGATGTTTCACGCGGCCAAACACCGCCTGCCGTTCCCCGCTAACTCGCCGGGACGGCCATGTCCTCCACGGCCGCCCAGCGGCCATCCGGCTGCTTGCGGAACACCGTGAGATAATAGCCCGAATAGCCGGCTGCTGCGCCCGTCGTGGGATTGGTGTAGCGCACGGTGAAGCTGCCTCGGCTATAGCCCAGATCGCCCGATGCGGCGACCTGTGTCTTGCCTGTGGTGAAGGTCATCGCGAAGGCGGGGTCGGTCATGTCCTTGCGGAGGCCCTCGAGCAGCGCCTGGGCGCCAACGCGGGGCCGCTCGCTGGCGCTGTAGAGCGTGGCGTCCGGCGCATAGAGAGCCGCGAGCGCCTCGGCATCCTTCGCCTTGTAGGCAGCACGCATCGCATCCTCCACGGCGCGAATGGCCTCCGCGTCAGCCCCGGCATCGGCCGGCCCGGCCTGGCTTTGGCAGCCGGCGAGCAGGACGACAAGCGTGGCAAGCGCAGCGGCGCGCACGGATCCTCTCATGATATCTCCTCCCCTTTCGGTCCGGCGCGCAGGGAGCCACCGATGGCGACGCGATGCAAGCGCGCTCTTCGCCTGCCGCCTGCCCCCACCGCCTGCGCCACTCAGCTTTCCACCGCCTCGATGACGGCCGCGCGCAGCTCGGGAAGGCCCAGGCCCTTTTCGCTCGACGTGGCGATGATCTGCGGGTGCGCGGCGGGCCGTTTGCGGATCGCGGCGGCGGTCGCCTCGGTCATGGCGGCAAGGTCGCTCGCCTTCACCTTGTCCGCCTTGGTGAGCACGATGCGGTAGGAGACGGCGGCCTCGTCCAGCATGTCGAGCAGCGTCAGGTCCACGTCCTTCAGGCCATGGCGGCTGTCGATCAGCACCAGCACGCGCTTGAGCACCGCGCGTCCGCGCAGATAATCGTTCACCAAAAAGCGCCACTGCTTCACCATGTCGCGCGGCGCCTTGGCATAGCCATAGCCCGGCATGTCGACGAGGCGGAAGAGCGGCACCTCACCCTCCTGCCCGCCGACATCGAAGAAGTTGAGCTCCTGCGTGCGGCCCGGCGTGTTGGAGGTCCGCGCAAGGCTGTTGCGGTTGGTCAGCGCATTGATGAGCGAGGACTTGCCCACGTTGGAGCGGCCGGCAAAGGCCACCTCCGGCACAACGGGCGCCGGCAGGAACTTGAGCTGCGGCGCAGAGAGCAGGAAGCGGATGGGGCCCGCGAAGATGCGGCGCGCATCCTCGATGGCGTCGGCCTGTTCGATATTGTCCATGCTCTGAGTCCTAGGGTTTGATCCACGTTCGTGGAAGCGGCACCGGCCCGTCTCCGATTCAGCTCTCGCTGAAGCGGTCTCTAGCTGGTCGCTGTGCGCTTGGCGAGCCGATGGCGCCGGAAAGTCGATGGCGCCGCCCCGTCACGACCGACCGGGCGGGCCTCGACGCGGGCGGCATGCGGTCGCCCACCCTCTCTTGGCGCCCGCCGCTATTTCGCCGCGGCCTGGCTCAGCACCGGATGCTGCCGATAGAGCCACCATTGCTGCGCGATGGTGAGCAGGTTGGACGTGCACCAGTAGAGCAGCAGACCCGCCGCGAAGGGCGCCATGACGAACATCATCATCCAGGGCATGATCGCGAAGATCTGCTTCTGCATCTCGTCCATCGGCGCCGGGTTGAGCTTGAATTGCAGCCACATGGTGATGCCCAGCAGCAGCGCCAGCACGCCGATGCCCAGGAAGGCGGGCGGCGTGAAATCGAGCAGGCCGAAGAGATTGAGGATATGCAGCGGATCGGGAACCGAAAGGTCGCGAATCCACAGGATGAAGGGCTGGTGGCGCATCTCGATGGTGAGCATCAGCACCTTGTAGAGCGCGAAGAACACCGGAATCTGGAGGAAGATGGGCAGGCAGCCGGCGAGCGGATTGACCTTTTCCTCCTTGTAGAGCGCCAGAATCGCTTGCTGCGCCTTGGGCTTGTCGTCCTTGTACTTCTCCTGGATCGCCTTCATCTTCGGTTGGATGGCACGCATCGCGGCCATGCTGGCGAACTGGCGCTGCGCAATGGGGAACATGATCGCGCGCACGATGAAGGTGAGGCAGATGATCGCCACGCCGAAATTGCCGATGGTCTTGAACAGCCAGTCGAGCAGGTAGAAGATCGGCTTCTCGAACCAGCGGAACCAGCCCCAGTCGATCGCGCGGTCGAACAGCAGAATACCGCTGTCGGCATAGTGATCCAGCAGGCGCGTCTCCTTGGCGCCCGCGAACAGGCGGCTGGTGCTGGTCACGGTCTGCCCGGAGCCGACCATGGCGGCCTCGTAGCTCATGTCCGCCTGGTAGCGCTGGTTACTGCCGCGGAATTCGGCGACCACCGGCTTGTCCTGCGCAGGAATGAGCGCAGCGTGCCAATAATGCTCGGTAAAGCCGATCCAGCCGCCCGTCGTCTCGAAGCGCTGATTGCCCTCCTTGTCGATGGTCTTGTAGTCGACGCTGTAATTGGCCGCGCCGTTGAACGCCCCGATGGGGCCAGTGTGGATCGTCCAGGTCGAGGGGTCCTTGGACTGGCCGGCATGCGAGAGATAGCCATAGGCCCGCGCGGAGACCGGCGCGGCCGTGTTGTTCGTCACTGCCTGCTGGACGGTGAGCATGTAATCCTTGTCGACCGAGAGACGGATACGGAAGATCTGGCCCTGGCCGTTGTCCCAGCGCAGCGTCACCGGGCTATCCGGCGTCAGCGTGCTGCGGTCGGGCGTCCAGACCGTGTTCGCGTCTGGCGTCTTCAAGCCGTTGCCGCTCCAGCCGAAGCCGGCGAAATACGCGTCTTGCGTGCCGGCAGGCGAGAACAGGCGCACTGGCGGCGAATCCTCTTCCACAGTCTGGCGGTAGCCCGGCAGCACGATATCGTCGATCCGCGCGCCCTTGAGCGAGATACTGCCCTTGAGGCGCGGGGTATCGATGGCGATGCGCGGCGAGGCAGGCAGCACGGCTTCAAGCGGCCGGAGCTGCGCCTGCGCGTCGGCGGTGGGCGCGACGCTGCCCTGCGGCTGCGCGGGCGCGCCGGCCTCCTGCGACGCCGTGGAGACGGCGGGCTTGGGCGTTGGGAAGAACCGCTCGGAGATGAAGGGCCAGCCGAGCAGGATGACGAGCGTGAGCAGCACCGCCAGGATCAGATTGCGCTTGTCGTCCACTTGCTTTCAGCTTCCCGTCTGTTGCGTCATTATCGGTGATGGTGCCGGCGGGTCGTCGGTTCGCCCCGCCGGTCGGGCACCGGGTCATAGCCGTGCCCGCCCCAAGGGTGGCAGCGCAATAGCCGCTTCAACGCGAGCCAGCCACCCCTTATCGCGCCATGCCTCTCCACCGCCTCGATGGCATATTGCGAGCAGCTCGGCATGTAGCGGCAGCTCGGCGGCAGGATACGGCTGGGCACGGCCTGCCAGAAGCGGGCGATGAGGATGAGCAGGCGAGCGATCATGCCGCGGGCTCCGGCGGCGTGGCCGGCCGCGGCGATGCCGTCTCCCCCTTCGCGCTTCCCCTCGCGCGACCGTCCTTTTCGCCAGAAGGCGCCGCCATCCGCGCCGCCGCTTTGGCGAGCGCCTTGCGCAGCTCCGCGTCGAGCAGGGCGAAATCGCGCTCGATGCCCCCTTCGCGGCCGATCAGCACATGGTCGGCGCCGGAGATGCCGCGCTCGCGCAGCAGCGGCCGCGCAATCTCGCGAAAACGGCGTCGCATCCGGTTACGGATGACGGCGCCGCCGACTTTCTTGGTGATGGTGATGCCGAGCCGAGGTGTCGGATCGCCGTCGCGGCGGTCCCGCACCAGCAGCACGAACCCAGGCATGGGCACGCGCTGACCGCGATTGGCGGCCAGGAACTCGGCGCGTCGGGTCATGCGACCCGGAGCGCGCCGGTCAGTCTCGCTCAGGCCGAGAGGCTCTTGCGGCCGCGAGCGCGACGCGCGCGCAGCACCTTGCGGCCCGCCGCAGTCGCCATGCGGGCACGGAAACCGTGGCGGCGCTTCCGAACCAGATTGCTCGGCTGAAAGGTGCGCTTCATCGTTCATTCCTCAATTCGAATCGGTCGAAAGACATGCGACAAAGGCCCGCCAAAACGGGGGCGGCCATCTGTCCGAAGGCGCGCGGATAAGCACAGAAGCCGGATTTGTCAATCTGACCCGAGCCAAAATACGCGCCTCTCCGCGCACACTCGGCAAAGCGCGCAGCACAATCCGCGCCGCTCGCTCGCCTTCTTCGCGCCGTTGCGCGACTCGTCTTTCCTCACCCCGGATGCGTCCCGCTGCCCGATCGGCTATGAGGGCTTAAAGGCCGGCCTTCAATGCCGGCGAATCGCGACAGGAGAGAGCGCCGCCATGCACCAGATCATGCTCGATGCCACCATGCGCAGCCGCCATGCAGAGGAGCGCGGCGGCAGCCCTCATGTCGTGAAGCGGCTCGATCCGGCACGCACCGCGCATCTCATCATCGACATGCAGAACGGCTTTCTGGAGATTGGCGCCCCCGTCGAGGTGCCGCTGGCGCGCGACGTCGTGCCGGCAATCAACCGGGTGAGCCGTGCGCTGCGCCGCGCAGGCGGGCACAATGTCTTCGTGCAGTTCACCACCCCGCTCGATCCCGCGAGCTGGTCCGCCTTTTACGAGCGCTTCACGCCGCAGGCCGCCGCGCAGCACCAGGCGGCCTTCCAGCGCGACGCCCATCTCTGGCAGCTCTGGCCCGAGCTGGACGTGGACGATGCCCGCGACGCGCGGATCGAGAAGCAGCGGCTGGGCGCTTTCATCCCCGGCACCTGCGATCTCGACGCCTGGCTGCGCGCGCGCGGCATCGATACGCTGATCGTCTCCGGCACGCTCACCAACTGCTGCTGCGAATCCACTGCGCGCGATGCGATGCAGCTCAACTATCGGGTGATCTTCCCCTCCGACACCAATGCCGCGCTGAGCGACGCAGAGCATAATGCCACGCTGCACAGCATGGCCTTCATTTTCGGCGACGTGATGACGGTAGCAGAAATCGAAAGCCTGCTCGCGCCCGTGTCCGTCGCGGCCAGCTGAGGGTGTGGCCGCCCCTGCGAAAGCAGGGGCCCGCCGCCAGCCGAACGCCTTCGGCACCTCGCACTCGCCTCGTCATTCCCGAGAAAGTGGGAATCCAGGGGTTGGAGCTAGATTGCCTGCGGCGAACTGACGTTTCTCGCTTTCGTCGGAATGATGAAATGAAACGCCAGCGACGGCTCAATCCCGGTCCGGCGCGCCGGGTGGGAAATAGTGGCGGTAAGGCCGCGCCGCCTCAATACAGCGCGCCACCGAGCCGCGGGCGTTGAGCCGGGCGCGGTAGGCACGCAGCACGGGGAACGCATCCGGGATCGGCCGCACCCAATCGGCATAGAAGAGGGCCGGCGCGGCAGCGCAGTCAGCCATGGAGAAACCGCTGGCGCAGGCCCAGTCACGGCCGGCGAGCTGTGTCTCCAGCCAGCCGTAAATGGCGTCCAGCGCCGCTTCGTGCCGGGCGATACGCGCCCGGTCGGGCGCGGCGGCATCGATCAGATATTCGCCGACGATGCCCTGCATCGGCGTCATCACATGATTGTCGAACACCCGGTCCATGAACCGCACCGCCAGCGCGTCCGTGGCATTGGCGGGCAGCATCGGCGCGCGCTCATAATGACGCAGGTCGAGATATTCGATGATGGTGGTCGCCTCGATCACCGGCTTGCCCTCATCGAGCAGCACGGGGAACTTGCCCAACGGCCAGTGATCGCGCAGCGCGTCCATCACGCCGGCCTCTTCCACCATCAACGGCTCGAAGGGCAGCGCCTTTTCGTAGAGCGCGATCATCGCCTTCCAGCTGTAGGACGAGAAGGGGTGATAGAAGAGCCGGTAGCTCATGCGCCGTCGCCCGCTGCCGCCGCCTCGAGGGCGGCGATGTCAATCTTGCGCATCGCCAGCATCGTCTGGCTCACGCGCCTGGCGGCGTCCGGGTCTGGATCAGCCAACAGGGCGGTGAGGCGCCGGGGCACAATCTGCCAGCTCAGACCCCAGCGATCCTTGCACCAACCGCAATTGCTCTCCGCGCCACCATTGGCAGTGATCGCCGCCCACAGCCGGTCGGTCTGCGCCTGGTCGTCGGTGTGGATCTGAAAGCTCACCGCCTCGGTGAACTTGAACAACGGCCCGCCGTTGAGGCCAATGAACGAACGGCCGCCCAGCGTGAACTCCACGAGCAGCACGTCGCCTTCCTTCATCGAGGGATTGTCCGAGGGCGCACGCATGACGCGATCGACATGGCTGTCGGGCACCAGCGTCACATAGAAGGCAGCGGCCTCCTCGGCCGTGCCGTCGAACCAGAGGCAGGTGGTCAGCGGTTCGCTCATGGTCTTTCTCCCTCACGCTCCGCCAACGAGCGCAAATTCGGCGCCCTGTGGATCGCGCCCCACGACGATATGATCGCCCCCGGGTACCTGATGCGGCCCATTGGTCACGGTGCCGCCCCGCACGTCGATGGCCGCGACCGCAGCAGCAATGGAGGGCACGCGCACATAATGTCGCCAGAAGGCCCGCGCACCCGGCTCGGCGAGCGGCCCCACCGCGCCCAGCCGAGTCTCGCCAAGATAGAGGAAGCGATAGTCGCCCATCGCGCCCATCGGCATCGCGCCCTCCTGTCGCCAGCCGAACAGCCGCCCATAAAAGGCGAGCGCCGCCTCCGGGTCTGGCGTCCACAGCTCGGACCACGCCCAGCGGCCAACGGCCTGCTCGGCAAAGACGGTGCTGGTCCCGTCCGAAAAGCCACGCATGATGTAGAAGGGCGCGCCCTGCGGATCGGCGACCATGGCGAACCGGCCGGTATCGGGAATGTCGGTAGGCGGCACGAAGATATGGCCGCCGGCCTCACGCACGGCTTGAGCGCTGGCGTCGACATCGTCCACTGCGACATAGGCGGCCCAGAGCGGGTGGGCCCCCTGCGCGATGCTGTCCGCGCCGAGCGCCATCACGCCTCCGGCATTCTCACCGTCGCAACGGAGCATGCGATAGTCCATGCCCGGCATGCCGGAATGCCCATCGATCGTCCAGCCGACCACCGCCGTATAAAAGGCGCGGGCGGCTTCGATGTCGGGGGTCATCAGCTCAAACCAGATGAATTCGCCTTGCCGGTTGGTCATGCGGTTTCTCCTTCGGCATCGGTATCGAGAAGCGGTGCGAAACCGCCATAGATGAGGCGCGCGCCGGCCATGGGATTGTCGTCCGGTCCCTTCATGCGCGGATCCGCCATCACTTTCTCCCAGCCGGCGTCGCGCGCCTCCCGGCTCGGCCACTCGATCCACGAGAAGACCACATCCTCGCCCTCCTGCGCCATCACGGCGGTGCGCATGTCATTCGTCTTGCCGGGCTTGACGTCATCGTTCCACGTCTCGACCACCCGCAGCGCGCCATGCTCCAGGAAGAGCGGCGCGGCGTCGCGCGCCATGGCAAGATAGTCGGCTTTGCGTCCCGGCTTCACCGGGCAGAGAAATCCATCAATATAGCTCATGTCCCTTCTCCTTCATTGTCGGGAATGAAAATCCGCCTTCAGGCCTGCGCGGTGCCGGCCGCCATCGCCGCCTCCATGTCCATCCAGGCCAGCTCCCAGATATGGCCGTCGGGATCGGCAAAGCTGCGGCCGTACATGAAGCCGTGATCCTGGCGGGGATTGGGGTCGGCCGTTCCGCCCGCGCGGCCCGCCGTCTGCGTCGTCTCGTCCACCTCGTCGCGGCTCTCGGCGCTCAGCGCGAGCAGCACCTGCGCTGTTTCATGCGCATTGGGGATGCGGCGCGGCGTGAAGCTGGAGAAGCGCTCATGCGTCATGACCATCACGCTGATCTCGTCGGAAAAGCGCATCATCTGCGTGGTTTCATCGCGGAAATGCGGGTCGGCGGTGGCGCCGATGGCCTCGTAGAAGGCAATCGAGCGCTGAAGGTCCGTGACCGGCAGGTTCACGAAAATCATCCTGTTCATGGCTGTTCTCTCTCCCGTCCTGTGCCGTCGAGTCGCGCGGCTCTTGACGACTCTGTCAGGAAAATTAGATTATGCAACCATGTCGTTAGAAAAAATAACCAAAGAGTCGAAAGCCACCGACAAGCGCCGGTTCATGGACGCCTGCGGCATGGCCTTCGGGCTCGAGATGCTCGGCGAGCGCTGGGCGCTGTTCGTCGTGCGCGAGCTTATGCTCGGTCCGCGCCGCTTTTCGGACCTGCGCGCCGATCTGCCCGGAATCAGCGCCAATGTGCTGACCCAGCGCCTCGCCGAGCTGGAGGCGCGCGGCATCGTCACGCGCACTGCGCTGCCGCCGCCCGCCAATGTGCAGGTCTATGGCCTTACCGAATGGGGCTATCTCGCCGAGCCGATCGTGCAGGAGATCGGCCGCTGGGCCGCTCGCTCGCCCTCCCGCGACCCTACGCTGCCGATCAGCCCCGTCTCGGTGATGCTCTCGCTGCGCACCATGATCGTGCCGGAGCGCGTGGGCGCGCAGGACTTCACCGTCGGCTTCCGTTTCGGCCTGCTCGATTTTCGCGGCCATGTCGCGCGGGGCGGCATCGCCATTGTGCGCGAACCGGCGGAAGCAACCGACATTCTCTACAGCGGGACCGCGCCCGGCCTTGCCGCCCATGTCCACGGCAAGGCGCCGCTCGACACCCTTCATGCCACCGGCCAGCTCCATGGCGAGGGCGATGCCGCGCTGCTGGTGCTCTTTCCCACGCTCTTTTCCCTGCCGCCCAAGGTCGCGCCGCCGCCCGGGCCCCGATAGGGCTCGACAGCGGGGTCTCCACGCGCCATAGCGGGCGCGAGGGGAACAAAGGGGGACCGCTCGATGATCGCGACAGTGGCGACGGTCGCCTTTCTCGGCCTGGAGGCGCGCCCGGTGGAGGTGCAGTGCCAGCTCGTTGCCGGCCTGCCCAATTTCATCGTCGTCGGGCTGGCGGACAAGGCCGTCGCGGAATCGCGCGAGCGAGTGCGCAACGCCATTGCCGCCATCGGCCTCTCGCTGCCGCCCAAGCGCATCACCGTCAATCTCTCGCCGGCCGACCTGCCCAAGGAAGGCTCGCATTACGATCTGCCGATTGCGCTGGCGCTGCTCGCCGCCATGGGCGTGGTGGATGCCGAGGGACTCGCCGATCATCTCGTTGTCGGCGAATTGGGGCTGGACGGACGAATTGCGCCCGTGCCCGGCGTGCTGCTTGCCGCGCTCCACGCCGCCGAACGCGGCCTATCGCTCCTCTGCCCGGCTGCACAGGGCGCCGAAGCCGCCTGGGCCGGTGCAGACGGCGTGGTGCCCGCGCCGGACCTGCTCGCACTGGTCAATCACCTCAAGGGGTCGACCGTGCTGCCTCGCCCCGCCCCGGTGGAAGCCGAGCCCGCGCATACAGGGCCGGACCTTGCGCAGGTCAAGGGACAGGAAACGGCCCGGCGCGCGCTGGAGATCGCCGCGGCGGGCGGCCACAATCTGCTCCTGATGGGGGCGTAAAGACCCCCTTATCAGGGTCGACGGATGTCGTGAGCCGATTAAACTTGATTCGGGCCAAATGAAGGGCGCGAAGTAATGCAGAGAACCACGACCAAAAAAGTAAACGGTTGTTGCTTTTGTAATGGACCAGGCCTGACCAAGGAGCATATTTGGCCCGACTGGGCGGCCGACTTATTGCCTGATTCTGGGTCATATTTCCGCGCAAAAATACGGGGCGGCGGTGGTCTGAGCCCAGGCGGGAGTGTCGAAGGGCACTGGTCGCGTCAAGGTGCAGTCAAAACCATTCGGCTTCGTGTGGTATGCAAGCCCTGCAATAGCGGATGGATGGGCGACATGGAGCAGGCGGTAAAGCCGATACTAAAGCCCATGTTAAATGACAAGCAAATCTCCTTGTCTCGCGATAATCAGCAAACTTTAGCGCAATATTTTGCTATGAAAGCCATGGTCGCCGATTTAAGCCGCCCGCCTTATGCTTTTACAGAAAATGAAAGGAATTTGTTCTATTTAGAAAGGGCAATTCCAGATAGATGCAGAATACATCTATCAAGGTATCCGGACCCCCCGAACCCCATAGTTGCGCTTTATAATAAGGAGAGCGTGGGAGGGATCGGCCTGAATCAAACATTTCGATTTAATTATATTTATGTCCAAGTATTAATGCCTGTAGTTAAAATTTTAAAAAAGCTCCCAAAGTCGCATTGGATTACGATCAACCCTGTTGATGATGAGGTGATCTGGCCGCCAAACCAGAGCATTTTCATACAAGAAGCTAAAGAATTTCAGCATATTTTTGAGAGAATATATTTGGGGAAGCCGCATCAATAAAAAATAGGCAGGTGTAGAATGGGCCTTCGGCGACGGTCTCGGCTTTTCTCACTCGGAGTAGCGATGCCCAGGCTTATTCAATAGTCTATGATGGTAGCAGGAGCCGTCAAAAAAGGAGGCCATATGCGCCGTATCATCCTGCTCATCGCGGGCCTCGCATTTCATGCAGGAGCGCAGGCGCATCCCGGTGGATTGAACGCGGAGGGGTGCCACAATGACCGCAAGAACGGCGGCTATCACTGTCACCGCGCACCACAGCGACAAGCGACGACCCGTCCGCAGGGGCTAGCGGGCACGCCCCGTGCTCCCACAAGCGGCTCCTATCCGAATTGCAGCGCGGCTCGCGCAGCGGGAGCGGCGCCCATTCGAGCGGGAGAGCCTGGGTTTGGGCGCCATCTCGACCGGGACGGAGACGGCATAGCCTGCGAATGACGCGGCCCCCTTTTTCACGTTCTCTATTTGTTCTAATATCGCTCCGACTCACAAGGAGCGCTCATGTCTATCACGATAGCCCCCTCGCCCAGCCTCGACGCTCTTACCATCTCCGGCGCCATCTGCCGATCTGTTCGAGTGCCCGGCGCATCCCTTGCGATTGCCCTGAGCGATGGAACGCTGTTGCATGCGTGCCTTACGGCTCAACCCGGCTCGCGCTTCAAAGTTGCTAACGAAGGCGCTGCTATCATCGTCACCAATGGCGATCACGTCGAGGTCCAATGGCCCATTGAATGGCTCATGGTCTCTGGAACGGACCAGGCGCTTTCAATCGAGCGCCGCCCCGAACCGCTGCCCCTGTTTCCCGAGGCTGCCTAATGGCGACCAAGCGGAGAAAGGGAGAAAAGCCGGTTGCTCATGGGATGCTCCTCTGGACCGATGGAGATTGTCGCATTCCCCAAGCGATCCGCGAGGGAGACCGCCGGCTGGACTGCTGGATTAGGCAGCAATGCGTGCCCGTGGCCACACTAGCAAAGCGCTCCGGTGTAGCTGAAGCGCGTCTGTGGGAGCTCCTAAGGGACGCTGAGCCCACCGATGCAGAGCTGGAGGCACTGGCGGGAACCCTGAGGACCGACGCAGCATCCCTCCGAGCTTCCGTATATCTAGCGCTGGACGTTCGCAGAAAAGGCATGCGAAGCTGAGGCCATGGGGGAACAGAAAGACGAGAGCGCCGAGTGGGGCATGTGGTTGGAATTCAGCCTGCTGCTCCTCGCTGCGGGCATTGGTCTGGTCTGGCTCGTGGCTGGACTACTCAGCTAAAGCCTCGCCTAGGTTTCAGATGGCCACTTTTTTTGGCTATCTGGAGGCATCGCAACCCTAATGCGTCCAATCATACCCCGGCGATGCGGAGGGGTCCGAACAGGCTATTTTTTCCCTTATGTGAAGTTCGCTAGTTTTCACGCTCTGGCGGTAGGTGCGCCGCAGGAGACTTGAGGGAGCGAGAGACTCAAAGTTCGTCAATCACTGCGGGGCGCGTCTCCACGTTGGAATGATTAGGGGCGGGCTCATCATCAAGAGCGCGAGTAAGAGAGATGTCAGTCAACGTTCCAGAGGGTGGCCGAATAATGTTTAATGTCTATCGCGCCGCTTCCTTAGACGATACTAACGAATCTTGAGTTCGGCCAAGTGAGTGTATCGGAATTAGGAATGGTTTCACATCGCGGGGGACAAGCGATAAACCTACAGACTTGGGTTCGCATAAAGAAGACCCGACTAGCCACCCTAAGCGTTGGCTTGGGGAATGCTACTATGCGAAAATTTGAACATTGGCCCCCCTCTGGTGAGGGACGCCGGATTAAAGAAGCAACGGAAAGAATATCCCGTGCGTTGGAACACGTGGGCGACCGAAGAGATTTAGGATACTCGCGAAATTTCATAGAGATCGCTTTAGGTGAATTTGAGAAAATCCGGCAAAATTCCTTTTTTCAGAACGCCATAGCGCCAGTACTGTACCAACATCGCGGACTTACTCTCACATATGACGCCGCTATCGAGGCGGAGCTCAGTGAATATAGAAACTTAATTGCTCCCTTGTGGCCGGAGCCCCCTAAAGAGCAGGCGAGCGGCAAGCCCGTCCTCTCCGCAGTGGAAGGCATTATTCCGGACCAGCTACCCGGCCCCTTACAATTCGAATTTATAGGCGGCCGATTACAGATTAAATTCCAACAGCCCGGCCCAGCGCAGCTATCAGCAGAAAACCTGTCTGAAGCCCGTGAACGAATACTGTTGCAAGGCGAGTTGCTAACCGACGCCTTAGAAGCGTCCAATTGTGACGGGCGCCTACGGGAACTTATAGAAGACGTTCAAGGACTCATCCGTGCCCAGCAGAACGCTATCCAGCTCGGAATTGCAAATCTTACTTGCGAGCGTGTGTTCAAAAGGTTCGAAGGCGAGTTGCCGGATATCGTCTCTGGCCGTTGGGATGGCTACAGCGCGGCTTTGAGCCTCTATGTCGCTCAATTTCCTGAATGGCAGGAAATGCTAGATAATGCAGCCGAGGCCGAGCTCAGCGATGCTGATGCCAGAGTAATTTATGAGGCCGGACAGCGCGTTGCGAAAGAACTCGACGGACTGCCTGAGGTGGCACCTGAGGTACCCCGCTATCTTCAACTGGTGTTTGGTGTCTCAGGCGATCCTTGGCCCACCTCCCGTAGAGCACTTGTAGCAGCGGTGCGCACGCTTCAGAACTTTGTCTCAGGGGTTTTTCGAGAAGTTGCCAAAGTGGGCAACTCCATTTCAGACGGCGCGAACACTGGGATTCGCCGCGGCCTCTCCGCTGCTATCGGTATTGGAATCGTTTGGGCTGCTATCCACGCCGCAACGGCGGTCTCGCCCACTCTAAACACTCAGCGTTGGATGGCGAAGGCTGCCAAGATCGCGATGAAAGAACTTCAGGAGTTGCCGTAGGTACCACCCGCCCTTTCGAACAAGACCAAAACAAAGCAGGGCCACAGCCAGAAGCGGGCGGACCGCCCTAGCTTCCCAAGCGCCCCAACAGGTTCCTAACGCTGCTCGCGTGCCACCTGCCACCTCTGGCGGTCATCATGCACCGCTCGTTCAGTGCCCCAGCGAGCCCTGCCAGTGACCTGATACCCTCAGAACGCAGCTGCTCGATCACGGGCGCCAGGTCCGCCGCATGGCGGTCGGCTGCTCCCTTGAGAGCCGCAACAGCTGCCCCGTTACCCTTGCCCGCCCTGCGGAGTGCTTCGGCTCCATTGGGGTTCCCCAGCTTGGTCCCTCGGTCCTTTGCGGCTGCAAGGGCAACCTTGGTGCGCTGCGAGATCGCCTCGCGCTCCTGCTGGGCGACCAGGGCGAGAATACCCACAGTGAGGTCGCAGGCCTCCGGCATATCGGCAGCGATGAATTTGACCCCGCTGTCCCGCAGTTGGAGGAGGAAGGCCGCGTTGCGGCTCAGCCGGTCCAGCTTGGCGATGACGAGGGTTGCTCCGGTGACTTTGGCATGGTGCAGGGCCTTGGCGAGCTCCGGCCGGGCATTGCGCTTGCCGCTCTCAACCTCGGTGAACTCTGAGAGCATCTCGGTCCCCCGTGACTGGCAAAACTGCTCCACGGCCTTCCGCTGGGCTTCCAGCCCTAGACCGCTCCTGCCTTGGGCGGCGGTTGATACCCGATAATAGGCGACGGCCCTCATGCTCACGGCTCCCTTATAACATCCTCTAACGACGGTTAGGCGATGATGTATAAGGAAAGAGGGACGGAGTGACAGGGGAGCGGGCAACCGTTCACCGCAAATTGGACTCGGCTGGACTCAAGGGATCGGCCGGAGAACCGCAGGAAATCGTGGGAGTGTTTCAGAGTGGGAAGATTAGGCGCGCTAACGAGTGTTTTATTCTAGTGACACAGTGATGCACGGTTCCTAATTGGTGTGCCTCCGAACAACACAAGGGGGAATCTATGAAGGAAGTTGCACAGCCCGGCGGCTGGACCGAGACTGCTAAGTCCGTGAACACCCGCTATAAGCTCTGGCTCGATTACATGGCTAGCGACCGCAGCAAGGAGGCGGCACAGGCTTTCCGAAACAGGTGCGAGACTGAGGGCTGTCTGTAACAGACAGCCAAAGCCCGGCGGTCCTTGGGATCAGCCGGGCTTTTTCATACCCCTGCGGGAGCATGAGGAACCCTAAGGATACCTAAGTATCCTTCAGTATCTCTCTCCCCCTTCGCTCCAAGAGTGCGGCCTAATCGGATCAACGGGCGGGCGGCGCAGAAATCCGGCCCTAATCGCCACAGGGGCGCCCCTCGGTCTCTGGAGGCGCCTGCCGGGCTTCCCCAGCCCTCCCGCAGCACCCCGAGGGGCCCCTACGGGGGGACTCCCGCACAATCCTTCGGCACTCCGCCGCCCTCCTGCGTTGCTCCGCCATGCACGGGCGGCACCGGGCTTCGTGCTGATCGGGGGTTGAAGGCTTGGGGTCGAATTTCTCGATGGGCAGCCCGGCCGTGCAGCCGAGGCACCATTTGTATCCCGCAGGGACCGGAGGGGTCTTCCGTTTGGACATGAGGACTCCTCCAGCCCCTGCGGGCCTGTGTTGGGTTGCAACCGACGGGGCTGCGAGAGCCCGGTTGATGATGTCAGTCGTCGATATAATCCGCTAGTTCGCTCATGCTGGCCTCGGTTGCGTCGGAGACGCTGGCACCGTCCTTTATCCAGTCCTCGTAGACTGACTTGGCAGCGCGCCGGCCGGCATAGTCCGCGTCCTCCTCTTCAAGGAGCGCGCGGGCCGGAGCGTTGAAGCTGCGAATGGTGCGATTGACGAGCGCCTGCCGAGCTTCCCGACTGCCGAACAGCTGGAACTCCTCCGAGACCATGGCATCTGCCAAGGCCTCGCGCAGCGTCCTCCCCTCCACATCGAGCGCAGCATGGCCGCGCAGGTAGCGAAGGCGGTTCAACTGCTGAGAAGAGAGCTGGAAACCTGCCGGGTCTGTCGCCTTCACGTCGGAGACGTCGAGGCGATATTCCTGAAGCATCCTACCGACTTCTTCGAGGCTGTCCTGCTCCTCCCCGGCGGCAATGCCGAGCGTGCGACCGTCCATCTTGTCCCCCAAAGCGTTCAGCCGAGCGGGAAGTCCGAGACCTACGCCGATTAGGCTGCGATAGAGGTTATCGGAAACAGTGACGGCCTGGAGCGGGTGTCCCACCAGCGTGTCGTTGACGAGCCGCTGCGTGCCCCCAAAGGGAATGAGGCTCGACGCGGCATTGCCGGCGACAGTTTGCCAGGTGGCTTCGCCGCCCGTCAGGAGGCTCATGAAGTCCCGCAGGCTCTTCATGTAGGACTTGGAGAGCACCACGTCCTTCATACCGAAGGCAGCGGCTGCTACACCCGCCTGCGTAGCCTGTTCATAGTTCTGATACTGGTCGTAGTCGGTGAAGCCTTCGCGGGCCGCTGCATTGAGCGTAACAGCCCCGGCCTGATACATGCGGGCCCATACGGAACCGAACGCTCCGCTTGCTTGGAGGTCGGCCACCTTCTGCTCATAGGCGCCAAGGTCATTGACCCGGAGTCTGTAGGCGGGGTCCATGGAACTCGGCTTCTTGCCTTTAGCGAAGTCCTTCGGGACCAGATCGAACTCATTGGCGGCCGAAAGAGCCGTGCGGGAGGCAGTCGCCCGCTCCCGCGCTTTGCGTGACACAAGCCCGGCTGTGGACTCCACGCCCTCCCAGAGGTCGAATTTGACCCGGTCGAGCATGGCACGCAGCCCGTGGATGTGCGCCTGCCAATAGGCAGCGTTGGCCGCCTCGCGTTCCAGACGCATCGAGAGGGCCGCAATCTCGTTGCTATTGGCGGTGTGGTAGGCTTCGACCAGTCGCCGGGCGAGCCCGTTGCGGAAGCCGTCATGGAGGACATTGCTTACCGCATTGACTACGCCTGTAATGGGCGTGAGCACCGTTGACTTCAGGGCGCTTTCAAAGGAGCCGACAGCACGGCGCCACATGGCAACCGACCGGGCGTGCTCCGGGTCCATGAGCGGGTCCAGAACTCGGCCCAGGTCATCGCCAGAGCGCAGCTTGCTCAGGTGGTCCTTGAGATCGTCTAGGTCCAACTGATTCAATGCCTCATTGAACCGCTCGGCCGTCTCGCGTGGTGGAAGCGCCCAAGTCGTCTCTAGATGCTCGCCGGCCAGCCTCTGGCCGATTTGGCCGGCCTGAAGCCCGCGCCCGGTGTCCGATCTTATCGCCCGCCCCGAAGCATAGAGATAGACGGAACGGCCGAGCTCGGCCTGAAGCGTCTCACGGGCTCCGCCAGCGCCCTCGGCAAGAGCAGAAAGGAACCTGTCATAGGACCGGACGGCTTCGACGCCGCTCTTTACCATGAGCAAGGCGGCAAGGGCATTGTCGGCCGGGGACTGTGCCGAGCGTGCGACCATCTCGTCCAGCTTGGTATCAGTCATACCCGCCAGGCCGTCAGCTGCCTTAGCCTTGATGGCTTCGGTTGGCTGCTTCCCCGCTTGGGCGGCCGCCTTCAGGGTGTCCAGCACCTCCTCTGCGGCATTGATGGCGAGGATGGGTCTTGCCGCATCCTCAATGACCCCGGAGGTGTCGATATTGAGGATCGAGCGATAATGCGGATCGTCCAACAGCTCGCCGGTCTCTTCCGCCTTGCTTATCCGGGCCACCCAGCTTTGCGCTTCCTCGGGGGTCAGCTTCGCAATGCGCTGCTTTGCCCTTCGCACTGCCATTTCCGGGTCGGCAACCAACTCCTCCGGCGTGAACAGAGCGCCTTTCTCAGGCTCCGCAGCACGCACCGGCGCCGCATCGGGCCCTTCGGCCACCCCATTGGGCTTGGTCTTAGGCTTCGCAGCCCGCGCCGGTGTCGGATCAACCGCCGGTGCACTAGGAGCTCGGGCCGGCCGCAGCTTCACATAAGCCTTCTTCACACCAACCGCAGCCGAGCCGAGCGCCACGCCGCCAGCGAGCCCATAGGGCGCCATCTCGACGCCTCCCTTCACCATCTCGCCAAGGTCCGTGGAGTCCGAGTAACCCATTCCGGCCAGGAACGCATCCCGCGTTCCAATGGCCGCAGCGGCACGGACGCCTTTGGCGGCCTTGTCGAGCTTGTTGATGGGCGAGACGATGGCCCCGACGATCTCGGCCGGGGCGAGCTCGATCTCGGTGCCGAGCACTTCCGGCTTGTACGAGATGCGGCGGCGCGCGGCGTTAGTCTTGCTTGCCTCTGCAACGAGCCGGTGGATTGGATGGGGAACGCCACAAGTCTGGACGCTTTGTGCGCGGGCTCGCCTGTTCGCGCGCGCCGCGCTGTGCGGTCGACTATCAGGCGAAGGTCTCCGGGCCGCTGCTCGATCGCATCGATCTGCATGTCGAGGTCGCCGCGCTCACTGCCGCTGATCTGGTGCTGCCCGCGCCCGCCGAAGACTCGGCGCAGGTCGCGGCCCGGGTGGCGGCTGCCCGTGCCCGGCAGACGGCGCGGGCGTCCGCCTGCGATGGCGCGCGCACCAACGCCGAGCTGCACGGACCGGCATTGGAAGCTCTCGCCACGCCCGACGAGGCCGGCCGCACCCTGCTGGCCCAGGCAGCCGCTGCCATGAAGCTCTCCGCGCGCGGCTACACCCGCGTCCTGCGCGTCGCCCGCACCATCGCGGATCTGGCCGGGGCGGAAACCGTAACTCGCCTTCATGTCGCCGAGGCGCTGAGCTACCGTCGGCGGCCGCCGGTGAATTGAGTCGCGAGCGCTGGCATTTTGCCGTGCTCTCTCTATATATTCCCGCTCTCACCCGTTCATCAGGAGCCCCCATCATGAACAGCCTGGCATGGAACCGCCCTTTCCGTTTCCATTGCTCCGGGATGCTTCATGTCCGCGCTTCTTCTTCTCGATCGTCTCTCCGCCGCAACGCCTGACGGCACGCCGCTCTTCAACGACCTGACGCTCGCCATCGGCCCCGAGGTCGTCGGGCTGGTCGGCCGCAACGGCGCCGGCAAATCGACCCTGCTGCATATCATCGACGGCACGCAGGCGCCCCGCGCCGGCAGCGTGACGCGCGCCGCGCGCACTGCCCTGCTGCGGCAGGTGCCAGCGCACGGCGCCACGCTGGCCGAGGCGCTCGGCATCGCCGGTCAACTGGCACGCTTGCGGCGGCTGGAAGCGGGCGAGGGCTCTCTGGAGGATGCCGAGCGCGCCGACTGGACGCTGGAAACCCGCATCGCCGAAGCCTTGGCGCGCGTGCGCCTGCCCACTGCCGATCTCGACCGGCCGGTGGCGACGCTCAGCGGCGGCGAGCGCACACGCCTCGGCCTCGCCGCCATGCTGCTCGACGAGCCCGAACTGCTGCTGCTCGACGAGCCGACCAACAATCTCGACGCAGACGGGCACACGGCCATTGCCGAGTTGCTCGATGGCTGGCCGGGCGGCGCACTGGTCGCCAGCCACGACCGCAGCTTGCTGGAAGGCATGGACCGGATCGTACAGCTCGCGCCGACTGGCATCGTCAGCGTGGGCGGGGGCTGGAGCGACTTCGTGGCAGCGCGCGATGCCATGCGCGAGCGGGCCGCCACCGAACTGGACCGCACCGAACGCGCGGTGGCGCAGCAGGCGCGCGCCAGCCAGCGTCAGGCCGAGCGCAAGGCACGGCGCGACAAGGCCGGCCGGGCCCTCGCGGCACGCGGCGGCGAACCGCGCATCCTGCTCGGCGCCCAGGCCCGCCGCGCCGAACGGAGCGCCGGGCGCGATCGCCTGCTCGCCGGGCGGCTGATGGACGAGGTGCAGACACAGCGCGATGCCGCCCGCGCCCACGTGGAGATCGTGACGCCACTGCACATCGATCTGCCGCACGCGCACCTTCCCGCCAACCGCACGCTGCTGCGCGCCGAGGGCATAATGCTGGAGCGAGGCGGCCGGCGGCTCTTCGGTCCGCTCGACCTCGCCATCACCGGGCCGGAACGCATCGTGCTGCGCGGACGCAATGGCGCGGGCAAGACCAGCCTGCTGCGCATCCTCGTCGGCGAAGAGGCGCCCACGCGCGGCCGCGTGCAACGCATCGAGGGCGCCGTTGCCCTGCTCGACCAGCATGTTGCGCTACTTGACCCGGCGCACGACCTCGTCGCCAACATGCAAGCGCGCCATCCAGGCCTGACGCGCGGCGAGGCGCACGACATCCTCGCCCGCTTCGCCTTCCGCAATCGCGACGCATTGCGCCCGGCGGCCACGCTGAGCGGCGGCGAGCGCCTGCGCGCCGGCCTCGCCCTGCTGACCGGCGGGGCCACACCGCCGCAGATGCTGATAATGGATGAGCCGACCAACCATCTCGACATCGAAGCCGTGGAAATGCTGGAAGCCGCGCTCGCCGGCTATGACGGCGCGCTGCTGATCGTCAGCCATGACGCGCCCTTCATTGAAGGGATTGGCTGCGCGCGGGAGATCGTGCTGGGAGACTGACCGGAAGGGCGGGATCGCTGGACGCATTGGCTGGAGCATCCTCCGCTAAGCCTTCTTCTCTCCAAAAGGCTGCCGCGAGCATCGCAAGGCTCTCCGTTCTCTTCACGCTGACGAAGAAGAAAGGCCCTTCGACACCCCAACACAGACAGAATTTTCAGGAGGGATTGCGACGGGAAGGAAGGGCAAGGTGGCGCCCTCTACCAGCCCGACCCCTCTTCCACTGCCTCCTCTTCCTCCGGCAGGGTCTCGCGCCCCAGCGCCTTGTTGCGATGAGGGAAGCGGCCGAAGCGCGCGATAACCGCGTGATGCGCCACGGCAAAGCGCAGGTTGAACTCGAAGCCGGGCTGGCTGAACAGCTCCAGGCTACGTTCCTGATCCGCCAGCGATTCGCTGTGCATGAAGGGCATGTAGAAGAAGGGGCGGGCGGCCTCGACGAAGTCCTGATCGAACCCCCGATCGAGCGCGGCGCGGGCGATCTCCAGCGCCAGCGGATCAGTGGCGAAGGCGCGCGCTTCGCCCCGGAACATGTTGCGCGGAAACTGGTCGAAGAGAATGAGCGCGGCGAGCGCCGTATCGGCATCGTCGAGGAAGGCCTCGACCGGCTTGTCGCGCTGTGCCTCCCAGAGCGCCCGGAACATATGCGTCAGGCGTACGTCCATTTCTTCGGTGGAATCGAACCAACCCTCCGGCCCCACTTCAGTGAGCCAGAAATTGAGCACGGCAGGCACCCAGTCCGGCTCAACCTCGACATGGCGGGCGGATCCGGGCGCGGCGACGGCATCGCGCGACGCGGCGGGCATCGGCATGGCCTCGACACTTTCCTCCACGCGCTCCACCCGCATGAGCACGATATGCCAGTCGCCCGGCGGCACATCGAAGCCGCGTTCGGCAAAATCCCACTCATCGTCGCTTGGTCGGATAATGCGCGCACGGCCATGGAGCCGCAGCAGCATCGGCGCGGGCTCGGCCGTGCAGAACAGCAGCGCGATGCGCCCGTCCGCCGCGAGATGGGCTTGCGTCTCGTCGTCGGCGCCGTCCGCATCGAGATAACCGACCAGATCGGGCCCGAGCAGGCGCAGTCGTGCCCCAGCGCGAGGACCAAGCCCGATCGGCCCCTGCGCCGCCGCCGTGGCGACGAAGAAGAGCGGACTCGCGGTGATGAAGGTGCGCTGGGACTCGGTAAGCATCGCACGGGAATCGGACATGGGGCCTCGCACTGGGGTGACACATCGGCATGCACCGCGCGCGCGGGCATGGCGCGAAACCCTATCGCGACCGACGGATGCAAGCCAAGCCCTCTGTGGCGGCGGGCCCGTCGCGAGCGTTGTTCCGGCATCGGCCGGCAACCATGCGGTGCCGCGGTTAGGTACCCATGGCAGGACACGCCCATCCCCCAGCAAGTATTCCGGCGCAATCCCGCGCGCCCGGTCAGCGGCAGGCCAGTGCAGCAGAGCGGTCGCCGACACAGCACCGCCCCCCTCCGCTTAAGCCCCGATAGAATAGTGTCTTTGGACAGCCGGGCGGGAGCACGGGTCGGTGGAGCTTCCGGGACTGCGGTCAAAGCCGAGGTTGAGAAGCTATATGTCCATTCCCATCCGACATTCCCGCTAAAACGGGAAACGTCAGTTCGCCGCAGGCAATCTCGCGCCCAGCCGCCGGAGACTCCCACTTTCACAGGATGACGAGAAAAATGAACGGATATGCCTTGGCTTTATCCGAGTCCTCAACCTACCGGCAACGGCGGTGACGCTCGTCCCCGCAGCGTGGCGGTGCGGCGCGCCTCACTGCCCCGATATACCGTCAGGCAGCGGCGGTGCCGCCCACCGTCAGGCCGTCGAGCAGCAGCGTGGGCTGACCGACCCCGGCGGGCACGCCTTGGCCCGCCTTGCCACACATGCCGATGCCTTCGTCCAGCGCCAGATCGTTGCCGATGCCGATGATCCGGGTGAGCGCGGTCGGCCCGTCGCCGATCAGCGTTGCGCCCTTGATCGGCTCGCCGAGCTTGCCGTTCTCGACCTTGTAGGCCTCCGTGCACGAGAAGACGAACTTGCCCGAGACAATGTCCACCTGCCCGCCGCCGAAGCTCTTGGCGAAGATGCCTTTCTTCACGCGGCTGAGCAGCTCTGCCGGATCGTCGTTACCGGCGCGCGCAAACGTGTTGGTCATCCGCGGCATGGGGGCGTGGGCATAGCTTTCGCGCCGGCCGTTGCCGGTAGCAGGCACGCCCATCAGGCGCGCGTTAAGCCTGTCCTGCATGTAGCCGCGCAGGATGCCGTCCTCGATGAGCACATTCTCCTGCGTGGGCGTGCCTTCATCGTCGATGCTGAGCGAGCCGCGCCGGCTGTGGAGGGAGCCGTCGTCCACCACCGTCACGCCCGGCGCGGCGACGCGCTGGCCGATCTTGCCGGTGAAGGCACTGGTGCCCTTGCGGTTGAAATCGCCCTCCAGGCCATGGCCCACAGCCTCATGCAGCAGCACGCCGGGCCAGCCGGGACCGAGCAGCACCGTCATCTCGCCCGCCGGTGCATCGACAGAGCGCAAGTTCACCTCCGCCTGTTTCAGCGCCTCGTCGATGGCGCGCTGCCAGACCGACTCTTCGAACAGCGAATCGTAGAGATAGCGCCCGCCGATGCCGAACACGCCGGTTTCGCGGCGGCCGTTTTCTTCCATGATGATGGAGACGTTGAGGCGCACCAGCGGCCGCACGTCGCTCGCGACGAAGCCGTCCGGACGGACGATCTCCACCACTGACCAACTCCCCGCCAGGCTTGCGGAGACCTGCACCACGCGCGGATCGCGGGCGCGGGCGGCCGCATCGATCTTCGCGCACAGGTCCACCTTGGCGGCGAAAGGCACGAGGTCGAGCGGATTGGCCTGCGTATAGAGATGGCGGTTGGTGCGCTTGGGCGGCGCGGCCAGCGCCTGTTTGGCGGGATCGAGCAGCTTCAGCGTCTCCGCTGCGCGGCGGATCGCGCCCTCGCTGATGTCGTTGGCATGGGCAAAGCCGGTCATTTCGCCTGAGACACCGCGCAGGCCGAAGCCCGCGTCGGTCGAATAATCGGCGGTCTTGAGCCGCCCGTCGTCGAAGCCGAATGCCTCGGTGGCGAGATACTGGAGATACAGCTCGCCATCCTCGCAACCGGCCAGCGCCTGCGCGGTGAGGCGGCGCGCGCCATCAGGATCGAGCGCGCCGTCGCGGTAAAGGAAGGAGCGCACGTCAGTGATCTCAGGGGCGATCGGGGGCGTGCTCTGCGAGGCGAGCGGGGGCGCAATGTCGGTCATGAGGAAGGATATAGGCGCATCCGCGCGCCGGGCCAATGGCAAGCACGCAGACGGCCCCAAGATATAAACACGCACTTGACATGAAACCGCGCGCGTGATGTTAGCGCTATCAGTCATCGGGTTCTGAACGTCTTGGCGGCATGCAGCCGGCAATGACCCTATGTCATCCGGTATAAATCACAGTCGGGCGCGCGGCCTGAAGGGGAATCTTTGATGCTGCAAAAAGTGCTGGCCGCGAATGGAGACCGCGCCGTTTATCCAAGCCTGATCGGCAAGCGCGTGCTCATCACCGGCGGCGCCTCCGGCATCGGCGCCAGCCTGGTCGAAGCGTTCGTCCTGCAAGGCTGCGAGACCGCCTTCGTCGACAAGGAGGATGCGCTGGCCGCTGCTCTGGTCGCAAGGCTGGCCGACGAGACCGGCTTCACGCCCCATTTCCACCATTGCGACCTCACAGACCTCGCGGCCGTGGCCGACAATTTCGCCGCGATCCTGGCCGAGACCGGCCCCGTCGACATCCTCATCAACAATGCCGCCAATGACGACCGCCATGACGTGGAGGACGTGACGCCCGCTTATTGGGACGACCGCATGGCAGTGAACCTGCGGCATCATTTCTTCGCGGCGCAGGCAGTCATTCCCGGCATGCGCGCGCGCGGCGGCGGTGCCATCCTCAATTTCGGCTCGATCAGCTGGCATCTGGGCCTGCCCAACCTGACGCTCTACCAGACCGCCAAGGCCGCCATCGAGGGCCTGACCCGCAGCCTGGCCCGCGAGTTGGGGCGCGACGGCATTCGAGTCAACGCCATCATTCCCGGCAATGTCCAGACGCCCCGGCAGGAGCAATGGTACACGCCCGAGGGCGAGGCCGAGATCGTTGCCGCGCAATGCCTCAACGGACGCATCCAGCCGCGCGACGTCGCCGCCATGGCGCTGTTCCTGGCTTCGGACGACGCCCATATGTGCACGGGGCATAATTACTGGGTGGATGCCGGCTGGCGGTAAAAGCCGCCCCGGCAGCGCCGGAACCCGCCATTCGCCACGCCGGCACCTGGATGACCAGGGCCGGACGAAAACAGGAGAGGACGCATGACTGCTTTTCGCACTCGGACTCCGTTCGCCGCCCTATTGGCACTGGCGCTTCTGCCCGCTGGCGCACTGGCCCAGCCCAGCTTCGATCCGCTCTATGCCGACCATGCCGTGCTCCAGCGCGACCGGCCGCTCGTCGTCACCGGCCGCGCGGCGCCCAATGAGCGCGTGACGGTGACACTCGGCGATCATGCCCGCGCCGAGGCCACGACCGACGCGGGCGGCCGCTGGCGCGCAACGCTGCCCGCGCAACCGGCTGGCGGCCCCTATCTGCTGCGCGCGACATCGGTTGCTGGCGAAGCCAGCGCGCGGGACGTGCTGGTCGGCGACGTCTGGCTCTGCTCGGGCCAATCGAACATGGAATTTCCGCTCAGCCGGGCCGCCGATGCCGCCGCCGCCACCCTGCGCGCCGCAGACGACGGCTTGCGCCTGCTCAGCGTGCCCCATAGCGGCGCCCCGACGCCGGCATCCGCCTTTGGTACGCCGGTCGCCTGGCGTGCGGCCACGCCGGAGAGCGTGCCAGCCTTCTCCGCCGTCTGCTACCACATGGTCCGCACGCTGCGAGAGACGCGCAAGGTGCCCATCGGCGCCATCGATGCAAGCTGGGGTGGCACGCAGATCCGCGCATGGCTGGATCCGGCGGGCAGCAGCGCCATCTATGGCGCGGGCGAGGCGGCGCTGCTTGCCCGCTTCGCCACCGATCCCACGGGCGCGGCGGTCGGCTTTGCGCCGCGCTGGGAGGGCTGGTGGCGGACGGAGAGCGGCGACAAGGCCGGCGAGGAGCCCTGGCGTGCGCCCGACCGGCTCACCTGGAAAGCCGTGCCCGCCATTGGCTATTGGGAAAGCTGGCCGGACGCCGGCCTTGCCGGGTTCGACGGCCTGCTGTGGTTCCGCAAGACCGTGCGGCTGACAGCGGCGCAGGCGAAGCAGGGCGCCACGCTTTCGCTCGGCGTGCTCGACGAGCTTGACCAGAGCTGGGTGAACGGCAAGCCGATCGGGAACAGCTTCGGCTGGGATTATGCGCGCCGCTACGCGCTCCCCACCGGCACGCTGCGCGCCGGCGACAATGAGATCATCGTCGCGCTCACCGATACTTATGGCAATGGCGGCATGCAGGGCCCGGCCGAAGCGCTGGCTCTGGACTTTGCCGACGGCAGCCATCTCGCGCTGGGCGAGGGCTGGCGCTATTCGGTGAGTGGCGTCAAGGCGCCGCCGCCGCGCGCGCCGTGGGATGCCAATGCGGGTCTCGGCCTTATCCACAACGGCATGATCGCGCCGATGGGCGCCTATGGCCTTGCCGGCGCGGCCTGGTATCAGGGCGAGAGCGACGTCAACATCGCCGGCTATGCCGATCGGCTTGCGGCACTGTTCAAAGGCTGGCGCGCGCAGTTCGAGCGGCCGGACCTGCCCGTGCTCGTCGTCAGCCTGCCGGACTATGGCCCGGTCGCCACCGCGCCGGTCGAGAGCGGCTGGGCGGCGCTGCGCGAGGAACAGCGCAAGGCCGTGGCCGCCGATGCCCATGCCGCGCTCGCCATCACGCTCGACCTGGGCGACCGCGACGATCTCCACCCCCCGGCCAAGAAAGCGGTGGGGCAGCGCCTTGCCCGCGCTGCCGATGCGCTGGCGCGGGGCACGCCCGCTGCCGGCGGCCCGGAAATCGCGGATGCGGTCCGCGCGCCGGATGGCATCCGGCTGCGCTTTCGCGGCGTGACCGGCGCCCTGCACAGTTGGAGTGACAGCCATGTCCTGGGCGTGGAGCTGTGCGGGCAAGCGCCCCAGAGCTGCCGCTATGCCCGCGCCACTCCGGCGGGTGACACGCTGCGCGTCGCCGATGACGGCCAGCCCGCGACACGCGTGCGCTATGCCTGGGCGGACAGCCCCATCGTTAATCTCTACGACGAAGCGCCGCTGCCGGTGGGCACGTTCGAGGTCCCAATCAAGCCATAAGCGACCTGCGGGCCGAGCCAGCGCGGAACGCAACGCGCGCTCAATCGTTGCCGCCCCGAACCCCCGTGCCGTCCCCCGGATGGCGCGGCCGCGAATGTTTCGATCTTGAAACAGGCAAGATGGGTTCGACCGCTAACCCCGGCGTTCATGACAAGAGCAAGATCGACCTGTTTCGAGTCGCCCGATTCCACGGCTCGCTCCGGCGCCTTTCCGCGCTCCGGGCGGCGCGCGCTCGGCGTCGCCGTGGGCGTCATGGGCCTCCTGCTTTCCGGGTGTGCGGTCGGCCCTGACCCGCGCCCGCCATCGGCAGCATCGCTGCATCTCCCCGGCGACTTTCACTCGCCAAGCGGCGATGCTGCCGACCAGGCTTCGCTGGTCCAGTGGTGGTCCAGCTTCGGCGACCCGCAGCTTAGCAGCTTTGTGGAGCGAGCGCTCGCCGGCAACAACAATATGGCCGCCGCCCAGGCGCGGCTGCGCGCGGCACGCGCCGCGGCCCGGGGCTCCGAGGGCGCACTGCTGCCGGCATTGAGCGCAGGCGCATCGGCGAGCCGCTCCGAGACGGTGGAAGGCACCGGCTTCGACACCTCCAATTTCCAGGCCGGGCTCGACGCAAGCTGGGAAGCAGACATCTTCGGCCGGCTCTCGCGCACGGCGCAGGCCGCCAGGGCGACGGCGGAAAGCAGCGCGGCGAGCCTTGCCGACGTGCAGCGCAGTCTGGCGGCCGAAGTAGCGCTCAACTATGTCGACGCGCGCCTCTCGCAAGCCCGTCTGGCCGTCGCGCGCGAGAACCTCGCCATCCAGGATAATACGCTTCAGATCGTGGGTTGGCGCGCCGATGCGGGCCTCGCCAGCGAAGTCGAGCTGCAACAGGCCCGCGCGCAGCGGGCACAGACTGCCGCCAGCATTCCCAGCCTCGAGCAGAGCTTCCAATCCGCCGCCAACCAGCTCGCCGTGCTGCTGGGTGTTGCGCCCGGCACGGTGACAGCCGAGCTGGACCCGGCGCGCACGATCCCGCTCGGGCCCGACAATATCGAGGCCGGCCTTCCCGCTGACCTGCTCTCGCGCCGGCCGGACCTGATCGCGGCGCAGCAGACCCTCGTCGCCGAGCTGGCGCGTGTGGGCGTGGCGGAAGCGCAGCTCTATCCCGCACTGCGCCTCTCCGGCTCGCTCTCCTCGTCGAGCAGCGTGCTCGATGATCTCGGCACCAACATCATCGGCAATGTGCTCGCCAGCCTCAGTGCGCCGCTCTTCCAGGGCGGCCAGCTTCGCGCCCGCGTGGAGCAGCAGCGGGCCACAGCCGACGCAGCGCTCGCGACTTATCGGCAGGCCATTCTCGTGGCACTCCAGGACGTGGAGAACGCGCTCGTCGCCATCGACCGCACCAAGGTGCGCGAGACCGAGCTTGCGACAGCCGAGACGGCAGCACGCGAGACCGTGCGCCTCGCCGAAGCACGTTATGAGAGCGGCCTCATCGACTTCCAGACGCTCCTCAACGCCCAGCAGACGCTGCTGAACGCGCAGGACAGCCACACCGCCGCACGCGCCGCCCGGGCGAATGCGTCAATCCAGCTCTTCAAGGCCCTTGGCGGCGGCTGGCAGCCCGCCGCGCTCGCCTCTGCCCAGACAGGTTCGCAATGACCAGCACCGATACCCAGCTCGACGAATTCCTCGGCGTCACCCACAAGCGCCGTCTACCGAAATGGGCCAAATGGGCCATTGGCGGAGCCGTGGTGATCCTGCTCGTACTGGGCGTGCGCTCCTGCTTCAGCGGCGGCCAGACGACGAGCTACGCCACGAGCGAAGCCCATATGGGCGACATGGAGGTCCACGTCACCGCCACCGGCAATCTCAAGCCCACCAATGAAGTGACGGTTGGCTCGGAAATCTCCGGCCTCATCACCAAGGTGCTGGTCGACGAGAATGATCGCGTGGTGCAGGGCCAGCCGCTCGCCCAGATCGACCCGGTGAAGCTGGAAGACGCGATCAACCGCAACCAGGCGGCGCTCGATTCGGCGCGCGCCAGCGTGCAGCAGGCCGAGGCGACCGCGGCGCAATCCAAGGCGCAGCTCGCCCGGCAGGAAGAGGTGCACCGCATCTCAGGTGGCAAGGTGCCGAGCAAGACCGAGCTGGATACCGCCCGCGCCGACTATCAGCGCGCGCTCGCCCAGGTGGCCGTGGCCCGCGCCAATGTCGCCTCCGCCGCCGCGCAGCTCTCCAGCGCGCGCATCGATCTTTCCAAGTCGACCATCCGCTCGCCCGTCACCGGCGTCATTCTCTCGCGCCAGGTCGAGCCCGGCCAGACTGTTGCCGCCTCCTTCAACACGCCCACCTTGTTCCTCATCGCCGAGGATCTGAGCCAGATGGAGCTGGAAGTGAAGGTCGACGAGGCCGACGTCGGCCAGGTACGAGGCGGCGAGACCGCCACGTTTACGGTGGACGCCTACCCCGGCAAGACCTTCCCCGCGAGCATCAAGCGCGTCAATGTCGGCTCCAACACCAGCACGACGGGCACCGCCACGACCAGCAGCTCGGGCGTCATCAGCTATGGCGCGCTGCTCACGGTGGACAACAAGGATCTCTCCCTGCGTCCCGGCATGACGGCGACCGCGACCATCGTGACCGCGCAGGAGAAGAACGTGCTGCTGGTGCCCAACGCCGCGCTGCGCTTCGAGCCGCGTGCGGCCGGTGCGGGCGCCGGCGGACCGCAGGCCGGCGGCGGCATCATGCCGATGGCCGGGCCGCGCTTCCGCCGCGAATCCTCGCAGCAGGTGGCCATCGGTCGCGGTTCACGGCGGACCATCTACACGCTCGACGCCAAGGGCCAGCTCCAGCCGCACGAGGTGTTCACCGGCTCGACCAACGGCACGGAAACGATCGTGACCAGCAAGACGCTGAAACCCGGCATGAAGGTCGTGACCGGCGAACTGACGGCGAGCAAGTGACGAGGGCGAGATGAGCGAGCCCATCATCCAGCTGCGCGGCATCACGAAGGTTTTCGGCACCGGCGACAATGCCTTTCAGGCGCTGAAAGGCGTTGACCTGGACATCGAGGCCGGCGAATTCGTCGCGGTGATGGGCGCCTCGGGCGGCGGCAAGTCGACCACGATGAACATCCTGGGCTGCCTCGACGTGCCCACCTCCGGCACCTATCTCTTCATGGGCCATCATGTGGAGACGCTGACCAATGACGAGCGCGCGCTGCTGCGCCGGCGCTATCTCGGCTTCGTTTTCCAGGGCTTCAACCTGCTGGCGCGCACCAGCGCGCTGGAGAATGTGGAGCTGCCGCTCATCTATCGGGGCGAGGACCGCAAGACGCGGCGCGAGGCGGCGCTGGCGGCACTGGACCGGGTGGGGCTGCTCCCCTGGGCCGGGCACACGCCCGCCGAGCTTTCCGGCGGCCAGCAGCAGCGCGTTGCCATTGCCCGCGCCATCGTCACCAATCCCAAGGTGCTGCTCGCCGACGAGCCCACCGGCAATCTGGACAGCGAGCGATCGGTGGAGATCATGGAACTGCTGACCTCGCTCAACCGCGATCAGGGCATCACCATCGCCATGGTGACGCACGAGCCGGACATGGCCGAATATGCCCGGACGATCGTGCGCTTCAAGGATGGACTGGTGGAAGAGCGCGTAACAAACGAGGTGAAGGTCTGATGCTCGTCACCAGCTTCCTGCTCGCACTGCGCGCCATTCGCCGGCACCTGATGCGCTCCTTTCTCACAACGCTCGGCATCATCATTGGCGTGGCGGCGGTGGTGACCATGGTGACGCTCGGCAACGGCGCCACCCAGTCCGTGCAATCGCAGATCAGTTCGCTCGGCTCCAACCTGCTCAACGTCAGCATGGGCGGCGGCTTCGGCCGCGGCGGCGGTGCGCCGCCCAAGCCCTTCGACGAGGAAGACGTGCAGGCGGTGCGGGATCAGGTGGGCGGCGTCCTTCGGGTCGCACCGCAGGCGCAGTCCAGCGTTACGGCCGTCTACGAGGCGCAGAACTGGTCGACCACCGTCAACGGCACGACCAACGATTATTTCGCCGCCTCCAACATCGATATCGTCTCGGGCCGGATGTTCACCGCCGCCGAGGAGCAGGCCGGCAAGTCGGTCTGCGTGCTCGGCGACACAGTGAAGGAAAATCTGTTCCGCGATGTCGATCCGCTCGGCAAGACACTGCGCCTCAAGGACATCAGCTGCTCGGTCGTTGGCGTGATGGCCAAGCGGGGCCAGGCCGGCTTTGGCGGCGGGCAGGACGACAGCGTGGTCATGCCGATCAAGGCCGTGATGCGCCGCCTGACCGGCAATCGCGACATCCGCTCCTTCCAGGTGGCGGTCGACCAGGCCTATGACACCACGGCGGTCAGCGCCTCGATCACCAAGCTGCTGCGCGAGCGCCGCCGCACGCCGCCCGGCCAGGAAGACAGCTTCAACATCTTCGACGCCAAGCAGATCTCGGATACGCTGAGCGGCGCCACCCGCACCATGACTGCTCTGCTCGCCTCGGTCGCGGCAGTGAGCCTGGTGGTGGGCGGCATCGGCATCATGAACATCATGCTGGTTTCCGTGACCGAGCGCACCCGCGAAATCGGCATCCGTCTCGCCATCGGCGCGGTGCAGCGCGAGGTGCTGATGCAGTTCCTGGTCGAGGCCGTGACGCTCTCCGCGCTCGGCGGGCTGGTGGGGCTGATTCTTGCCTTCGGCCTCACGGTGGTGATCTCGGGCGTGATGAACATTCCGCTCACCTTCGACCTCCAGATCAACCTGCTGGCCTTCGGCTTCGCGGCGCTGATCGGCGTGATCTTCGGCTATGTGCCGGCGCGCCGCGCCGCCGGACTCAATCCCATCGAAGCGCTGCGGCACGAATGAGCCATGCGCCCGGTGCCGGTTTTCCCCTCGCCGAGCGATCGACGGTTGGCCTTTGCGGTGACGGGCGCTACCACGGCGCTGAAAAGGATAAACAATTGGGGAGGGGAACCCCGCGATGAGCGCTGAGAACGGCACGCCGACCATCCTGGTCGTCGACGATGATCGCGAGCTGCGCACGCTCATCACCGAGTTCCTGTCCAGCCACGGGCTGCGCGCGCTGGGCGCGGCCGACGCGGCCGAGATGGACGAAGCGCTTGCCCAGGAGCATGTCGATCTCATCGTGCTCGATCTCATGATGCCGGGCGAGGACGGCCTTTCCGTGCTGCGGCGCATGCGCGGCAGCCGGCGCCCGCCGATCATCATGCTCTCCGCCATGGGCTCGGACTCGGACCGCATCATCGGCCTGGAAGTGGGCGCCGACGACTATCTCGCCAAGCCCTGCAATCCGCGCGAGCTGCTCGCCCGCATCCGCGCCGTGCTGCGCCGCCGGCACGATCCGCAGGGCCAGCCGGTACGGCGCTTCGGCGAATGGACGCTGGACCTGGTCGAGCGCACGGTGAGCGCGCCGGACATCGAGATGACAGTGCTCACCGACACCGAGTTCCGCCTGCTCACGGCCTTCATCGACCGGCCGCAGATGGTGCTGACCCGCGATCAGCTTATCGACTTCGCCAAGGGATCGGATTCGATGATGTTCGACCGCGCCATCGATGTGACGCTCTCGCGCCTGCGCAAGAAGCTGGGCCCGCGCGCGCCAATCCGCACCGTGCGCGGCGAGGGCTATATGTTCACGCTGGTGCCGGAATGATGCTCCTGCGTTCCGGCCGGTCGATCCTGACCCAGACCTTCCTGCTGCTCGCCGGCAGTGTCATCGTCGTGCAGGCAGTCAGCATCGCCTATTTCTTCCTGCTTCCGCCGCCGCGTCAGGAAGGCGTGGCGCTGATGCAGATCGTCGATCGGCTCCAGAACGACCGCTCCCGACCGCACCGGCGCAAGGCGGAGCTGGACGTCGTCCATCAGCCGACCGCGCCCCTGCCCGAGGAAGGCCTTGTCGCCAATCCCGGTCTGACGGCGGATTTCGCCCAGCGCCTGGGGTTACCGGAATCGAATGTGCGGCTCTATTTCCGGCCGGACCGCAGCGGCTCCTCGCGCCGCACCGGTGCCGGCGACGATGGCGTGGTGCGCTGGCGCGGCGAGCCCTTCTTCTACAACCGCACCATCGCCGCCAGCTATGACGGCAGCGAATGGCGCGTGGTCCACACACCCGACCGGCCGCTGATCGCCGCCTGGCAGAAGCGCACGGCGCTGCTCTTCCTGCTGGCACTGGTGGCCCTGCTGCCGCTCGCCTGGCTGTTCGCGCGGCGGCTGGTACGGCCGATCCACGCCTTCGCCACCGCCGCGGATCAGGTGGGGCGCGATGCCTCCGCACCGATGGTGCCCGAGGACGGGCCGGCCGAGCTGCGCGTCGCGGCCCGCGCCGTCAATGCCATGCAGGGCCGCATCGCCGAGCAAATGCGCGAGCGCGAGGCAATGGTGGCGGCCATTGCCCATGACCTGCGCACTCCGCTCTCGCGCATCGCCTTCCGCATCGAGGCGGCGAACGATACGTTGCGCGAACCGATCCAGCGCGACATCGACCAGATGACGGCGATGATCTCGACGACGCTCAGCTTCGTGCGCGGTTCCTCGCAGGACCGGCCGCTGGAGCCCGTGGAGCTGGGCGGGCTGCTGGAGGAAATCGTCGCCAACGAGCAGCATGTCGGCCGACCGGTGCACTGGCAGGGCGCCGCGCCGCGTACCGACCTGATCGTGCGCGGCGACCGCCTGGCGCTGGGCCGCATGGTGCAGAATCTGGTCGACAACGCCATCGCTTATGGCCGCGAGGCCAGTCTGGCGCTGGACGAACAGGACGGGCGCGCCTGCATCCGCATCGCCGATCGGGGGCCGGGCCTGCCGCCAGAGGATGTGGAGGCCATGTTCGCGCCCTTCGCTCGCAAGGAGCGCTCGCGCAACCGCGAGACCGGCGGCGTGGGCCTGGGCCTCGCCATCGCCCGCGCCATCGCGCTCGATCATGGCGGCGAAATCGCCCTGACCCCGCGCGAAGGCGGCGGCACGGAAGCCCACATCACCCTGCCCCTCGCCGGCGCCCCGCGCTAACGGGAGAGGTGCGGTTCGCCTCGCTCAGCAAGCGAGGCGCCGGGTCCGATCGGATTGCACAGGCCAAGAACCGGCGGTCGCTCTGGCACCGCCCCGCCGATGCCGCAATCGTGTGGAGCGGACCTCCAGCACCGCCGCGGCCGCAGTAAGCGGTGCCCCTTCTCGCACCACCGTGCAGTGCGATGCCGCGCACATTCACGTCGCAGAGGAGCCCGCCCGGCACGGAGCGCCGCGCCGCTTGCGACATCCGGCAGCGGCGCCTCCCGTACGGCACGCGGCACCAGAGCGCTGTGTCCACGCCGCGCGCATGGAACGCCGCATCCCGACGGAACGCGCGGTCGATGGTCTCATAAGGATCGATCAGCAGCTTGGCGGGGCCGCGCCCCATTCCGGCGTCCGTCCGCCAGCCTCCCTAAGCGAGGCCACGCATAGCGCGCTATACATTCGCCCCGCTCACCCGAAGGCTGCCGAGGCAACAGTCCGACAGGCAACGGCTCTCCTTCCTTCGACAATGCTCGGCCCGAGCGGCATTTTGGGATGGGAGGCAGGTTCTCGTGTGAGAGAGGTTCCTAAGGGGAAGCCCCGGGCCTTGTAGGAGAGTCAGGATCCCGCCAAGCCCCCCGCACACAGCCCTCAAACACCGTGCTATTCCCCCATGTCGCCGCCCGGCCTATAGCCGCGGCCATGTTCGCCCGCGCCCTTCAGCATCATCTCGCGCCCTTTGCCGTCGCCTGCCTGGCGATCGCCATCTATTCCGTCATGGACACGGTGATGAAGAGCCTCTCCATAGCGCTCGGGGCCTATAATGCCATGTTCTGGCGCACCATGATGGGCGTCGTCCTCACTGCGCCGCTCTTTTACCTCTCCGGCGGACGCGTGCCGGGCCGGGCGGCGTTGCGGCTGCATTTTTGGCGGGGCGTTACGGCTGCCAGTTCGGTGCTGCTGTTCTTCTGGGGGCTGGTTCGCACGCCACTGGCGCAGGGCATTGCCCTCTCGTTCATCGCGCCGCTCATCGCCCTCGGCCTCGCCGCCCTGTTCCTCAAGGAGCGGATCGGCCGCCGTGCCGTCACCGGCGCCGCGCTCGCTTTTGCCGGCATGCTCGTGGTGCTGGCCGGGCGCGTGGGGCAGGACAGCGGGCCCGATGCCATGGCCGGCGCACTCGCCATTCTGGTCGCGGCCGTGCTCTACGCGGTCAGCCTCATTATCTCGCGGCGTCAGTCGCAGGCCGCGGGACCAGCCGAAGTCAGTTTCTTTTTCAATTTCGTGGCGCTGCTGCTCTACGGTCTCGCCGCGCCGTGGCTGGCCGTAGTGCCCGATGCACGCCATGCGCTGGTCATCCTGTTCGCCGCCTGCACCTCAAGCGTCTCGATCATGCTGCTGGCCTGGGCCTATGCCCGCGCCGAGGCGCAGCAACTCGTCTCGGTGGAATATACCGCCTTCATCTGGGCGGCCGTGCTGGGCTGGCTGGTGTTCGGCGAGCGGCTGCTGCTCTCCACGCTGGCAGGCGCGGCGATGATCGTGGCGGGCTGCCTGTGGGCGGCACGGCGCGGCGCCGGACCCGGTCTCGCGACCGGGCCCGAGGTCGGCCAATAAAGATCAGGCAGCGTCCGCCAGCGCCGGATAGTCGGTATAGCCCTCGTCGCCCTGGCTGTACCAAGTCGCCATGTCGCTGGATGCCAGCGGCGCGTCGGCTCGAATGCGCGCGGGCAGGTCCGGATTGGCGATGAACGGGCGGCCGAAGGCAATCGCGTCCGCCTTGCCTTCCGCAACCACCGTGGCGGCTTCCTGCGGCGTGTAGTCGCCATTGAGGATCAGCACGCCCTTGAACTGCTGGCGAATAACGGGCGAGACCGGCGGCTGCTCGCTGGCGAGGAAGCTGCCCGTCGGGCGCGATTCGCGCAGCTCCAGGAAGGCGATGCCGATCCGGTCCAGCGCCTGCGCGACATAAGCGAACAGCGCCTCGGGATCGGAATCGACAACGCCGTTCACCGCGCCATTGGGCGAGAGGCGCACGGCAGTGCGCTCCGGGCCGATGGCGTCCGCAATGGCCTGCGTCACCTCGATGAGCAGACGCGCGCGATTCTCCACCGATCCGCCATAGGCATCGGTGCGCAGATTGGTGCTGTCGCGCAGGAACTGGTCGATGAGATAGCCATTGGCGGCGTGGATCTGAATGCCATCGAACCCGACATCGATGGCGTTGCGGGCCGCCGCCACATAGTCGGCGATGAGCTCCGGAATCTTGTCGACCGGCAGCGCCCGCGCCGCGACATGCGGGCGCTTGCCCTCATAGCTGTGCGCTTCGCCTGGCGCAGTGGTGGCACTGGCCGAAACCGGTTGCTCGCCGGACATGGCCGGATGCACGAGCCGGCCCATATGCCAGAGCTGGGCGACGATCCGCCCACCGCGCGCATGCACTGCCTTGGTCACCGGCCGCCACGCCTCGACCTGCTCGGCGCTCCACAGGCCGGGCGAATAGGGCCAGCCGGCGCCCTGCAGGCTGATTGGCGCGGCTTCGGAGATGATGAGACCGGCACCGGCCCGCTGCGCATAATAATCGGCCATGCGCGGTGTCGGCACGTGCGTGCGCGTGGCCCGCGCCCGCGTGAGCGGCGCCATGACAACGCGATTGGGCAAGTGCAGGGCGCCCGCCTGCAGGGGTTCGAACAGCGAATCGGCCATAGGTCTCTACTCCCATTTCAAAATGCAACTTATCGAGCCGATGAGCTAGGAAGCAGGCTACGACCTTGCAATGGCGCGCCGCGCGCTCTGCCGGCAAGCAATTCTTGCGCGCACCCTCGCGTGGCTTTCGCGTTCCCTCGCGCCGCCGGTCGCGCTAGAGTGGGCGCATGAACGCACAGGCCACCCCCGAGACGGGCATGCACCCCGACGAAACGCTGGACGATCTGCGCGCGCGCCTGGCGCCGCTCGTCGCCGCCAATGCCGGTTTCGACGGCTGGTCCCCGCGCGCCGTGGCGATGGCAGCGGACCAGGCCGGCGTGGACGGCGACATTGCCGCGCTCGCCTTCCAGGGCGGCGCCATGACGATGATCGCCGCCTGGTTCGCGAGCGTGGACGCCGCCATGCTGGAGCGCTTCCCGCCCGACGTATTGGCCGCCATGAAGATCCGCGCGCGGATCACGGCACTGGTCGAGGCCCGGCTGACGCTGCTCGCGCCACATCGCGAGGCGCTGCGCCGCGCCCAAGCCGTGCTTGCCATGCCCCATCATATGGCCGAAGCCACGCGGCTGGGCTGGCACGCGGCCGATGTCATGTGGCGCGCGGCGGGCGATACGGCGGTGGATTATAATCACTACACCAAGCGCGCGACGCTGGGCGCCGTCTATGCGGCGACGCTGCTCACGTTCGTCAGCGACGAGAGCGAGAATTTCGCCGAGACGCGCGCGTTCCTGGCCCGCCGGATCGAGGACATCATGCGTTTCGAGAAGGCCAAGGCGCGTCTGCGCGGTCGCGCGGAGCTGCATTTTTCCCCTGCCCGTTTCCTGGGGCGCCTGCGCTACAGGGCCAGCCGGCGATAACAGCCTTCACACGTTCCACGCTTGCCCCCGTGCGCTGATATTGATAATCGCTCGCAGAAGCATCGTCGGAAAGTCCCTCATCTTGCGCCTGACTGCCCTTGCCCGGAACCTTCCGGCCTATGTTGACCGTGTCGACTGGTCCGCGATCCCCGAAACGGACGGACGCCGCCTGCGCGAGCTGGGCCTGTGCGAGGGCGTGGCCATCGAGCTGCTCTACCGGGGCGGCTTCACCGGGCGCGGCGCCTATGCCTGCCGCGTGGGCCGCATGATCGTGGCCATGCGCGCGCTCCATGCCGCCGCCATCGATGTGCGCACCGAGGCGCAGGCGCCGGGCCTGGCGAACGACGCATCATGAACGCCAACCCGATGAACGACGCGCTCGCCGGCGCGCCCACTATCGCCGTCGTCGGCAATCCCAATGCCGGCAAGAGCGCCCTGTTCAACGCCCTGACCGGTGCCCGCCAGAAAGTGGGCAACTATCCGGGCGTGACAGTGGAGCGCAAGCTCGGCCGGTTGGGCCTACCGGACGGGCGCTCAGCCCATCTCATCGATCTGCCGGGCACCTACAGCCTCGATGCCAAGAGCCCGGACGAGGAAGTCACGCGCAAGGTCGTGCTCGGCACCCAGCAGGGCGAGAAGCGGCCGGACCTCATCGTCATCGTGGTCGATGCCGCTAATCTCGATAATCATCTGCGCTTCACGCTGGAACTGCTGGCGCTCGGCCTGCCCAGCGTGATCGCGCTCAACATGGTCGATCTCGCCGCGCGCGACGGGCTGGAGCTGGACGCCGCGCGCCTGGCCGAGGCGCTGGGCGTGCCCGTCATCCCTACCGTGGCGGTGCGCCGCCGCGGTCTCGACGCGCTCAAGGCGGCAATGGCGGCTGCGCTTCCCGCGCGCGGCACGCCGGCCCCGGCGCCTGTCGATCCGGGGGCGCCGGACGAAGGCCGCCTGCGCCGCGAGGCCCAGCGCATCGCCCGCCATGCCATCGTCGCCGAGACGCCCGGCCGCCGCTTGACCGGCACCATCGACCGGGCCGTGCTCCATCCGGTGCTTGGCCCCATCATCCTGCTGGCGCTGCTCTTCGTGATCTTCCAGGCCGTGTTCAGCTGGTCCGAGGCGCCGATCGCGATGATCGAGGAGAGCTTCGTCGCGCTGGAAGAGGTGGTGCGCGGCGTCCTGCCGGACACTCTCCTGCGCAGCCTGATCGTGGACGGCATCATCGCAGGCGTGGGCTCCGTGGTGGTGTTCCTGCCGCAGATTCTCATTCTCTTCTTCTTCATCCTGATGCTGGAGGCGACCGGCTACATGACTCGCGCCGCCTTCCTGATGGATGGGCTGATGGCGCGTGCGGGGCTCTCCGGCCGGGCCTTCATCCCCCTGCTCTCCAGCTTCGCTTGCGCCGTGCCCGGCATCATGGCGACGCGCACCATCGCGGACCCGAAGGACCGGCTCACCACCATCCTCATCGCGCCGCTCATGACCTGCTCGGCGCGCCTGCCGGTCTATACGCTCATCATCGCCGCCTTCATTCCCAACCGCACGGTGGGCGGCGGCGTCGGTCTGCAAGGGTTGGTGCTTTTCGGCCTTTATGTGGCCGGAATCGTCGGCGCGCTGATCGTCGCCACGGTGCTGCGGCGCAGCGTCACGCGTGGCCATGGCGGCAGCTTCCTCATGGAATTGCCCAAATATCAGCTCCCGCTGCTGCGCGACGTGATCCTCGGCCTGTGGCAGCGCGCGGTGATCTTCCTCAAGCGCGCGGGCACGATCATCTTCGTGACCACCGTGCTCTTGTGGCTGCTGCTCTCCTTTCCCAAGCCGCCGACGGGCAGCGACCTGAGCGCGGTGAATTATAGCGCAGCCGGCCGCATCGCCTCCGTGCTGGAGCCGGCGCTGCGGCCCATCGGCTTCAATCACGAGATCGCGCTGGCGCTCATCCCCGCCATGGCGGCGCGCGAGGTGGCCGTCTCCGCTCTCGCCACCGCCAACGCCATCGACAATGGCGACGATGAGGAAGCCACCGCTCGCTCGCTGAGCGAACGGCTGCAGGGCCGCTGGTCGCTGCCGACGGCGCTCGCCTTCCTCGCCTGGTTCGTGTTCGCGCCGCAATGCATCTCCACCATCGCCATCACGCGGCGCGAGACCAATGGCTGGCGCTGGCCGCTTTTTATGATCGGCTATCTCTTCGCCCTGGCCTATCTCGCGGCCGGCGTCACCTACTGGACGGCCGTCGCGCTCGGGCTCTGAGTCCGCAGTCGCGCACCGTGCCGGCCACCGCCGCTAAGCGCTGGACGCGGACGCTCGCCCTCTTGTAAGCGAAGGTGATTCACCCATCGCCATCATCCGGCGCCACATCATCTGGAGAGTCTCATGTCCGGCAGCGTCAACAAGGTCATTCTCGTCGGCAATCTGGGCGCCGATCCGGAGGTCAAGTCGTTCCAGAATGGCGGGCGCATCTGCAATCTGCGCGTGGCGACCAGCGAGAGCTGGAACGACCGGGCGACCGGCGAGCGGCGCGAGCGCACCGAATGGCACAGCGTCGTCATCCGTTCCGACGGGTTGATCGGCATTGCCGAGCGCTATCTGCGCAAGGGCAAGAAGGTCTACCTCGAAGGCCAGCTTCAGACCCGCAAATGGCAGGACCAGAACGGGCAGGACCGCTACTCGACCGAAGTGGTGCTCTCCGGCCCCGGCGCGGTGATGACCATGCTCGACGGCGGCGGCAGCGGTGAAGGCGGCGGCCGGCGCAGCGAAGGCTGGGCCTCGGGGGAGGATAGCGGCTTTGGCGGCGGCAGCGGCGGCGGGTACGGCGGTGGGCGTTCCTCCGGCGGCGGTGCCGCGCCCCGCTCGAGCGGCCGCCCGTTCGACGACAATCTGGACGACGACGAAATCCCGTTCTGAGGATCGGCCGGGCCGATCCGGTGCCTGATCGGCATCGAGGGCCCGCCACGCCTTTTCCGACAGTGCAACATCCCGCGCGGCTGACCGCGGTCTTGTGCTCTGGCATACGCCCCGGCATCGTCGGGGGAACGTCCTCTTCGTTCATCCGCAGTACGCGCGCAGGGTTGCTCGTCCGGTATCCTGACGCCCGGTTGGCCATCAGCCGACCACACGCGCATTTGCCGGCACCTGCCCGTGGCCCCAAGGGGCGTGTGCGCCATCACGCCCTCCTCCGGGTGAGTCGAACACCGCCCATTGTCTCTACTTTTGGAGAAAAACCCTGCTTTTCAAGCAGTTCTCGGCCTCTTGCTCTTTCTTCTGCATCTCATCAAAATCGGTGATGCACGCGTGACCCCGGCAATGCGCTGCAGGTGCGACAAACAGCGTTAGAAGGAGGATGTCCGTGTCCGATCTAACATGCACACGCAGGCGCTTCTTGGGATCGACCTCGCTTATCGCGGCCGCAGCGGCAGTCCCGGCGGCTTGGCATTGGGCCGGCACGGCCAATGCGCCCGCCATGCTGGTTTCGGCCGAGCGCGCGCCCCTGTTCCGCCTGGGTTCGCAGGCCCTGCTGCTCGATGGCCCGCGTCTTGCGCGGCTGGAGGCAATGGCCGCCGCACTGCCGAAGATCGCCGGTGAGGTCGTGCTGCGCCTCGACCCTGTGGACGATTCCCTCCTCGATATTGCCGCCCAACAAAGCGGGATGAGCGTGGTGCGCCAGCACGAGCGCGCCAATACGCCCGGCATCCGCGCCCACGTCACCCCCACTCGGAGGACGTTCGCATGACTCATCGCCTCTTGGCTGCGCCATGCGCACTCGCCGCCGCGCTGGCCCTCTCCGCCTGCGGTGCGCCCTCCGGCGAGCAGGCTGGGAGCAGCGCGGCCGGCGCGAAGAAGGTCACCTATCTGGGCAAGGATTCCATCCCGCAGGATCCGGCCCAGCGCTATTACCAGCAGGTCTGCATGGCCTGTCATGCTGCCGGCGTCGGCCCGGAACTGCGTGGCCGGGAGCTGCCGGTGGAAGCGGTGAAGATGTTCGTGCGCAATGGCAGCCGCGGCATGCCCGCTTTTCCGCAGAGCATGATCGACGACGCCACGCTGGATGCCGTCGCCAGGCTGGTGTCGACGTCCAAGGCCGCGCCCGCCGTGCCGTATCCTTACGCCCAGTAAGCCGGAGGCAAGACCATGAGCGACGACACCCAGCCCGTCCTCCCCAAGGGCGTGACGCAAGCCAGCTTCCAGGCCGCGCTGACCCGGCTGCGCGCCTTGCTCGGGGCCGACAACGTGCTGACCAGCGACGAGCAACTGACCCCTTACAAGAAGACCATGATGTCCTCGCCGGACGAAAATCATCGCCCCGGCGCAGCCGTGCTCGCCCGCACGGTCGAGGAGGTGCAGGGCATCATGAAGATCTGCAACGAGTTCAAGACGCCGGTCTGGCCGATCTCGACCGGCCGCAACTTCGGCTATGGCTCGGCGGCACCCGGCACGCGCGGCCAGATCGTGCTCGATCTCAAGCATATGAACAAGATTATCGAGGTCGATCCGGTCCTGTGCACGGCGCTGGTGGAGCCGGGTGTGACCTATCAGCAGCTATGGAACTACCTCAAGGAAAACGACATCCCGCTGTGGCTCTCATGCCCGGCGCCGTCGGCCATTGCGGGCCCGGTGGGCAACACCATGGATCGCGGCGTGGGCTATACACCCTATGGCGAGCATTTCATGATGCAGTGCGGCATGGAGGTGGTGCTCGCCAATGGCGACGTGTTGCGCACCGGCATGGGCGGAGTGGAAAACTCCAACACCTGGCAGGCCTTCAAATGGGGCTATGGACCCTATCTGGACGGCATCTTCACTCAGTCCAACTACGGCATCTGCACCAAGATGGGCATGTGGCTGATGCCGCAGCCGCCGGCCTACAAGCCTTTCTCCATCGTCTTCGACAATGCCGGGGACATCGACGCCATCGTCGATGCACTGGTGCCGTTGCGCATCGCCGGCATCATCCCCAATGCCTTCGTCATCGCGAATATCATGTGGGAAGCGGCGGCAATCATCCCGCGCTCCAAATATTATGATGGCGGCGGTTCCACGCCCAAGGCGGTTCTGGACGAAATCCAGCGAAAGGAAGGCATGGGCGCCTGGAACGTCTATGCCGCGCTCTACGGCACGCCCGAGCAGATCGAGGTGAACTGGAACATCATCAGGGGCGCCATCGACAAGCTCGGCAAGGGCCGTTTCGTCACGGAGGAAGAGGCAGGCGATACCGAGCCGTTTCGTTACCGCGCGCAATTGATGCGCGGCGACATGACGCTCCAGGAATTCGGCCTGTATCGCTGGCGGGGCGGCGGCGGCTCCATGTGGTTTGCACCGGTGTCGCAAGCCAAGGGTTCGGAAACCAAGAAGCAAGTGGAGCTGGCCGAGAGCATCCTCAACGAATATGGCCTCGATTATGTCGGCGAGTTCATCGTGGGCATGCGCGACATGCACCATGTGATCGACGTGCTCTTCGACAAAGGCGATCCGGAAGAGACCAGGCAGGCCAATGCGTGCTTCGGCAAGCTGCTGAGCGAGTTCGGCCGGCGCGGCTATGCGGTCTACCGCGTGAACACCGCCTTCATGGAGCAGGCGGCCGATCTCTACGGCCCGGTCAAGCGCTCGGTCGACCAGAAGCTGAAGCGCGCGCTTGATCCCAACGGGATCATCGCCCCCGGAAAGTCCGGCATCTTTATCTGACCACCGGATCGCGCCGCGCGCCAGGACCCGTCGCCTCGGATCAGGCCAGATGCCCGTCCTCCAGCGCGATGCGGCGTCGGCAATGCTCGGCGATCCGCTCATCATGCGTCGAGATGAGGAAGCAGGTGCCGGTCTCCCGGTTCACCCTTTCGATCAATGCCATCACCTGCATGGCCGAGTCGCGGTCGAGATTGCCGGTCGGTTCGTCGGCCAGCACCAGCTCGGGCGCGTTCATCAGGGCGCGGGCGACGGCGACGCGCTGGCGCTGGCCGCCGGACAACGCCGCCGGGCGATAATCGCGGCGGTCCGCAAGGCCCACGGCATCGAGCAGGTCGCTGGCCCGGCTCCGCATCGCGGCACTTTCCTTCCCCGCTGCCGCCGCGGCAGGCATCATCACATTCTCCACGGCTGTCAGGTCCGGCAGAAGATGGTGAAACTGGAAGACGAAGCCGATGTGGACGCTGCGGAAGCGGGTCCGCTCCCGGTCGCTCGCAGCGTTCAGGTCTTGCCCGAGCATGATGTGGGACCCGCCGCTCGGCCGCAGCAGCGTGCCCAAAATGGTGAGCAGCGTGCTCTTGCCCGACCCAGAGGGGCCGAGCAGCGCGTAAAGTTCGCCCTGTTCCAGATCGAGCGTGATGTCGTGCAGGACGGTCGCCGCCGCCTCCCCTTCGCCGAAGCGCTTCGAGAGACCCTTCACCGAGACGAGGGGTTGCGCGCTCATTGTCCGATCGCCTCCACCGGGTCGATCCGCGTCGCCCGGCGCGCCGAGAGAACCGAGGCGAAGATCGCCGCCAGTGCCGTGAGCAGGATCGCCACCAGATAGTCGCCCTGCGCCCGGTCGACCGGGAGACCACCGGGCGGCACGGCCTCGATCGGCGGGAAGGGTGCCAGCGCCAGCCAGGCGAGCAGCGCGCCACCGACAGCGCCGATCGTCCCGATCAGCGTGCCCTCCAGCACGAAGATGCCGAGGACCAGCCGCCGGCTCGCGCCCATCGCGCGCATGATGCCGATTTCGGCGCGGCGCCGCACGATGGAGAGCAGCATGGCGCTAGCGATGCCGATGACGATGGTGACGAGCGCGAAGGCCTTGATGATCGTCCCGGTTCGGCCCTGCGCATCCAGCGCCTCGAAAAGCTGTTCATTCTCGTCGGTCCAGGGCGTGGTCTTGAGACCCGTCGCCCGCCGCAGCCGGTCGGCGAGACGCGGCGCCGCCTGCGCGGGCGCCACCTTCACCTCGATCCGCGAAATGCCGCTCGGCAGATCAAACAGCGCGCGGGCGGCATGGAAATTCATATAGACAACCTGCCGATCCACATTAGCCATGCCCAACGAGAAGATCCCGCCAATGCGGACATTACGCTCCCGGCCACGCTCGGAGCGCATACGCACGATCTGGCCGATGCGCAGGCCTAGATCGTCCGCCAATGTCTGCCCGACCAGCACGCCGTCCGGCGGCAGAGCGGCCTGGCCCGCGACGATCGCACGGCCCACATCGGCAATCGCGGAGAGCTTGTCCGGCTGCGTGCCGACCACGCCTACCGACACGATCGCCTGGCCGCGCTGGAGAAAGGCGCCGCCCCGGATCTGCGGCGAAACCGCCGTGATGCCGGGCGTGGCATCGATCAGGCGCACCGCCGGCTCCCAGACGCGGATCTGCGCGCGACGGCTCAAATCCTTCTGAACGGCCATCTGCACCTGCGCGCCCGCCACCAGCGGCCGGGGATCGCGCTCGCGCGTCTCAAAGACGATATGGGGAATATTGCCCACGGTGCGGGCAGTGAGCAGCGTGGCAAGGCCGCCGATCAGCGCGCTCATGAAGATGAACACGCTCACGCCCATCGCCACGCCCAGCATCAGCAGCGCGCTCTGCCCCGGCGTCGCGGCCAGATGGCGCAGCGCAATCTTGAGCGCATAGCGCATGGCCTAGCGTGTCGCCTTGACCCGCTCGCCCGGCGCGGCGGCATCGGGATCGGCCAGAAGACGCATCCCCGGTTCGAGCCCGCTGGTGACGATCACCCGGTCCGCGGGCCAGTCCTCGAACCGGATCGGAATCTCCCGCACACGGTCCGCCGCATCGACGGCGCGCACGCGCGGCCGGCTCGCCGGATCGAGAATGAGGCTGCGCGGCACGCTGATCGCCCCGGGGCGGCGCTCGACCAGGAAATTGACGGTCACCGTCTCGCCGGCGGGAGCGGTGCCCGGCGCCTTGTCGAAGCGCAGGCGCACATCCCGGCCGCCCGACGCCTCGTCCACGCGCGGTTCGATATGCACGATCCGCGCGCGCTGAGCTGCGCTCTGTCCGGCCAGTTGCACGAAGCCCAGCGTGCCGGGACGCAGCGCGGCGGCATAGAGTTCGTCCACTTCCGCCGTGATCTCCGGCGCTTCGAGATTGGCGAGGCGATAAAGAATGCTGTCGGTGCCGACTGTCTGGCCGCGATCGACGGGCCGCTCCAGGATGATGCCGGCGAAGGGCGCGCGGACGACCAGCCGGTCGCGCACCTCGCGCGCTTCCGCGGCAGCGGCGCGCAGCCGCTGGAGATCGCGCGCGCCCTGCTCGGCGGCCAGGCGGGCCTCTTCCACGCGCTGGCGCGTGGCGAACTCGCCGAGCGCCTCGAACCGCGCCAGATCCCGCCGCGCTTGCGCCACCACCGCCTCCTGCGCACGCACGGCGGCCTCGGCCTGGGCAATGGCGGTGCGTTGCGGCCCATCGTCGATGCGCGCGAGGATCGTTCCGGCCGCCACGGCATCCCCCACATCATAAGGCAGCGCAACGACAGTGCCGGCGACCCGCGCCTTCACCTCGACCGACTGGCGCGGACGGATGCGCCCGTTGACGGCCAGTGTCCGCACGGCCTCGGCGCGCTCCACCGTGATGAGTTGGACGACCTTGTCCCGCGGATAAAACAGGAAGAAGGCCAAAGCCGCGAGGATCAGGGCGCCAAGAACGATCAGACTATGGCGCCACGTCATGCGCACCTCATCGGCGACGATTCGTCGATATGACGGCTCTTCCGCCCGGGAATTGCAGCAACAGCCGCCGAACCGCAAGGCTTTGCGGTCAGCGTCCGCCCGAGACCGACAGATTGGCGCCGGTGACGAAAGAGGCCGCATCAGAGGCCAGGAACATCACGGCCGCGGCGGCCTCCTGCGGCGTGCCGATGCGCTGCACCGGCGAGAGCGCGGCAGCGCGGGCGCGCTTCTCATCGCTCAGCATCTCCGTATCGATCGGGCCCGGCGAGACGGCATTGACGCGAATGCCCTGTGCACCCACTTCGCGCGCCAGCCCCAGCGTCAGCGCGTCGATGCCGCCCTTGGAGGCCGCATACCAGACATGCTCGTTGGGCGATCCATAAGCCGTGGCGCGCGAGGAGAGGAAGACGATGGCGCCGCCCGCGCCGCCATGCTGGGTCGACATGCGCCGTACCGCCTCGCGCGCGCACAGCATCGCGCCCACCAGATTGACGTCGATGACGCGCGCCAGCGTCTCGGGCGCCGCATTGACCAGCGGCGAAGGCGCGCCGGTGATGCCGCCGCTGCACACCAGCACAGCGAGCGGCCCCATTTCGTCCGCCGCCGCGAAGAGCGCCGCCACCTCGGCGGGGTCGGCCGTGTCTGCGCGCACGGCCCGCGCCGTGCCGCCCGCTGCTTCGATCCGCGCGACCACCTCCAGCGCCCGGTCCTCTGCGCTCGCATAGCTCAGCAGCACCCGATGCCCCGCCTGCGCCGCCGCCATCGCCACGGCAGCGCCGATGCCCCTGCTGCCCCCGGTCACGAGGAAAACCGTCTCTGCCATGCGCCTGTTCCCTGCCTGTCTTCCCGGTGTTTGCCGCCGCACGCCGGCCGGGTCTTGCCTCATGAGGCACTCCCTGTTGCCCGGCGCCGGCGCGCGCCCGTCCACCGCTTCCTGAAGGCCCCGCGCGCGCGATGCAATGCAGGGTGCCGGATTGGGCAAGCCAGGCCGCCCTTTTGGTCACAGGGAGGAGCCATTGTCGCCGCAGCGGAGAACCGGAACCGTGAATGAAAGCAGGCCCATCGCACTGGTCAATGTGGGCCAGGTGCGCTTCGGCACCGACGCTGCGCTGCACTGCGCGGCCGATCTGGCCGAGCGCGGCTGCACTGCCGCCTTCCTGGTCACGACCGGGCCGATCCGCGCTCTGTGCGACCCACTCATCGCGGCCTGCCGCACTGCCGGCCTTGCCGTTACGCTTTGGGATGCCATTGCCGGCGAGCCGACGCTCGGCGATTTCGCCAATGCCATGGCGGCAGCGCGGGCCTGCGGGGCCGACTGCGTCATTGGCCTGGGCGGCGGCAGCGCCATGGATGTCGCCAAGCTGGTCGCCGCGCTGTTCGATGGCGCGCAGACCATCGATGCGGTCATCGGCGTCGACCTGCTCAAGGCGCGCGCCTTGCCCCTTGCCTGCATCCCGACCACGGCCGGCACCGGCAGCGAGGTCACGCCCATCGCCATTTTGGGCGATGAGGAAGCCGACCTCAAGAAAGGGGTGGTCAGCAAGCATCTGGTGCCCGATCTCGCCTATCTCGACCCCGGCCTCACCATCTCCATGCCGCGCGCCGTGACGGCGTCGACCGGCGTCGACGCCCTCACCCATTGCATCGAGGCCTTCGCCAACAAGTTTGCCCATCCGCTGGTGGATATGTACGCGCTGGAGGGCATTCGCCTGATTGCCAACCATATCGAGCGCGCCTGCGCGGACGGCACGGACATTGAGGCACGCGCCGCCATGCTGCGGGCGAGCTTCTTCGGCGGCATGTGCCTGGGGCCAGTCAACACCGCCGCCGTCCATGCCCTCGCCTATCCGCTCGGCGGCGAATTCCATGTGCCGCACGGCGTCGCCAACTCGATCCTGCTGCCGCATGTGCTGCGCTTCAATCTGGAGGCCGCGCCGGGGCGCTATGCCCAGGTCGCGCAAGCCCTGGGCGTCACGCGCACCGGCGACGATCTGGCCGACGCGGCGCAGGGCGTGGAGCGGATCGCCGCGCTCTCCCGCCGCATCGGCATCGCGCCCGGCATGTCCGCCTTCGGCATCAGCTCCAACGCCATTCCGCACATGGCGGCCGCCGCCATGACGGTGACGCGCCTGCTCATGCGCAATCCGCGTGAGCTGACCGAAGCCGATGCCGCCCGCATCTACGAAGCCGCGCTCTGACCTGCCGCGCCTGCAATCGAAGGACCATCCATGACCGATCTCGACGCCGTCCTGAAACTCAACGCAGAACTCGCTCTCCAACTCGCCGACTACTGGTTCGAAATCGATACCAATGGCGGCCGGAACGCACGCGATTATTATACCGAGGACGCCGTTTTCCATGGCCAGTTCGCCTCCTATGAGGGGCGCGAGAAGATCCAGCAATTCTATGACTGGCGCGTCCAGCAGGGCCCGCGCCTCTCGGTGCACAGCTTCACCAATTTCCGCGCCCGCTTCACCGGCCCGGATACGGCCGAAGCGACCAACCATCTCTTCCTCTACGCCGCCAATGGCGAGAAGATCCTGCCGACTCACCCGCCCATCACCATCAGCCTGGCGACGGACCACTATCGCAGGGTGGGCGAGCGCTGGCTGTGCACCTACCGCCGCTTCGAGCACTGGTTCGAGGGTGGTGCGCCCATCACCAATCCCACTCTCGACGATAAATAATCCGGGCGCGACCCCCGGCGTGCTCGAGCCAGAAGGACTCGTCCGGTGCCGGGGGAAACCACTGCAATAGAGGCCATCCAGAGACGATCCGGGTCAATCGGACCCAGATCGCCCTCTAGCTGAAGTAAAGCGCCAGCGCGGTCCGGTCGATGGCGGCGCGCACCGCCGGATCCGGCACCCAGCGCCGGTAGCTCTCCAGAACGCGCGCGTAGCTGACGCGCCGTTCATAGCCCACGAACGGCGTATCGCTCCCCCAGAGCAGCCGCTCGGGCCCCACGCGCGCCAGCAGATCGGCGGCGACGCGGTCGGCCACCGCATCGAGATCGCCTGCCGGATCGGTGCGCCACGCCTCGGTGCCGGGCAGGCGGAAGCCCGCGGCAAGCTTGATCCACAGCCGGCCACTGTCGACCGCCGCGATCATCGCGCGATAGCCTGCGCAATTCAGCGGATCGGCCGGATCGGGGTGGCCGAAATGGTCGATCACCACATCGATGCCGCTTTCCAGCAGCGCCGCCATCACCGGCGGCAGGCGCGGCCCCTCGATGGCGAGGTGGACATGCCAGCCCAGGTCGCGCGCCTGCGCCAGCAGCCGCCGATAGGGCACCGAGCGGAAGTCCGGCAGCGCACCATGGCGCGCCAATTGCAGGCGCATGCCAACAATGCCGTCGTCGCGCATCGCCCGCAGCGCCTCGGGCGTGGCCGTAGGATCGACGATCACCGTGCCGCGCAGCCGCGGGTGCGCCCGCACGGCGGCAAGCGTATAATCATTATAAGTACCCGCGATGCTGAGGCCGGAGACGACCGCATGGCGCACGCCATGCGCATCCAGCAGCGCGATCAGGGCCTCCGTGGGGAAGGCATAGTCCAGGCGGGTCCAGGCGTCCGGCATCACCGGCATGTCGGACCGGAACACATGGACATGCGCATCGACCAGCGGCGGTGTTTCGCTCTCGTCTGCCATGGTCGGCGCGCCAGCTCCCCAGATCAGGCCGGCATCGGATAGTCGGCGGCGTTAAGCACCCAGCCCGCCATTTTCGAAAAATCCTCGCGCGGCGGCGAGAAGATGTCGACGAGCAGATTAACGCCAGGGTCGATGGCCGCGGAGGTGTGAATGACGCGCGGCGGGATCACCGCGATGGAAGGCGAGCCGCATTCCTCATGCTCATCCGGCTGCCAGTCCGCGAGATTGGCCGTCCACGGCCAGCGCAGGTGATGCACATAGGTGCCGCCGATCGCGAGCGAGCATTGCTCGAAATCGTCATGATGGTGCGGCGAGAGCTTGGCAGGGTCGCGCGGGCCCATTTGCGGCGGAAACACGTTCACCATGAAGGTGGTGCAGCGGAAAATCTTGCCGAACCGCCCCGGCTCGTCCGGCACGTCGAGGCTGTAGCTGCGCAGGCGATAACCACCCGCCGGCTCCGGCCAGGCCTGGAACGGCGGCACCTGCGGGTGTGGTCCCGCATAAATCTCGGCGTTGGAGGCAAGCGCTGCAAGATCCGCCGAACGCGCTGAGAACAGGCGCACGACGGGCCCGCCGGCCGTCACGTGGACGGCACTATCGCCCGGCGGGATCATGGTGACGGTAAAGCCGCCGATCTGCTGTGTCTCGCCATTGACCTCCACGCGCGCGGCGCTCGGCGCCTCCGGCAGCAGCAGCACATATTCGTCGACCTGGCCGGTGCGTTCGAACACGGCACCGGGCTCGGCCTCCGAATAGACCAGCACGAAATTCTGCCCCCGCGCGATCCACGTCCGGTGCAACGCAGCCTCCTGCTGCGGCGGCTCGGCATAGAAGCGCGCATAAGTGGAACGGCCGAAGGCCGTGGCCGCCGGCACAGGCGCTGCCTGGGCGGTAGAGAGGCGCGAACGGGGATCGTCGGATTCATACATGGGTCTTGCTCCGTTGGCGGCAGATCAGGCTTGCCCCAGGGTCTGGGCCACGGCGGCGAGGGCCGCCTTGCCGAACAAGGTGGCATCGTTGCTGACCATGACGAGCGCATAGCCAAGGTCGAGATAGGTGCGGGCCTCGCGCGGCGTGGCGGCGGCGATGCCGCTCAGCTTGCCGGCATCGGCGGCGGCTGCGCACACGGCACGAACCAGCGCCTGCACATCGGGATCGTCGGCCGCCTTGCCGCTGGAGAGCCAAAGGTCGCCAAGGCCCACGAACACGCCACCAACATCCGGCAACGCCAGATAGTCGGCGGCGCACTGGAGCGTCTCCCAATCCTCAAGCTGCACCATGCGCAGGCATTCATCATTGCCGCGCCGCACATAGTCGCTCACCGGCATCATGCCCCAGCGTCCCGCGCGGGATGTGGCGCCAAGGCCCCGCTCGCCGCGCGGTGAAAAGACCATCTGTCGCGTGATACGCTGCGCCATCTCCAGGCTGTCGACACGCGGCACCAGCAGGCCGTCCGCGCCGCCATCGAGCAGGCGCTGGATGTCGCTGCCACCCTGATCGGGCAGGCGGACCAGCGCCGCCATGCCGCAGGCCTGCGCCGCGAAGATCAGACGATAGGCGAGCTCCAGCCCATGGGGCGCATGCTCCATGTCGATCACCACGAAATCGAAGCCGGCATGGCCAAGCAGTTCCACCGTTTCCAGCGACGGGATCTTGACCCAAGTGCCGAGCATACCGGTGGACCGGCCCGTGAAAGACGACAGAAAAGAGTTCAACGCGGCACCCTCAAGTAACGCCTGCGTTTCTGCGGGAGCCACCCTGCGCGTTCTTGTCCAGAGGGGCATTAGCTCTTGATGCCGCGCACGTGCCCCCAGCCCCCGCGCGCAAGCATCCAAGCCGCAATAGGCAAGTGGAGCGGGACTGGCCGATCTAGGGCAGCGGGCATAGATTGAAATGTAACGGACAGACGGACAGGAGCACGCAACCGTGGCCAACCAGACTCACGCCGATCATGTGGAGGCCGTCCGCGCCTCGCCGCTGTTCCGCCAGCAGGCGCTGATTGACGGACGGTGGCACGCCGCGGCGTCCGGACGGACCATCGCAGTGGACGATCCCTTCACCGGCGAAACGATCGGCTCCGTGCCGGACCTCGACCGGCCGGAGGTGCAGCGCGCCATCGACGCCGCTGCGCGCGCCTTTGCCGACTGGTCGCGCCGCCCGGCCGCCCAGCGCGGTGACCTGCTGGCGCGCTGGCACGCTCTCATCGTCGAAAATCGCGAGGCGCTGGCCCGGCTCATCACGCTGGAGAACGGCAAGCCCCTGCGCGAGGCGCGCGCGGAGATCGACTATGGCGCCAGCTTCGTGCGCTTCTATGCCGAGGAGGCGACGCGTGCGCTGGGCGAGACCATCCCCGCGCCCGCGCCGGACCGGCAGTTGCGCGCCGAGCGCGAACCGATCGGCGTGTGCGTGGCGATCACACCGTGGAATTTCCCCAATGCCATGCTCACTCGCAAGCTGGCGCCGGCGCTGGCGGCAGGCTGCACCATGGTCGCCAAACCTGCCTCCCAGACGCCCCTTTCGGCGCTCGCGCTGGCGGCACTGGCGCAGCAGGCCGGCTTTCCCGAGGGCACGGTCAATGTCGTCACCGGCAAGGCGTCGATGATCGGCGAGTTGGTCACGTCGTCCGAGATCGTGCGCAAGATCAGCTTCACCGGCTCGACGGAAATAGGTGCCTGGCTGATGCAGGCCTCCGGTCCCTCCATCAAGCGGTTGTCGCTGGAGCTGGGCGGCAATGCGCCGTTGCTCATCTTCGACGACGCCGATCTGGACACTGCCGTCGAGACCGCCATGGTCGCCAAGTTCCGCAATTGCGGCCAGAGCTGCATCGCGGCCAATCGCATCTATGTTCAGGCCGGCATTCACGACCGCTTCGTCGCCGCCTTCGCGGCACGTGTGACGGCGCTCAAGCTGGGCGACGGCTTCGACGAGGCGAGCGACATCGGCCCGCTGATCGACGCAGCGGCGGTGACGAAGGTGAACGAGCACCTCGACGAGGCTGTGGCCGCCGGCGCCACGCTGCTTGCCGGCGCGCGGGGCGAGGGGCGAATGATGCCACCCGCGCTGCTCTCCGCCGTGCGGCAGGACGCACTGCTCACGCGAGAGGAGACCTTCGGCCCGCTCGCGCCGGTCATCCGCTTCACGCACTATGAGGAGGCCATCGCGCTCGCCAATGCCACGCCCTTTGGCCTCGCATCCTATGTCTGCGCGACCGATCCGCGCACCATCGCCCGCGCCAGCCGCGACATCGAGAGCGGCATGGTCGGCATCAACACCGGCCTCATCTCCAATGCCGCCGCGCCCTTTGGCGGCGTCAAGCAATCCGGGCTCGGCCGCGAAGGCTCGCATCACGGGTTGGAGGAGTATCTCAACATCAAATATCTCTGCCAGGCCGGCCTGTAGGAGCGCCGCGATGTTCGATCAGGGCAGAAGCCGCAAGGTCATCATCACCTGCGCGCCGACCGGCTCCATCCACACGCCTTCCATGTCACCGCACTTGCCAGTAACGCCCGACGAGATCGCGCGGGCGGCCATCGAGGCGGCGGAGGCGGGTGCGGCGATCCTGCATCTTCATGCCCGCGACCCGGTGGATGGCAGCCCCTCGCCGCGCGCCGCCGATTTCATGGCTTTCCTGCCGCGCATTCGGCAGGCGACGGATGCCATCGTCAACATCTCCACCGGTGGCAGCGCAACCATGACGCTGGACGCGCGGCTGGAAGGCGCCAAGGCAACCCAACCGGAGCTGGCCTCGCTCAACATGGGGCCGCTGATTTTCGATTTCTCCGGCGCCGCCGCGCGTGTCTCCAACTGGTTGCATCCGTGGGAAGAGCCCTATGTCACCGGCGCACGCGACCGGATCATGTATAATGACAATGGCTTTATCGAGCGGATCATGGTGGAGGTGGGTCAGGCCTTCGGCACCCGCTTCGAGTTCGAATGCTACGATATCGGCCATCTCTACACGCTGGCTTATTTCGCCGACAAAGGGCTCATCAAGCCGCCGTTCCTCATCCAAGGCATTTTCGGCATATTGGGCGGCATCGGGACGGACGTGCGCAATATGGCGCATATGGTGACAATCGCCGACGGGCTGTTCGGCCGCGATTATCATTTCTCCGCCTTCGCCGCCGGGCGCCACCAGATGTCCTTCTGCACCCAGAGCGTGCTGCTCGGTGGCCATGCCCGCGTGGGGCTGGAAGACAGTCTCTATATCGGCAAGGGCGAACTCGCTACGTCCAACGCCCAGCAGGTGACGCGCATTCGCCGCATCGTCGAGGAACTGGGGCTGGAGATCGCCACGCCCGACGAAGCGCGCACCCTGCTCGGCCTCAAGGGCGGCGATCAGGTCGGCTTCTGACGCGGGAGCGGGCGGTACCGTCCAGCCGCTAAAGCGCTGCGATATAGCCGCCGTCGAGCGGGATGGTGGTTCCGTTGACATAGGCGCCCGCGCGCGCGGCGAGGAAGGTGACGACGCCCACAATATCGTCCGCCTCGCCGGGCCGGCCGAGTGGCACATAGGTCACCACGCTCTTGCGCACCGCCTCCGACTCCGTGTCGGTGAGCCGCGAGGGAAAAGGCCCTGGCGCAATAGCGTTGACGGTGATCCGCTCCGGCCCCAGCGCCTTGGCGAGCGAGCGGGTCAGGTGGTGGAGCGCCGCCTTGGAGGCGCCATAGGCATGTGCCTCCCAATTGGGGACGTGCAGCCCGCCGATCGACCCGATGTTGACGATGCGCGCGGGGTCCTGGGCCCGCGCGGCCGCTTTGAGCAGCGGGAGCAGCGCCTGGGTGAGGAAGAAGGCCGCGCGCACATTCACCTGGAGCACGAGGTCCCAATCGGCCATGGTCATGGCGGCAAGGCTGCCAGTAGCATTGGCGCCAGCATTGTTGACGAGGATGTCCAGCCGCTGTTCCCGCAACGCCAGTGCGTCGGCCAGCACGCGGGGCCCGTCCGGATCGGCAAGGTCGCCGGTCAGCGCCCGGCACTGGCCGCCCTCCGCTGTGATCTCGCGCGCGAGCGCGGCGGTGCGCTCCGGATCGCGACCGGCGAGATAGGTCTTCACGCCACGCACCGCGAGCCCGCGCGCGATCATGAGACCAATGCCGCTGGTGCCGCCCGTGACGAGCGCGGTCTTGCCGCCAATATCGAAGAGAGGATCGGTCATGCGCGTCTCCCGTGCCGTGGGCTCGATTCGCTGTAACGGCGGGACTTCGGGCTTTGCAAGCCGCTTGGCGCGCGCGCTGAAATATCCCCTTTCGTGCAATTGGGGGGGCCGGTTTCATCAAGCCGCGTGATTGCCGATAAGGCATTCTGTCCGGAGACCATAATGTTCGGGCCATATTGTTTTGGGGGAGTGATGAGCGGACCTGCACGGCAGACGCGCCGATGGCCAAAGGACTGGCGATGCCCGTGGCGTCATCATCGTTCCATCGCACCCGCGAGGCGCCGGTCATGATGCGCTGGTATCGCGAATCGGACCGGCGCACCCGCCGCGTCTTCTGGACGTGCGGCGCAGGCTGGGTGATGGATGCGGCTGACGCGCAGGTCTATCAGTATCTCATTCCGCTGCTGATCGGCTCGCTTGGTATCACGCTGACCGAGGCCGGCTCCATCGCCAGCGCGAGCTATTTTTCCGCCGCAATCGGCGGATGGCTCGGCGGCTGGCTGTGCGATCGCTTCGGCCGCGCGCGCATCCTCCAACTCACCATCCTGTGGTTCTCCGTCTTCTCCTTCGCCTCCGGCTTCGCGCAGAACTACGAGCAACTGCTCGTCATCCGCGTCCTCCATGGCCTGGGCTTCGGCGCGGAATGGGCAGTGGGCGCGGTTTTGCTCGGCGAGATGATCGCGCCCCGCCATCGCGGCAAGGCGCTCGGCATCATCCAGGCCGGCGCGCCCATCGGATCAGGCATCGCAGCACTACTCGCCGGGCCCGTCGCCGCCGCCTTCGATCCCGACACGGGCTGGCGCATTGCCTTCTGGGTGGGCCTGCTGCCGGCGGTGCTCATCTTCTTCATCCGCCGCGGCTCGGACGATTCGGACATCTTCAAGGCGGCGCAGGCGCACCGCAAGGCGCGGCCCGGCCCCGGCCTCACCGCTATCTTCACCACCAACCGGATGCTGGGCATCACCCTTCTTGCCTCCATGCTCTCGCTGGGCGTGCAGGGCGCGGCCTATTCAGTCGCTAATTATCTGACGGCGTTCATGACCCAGGAGCGCGGCCTCAGCCAGTCGGTGGCGAGCTACTGCGTGCTCATCAACAGCATCGGCGGCTTCTTCGGCTGCCTCGTCAACGCCTATATCAGCGATCGCTTCGGCCGGCGTGCGGTGTTCCGCCTGTTCGGCCTCGGTTTTGTCGTCATGGCATCGATCTACCTGTTCGGGCCCTGGGGCGGCGACATCCGCATCCTCATCCCGGTCGGCATGATCTACGGCTTCTTCCAGTTCGGCATGTATGCCTCATTCGGCCCCTATTTCACCGAGCTGTTCCCTACCGAACTGCGCGGGTCGGGCCAGTCCTTCGCTTATAATTCCGGCCGCGCCGGAGCCGCGCTGTTCATCATGGCGGTGCCGCTGCTCGCCGGTGCGATGCCGCTCAGCGCCGCCATGGCCACGCTGGGCATCGTTGGCATTGCCTGCGCGCTGCTGCCCACACTGCTGCTGCCGGAGACAGCGGGCCGCACATTGCTCTCGCTCGATGATTTCGCCGACACCCCCGAAACTGGGGATGCGGCGGCGGCAGAACCCAAGCTGGCGCAATGACGGCGCGATCGCCCCGTCGAGACCTTGGCGCCGGCCGCCGGAGCGCCGATTGACTCGGCCGCAATCGGATGCGACCACCCGGGCCGGCAGTGCCCGGGGGCGCGGTGAACTCGGCCCGCAGAGGCCAGCGCCCGCCGCAGGAAAAAGGGAACAGGAGATGGAGAGGTTCAGCACGAACGGCCTTCCGACCACCGGGCGAACGGCGGCCTGGAATGCCATCTACGCCCAGCGCATGAGCCGGGGCGGCTTCACCCCGGACGATCACGCCCAGTTCGATGCGGACCTGCGCATCGGCAAGATCGGCCCGGTCAAGCTCGCCCGGCTCTCCATCGACGGATGCAGCTTCGAGCGCAGCCAGACCGACATCGGCCAGAACTTTCCCCGACTCTATTCCTTCCTGCTCCAGGCCGAGGGGCAGTCGACCTTCTACCATTGTGGCAACGAGGCGGATCTCTCCGAGGGCGACTTCGTGCTCTGCGACACCGGCCTGCCGCATTATTGGGTGACGCGCGACCATTCGACCACGATCATGGTGCGCGTCGAACCGGCGGTGTTGCGCGAATATCTGCCGGCGCCCGAGCAGTTCTGCGGCCTCCATCTCGGCCGTGCGGTCGGCCTGACGGACACGGTCGCGGCGATGGTCCGCTCGCTCACCAGTCGGGTCGAGGCAGGCATCGACGGCGCCTATGAGGGGCAGATCGCGCGGCATCTGCTCGACATGATCTCGATGACCTACACCATGGGCTTCGGCGGCTCCAATGCATCCGCCACGCTGTGGCAGCGGCGCAAGGACATCGTGCGCTACATCGAGGAACATCTACGCGATCCGCAGCTCAGCCCCGCCGCCATCGCCGCGGGCCTGCGCCTCTCGCCGCGCTATCTGCGCACCATCTTCTCCATCTCCGGCGAGCGTGTGTCGGCTTATATTCTGCGCCGCCGACTGGAGGAATGTGCGCGGCAGATGCGCAACCCCGCCTGGAGCGGCCACACGCTGACCGAGATCGCCTTCTCCTGGGGCTTCAACAGCTCGGCCTATTTCACGCGCTGCTTCCATGAGCTGTTCGGTGCCGCGCCGCGCGATTATCGCCGCATGGCATTACAGGACCAGTCCGGGGACTGAACACCCCGCCGGCGGCGCCGATCGATCGCGAGTTCCCCGCCGGCCAACGGCATGGCGCCATATGCCTGAAAACCCAGGAAACACAGGGCTTTCAGTGCTTTTTCACGGCCGTTCTTCTCAACAAATTGTTGCGCCCTTTCGAGCAAGTTGCTGCCTCGGCGCTCGCCGTAAGCAGGGAAAGGCCCGCCGCTCCAAGCGCGCGTGCCCCCATTTCCGCACTGCCGAGGAAGCATGCCCCAGTCCCAGACCCTATTCGACACGCATGCGCATCTCATCTCGGACGATTGGGCGCGCTATCCGCCCCGTGCCTTCGGCGAAGGGGTACCGGTGCCGGACCGCGCGGGCTTCAGCATCACCGTCGAGGCGCTGATCGAGATGATGGACCGCCATGACGTCGCCGAGGCCTGTCTCGTCCAGCGCGGCCACATCTACGGCTATGACAACAGCTACATTATCGATTCCGCCGCCCGCTATCCCGGCCGCCTGCATCCGGTGGTGATCCTCGACCCGCAAGATCCCGCCACGCCGGCCCTCTATCGCGATCTCGTCGTCCACCATCATGTGCGCGGCTTCCGCATGGCAGTGGCGCGGCCCTGGATTCTCGATACGAGCTGGCTGTGCTCGCCGGCGGCTCTCAAAGTGTGGGAGACCTGCGCCGAGTTGGGTACGCCGGTGACGCTCATCCTGTTCATGAAGCAGCTTTCCTACCTGCTGCCGTTGGTCAAGCTGCTGGCACGCCAGTTTCCTGATCTGCCGATCCTGCTGGACCATGGCGCCATGCCCTATGGCATGACTCAGTATGAAGTGGGCTTGGCCGAGGAAGCCGGCGAAACGGTCGTGATGCCGCCACCACCGCATTACGGCATCGATACCAGCATCGCCATTTTCGAGGACGTACCCAACGTCTATTTCAAGATCACCGAGATCAATATGGAGCGGCTGACGAAGGCCGGCGTGCAGCCCGCCGCTCTGGTGCGCCGCATGGTCGATGGCTTCGGGCCGGAGCGGCTGATTTGGGGCTCGGACATCGGCCAGAGCATGCTGTGGTCCTATGCTGAAAAGACCGCTATGGCACGCGCGGCGGCCGAATTGCTGAGCCCGCGGGAGCAGCGCCATTTCCTCCACGATAATGCCGCGCGGATCTTCGGCGCGGCCATCGGCGGGCGGACGGTCACGCCGATCCAGCGCAATGAAGGCGCGCGCCGCCGGCCCTGAAGCCGGCGGCCAACCGCGCGCTGGCCCTCACCCGAAAGGACCCTCTGGATCAAAGCCGCCGCAACTAGCCCGCCTGCTCAGTCGATGGAGAAGAGGCTGCGCGCGATGTGACGCACGCCGCCGTTGGCCTGCACCTTGTCGTCTTTGCTATTGAAATAATAGAGCGCCCCGATCTGACCGTCGCCAGCATGCCAGGCATTAGGATAACCGAGGTCCCAGCTCCCCCCATCGTCGCGCACGATCAGCTCGGGGCCCCATGTCCGGCCGCCATCCTCACTGACGCTGGCGCGGATGCCCGAAGGCATCAGCCGATAGCCATAGACCGCAACCACACGCCCGTCCGGCAGCACGACGAGGCTGCACGGCGCGCCATAATCGTTGACGCGCGAGAGGAAGGTCCAGCTTTCGCCGCCATCGTCGCTGGCGAAGACTTCGCTCCACATGACGCCGGTGGGGTCGCGCTGGCAACGCGTGACGCACAGGATGCGCCCGCTCGGCAGCATGTAACCGCGCGGATAGAACCAGCGATAGCCCACGAAGCGGATGCTCCCGGTATAATCACCGTCGGTTTGGCCCCACGGGTCCGTCTTGGGCACGATGTAGGAGAGGAAGTGGAACTCCGTCCCGCCATTGGTACTGGCATAGACGAGCGGGCGGCGATTGGCGTTGTTCTCGTCAACCGAGAAGAGGAAGAGCAGGCAGCGCCCGTCCGGACGGACGAGCGCTGATTGCACACCAGTGGTGGAAACCAGCCCTTCCAGCGGCAGTACCAGCGCGGGACCCCAGCTCCGCCCGCCATCGCGTGAGATGCGCACGGTGCCGCGCGCCGTCTTCTGCGCGAAGCCGCCGGTGCTGCCACTGGAGACGAGTACGTCGCGGTCCAGGAAGTTCACCGGCTCGGGCAATCGCTCGACTGTCTGGGCCCCCTCGCGGCCGATGCTCGCGAACATGTTGGTCTGCGGGTTGGTGCCGTCCCATGTCCGCCCGCGATCGCGTGAGCGCACCGTCACCATTCGCGGTGCGCCGCCGCTGCCGCGCTCCAGCGCATCATGGTTGATCTCGTCACCGCTCGCATAGGCAACCGTGCGCGTCATGAAATTGGCGATCAGCTCGCCCGATCCGTTTTCCCAGAAGCCACTGGTGAAGGGCCAGGAGCAGAACTCGTTCTCGCGCCGATAGACGACCGCATGGTCGACGGACCGGGGCGAACGGGGCGGGCGCAGGCGCATAAGCGGCGATCCTCGGCAAGATGGGCGACCGATTGGCCGACCCGGAAGAAAATGGCCGCCGCGCGCGGAGTGAACGTCAAGCGCGCGGTGGCCAAGGGTGGAGAGCGGACCAGATCCGCGCGTCAGAAATGCTTGCTGACGCTCAGATACCATTCGCGCGGTGCGGCCGGCTGGCCCATGTTCGCACCGGCGCCCAGGCCCTGGATGAAGATGGTCTTCTGCTGATAATATTCCTTGTCGAACAGGTTGGTGACACCGAACGCGACCTCATACTGATCGTCCAGATTTCGGTAGGTCAGGCGCGCATTGAAGGTGGAGCGCGAGGGATCGTCGAAATGCGTGTAGTCGGTACTCCACGCGATCTTGCTGACCCAGAACCAGTCGAGCCGCGGCGTGATGGTGCCGGCCAGTGCGGGCACGGCGATCTTGTACTGGATGCCGCCACTCATCGTCCAATCCGGGAAGCCGATGGGGCGGCCCGTCGTCGAGCCACGGTCGGTGTAGCCGAGCGAATAGTTGATGACGAGATCGTCGATCGGCTGAGCCGTCGCCTCCAGTTCCACGCCCTGGACCGGGTCGCCGTCGGAGACCGGATAGTTCCACGAGCGGCTGATGCACTGGATGCCCACAGTGGTACCGTTGGGCGGGCCGTCCGAGGCCTCATAGTTGCGGCAATTGGTGAAGGCGCTCTCCCAGGCCGTGCCATCCGGCCCATCCGGGATCAGCGTCTGCGTGCCCGGCAGGATAGCAAGCGACGTGCTGCTCGGATCATATTTGGGCTCATTGCCGCTGAACGAGCCGTTGCGCATGGAGTAGTTCATGCGGAAGGCCGCCGCGTTAAGCCGCAAGCGCCGGTCGAGCAGATCCACCTTGAAGCCGATCTCATAATTGATGAGCGAGGTCGGGAACTGCTGCTCGATCTGCCCGGCCTGGAAGATGCGCGTGTTGAAGCCGGGCAGGCGATAGCCGGTGGCAGCCGAGGCATAGACCATGATGCTATCGGTGATCTTGTAGTCGGCGCCCAACTTCCAGTCCCATCGCGAATTGGAGATGGGCAGCTCGAAATAGGTGCTGCTGCTCGACGGCACGAACGTGGTGGACCCCGGCACCGACGCATCGAACTGCGCGGTATAGTCCACGAACTTGCTGTCCTCGGAGCGGCGGATGCCGCCATTGAGGCTCAGCCCATCGAACGGCCGTACCGTAACATTGAGATAGGCAGCCTTGGCTTCCGGATAATAATAGACATTGTGGAACTGCTGGGTGCCATTGCGCACATTCTGCGGCCGGCCGTGTTCCGAGGCATAGCCGTCATAATAGAAGACGCCAGCGACCCAATCGAGCCAACCATGCTGGCCGGTCAGGCGGAACTCGCCGCTCCAGTACCACATATTGTCCTCGTGGTAGATGATGGAGTCTGCCAGTGGCGTGCCGTCCCATGCCGCGCCGAAGCGCGTGTCGATCTCGCGGTAGCCGCCGATGGCCGTCGCCTCGATCTCGTCGGTAATACCCAGGCGCAGCTTGCCGCTCACGCCCCAGTTGGTCAGCGGCACCGTGCGGCCCCAGCAGTTGCCGCCCCGGTAGAGCGAGCCGTTATAGTAAGTGTTGCCCGGGATCTGCGTGCCGGCCGGGAAGGGATCGCAGAAGTTGTCATAAGTGGTGTAGAGGCTGTCGGTCTCGAACCGTTCGTCCCAGCGGAACGGCGTGCCAGGGATCGAGAACTGGTCGAACATGGTGATGAAGTTGCGGCTCACGCCGGGCGCGTTCTCATCGACGACCCCGGTATAGGGACCCCAGCGATTGCCGAATTCGTCCGTGCTCCGCAGCTTGCCGTAGTTCAGGTGATAATCATATTCGAAGACCTTCTCGGCCGCCGATTCATTGTCGGAATGGGCATAGTCGGCCGAGATGTTCAGTTCGATGTTGCTGGCCGGCTGCCAGCGCAGCGCACCGCGCACAGCGCGCGCATCTTCGCCGCCATAATGGCCGATCTCGCAGGAATCCGGCTGACGACCGGTGTTCCAGGCCGTGCGGGCTGATTGGAACGGATAGGTGCCGGCGAGCTCGGGCGTACCCTTGCGATACATCTCGCAACTGAAGTCGAGCAGGTCCATGTAGCCGTCCCGCTTCTTCGACACCATCGAGGCACTGACCGCCAGAGTCTCGGTGAGCGGAATGTTGATGCCGGCGCGCAGGTCGAGCCGGTGATGCGAACCGGTGGTGAAATCTACATAGGCCGTGAGCCCGTCGAAGCTCGGTTTGCGGCTCACCAGGTTGACGGCGCCCGAAATGGCGTTGCGGCCGAAGAGCGTGCCCTGTGGGCCGCGCAGCACCTCGACATGGTCCAGATCGAGCAGGTCGAAATTGGAGCCGAAGAGGAAGGGATAATAGACGTCGTCGATATAGTAGGCGACGGCCGGCTCGCCCGAGAACTGCGTGTCGGTCTGGCCGATGCCGCGCAGGTTCACCGAGACGCCCGCACCGTAAATACCCTCAGACTTGCGGAAAGTGGCATTGGGCACGATGTCGCCGAGATTGGCGAGCTGGGTGATCTGTCGCTCTTCCAGCGCCTCGGCCGTCACGGCGGTGATCGCGATGGGCACGTCCTGCACATTGGTCGCGATCTTGGTTGCGGTGATGATGATCTCCCCGCCGGATCCCGCGTTATTGGCCTGCGGCGCGGTTGCATCGTCCTGTGCCATCGCCGCGCTCGCAAACGCCAGCGACAGCAGCGAAACGGTCGTCATGCCTGTTCTTTTCATGTCGCCCCTCCTGACGGGTCATGGTTTCTCCATTGTTCCGTCAGACTATCGGAGGGATTTTTCGTCGCTTTACCGGAGCGGAGCAACTATTTGTAAAACATTCATCCAAGTTATGCTGATAAAACAACTTGAATACCGGCATCCGGTCTAATGAACGTTGAGAATAATACTTTAATTAAAACCATATTTTACTCAGGCTTTCGGACCACGTCCGCCTGGTACGAAAATGCGCTCCGCCGTATCAAAGAACAGCGCCTTCTGTTGCGCCTGCGGCAGATTGGCGGCGGCCTCCAGCGCATATTGCACCCAGCCGAACATGCTGCCCGGCGTGTTGCCCACATCGCTGCCCCACACCATCTGGTTGGCGTCGAACGTCCTGACCATATGTTCGAGAAACGGCTGCAACGGCACATGCGCCGCATGAAGCTGCTCGATCAGCAGCGTGGTATATTTGTAGTAGATGTTCTTGTGCTGCGCGAGCGCGACATGCTCGGGACTGAGGCCATGCGTCGGGCTGACTTCCGGCCGCGGGAAACCGATATGGTCGAGCACGATGTTCACATTGGGATATTGCACGGCGAACTGCGCCACCGTCTTCATCGTTGCGGGCATGTTACCGCCGATGGGCATGAGCACGATGACGAGGCCCAGCCGGTTGCAGGCATCCCATGCGGGCCGTGCGGCATCGCTCAGGAAGTTGTAGCCGCCCTGCTTGTCCGGCGTGCCGGTGAAGCGCACGCCGGCGATCTTGTCTTCTGCCGCCATCTTGGCGAGCGCGGCGGGCGTCTCGGCGCCCACCGGGTCCAGAATGACGATGGGGATGATGCGATCCGGATGGGCGCGGTGAATGTCCAGCAGGTAGCTGTTATCGGTCTGGTAGGTGCTGTTATATTGCACGCCGCACCCCTTGGCGATCCCGCACTCGTCCCAGAAAGCGAAGACTTCCTTGGGCGTCTGCGGAAAGCGCATGGCCTTGGCCACCATGATCTCCGGCCCGTAGCGTGAGCGGGTCGCCTTGAAGGGATAGCTGTCGACGTCGTTCGTGTAGAAATGTGCATGCGTGTCGTAGAGCTTGAACGATGGCGTGATGACATGGCCAAAAGCCGCGCGCGGCATGGCGGAGAGCGCGGCCGCGCCCAAGGCGGACCCCAGGAAAGTTCGACGTCGCAGCATGAAACCCTCACCTAAGTTGTTGAAATCCCTAGGCCCGTTGTCCTGAATCGCCCTGTTGGCGGGTCAGTCCGGCCCCTCGCTCGGCCCGTGTCTACCAAGACGGACAGCCAGCGACTTGTTCTTAACGGCGTTGTTGTCTGTTCCCTTTGGCAGCGCAGGGGCGCCGCAACGCACCGGAGAGGCACAAGCTTTTGACCGGACCGCGCCGCGCGCGATCCGGCCTTGCGTTCGCGCCGAGCCTTGCCCGAGACTGCCGTTCGCGAACAACGGGAGAGGATGGCGATGAACCGCAAAGCCCTGGCGACCTGCGCGGCGCTGCCTTTGTCTTTGTCTCTGGCGCTGGCGCTGGAAAGCATGGCTGGGGCGCAGATCCCGGCAGACGCGCCGGACTCCATCGACAGCCTGGCGCGCGACATCACGCGGCTGGAATCGCTGCGCGCTGTGAAGGATGTGCAGCGCAGCTACGCCCATTATGCGCAATTCGGCCTGTGGGAGGCCATGGCCGATCTGTTCGCCACGAAAGGCCGCCTCATCTGGGGTGAGCAGACCCTCGCCGGCAAGGCGGTCATCGCCCGCTGGTTCGCCGCGCGGAGCGGCCCGGCCGGTGCGGTCCCAGGCGCGCTCAACACCGAGATGATCGACGACCCGCTCGTCAATCTCTCCGCCGACGGCAACAGCGCCAAGGCCCGCTGGCGCGGCCTCGCCTTCAGGGGCGATGGCAACGGCCGCGCCTGGATCGAAGGCGGGCTCTACGAGAACGACTATGTGCGTGAGAATGGCCGCTGGAAGATCGCTACGCTGCATTATTATCCGCAATATGAGGGCAGCTATGCCGATGGCGTCAGCAATGTCGGCCAGAAGGACCTGCCGATCATTCCCTATCATTTCACGATCGACGAGACGGGCATTCCCATTCCGCCGGCACCGGGCGCCGCCCCTGCCAGCGGCGCGACGCTCCCCGCGCTTGCCCGGCGTGTTGCGGCGCTGAACGACGAGGACGATGTCCGCAATCTCCAGAACACTTATGGCTATTATGTCGACCTGCGCCTGTGGGACGATGTCGTCGACCTGTTCGCCGAAGACGGCGTCGTCGAGATCGGCGGTACGCTCTACAAGGGCAAGGCGGGCGTACGACGCGCCATGGAGACGATGGGGCCGGCGGGGCTCGCCCATGGCGTGCTCAATGATCATCCGCTGTTCGATACCATCGTGACGGTGGCGCCGGGCGGGCAGGAAGCCCATGCTCGCGGCATCGAGCTGGGCATGATCGGCGAGGCCGACAGGGAAACCGCCCACTGGGAAGTCAATGTGTTCCGCAACCGCTTCGTCAAGGAAGATGGGCTGTGGAAGATCCGCGAAATGCGGATCACGCCAGTGATGAAGGCGGATTACAAGACCGGCTGGGGGCATGGGGGAGCGCAAGGCGCTGCGTTGCCCGCCATGCCGGCACTGCTCGGGCCCAATCCGGCGACCGGCAAGCCCGTCGCCACCGGGCGCCTCGCCATCGCTTCAGCCCGGCCCCTTACCGGATCGGTGAAGGCGCGGCTGCTCTCCAGCACCGCGTCCCTCGCCGATCTCCGTCGCCGCTACCTGCGCTCGCTCGCTTATGACGGCACGGAGAACGTCTCCTCCGCCTATGGCCATTATCTCGACGATTTCCAGTGGCCGGGCATGTCCGGCATCTTCGCGGTCAAAGGCAACAAGCAGTCGCCCTTCGCCGGCTATTATTTCGGCCGCGACCGGATCGCCGGCGCGGCGACCGCCATGTACGGCAAGACACCCGATCCGGCCACTGTCATGCGCGCGCGTCTTGCCATCCACTGGCGCATTCAGCCCGTCATCCATGTCGCGCATGACGGGCGCTCGACGCTGCTGCGCACGCGGCTCTTCCATCCCAACACAGGCAAATATGATCCCGCCAGCGGCCCTAATCGCGTCGGCACCATCCAGACCGGCATGTACCCCAACGATCAGGTGGTGCTGGAGGACGGCATCTGGCGGCTGTGGACGCTCACCATCGACGAGCCCTACATGACCATGCCCAATTGGCAGGGCGGCTGGTCAGCGGCCAAGCCCCCGCCGCCCGGCGGCGGCATGCGGCCGAGCCCACTGCTCCAGCGCTATCCGCCAGACCTGCCGATCACCGCGCTCGGCAAACGCGAAGAGGGGTTTGCCGGCGGTACCGGCACCACCATCAACTGGCCCGGCATCCTCCCCATGTGGTTCCATTATCGCAACCCGGTGAGCGGCCGCGTGCCGGAGCGCTACTGGCCCGATTGCGTGCCGTGCGACTTGCAGCCGCAGAACCGGCTCATCAACAATGGCTATCAGATGCCGCCGACGGGACCGGCCATCGATGGCGTGGAGATCGAGAAGCGATGACCGCCCAGCGCTCTTCCCACCGCGCCCGCCGCCTTGCGCACCGGGGCGCCGCGTTCCTCGCGCTGGCCCTGGGTACCGGCATCGCCGCCGCGCAGACGCCCTGCGACCGCGCCTGCCTCATCGATGCCACCGACCGCTATCTCGCCGCGCTCGTCCGCCACGATCCTGGCGCAGCGCCTCTGGCGGTCGATCTGCGCTTCGTGGAGAATGCGCAGCGCCGCGCAGTCGGGGAGGGCCTGTGGCAGAGCGCGACCGGCGGGCCGACCGCCTTCTCCATCCATGTGCCCGATCCGGTGAGCCACACGGCCGGCTGGATCGGCATGATGCAGCAACAGGGCAAGCCGGTGATGGTGGCACTGCGCCTCAAACTGGAGGGAGAGCGCATCGTGGAGGCCGAGCATCGCATCACCGACGTGCGCGATACAGTGCTCGACCGGCTGAAGACACCGCGCCCCGGGCTGCTCGCGGACGTGCCCGCCGACAAGCGCCTCGACCGCGCCACGCTCGTGCACATCGGCGGCAGCTATTATGACGCTGTGGACGATAATGACGGCACCCGGATGCCCTTCGCTGCCGATTGCCAACGTCAGGAAAATGGCATGATTACCGCTGGCGAAGGCGCCGGGCCCGGCCCGCCAGCCAAGGCGTCTCACCCATCGCCAGCGATTGCACGGGGCAGCTCTCCAGTGGCATCATGACCTACATCACCAGCATCGGCGACCGTCAGGTCTTCGCCGCCGATCCGCAGACGGGCCTCGTCATGGGTTTTTCCGTACTGCGCCACCCCATGGACTTCCCGCCCTATGCAGTGACTAGCCTCGATGGCTCCAAATCGCTCTGGACCAGGGAGCGGCTGGGCTATGCGCCGTGGGACAATGTGGCGGCACACATCTGGAAGATCGGCGCCGACGGCAAGGTCCACGAGATCGAAGCCATGGGCTTCCGCGCGCCCAGCGGCACGCCAACGGACTGGGACGCCGTCCGCCGCTGAGAGCGCAGACCTCGACCCGGACCGCTGGTTCCGAGGTGCGAGACCGCCACTCCGCTTGCGCTTTTCCCGTGCCAGCCCGCGCATGAGTGATCCGGTGCACCGGTAGCCCATCCCAGGCAACCCCCACGATCTTCGTGCTCCTGCACAGGCAGGAGCCCGGGGCGGCTGGGACTGCCGGCCGCGGAAAGCTGTTTGACGGTTTCAGCCCAGATGGGCTTTGCTGGGAAAGCGCCCGCTCGTCCTCATGCCCAAGCGCAAGTCACGGGCGCATTGACGCCTTATCGCAGCGTCGCCGAAAACAGCGCCAGCACGGCCGTCCACGCCCGCTCGGCCGCCGCCGCATCGTAGCGGGCATTGCCCGGCACCGCGAAGCCATGGTCAGCGGCAGAAATCTCCACCGTCCCCCCGAGCCCGGCATCGGCGATCACCTTGCGCAGATCGTCCTTGTCCTCAGGCTCACGGGCATCATCGTCGCGCGCTTGCACGACCAGATAGGCCGCCCGGCTTTTCGCCACCAGCAGATGCGGGCTGTTGGGGCGCGGCGTGGCGACGCCGAGTCCATGGATACAGGCTACCGCGGCGATCCGCTCGGGCAGCGCAGCGGCAGCGCGGAAGGCGTAGGAGGCGCCGACATCATAGCCGAGCGTGCCAGCCTTGCGCTGCGTCGCCGTCTGCGCAAGCCCATCGAGATAAGCCATGTACGCCACCGCATCGCGCGCGATGCCCTCGTCCGTCGCCGCGGCGCGATAATCCGTCTGGCGCTGGCGCACTTGCGGATCGCGCATGTTCAGCTCCGCACCATTCGCCCGGGCGCTGCGATAAAAGGCATTGGGCGCCAGCACGACATAGCCTTGGGCCGCCAGCGTGCGCCCCATGTCCCGATAGACCGGCCGCAGCCCGGCAAGATCGTGCCACAGGATGATTGCCGGCCAGGGTCCCGTGCCCGCCGGCGTGAACAGCACTGCGTCGGCCGATCCATCCGGCGTCGGAATCGTCACATCGGCCTCGCGCACGGCCTCGCCGGCGGCACGCGCCGCAACCGGCAGCGCGAGCAGGACCGCCCCGGCGAACAGCAGACGCCGCCGGTCCGTGGCCCATGCGCCTGCCGGCGCGGCGTCGATATCCTGCGCGCTCATATCCGCTCCTCCTGCCTACCCGGGTCGCGCCCGGCGCTCCTCAATCGACCGAGAAGATGCTGCGGCAGATGTGCCGCACGCCGCCATTGACCTGGACCTTGTCGTCCTTGCTGTTGAAATAATAGATGACGCCAATCTTGCCGTCGTCCGTCACCCAGGCATTGGGATAGCCCAGGTCCCAGCTCCCGCCATCGTCGCGCACGATCAGCTCCGGGCCCCATGTCCGGCCCTCATCTTCGCTCACCGTGGCACGGATGCCCGAGGGGGCAAGCCGATAGCCATAGACCATGACCAGCCGCCCGTCGGGCAGGCGCACCAGGCTGCCGGGCGAGCCGAAATCGTTGACGCGCGAGAGGAAGCCCCAGGTCCGCCCGCCATCGTCGCTGGCATGGACCTCGGTCCACATCACCCCGCGCGGATCGCGCTGGGAACGCAGCACGCAGAGCATGCGCCCGCTCGGCAGCAGGTAGCCGCGTGGATAGAACCAGCGGTGCCCGCCGAAGCGGAACGTGCTGCTGTAGTCGCCATCCGCATTGCCCATGGGATCGACCTTGGGCGTGATGAAGGTGAGGAAATGGAAATCGGTGCCGCGCGGCGGCAGCGCATAGACGCAAGGGTGGCGATTCCACCCTTCTTTGTCCACTTCCATCAGCCAGATGAGCGCCGTGCCGTCCGGCCGGACCAGCACCGAGTTCATGCCGGAGAGCGAGTGCAGCCCATCCAGCGGCACCGGAATGGGCGGGCTCCAGCTCCGCCCCCGGTCCTTGGAGACGCGCACCACCGTGCGCCCGTTTGGCAGGCCGAAGGCCGTGCCGGAATTGGCGACCAGCACGTTGGGATCGAGAAAGTCGATGGGTTGCAGGTCGCCCATGGACTTGGCGTTCGCCATGTCCGGCGCCTGGTTGCTCATCATGTTGAAGACGGGATTGGCGCCATCCCATGTCCGCCCCCAGTCGCGCGAGCGCAGCGCCACCGATTTGCCGCCGCCCCCGCCCCGGCCGATATTGTCGTGGCTGATGGCGTCGGCGCTCTCGTAGCGGCTGTTGATGGACGTGACTTGCTGGAGGATCTCGCCGTCGCCCATGTTCCAGAAGCCCATGGTGTGCGGCCAGCCGACGAACTCGGTCTCGCGGCGATAGACCACCAGATGATCGACATTTGTCAATCGGCGAGGCGCGGCATAGCGGCGGACGAGCTGCCCCCGCGCCATGGTCGGCAGCAGCAGCGCGAGGGCCGATCCGCCCGCAAGCGCGCTCCGCCGCGTCAGGTCGAAGTCGCTCTTTGGTTTGGTCGCGTGCCCCTTCGTCATGCCGCTTCTCCCCTGTTGCCGACGGCCAGTTTCCTGGCCGTCCGTCGTACAGGCACCGGCGTAGAAGCGCCGGGCGAAAACGGTCAAACGAAAGCGGCGGCTTTGTCCGTGAGGTCAAGAATGACTGCCTATTCCTTCTTATCGGCCATCACGGGCGCCTTGCGGACAGCCCATCCTGCGCGCATCCATGCCGCTGCGGCATCCGGCGGGGGGAAAGGCTTGCAAAGCCCCGCCGGCAGGAGACAATCCCGCCATATGCGAAACGGCCGGCAAGGTCGCGCGAGGAGAGGAACAATGGAGTCGTTCAGCAGTGACCTGTTGCCGGTCGCGACACGCACAACCGACTGGAACCAGATCTATTCCCGCCAGCTCAACCAGGTCGACTTCACGCCGGCCGACCGGCACGCCTTCGCCGCCCGGCTCGGCATGGGCCGGCTGGGCCCGGTGCAGTTCGTGCGCATGAGCGCCAACCGCTCCAGTATCGAACGCACGCCGCGCCACATCCGCGCCGGCGCGCCGCGCCTCTACTCCTACCTGCTCCAGTTGCGCGGCCGCGGCGTGTTCAATCATTGGGGCCACGAGGCGCATCTGGAGGAAGGCGATTTCGTGCTGTGCGACAGCGCCGTGCCGCACTGCTTCACCATCGACGATGCCTCCACCGTGCTCATGCTGCGCGTCGATGCACAGACGATGCGCGAGCATCTGCCCGCTCCGGAGCAATATTGCGGCCGCCGCCTGCGCAGCGATGTGGGCCTCACAGGCACCATGTCCGCCATGGTCGCAAAGCTCGACGCGCAGCTCGAAGGCGGCTTCTCATCGGCCTACGACACCCGCTTCGCGCGCCATCTGCTCGATATGCTCTCCATGGCCTATGCCATCGGCTTCGAGGCGGAGCCCAGCATCTCGGCAGTGGTGCGCGGCCGGCAGGCGGACATCGTGCGCTATATCGAAGAGCATCTGCGCGATCCCGGCCTCTCGCCCGCGCAGGTTGCACAGGGCCTGCGCATGTCGCCGCGTTATCTGCGCACGGTGTTCGCCCGCTCCGGCGAGAAGCTCTCGGCCTATATCATGCGCCGCCGGCTGGAGGAGTGCGCGCGTCAGATCCGTCACCCAAGCTGGCAGGGCCATACCCTCACCGAGATTGCCTTTGCCTGGGGCTTCAACAGCTCGGCCCATTTCACCCGCGCCTTCCGCGAGCATTTCGGCGTTACACCGCGCGCCTATCGAGGGGGCGCGGGCGGTTAGCACTTGCCCGCTTTGCCGCGCATCCGCACCGGCTGGGCCAGAATGCCAGAGACTCTCCAGATCAGGACAGGACCGGTGCTCCTGCGGAAGCCGGACTCCGGCATCAGCCGACATACCCCGGCGCCCTAGGCTTCCCGCTTTTCACGCGTACGGGATTGGAACGGATGGGTCGGCCGATGGCCGGGCGGGAGCGCGGGCCGGCACTGTCGGGACACGCCAGAGTCCAGCACCGTTTCAGCGCCGTATCCAGCCCACACAAAAAAACGCCACCGAGCAGGCAGCCCGGCGGCGCAAGGGGGACCACCGAACGCGGCACGCGGGGAAGAGGGCCCCCGCGCGCCGCGGCCGGATCAGAAGCGCTTCGACAAGGTCAGATACCATTCGCGCGGCGGGGCCGGCTGCGCATCCGTCTGCGGATAGCCGAGGCCCTGATAATCGAACACGTTGCGATAGTAGAACTTGTTGAACAGGTTGATGACGCCCAGCGCCACCGTGAAATCATGGTCGAGATTGTCGTAAGTCACTCGACCGTTGAACAGCGACTTAGCGGGCAGCAACCCGTTATATTTGGTCGAGGTGCCACTCACGATCTGGCTGCTTTCGAACGTCCAGTCGAGCCGGGGCGTGATCGTACCGCCCAGCATATCAACCGGAATCTCGTACTGGATGCCGCTGCTCGCGGTCCAGAACGGGTTGCTCTGGCGCCGGTTGACGGTGCGCGCCTCGATGTCCGGTGCCATGAACTTGGACCAGCCAACCGAGCCGTTGATCGTCAGCCCCTCGATGGGATTGAGCGTATATTCCGCCTCGAAACCACGGATCGTCGCCGGCTGGTTGCGGAAATAGGTGCGACCCAGGCAGACGATGCCGGTGTTGGTGGGCAGCGTCTCCGTGCTGCACTGGGTCGAGCCGGGAGGGCCACCGGGCAGCGGCACGAGCTGCTGGTTACCGGCTTGGGGCAGGCCCTGATCGTCGAGCAATGCCTCGGCGCCGCCGATGGTGGTCGGCCGGTTCTTGAAGTCGGTATAGAAGGCCGCGATGTTGAGCCTGAGCCGCCGGTCGAACAGATCGAGCTTGGCGCCCAACTCATAAGCAATGTCTTCATTGGCGTCGCTCTGCGAAACCTGCGTGAACTGCAAAGGCCGCGTGTTGTAGCCCGGCAACGAATAGCCAGTCGCCGCCGAGGCATAGAGCAGCACATCGTTGGTGGGCTGATAATTGAGCCCCGCCTTCCAGCTCAGCTTTTTGCTGGAGGGCACCACCTTGAACAGAATGTCCGAGGCCGTGGTGCGGAAGCTCACGTCCGAGATGTTGGAGAAATCCACCGCCATCTTGTCGTCGGCATAGCGCAGGCCCAGCATGACACCGAGCTTCTCACCAAAGGGCCGCACCGTCGCGTTGGCGAACACTGCCTTGCTGGTCGGCTTATACGTGGTGTGCAATTGCCGCTGAAGGCCCGAGCTGGCCTGGATCAGCGACGCATGCTGGTCGCCATCGGCATCGAAGTAGAAGCCGCCCACCACCCAATCCATGAAATCGGACTTGCCGGACAGCCGCAGCTCGGCATGCGTGTATTTCTGCGAAAGATGGTTGATGACATGCTCGACCACCAGCGGCATGCCGTCGGTATCGAAGGTGTGGGTCTCGTCGAGATCGCGATAGGCCAGCACGGCGGTCAGATCGATGTCGCCGCCCAGATCCCAGTTGAGCTTGCCGGCTACGCCCCAGTTGCGCAGATTGTTGTGATTGGGGATCGCATAGCCGCCGCGCGTATATTGCCCGCGCTCGTTGACGAAGCCGGTGGTGCCGTCGCCATCGGGATCGGGCGCATAATATGTGTTGCCGGGGATGACCGTGCCGGCGGCGATCCGATCAGTATAGGTCACATAAGTGGTATAGGGGTCGCCGGTCATGAAGCGCTGATCGATGACCAGGCCGAAATAGGCCGCCTGAGTCTTCATATTGGCGTTGGCACGCGTGGGATCGACATCGACCACCGAATCCGCCGGATTTTCCGAGCGATCACGTAGATAGTCGCCGGTCAGAGTCAGCTTCACCCCCGGCGCGGCTTCCCACAGCAGGCTGCCGCGCAGCGCGCGCACGTCCTCGCCGCCATAATGGCCGATGCCGCAATCATCCACCTGGTCGAGCCGGGTGGAATTCTGGAGCGGCCCCGTCAGCGGGAAGCTCCCGGCCAGCTCGGGGGTGCCGCGGCGGTTCATCTCGCAAGTGAAGTCGAGCAGCGTCTGATAGCCCTCGCGCTTCTTGGAAATGCCCGAGACGCGTAGCGCCGCCGTCTCGCTCAGCGGCACGTTGAAGCCGGCGCGCAGATCCGTGCGGTTGTAGGAACCGACCGTTGCCTCGGCATAGGCCGAGGCTTCCCGCGTGTCGGGCTGGCGCGCCACCACGTTGATCGCCCCGGCCAGCGAATTGCGGCCGAACAGCGTGCCCTGCGGCCCGCGCAGCACCTCGATATGGTCGATATCCAGCAGGTCGAAATTGGCGCCGAGCAGGATGGGGTAGTACACATCGTCAATATAGAAGGCGACGGGCGGCTGGCCGGCGAGGCTGGTGTCGCCCGAGCCGATTCCGCGGATAAAGGCCGAAACGCCGGGTCCGAATGCGCCCTGCACGCGGCGGAACTGCGCGTTGGGCACAGTGGATGTCAGGTCGCCGATACTGGCGATCCCCCGCGCCTGAAGCGCCTCGGACGTCACCGCCGTAATGGCAATGGGCGTGTCCTGCAGATTGGTGGCCTGACGCGTGGCGGTGATGACGATGTCATCAATGCCCACCGTCTGCGGCGCGGCCGGCGCCGCAGTCTGGCTTTGTGCCGGGGCCTGCGCGGCCAGGGCCATCACGGCCAGAGACGATGCCGATGCCTTCAGAATTCGTCCGTGCATGTCATTCCCCTTTCCCGGAGCGCCGGCGCGGTCCTGTGTCCGCGCATGGCGCTTCCGCGCCTGGCCGGCGGGCAAGCACCCGCAGGCGGTATCGCGCACGCGCGCGACCCGGCTTTGCGACCAGGGCATATGGCTCCTCTCCTGCGGGCGACCGCCGGCGTTTGATCCGGGCACAGGCCCCGGACCGACTTTCACTCCCTTGTGCGTTTGGCAGGCCGGGCGGAAAGAAACTTACCTACAAGGGCGGCACATCATGCATAATTCGGCTCTCCCGCCGTCCGCCGCCTGCAAGCCCCACGCGGGCAAGCGGGTTCCGTCTTATGCACCGGCACTGTCATTCGCGGGTGTTCGGCGGCTGTCCGAGCAGGGCAGGAATCACCGGCCGCGCCCGCGCATCGGAGGGCGGGAATGGGAACAGAATGGACGCTGGGGAGGCAAGTCGGTTCACGCGTGAAGCGCGCCACCTCACGGCCCTGTGCGGGGCAAGAGCGGAGAGACCGCCCCAGTGTGATTACATCTGTTTGATGAAAATTTTGCAGCAGGATCGGCTTGAACAGTCCGGCTGTCGCATTCGACATCGCCACGCCGGAAACGGGTTCGCCGGCCGGTGTGGGGCCCGGCCGGCGTTCCGTCGACGACCAGTGTGGGAGAGCTGGCCGAAGCAGAAAGTCCTGACAACCGGGAGGGCGAATAGAGACGTCGGGAAGCACATGAAGACCGGCCGTGGGGTAGCCGAATCGTTACGGAAATGCACCTTGCCCTGTCGTCGCTTGCGTCCCGGTCCGATGCCCCTCTCTTCCGGAGAAGCTGCCTCATATATGACGCATTTTTTTGAGGGGTGCATTTAAAAAGTGCACCAAATTGAGACATTGTGGCGGGCCAGCGCGAAAAGACCACGGCCCGTCCGATCCCTGTAACCCCCTTAAAAATCGATGGCGATTCCCTTGCGCTCCCAATCGCCATAGCGCGTGGGATCGAGCCCGTCGTCGCGCCGGTCGAGCGCTGCTCCATCCCGCGCGCCGTTCACGGCATCCGGCGCTGCTTCGGGCTGGGGAACCGGCGGACTGGGCGAGAGATAGGCCGGCGCCTTGAGATGGTCGGGCAGATGGGCGGGGCGTTGTCCCATGGAGATCCTGCAAAAAGCCGGCGCGCGCCGTCGATCCCTCCATGATGCGCCCGCGTCGGCGCAAATTCAACCGGGCCGGCCATTTTCGCCGTCATTCGCGCGGCGATGCTGCTATGGGGCGCCATGGTCCATCCCGCATCTGCCCGCCGGCGCGCTCGCGCCGCGTCCGCTCCGCCGCCCCCCGGCTTCGCCGCGCGCAAGGCCACGCTGCGGCTGCTCGATGCCGTACTGCGACGCGGCCAGCCGCTGGAAACGGCCCTGCACGCCGCCACCCAAGGCCTCGCAGACAAGGCCGACCGCGCTCTCGTCCACGCCATCGCCGCCAATGTGCTGCGCCACATGCGCGATGTCGACGCCCTGATCGACAGCGCCACGCGCCAGCCGCTGCCGGACGATGCCAAGGCGCGCATGGTGCTGCGCCTCGCGCTGGCGCAGGCGCTGCTGCTCGACACCGCGCCGCATGCCGTGGTCGCCACAGCACTGCCGCTGGTCGACGGCGGCCCCCGCAAGCTCGTTCATGGCGTGCTCGGCACGCTGCTGCGCGCGGGCGCACACCTGCCCGACCCGCCCAATCTGCCCACCGAGGTCGAAACACGCTGGACCGCGGAGTGGGGCGAGGGCGTGGTGCAGGCCGCTCGCCAGGCCATCGCTGCGCGTCCGCCGCTCGACCTCAGTTTGCGCGATCCTGTGCAGACGACCGAGACCGCCGCGCGCCTCGGCGGAACCAGCCTCGCGCCCGGCCATGTGCGCTTGGCCGCCGAAACGGACGTGACCGCGCTGGCGGGATTCCGGGAGGGTGCCTTCTGGGTGCAGGATCTCGCCGCCTCGCTGCCCGCGCGGCTGCTGGGCGAGGGCGCCGGCCGCCCGGTGCTGGACCTGTGTGCCGCGCCCGGCGGCAAGACGCTGCAACTGGCCGCTGCCGGCTGGCAGGTCACGGCGCTGGACCAATCCGCGCGGCGGCTGGAGCGGCTGACGGAATCGCTGGCCCGCACGGGCCTCACTGCCACGGTCGTCGCGGCCGACCTGCGCGACTGGCAGCCATCCGAACCGGTCGACGCGATCCTGCTCGACGCGCCGTGCAGCGCCACCGGCATCTTCCGCCGCCATCCGGACGTGCTCCACCGCGTCGGCCCCCGGCAGATCGCGGAGATGGCGGACTTACAAGCTGCCCTGCTCGACCGTGCGAGCGGCTGGCTGAAGCCCGGCGGCCGGCTCGTCTATGCCACCTGCTCGCTGGAACCGGAGGAAGGCGAGACGCAGATCGCTGCACTGCTCGCCCGGCGCGGCGACATGCGCCCGGCGGCCATCGATGGCGGCACGTTCCCGGCGGGCCTGGGTACGCAGGCGCCGGGACAACTGCGCACATTGCCCGGCCTGCTGAGCGAGACGGGTGGCCTCGATGGATTCTTCGTGGCGCTGCTGGAGCGCAACTGACCCACCCCTCGACCTACACGGCCGCACCGTTGCGGGCGACCATGGTAGCGTGGCGCTGTTCGGCAACGCGGCGAACGGCCAGCGCGATTTCCAGATCGATTTCGTCGCGCTTGTCCTTGGGCAGGGCGCGATAGCCGTCTTCGCTGAGGTCGTGCTTGCGCAGCACGGCATCGCGGGCGCGCTCCTCGGGCGTCTTGCAGGCTTCTTCCTTGAGCTTGGCCAGCAGCGCGTCGAAATCCACGGCGGGGCTGTCCGCGCCGCGCTTGCCGCTGGTGCCGGCGGTCGTCGCCGACACGCCCATGACCGCCTTGAACTCCACTTGCCTCTCCCTCTCGCCGTGGCGTGACGCCCTGCTTGTGACAGGGGAAGGATAAGGAGCCATGAATCGCGGCGCAGCGCCTGCCGCCACGCCCCAGGTGACTCAATTCGGCACAGCTTTTGCCGTCAGGGTGAATCCATCCACAACTTTATCCGCAAGCCGCCCGAGGAACGGGGTCAGGCGCGGTTGCACTGGCTGAATCGCGGGTTTAAGCCATACCAGCCATGGTGTCTCACGTCCGCATCGCCCCCTCCATCTTGTCGGCCGATTTCGCACGGCTCGGCGAGGAAGTTCGCGCCATCGACGAAGCGGGCTGCGACTGGATCCATGTCGACGTGATGGACGGCCATTTCGTGCCCAATCTCACCATCGGCCCCATGGTGGTGAAGGCGCTGCGCCCGCACACCAGCAAGCCGTTCGACGTGCACCTGATGATTTCGCCGGTCGACGGGTTCCTCGACGCCTTCGCCGAGGCCGGGGCCGATATCCTTACCGTCCACCCCGAGGCAGGGCCGCATATTCACCGCTCTGTTCAGCGCATCAAGGCGCTGGGCAAGAAAGCGGGCGTCTCGCTCAACCCCGCCACGCCCGCCAAGATGCTCGATTATCTCATCGACGAGATCGACCTCGTGCTGGTGATGAGCGTCAACCCCGGCTTCGGCGGGCAGAGCTTCATCGACAGTCAGCTCCGCAAGATCGAGGCGGTGCGCAAGATGATCGACAAGTCCGGCCGTGACATTGCGCTGGAAGTGGACGGCGGCGTGGATGCCAACACCGCACCGCGCGTCATTGCCGCCGGTGCCGACGTGCTGGTTGCCGGCACCGCCACCTTCCGCGGCGGCCCCGTTGCCTATGCTGACAATATTCGCCGATTGAGGGAGTCATGAACGCCCGTCCACGCACGCTGCCCAAGGTGGACCCCGCCGACGCGCCCCCCGAGGACGACGGCATCGAGCAAGGCAAGCGCCTGATCCGCGTCGGCGACGATCGCGGCCTCTCGCTGGCCGAGCGGGTTGCCAACCATTTCTATCGCCTGACCTGGAACACGCCGCTGCACGCCATGCGGCTCAAGGGCAAATATCCGCTCAAGCTGCTCGCCGTGCCGCGCGAGCTGATCCCCGGCGACGCGCGCGCGGGCAAGGCGCTGCGGGCGGGCTATTTCCTGTTCCGGGGCATGAAGCAGCCCGTGCAGGGCCTCGATTATCGCAAGATCGATCAGAGCGACGCCTTTGCCGATTATCTGCATCGGTTCCGCTGGCTGGCCGACCTGGCCGCCTGCACCACGCTCGACGGCGCCGTGCCGATTGCCGAGGCGCAGATGCGCGCCTGGCTCGCCACTCATGGCGAGAAGCCGAGCGAGCCGGCCTGGCGCGCGGACAATGCCGCCTGGCGTATCCTCTACTGGACGACCTATTCGCCGCTCATCCTCTCGAGCAGCGACCTCGTCTATCGCAGCCTCGTGCTCAACTGCATCGCGCGCACGGCCCGCCATCTGGACCGCAGCGCAGACAAGGCGCCCATTGGCCTGCCGCGCGTCACCGCCTGGGCAGGCATCGTCGCGGCCGGGTTGCTGCTGCCGGGCGGCGAGCCGCGCCAGGTCTTTGCCGAAGCGGGGCTCCGCCGCGCGCTGGAGAGCGCCTTTTCGGCAGATGGCGGCATCATCTCGCGCTCGCCGCAGGAACAGCTCGACGCGATCCACCTGCTCGCCATGCTGGCCGCGATCTATGACGTGCGCCGCAAGGAGCTGCCTGCGTCCGTGGCGGACCTGCTGGAGCGCGCGGTGGCGGCGATGCTGGGCATTCTCCACGGCGACGGCGCCCCCGGCAACTGGCAGGGCAGCGCCTGGGCGGACCCGGCGCGCGTCACCGCGGTCATTGCCGCCTCGGGGGTGCGCACCCGGCCGCTGCGCCAGGCACGCGAATGGGGCTATCAGCGCCTCGCCGCCGGGCAGACGGTGGTGCAGGTCGATGCCGCTCCGCCGCCGGTCGCACGGCTTGCCCGCAGCGGCTGCGCCTCGACAGGCGCCATCGAAGTGAGCGACGGGCCGGTGCGGCTCATCGTCAATTGCGGCGGTGCGGCGCTGGCGGGCGCCACGATCCCCGAAGATCTTGCGCAAGGCCTGCGCACCACGGCGGCGCACAGCACGCTGGTGCTCAACGACAGCAATTCCACTGCGATCCAGGCCGATGGCTCGCTTGGCAAGGGTGTCGCCGAGGTGGAGCTGGACCGGCAGGAGCTGGAACAGGGCAGCCGGCTGGAAATCGGCCATGACGGCTATGCGCGGCGGCACGGCTTCTTGCACAAGCGGCTCCTGCTGCTGAGCGCCGACGGGCGCGAGCTGCGCGGCGAGGACATGCTGCTGCCCGTGCAGCGCCGTCGCCGCATCACGCAATGCCCCTTCGCACTGCGCTTCCATCTCGGCCCAGAGGTGGAGCCCACGCTCACCGCCGACCGGCAGGGCGCGCTGTTGCGCCTCGCCAATGGCGTGCTCTGGCAGTTCCGCGTTGGCGCCGGCGAGTTGGTGCTGGAGGAAAGCCTGTGGGTGGACAGCGAAGGCCGGCCACACCCCACCCAGCAGCTCCTCGTCACCGGTGTGGCGGGGACGGGCGGCACAAGCCTGGGCTGGCTGCTCAAGCGCTCGGGATAGCGCCGACCACTCGATCCATTCGTCTTTCGGGCCAAGTCTGTCTGCGCCCATTCCCTTCAAAAGACCGTATCGCCCATGGACAGGCTCGGGGCGTAGCACATTCATCCGGGACGCGCGGCCACCGTCGCATGCCGCCGCTCCAACCGCGAGGAGATCCCCCATGCAGGACGTTACCATCAAGCGGGCATTGCTCTCCGTCTCCGACAAGACGGGGCTGATCGAGCTGGGGCAGGTCCTGGCGCGCCATGGCGTCGACCTCGTCTCGACCGGCGGCACGGCAAAGGCGTTGCGCGAGGCAGGCCTGGCCGTACGCGACATCGCGGACCTCACCGGCTTTCCCGAAATGATGGACGGCCGCGTCAAGACCCTGCACCCCACTGTGCATGGCGGCCTGCTCGCGGTGCGCGACAATGCCGAGCATGTCGCGGCGATGGAAGCGCACGACATCGGCGCCATCGATCTGGTGGTCGTCAATCTTTATCCCTTCGCACAGACCGTGGCCAAGGGCGCGGCGCGCGACGAGATTATCGAGAATATCGACATTGGCGGCCCCTCCATGGTGCGCTCGGCAGCCAAGAACCATGCCAGCGTGACCATCGTCACCGACCCTGCCGATTATGACCGCCTCGTCGCGGAAATGGACGCGAAGAGCGGTGCCACCAGCTACGATTTCCGCCGCCTGTGCGCCGCCAAGGCCTATGCGGCGACAGCCCAATATGACGCCATGATCGCGAGCTGGTTCGCCTTTGCCGACCAGGGGCAGATGTTTCCGCCGGCGCTGTCGGTGCCGCTGCGGCTCGCCGATACGCTGCGCTATGGCGAAAATCCGCATCAGGCCGCTGCCCTTTATGTGCCCGCTGGCCCGGCTGCGCGGGGCATCGGCCAGGCCGAGCAGGTGCAGGGCAAGGCGCTCTCCTACAACAATCTCAACGATGCCGATGCGGCGCTGGGCCTCGTCGCCGAGTTCCGCGACGGGCCGCCCACCGTGGTCATCGTCAAGCATGCCAATCCTTGCGGCGTCGCCACCGGAGAAACGCTGATCGAAGCCTATCGCAACGCCTATCAGTGCGACAGCGTCTCGGCCTTCGGCGGCATCATCGCCGTCAATCGGCCGCTCGACGGGCCAACGGCCGAGGCGATCACCGACATCTTCACCGAGGTGGTTGCCGCGCCGGGCGCGGACGAGGCGGCCCGGGCCGTCTTCGCGCGCAAGAAGAACCTGCGCCTGCTCATCCTGGGCGAGCTGCCCGATCCCGCGCGCAACGGGCTGGATTTCAAGAGCATCGCGGGCGGCGTACTCGTTCAGTCGCGCGACAACGGCCGCATTGCGCGCGAGGCGCTCCAGGTCGTCACCAAGCGCGCCCCGACCGAGCAGGAGCTGGAAGACTGCCTCTTCGCCTGGACGATCGCCAAGCATGTGAAGTCCAACGCCATCGTCTATGCCAAGAACGGCGCCACCGCCGGGATCGGCGCGGGGCAGATGAACCGGCGCGATTCCGCCCGTATCGCCGCTGCCAAGGCGCAGGAAGCGGCCGAAACCTTCGGCTGGGCCGAGCCGCGCACCATCGGCAGCGCCGTGGCTTCGGACGCCTTCTTCCCCTTCGCCGACGGCCTGCTCGCGGCCGTGGAAGCCGGCGCCACGGCAGTGATCCAGCCGGGCGGCTCGCTCAACGACGACAAGGTGATCGCCGCCGCCGACAAGGCCGGACTCGCCATGGTGTTCACGGGGATGCGCCACTTCCGTCACTGAGGGGGCGGCGGACGCTTGGCGAATCGTGCCGGCCGACGTAAACTCGCCGGCGCGGGGTTCGCCAGGAAAGGCCTCATGTCATGCGCCCGCTCACTCTCCTCCTGCCCGCCTTGCTCTGCATGCTGCCAGCCGCCGCCGGCGCTCATCATGGCTGGAGCAGCTACGATGCCGACAAGACTGTGACGCTCACCGCGCCGGTCAGCGAGATTCGCTGGGCCAATCCCCATGGCGCCGTGGCCGTGCAGTATGAAGGTAAGCGCTGGGAAGTGGTGCTCGCGCCGATCGCGCGCATGGAAGCGCGCGGCCTCAGCGCCGAGATGCTCAAGAACGCCAAATCCGTGACGCTGATCGGTCAGCCGCGCAAGGACGGCACGGCGGAGCTGAAAATCCAGCGCATCGTGGTCGACGGCAAGAGTTATAATCTCCTAGCCTGAGCACGCCCGATTTAACCATAACAGGCGCGCAGAGGCTCGAAAATCCGTGCACTTAAACATTTGTTAAGCCATTTCAGTCACCTCGGTGGGCGATCCGTCCGTCTCTTTCCGGGGAAAAGCCTGCATGCCGAGCCGAGCCGACCAGAGCGTCGATGTCGCCATTGTCGGCGCCGGCCCCGCTGGCCTCACGGCCGCTTATCTGCTCACCAAGGCAGGCTACAGCGTCACCGTCATCGAGAAGGATCCCCATTATGTCGGCGGCATCAGCCGCACGGTGGAGCATGACGGCTTCCGCTTCGACATTGGCGGGCACCGCTTCTTCTCCAAGTCGAAGGAAGTGGTGGCGCTGTGGAACGAGATCCTGCCGCACGACTTCATCGACCGGCCGCGCATGAGCCGCATCTATTATGAGGGCCGCTTCTATTCCTACCCGCTGCGCGCCTTCGAGGCGCTGCGCAATCTGGGTCTCGTCCGCTCGGCGCTGTGCATGGCGAGCTACGCCAGGGCCCGGCTTTTCCCCCGCAAGGACGTGACCAGCTTCGAGGACTGGGTGGTCAACCAGTTCGGCCACAAGCTCTACACCATCTTCTTCAAGACCTACACGGAGAAGGTCTGGGGCATGCCATGCGACACCATGTCGGCCGACTGGGCGGCGCAGCGCATCAAGGGATTGAGCCTCGGCAAGGCGGTGCTCGACGGCGTGAAGCGCAGCCTCGGGCTCAATCGGCGTCCCAATGACGGCATGGCCGCCAAGACGCTGCTCGAGCATTTCCGCTATCCGCGCCTGGGCCCCGGCATGATGTGGGAAGCCGCGCGCGACCATGTGGTAAAGGGCGGCAACCGCGTGCTGATGGGCCATTCGCTCAAGCAGCTCACGCTCGATCAGGTCACACAGCGCTGGCGTGTCGCCGCCTCAAGCGCGGATGGCGCGACCGTCACCATCGAGGCCGGCCATGTGATTTCGTCCGCACCCATGCGCGAACTGGCCGGGCGCCTCCACCCCGTGCCGGAAACGCTCAGCAATGCGCTGGCGCTCAATTATCGTGATTTCCTCACCGTGGCGCTGATGATCCGCTCGGTGGACCTGTTCCCGGACAACTGGATCTACATCCACGACAGCAAGGTGAAGGTCGGCCGCGTGCAGAATTTCCGGAGCTGGTCGCCGGAGATGGTGCCCGATCCCGCGATTGCCTGCGTGGGGCTGGAATATTTCTGCTTCGAAGGCGATGGCCTGTGGTCCGCGACCGACGAGGACCTCATTGCGCTCGCCACGCGCGAGATGGCGCAGCTTGGCCTGGCCCGCGCGCAGGACGTCGTCGGTGGGGCCGTAGTGCGGCAGGAAAAGGCCTATCCGGTCTATGACGAGCATTATGCCGCCCATGTCGAGGAGATGCGCGCCGAACTGGAAGCGCGCTACCCCACGCTGCACCTCGTGGGCCGCAACGGCATGCACCGCTACAACAACCAGGATCATGCAATGATGACGGCGATGTTGACCGTCCGCAACATCCAGGCCGGTGCACGGCTCTACGATATCTGGGCGGTCAACGAAGACGCCGAATATCATGAATCCGGTCATGACGCGGAGCACGACGCCGCCGCCCTGACCGCCGGCGAGCGCGCGGCGCTCGCCAGCGGGCGCGCGGTGCCCGGGCGCACCCCGCGCCGGGCCGCCTGACGGGCGGCATGGCCATGCAGCCGCTCGGCGCCCTCGCGACGCGCACTTATGTGCGCTACGGGTTGGGGAGCGCCGTAGCATTGGCCGCCGACATGGCCCTGTTCATGCTGTTGCTGCGCCTCGGCATGGGCCCCGCCTCCGCTTCGGCCGCCGGCTATACGCTCGGCATCTTCGTCCACTGGCTCATTTCCTCGCGGCTCGTCTTCTCCGCCGGAGCCGCGCCGGCCGGCCGCGCCCGCACGCGCCAGAAGGGTCTCTTTGTCGCATCCGCGCTCGCGGGTCTGGCGCTCACCACCGGCATTGTCGCGCTGGGCAGCCTCGCCGGCCTGCCGCCGCTGCTCGCCAAGCTCGCGGCCATCGTGGTGAGCTTCCAGACCACTTATGCCCTGCGCAAGCGGCTGGTGTTCACGGCATGAACGCCCCGTTCGCGCCCTCCCAGCCCACCGCGCGGGTAGTGTTCGTGGCCATTTGGCTCGTCTGCGCGGCGGCCATGATCGTCGGCCGGTGGGAGATGATCGCGGCATTCACCTTCAGCGACCCCGACGATGCCCTACGTCTCGTGCAGGTGCGCGATCTCCTCGCCGGGCAGAGCTGGTTCGACCTGACGCAATATCGCATCCACCCGCCGGATGGCGTGCCCATGCACTGGTCGCGCCTGGTCGACCTGCCCCTTGCCCTCACGCTGGCCACGCTGCGCCCGCTGCTCGGCACCGGCCTTGCCGAACGCGTCACGCTGGTCATCGTGCCGCTGGCCCAGCTCCTGCTGCTGATGGCGCTTGTCTACAAGCTTTCGCGCAAGCTCGGCCTTGGCACCGGCACGGCGCTGCTGGCTGTCGCGCTGCTCAGCACATCCGTCTCCATTCTCTTCCAGTTCGCGCCGATGCGCATCGACCATCATGGCGCGCAGGTCGTGCTGGGTGCGCTGGCGGTGCTGGCGCTCACCGGCACCGGGCGCCGCGACGGCCGCATGGGCTTGCTGGCCGGCGTCGCAATGGCCGCCTGGCTCCAGATCTCCATCGAGGGCCTGCCTTGCGCGGTGGCGATGGGCGCCGTCTTCGCCCTGCGTCATATGCAGCGCGTCGACTGCTGGCCGGACCTGCGCTCCTATCTCCTTGCGCTCACCGTCGGATCGGCCGTGCTGCTGTTTGGCACGCGCGCGCCCATGGCCGCGCTCGCGCCCTGGTGCGACAGCATGTCGCCGGCCTATCTGGTGCCGCTCGCCATTGCCTGTGCCGGCGTGCTGATCGGCGGGCTTTCCATGCAGCGCAACAGCCTGAGCGGCCGGACAGCGCCGCTGATCCTGGGCGGCGTGGCCGGCACCGCTGCCTTCCTGCTGCTCAGCCGCCAATGCCTGGCCGGCCCGTTCGAGACGCTGGACCCGCTGGTCTACCAAAGCTGGTACATGGCCGTGAAAGAGGGCATGCCGATCACGGCCCAGACGGCTGACATGCAGGCTCTTATCGTCCTTCCCGCCCTCCTGGGCCTGGTCGGCAGCCTGTTCGGCCTGCGCGGCGCCCGTGGGCCGGAACGGTGTCGCGCCTGGACGGGACTCATCCTCATGCAGGTCGCCGCCTTCGCCGTCTCGCTGGACGTCATGCGCGCCATGTCCTTTGCGCATCTGCTGGCGCTGCCCGGCAATGCCGTGCTGCTCGCGCGCCTGCTCGCGGGGGCGCAGCGGCTGCGCGCCATGCCGCTGCGCGTGGGCCTCTCGGCCGGGGCGGCAGTGTTCACCCCGCTCGGCGCCACGGCGGCCATGGCGGCGGCATTCGCCCAGCCCCAAGCCGCCCGCCCCGCCGATGCCGCCACGGCCGAAACGGCGCGTCATGGCTGCGTCACCGCCACCGGCCTGCGCGGGCTCGGCGCCCTGCCGCCGGCGCTGCTCTTCGCGCCGCTCGACATCAGTTCGCATATGCTGGCGCACACGCATCACAGCGTGATTGGCACCGGCCATCACCGCAATGTCGCGGGCATGAAGACGGTGATTTCCGCTCTCCTGGCGCCGCCGGACGCGGCGAGAGCGATGGTCGCAACATCCGGCGCGCGCTATCTCGTCTTTTGCGCCGATGACAATGAAGCGCGTAAATATGCCCGCCAGCAGCCTGAGAGCCTGATCGGACAGCTCCTCCGGGGCCAGACTCCCGACTGGCTGGCGCCGGTGCCGATGCGCCCGGGCGAGACGATCCACGTGCTGCGTGTCGTGCCGCCCACGGCCTGACACACCGGCAGGACACATGTCGATAGCCCGTGCGCTTTTGCGCCACGCCCGTTATAGCACCGGCGATCCCCCATGAACGCCCAGCCCTTGCCCGTTCCCCAGTCGCTCGAAGCGCGCCTCAAGGCCGAGGCAGCGCAACTCGGTTTTGCCGACTGCCGCATCACCCGCGCCGATGCCATTCCCGAGGCGGCGGAGCGGCTGCGCGCCTGGCTCGATGCGGGCTGCCATGGCGACATGGGCTGGATGGAGGAGCGCGCCGAGCAGCGCGGCAGCCCCACCGCGCTCTGGAGCGAGGTGCGCTCGGTCATCATGCTGGGCATGAGCTATGCCCCCGCCAGCGACCCCATGGCTCTGGCGGCGCGGCGCGATCTCGGCCGCATTTCCGTCTATGCGCAAGGGCAGGACTATCATGACGTCATGAAACGCATGCTGAAGGCGCTCGGCCGCTGGCTGGCCGCCGAGACAGGCGCGCCGCTCAAGGTGTTCGTCGATACCGCACCGGTGATGGAAAAACCGCTCGCCGCCGCCGCCGGCCTGGGCTGGCAGGGCAAGCACAGCAATCTTGTCAGCCGTTCGGCGGGGAGCTGGCTGTTCCTGGGCGCCATCTACACCGCGCTCGATCTGGTGCCCGATGCGCCGGAGCGCGACCGCTGCGGCTCCTGCGATGCCTGCCAGCGCGTCTGCCCCACCGATGCGTTCATCGCGCCCTATCGGGTCGATGCGCGCCGCTGCATCTCCTATCTCACCATCGAGCATAAGGGCCCGATTCCGGAAGCGCTGCGGCCAGGCATCGGCAACCATGTCTATGGCTGCGACGATTGTCTGGCGGCCTGCCCATGGAACAAGTTTGCGCAGGCGGCGCACACGCACCGCGCCTATCTGCCCCGCGCCGAACTGGTCGCGCCGCGCCTCACCGACCTGCTGGCGCTCGACTATGCCGGCTTCCGCGCGGTGTTCGCCGGCTCGCCCATCAAGCGCATCGGCCGCAACCGGATGGTCCGCAATGCCGCCATTGCCGCCGGCAACAGCGGCGATGGCGCCTTCATTCCGGCGCTGCAAACGCTGACGCAAGACGAAGACCCGGTCGTCGCGGATGCCGCCCGCTGGGCATTGCAACGCTTGACCGCACCGGCCTGAACGGGCAGCGAACAGGGGTCGCCGGCGCCCGCACGGCTTTGAAGAGAGGACCCCGCAGATGAGCAACCGCCGCATCGTCACCATCGCGCCCACCGGGGGCATGTCGATGAAGAGCGCCAATCCCGCGCTGCCGACCCAGCCGCAGGAAATCGCCGACGTGGTGGGCGCCTGCTCCAAGGCCGGCGCGGCGATCGTGGCGGTCCATGCCCGCCGGCCGGACGACCAGGCCACTTGCAACCCGGCGATCTACACCGACATCAACCGCCGCATCCGCGCGCAGTGCGATATCATCATCAACAATTCCACCGGCGGCGGCAATTCGGGCGACATGCTCGTGGAACGGCCCGACGGCCTCTATGAATCCAATTTCGAGGAGCGCCTGCGCGGCTGCGACGGCGAGCTGGTCGAGATGTGCACTTTCGACGGTGTCACGGTGGTCGACACCGTCAATCCGGAGAAGGAAGTCGTCGTCATCACCACGCCCTCGCGCTGCGAGACGCTGGTCAAGCGCATGTGCGACAAGGGCATCAAGCCGGAATGGGAAGTGTTCTCGCCCGAGCACATCCTCCAGGACGTGACCCGCCTCATCCAGAAGGGCTACGACAAGCCGCCTTACTACATCAACATCGTGATCGGCGGCGACAAGGGCTTCCAGGGCGCCATGCCCTACACGCCCGAGATCCTGGACTTCATGGTGAAGTGCCTGCCGCCCCAGTCGATCTGGTGCGTCTCGGGCATCGGCCCGGCGCAGCTCCCGGCGACCACGCAAGCGCTGCTGCTCGGCGGCCATGTCCGCGTGGGCCTGGAGGACAATCATTATTATGCGCGCGGCGTGAAGGCCGACAATCTGATGCTCGTCGAGCGGCAGGTGCGCATCATGAGCGAAATGGGCTTCGAGCCGATGTCGGCGCCCGAAGCGCGCGAGCTGATGGGCCTCAAGGCGATCTGAGCGAGGCTCCCGGCGGGGCAAGAATTCCCGCGCCCAGGCCGGTCAGGGCTTGGGCGCCATGATCCAGGTCAGCGCCAGCGCCGGCTGGTCGGGATCGGGCGCGCGCCACATGATCTCGGCAACCTCCTCCAGCCGCGCGTTGATCTGACCGAGCGCCTCCGGCCCCGGCCGCGCGATCAGGCGGAAGAAACCAAGGTTGCGCGCTTCCCCCGGCGCGGCGCTGCCCCCGGCCGCCTGCCCCGCGGCGAAATCCCGCTCGGCCTGGCGGCACAGCGCCTCGACAATGTCGCGCATCAGCGCCGCATTGGCGGGGTCCTCCAGCGCCCGACGCAGGCGCATGCGGCGCGAGGGCGTCTCGTAGAGCTTCTCGGACTTGCGGTTGACCACGCGCGTGCCCGCCTCACGGACCAGCTCGACCGCGACCAGCTTGCGCAGATGATGGTAGATAGCGCTCGGCTGCATGCCGATTGCAGCGGCCAGCTCGCGGATCGACATGGGACCGCGCCCGGCGAGCTGGTCGACCATGTCCATGCGCACGGCCGAGCTGAGGCAGACGATCTGGTCCTTGCGTAGAATCCAGAGCGGTGCGTCCTGTTCTGTCTGTTTCTCGCTCATTCCGGCCGACCCCCCTGCTCCCGCAGGCGCCGTAGCAGGAACCGGCGAGAGCACCTATTAAAAATCACGCCGGAAAATGAAGCAGTCGCGCCTCAGCGGGCGCGCAGTTGCGTGGCGCAGGCGACCCAGTCCATCTGCGTGCCATCGCTGCGGCGCGCCTCGGCATAAGTGACGACCGGCTCCTTGCGCGCCTGCTGCACATAGAGATAGGCATCGAGGATGCAGCGCCCGTCGCTGAATTGCAGCTTGCGCGCAGCGGGATCGCGAATGTCGAGTCGCGGCTCGCCGAACAGCCGAGTCAGCGCGCGGGCATCCGCCCCGAGAACGCCATGGCTCACCTGCCCCGGCTGAGCCGCGCGGGGCGATTGCACGGGCACGGAGCCGGCCGAGCGGGGCGGCACGAGACCGCCGCCGCAGCCGGCAAGCGCCAGCCCTGCCGCCCACGCCAAACCCAGCCGGGCGCCCCTCATGGTTTTTCCTGTCGCTGTCATCGCGCCAGCCATAGCCGCAGCGGCACGGCGTGCAATGCCGCAGTGCGCGGGGGCGGGACCAGCAGACGTATGGCACCGGCGGATTGCAGCGCTTGCCGGCCCTGCATGGCATCGCTAGGACGAGGCGCCATTCCGCCGAGTGGCACCCCGTTCCGCCCTCGCGCCGCCTTCCGCGCTGCGCATTTCCAGATAAGGTAATCCCAGCCCGTGACCGAGCCCACTCTCGACATCGTCGCCATCGGCAATGCCATCGTCGACGTGATTTCCCGCGAGGACGACAGCTTCATCAGCCGGCACGGCCTTGCCAAGGGCGGCATGCAGCTCATCGATGCCCGGACGGCCGAACAACTCTATGCCGCCATGGGCACGGGCCTGGAAAGCTCCGGCGGATCGGCCGCCAATACGCTGGCCGGCATGGCAGCGCTCGGCAGCCGCTGCGGCTTCATCGGCCAGGTGGCGGACGACCAGCTCGGCCGCGTCTTCGCGCATGACATCCGCACGCTGGGCATCCGCTATGAGACGCCCATGGTGGTCGATGGCGAGCCCACCGCGCGCTGCCTCATCATGGTGACGCCGGACGCGCAGAGGACCATGAACACCTTCCTGGGCGCCTCCCAGTTCCTGCCTGCAAGCGCGCTCGATCTCGCCATGATCCGCTCGGCCCGCCTGCTCTATCTGGAAGGCTATCTCTGGGACCCCGAGCAACCGCGCGCCGCGATGCGCCATGCCATCGCCGCCGCGCGCGATGCCGGCCGCGAGGTGGCCTTCACCCTGTCCGATGCGTTCGTGATCGAGCGGCACCGCACCGATTTCCGCGCGCTGATCGAGAATGGCCTCATCGACATCCTCTTCGCCAACGAAGTGGAGATCGGCTCGCTCAGTATGGAAAATGATTTCGACGCGGCCGTCGCGGCCGTCGCCGGCAAGGTACCGGTGCTGGTGGTGACGCGCAGCGAAAAGGGCGCAATCTGCGTCAAGAATGGCGAGCGGTACGAAGTCGCCGCGGCGCGAGTGGCGCAGGTGCTGGATACGACCGGCGCCGGCGATCTGTTCGCCGCCGGCTTCCTCGCCGGCCATGTGCGCGGCCGCACGCCGCTGCAGTGCCTGGAAATGGGCGCCATTGCCGCCGCCGAG